>Ga0307507_10000121_pt1 | contig 131644 bp, 35 predicted proteins | sample 7_EM_MG_FD_207223 | JGI IMG/M metagenome (GOLD analysis project Ga0307507, IMG submission 207223) | Populus trichocarpa ectomycorrhiza microbial communities from riparian zone in the Pacific Northwest, United States - 7_EM | ecosystem: Host-associated > Plants > Roots > Unclassified | place...
TAAAGGAATAATATAAATTCTATCTAAATCTAAGGGTATATAGCTTTTCAAGAGAACAAGACGTTGCGTAAAGAAGAGAAGGGAATAACCAGAGAATCTTATAATTAAATAGTTAGGGGTCTTGGTCGATGCGTACGCACGTATGCACGCGGACGGACTTTAGTAGAATTCAATTAATCTAGCAGAACTTAGCAGAAGTTAATTAAGCTAGCAGAATTTGGCAGAATTTGGTTAAAGCGTTAAGTTTATCTTATTAAGTGTTTTACTAAGACATTCCTACTGTAACTAGGCTAGTCCCGTTATAGTACCCCCCCTTTAGCTAAAGGTTTAAAATAATTTAATTTGGTTAAGAATTTATAATTTTATTACGTGTTATATTTTCGCGTTAGGTGGTGGTCTTAGCAAGGCAGATCTAACTAATTAGACAACTTTAACCGCTAGTTAAAGTTCCTTAACATTTTACATGTTACGTGATCGTGTTATAAATGTTATAACTTATTTTAAGTTCTTTTTAAATTCGAGTTTTATGTATTCGTGTTGGGTAGCAGTTGTTTGCCTTTATATCGTGTCCATCTAGCCAGAGTAGGCCGCGAAGGATAGTCCTTATAGAATTCTTTTACCAGGGAAGGCATGTCGGCCTTAATCTAATTATAGGTTTCCTAGGTTCGTGTTTTATATCTTTCCCACTTAACAAAAAGTTTAAATTGTTTAGATTATAGTTTCCATCATATATTATTAATTAAGTTAATAAAGTAAGAACCATTACTATTATTAACAATTACGGGAGGTGGCGGTGGTACTTTATAAGTTATAGGATTATCTTTTAAAGGTTGCAATAAGCTTACATAAAACGTCAGGTATATTTTCATTTTAGTTAGCAGTTTAAGCTTATAGGTGTACGGGCTTAGTTTCTTCTTAATTTAGTATAGGCCTACAAACTTCCAATTAAGTTTCTTTAAAGGCCGTTAAGTCCGTATATTTTGTGTATTTAGGTAAGCCATATTACCTTCCTTAAAGTCCTATGCGGGAGCTCGTCCTTTATTCGCATGCTATTTCTATACCGTTTAAGCGTACGTTAATTTACTTTGTAACAGTTCCGTTAACTGCTTTATTTAATTAGCAAAGTTGTGCGCGTTAATTAACTAGATCCGTTTAATTGTAGGTCCTATTATATTAATTTTAGGTTATGGTTTAAATCCAAGTTAAGGGTTTTATCCGTAGGTTGTGTAGAACGGCGTTACGCCTATTAATACGTTTATTATATTATTTGTAGTAAACTTAGCTAAAGGCAGCCATTTTTCCCAGTCGTTTTGCAAGTAGGAGCAGTATATTTATAGGTATTATTCTATAATCGCGTTCGCAATTTTAGTTTAACTATCTATCTCTAGATAAAACGCAGTTAAGAGTTATATTTAAATGCTTAATTATTTATATAGAGCTTACCAGAAGTCTAAAACAAACTAGCTTTTATAGTTAGATATTATTAAGTTAAAAAGTCTATATAGCTTAAAGACGTACTTAACAAAACATTTGGCTACTAATATCGCATTAATTAAGTCTATAGGAATCATATATCACATTTTTATAAGGCGGTTAATAACTACTATAATATTTATAAACCTATTACTGCTAGGTAAGTTAACTATAAAGTTAATTAAGATGTTGCGCTATCTTTATATTGGAATTGGTAGCGGTTAAAGTACTCCTTACTTCTTTATATAAGAGGTCTTTTTATGTATATACATCCTATATGCTTGAATGTATTTTCGTACATAGTCATGTATTATAGGCTAGTAGTATGCTTATTAAACAATTTTATAGGTCTTTACACGGCCAGGATACCCTACTACAGGGAAGTTATATATAAAATTAAGTATCTTAAATTGTAAAGGTTCGGAATTTGGAACTACCATCTTTTATTAATAGTATAATCAATCATTTTGAATTTTGTATTTAGCGAGTATAATATCCTTATACTGTTGTTTTTCTGTTTAAATTGCTTTTATTACATTTATTATCTATATATTATTCTTATATTTGTATTCTATTAGCTTATTAATTTCCATTTCCTATTTATTAACTTCTAATTTATTTCTGTTAAGTTCCGTATCTAGAAATATAAAATATAGCTTTTTAAAATATTTAGGGGGCAGTAAAATCCGTAATTAATTTATAATCTGTTTATCTAAAGCGTTTGCAGGTAAGTCCTATAATTATTATATTAATGTGTTAGGCTTCTAATTAAGTTTACCTAGTTAGTATATAATTTTAAAGTTAAATTGTAAGAGGTATTCGGCCTAACGAATTTAGCGCTGCGTTAATTGTTTTATAGTTATAAAGTACTGCAGGTTCTTGTGGTCTATTAATATATATATTAGGAACAACAATCCTTTAAGCTTAGGACGCTATTATTTAAAGTATCTAATAATTATAAGTAGTTCCTTATTGTATATTTTATAGTTTAATTTAGCAGGGGCGAGTTTCTAAGAGAGAAAGGCTACTAGATATAGCTCGCCGTTCTTATTATATTGCGATAACACTTTTCTTAGTACATAATTAGACAAATCTGTTTTAACAATGCATTTAAGGTTAGGGTTAAAGTAGGCGAGAATTAGAGCAGTTATAAAATAATACTTTAGGTTATTAAAAGCTTATTTACATTTAGTGGTCTATTTAAATTTTACGTTCTTTCTTGTTAGGTTTACTAATAGCTAAGTAATTTCCAAAAAGTGGTTAATAAATTAATAATAGAAGTTTACAAATCCTAAAAATCCTTAAATGTTTTATATATTGCTAGGGCTTCTCTAGTTTATAATTGCGGCGACTTTCTTAGGGTCTATTTTAATTCTATTATAGGATATAATTAAGCCTAAGTATATAACCTTAGACGTGTGGAACTTGTATTTCTTAATATCGCATTATAAGCCCGCATCTTATAGGCGTTTAAGAACCATTCTAACATATTTCTAATATTTAGAAAGTAAGGACGAGTAGATTAAGATATTATTAATATACATAGTAATAAATACATTAAGGAATTTACGAAGCGTATTATTAACGTATTGCTAAAATATACTAGGACCGTTTTTTACGCTAAATAGCATTACTAGGTATTTAAAGAGTCCCTATTATATATAAAAAGCTGTGTACTTCTCATCTCCTTCACATATACGGATTTTATTAAAGGCAGCAACTATATTAAGCTTTATAAAGTACCGTGCCTTTGCTAAATAGTTAAGCGTTTCTTAAATTAGGGGAATTAGATATCGGTTTTGAATTATAATTACATTTAAAGCTTAATAATTAATATAAAATCTTAAGCCTCCTCCTAGCTTTTTAACGAATAGTATAGGTAAGGTAAATAGAGATTAACTAGGGCGAATAAATCCTTTTTCTAGATACTCGTTAAGGTATTATTATATTATAAGCAGTTCTTCTTATAATATACTATATAGCGGACCGAACTTTGGTGTTATACTAGGCTTAAGTTCTATCTTAAAATCGTGCTTATCTTGGTATAGGGCTAGTTGGTCTATAAATTGTTTTTTAAACTCATTAATTAGATTGTGGTACTCTTTAGGTATAAGAGGTTAAGGATTAATATACTATTTTAGTTCTAATACTTTCTTAATATCTTCTATAGTTATAGCAAAGATTTTATAATCTCGTCTTTTTGCTAATGAGATAAAGGGTGCGGCCTATATTATACAAATTTTAAGAGGTTTTAACGTAACATCTTTACATTCTTTACTGCAATTGGTAGTTATAGCTTTATTGTATTAGTTTAAGGTTTGTGGCAAGGGTAATTTATATTATTTTAAATTTGAATAGTTATGTGTATATTTATAGGGCAAATAGGTTTTTAAGCAATAACTTTAGCAGTAGGTTATATGGAACTTTAGTATTTCTTTAACCCAGCTAATTAAAGGGTTGTGTTGTTTTAGCTATCTATATCCAAGTATTATCTTATATTGCTTTAGGGGTGTTATAAATAGGGAAATATATTTAAGGTATTCGCCCATCCGCATTTTTACAAGAGCGTAGTATGTTAATTCGCTATATATTAAGGGTTTGCCGTTAAAGCCTTATAGGCCTTAGGGCTTATTGAGTTTCTTTAAATTTAGGCGTTAGGTTTTTGTGTAGTTTGTATTAATAAAGCCTATACTAGTGGCTCTGCTGTCTATAAGGATTTGTACCTTCTTCTATTTTCTAAGTGTTTGAATTTTGCCAAGTATATTAAGGGAGTTGTGTTATGTATTAGCGCTGGAAGAGCCTAGACACTTATACTCTTCCACTTCTTATTCTAAGGCGCAACTTAGCCCTAGGACGATTTGTTTTTTAAGTTAGCTAAGGGTAAGATACTTTATAACAACTAGGTATAATTTGTGGAATAAGTATAAGTTAAGAAGCGAGTACGGCTTAAAAAACAAGTGTAATTTAAGGAGTAGGTGCGATTTAAAGACTAAGAGGAACTACGGCAGACTTTTTCAAAAGGGTAAGTTTAGCAATTTCTTTAGATATGTCCTTTTCTACTACATTTAAAGCATTCTTTATTTGCGGCTTGAGTTCTTTATTTGTTGGTTCCTAAGGGTGCGTAGAATTAAGTAGCGTTGAGGTCCATAAGGTCATGCATAGGTTTTGGAAAAGGGTCGCGCTTTAGGGTATATATTAGTTTCGTAAAGCTTTAAATATAAGGTGTAGTTAGCTTCAGAGAACAAGTTTATTTGTTATATTAAAGGTCTTTATTAATTCGTTAACATATTATAGTAAATTTAGGTAGGTTCTTTAGCAGTTCCCTACCTACTAACTATGCTCTAATTTTATCCAAAATAGCTTGTTAAAGAGCAGTAACTCTAGTAGCTTTATTCTAATCTAGTTCGCCAACAAGGCCTAAAAATTTTGAAAAAAAGCTTATAAAGTCTTGGTTCCGTTATCATAGGGTTTTAAGTTTAGTAATAGTGGTATATTCACAGCTGGTATTATCATACGTTTATTCTAGCAGAGAGATAAAGGTTTTAAAATTAATAAAGGTGCTATTACAGAAAAATAGGTCTATGGTTTATATAGCATCTTTACTTAAATAAGACATTCTATAGCTAACCTTACTAGCTTTAGTAGGGTATTAGTTATAGTTTATTAAAAGTTTAAGATAGAGCTTGGTTATAAAGGGATATAGGTTGTTTTAATTTCTATTAAATATTAGAGGGAGCATAATATGCTACTAGCCTACTAGATGGGAGCCCAGGAGAAGCGATCGACAGAGACAGCCCTAGACCTCTTAGTCAACCAAGTACAGACAGTTTGGCAGACAAAAGGCAATGTGGCGTTACTACTCTCCCTTAATATTACTGGAGCCTTTAATAGGGTAGTATGAAAGCGCCTATAACACGTACTACGGGCAAAGGGGATCCCAGAGGAGCTAGCTGCCTAGGTAGAAACCTTTATAACGGACAGATCTACAACGCTAGTACTCTTAGATTAGGAAATAGAGGAGTTCCCAATATCCGCAGGCATCCCGCAGGGGTCTCCCCTCTCACCTATCCTGTTTCTCTTCTATACAGCAGAGCTACTAGACCTCTGTAATAACCCACAGGAGAGACTAAGCGCTAGTGTATTTGTAGATGACACTAACTTACTTGCGTACGGTCCGTCTACAGAGGAAAACTACCAGATTTTAATGCGTGGCCATAACCGCTGCCTTGACTGGGCGCGCCGCTACGGCGCTAGCTTCGCCCTAGAGAAGTATAAGCTTATATATCTATCCTAGAACCCAAAGCAGTTTAATATACAGGCCCCTCTCCCCCTATTAGGGGTAGAGACTAAGCCTAAGGCCTTAATACGCATTTTAGGTATCTGGCTTAACCCACAGCTAAACTGGGGGGCACATGTAAAGGAGATATAAAAGAAAATGAAAACGCATACAAACGCCCTACTACGGACAATAGCCTCAACATAGGGAGCTACCTTTGTACGGGCAAGGCAGATCTACAACTGTTACGGACGCTTTAAGTACGATGTTACGACTACTTAGAGAGGAGTCGGCGGAAGCTAGTTGGTTAATACAAGCACGATCCAGGATGGATCCAGTGGAACTATATAATAAGGAATAGTAACCGAGGTCACGTAGTATTAAACGTATTAACTGTGTTAAACGGAAGGGACGTTATGTTTAATACAGACAACACGCACCTTACGTATAAGAGAGGGTTTCTTAGGAGTACGGTTATATATTTAAAGGACCTCAGTCCCTACCATAGATAGTTCTCTCCTTATAGTGAATCTTAGAATACAATTGGAGTTAATCTATTAGGCAACCACTCCACCAGTTATTATTACGTTATTAACTTGTCGTACCTATATACCTAGCCTATTAACAGAACCCATCGTAGTTCTTACTACAAGGTTCTGTTATACATTCACTACCAAGGTTATAATATTAGAATAAAGTCGAACAACATACCACCAAGAGCAGCACTAGTTATAACGGCGTCAACAGGAGCTACAACCTCAGGGCCAGGTAATACGAGTATAGACAATAGGGATTCTCAAGTGGTTACGCAAGGTTAGTTATAGGAAATAGTTAATTACTTACAAGACAATAATAGGATACTTAAAGAACGCATTAATGGAATCAGAGCAGTAAAGATTAAGTTACCTTTAATTAAACAATTCTTAGGAGAGAAGTTAAAGCTTAAAGGATTTCTTACGCAAATGCACTTTAAGGTAGTATAGGAAGGAGCGAAGTTAGCAATATTGTTGGATTAAGTAGCCTATACAGGATTGTTCCTAACAGGGAGAGCACTTAAATGGTTTAAGCCGTATCTTACAGAAATATAGGCTAATGGCATGACAACTACTAACCAAGATATACGGTATATATTTGCCAGTTAGAACGGGTTCACAGAGCAACTAACGCAGATATTTAGAGACCTAGAGGCCATAACCACAGTAGAACGAAAGCTTCAGAACTTAGTATAACGCACTTTAACAATTGAGTATATAACACAGTTTTAAACACTAGCTATATAGGTTAAGTGGAACAACAAGGCGCTTATGGTATAGTATAAATAGGGACTTAAGGCTAAAGTCCAGGATATAATCATCCTAATAGAAGATGCGGATACTCTAAGAGAGTTAATAGATTAGTTAATAAAGATTAATAATAGAATCTACCAAAAGGAACAAGCTAAAAGAGGGCAAGACAGAGTTCTATAGTTGTATAAGGCGCAAAGTACGCAACAACAGATACAGAGTTAAAAACTATGAAATAGCGCAGAGCTAATAGACCTAAGTGGTACTAAAGAAACCTAAAGATGGGAAAAGAAACTATAGAAACCTAGAGGTTAAGAATTAAGTAATTAAAGAACTAAGGAGTAGAGGCCAAACTAGGGATTTTAATAGCAGAAGATGTTTAGGCGGACTCTATAGCAAGAAAGATAGTTTAAAGATAGAGCTTATATAAATTGCGGAAAATAGGGTTATTTTGCCAGAGACTATAGAGGTAGTTAGAGTAATTATATAGTAAAGGGAACCAGACCAGCAGATGGTACGTATATACAGAGGGACGACGGTGTACTATAAGGAATAAAAGAGTGTTTAATTAACAGTTTTGCGTATTGTTATAACAACGCATGCCGAATTTATAAGGACGCTAAGTATGGCGTAAGCTATTGGCTATAAGAGCTAGAGTTAAAAGGACTCTAAGGAACCAGAGAGTTAGATAAAGAATAGGATTGACTCTATAAGCTAGATTAAGATGTCACAGCAACGTATAGATAAAGATTAGTAATAATAATAATGGAGTTAAAGTACTTATTAATTAACAGCAATAAGGATGAAAAGGAGGCTAACTAGGAGCACTTAAACCTTAATAACGCAATAGAAGTAGAGACTGAGACCACTACCAAGCGAGGTTTAGTAACGGGTATAGCGATACCATTAGATACGATTTCCATCACTTTACAAGATAATAGGAGCAACGTTTAGAAGAAACTAAGTAAGTAGATAACTGCTAGTGCTAGCTTATTACTTAATAAAGGTAAAAGGCCACAGGCTTAAGATTTTTAAGAAGAGATAAGAGAAGCTTAAGATTCTTAAGACAAGATAAAATACACCTAAGAACCCACGACGGACAAAAACTAGTGGGAAAGGGTAGTAACTTAGTTTAGTAACAAATAAACGAGTATAGGACGCAAGTTCAAGAACTATAAGTTTAGGGAACAAATAAGAACATCAGCAATTCTAGGTAAACGCAGTATTTAGCCTAAAGATTGAAAAGTTAATACCAGGATTAAAAAGCAAGACGACTACAAAGATCCAGCTACAAGACACAGAAAATAAGAAACTATAGATAAGTTTAGAACAAGAATTATTATATAGTAAAAGCAGAAGCTAGACAAGAGGTTAGCTATACTAGGTTGTATAAGGGACAGAGCACCCCTATAAAGAGTTACTAATAGGCCGAGTGCAGGGACACCTAGGGTAAAGTGGTTAGATAAACTAGAATAAGAAGAGGATCTAGATATTCCAACTAGGTTTAAAGAGAGACATACTAAAGGATATCACAATGCAGCGATAATAAGGTATTTTCTAACGGATAGACTATACACACTAAACCAGTTGTACGGAAAGTGGTATAGGCAACAACACAATAATAAATAGGAAGACTTTTATATATAGCTAGATAAAAAAGTTGTCCAAGACTAACCCATTACGGAAAAACGTATAAGTCACATTAAAGGAGCATTAATTATAACGTTAAGGAACCTAGAAGAGGGATCTAGGGACTAGAGAAGTAAGAGGCAAGTCTTAGTACCCATAGTAGAGATACTAGTAGTTAGGTTAACTAGGTATAGATTTAAACTTAAGGTTAAAGATAAACTAAGAGTTAACCTAAAATATGCAGCGTATTATACCCTATCGTAAATAGCTTATATGGATAACACGTGTAATATATATAGAGCACTAAAAAATAAGAACCGGAAATACCTAGCAAGAATGTATTAGGCGCTAGAGGAAAAAAGGTTTAGGAACGCCAAGTATATACATAGTTGGCACCCAGTAGAAGTATAAGGTTAGGGGGACTTAACACTTTAACCAGGAAGATTCCTTATAAAAGAATGCCTAGATAGATAATAGTGGTAGGAGTGCCCAGAGAACACTTGTCTATAGTATGTAGAGGAAAAGAAACAAACTAAGTATTGGCTAAAGTTGGACTAAGTATAGGCAGGATCTAGCAGCCAACAGTTAGGAAAAGGAGAGGCGTATAGGACTAGAGGGAACTAGTATTAGAGCCTTAGACCCTTAAAGGAATTTAAGGATAATACCTAAATTTAAGAGCCAAGTGGCGAGATCAGCAGTTTAAAGTATTAGTAGATAGTGGAGCAATAAGGAACCACATATTACCAAAGGCAGTGGAAAGGATAGGGTTACTACACAGATAGAAGAAACACCCATATCTACTTATAACGATTTTAGGAGATCAGATAGCCTATAGAGGAGGCATTATTAATCTCAAAACAGGACCTATTTAGATAACTATTAAAGGGAGACTAGTTAGAATGTCTTTCAATATCCTACTGTTAGGATAGGACGAGGCGATACTAGGAATGCCTTAGTTACAGGAGTATAATCTAAAGATTAATTGGGTTATAGGTTAAGTTAATATTAAGGATATATAATAACACAAAGTGCGACAGCAAACCAAGTTAGTATGGTACCAAGTTGGAGCGATATATAAAGAGACTAAGCGAGGCTTAAGTTATATACCAAAGAGATACCACAAGTATGGTAAAAAGTTATGGTTACCAGAAAGTGAGAAGCTGTTAGAGTATGCAGCTTAGGACCATAAGATAGAATTAGAAGAGGGAATAAGTCTAAAGTTCTTTCTAATCTACAAGCTTACTAAAACAGAGTTAGTAGCGCTTAAGGAGTTTGTTCAGGAGAACTTATAAAAGGGATATATCAGACTGTTATAGTTATCAGCGGGATATCCAGTACTATTTATCCCAAAGAAAAACGGAAAACTCAGGATGTGTATAGACTATAGACAGTTAAACAGTATTACTAGGAAGGATAGGTATCCTTTACCCTTAATTAGCGAAATCTAAGACAGAATAGGCAACGTAAAGATCTTTACAAAGATAGATCTGAGATGGGCGTACCACCAGATTAGAATTAAGGAAGGTAACAAATAGAAGGCAGCCTTTAGGTCAAAGGAAGGACTATATAAGCTATTAGTTATGCAATTTAGGCTTATAAACGCACTAGCAACATTCTAGAAGCGAATTAATAGCGTATTAAGAGAACACCTAGATAAATTTATTATAGCATACCTTAACAACATTGTTATCTACTTAGAAAGTGAGGAAGAGTATAGAGAATACGTTAAGTGGGTCTTAAAGAGACTATAAGAAGAAAAAATGCCAGTAGTGATTAAGAAATGCAAGTTCTTTACTAAGAAGACCGATTTTATTGGGTTTATTATCAAATTAAGCCAACTTAGTATAGATCTAAAGAAAATCGAGGCTATAGTAAATTAGCAAGAACCAGAGAACATTACATAGTTAAAATTGTTCCTAGGATTCTGCAATTACTATAGAAGGTTTATAGCGCAATGGTTATAGAACGTTAAACCATTTACACGGTTAACAAAGAAAGAAGAACCGTGGGTATAGAGAAAGGAATAATAAAAACTATTTAAGAGAGTTAAAGAGTTGTTTACCCAGGAGCTAGTTTTTAAGATCTATCAACCAGGTCTAGAGACGGTTATAGAAACAAATGCATTAGACTTTACACTAGGAGCGTGCTTCCTATAGAAACATTAAAATAGATAGCACCCAGTAGCATACTACAGTTAGAAGATGACACTACTAGAACTAAACTATAACATCTACAACAAGGAGTTATTAGGTATAGTTACAGCACTTAAGAAATAGAGAGCATTCTTACAAGGCACAGAAAAACCATTTATAGTAAAAACAGACTATAAGAACCTTACAGGATTCCTAACAACAAAGGAACTCAACTGAAGACAGGTTAGGTGGGCGGAAATACTTACAGAATACTATTTCAAAATTCAGCATACCAAGGGTACAGACAATGCACAAGCAGATGCTCTAAGCAGAAGGGCTAAACTACAAAATAGTAAAAAGCTATTAGGAGCTTTGTTGCGAAGGGATCAAGACAGATTAATTAGGTATAATTATCCAAAGATCGCAGCAACCAAGGAAAGTCAGATCCATAAATTACTAAAAAGTAAATAGACACAGAAGATCTAAGAGGCATAGGTAAAGAATCCAGACTTAGAGCAGTACAAAAACAGAGAAGTAATATATATGCCTAAGTCTATCGCAGAAGAGTTTGTTAAGGAATTCCATAAGGGAATAACATAAGAACACAACGGAGCTACGGGCTTAGTGTTAAGACTTTAAGAGGAGTACATCGTTTAAGAAATCTAGGGACTAGCAAGATAAGTTATAAAAGAATATCTAGATTGCCAAAGAAACAAACCGATAAGGCATAAGCTATACAGAGGGCTACAACCTGTTAAGACACCAGGAAGACCATAGGAAGTTATATTATAGGACTTTATTGTTAAGTTACCAAAGTCAAAAGATCCTATTACAGGACAAGATTATAACGCGATTTTAGTAATAGTAGATAAGCTAACAAAGTGGGGATACTTTATAGTATGCACTAAAGAGATATTAGCAGAAGATGTCGCTAGAATCTATATAAAGGAAGTGTTTACAAGACATAGAGCACCAGATAAGATTATATTAGATAGAGATCCAAGATTTATAGCAGCATTTTAGGAAGTGTTTCTGGCAGAATAAGGGGTTCGCGCAGTAATATCTACAGCGTATTATCCGCAGACGGACGGATAAATAGAAAGACTAAACCAGACACTAGAATAGTATTTAAGGCATTATATTAATTACGCACAGAATAATTGGGTATCGTTGTTACCAGTTACACAGTTTACATACAATATAACACTATAAAAAGAAATAGGAACATCACCATTTAAGGCGAACTATGGATATAAGCCAAGAACATCGTTATTGCCATATTAAGTAAAAAAGACGAGTAGCACAGCTAAGTAGAGAATGGAGACGTTAATAAATCTTTATACAAACCTTAAAGAAACAGCTAAACTAGTACAAGAATAAATAAAAAGGTACTACAATACTAAGAGATCTGAGGGACCAGATCTTAAGAAGGGGGATAAAGTGTAGCTACTATACAAAAATTTTAAGAGTCGACGACCAAGCAAGAAGTTGGACTATATTAGGCTAGGACCTTTTAAAATTAAGCAAAGAATTTTATTAGTTACATATAAGTTAAACCTACTAGCCAAAATAAAAGTTTACCCTATATAGTATATCGCAATACTAGAACTAGTATACGGAAATGTCGAGCTACCAGTCTACAAGGCAGACATGTATAAAGGACAAAAGGAAGATAAATAGCAAGTTTTAAAGATTATCAGTTATAAGGATGTAGATAATAAAACGTGGTATAAAGTAAAGTAGATAGGCTATAGTAAGACTACCTAGGAACCACTAAGCAACTTAAGAAACGCTATAGGAAAGGTATAGGAGTATTAGAAGAGAATAGGTTAGGTAATATTAACAAGAAAGGATCGCCAAAAAATAAGTTACCTAAGGGGGACCCAAGAGGAGCAATTGCCGAGCTACTTAGAGTTGTTTCCCTTACAGGAGGAGAGTTAACCCTTTTATTACCCAGCTTAGACAGACCCTATTAAACAAGTTTTTACTCCTTAGAACGGACCTTCTTACAAACACGTTTAAGGCGTTAAAGATAAATATAAGCTAAGCGTTAAGCTTTAAGGACGCGTGCGGATTCTTCTAAGGCACGTTAAACCTTAAGTAGTGCGGAAGCCAGCTTACTATTAAGCTTTGTAGCGGCAGATTGAACATGAGACCCTATAATAAGTTACTCAGGGAACTCGAAGACTGTTAAGAGTCATAGGACGCATATACTTAGTATTAGAGACAGAGCGAACATCGCAAGACAATTAAACGTTTGCTTTGGTACACTTAGAGCAAGAGGAGGGTTGTTAAGACATAGGGCTCGCCAGCGTAACACAAACCAACCCCTCTTTAGCGTAACGGGAGCAAGGAATCGCCATCACTTCACCCAGTAACAGTATGGAGGAAACCGTACGAAGGCAACGCTCAACCTAGGAAAGAGAAGAAGAAGCTTTAGGTATAATAAGTACAGATATTAACCAGACTAATTAAACGGACATTACACCTCTAGTGGACAACTTGGAGATGTTAGGAATCTTCAAGAACAAAAATAGAGAGGAGGGAGATGGTATTACGGACGCTTTAAGTACAATATTACGACTACTTAGAGAGAAGTCGGCGGAAGCTAGTTAGTTAATATAAACACAATCTAGGATGGATCTAGTGGAACCATATAACGAGGAATAGTAACTAAGGTCACGTGGTGTTAAACGTATTAACTATGTTAAACGGAAGGGACGTTATGTTTAATACAGACAACACGCACCTTACGTACAAGAGAGGGTTTCTTAGGAGTACGGTTGTGTATTTAAAGGACCTCAGTCCCTACTGTAGATAGTTCTCTCCTTGTAGTGAATCTTAGAATACAATTAGAGTTAATCTATTGGGCAACCACTCTACCAGTTGTTATTACGTTGTTGACTTGTCGTACCTATATACCCAGCCCATTGACAGAACCCATCGTAGTTCTTGCTACAAGGTTCCGTTACAACAACGCCATAATCCGGCCCGCTATTACCTACGGAGCAGCAATCTGGCACACGCCTACCCCAATTAAAGGTCCTAAAAGCACTAAACCCGTAGGCCCAGCTGTAAAGCTAGCTAAGATTCAAAATAAGTGCCTAAGAGCAATAGTAGGGGTATATAAGGCAACTCCCACCTTAGTTCTTAAAACTGAAACCTCTATACCCCCGCTAGATCTCTACCTAAATAAAAGACTCGCAAACTTTAGGTTTAGGCATAAAGAAAAGTTAGTTACGGAGGCTTGCGTATAGATATGGGGGAAACTAGCCTAAAGACAAAGATAAAGACGGGGTTAAAACCAAAACGGAAATATATATATAGAGGGAGAGAAACGGACCCAGTAGGCAGAGGAGTAGAGGTAGCAAAAACAAAGGACAGAGATGCCGCTTCTAGTAAGCTGGAAAAGAAGATGGGGAGCTAATTGGCCGAAATGGGGACTTATAGGGGTAGGGCCACCGTTAGAAGAACCGCTAAAGATACATAAGGAGCTTAAGAAAGCAGAAAGCTCAGTTTTAACGCAGATACGGATGGGATAGATAGGGCTAGCGGCCTTCCTAAATAAGGCTAGGGTACCAGACTTTCCCTCCCCTATATGCTAGTGCGGCCAAGCCGAAGAGACGGCGTTATATATTATAGCCTACTGCCCCCAGTTCGCAGAGCAGAGGCAAGGGCTAGCGGTAGGCCGCCTGGAGGTTAAAAAACTAGCTAGTACGGCCAAGGGAGCGAAACAGCTCGCAAGATGGTTCCTACAACTGCGGGTCCTACCGCAGTTCCACTATACGGAGGAGCTCCTACGAGAGGAGGAAGAGAAAGAAAGGGGAGTAAGTAGGCTAGCTAGGTAAGAGGCTTGCCAAATAGAAGGAGTAGGCGTTTGTAGACGCCTTTTCAATACTTATAGGCTGCGAAGTAGACGGCAGAGAGTGTATAACAGGCCAAGGAGGGGGTTTTTTGTCCCGTATCGGGTTTTCCCATTATATAAAATAGGAGTACCGCATAGCCACAGAGCTAAATCGGTGTAAGATCAATAATAATAAAATATTAGAGGGTTAGGAAGCTTTTCTAATTTTATAGTAGGTACTAGGTTTGTTACAGGTATGGGTTAAGCTACTGTTACTAGTTTAAGGTTTATATTTAACGGGCCAGGTTCAGATACAGTTATATTAATTTTGTTTATAGGCGGTATTAGGGTCTCTAACATAAATACTTAAACGTTACGGAGTTCTTTGCGGAGTACTTCCATTAATCGCTGATACTGGGCTTCCAGTGCAGCCCGCTGCTAAGCTAAGGCATCCGTAAAGGACTATTACATTATAGTTAACTGTTCCCTAACTAGGGATATAATACTCATGGTTATTAAAGAGGATTTAGGTTCGTTTGCTATTTTAATAGTAGTTATTTTTTAACGTAACGTAATATAAGGGCGCAAAGAGGCTTTGGGGAAGATTTAAAGGAACAATATAAATTCTATCTAAATCTAAGGGTATATAGCTTTTTAAGAGAACAAGACGTTGCGTAAAAAAGAGAAGGGAATAACCAGAGAATCTTGTAATTAAATAGTTAGGGGTCTTGGTTAATGCGTGCGCATATACACACGCGGACGGACTTTGGTAGAATTCGATTAATCTAGCAGAACTTAGCAGAAGTTGATTAAGCTAGCAGAATTCGGCAGAATTTGGTTAAAGCGTTAAGTTTATCTTATTAAGTGTTTTACCAAGACATTCCTACTATAACTAGGCTAGTCCCGTTATAATTACTACTAAATAAACTAGAAGTCCCCTAGCCAATTTAAGTTTACCCTTAAAGATAACTATAACTTTAACTTCTATATTATCGTTAACGTTATATATCTTAGCAGCAAGCTAGTACTCTAAGTTATTAACTTTTTAACCTTTTTCCAAGCCGCACGTTTCTTAAAGGATATATTAGCTAAAAACGCATAGGATACCCTTTAATTATGCTAGATTAATATCTACCTAGGACCCCCTAACTAAATCGTCTATAATATAGAAAAGAACTTCTTATCTATAGAGTTTTAACAATAGATAAAGGCAATGGCAATTAAGGTTAAGGAAGTTCCTATTAAGGTATATAATAGCGTTAAAAAAGTGGAGCGATATTACGCGCCATTACGCCGCGTATATAAGATTATCTCTTTAGAACTAGAGGACGCTAGCGAAGAACTTACCTTATAAATAGCTGTTAAAGCTATTAACAATTCCGCTAGCCCAGATAGACTTATACCTATATTACTAGTCTTTAGCGCCTACCCTTAAATAACTAATAATTCTCCACTATCTCCCTCTATTGTGTAATAAGCTAAGGCTATTTATAAGGCAATAAAGGAGGTACAATATCTCTACGCCATACGCTAGGTTAATGACGCACTAGGAATAAGAAATAGCCTAAATACCTTAACTACGCTTAATCTTGTAAGGGCGCGAAGAGGCTTTGGGAAAGATTCGAAGAAACAATATAAATTCTATCTAAATCTAAGGGTATATAGCTCTTGCTAGGAACAAGACGTTGCGTAAAGAAGAGAAAGGAATAACAAGAGAATCTTATAATTAAACAGTTTAGGGGTCTTGGTCGATACGTGCGCACATACGCATATAGACGGACTTTGGTAGTATTCGATTAATCTAGCAGAACTTGGCAGAAGTCAATTAAGCTAGCAGAATTCGGCAGAATTTGGTTAAAGCTTTAAGTTCTATCTGTTAAGTGTTTTACTGAGACATTCCTACTGTAACTAGGCTAGTCCCGTTACAAATCTACTACTCTAGTCTAAAGTACACATATGGCGTAAAAAGGGAGGATAGTTAGGCCTATATTAACTTATTACAATTAATAGTTAAATTTATACTATTTAGATGCCTTATAGACCTACTTAATTCCATTTAACGGTTATTAAGCCTTACTATAAAGATAATAGTTTTAAGCCTTTGCAGGATGCCCTAAAAAATGCCCTAAAGGAGAACCACAATTAACGTGCTCTAGAAGACGACTCTAATCCTAATACAATTATAGTAAATATGCCGCAACTATAACGCGGTAGAGGTCGCCTAAAGGGATTACAAAATTACTAATATCTTATTAATTTTAAAGAGCAATTTGTTGCCGCTATTAAGAATGGAATTGAGTTATTAATGGCCTTTATAACAACCAAGGAGAAGGCTAACTTTAAGCTCGCAAAACAGCTCTAAAAGGAAGGTTATATTATAACTCCTAGAGCTTCTTTCTAAGCATCTAATAAGCAGGAGATTAACAGTCTTATTATAAGAGGAGTCTTTAAATTTAAGAAGTATAACCCTACTAAATTTAATAGAGTTCGTATTTTTAAGTTAAGAATAGTTAATAAGATTAAGGGTAAAGCTACTAACGCCCTATTTAAGAAATTAAGGCTTATTATTTAAGGCTATAACAATAATAGTAAGGAGGTAATTCTTATATAATCTCCTATAATTTAATAAGCTAGTTAGCGAGTTATTATTGCGCTAGCTCCCTCCTTAATAAAGAACGGAATAGCGGTTTATTTATAAGATATTACTTAGGCCTACACCCAATTAGAGACACACCTTTAGTGCTTAATATTAGTATACCTTCTAGAGCAAATTTGTTACCAATATCCCAAAGATACGATTATAGTTGTGCTTAAGCTATTATATGGAATTGTAGAGGTAGAAACCTATTAGTAGGCTACCTATAGTAAGCACTATAAAGAGAAGCTTTTAATAACTACTTCTATATTCAACCTATGCTTCCTAATTATAACTATAGGAACTCTATTTGGAATTATTAGCATACAAACTAACAATATAATTATCTTAGGAGACGACCAATTCTTAGCTCTTAAAGAAGATAAGTTAGTAAAGGTAAATCTTATAGCAAAGCTAAAGGAAAAGCTTAATTTAATAACACCATTACTCTTTAATAGATGCACCCTCTCCCTAAATAAGGATTCTATTACTTTACGCCAGAAGGGTTAAGGCAAGAAGATTGATATTATTAACGCTAATTCTCTAAAGCAAGGATATGTAAAGCAACGCGCTTATAGAGCTTATATTGCTTCTATCTATTAACCTAAGGCTTTATTTAATCTCTCTGTTACTACCTAATACTAGGAACCAACTAAGGATGACGTTCTTGCCCTAAATAAATGTCTTTCCTAGTAAATAAACCATCTTAATTGGGGACTACTCTACGTGCCTATTAATCTTCCTACCGCTAAGCTCTTTATATTTGTTAATAGATCGTTTGTAAATAACAAAGATTTTAGCTCCTAGTTAGGATATAAGATTATTATTATAAACGAATTTACTAGAGAGAATGACTTTATAATCTATAGCAATCTTATCTATTAGAGCTTAACTAAGAGTAAATACGTCACTTAAAGCGTTCTAGCGTTAGAGATATATAGAATGGTCGGCGGAGTTAATATGGCAATTGCAATTAGAACTACCCTAAAGATAATTATAGATCGACTCGAACTTCCTATTATCCCTATAATTGTATACACTAATTCATACTCCCTCTATAAGTGCTTAGTTAAGCTTAGTACTATAAAGAAGAAGCGCCTTATAATTAATATTATAGCACTTTATTAATCCTATAAACGGCAAGAACTCTTTAAGATTTAATAGATTAACGGTTAAGATAACCCAATAGATATAATAACAAAGGCAAACCTAAATAAGGCTCTAGAAACGTTTATTAATATAAATACTCTATATATATAAGTTAAAGGTTAGGTTAAAAGGGAGTAGGAGTATAATATTCTATAAACCCTAACTTAAACTAGCTAATTAGGATTTTCCATCCCCGGAATAGAAAATCGCTATTGGCTCGCTTACTACTAGCGCCTTAGCAGCCCTTCTAACAAGATGTCTACCTATAACTCCTAAGTAAGAAAGCACCACGTACTAAGAGGCAAATTTTAGAATAGCGAGACTTATATTATAATAGCAATAGTAAGTAAGGAGGATTGATATTTGTTACGCTAGTCGAGTTATATATATATGTAGATGGCAACCACAAAAGAAGAGTTGCCAGTGTTGGGAATATAGGCAAGTTGCTATTACGTATCGCCGCGGCACTAGCGTGGCGAGGAGCTTTAAGCTCCTTACCCTTCCTCAAGCAGGAGGGAAAAGAAGAAATAACAACAACATCATACTAGCTACAAACTGTAACTATATAATATTACCTTATATTACCAACAATCTCCTTCCTCTTTATCTTTGTTGTTACGGACAGCTTAAGTACAATGTTATAACTACTTGGAGAAGAGTCGGAGAAAGCTAGTTAGTTAATATAGGCACGGTCCAGGATAGATCCAGTGGAACTATATAACGAGGAATAGTAGCTAAGGTCACATAATATAATCTGTGTAATCTATGTAATCTATATAATCTATATAGAGCGTACAGAGCGCACGTACCTCACAGAGCAAAGGGATTTCTTAGGCGTATAGTTATGTATTTAAAGGACCACAGTCCCTACCCAGATAGTTCTCTCTTTGTAGTAAATCTTAGAATACAATTAGAGTTAATCTATTAGGCAACCACTCCACTAGTTATTATTATGTTGTTAATACTGTTCTTACCTATATACCCAGCCTAATAATAGAACCCACCGTAGTTTCTACTATAAGGTTCCATTACACATTCACTACTAAGGTTACGGTATTAAATAAGATCAAATAATATACCACCTAAAGCACTAGTTACGACGACGTTAACGGCAGCCACAACCTTAGGGTTAGGAGACACCAGTATAGCAGATACAGATTCTTAAGTAGTTACGCAAGGTCAGTTATAAGAAATGGTTAATCACTTATAGGATAATAGTAGGCTACTTAAAGAACGCATTAATGGAATTAGAGCAGCAAAGGTCAAGTTACCTTTAATTAAATAATTCTTAGGAGAGAAGTCGAAGCTCAAAGGGTTTCTTACGCAGATGCATTTTAAGGTTATATAGGAAGGAGCAAAGTTAGTAATACCTATAGATCAGGTAGCATACGTAGGACTATTCTTAATAAGAAGAGCTCTAAAGTAGTTTAAGCCTTACCTCACAGAGATACAAGTAAATAGTATAACGACTACTAACCCGGATATATAGTATATATTTGCAAGTTAGAACAAATTCGTAGAACAGTTAACGCAAATATTTAGAGACCCTAAAGCAACCACAATAGCGGAACAGAAACTTCAGAACTTAGTACAACGCACTTTAGCAATTAAGTATATAACACAGTTTTAAACACTAGCTACGCAGGTTAAGTGGAATAATAGGGCGCTTATAGCATAGTATAAGCAAGGACTTAAGGCTAAAGTCCAGAACGCAATTATGCTAATAAAAGATGCGGATACTCTAAGAGAGTTAATAAACCAGTTAATAAAGATTAATAATAGGATCTATTAAAGGGAACAAGCTAAGAAAGGGCAAGACAGAGTTCCACAGTTATATAAGGCGCAGAGTATGCAACAATAGACATAGAGTTAAAAACCATAAAATAGCGTAGAGCTAATGGACCTAAGTAGTACTAAAGAAACCTAAAGATGGGAAAAGAAACCATAGAAACCTAAAGGTTAAGAATTAGGTAATTAAAGGACCTAGAAGTAGAGGCTAAACCAGGGATCTTAGCAGTAGAAGACATTTAGGTAGACTCCACAGCAAAAAAAATAGTTTAAAGATAGGGGTTATATAAATTACGGAAAATAAGGTCATTTCGCCAGAGACTATAAAGGTAGTTAGAGTAATTATATAGTAAAGGGAACTAGGCCAGCAGACGGCACATACATATAAAGGGACAATAGTGTACTATAAGGAATAAAAGAATGTTTAATTAACAGTTTTGCGTTTTATTATAATAACGTATACCAAATTTATAAGAACGCTAAGTATAGCGCAAGCTATTAGCTATAGGAGCTATTATTATCTAAGTTTAGAGGAACTAATAAACCAGCTTATAGATCAGACATTAAAGATAATAAGTTTAACATAGATAAAGCATTTACTAACAATAAGGCAATAAAGGCAGCTTACTAGAAGTATATAAACCTTAGAGAAGTTAAAATAGAAGTAGAGACTAAAACCATTATAAAACAAGGTTCAGTAATAGGTATTGCGATACCATTAAATACAATTTCCATCGCTTTACAAGATAATAGGAGTAACGTTTAAAAGAAATAAAGCAAGTAGATAACTACTAGTGCTAGCTCATCACTTAATAAAGGTAAAAGGCCATAGGCTTAAGATTCTCAAGAAGAGATATAAAAAGCTTAAGATTCTTAAGATAAGATATAAAAAGCTTAAGATTCTTAAGATAAGATAAGATATACCTAAGGACCCACAACGGATAAAAACTAATAGAAAAGAGCAGCAACTTAGTTTATAAACAAATAAATAAGTACAGGACGCAAGTTTAAGAACTATAAGTTTAGGGAACAAATAAGAACATTAGCAATCCTAGGTAAATATAGTATTTAGCCTAAAGATTAAATAGTTAATACCAGGATTAAAAAGCAAGATAACTATAAAAATCTAGCTATAAGACGTAGAAAACAAGAAACTATAGATAAGTTTAGGATAAGAATTATTATATAGCAAGAGCAAAAGCTAGATAAAAAGTTAGTAATGTTAGGTTATATAAGGGATAGAGCACCTATACAAAGAGTTACTAATAGGCCAAGTATAGGGACACCTAGGGTAAAGTAGTTAGATAAATTAGAACAAGAAAAGGATCTAGATATTCTAACCAGGTTTAAGAAAAGATATACTAAAGGATATTATAATACAGCAATAACAAGGTACTTTTTTATAGATAGACCATATACACTAAACCAGTTATATAGAAAGTGGTATAGGCAACAACACAATAACAAATAGGAAGATTTTTATATATAGCTAGACAAAAAAGTTATCTAAGACTAACCCATTATAGAGAAACGCATAAGTTATATTAAAGGAGCATTAATTATAATATTAAGGAACCTAGAAGAAGGATCTAGGGACTAAAAAAGTAAATAATAAATCTTAGTACCCATAACAGAGATACTAGTAGTTAGGTTAACTAGGTATAGGTTTAAACTTAAAAATAAAGATAAACTAAGAGTTAACCTAAGTTACCTAGCGCATTATACACTATCCTGGATAGCTTATGTGGATAACACCTATAATATGCATAGAGCACCAAAAGATAAGAACTAGAAGTACTTAATAAGAATATATTAGACACCCAAGGAAAGGCGGTTTAGGAACGCTAAGTATATATATAAATAGCACCTAGTAGAAGTACAAGGTTAAGGGGACTTAATACTTTAACTAGGAAGATTTCTTACAGAAAACTGCCTAGATAGATAATAGTAATAGGAGTGCCCAGAGAATACTTATCTATAGTATATAAAGGAAAAGAAATAAATTAAGTATTAGCCTAAGTTAGACTAAGTATAAATAGGATCTAGCAGCCAACAGTTAGGAAAAGGGGAGGCGTATAGGACTAAAGGGAACCAGTATTAGAGCCTTAGACCTTTAAAGAAATTCAAAAACAATATCTAAATTTATAAGTTAAATAGCAAGATTAGCAGTTTAAAGCATTAGTAGATAGTAGAGCAACTAGAAACCACGTATTACCAAAAGCAGTAAAAAGAATAGGGTTACTATACAGATAGAAAGAATACCTATATCCACTTATAATAATTTTAGGAGATTAGATAGCCTATAGAGGAGGTATTATTAATCTTAAAATAGGACCTATTTAGTTAACTATTAAAGGGAGATAGGTTAGAATGTCTTTTAATATCCTACTATTAGGATAGGACAAGGCAATACTAGGAATGCCTTAGTTATAGGAGTACAATCTAAAGATTAATTAGGTTACAGGTTAGGTTAATATTAAAAATACTTAATAACGCAAAATATAATAGTAAACCAAGTTAGTATAGTACTAAGTTAGAGCAATATATAAAGAGACTAAGCAAGGCTTAAGTTATATATTAAAGAGATACCATAAGTATAGAAAAAAGTTATAGTCACTAGAAAGTAAAAAGCTGTTAAAATATGCAATATAGGACTATAAAATAGAATTAGAAGAAGGAATAAGTTTAAAGTTCTTTCTAATCTATAAGCTTACTAAAACAGAGTTAGTAGCACTTAAGGAGTTTATCTAGGAGAACTTATAAAAGGGATATATTAGACTATTATAGTTATTAGCAGAATATCTAGTACTATTTATCCTAAAGAAAAATGGGAAACTTAGGATGTGTATAGACTACAAACAGTTAAACAGTATTACTAGGAAGAATAGGTATTCTTTACCCTTAATTAGCAAAATCTAAGATAGGATAGGCAACGCAAAGATCTTTACAAAAATAGATTTAAGATAGGCGTACCACTAGATTAGGATTAAGGAAGGTAATAAATAAAAGGCAGCCTTTAGGTTAAAGGAAGGACTATATAAACTATTAGTTATACAATTCGGGCTTATAAACGCACTAGCAATATTTTAGAAGCAAATTAATAGTATATTAAAAGAACACCTAGATAAATTTATTATAGCATATCTTAACAACATTATCATTTACTTAGAAAATAAGGAAGAACATAGAGAACATATTAAATAGGTCTTAAAGAGACTATAGGAAGAACAGATGCTAGTAGTAATTAAGAAATATAAGTTCTTTATAAGGAAAACCAATTTTGTAGGATTTATTATTAAACTAGAAAAGATTAGTATAGACCTAAAGAAAGTTAAAGCTATAGTAAGTTAGTAAGAACTAAAAAACATTATATAGTTAAGGTTGTTTTTAGGGGTTTATAACTACTATAGAAGGTTTATAGTATAGTAGTTAAAAAGCATTAAGCCATTTATAAGGTTAACAAAGAAAGAGGAACCATAGGTTTAAGGTAATAAGTAGAAGAAGCTGTTCTAGGAACTTAAAGAGTTATTTACCTAAGAGTTAGTCCTTAAGATCTATTAACTAAAGTTAAAAACGGTTGTTAAGATAGATATATTAGACTTTACACTAGGAGTATACTTACTATAGAAGTACTAGGACGCATGGCATCCAATAGTATACTATAGTTGGAAAATAACACTACTAGAGTTAAACTATAACATCTATAACAAGAAGTTGTTAGGTATAGTTATAGTACTTAAAAAATAGAGAGTATTCTTATAAAGCATAGAAAAACCATTTATAGTTAAGATAGACTATAAGAACCTTATAGAATTCCTAATAATAAAGAAACTTAACTAAAGACAGGTTAGATGGATGGAAATGCTTATAAAATACTATTTTAAGATTTAGTATACTAAGGGTATAGATAATACATAAGCAGATGCTCTAAGTAGAAAAGCTAAACTATAAAATAACAAAAAACTATTAGGAGCTTTATTACAAAAGGATTAAGATAGATTAATTAGGTATAATTATCTAAAAATTATAATAACTAAAGAAAGTTAAATTCATAAATTACTGGAGAGTAATTAGATATAAAAGATCTAAAAAGTATAGGTAGAGAATCCAGACTTAAAGCAATATAAAAATAGAGAAGTAATGTATATACCTAAGTCTATTACAGAAGAGTTTATTAAGGAATTCTATAAGGGAATAACGTAAGGATATAATAGGTCTATAAAACTAGTGTTAAAACTTTAGAAGGAGTATATTGTTTAAGGAATCTAGGGATTAGCAAGATAAGTTATAAAGAAATATCTAAATTGCTAAAGGAATAAACTAATAAGGCATAAGCTGTACGGAGGGCTATAACCTATTAAAATACCAAAAAGACCGTAGGAGGTTATATTATGGGACTTTATTATTAAGTTACCAAAGTTAAAAGATCCTATTATAGGACAAGATTATAACGCAATTTTAGTAATAGTAGATAAGCTAATAAAGTAGGGATACTTTATAGCATACACTAAAGAAATATTAGTAGAAGATATTGCTAGAATCTATATAAAGAAAGTATTTGTAAAATATAGAGCACCAAATAAAATCATATCAGATAGAGATCTAAGATTTATAGTAGTATTTTAGGAAGTATTTCTAGCAGAATAGGGAGTTTGCGTAGTAACCTCTACAGCATATTATCCGCAGACGGATAGATAAATAGAAAGACTAAACTAGACACTAGAACAGTATCTAAGGCATTATATTAATTACGCATAGAACAATTGGGTATTATTATTACCAGTTATATAGTTTGCATACAATATAACACTATAAAAAGGAATAGGGATATTATTATTTAAGGCAAACTACGGATACAAACCAAGAACATTGTTATTACTATATTAAGCAAAGAAAATGAGTAGCACAGCTAAATAAAGAATGGAGACATTAATGAATCTTTATATAGACCTTATGGAAACAGCTAAACTAGTACAAGAGTAAATAAAAAGGTACTATAATGCTAAGAGATCTAAGGGACCAGATCTTAAGGAGGGAGATTGTCACAGTACGTGCAGAGGGTCAACGAGGTAACTGTAACTGTGTATCATTGACAAACGATGTCGTGTGCAGAACTATGTAGGAGGTGAGGCGGTATATATACACGTCGCTCAGGGGTTAGGTCTGTGCTCGTGTCATGACAACACCGAGTCATAACAACGCGTCAGGCCAGTGCCGTGACAGAGATAAAGTATAGCTACTATATAAAAATTTCAAAAGTTAACAACTAAGCAAAAAGTTAAACTATGTTAGACTAGGACCTTTTAAAGTTAAGTAAAGAATTTTATTGGTTATATATAAGTTAAGTCTACCAGCCAAAATAAAAATCTATCCTATATAGTATGTCGCGATGCTAGAACTAGTATATAGAGATATTAAGCCACTAGTTTACAAGGCAGATATATATAGAGGACAAAAAGAAGATAAATAGCAAGTTTTAAAGATTATTAGTTATGAGGACGTAGATAATAAAACATAGTATAAAGTAAAGTAAATAGGCTATAGTAAGATTACCTAGAAACCACTAAGCAATCTAAAAAACGCTATAGGAAAGGTACAGGAGTATTAGAAGAGAGTAGGTTAGGCAGCATTAATAAGGAAGAATCGCCAAAGAATAAGTTACCTAAGGGGGACCCAAGAGGAGCACCTACTGAGCTATTCAGAGTTATTTCCCTTTTAGTTAGAAAAGAGACCGATCTTTTATTACTAAGTTCCTGTAGACCTTATTAAACAAGTTTCCACTCCTTAGAATGGACCTTCTCACAAACCTTCTTAAGACAAAGAAGACGCGCCAAGGTAGATAAGTACGCCTTATAAGCAGCACAAGTACGCTAAAGCTCAGCAAGGGAAGCTAAAAGCTTATTATTAAGTTTCGTAGCGGTAGATTAAACACGAGACCCTATAATAAGTTACTTAGGGAACCCAAAGACTATTAAAAGTCATAGGACGCGTATACTTAGCGTTAAAGACAGAGCGAACATCACAGGACAATTAAATGTTTGCTTTAGTGCACTCCAAATAAAAGAAAGGTTATTAGGTAGAAGGATTTACTAGCGTAATATAAACCAACCCCTCTTTCGCACAACAAGAACACGGAGATAGCATTATCTTACCTAGTAATAGTATGGAGGAAACCGTACGCGCACAATAAAGGGTTAAAGAAGAAGAAGAAGCTTTAGGTATAATAAGTAAGGATATTAACCAAATTAATTAAACAGACATTATACCTCTAGTAGACAACTTAGAGATGTTAGGAATCTTTAAGGATAAAGATAAAGAGAAGGGAGATAGTGTTATAGACAGCTTAAGTACAATATTATAACTACTTAGAGAAGAGTCGGAGGAAGCTAGTTAGTTAATATAGGCACAGTCTAGGATAGATCTGGTAGAACTATATAATGAGGAATAGTAGCTAAGGTTATATAATATAATCTATATAATCTATATAATCTGTATGATCTATATAGAGCGTATAGAGCGCACGTACCTTACGGAGCGAAGGGATTTCTTAGGCGTATAGTTGTGTATTTAAAGGACCACAGTCCCTACCCAAATAGTTCTCTCTTCGTAGTAAATCTTAGAATACAATTGGAGTTAATCTATTAGGCAACCACTCCACCAGTTATTATTATGTTATTAATACTGTTTTTACCTACATACCTAGCCCAATAATAGGACCCACTATAGTTCCTGCTATAAGGTTCCGTTACATTTATCCTTAAAGATTTTTAATATCTCTAAGTCGTTTACTAGGGGTATAATGTCCGTCTAATTAATTTAGTTAATATCTTTACTTATTATACCTAAAGCTTCTTCTTCTTCTTCTATAGCTTATTAGTCTTATACCATTACTATAATATTATCTCTTAGTGAAATAATGCCGTCTCTATATTCTTGTTGTGTTAAAGAAGGGTTAGTTTATATTATATTAGCAAGCCCTTTATCTTAGTAACCCTTTTTATATTTAGAGTGCACTAAAGCGAATATTTAATTATCCTATAATATTCGCTTAGTTTCTAACACTAAGTATACACGTCCTATTACTCTTAATAGTTTTTAAGTACCCTTATTAATTGCTACTAGGGTCCTAGGTTTAATCTACCGCTATAAAACTTAATAATAAGCTCTTAGTAGCGCTAGCTAAACTTTATTATTCCTATAACACTAAGCAAGAGGCTGCCGCTACTTAATAATATACTTTTAACTCTTGTTTTACTACTTCCACTCAGTTAATCTGTTTTAAAAAAGTGTATAAAAAGGTGTATTTTAAGGAGTGGAAACTTATAGAATAAGGCCTTTAGGAACTTAGCGATAAAAGAATAGATTCTCCTCTAACAGAGAGGGAAATAACTATAAATACCTTAGTAGTTACTCCTCTTGGGTCCCCCTTAGGTGACTTATTCTTTAGTAATCCTTCTTTATTAATACTACCTAACCCATTCTCCTATACCTTTTTTATAGCGTTCTTTAAGTTATCTAATAGCTCCTAGGTAGTCTTATTATAGCCTATCTACTTAACTTTATACTATATTTTATTATTAATATCCTTATAACTAATAATCTTTAAAACCTCCTATTTGTCTTCCTCTTGTCCTCTATATATATCTGCCTTATAAACTAGTAGCTTAATATCTCTATATGCCGGCTCTAGTATTGCAATATACTGTATAGGGTAGATCTTTATTTTCTCTAGTAAGTTAAGTCTATATATAACTTCTAAGATCTTTACTTTAACTATAAATAGTCCTAGTCTAATATGGTCCAACTTTTTACTTAGTTATTAACTTTTAAAATTTTTATATAGTAGCTATACTTTATCTCCCTCCTTAAGATCTAGTCCCTTAGATCTCTTAGTATTATAGTACTTTTTTATCCTTATCTATACTAGTTTAGCTATTTCTTTAAGGTAATAATAAAGATTTATTAAGTTCTCTATTCTTTCTTTAGCTGTGCTACTTATCTTCTTTATTTATTATAGCAATAATAATATTCTTGGCTTATATCTATAATTTGCCTTAAAGGGTAACGTTCCTATTCCTTTTTATAGTATTGCATTATATATAAACTGTATAACTGGTAATAACAATACCTAATTATTTTATATGTAATTAACGTAATGCCTTAAATACTGCTCTAATATCTGGTTCAATCTCTCTATTTAACCGTCTGTTTATGGGTAATATGCTATTAACATTGCTGCTTAAACCCCTTATTTGGCTAAGAATACCTCTTAAAATACTGCTATAAATCTTAGATCTCTATCTAATATAACCTTTATAGGTACTCTATATCTTATAAACACTTCTTTAATATAGATTCTAGCTATATCTTCCGCTAAGATTTCTTCTATATATACTACAAAGTAGCCCTACTTAGTTAATTTATCTACTATTATAAGGATTGCGTCGTGCTCTTATCCAGTAATAGGGTCCTTTAACTTTAGTAACTATCTAAATAAGGTTCTATAATATAGTAGACACAGTTGCTTATAACCAATTGGGTTGACCACGTAAGCTAAGCAAGCTCAGAAGATCCATCAAATTCCACCTATAGAAGTAGAAGAGGGACAGTATAGAGAAAACAATTAAAACCAAAACCCCCTACCGTAATTCCAACACTAATGAGTGCCGCACAGATCAGCAAGGTATAACGAAGAAAGGCACTGTCTAATTCTCTAGACCTCTTATCAAAGGCTAAGAATTAAGGTATTGCTTACTAAGCCTAAAGGCCAGTTTATAAGGTTACTCGCGCTTCTAACCTACATCTATTACGCCTTTAGAACAATTAGTTTGTGGTCGTTTCCATACTTCTAGTCTAACTGTTAAATCAAATCAACTACGGAACTAAAAGATGGCTACCTCCGCAATGGATACCGAAAAATGGGAGACTGGAATTAACGCGACCGTAACCGATATTAAGGAAGTCAAAGCATTCGTCGATTGGCGTTTATCAATATACAAGGAGAAGGGATAGAAGGGATTCGACTTATAGGAGAGCTTTATTGACAATTTTGAGTCGTTTATAAAGGATATACTTAATAACCTTGGCAAGGATCGATTAAAGGAGATTAGGGATTACCTCCGTGAAAATAGGGTATACATACGGAAGGAGGCAAGGAAGTTAATTGCAGACGGCCTTCTAGGAGCTATTCACGAACCAACTCCTTCAAAATGGCCTGCCGACGACCCTACTGACGGCCCTACCGACGGCCCTACCGACGGCCCCACCAACAACCCTACTAACGACCCTACCGACGGCCCTACCGACGACCCTACCGACGACCCTACCCCAGCTCTACCATTACTACCGACTGCGACCCAAGCCACAGACCAGCTCGCCCTATAAGGAAGCTTCGGAAGAGAGATTACTAACTTAGCTAAGCTCTACACGGACGAAGTCAAATACTCCAGCAAACAAGATAACTTTAATTTTAAGTTTAAGATCTTCTAAAACTACTACCTTTAAGCTGGCGTCCCTAAGCAAGCGTATATCATTGCTATTCCTACTATGCCCCGCGGCCTTGCTCTCAAATACTACTTCACCCACCTTAAAGATCTTAACCTTCTCGAGAATGTATGCATAGGCCTTAAATTATACTTCAAAGGCGATGAATACAAACGTGACATCCTATCAAAGTGGAATACAATTACGCTTGAACAAGTTACTGCTCAAAAAGGACTTAATACAGGCCAAGCATTTCAGATATTAATTGACGAGATATGGCAGCTATAACGTAGGTTAGCAAAGGACCTCTAAAATAACATAACATTCTATAATAAGCTCCTTACTGCGTGCCAAGACGTACCAGCTTATAAACCAGCCTGCTTTTGACCCGCTACTACCCTTGCTAGCCTTATTAGCGACATCAAATCCTTAATCGCGACGTACGGTAAACAAGAACCAGAGATTAAATCATACTATACTAACTAATAATACCACTTCTCTAATCATCAATACCGCAATAAGGGCAAAAAGTGCTTTATATACAGTAAATCTGGATATTAGTCTACGAACCATATAAAGGATGAAAGGAACCAAAGAATACGCCAATACATCTCCAACTTTAAGGGCAGCAACGGCGATACCAATAACAACGACAACAATGATAACCAAGGGGATACCTTTATAGCGAGGTTTAGAGCTTCTAACTTCTACCTTAACATAGAACCCTGCCCTAGTTATCACGGTGACCCTAAGGCGGAGGCGTTTTGGACCGAATTTGTAAAGGGAGAAGGATAGAGACTACGGACTTATTTACCAGTATCCTTTTATTCTTTCTCTTATTTTCTAGTTATTGCCAGTGTCTGAATAAGGTTCTGTAATATAGTAGACACAGTTGCTTATAACCAATTGGGTTGACCACGTAAGCTAAGCGAGCTCAGGAGATCCATCAAATTCCACCTGTAGAAGTAGAAGAGGGACAGTACAGAGAAAACAATTGAAACCAAAACCCCCCACCGTGATTCCAACAGTAACTTTATAATAAAGTCATATAATATAACCTCCTATAGTCTTTCTAGTATCGTAATAGGTTATAGCCCTCTATATAGCTTATGCCTTATTAGTTTATGTAACGGGACTAGCCTAGTTACAGTAGGAATGTCTCGGTAAAACACTCGACAAGATAAACTTGACGCTTTGACCGAATTCTGCCGAATTCTGCCAGCTTGATCGACTTCTGCCAAGTTCTGCCAGATCAATCGAATTCTACCGAAGTCCGTCCGCGTGCGCACGTGCGCACGCATCGACCAAGACCCCTAACTATTTAATTACAAGATTCTCTGGTTATTCCCTTCTCTTCTTTACGCAACGTCTTGTTCTCTTGAAAAGCTATATACCCTTAGATTTAGATAGAATTTATATTGTTCCTTCGAATCTTCCCCGAAGCCTCTTCGCGCCCTTACAGTTTATTTCTTTAGCAATTTAGATATTCCTTTATAACTTATCTTACCAATCCCCAGATTCCTTAAATAATATATTCCTTTTAAAGTCTTAACACTAAGCCCATAGCTCTATTGTGTCCTTAAGTTATTCCCTTATAGAATTCTCTAATAAACTCCTTTGCTATTACTCTCGGCATATACGTAGTTTCTTAGTGTTTATATTACTCTAAGTCTGGATTCTTACTCTATATATCTTAGATCTTTTATAACCAATTACTTTCTAGTATTTTATAGGTCTTCCCTTTAGTTGTAGCCGCTAGTTTAGGATAATTATATCTAATTAATCCGTCTCTGTCTTTTCTTAATATAACACCTAATGGTTTTTTATTATTTTATAACTCGGCCTTTCTACTAAGTGCGTCTGCCCTTATATTCTTAGTTCCTTTAGTATACTAAATTTTAAAGTAATATTCTATAAGCATTTCCGCCCATCTAACTTATCTGTAATTAAATTCTTTTATTATTAGGAACCCTATTAGGTTCTTATAGTCTATCTTAACTATAAATAGTTTCTCTATACCTTATAAGAATGCTCTCCACTCTTTAAGTACTGTAACTATACCTAACAGCTCCTTATTATAAATATTATAGTTTAGTTCTAGTAGTATTATCTTCCAACTATAGTACGCTACTAGGTGCCATCTGTTTTAGTATTTCTATTGTCGGGAATAAGGCACGTGGTTATCACGTGTCGCCGCGGCACTAGCGTAGTGAGGAACCTTAAGTTCCTCACCCTTCCTTATTCTGAGAAAAACAAGTATATTAACCAATATCACTATAACCTACTTAAGTAGTTGTTATTGGTGAGTCACCCTATATAACCAATACTGATTAGTGGTTAAATGTATAGTCAACCATAGAACAGTAAGGTTCTTAATAGAAGAGACAGTCTCGTGCAGGGGTGCTATATACGCTTATATGGAATGGATCCCGGCGATACTATGCTACCTTAGACTTACAGAAAATTAGTAATAGAAGTGTTACTAAGTACTAGGAGATACCAAGTTGCGTCTATTACGCGGAACAACCACGTTTACGAAGATTTGGTTAAGTACTTTAGGTCAGAAGTGTCACTAAACCCAAGGTTCTAAGTTAACGTCCAAAACGCGTCGACTACATCTCAAATTGCCTACCTTTTAATGGCAAACCTATGAGATTCTACAAAACCGAAACCCTACCTACCTTTAATGTACAACACCCTGTTAATTCTACTTATACAAAGCTAACAGCCATTATGGCGTTAACCTATCCAAAGAAGTATAAGGAAGATATTGACCTAGAGATATAGAATAAAGCCATAATTGACCCTATAAATGCTAAGTAATAAGACCTAAACGGATTCTTATTATACTATATAGCATACTATAAAGACAGCGAATACGACAATACTATGCTATAGTATTGCATAAAGGAAGACTTTGTTAGATGGATAAAGGAAATATAAGTTCCTATAAACAAGGATATTATATGGGACTTCCGTAACTTCCTTTGGGAGTATAGAGTATTTGTCCCTATAGATAGGGGAGTTATTAGAGACAATATTTAGGAGTATATTATTGATATAAAAGAAGAGCATAAATGGACTCTATAAGAGATTAAGCACTAACTACGTATTATAAAGAAGCTTAACTTATAATGGAATCCAAGTAATATATCACTAGAGATATATTCTAATTCTATTACTCTAGGCATAGGTTTTAATATTCTACATCCATCGCCTCTACCTCTGTCTTTAGTTCCCTAGTATCCACTAATTTAACCCATAACTTTAACTAATAACCCCTAGTAATTACAAGATCCCCTTACTTCGCAACTTAATAACCTTTAGACCCTACCGACCAGACCTATATCCCTACTACAGCCTGTAATGCAACTACTACCTCCTCCATCTCAATTATAAATTAAAGGCATTTTAAAATTGCTTATAGAGCTTACAAAGCTCTATTCAGATTAGGAGAAGAAATTTAGTAGGGAATTCTATAATGTTCTTAATTCGAAACTGCGTATCTTCTATAACTGTTGCTAGAAGGTTAGACTAGAATCTAATTAATACTACAACGCTTATTCTGTTATGCTTAAGGGTTAAGCCAGTACCTTCTACTACAATTATTTGGCAGGAAAAGGATATAATTTTAACCGAATAATATACAAGATGAGATGCCACTTTAAAACAGAAGAGAATAAACAGCAGTATATATTGGAGTAGAGAGAGACTACCTTTCTAAGAATTATCGCTACAAACCCAGGTGTCTCTTGGCTTGATTGTCTTTAAAAGCTCTTTAATTAACTTTAGATAATTTAATATGGTTTATCCAAATTATATTAAGAGGATTTCAGCCTACGCGATTAAGTTATTAGCGTATACTAAGGCGTTAAAGAATATAACCTTGCTCTCTTTAATCCTGCAAATACTTATAAAGGAGTATATGCTTAATTAAGATCTTCTATTAGCACCGCTCTACGTTCTTAAAAAATATAGTAATTTAATGCCTAACTCTAACCCAATTTAATCGAACCCGAATAATATAACTATAACTAGACTGATTGAATATATAATAGCTAGGGTAGAGGATACGGTAGAAGATATAACTAGCGTCGACCATAAAGCAATCGTGGAGGTCCTTAAAATAATTGGCAGAAGAAGTACTACGTTTATAAGAAGCCAAATTGCTAGTTAACTAGGCACCCTCTTAATAGGTAAAAGAAGGCATATAATAAGTTTCGCCAGAGTGCAAGAAACGTTAAAAATTATAAGATTACTACGGCCTACTTCCAAAGCTTCCTAGTTTAATATAAAGGCATAGAATGTCACGGCGCTGACATAGATACTGTTGTAGACCCTAGTCAGGGGCTCGCCTAGACCCTTGGCGCCATGTATATAGACGTGTCCTTTCCTCAACCTTCCTCTAGTCCTCGTCTTAGAATCCTCGTTCACTGGCTACCAATAGATTCTGTTCTTTTAACTAAGCCTTCACATTATTCCAAAACCAACATCAATTCTACCTTGCACGAGCGCGCAGAAGCTTGCTAGAGGCAAGTTAAGTAGCAATATGTTCGCTGCAGCCTGGAAGAACCGACCCGACCGACCGACCGACCGGAGCTATTCCTAGACGATCAAAATAAAGATATGGAAAGATACGCCTACAGCTTACGCGTAGTGCAGCACATCATGTCCGATCTTGCGTGATTATCTACGTACTACCCAAACGTGCCAACGTGCCTACGGAAGGACTGACCCAACAACAACCGTGCTAATACGCCTACGGAAGGACAATTCTTTTCGACTAATACTAAGCTACGCAAGCTACGAAGAACGACCTCAGCTGAGACTGGGCTATAAGCCGCGATAAACGACCCTAATTAATACTAAGCTGTGCAAGCTTTGGTAAACAATAAGGAAAGACCAATGCTAGCACCATACTACCACCAACCAAACCAAACCCGACCGAATAATCGTGCTAATGTGCCTGTGATCTACCGACTAGCTAATAAACCAAGACCTATATTTAACCTACTATTGCCAACCGACGCTAGCACCGTACTGCCACCAAACTAGACAACGATTGTGCCGATATACCTGCGATTTACTAACTAGCTAATAGACCAAGACCTATACTCAACCTACTATTACCAACCAACGCTAGCACCGTACTGCCACCGAACCAGACAACAATTGTGCTGATATGCCTGCGATCCACCAACCAACTAATAGACCGAGACCTATATTCAACCTACTATCACGACTAGACGACCGTGCCGTTATGCCTACAGTTATAAGGCCTACGGACTACCTAACAAGACAATGCCTACCCCAAATTTTTTTTTTTTCCTAACCTTCGTTCTTACGACCCTACCGACCCCGGGGGGCCCCCGCGGGGGGGATTTAACTAACGGCTCGGGGCGAGCCTTTTTAAAAGGCGGGGTAGAGAGCAGGAGATAATAGAGTTCTAGGAGGAACGACAAAGAACGGAAGGCTCCTAGCGATACGTAGTACTGGCCTAGGCCAGGCTATATGGCAGCAGAACTGCAGGACTGCATATACGTATCAACCCTAACGTCAGGACTAGTGCCGTACGGCATAAAATTTTTTTTTACCGACCACTTGCTGCTCTGCCTGCAGCTACCCAATCGACCTCTGCTGCTCCGCCTACAGCTACAGTTTAGAACAGATCTAGTGCTAGAAAGGAAAACGATGTGGCTTTCTTAACGGGGAGGACAACTACAAAGCCTGAGGGCAGGCTTTACTGGAGGGGGGGGGTAATGTCACGGCGCTAACACAGATACTGTTGTAGACCCTAGTCAGGGGCTCGCCTAGACCCTTGGCGCCATGTATATAGACGTGTCCTTTCCTCGACCTTCCTCTAGTCCTCGTCTTGGAATCCTCGTTCACTGGCTACTAATAGATTCTGTTCTTTTGACTAAGCCTTCACATAGAAGATCTTAAGGGTAAGGTTAACAAGGCTAAATAGCTCCTTATAGATATAGAAATTGAGGACTACTCTTCTAACTAATACTTTACTAAATTTAGTAAGGTAGATGGCATACAAACTATTGCTGTTCTTAATAACCAATCTACGCTCCGTTCTATTATAAAGTTAGATATCTTTAATAAGCTAAAGGAGAGTTCCGCGTTCTCCTTTAATAATAGATACTTAGCGAACGTCTTCTATAGTATTATGCTAGATACTAGAGCCGCAGAAGTATCTATAGTAGGAGAACCTTAGGTTTAAGCTCTTTAGCAGCTTAATAGCTCTGTCTAGATTAACCAATCAACGGCAGGCCAATATACAATTTGTTTTAGTAAGGGTACTATAATCTCTCTTAGCACAATTAAGGTCCAAACCCCTTTAGGATATATTACTTTCCATATTATTCCCGCGAATACCCTGTTTCTATTCTATATTAGGGATATAGATAAATTAGGCGTTAAGCTTAATAACCTTAAGAATGTGCTCGTTTAGGGAGAGAATTAGGTGCCTATTATACGCAAGTAGGGTTACCCCTAGTTGCTCCTTTATTAACTAGAAAAGAGTATTACTTAAAGCCACTTAACTAAGTTAGAGCTACGTTAACTACACCATTATTTTAGCCACCTATCCGTTTACTAATTGCTTAGGGTTCTTTAGTAAGTAGGTTACAAAGTTAAGGTTAAGGTAATTAAGTATCTTATAAAGTACTACTATTACTACTAAATAAACCAGAAGTCCCCTAGCCAATTTAAGTTTACCCTTAAAGATAACTATAACTTTAACTTCTGTATTATTATTAATATTATATGTCTTAGCGGCAAACCAGTACTCTAAGTTATTAACTTCTTAACCTCCTTCTAAGCCGCACGTTTCTTAAAGGATATATTAGCTAGGAATATATAAGACACTCTTTAATTATACTAGATTAATATCTACCTAGGACCCCCTAATTAAATTACTTACAACGTAAAAAAGAACTTCTTATTTACAGAGTTTTAATAATAGGTAAAGGTAATAGTAATTAAGGTTAAGGAAGTCCCTATTAAGGCATATAATAGTATTAGAAAAGTAAAACAATATTATACACCATTACGCCACGTATATAAGATTATTTCTTTAAAGCTAGAGGGTGCTAGCAAAGAGCTTATCTTACAGATAGCTATTAAGGCTATTAACGATTCCGCTGGCCCAGATAGGCTTATACCTATATTACTAGTCTTTAGCGCCTACCCTTAAATAACTAATAATTCCCCACTATCTTTCTCCGTTGTGTAATAAGCTAAGGCTATTCGCAAGGTAATAAAGGAAGTGCGACGTCTCCGCGCCACGCGCTAGGTTAACGATATACTAGGAATAAGAAATGGCCCAAATACCTTAACTACGCTTAATCTACTACTCTAATCTAAGGTATGCATATAGCGTAAAAAGGGGGGATGGTTAGGCCTACATAAACTTATTGCAATTAATAGTTAAACTTGCACTATTTAAATGCCTTATAGACCTACTTAATTCCATTTAACTGTTATTAAGCCCTATTATAAAGATAATAGTTCTAAGCCTTTATAGGACACCCTAAAAGATACCTTAAAGGAAAACCATAACTAATATACCCTAGAAGGCGACTACAATCCTAATATAGTTATAGTAGATATGCCGTAACTATAATGTGGTAGAGGTTGCCTAAAGGGATTATAAAACTGCCAATATCTTATTAATTTTAAAGAGCAATTTGTTACTACTATTAAGACTAGAGTTAAGTTATTAATGGCCTTTATAACAACTAAAGGGAAGGCTGACTTTAAGCTCGTAAAACAGCTCTAAAAGGAAGGTTATATTATAACTCTAGGAGCTCCTTTCTAAGCATCTAATAAGTAGGAGATTAACGGTCCTATTGCAAGAGAAGTCTTTAGATTTAAGAAGTACAACCCTACTAAGTTTAATAGAGTTCGCATCTTTAAGTTAAGAATAGTTAATAAGATTAAGGGCAAAGCTATTAACGCCCCATTTAAGAAATTAAGGCTTGTTATCTAAAGTTATAATAATAATGGTAAGGTGATTCTTACGCAATCTCCTATAATTTAACGAGCTAGTTAGCAAGTTATTGTTGCGCTAGCTCCCTCCTTAATAAAGAATGTGTTGGTATTACTTCCGGTAATACGTAATGCTATTGCAATAGTATGGGTGGTAACTGGGTTTTAATTAATACTTAATTAATTCTCCTATTCTATAGGTGGAATTTAGTGGATTTCCTGAGCTCGCTTAGCTCACGTGATCGCGTGCAGCTTCATTGCGAAACCTTATTCAGACACTAGGGGCATTTAGTTTTGTGGCGGTGCTTAAGCGCACCACCTGCCAAATTCTGCCAAATTCTGCCAAATTCTACCAAATTCCATCAAGTTCTGCCAAATTCTGCCATATTCCACTAAATTCTGCCAAATTCTGCCAAATTCTACTATGTCGCTAAAGTAACTAATTACGATTTTCTATACCCGGTATAGAAAATTACTATTAGCTCGCTTACCACTAGTGCCTTAGCTGCTGGCTTAATATCTTTATACTCTCTATTCTTGCCTTTCCGTCTTCTTCTCTCTCTACCCACTTGGTAACCTATAGCTTAAATATATTTATATTAATTATGTCCTTTAACGCCTAGTAAGGTTTTAATTTTGTTATAGCGTTAGCAGGGTTACTATTTCTGTTAATTCACTTAATCTCCGCTTTCTCTCTTCTCTTATATAATTGTTATAGGCATATAAGGTCCACTATAAGTCGTTTCTCTTATATTATCCTAAGTTTAACTAAGTAGTTATATAAAGATTTTAAATCAGTATAAAGAATAACCGGTAGTCGTTTAAGTTATAGGATCTTCTTAATAGTTGCTTTAATTATAGCTCCAGCGTTAAATCCGTGGGCCATTCTATACAGTTTAAATACTAGGACACTTTGTATAACTTATTTACATTTAATAGATAACTAATAGAGGATATTAGCCCTATTATCTTTATCTATAAGTGTAATAACGAAGCCAATCTAAGAAAAGAGGTTATAGTTATTAGCAAAGGACGAGTCCGTAAATATTATTAGTTTAAGAGTGCTTATATTAAGTTATACAAAGCAAAGTCCTTAGGAGGGATTATCAATTTGCCATTATAGCCGCTTATTAAGTTGTTTTGTATATTCTTCCTTTAGGTTAACAACTTATGCTATAAAGAAAAGGTTAAAAGCAGCTTCTAGTTAATAGACTATAGTAATATAGGCTCCTCTTACTTTCTAAGCAACGTACTAGTCCTTTAGTATAACTCCCTTATAGACTTCCCCTCTAGAGCTAGTTAGGTCTATAGCCTTTATAGCAACTAGCTTTAAGTTCTAGCATTAATATTCCTAGATAAGGACTATTAAGTCCTTATCTTGCTTAATATAGCCTTCATTAAACTTAATTAGGGTAATTTAGGTAAGCTTCTCTCTCTCCTTAGCCAAGAAACCTACCTCCTAGAGTTTTATCTCTTTAATTTCCACAAAGGTCTTATTAGCAAGGAATAATATATTATTAGTCTATAATCCTACAATTCTAAAGCCGTTGCTATTCATATATAATAAGCAGGGGTTATATATTAACTAGTTTATCCATAGTTTATTAAGGTAGTGGCGGTAGTATATATTAAATTAATGGTTACTAGCTTCCGGGACACCATAGAGTGATTTAATAACTCTTAGAATTAATCCATCTTTTAGTTCAAGTTCTAGTGGCAGGCGTATAAAGAAGTCTCTATTTAGGTGGGTACTAGGCTATATATAAGCTTATAAGATATCGCGTAGGTATAAAGAAGCTAGTTTTATTTTGTTTTCTTATAGGGTTACTATAAGTGCTAGGATAATTCTCTAGCTAACACATTAAATAGTTAGTAATTATGTTAAGACTAGATCTTTACTATAGTTATTATAGGCTTATATAACTAGTCTAGACTTCTTAAAGGCCTTATCTGTTCCTGCATTCTTAATCTTATTAATAAATTAGGAGTTAAAGGTTCTAACTCCTTCCAGGACGTCTGCTGTATTAATAAACTTAAAGATACCTTTCTTAAGTAAACCGTTTATCTCCTTACGTTAAGACTCTATAAATAACGGTAAGGTATACTCAAAGGTTATAGTATTAGGTTTTATTAGATTATCGTTAATAAATATTAATATATCTGCGATGTTTTGCTAGGACTTTATTAGCAATCGTTATATCCGTTTCAATCTTTAGGGGGGTGCACTAGCGGCTAGTTCCTTAGTTAGTTCCTTAGTTCCTTAGTTAGTTTTTTAGTTAGTTCCTTAATTAGTTCCTTCTCTAGTTCCTTATTAGGTTCTTCTAGTTTAGGTTATAGGTATAGCTTTGCTGCTATGGTTCTAAAATCAGTAGGTCCGCTAGGGAGCTATACCTTACATATCTCTCCGTTAATTCCAAGTAACTTAAATAGGCTAGTCTATCTACCGCTCTATCTAGTATTGCCTTCGCGCTATACAAGTACTTCTAAGTTAAGGGGAAGGTTATAGATTGTAGTGACGGATAGACCATTTTGTTGGTTTAGTGCATTATTAACTTACTTCTTTGTCCTAATCCTTGCAATCTCCTCCATTGCCTTCTTTATGGCTGCTACTTATTGTATAATAAAGGGTGCTAGTAGGTCGAGTTTGCTTATTTAAGGGTAGGCACCAAAGATAAGTAGTATTGGGACCAAGCCGTCTAGGCCAGCTGTGTTATTAGCGGCTTTTATTACTATTTATAGAGCTAATTCCTTGGCTATTCTTAAGTCCTATAGCTCCTCTATAATTATTTGGTATACTTAGCGTATAGTTAAATAAGCTCTTTCTACTATTCTAATAGACTAATATGCTTCCACTGGGACAGTCTTAGTTAATATAGCCATTGCTATAGTATGTTATCGGAACTCCTTGCTTACAAAGTTCTTTCTAGTATTATAGGTAATATAGTTAGGGGGTCCAATATAGGTATTAATCTAGCAGAGTTGTAGGATATCCCAGGTATATTTTACGGAGATATTATATAGCTATCTTACGGCTTAAAATCTGGTAGCTTTATTAATTATATAGAGGATAGGGCTTCTATTAATGTATATAATATCAACAAAAGTAAAATGGTTAAAATTGGAATCTTGGTCTTTTTATAATGTAAACTTAAACCATCTAGGGGATTTGCCGTATTTCTAGTAGTAGGAACAGTATTTAGTAAGGTAGTTAATAACCTGCTTATTAATATTATTGTAGCCAGAGCGTTCTAATACCTTATATAGTTTATCTGCCAATAGATGTCTAAAGCGGCGGTAGAGTTAGCGGAGTTTAGTAGTGGTTAGGTAGTAAGGGTTTTAGTTAAATAAGTAGGTTATAAATAACTATAGTGACTCTTCCCATAATAGGAAGGGGTGACCAAATTGGCAAACTATTAGTACTGATTTTGTTGGGGTGACTAGGACGTTCTTAAGGTTATTATAATAGACCTTTAGTGTATCTATGTCTGCAAGACATAGTAAGAAAGGTATATTGGCCTTTATAATATAAAACTTAACATTGCTAACTGGTGTATTAACTATAACAGAGCTAATAGAAGAGGTAGATCCAATGCTAAACTAGACGTTAATAGCGCTAGCCTTTAAGGTATTAATAATGGTATTATAGGTCTTCTTGTATGCGAGGTATTGTCCATAACCTACTATTAATCTCTTTAAGGCTCCTATGTCCATTATTACTCTATAGAACTCGTCGGAAGTATATTAGCTAGTAGCAACATAGGCAAATAGGTCTAAGTTATTGTTATAGTAAATAGTTAAGTTGGTGCCAGTGATTATATAGGTAAAGGATTAATCCGCTAAGTTAGTTACAGTATTAATAGCTCCTCTATGCTGTATTGTTTTTAAAGAGGTAAGAAACAGTTTAGCCTATTCTTAAGCCGGAGATACTAGTGGTGACTTAATATTAATTATAAGAGCTTCCATTGCGTTATTAATAGATTCTAAGTTAAGTTTATTATTGTAATCTATTCCCTCATACTTAGTAATATATTGCTTAGCATGTCTATTAAAGCGGCGGTTAAATCTGTCCTTAAACTTCTTCTTTAATTTGTTGCGTTCTTCTCTTAAGTATTTAGATAACTAGTAACCTTCCTTATAGTAGACAAAGCAGCGCTTTTTGGGTAGTATATATTAGTTAGGTGGTCTATTATACGGTTAGGGTGGTGGCTAGGGGTACTACTTGTAGTAACAGCGGTCAGTAAAAAAAGCCTAGGGGTTCTCACTGTTTAACTTTTTAAATGTTGTAATAGAGGATTATAAGTTATTAATTAGGCCAGTGAAACTGTTGGAAGGTTTAAAGCAGGTATATTAGTACGCTGGTAACCCCTAGTAGGCGTTAATAAGCTTATTATAAAGGAATTTATCTATATATAAATCTGGGTCAAGACTATACTGGAGGTGTCTTAGTTCTTTAATAAGCAACTATAGGCAGTCTAGGGTTAATTTTCTAGTATTCTTACCTTTACTTATTACAGACCTTAAGGTTATTAAGTTCCATTACCCTAGTATACCACACCTATACTTAGGTCCCTTAAAGTAATTACGTGTAGCGTCGCAAATTTAGTTAAATAAAAGGGTTAGACTGACGTTCTTAAGGTTAGTATAGTAGTGGTTATGTGCTAGGCCGCGTAATTGTGACAGTGCTGGAGCGCGTCACCTGCTACATTGCCGTTTCCAGGGCAATTCGCCGCATTTCTGGGCAATCTACCAGCACTACTCGTAGAGCTAGCCAATTAGGATTTTCCATGCCCGGCATGGAAAATCGCCATTGGCTCGCTTGCTACTAGCGCCTTAGCGACCCCTTGTATCTCATTAGTCTCCGACAGTCTCCTTCTCCTTCTTCTCCTTAGCTTAGTATTCTTATATGGTAGTAATCCACAAGCTTTGGTTTAGAAGCATTTATACAAACCTGTTATATTATACTAAGCTCTCCCTATATTGCCTGGGAAGGCCTTAATAATATCCCACCCTAAAAGAAGACCTTTGTCTGCAATGACGCGTTAATACATTATACTTAGACATTAAAAAAAACTTACACTACTACGCCTAAGAAGGCCTTAATAATATCCTACTTTATAGGCCAGACTGTACTTAACCTGCACCCTCAAAATTAAAACTGAATAGTATAATTCCGATGAACCTTAGGAAGCTAATAATGGCGCCTAAAGCAAGCTTATCTAAAAGACCTGCTTCTACTTAAGAGGAACATGAGATCTAGTTAGGATTAGAAATTGAAGATAATAACAATGTTATAGGTATATATAAGCAGATTTGTGCCCTTGCAGCTAATTAAAAGGTTAATTATCTTTAAGCCTAAAGCACGCAAGAGACTCTAAAGGAGATCCTAGAAAGCCTTACTGCCTTATAAAACAGCCCAGCCTCCCCTATATAAAGCCTTAGTTAACCCATTTACTTAACTAAATATAATACACTAGAGAGTACGAATATAATAACGAAGTAGTTAAAGTCCATTAAGCTCCCTAACCCCCTACTATTATTGGACGGCATAAACCTAACCTTTAAGAACTGGAGAATTTAGGTGTAAGGAAAGCTTTATATTAACCACAACCATTTCTCCTCTAAAGAAGCTAAAATGCTCTACCTCTTTAGTTAAACTATTAGGGACGCCTAGTAATACCTCTAGGCTAAGTTTAAAGACAAGTTACCTATTTAGTTTATATCTGTTAATAAGATAATACAGCATCTAGCTGCTATTTATATTAATCTAAATAAAGTACGAGATGCCTATTATAACTATAATCGCCTAATAATAGGATTAGGCTAATCCTTTACTAAGTTCTAGACTTAGTTCTTACACCTAATAGGTAAAGGCTAAGTTCCCCCTATAAACTACTCTTTAGACCTATATAATAAGCTAATAGTCTAACTATAAGAGAAGATTATAGTAGCCTTAGACGACCTACTAGCCTATTAAAGACTTGCAGCTTAATGTTTGTTGCTGGATTTAGAACTAAAATAAATTAATGCTTATTCTAATTAACTAAAGCGGCCCTATAGTAACTATAACCTATCCGCTATACTAACGGGAGCTAGCGTTAGAAGATAAACTATAACTATCCTTATACTAAAAGCGGTTATAACTACCTACCCTTAAGCCTCGCCTAACTTGTTATATACTACACCTTTAGTTAATGCTCGTCGCAATACCCTAATTAACCCTGCTACGGTTATGTGCTTTAATTATAGAAAGGATGGCCACTTTGCTATATCCTGCCTAGAGCTAAAGGATATAGGTAATATTAAGGAGATAAAGGAAGAAGAAACGTCTAATAAATTAGAAAAAGAAGAACCCTAGGGAAAGACTCCCCCCTAGGGTATCCTATTAATCTTAAAGAGATTAATCTAAGTTAGCTAATAGGTGGAAAACACTTTATAGTTCTATATACAGTATCTTAAAATGGATATAGAGTTAATATAAATGCCCTTGTTAATACTGGAGTAAATAGCTTTGCCTTTATAAATACTGCTTATATAAATAATATTGCTAAGTTCTTAAATGTAAATACTACTCAACTAGAGAAGCTTGTTTAAGTAAAAGGCTATAACAGCTAAGCTAGTAAGCCGGTTACCTATATCCTAAAGCTATGTATTACTATTAATGGATAATACTAGTTTGGTATCCCCTTCTATATCCTAGATCTAGGGTCCTATAATATAATCCTTAGCCAAAAATAGATGTTCTACTTTAATATTTGGTTAAATATATAATAAAGACAGTTTGTCTGGCCGGAGAATAGACCAAAATTACCCTCCTTTATTAAAAAAAATTTAAATTAACTATAGGACATTAGCCGCAAAGGCTAACCCTATTTATTAATAGGATGTTAGAGACTGTAACCTAGCCTTTACCTAAGAAGATGCCCGCTATAAGGCCGGTAGAAACTCTATACCAATAATAATACTCCCCTAAAGCACTATAGTTAAGGAGGACTCTACTTATAGAAGTAGAACGGACAGTAATATAGACAACTTCTAAATTGTAGAGATCTGGCTAATATGGAAGAGGATATACTAATAGGATATAAAAAACAATATTTAGAAGATATAGTAAGAGCTAAAAGGAGTAAAGATAATACTAATATACTAAAAGCCCCTAAGGCTATGGACACACCTACTACTATATAATACCCCTATAGTAGATATTGCGGCAATTAATGCTATAGGTTTTTACTTTAATATATATTAGAAGGATAATAAAGTCTTTATAATTAGCTTATATAAAATTAACCGAATTATTAATAAGAAGGAAGAAGAGCTAGTAGAGAAAACTAATAAAGAACTAGTTAAGCGCCTTCTCCCTATTTACCTCTTAAACTATAGAGACGCGTTCTTAAAAGTAGCTTCAGACATACTATCCCCTTACTAAACCTATAATTATAAAATTCAGCTAGAGGCTGACAACTCTCTAGGCTATAGCCCTCTTTATTAGTAAACTATAAAAGAACTAAAGGCCATAAAATAGTACTTAATTAATAACCTTTATAAAGGGTTTATTAAACCAAGTTAGGCTCCTTTTACTTCCCCTATTCTATTTATAAAGAAACTTAATAAAGGCCTCCGCTTCTACATTAACTATTAAAAACTAAACACTATTACTTAGAAAAATTGTTACCCTCTTCTACTAATTAATGAGACCTTTATACGTCTAGGCCGAGCCAAAATCTTTATAAAGCTTAATATCCGCTAAGCTTTCCACCAAATTAGAATAAACCCTGCATTAGAGGATCTAATAACATTCTATACCCGCTACAGTTCTTATAAATATAAAGTCCTTTTTTTTAGACTAATAAATGGGCCAGTCACGTACTAATAGTATATAAATAATGTTCTTTTTAACTACCTTAATAAATTCTGCACGGTATACCTAGATGACATTTTTATATACTCAGATAATAAACTTAAGCACCAAGTTTATATTAAAAAGGTCCTAGAGAGGCTATAAAATACAGGCCTATAGGTTAATATTAAGAAATGCAAATTTAGAGTAAAGCGAATAAAGTACCTTAGGTTTATCGTTAGCATAGAAGGAATTAAAGTTAACCCTAAGAAGGTTAAGGCAGTACGCAATTAGAAACCCCCTTATATAGTAAAAGGCATCTAGTCCTTTCTTAGCTTCTGTAACTTCTACTATTAGTTTATCTATAACTATAGGGTTGTGGCTAAGCCTCTTATATAACTAACTAAGAATAACACGCCTTTTATTTTTAACGATAATTGTATAGAAGCCTTTAAGGAGTTAAAGGACTAACTTACCTCCTCCCTAGTTCTCTGTCACTATAACCCAGATCTTAAATTAATACTGGAAACGGACGCCTCCAATAGAGTAGTAGTAGGGGTTTTCTTACAGTTACACCTAGATAGCAAATAATACCCTATTACGTTTTTCTTAAAGATAATAGCCCTAGCTAAGTATAACTATAAGGTACATAATAAGGAAATACTAGCTATTGTATAATTATTATCCCAGTAGCGCGCAAAGCTTAAAAGCATAGACTCTTAGATTAAAGTCTATACTAATTATAAAGCCCTTAAGTATTTTATAACAATAAAGCAGCTTACCAGTTAATAGGCTAGGTGGGCTAAAATACTCTCCTAATTCTTCTTTATAATTATGTACTACCCTAGTAGGCAAAATTCTAAAGCTAATGCCCTTACCTGGAGGGAATAGGATGTAGAACTATAGAATAAGCTAAAGGCTTAGCACCGGATATATGCCCTCCTCCGTCCCAAATAGCTTAACCTAATATCCTTAAAGAACTAACCTATAAATGGAATGAGCTGGCGCCTATAGAAGAAGAAATCCTAGATAAACTAATGGGATTAATTAACCGCATCCTAATTACAAACCGCATAGCCAAATTCCTAAAAGCCCTCTAAGACTAAGCTATGGAAGACAACCCTAATTTAGAAATAGAAGATGGACTGCTCCTATATTAAGAACGGCTTATAATTCTAAACATTAACAACCTATAAATGGAACTAATCTGTAAAGCCTACTATTAAGCCTCTATAGCGCACCCTAGTTAAGATAAGACCCACTAACTACTAGTGCCTTACTACTACTAGCAAGGACTCCTATCCAACATAGAACGATTTATTAGAAATTGTTATACTTGTAAACAAGCAGATACCCCTAGGGATTAAACCCCTAGGTAGTTATAACTACTGCCAGTTCCTAAACGCCCTTAGCAGCATATTATAATAGACTTTAAATTATTCCTAAAGGACAAACATGGCTATAATATAGCCTTTATAGTAGTTAACTAACTAAGCAAGTAAGCCATTTCCCTTCCCTGCTTTAAGACTACAACTATAAAGGATATGGCCCATATATATGTTAATAATATTTACCAGATCCATGGCGCTTTTAAGTTAATTATCTTTAATTATGGACCCTAGTTTATATTAGACTTCTAGGATAAATTCTACTAGATCCTTAGGATTAAGATTAAGCTCTTTACTATATTCCACCCTTAAACCAATGGCTAAACCGAGATTATAAACCAATACCTTAACTAGCAACTTTGCCCCTTTATTAATTACTACTAGAATAACTAGTTGGAACTACTGCCTATAATAGACTACGTATAGCTTACGCTCCCTTATAATAGTATAGGAATATTACTATTTAAGTTACTCTATGGATACAAGCCATAAACATCCTTTAATTGGGATAGACCTATAGGACCTATAATGGCCCGCGAACGCCTTAGCTATAAAGAGGCCCAGATATTTACTAAGAGAATGCACGGAGCCTAGGAGACTACCTAAGCAATTATAAAAAAGCATAAGAGAAAAAAGAGTCTAATGTAAACCAACATTATTACAAGGTAGACCTCTATATAGGAGATAAAGTATAGGTGTTAATAAAGAACTAGAAGACCCAGAGGCCGAGCCGCAAGCTAAACCACCAAATGGCTAGCCCCTATAAGATCCCTAAGTAGGTGGGGCACTCTTTTAAGGTTAAGCTACCAGAGTTAATAAAGATCCACCCTATCTTCTCTCTAAACCAACTGTAAAAGGCCATAGACAACCCATTGCCTAGACAGTACAACAACCCCCTACTACCAATTCAGATTGTAAAGGACGAAGAATAGGAAGTTAAAGAGATCTTAGCAGTTAAGAAGGACCGTAGTACCTTAAAATACTATGTAAGCTAGGTAGGTCATAATAAAGATCTAGAATGGTACCCCGCATCCAATTTTAAGTACTCCCCCTATAAGCTACGAAATTTCCACCTAGCCCACCTAGACCTCCCTAGACCACCATACAAGTTAGACAGCTGGATTAAATGCTAGGAAAAGGGGTTAGATAACTATAATAATCTAAACAACAATAAAGAACTTAGACAAAGCCTAAGGGCAGGCTTTTTTGGGAGGGAGGGGTAATGTGACGGTGCTAGAGCGCGTTACCTGCTACATTGCCGTTTCCAGGGCAATTCGCCGCATTTCTGGGCAATCTACTAGCACTACTCGTAGAGCTAGCCAATTAGGATTTTCCATGCCCGGTATGGAAAATCGCCATTAGCTTGCTTGCTACTAGCGCCTTAGCAACCCCTTATATCTCATCAGTCTCCGACAGTCTCCTTCTCCTTCTTCTCCTTAGCTTAGTATTCTTGTATAGTAGCAATCTACAAGCTTCGGTTTAGAAGCATTTGTACAAGCCCGTCACAGTAATATTGTAGGATAGGCTTTAACTTTAGCTTTTTAAGGTACGTTAGCTCTGCTACAGAGGTTATAAAAGATGGTAAGTTAAAAGTTAAAATTATCATCTTCTCTGCTATACTTGTTGTCTTCTATATACATCTTTGCAAGGTTTGTTAACTCCTTGCTAAAACCCTAGTTTTGGTTCTATCCGGATAGTCCTATTATTATTAGTAGATTAATATAAGGTTGGTTTTATTATATCGGTAAGGTAGGTTATATGGGTAGGATAGGGTTTATAAGTGGTATTGTAAGTAGGGCAGGGTTTGTGGTTGGTAAGGTTAAGATTAGGGTTTTGATAATACTGGTACTAATAAAGTTGTTCTTAAAAAGGTAGTTAATTCGTCCTAAATTAAATTTCCCTCCAGTTGCTATATGCTCCTTAATCTCAAGCTTAGTCCATTTTATAGGATCCTCTTCTTATAAGGTGTTAAAGAGTGACTATAGGACTGTAACATGTCTGTCCTTCTTAACCCATACTCCATAAACTTAAAGGAAGTGTTAGAGGTTATAAACAGTTATCTAGTTACAATTCTTAAATACTTCTAGTATAAAGGTGTTAAAGTCGTCGCGGTAAAGCTCCTATAGGTCGTTATCTGTTATATTATAAAATCCATATTCCATAATCTTGTACTATATAAATTTACTAATTTCTCCTTTGTTAATATCTTTAGACTATACGTTAAGCCCTTCGCTCTATCTCCTCTATCCTTCTCTAACTTATGCCCTAATGTCTAACATATCAATTCTTGTCTCGTAACTCTTATTAAGTTCAATTTTGGGTTCTAAACGCGTAATGGACGCGAATTAATATAGATACGTAATGGACACGAACCAAGGGCCTATTAAAAGGGTTAGTTCCTTAAGTACCTAAAGCCTTTTAGAGGGCCTAATACTCCTTATCAGGTTTAATTTTAGGTTCTAAACGCGTAGTAGATACGGACCAAGGGCCTATTAAATAGGGGTTAGTTTGTTAAGTACCTAACGCCTTTAGAGTGCGTAATAGACGCGAACTAAGGGCCTATTATATAGGGGTCGGTTCTTTAAGTACCTAAAGGCTGTGTATAAAGAATTAAGGGCCTCTTAAGAAGAGGGGTTAACTTTTTAAATACACGTTAACTAATACTCCTTAGCAGACGGGATCGGTAGAGGCCTATAGCAGGGACTAATTAAGCTCGTCTCTCTTTATAGGTAATACGTCTCCTAATCTATAATCACTGATTAGTGTTAGTATCACTTCTGGTGATACGTAATGCTATTGCAATAGTATGGGTGGTAACTGGGTTTTGATTAATGCTTGATTAATTCTCCTATTCTATAGGTGGAATTTGGTGGAATTCCTGAGCTCGCTTAGCTCACGTAATCGCGTGCAGCTGCATTGCGAAACCTTGTTCAGATAGAATGGAATGGCGGTCTATTTATAAGATATTACTTAGGCCTACACTCAATGAGAAACGCATCTTTAGCGCTTGATACTGGCATATCTTCCAGAGCAAATTCGCCACTAATATCCCAAAGATACGATCATGGTTGTGCTTAAGCCGTTATATGGAATCGTAGAGGTAGGAACTTATTGGAGACGACCAATTCTCAGTTCTTAAAGAAGATAAACTGGCGAAGGCAAATCTTATGGCAAAGCTAAAAGAAAAGCTTAACCTAATAATGCCATTGCTATTTAATAGATGTATTCTTTCCCTAAACTAGAGTTCTATTTATTTACGCTAGAAGGGTTAAGACAAGAAAATCAATATTGTTAATATTAATTCTCTAAAGTAAAGATATATAGAGCAACGCGCTTATAGAGCTTATATTGCTTCTATCTATTAACCTAAGGCCTCCTTTGATCTCTCTATTGCCACTTAACACCAGGAACTAACTAAGGATAATGTTCTTACTCTAAATAGGCGTTTTTCCTAGCAAATAAACCATTTTAATTGGGGACTACTATATATGCCTATTAATCTCCCTACCACCAAGCTCTTTATATTTATTAATAGATTGTTTATAAATAATAAAGATTTTAGCTCCTAGCTAGGATATAAGATTATTATCGCGAACGAATTTACTGGAGAGAATGACTTTATAATCTATAGTAATCTTATCTATTAGAGCTTAACTAAGAGTAAGCGTGTTACTTAAAGCGTTCTAGCGTTAGAGATATATGGAATAGTTAGCGGAGTTAATATAGCAATTACAATCGGAACTACCCTTAAGATAATTATAGATTGACTAAAACTTCCTATTATCCCTACGATTGTGTATACCGACTTATATTCCCTCTATAAGTGTTTAGTTAAGCTTGGTACCATAAAGAAGAAGCGCCTTATAATTAATATTATGGCACTTTAATAGTTCTATAAGCATTAAGAACTCTTTAAGATTTAATAGATTAATAGCCAAGATAACCTAGTAGATGTGATGACAAAGGCAAACCTAAATAAGGCACTAGAGACATTCGTTAACATAAATACTTTATATATGTAAGTTAAAGGTTGGGTTAAGAGGGAGTAAGAGATACGGCGAGGGCTGCTAAGGCGCTAATATGGCTAGCAGAATTTGGCAGAATATTATAGCTGACAGAACTTGGCAGAATATGGCTAGCAGAATTTGGCAGAATATTATGGCTGGCAGAATACGGCAGAATACGGCAAAATACGGCAATGTGGCGGGTGCTAGCACCGTCACAGCTTGATTGCGTTATTTATATATAGATAGCAACTATAAAAGAAAAGTTGCCAGTGTCGGGAATAAGGCACGTGGTTATCACGTGTCGCCGCGGCACTAGCGTGGTAAGGAACCTTAAGTTCCTCACCCTTCCTCATTCTAAGAAAAACAAGCATATTAACCAACATCACTATAACCTACTCGAGTAGTTGTTATTGGTAAGTCACCCTGTGTGACCAACATCTATAGTAGGCATGCCCCTAGTATAAAGTCTAACGTATCTATTTCTACCACTATCTCTAACTATAGTTAATAGATCTTAAGGATTGGATCCTGGGTAAACAACTCCTTAAGTTCCTTAAACAACTTTTTCTGCTTACTTCCCTATATCTATAGTTCCTCCTTTTTTATAAGTCTTATAAATGGCTTAATATTTTTTAACCACTGTACTATAAACCTCCTATAGTAATTGCAAAACCCTAGGAATAATCTTAACTATATAACATTCTCTAGTTCTTACCAACTTACTATAGCTTCTATTTTCTTTAGATCCATACTAATCTTGCCTAATTTAATAATAAATCCTATAAAATTAGTCTTCCTTATAAAGAACTCGCATTTCTTAATTGCTACTAGCATTTATTCTTCTTATAGTCTCTTTAAGACCTATTTAATATATTCTTTATACTCTTTCTTGCTTATAGAGTAGATAATAATAATAATAAGGTATACCATAATAAATCCATTAAGGTGTTCTCCTAATATACTATTAATTCTCTTTTAAAACGTTATAGGTGCATTTATAAGTCCGAACTATATTACTAATGGCTTATATAGTCCTTCCTTTAACCTAAAGGCTGCCTTTTATTTATTGCCTTCCTTAATTCTAATCTAATACTATACCCATCTCAAATCTATCTTTGTAAAGATTTATACATTACCTATCCTATCTTGGATTTTGCTAATTAAGGGTAAAAGATACCTATCCTTTTATATAATGCTATTTAACTATCTATAGTTAATACAGATCCTAAGTTTTCCGTTTTTCTTAGGTATAAACAATACTAGATATCCCGCTAATAACTATAATAGTCTAATATATCCCTTTTATAAGTTTTCTTAGATAAACTCCTTAAGCGCTACTAACTCTGTTTTAGTAAGCTTATAAATTAGAAAGAACTTTAAACTTATCCCTAGTTCTAATTCTATCTTATAGTCCTATACTATATACTTTAACAGCCTTTTACTTTCTAGGCTCTATAGTCTTTTACTATACTTATTGTTACGGCGCTAGTGGAAAACGGTGGATCTTGGCAGACGTGGATTATGGTAGACGCGAGTCACGTGACTTAAGGACCGCATAAAATATTAAGCGGCGCTGCTATTCTTCTCCTTCCTTTCTCTAGCTTTGGATCCTCGTTTATAGACAATCCAATTGTATAGGCTTGCGCGTCCTTCTTCCTGTGCTTGTGCCTTAATTAACTAAGTTGCTAATATTATCCAAAGCTTGTTACTACTCTTCTTTCCTAAGAAGGAACTTAAAAATATCTATAAACTATAAACAGGATAAGGACACAGAAAAGGACCTAAAGGATACTAATAGAACAGAACAGGACCCTAAGGACAGGACAGAACTAAAAGAATACGAACAGAATGCGAAACCTAAGAATAGGACACGCATAGACTAGAACCCCTAGAAAATAAATAAATACTGGAAATTACCCAATACCCCTACCGCTATGCTAAGAAATACAGTAGCTGGCAAAGCCGCTGTAGGACCCGCAAATACCTCCAATGGTGAAATAGTCGCCGTCTTGACCCCCTAGGAAGAACTCGCAGCAGCCAATACCGAAATCGAACGGCTTTAAGAGCTGCTTGAAACCAGAGACACCCCTACACCTAGTAAGGAGTCATCAGACACCTACAGACTTGCTATAGTCCTTAAGGCCCTAGCCTAACGTACAGCATTAGCATCGTCGTGGTCCGCGAAGGTCGCGGACCCCCCGTTACTTACGGACGGAACTGACCCTACGTTTGACAATTGGAAGCTTTAACTGCAAGACAAGCTTAAAGTTAATACAGACCACTTCCCTACTGCTTAAGCTAAAATGGCCTACGTCTTTGGCCGTACTGGTGGGGACGCATAGACGCATCTACGTCCGTGATATGCCTAGGACTTAGCAGACCCCTTCCTCTCTAGAGAAGAAATAATTGACCACCTGTCTTCTATTTATAAGGACCCCTTTAAGATACAAAACGCCCGCCTTAATTATAAAGCCCTTAACATGAAAACAATAGAGACCTTTTTAGCCTTTTAGACCCGCTTTCTGCACCTAGCCGGCTAAGCCTAAATTCCCTATAAAGACCTAATACCAGACCTCTTTAACAAGCTTACGCTAGACCTACAGCGCGCCGTACTGCCAGTTTTTACTACTGTATAGACGCTAAAGGTACTTACGGACCACTGCCTAGCTATTAATTAAGGCCTCTGTCGAATTAAGGCATAAGCTAAGCGGTATAAAGCCAGAAACTCTTTAAACCAGACTATAAGCGCTACAAGAACGGCCCGTAGTGCCCTGGCACAATTGGCAACTCCTATAGCACTAGCCGTACAGCCCGCCGTTAACTCAGCAGCTAGCCGCGCAGCTAGCCCTACCGCGGGTCCGGCGTATGCTCGGCCTACGTACAGCGACCCCTATAGACAGGCCCTTAGCAATCAGGGGGCTTGCTTCTTATATAGCTAAAAGGACCACTTCGCCAAGGACTGCCTAACAAAGGCAAAAACGGACGAGGTTCTGTTAATACAGGAGGACAGCATAAAGTTAGAAAAAGAGGAACCCTAAAGGAAGACTCCTCTCTAGGGTTAAAAGGGATTAATATATTATATGTTAATCTAGGTCAGCTAGTTAGTGGAAGAAGCTGTACTATCCCTTATACTTTATTTCGCAATAGATATCAAGTTTTAACCTCTGCTTTAGCTAACTCTAGAGCAAATGCCTTTACCTTAATAGATACTTAGTGCGCCGTAAAGCTGGCTGAATTTTTAAATGCGCTCCTTAAGGAACTGCCTAAACTAGTTCCTATTTGCGGGTACAATAGAAGAATAGGGCTACCTATTATAACTATCTTACAGATCCACCTCCGTGTTAACGGACGAAGGTAGTATAATATCCCCTTTCTTATTACGGACCTGGGAAGCCATAATATAATCTTAGGAAGAAAATGGCTAGCCTATTTAGGCTTACAGCTTAATATACGGAATAGACAGCTCCTCTGGCCCAAATCCCTACCCCTAACCCCTTCCTTTATAAAAGAAATTAGTATTATAATAGAGAACCTTATACGGCCCTAGATTAATACCATCTACCAAGCTAATACTATGCGTAGAGACCAGGCCTTTAAGAAGGACGTACAGCTTAATCCGCAACGGATTCATATACTACGCCGCCCCTAGACTACCTATATTACGCCACCCGCACCAGAGACCTAGGAAATCAGTAGTAACCTAGCCAAGTCCCCTATAGAGAACTTAGGCCCTACGCAGCTATAAAGAAAGGCTAGGAATACCGGACGCTATACTAAACTAATAGACTGGAAGGACAATTTACGGAAAATGGAATGTAAGCTAAGGAAGACTATAAACCCTATACCGCAAAATACGGCCTAATAAAAGTCCGTAAAGAAACCTATGGACCTTCCCCTAGTTAATATCTGCTGCATTGGCGCCGTAGGATTCTATTGGAACTTAGTTTAACCTAATACCGTTATCTTTACCACCAGCTTATATAAAATTAATCAAATAATTAAGGAAAAGGAAAGCGAGCTTAGCGGATAGGAAGGCGAGCTTATAGATAAGGAGCTAGTAGAACAGAAACTACCCTATTAACACCGGAAATTCAAGGACGTATTCTTAAAGGCAGTATCTAATATGCTTCCGCCTTACCAACTATATAACCACAAGATCGAGATCGAGCTAGATAAGGAAAACACCCTTAGCTATAGCCCCCTTTGTCAGCAATCTACTACCGAATTATAGGCTATAAAGTAATATCTTATTAAGAACCTGGATAAGGGCTTTATTAAGCCTAGTAGTTAAGTCCCTTTCGCCTCACCAATTCTCTTTATTAAAAAGCCAAACGGAGGACTTCGTTTTTGTATTAACTACTATAAGCTAAATAATATAACCCGCAAGGACCGCTATCTACTACCCCTACTTAATAAGACACTGGCCCGAATAAGTAGAGCTAAAGTTTTTATAAAGCTTAATATCCGCCAGGCCTTTTACTAAATTAGAATAAACCCCAGATCTATAGATCTTACTATATTTTAGACCCGTTACAGAACGTATAAATATAAGGTACTTCCTTTTGGACTAACTAACGGACCAGCTATGTACTAGTGGTACATAAATAATGTACTCTTTGACTACCTTAACGACTTCTATACGGCCTACCTAGATAATATTATAATTTACTCTAAGAATGAGCTGGAATACAAGGAGCACGTCTATAAAGTCCTATAATGGCTCTATAAGGCTGGTCTCCAGGCTGATATTAAGAAGTTGGAATTTAGTGTTAAGCGTATAAAGTACCTAGGGTTTATTGTTAGTATAGACGGAATTAAGGCCGACCTAGAGAAAACGGCTGTAATTAATTAGTGGACACCCCCACAGACCATAAAGGGGGTATAATTATTTTTAGGTTTCTGTAACTTCTACCAACGTTTTATTAAGAACTACAGTAGAATTACCTGGCCTCTTAACCGCCTTACTAGGAAAGACCAGCCCTTCCACTTTAACGCCATATGTATGCAGGCCTTTAATGAGCTTAAAAAACGGCTGGTATCGGCTCCTCTACTCGCCCACTTTGACCTAGAATGGCCCTTAATGCTAGAAACAGATGCCTTAGACAGTGTAATAGCCAGTGTTTTTTCCTAGAAGTAACCGGACGGAGAATGGCACCCCGTTGCATACTATTTAAAGACTATAATAGATGCCAAGCTAAACTACCACATCTATAACAAAGAAATGCTGGCTATTATCTCTAGCTTTTAGCACTGGCGTGTATAGCTAGAGGGGACCCCTAAGCCCATTAAGGTAGTTTTAGATCACAAGGCCCTAGAATACTTTATAATAACCAAGGCTCTTACGGCCTAATAGGCACGCTAGGTAGATATCCTATCTTAGTTTAACTTCTTAATTATATATAGACTAGGCGCTATAAACCGTGCGGATGCTTTTATAAGGCGTAAATAGGACCTAGGTAACTAGACGGCTATAAAGATCTTATTACGGACCTAGATACTACTATAACTAAAGTACCTCAACCCCCAGATATAGGCAGAACTAAGTATAGACTCCTTAGGCGCCAAGATGTATCCTATTAACCCCTTAGGATTTGACCTTATTAACAAATTACTATAGATAAACCGTACAACCTCTTCTCTATAGGAGTACTGTAAGAAGGCAAAGAACGTTACCAGCCCCTAGTCCCTTAAAAACGGATTATTTAAGCATTAGGAACGGCTAGTAGTAGCAGAGGAATAGAACTTATGGACTTAGCTTATTACTAAAGTATATGCCTAGGTCTTTACAGCCTACCCTAGAAAGAATAAAACCCACAAAATTATTAGTAACCGATATTACTGGCCCGGAATAGTTATGGATATTAACCGTTATATACGGAACTGCAACAACTGCTATAGGTCTATAATTCCGCGAGACAAGACCCTAGGACTATTAAAGCCACTCTTAATACTAAAACGCCCCTAGTAGTATATCTCTATAGACTTTTATAAGCTGCCTATAGACCGTAACGGATATAATATGGTAATAATCCTAGTTAACTGTTTTAGCAAGCGCCTATTCTTAATCCCCTATTACAAGGATATTAATGCTAAGGAGGTAGCCCGACTATATATCTATTATGTCTACCAAATTTACGGACCACCAGATACTATTATATCCGACTATAGGCCGCAGTTTATATCAGCCTTCTAGAATAAGTTTACTTAGATCCTTAGCATTAAGCTAAAGCTTTCTACAGCATACTACCCCTAGATAGACAGTTAGACAGAGATTATAAATTAATACCTAGACTAGAGACTCCGGCCCTTTATTAACTACTTTTAGGATAACTGGGGCAAACTACTACCCTTAATAGACTACGCCTAGGCAACCCTACCCTATAACTCTATGGGGTTTGCACCTATCCAGCTAGAAATAGGATATTTACCCTATACTAGCTTTAACTGGAATAGACCAGAAGGCCTATAGACTGTACGCAAAAAACTATCTTATAAGGAAGCCTAGCAATACGCTAAATGCCTAGAAGAAGCCTAGACGGTAGCCTATAAGAACCTAAAAAAGGCCTAGAAATTAATAGAATAGTAGGCAAATAAGCATAGGCGTAAGCCTAACTTTATAGTAGACAATAGGGTCTAGGTTATAATAAAGAACTAAAAAACAGAACGGCCTAGCTGTAAGCTAGACTATAAGATAGCAGGACTATATAAGATCCTTAATAAAGAAGGCAATTTATACAAGGTTGAGCTCCTAGACTTAATTAAGGTTTACCCTATTTTTTTACCGGATAAGCTATAGAAGGCTATAAATAACCCACTACCTAGATAAAAGAATAAGCCTCCCCTACTAATTTAAGTTAATAGCGACGATGAATAGGAAGTTAATAAAATACTAGCCTATAAACTAGTATAAGGAATGCTATAATACCGTATCTAATAGAAAGGCTACAATCTAAACCTAACCTGGTACCCTGCCTAGAACTTTATAGGCTGCCCCTAGAAGCTTAAAGAATTCTATAACTAATACCCTAATAAACCCGGACCCCTAAAGTACCTTAACAAGTAGATGGAGTGCTGGTATAGCAAAGACGATAGGCTACCTATTAAGCATAAAGACAAGAATACCCTACGGATATAATACGGATATATAAAGCCTAAGGGCAGGCTTTTTTAGAGGGGGGGGTAATGTTACGGCGCTGGTGGAAAATGGTGGATCTTGGCAGACATGGATTATGGTAGACATAAGTTACATAACTTAAGGACCGCATAAAATATCAAGCGGCGCTGCTATTCTTCTCCTTCCTTTCTCTAGCTTTGGATCCTCGTTTATAGACAATCCAATTATATAGGCTTGCGCGTCCTTCTTCCCGTGCTCGTACCTCGATTGACTGAGTTGCTAACACTTATAGTATCTCTTTAGTATATAATTTAAGCCTCGCTTAGTTTCTTTATATATCGCTCCAACTTAGTACTATACCATCTTAGTTTATTATCACACTTTATATTATTATATATCTCTAATATTAACCTAACCTATAACCCAATTAATCTTTAGATCATATTCCTATAATTAAAGCATTTTTAGTATTACCTTATCCTTTCCTAATAGTAGGATATTAAAAGACATATTAATTTATCTTCCTTTAATATTTAACTAAATAGGTCCTGTTTTGAGATTAATAATACCTCCTTTATAAGCTATTAGATTACCTAAAATTATTATTAATAGATATGGGTATTCTTTTTACCTATATAGTAACCCCATTCTTTTAACTGCTGTTAGTAATATATAGTTCCTTATTACTCCACTATCCACTAATACTTTAAACTTTTAATCTTACTAATTAACTTTTAAATTTAGGTGTTAACCTATAATTCCTTTAAGGGTCTAAGGCTCTATTACTGGCTCCCTCTAGTTTTATAGGCCTCCGCTTTTCCTAACTATTAGCTATTAGACCTTAATTGTACTTAGTCCACTTTTAGCTAATACTTAGTTTGCTTCTTTTCCTCTATATACTATAAATAAGTATTCTCTAGGCACTCCCACTACTATTATCCCTCTAGGCATTTTTCTGTAAGGAATCTTCTGGGTTAAAGTATTAAGTTACCTAACTCCTAAACTTCTACTGGGTGCCAACTATATATATACTTAGTATCTCTGTACCATTTTTTATCCGTTATCTAATATATTCTTATTAGATACCTATAATATTTGTCTTTTAGTGTCCTATATATATTATATATATTATCTACACATATAATCTATGCCAATGTGTAATGCGCTAGGTACTTTAGGTTAACTTTTAGTTTATCCTTATCCTTAAGTTTAAACCTTTCCCATATTAATCTAAACGCTGCTATCTTATTTATTAGTACTAATATCTGCATTATCTCTTTCTAGTTTATAGCCTATTCCTCTAGATTTTTTAATATTATAACTAAGGCTCCTTTAATATAACTTATCTGTCTTTCTAATATAGCTTAATCCGGTATAACTTTCTTGTCTAGCTATATATAGAAATCTTCCTACTTATTATTTCCGCGTTATTTATACCACTTCTAGTATAGTTCTATAAGTATATATGATCTATTTATAAGGAAGTATCTCTTTATTGCTGCATTGTTATAACCTTTTATATATCGTTCTGCGAAGTAAGTTAGAACTCCTAGGTTCTTCTTTTCTTCCAGATTACTTAACTACTTAGCTCTTAGTATTCCTACCCTTAGCCTATTAGTAACTTTCCGTACTAGTGCTTTATTCTTTGTATGTCCTAATATAGCTAATCTCTAGTCTAGCTTTTACTCCTGCTATCTAATAATTTGTTGTCTAAACTTATCTATAGTTTCTATTTTATTTCGTCTTATAAACAGGTTCTTAATATTATTAAACTTTTTAACTATTATGTTAACTTTTTAATCTTTAGGCTGAATACTATATTTACCTAGGATTGCTATAAGCCTTATTTATTCTTTAAAGTCTTAGTTCCCTAAGAATCTTCATCCTATACTTATTTATTAGTCTTTAAACTAAGCTGCTGCCCTTTTTTATTGGTTATTATTTATTATAGATTCTTAGAAATAGATTAAGGAGCTCTTGCTGCACCTGGCCCAAAAGACCAAAACCAACCAAAAGATCCCTGAAAAACACCTAGGGAATCCCCCTAAGATACATGCATCGCAGGGGAGGCATACGTTGAACGACGGTGGTTCGTACTCGCACGCGACCGCTAGAACCACGCCTAGCAATAGCCCTCCACAATAAAGACGGGCGAATACCACACCATAAAGCGGAAATACCTCTATTAAGAAGGCATCTGATAAAATATAAAGCCTATTAGACGCGTCTAGTATCCAGAATTATGGGGGAGCAACCGTTAGCTATAATAAACTAACGTAGCTAGCTGTTAGCGACCCAGTCAATTAAGGCACGAGCATAGCAAGAAGGACGCATGCAAGCCTGTACGATTGGATTGTCTATAAACGAGGATCCAAAGCTAGAGAAAGGAAGGAGAAGAATAGCAGCGCCACTTAATATTTTATGCGGTCCTTAAGTTACGTAACTCGCGTCTACCATAATCCATGTCTGCCAAGATCCACCGTTTTCCACCGGCGCCGTAACATTACCTCCCCCCTCCGAAAAAGCCTGCCCTCAGGCTTTATATGTCCGTGGGGTATTCTTGTCTTTATACTTAATAGGCAGCCTATTATCTTCGCTATGCTAGCACTCCATCTACTTGTCAAGGTACTTCAGGGGTCTGGGTTTATTAGGGTATTAGTTATAGAATTCTTTAAGCCTCTAGGGGCAGCCTATAAAGTTCCAAATAGGGTACCAGGTTAGGTCTAAATCATAGCCTTTCTATTAGATATGGTATTGTAGCGTTCCTTATACTAGTTTATAGGCTAGTATTTCGTTAACTTCCTATTTATTATTACCATTAACTTAAATTAGCAGGGGAGGCTTATTCTTTTATCCAGGTAGTAGGTTATTTATAGCCTTCTATAGCTTATCCGGTAAAAAAATAGGGTAGACTTTAATTAAGTCTAGGAGCTTAACCCTATATAAGTTGCTTTCTTTATTAAGGATCTTATATAGTCCTACTATCTTATAGTCTAGCTTGCGGCTAGGCCGTTCTATTTTCTAGTTCTTTATTATAACCTAGACCCTATTATCTACGGTAAAGTTAGGCTCACGCTTATACTTATTTACCTACTATTCCACTAATCTCTAAGCCCTTCCTAGATTTATATGGGCTACCATCTAGGCTTCTTCTAAGCGTTTAGCATATTGCTAGGCTTCCTTATAAGACAGTTTTTCGCGTACAGTTTATGGCCCCTCTGGTCTTTCCTAGTTAAAGCTTATATAGGGTAAGTATCCTATTTCTAGCTAAATAGGTGCAAATCCTGTAGAGTTATAGGGTAGGGTTGCCTGGGCGTAGTCTATTAGGGGTAGTAGTTTGCCTTAGTTGTCCTAAAAGTAGTTAATAAAGGGCCAGAGCCTCTAGTCTAAGTATTAATTTACAATCTCTATCTAACTGTCTGTTTAGGGGTAGTATGCTATAAAAAGCTTTAGCTTAATACCAAGGATTTAAGTAAACTTATTCCAGAAGGCTAATATAAACTACGGCCTATAATTAGATACAATAGTATCTAGTAGTCTGTAGATTTAGTAGACATAATAGATATATAGTTAGGCTACCTCCTTGGCATTAATATCCTTATAATAGGGGATTAAGAATAGACGCTTGCTAAAATAGTTAACTAGGATTATTACTATATTATATCCGTTACGGTCTATAGGCAGCTTATAAAAGTCTATAGAGATATACTACTAGGGGCGTTCTGGTATTAGGAGTGGCTTTAATAGTCCTAGGGTCTTGTCCTATAGAATTATAGACCTATAGCAGTTATTACAGTTCCATATATAGCGGTTAATATCTATAACCATTCCAGGCCAGTAGTATTGGTTACTAATAATTTTACAGGTCTTATTCTTTCTAGGGTGGGCTGTAGAGACCTAGATATAAGCTTCGGTAATAAGCCGGGTCCGTAAGTTCTATTCCTTAACTACTACTAGCCGTTCCTAGTACTTAAGTAGTCCGTTTTTAAGGGACTATAGGCTGGCAACGTTTTTTGCCTTTTTACAGTACTCCTGTAGAGAGGGGGCCGTACAGTTTGCCTACAGCAGTTTATTAATAAGGTTAAGTTCCATGGAGTTCATAGGACATATCTTAGCGTCTAAAGCAGTAATGGAATTAGATTGGCGTGGAGTGGAGTAAGGGTCCCAATCCACGCTAGCGCTCCAGCCGCCATCCAGATGTTTATACCTAACTAGGCTTAACGGTTACCTAAACAGGCTAGCACGCCAACTCCACGCCAATTGGCGTGTTAGCGCGCTCCAATCCAATTCCATCACTAGTTTAAAGGGTCCGTATTTCGTTCTGCCTATATCTAGGGGTTAAGGTGCTCTAGTTATAGTAGTGTCTAGGTCTATAATAAGATCTTCGCAGCCGCCTAGTTACCTAGGTCCTATTTACGCCTTATAAAAGTATCTACACGGTTTGTAGTGCCTAGTCTATATATAATTAAGAAGTTAAACTAAGATAGGATATCCGCCTAGCGTGCCTACCGGGCTATAAGGGCCTTGGTTATTATAAAGTATTCTAGGGCCTTATAATCCAAAACTATCTTAATAGGCTTAGGGGTCCCCTCTAGCTATATACGCTAGTGCTAAAAGCTAGAGATAATAGCCAGCATTTCTTTGTTATGGATGTGGTAGTTTAGCTTAGCATCTATTATAGTCTTTAAATAGTATATAATAGGGTGCCATTCTTTATCCAGTTGCTTTTGGGAGAAAATACTAGCTATTGCGCTATCTAAGACATTAGTTTCTAGTATTAAGGGCCGTTTTAGGTTAAAGTGGGCAAGTAGGGGAGCTAATACCAGCCGTTTTTTAAGCTTATTAAAGGCCTATATATATATAGCGTCAAAGTGGAATAGCTAGTCCTTCCTAGTAAGGCGGTTAAGAGGCTAGGCGATCCTGCTATAGTTCTTAATAAAGCGTTAGTAGAAGTTATAGAAACCTAAAAATAATTATACCCCCTTTATAGTCCGTGGGGGTATCCACTAGTTAATTACGGCCGTTTTCTCTAGGTTGGCCTTAATTCTATTTATACTAATAATAAAACCTAGGTACTTTATACGCTTAATACTAAATTCTAATTTCCTAATATTGACCTAGAGACCAGCCTTGCGGAGCCGTTGTAGAACTTTATAGACATGCTCCTTATATTCTAACTTATTCTTAAAGTAGATTATTGTTATGGGACACCTCCGTAACACCTTATACACATCCACCTGTTTCCACCGACGCAGCAAGAAGAGACCGACCGCGAGACGGCAATCTGCCGGCAATCTACGGCAATCTAATGGCAATCTGCCGCATTCTGCCATATTCTGCCAAGTCTAACGAATCCTGCCAAGTTCTGCCAGGACCACTCCTCAAATCCTATCCTGCTCTATGCACATGTTAACCAAGCAACGAAACTAACAATATATACCCTTTCTCCCCGTTTCCTTACCTTCTCTCCTTACGCAACGTCTTAACTTTATTACGCAGTTTATGTACATAGCTTAATAATATCTACTTTGCTATATATTACCATCGCTTGTGCTTGCTCCGTAACACTACATTATATTAACCTTATATACTACCCTCTGAAATGCAGAACGACCCTAAAGCCCCCATAACAGCCACTAGCATTATATCCGCACTCCAAGAATAATTGGTAGAGATATAGAAGTCCTTTATAGACGCCCTCGCACAGAACCAAGCCACTTTAACTCAACAATAAGCCAAATAAGAGGCATAACACCTACAAATAATCAAGGACCTTCAAGAAGAAGTTCGCACCCTTAGGATACCTACACTAGGGCCCTAAGACCGAACGCCTTCTCTAGAGACAAACACGCGGGACAAGAGTCCCAAACCTATAGTAACTATTTATCCTAAACCAACTACTGCACTATAATAATCCGAACAACTACTAGACCCTCCAATATTTACTAGTAAACAATAAGAACTCTAATTATTCCTAAGCCAGCTTAAAAATAAGCTAACTGGTAATGCTAACTGCTACCTAACTAAAGCCAACCGACTCTGCTACGCCCTAAGTCAACTAGGAGGAGATGCAGCTAACCTTATTAAACCCCTTTAACCGAACTTAGTACAAAGTCTAGTTATACTACTTAAAGCCACGTACGGTAACCCAAACCGTTAAGCTACCGCTTAGAGGAAGATAAACTACATAACTTAAGGAACAAAAAGTTTCCTAGTATACTTCTCTAAATTTAACCGTTACGCAAAGGAAATAGGCTAGAATGACTCCGCACTAGTTAACAGCCTTATTAAATCCCTAAGCCCTAAACTAAAAACCTCCCTAATAGGTATAGACCTACCAGGAGCTCTTAACGCCTATATAAACGTTATCAATAAACGGTACAATAATATACTACGCCTAACACCGAAGTCTACTCCTTAATACAATACAACAGCCCCGTAAACATCCACTAAGTTATTATCTCAGCCTAAGCACCCTAACGCTATGGATATTAACATAGGGACCCTAGGATACGCTCCACTAGGGTCCCCTAAATAAGAACGACGCATTAAGCTAGGCCTTTGCTTTAAATGCGGAAGCAAGGAATACATCTTAAGATACTGCTCCGTCCCTATACCCCAACACGACTTATAAACGGCTAATACTAACAACCGTTCACCATATTAATCCTCCAGTTACTGTCCCTAATCTTCACCTAGCTCTAGCCCTATGTCTAGTAAGCACCACTTATAAGAACAAAGTTATAACCAACGTTCTATAGAAACCCCTTCCCGCTCGCCACTAAAAGGTACATTCTGGAGTTAAGTCGCTCTCTAGGACAGCTATATTACAGGATCTCGTTGAATGCATTAAATATTGCAAAACCTAACTCTTAGGATTATAGTATAACCGTTAACTACTGTCTTTGGTAGAAAGGTTAATAGGCTAATGCTTAAGTCCTAATTAACACAGGAGCTAGCGGCATAGGATTTATCAATAAGATCTTTATATAAGACAATAGGTTTACCCTAACACCCCTCAACCGGTATATTAACGTATTTGGATTTAATGGCAAACGCACTATCTCGGGCCGTATTACTTATATAGCAGCCCTAAAACTCCAATACCTAAACCACAAAGAATTAATTAAGCTCTTTATAACTACCCTAGGTCACCTAGTGATCCTTAAACAACCCTAGATAAAGCTATATAAGGTAACCATTAATTAGGACAACCTTAAGCTTCTATTTACCGCCTCCCGCTGCAAGCAGAAGTGCCTTATAACTCGCTACTTAGACCCCAAACCGAAATCTAGAAAATCCATTAAGATCCACTAGTCTAAAATTTCCACTGACGTCCACCCTATACCTAAAAAGTCCACCTAATTCCACCTACTAGAGAATTCCACCAAATTCCACCAACGTAAGACTCCTACCGACGACCACCAAGAACCCAAAAATAACATATAACTATACAAACCGACTCTAACTGCTGCACCCAGAACCAAGCAGAAGCTTAAGCTTAATATACAAAAGTACTAGAAGAACTAGTATTCTACTATAAAAAGGATACTTAAAGAACCCAAACCTAAATCTAATACTAACTCCGTAACTAATACCAAACCTAAACCCAAACAAGAAACTATATAAGAAACTAAAAATAATCTAAACTCGCTTAACACCTTAGACATCCACATAATTAAAGCTACTCTACTAGCACAACTTGCCAGGAAACCAGAACACATAATCTTCATTATTATAATAGCCGATATTAAGAAGGCCTTAGCACCAAAAAAGTATACTAACCCCGCTACAAAGGTACTAGTAGAGTACTATAATTATTTAGATGTATTCTTATAAAGGGAAGCCAACAAGCTACCGGAACGCCGTCCATATAATCATAAGATTGTAGTTAAAGAAGGAAAATATCCTGGATTTAGACCCTTATACAGGATGTCCTAAAACAAACTCTAAGTACTACGGAAGTACTTAGACGAACATCTAGATAAGGGTTTTATTAGAGCAAGTTTATTACCTATAGCCGTACTAGTAATCTTTGTTAAGAAACCTAGCGGCGGTCTACGCTTCTATATAGACTACTAAGCTCTTAACGCTATTACTATTAAGAACCAATACCCAATTCTGTTAATCCAAGAGACACTAAACCAATTAAGTAAGGCTCGCTTTTATACAAAGCTTAATATTATCCACGTATTTAACCGCCTCTATATCGCAAAAGGAAACAAATAGCTCACTGCATTTTATACTCAATATGGATTATTTAAATACTTAGTAATACCATTTGGCCTTACAAATACCCCAAGTTCATTCCAACACTTTATAAATAATACCCTGCGCCCATACCTAGACGTCTTTTATACTGCTTATATCGATGACATCTTAATATACAGCAATAATCTAGCTAAATACCAAAAACATATTAAACTAATCCTGTAAGCCTTGCGCGGAGCCGGTCTATAATTAGATATAGATAAATGCAAGTTCCACAAAACGGAAGTCCTATACCTTGGACTTGTTATTTCTATAGACGGCGTATAAATAGACCCTAAGAAGGTTAAAGCAATTGTAAACTAGTAAGAACCTAAGAACGTTAAAGACATAAGGGCCTTTATAGGCTTCGCCAACTTCTACCAACAGTTTATTAATAACTTCTCCGCCTTAGTTTCACCCCTTATAGCCTTAACCCAAAAGGATAAAGCCTTTATCTTTAATAAGGAATATAAGAAGGCCTTTACTTATCTAAAGGTTATATTTACCACTATACCTATACTTTAACACTTCGACCCAGACTAAATAAGTATTATAGAAGCTGACTTATCTAATTATGTTACTAGAGGCATTCTATCTCAATATAATAAGGAAGGAGTATTACACCCTATAGCATACTTCTTAAAATGACTAAGCCCAGCCAAATATAATTACGAGATCTACAATAAGGAATTACTAGCAATTATCAAATACTTTAAGCAATAGTAACCAAAACTAGAAGGAACTGGATTCCCAATTAAAGTTTTTAGCGACTATAAGAACCTACAGTACTTCACAACCATAAAACAGCTGAGCCACCGTTAAGCCCGCTAGTTAAAATATCTGTCCCAATTCCAATTCTTAATTATATACCGCCTAGGCGTTCAAGGCCAGAAGCCTAATACCCTAACCCAACATTCACAAGACGCACCAGCTTAAGAAAAAGCGCGCTTTTACTACAATTAAACTCTACTCCGCCCTAAGCTATTTAATCCCCCTATTAAAGATCTTATAGTACACGCCCTTAAAATAACCAATCGAACTATTAAACAGATTATAGTTAATAAATATCTAAATAATGAATTCATCTAAGAGACGCTTAAGCTAATTTAAGACGGTATTAGACGCTCTAAAAAGGTTTCTTTAAGCAAATACGAAGTCCGTAGAAACCACTTATACTACTAGAACCGCCTAGTTGTCCCTAATTACAATAAACTTAAGCTTAAGCTCCTTAAACATGTACACAACCTACCAGTAGCCGGCCACCCAGGCTGAGGAAAAACCCTAGAACTACTCTAACAAGAATACTACTGGCCGAACATATATAATACGATACAAAGGTACGTCTCCAGCTATTATACCTACTAACAAGCCAAAGCTTTATACAAGATATACAACGGCTTTCTAAAGCCACTGCCTGTTCCGGACCAAAGATAGAAGGACATTTTAATTAACTTTGTTGTTAATCTCCCCATAAGTAAAGGATACATAAATATTATAGTAGTTATAGATCAACTATCTAAGATAAGACACTTAATCGCCTACCCCAACATATTAATACCTACCGTTGCCCGACTATTCCTGGATCACGTATAGAAACTCTACAGACTCCCCAAAACGATTATCTCCAATAGAGGCCGCCAGTTTATCTTAGCGTTTTAGAAAGAACTAACTACCCAACTCCACATTAAAGCACTATTATCTATAGCATATTACCCAGAAACGGATGGTCAAACGGAACGTGCAAATACTATAATGGAACAGTATATTTAGATATACACGTCGTATTTACAGGACGACTAGATAGACTGGCTTATATTTACCAAATTTACTGCAAATAACTCCGTCTTAGAAACCACAAAGGTCTCCCCATTCCTGGCTAATTACGGCCAGCACCCACGAATGGGTTTTAAACCCTTTAGTAATATTCCTCGCCTAGCTTATTAGGCCTTATAAGTTGCAGAAGCAAACGAATTTGTAAAGAAAATAGAAGAACTACAAGAGTTCCTTACTAACGAAATAACATAGGCCTAGTCTGTCTATAAAGCCGCAGCAAATAAAAACCGAACCCTAGCACCAGCTTACCAAATTGGTAACTTTGTCTGGCTAGATATAAGAAATCTAAATACAAAACAACCTACTAAGAAACTTAACTGGAAGAACGCCGGCCCTTATAAGGTTAGAAAAGTTGTCTCTTCTTATACCTACCAACTAAAGCTCCCTAATACGGTTAAAATCCACCCTATATTCCATATGTTAGTCCTCCGCCCTACCGCCCCTATATCAGACGCCCTACCTAGACAGATCTAAGACCCTCCCCCACCAGTTAAAGTAGATGGTAAGAATAAGTACTTTATTAAAAGAGTTAACAACATTAAGTACAACAAACGGAAACACAAATATATATACCTTATAAAATGGAGAGGCTTTACTGAGCCCTTATAGAAACCCGTTAACTCTATAGGACTTATATAAGCCGCAGAAGACTTTCATAAACTCTACCCAGAACTACCATAGCCCCATCTCGCAGAAGCTCGAGTTTAAAGGGGGGGTACTATTACAGGACACCTCCGTAACACCTTACACACGTCCACCTATTTCTACTAACGCAGCAAGAAGAGACCAACCGTAAGATAGTAATCTGCCGGCAATCTACGGCAATCTAATGGCAATCTGCCGCATTCTGCCATATTCTGCCAAGTCCAACAAATCCTACCAAGTTCTGCCAGGACCGCTCCTTGAATCCTATCCTGCTCCGTACACGTATCGACCAAGTAACAAAACTAACGATATATACCCTTTCTCCCCGTTTTCTTACCTTCTCTCCTTACGTAACGTCTTAACTTTATTACGCAGTTCATGTACATAGCTTAATAATATCTACTTTGCTATATATTACCATCGCTTGTGCTCGCTCCGTGACAATTATAATATTATCTAGGTAGGCCGTATAGAAGTCGTTAAGGTAGTTAAAGAGTATATTATTTATATATCGCTAGTACGTAGCCAGTCCGTTAGTCAGTCTAAAAGGAAGTACTTTGTATTTATATATTCTATAACAGGTCTAAAATATAGTAAGATCTTCTAATTTAGGGTCCATCCTAATCTGGTAAAAGGCCTAATAAATATTAAGCTTAGTAAAGATCTTAGCTCTACTTATTTAGGTTAAAGTCTTATTAAGTAAGGGTAGTAGGTAATAGTCCTTGCGGGCTATATTATTTAGTTTATAGTAGTCAATGCAGAAACAAAGTCCTCTATTTAGCTTTTTAGTAAAGAAAATAGGCAAGTTAAAAGGGGCTTAACTAGGTTTAATAAAACCCTTATTTAGGTTATTAATAAGGTACTGCTCTATAGCCTATAATTTGGCAGTAGACTACTAACAAAGGGGGCTATAGCTAAGTGTGTCTTCCTTATCTAGCTCAATCTTAATCTTGTAGTTATATAGTTGGTAAGGCGGGAGTATATTAGACGCTACCTTAGAGAACACGTCCTTAAATTTCTAGTATTAATAGGGTAGTTTCTATTCTACCAGCTTCTTATCTATAAGCTTACCTTTCTATTTACTAAGCTTATTTTTCTTTTCCTTAATTATTTAATTAATTTTATATAAGCTAGTAGTAAAGGTAATAGTATTAGGTTAGACTAAGTTCTAGTAGAATTCTACAGCGCTAATATAGTAGATATTAACTAGTGGGAGGTCTGTAGGTTTCTTTACAGACTATTATTAAGTTATATTTTATGGTTTAGGGTTTATAATCTTTCTTAGCTCCTATTCTATCTTCCATAAGTTGTCCCTCTGGTCTATATATTTAGTATAGCGTCTAATACTCCTTACTATTCTTTATAGCTATATAGGGCCTAAGTTCCCTATAGGGAGCTCCACTAGCTTTTTACTAACTTTTTTAATCTTTAGTACGGGTGGTATAACATAGGTAGTCTGGGGGCGGCATAGTATACAAATCCATTACAGGTTAAGCTGTATATCCTTTTTAAAAGCCTAGTCCCTATATATAGCATCGGCCTAGTAAACGGTGTTTATCTATAGCTATATAAGGCTCTCTATTATAATACTGATCTCTTTTATAAAGGAAGGGGTTAGGGGTAGAGTTTTAGGCTAAATAAGCCGTCTGCTCCGTATGTTAAGCTATAAGCCTAAATAGGCTAGCCATTTTCTTCTTAAAATTATATTGTGGCTTCCTAGGTCCGTAATAAGCAAGGGGATATTAAACTGCCTTTGTCCGTTAACACAGAGGTAAATCCGCAAGATAGTTATAATAGGTGGTCCTATCTGTCCGTTATACCCGCAAATAGGAATTGGTTTGGGTAGTTCTTTAATAAATATATTTAAAAAGTTAGCTAGCTTTACGGTATATAGGATGTCTATTAAAACAAAGGCATTTACTCTAGAGTTAGCTAAAGTAGAGATTAAAACTTAATATCTATTACAAAATAAAGTATAAGGGATAGTGCAGCTTCTTCTACTAACTAGCTGACCTAGATTAATATGTAATATATTAATCCCTTTTAACCCTAGAGAGGAGTCTTCCTTTAGGGTTCCTCTTTTTCTAACTTTATACTATCCTCCTAGATTAATAGAACCTCGCCCGCTTTTATATTTATTAGGTAATCCTTTATAATATAGCCCTTCTAGCCATAAGAGAAGTAAGCTCCCTAATTACTAAGGGCCTATATATGGGGGTTACTATATATAGGCCGAGCATTTACTAGACTTATAGTAGGGCTAGCTATATAGCTAGCTGCTAAATTAGCAGCGGGCTATATAGCCAGTGCTGTAGGGGTTATAGATCTTACTGGGGCGCTGCAGCCTATTCTTATAGTACTTATATTTTAGTTAGCAGAGCTTCTAGTCTTATACTACTTAGCACATGCCTTAATTTAATAAAGGCCCTAATTAATAGCTAGGCATTAGTCCATAAGTTCCTTTAGCATCTATACAGTAGTATAAACTGGCAGTATAGCGCGCTATAGGTCCAGGGTAAGCTTATTAAAGAGGTCTGGCATTAAATCTTCCTAGGGGATTTAAGCCTATCCGGTTAAATGTAGAAAGCGGATCTAAAAGGCTAAGAAGGTCTCTATTGTTTTTATATTTAGGCTTTTATAATTAAGCTAGGCGTTCTATACTTTAAAGGGGTCCTTATAAATAGAAGATAGGTAGTTAATTATCCCTTCTTTAGAGAGGAAGGGGTCTATTAAGTCTTAGGCGTATCACGGACGTAGGTATATCTATACGTTACTACTAGTACGGCCAAAGATATATGCCATTTTAGCTTAGGTATTAGGAAAGTGGTCCGCATTAACTTTAAGCTTGTCCTACAATTAAAGCTTCTAGTTATTAAATATAGGGTTAGTTCTATTAGTAAGTAACAGGGGGTCTATAACCTTCACGGACCACAATAATACTAATACTGTACATTAGGCTAGGGCCTTAAGGACTATAGTAAGTCTCTAGGTGTCTAATAACCTATTACTAGGCATAGGGGTGTCTCTAGTTTTAAGCAGCTCTTAGAGCCGTTTAATTTTAGCATTAGCTGCTATAAGCTCTTCCTAGGGGGTTAAGACGGCGACTGTTTCACCATTAGAGGTATTTATAGGTCCTATAGCGGCTTTGCCAGCTGCTGTGTTTCTTAGCATAGTAGTAGGGGTATTAGGTAATTTCTGGTTGTTTATTTATTTTCTAGGGGTTCTGGTTTATATGTGTCCTATTCTTAGGTTTCGCGTTCTATTTATGTTCTTAGGGTTCTTAGGGTTCTGTTCTGTCCTTATAGTCCTAGTAATATTCTTAGGGTCCTATTCTTTGTCCTTATAGATATATTTAAGTTCCTTTTTAGGAAGAAAGAGTGATAATAAGCTTTAGATAATATTAGCGACTTAGTTAATCAAGGCACGAGCACAGCAAGAAGGACGCATGCAAGCCTATACAATTGGATTGTCTATAAACAAGGATCTAAAGCTAGAGAAAGGAAGGAGAAGAATAGCAGCGCCGCTCGATATTTTATACAGTCCTCAAGTTACGTAACTCGCGTCTACCATAATCCACGTCTGCCAAGATCTACCGTTTTCCACCAGCGCCGTAACACTAGCAGAATGGCTCTACTAGTCTAGTAAACCTTAGGCGCCCCTTTAGTAAACCTTTAATTAAATCCTCCAACAGTTAAGTAAAATTAAAAATAAATAAAACCCCCCCTTACCGGCGAACTGCACCTAGGCCGCCGTAGCTGCGCTTCTATAGTATAGGGAACCCACCCCCCTTAAGATAATAACCGGGTATATAATTATAATATAACCAAATATAGAAAAGGTAGAGGGGCTTAGGGGATAATTAGAAATAGAAGTCCTTATAAAGATCCGCAAAGAGGTCTATAACGCTGTTATAGTCTAATACCTTAGGAGTAGAGATATTAGAGTCACCCTAAAGGACTAATAGGTAAAGGAATAAGCTATAAGGGTAGGGGATAGGCTAGGAGAACGTATTGATATAAAAGTACTCCGTGAGGATTACCTAGTTAAAGTTCTAGCGGTTCCTATAAGCCTTAGGGTAGAAAAGGGACGTTAGGCGGATAATATAGTAATTATATAGGAAATAGTAAGACAAACAGAACGCCTTATACTAGGACTTGAGATCACCTAAATCTAATAGCTTTAATAGGAAAATATAAACTAAGCAAATAATAAGAACAATAAGAGGACATAAGGGTCGCCAGAGACTCGCTAGGGAGACGCTGGTTAAATGTATAGCTCCCTTATTATTAGCATACTTATACTAGAAATGTAAAAACTCCTTATCTAAAAAGGAATAATTATAAACGGCCTTATATATAACACAAGGCTCTATAACTATAGACTATACCTAGAACGATACCATCGCTGCGTATAATAGGGACACACCTAATCCATATACGCAGTACAGGTGTGTTACGGCCACTATATAGGCCCCTATAATATAAGATATTGCTTAAACTAAGACTAAATAAAATACGCAAACTGCCACTAAAGTACATATAAGGCGGAGGAGAGAGAAGACTGTATTAAATATAGGAGATAGAAGGCAAGGGCTTAATAGCTACGGGAATAACTACACGCTAGGTTATATAAATAGAAACAATAGGCAATAAGCTAGGGGGATATAGGTGCCTTCCTAGCGTTTCCTACCTTTAACACTAGGGGGCTAGGCCAGCCATCCCAAGCCTTAATAGGCTAGAAGCGACGCCGCGTAATATTACTAGACCAAATAGGGATATAAGGGTTATAGGGGATATAAGGGAGAGGACGCCCTATAGGAACACCCCTATAGACAGCTATAGTAAGCTTAAGACCAGGACAATTAAGAATTAGACTTAACGCGGTAAATATAACATTTACAGCCAACCTATAAAGGGTATATAGCTAACTAGTAAGACTAGGGGAAGAACTAGAGATAATAATAGACTTAGATATAAAAGCGCTAGTAGGAACATAAGACACGGGAATAGAAAGCTCTATATAAAATAAGTAGCGACCAGGGCGTAGATATAAGAGATAGAAATTCTAAAAATCCTAGAGAAAGTAGAAATAGAAGAAGTAAGGAATAAAGGAGAGATAAAGGACCCTTATCAGGGGTCCGCTACCTATCCATTATATAGTATAACTGCGGCAATATAAACCACTGTCTTATAAGGCCCCTATTAGACAGTCTAGACCCAGAAAAACACTATATCCTTACTATATAAGAGCTGTATTATAATACCTACATACAATTAACATACTGCCCCTAAGGATTCTAGCTCCTATACAAATTAAAAGCAGCTATACGCGTGTGCTTTATAATTAGTAAGGCTATTAGCCTATCCTTATAGTCTTAGCAGGCAGTTAACCTAGATATTACAGTTATAACAATCCAGACACATAGGGGACCGGTATAAATCATTAATGTGTATAACCCTAGGGTTAAAGGGGTCCTATAAACAGAGAATATTATATTAGTAATAAGCTTATTGGAAACTAAAGGTACGGAGTTTATTCTATTAGGAGATATAAACCTCTACTACCCGCGGTAGGGGGGTATCTATATTACTGCTAAATAATAGGTAGAGTGCCTACTAAGAGCTATAGACATTTGGGGCCTTAAACTGGCTACCCCCCTAGGAGCAATTATATGGTAATAAGGCTCTGCTAGAAGTATAATTAACCTTATATTTATAGACGAAGGTCTATACTAGAGACTTAAAAGGTATAACCCTAAAGAAGAATAGGTACTCGCCTTAGACCATATCCTTATCTAGATATAGCTAGACCTGGATATTAAGGCGCAACTAAATAGTAAAAGATATGCAATAAGGAAGCTTAAGATAGATAGCTTCCTTAATATAGTTAAACAACAACTTTAAGACCTAGAAGAAATCTACCTAATACTAAATAAGCGAGGCTTATTAGCTACCCCTAAGGAAATTAACTAAAAACTAGAAAGGATCTAGGTAGTAGTTAAAAATGGGCTAAAAGAGCACTACCTGGTCTTATAACTGGGCCCCTACGCGCAATACGTATGGTCCGCATAATGCGCGGTTCTTATTACCAGCTAACAACGAGTAAAAAGAAAATATATAAGCAGCCATAACCCTAATAATAAGAGACAATACAAAGATATAAAAAACCAGTTAAAGAATACCTTAAAAAAAGAAGCAAGGAATAACTAGAGATGGTTTATAAACGAGTATACTTCTAACCCAAGCCTCCCCTATAATAAGGGCCTTTGGGCCATAGCAAAATAGGTAAAGAAAAAGGTAGGGCGCCTAGTAGAAGACCTATACTACTACCCCTATAAAGAGTAGGGGAGTTATAGGCCACTAATAACAACGGTAAGAAGGTAAAGATCCTTATAAAAAGGGGTTTCCCCTAACTAGCTCTAGCAGACCTTAGTAATATTATAGGTAAAACACCAGTAACTTGCCTACAGGTTAACGACAACATAATAATAGAGGAAATGGCTAGAACTATTAGCCGCCTTTTAAATAATATAGTACTAGGACCAGACAAGATACTAAATAAGGCCTTAAAGATCTATAGACCACTTATAGCACCTTAGCTTGTAGATATAGCTAGAGTATACTTTACTATAGGCTACTACCCGCGACTTAGAAGATCTATAATAACGGTTATCCTACAAAAAGAAGGTAAAGCAGACTACTTAATCTTAGGAAGCTACCGCCCTATTGCCTTAGAAAACACCCTTAGCAAGATTTTAGAAAGGGTAATAGCGGACCACATAGTAGATACGGCTAAGAAACACGCCCTATTACCATAAAGTTAAATAGGGGTAAGAAAGAACCGCTTAATACTATTAGCACTTATATTACTCGCCGCCACCATTAAATCTATATAGGTAATGCGAAGGGACTTTATAGTATTAATGCTTAGCCTAGATATTAGTGGTGCCTATAATAACATACCCTATAAGCGCCTTCTATATATCCTTAGGGTAAAGGGCTTCCTAGAATAGATTATATAATTTATTTAAGGGTTTATAGGCCAGAAAGAAATATTGCTAGTCTTTAGTGGATATTAGAGCCCCCCTATTATAGTTATAACAGGAATACTATAAGGATTACCCCTCTTGCCTATACTCTTCCTTTTCTTTATAAGCAACCTACTTAAATCCTTTAAGGAAGGGGCGACCTAGGGGATAGGCTTTGTTAATAATATAAACCTAATTATATACGGGCCAACGGCCGCAGAGAACTATAGAACACTAGAGAAAGCCTATAACACCTATATAGAATAAGCAAGATAATATAGAGTCTAATTCTTACTAGAGAAATACCAGCTAATCTACTTTATAAGAAAATGTAACTAACCTATAGATCTCTAGCATATAATCTATATCTAAGGCTTTAGGGGTAAACTAGTTTAAGGCCTAAGGGTATTAGGAGTATAGGTAGATAGTAAGCTCTAGTGGAGCGTATATATATTATAAGCGGCCCATAAGGGCTAAGCGTAGTATATTATAATATCTAGAATTGTTAATTCTATATAGGGTCTATGCTTCTAGAGGTCACGCCTACTATATATAGCGGTTGTCCGGCTAACTATAATATATGGATCTAGTATTTGGGCCATAAGAGAAACCGAGAAAGGCCCCTCTAAATTACTCCTTAAACCACTCTAAAAGGTCTAAACAGCCTGCCTCTAAAGCATAATAGGCGGGTATAAGCGGATGGCTACAGCTCTGCTTAAGAAGGAAGCTAATACCCCCCCCCTATAATTATATATTAAGCCGCGGTAATATAAAGGGTGTAAAAGGAGCGTAACTCTAATATTATAAAGTATATTAAGACACGCCTAAACAAACTATAGAGGGACCCTAGAGTGCCCCATAGGAGAGCTAACCAATAACCCTAAAGTAGGGAAGATATATTAGAGAAATAGGTAGAAAAAGTAGAAGAAGAATAGTGCTATATTAGGGCCTAGGCCCATATAGAGGAGGAAGGGAGACGCGTAAGAGACTAGTAAAGATAATAGTAAGAGAGAGAAAGGAGCCAAAGTAGAGTATAAAAGAGTACTAGGAAACCATCTACTATAATATAATACTGGTTAGACTAATACTGGAGAGGCGTATAGAAGTTAAAGGTATAGAGGCTGTCTTAGGCAAGAGGAACCTAGGCCGTAGCATAGTTAACGCTATAGGGGGTAAACACTTAAGGGCTTTAAGAAGGCCTAATAAAGGTAGAAAACATAATAGCAACACTCCTAAGAATAGGAATAATAGGACTAAAAGATTGGCTCTACTAGGTGGGTGTCCTAGTAGGTAGCCTAAGATGCAAATATAACTGGCCAAGATAGACACTAAAATACGTAATACTGTTATGCCCCTTACGCACTAACTAAAAAGCAATACTCTTAGTAGCTGGCACAGAGAACTATAATATACTACTCTTAATATAAAAAGGTCTTAAGGCGGTTACCCAGTGGCTTATTAGCTAAAATGTACTAGACTAGTTCTAGGTCGTAAAGGAAATAGTAATAGAAGGTAAAGGGGCGAGTACCAGACGCCCGCTGATAACTCTACAGTAGTAGAGCTAAGTTCGTAATACTAGCGCGTCCGTAGGCTTGTTACAGCAGCAGTGGTTTCTAAGGAGGTCAAAAAGTAAGGTAGTAGAGCACTATAGGTAACTCGTAGGCGCTTTGCAGGCGCCATATAGGCGACCTCGTAGACGCTATACAGGCAAGTCCTAAAAGGCGGGGAGATGGATTACGGGGTTTTCTTAAATAGAGTTTTCTCCCCATATATATATAAGGAGTAGTCCGCGTAGGCCTAATATGGATCCGAATCGGACGTTAAGTAATGAATTATTATTATCATAGGTTCTTAGGTGTATCTTATCTCGTCTTAAGAATCTTAAGCCTATAGCCTTTTGCCTTTATTAAATAGTAAGCTAGTACTAGCAGTTTTCTGCTTACTTAATTATCTTTAGATATTACTCCTTCCATCTTATAAAGTAATAGATTCCGTATCTAATGGTGTTATAATACCTATTACTAAACCGCGTTTAGTCTCTGCTTCTATTATGTTATTAAAGTTTAGATACTCCTAGTTAGTCCCTTTTTCTTCCTTGTCGCTATTAATTAATAAGTACTCTAACTCCATTATTATTATTGCTAATCTTTATCCGCACGTTGCTATAATATCTTAATTTAGCTTATAGAGTTGATTTTGTTCTTTATCTAACTCTTTAGTTCCCTTAAGTCCTCTTAACTCTAGCTCTTATAGCTAATAGCTTACGCCGTACTTAGCATCCTTATAAACTTAGTATACGTTATTATAATAAAATATAAAGTACTTAATTAAACACTCCTTAGTCCCGCGTAATATACCTATATCTATATTATTATATTCTAATAACCTTATGCCTTTTACTGTATAGTTACTCTAACTGCCTTTACAGTCTCTAGTAAAATAACCCTATTTTTTATAATTTATATAAGCTCCTAATTTAAACCATTTATTCTATTATAGAGTCTGCCTAAACATCTTCTACTGCTAAGATCCCTAGTTTGGCCTCTGCTTCTTAGTCCTATAATTACTTAATTCTTAACCTCTAGGTCTCTATAATTTCTTATTCTGTTTTTTAGATTCTTTAATACCGCTTAGGTCTATTAGCTCTAGTCCGCCATTTTATAGTTTTTAACTCTATGTCTATTGTTATATATTCTGCGCCTTATATAACTATAGAACTCTATCTTGCCCTTTTTTGGCTTGTTCCCTTTAATAGATCCTATTATTAATCTTAATTAACTAATCTATTAACTCTCTTAGAGTTTCTGCGTCTTCTATTAGGATAATTATGTCCTAGACTTTAGCCTTAAGTCTTTATTTATACTATGCTATAAGCGCCTTATTATTCCACTTAACCTACATTACGAGTATCTAAAACTATATTATATACTTAATTGCTAAAGTTCGCTGTACTAAGTTTTAAAGTTTTCTTTCCGCTATAGTTATTGCCTTTAGATCTCTAAATATCTATATTAACCTTTCTAAAAATCCATTCTAACTAGTAAACATATACTATACTTTTTAATTAGTAGTTGTTATTCTATTTATCTAAATTTTAGTAAGGTAAAGTTTAAACCACTTAAGTGCTCTTCCTGTTAAGAACAGTCCTATATACACCACTTAGTCTATAGGTATTACCAACTTTACTTCCTCTTATATAACCTTAAAGTATACTTATATAAGGAATCCTTTAAGTTTTAATCTCTCCCCTAAGAATTGTTTAATTAAAGGTAACTTAACCTTAGCCACTGTGACGGGCTTATACAAATGCTTCTGAACCAAAGCTTGTAGATTACTACCATACAAGAATACTAAGCTAAGGAGAAGAAGAAGAGGAAAGGGGGCTCTAGGGGATAATATACACAGTACAGGCGAACTCCGGATATTGCGCCAAGCCAGCTACAGGGGACGGTGCCCCAGCACCGTCACAGCTACTCCGATTCCATTAATTCTATCTTTAAGTATTTAATTATTATCTGTTAACTAATTAACTATTTCCTATAACTAACCTACCGTAACTAGCTGCGAATTAGTATCTCTTATACTGGTATCTCCTATACTGGTATCTCCTTCTAACCCTAAGGTTATAGCTACTGTAGATGGTGTTATAACTAGTGCTTTTAGTGGTATATTATTTGACTTTATTAATACTATAACTAGGTAGTAAATATATAATAAAGCCTTGTGGGAAATACTACAGTAGACTTACTAATAGGCTAGGTGTGTAGGTAAACAAGAAGTTAATAATATAGTAATACTAGTGGAGTGGTTGCCTAATAGATTAACATTAATTATATTCTAAGATTTACTCTAAGGAAGGAAACTATCTAGGTAGGGACTATAGGTCCTTAAATACACATCTATACTCCTAAAAAAGTTATTACTCTATCTACTCTATCTGCTCTATTTACTCTATTATAGATTATATAGATTATATAGATTATATTACGTGACCTTGGTTACCATTCCTTGTTATATAGCTCCACTGGTTCTATCCTAGACCGTGCCCTTATTAACCAACTAGCTTCTTCTAACTCTTCTCTAAGTAGTTATATTATTGTACTTAAAGTGTCCGTAATATTTATTAAACAGTTTAATTAACTATATTAATACTAATGGAGCCTTAGCTACGTCCTAATTAATAAGTTTTAATATTAATCTTATTGGCTATAAGCCGAATACGGAGGAAGGAACACTAACTTAATAAACTATATTTACTAATGCTCGTCAGATAGACAATCACATAATTTTATAATCTCTTGCACTTGATAATCTTATAAATCGCTGCCTATTCTTTCGTATTTTTCTATCGCTGCCTCTACTAATATCTTATTGCCTTTGCTAATATCTTGTTTCTTTCGCTAGTCTTATATCTACCTTCTGGAGCTATAACTTACACCGCTGCTGCTTCCATGTAGATATCTATATAGTCACTCATTTCTTCTACTCTTGAGGAGCGATCGATTCAATCAATATATCAATTGCGATATCTATTCGATTTAATACGTAAATACTCTTAATATATAGACCACCTATCTGATAAAGCTTTGTATTTGATTAAAATCCAATACTAAAATAGAGCCTCTAAAGTCCTTACTACTGCCTTCCTACCTTTCTTACTAATAGTATTACTAACGACCTTACTACCTACCTTTTTCAGGTCTCTGTAGGCGCGTAGGACAATTTTAGCTACATTCAAACACTATAATAGGTGAATTAAGGTGAATTTTTAATCGGGCAACGTTAATATTTGTATATATAGAGGTGCTGCCAAAAATCTGGAATAAAACACCATCAAATCTATATAAATTGCCTAATTGGGGAAGCGAGCTGACAGCGTTACAATCAGTGTACCTTAATTTGATATAGCGGACAACGAGCGATACGATTAACCGCAGTCAGTCAGCTATAAGGCCTCAAAGCTCGCTGTAGGCTGACTGTTGACCACACTGCACCACTTACGCATTCGCTAAACCTGCATCCTGCTTAATAAAATCACTCCCCTTCTCCGCCACCGCATACGCTACACTTGATGTATGTCCGTTGATCTGGAATGGTACAATCCCCGCATCCACTACCCTCACATTTGCCGTGCCGTACACCTTCAACCTCTCATCAACCACTCCGCCCAATTGTCTTGGCAACAAGCTCGTCGTTCCGATCGGATGCCATGCACTCCTAAAATCGGTGTTGATCCACTTCTCCCAAGCTGAATTGTCACCATTTACGGACACGGTGTTTAGGCCCGGAGAAGTTTCGTTGGCAACAAGGCCGGATACAGGCGGGGCGGCGTACAGCCGACGGATGAAGCGAGCGGCGGCGATTTGAACTTGAAGGTCGTACGAGGTCATGAAGAAGTTAGGGTTGATGGCGGGTGCAGAGAGTGGATCCGAGGAGCTGATGTGCACATTGCCCCGAGAAAGGGGGAACGCGTTCCAGAACTCACAGATGAGGGGGCTTCCGAGCTCCATTTGCTTGAGCAACTCCATCATGGGCATTTTTTGCTCGAAGATTAGGGAGTACTGTAGTTGAAGGAGTCCTAGAACTTCGGAGGCGCTGACTGCGTTGTTGTTTTGCGATGCGATCATTAATGCGTATTTAGGCAATTCTTCGCGGATGGAGGACGCAAAAGACTCGGTCTCGTTCCCGAAGAGGTCCTGGACATTGAGATAGGCAACTGTGCTGAATGCGCCGGAAGGAGGGGTGCCACTCCAGTTAAAAAGTATTCGGTCGTTGGTTTGATCTTGGAAGTTCTCGCCGACGCCTGGAAGGGATATTCTAGTTGGGATGTCGTACTTAGATAAAACCCTATAAGTTGCAATTATTCGCACCTACCCACACGAGTAATTTCCACGATTTAGACATACTGCGGATTTCCAACACCAGAGTACTCAAGAATAACACAGCTTTTGTAAGCCCCCGCGGAGAGGATTACCTCTCTAGTGGCGTTGAACGTTTCAACGCTGCCATCAGCTGCTAGAACTTCGACGCCAATAGCGACCTCGCGGTCCAGAGTACTATGTAATGCCCATAGAATTCGCAATACTGTTGTATTCGTTAACACGTACAAGTTGCTCCGGTTCTCGATTGGCTGGAGGTATGCCGTAAATGAACTTTCGCGGACTTCAACGTTATTTCCTGTATTACGCCATGTTTTTGGGAATGTGGAAAGACCGCGCATATTGCCACCATTAGGATCCAGGAGATACGGGATGCCGAGGGATTGGTACGACTCATTAAGCAGCCGGAGATAGTTGCCGCCGCCTTGATTGCGCGAAAACGAAACGTGGACGGGTCCGTGGCCATGGAAGGCGGGGTTGTAGGTAATATCATTGTCCAATGCTTGTTGATTGGGCTCTTCAAGCTCCTCGCTCTTTTTGTAGTATTGCCATAGGGAATCCCAGTTCCATCCTAGGGAGCCGGCCTTCTCCCACAGATCGATCTGAATGTCCTCTGCGCGCAGATAAACCTTCCCTGTATCGCCATAATTAGCCATACCATGATGATCTGGGCAACTTAACCGCTGACGTACCGTTTATACGACTTGAGCCCCCGAGAGCCTTACCGGATGGGTATGTTTCCTTTCGGTCTCCAGCATATTTCTGCGGTACACCTGGATAGTCCCAGCTAGTCGCATCGTTCGTGCCTGCCTCGATAACGAGAACGGACACATTAGATACTTCAGTTAAACGATTCGCAACAGCCAGGCCTGCTGTACCACCGCCAGCAATGATGTAGTCGAATGACGTTATATTAATAGATTGGGATGCTACTCCCAACGTCCAAGAAAGAAGTAGAAAATAGGTGACAGAATGCATCATCAACTAAGGGAATGCCTATGCCTTGATGGAGCCCATTGAATTGGATGAAAACGACATTTGTTCCTTTTATCATTTTTCTCTCCAAGCTCCTAGAGTACTATCGGACCTTTCGTATTGGGCACTTTGGACGCTCCTGTCTAGGATGGCATGCTATAGGCACCCTAGTTAGCGTGATTTTATTAGCAAGCCTCACCAAAACGCGTTAGTGTTGCGATGCCGATGAAATACTGCAGAAGGCCACTACTAAAAACACCTATATATATATATTTAGGAAGTTAGGCAAAAAGTCACGATATATGACGTTATAACTATAAGTTTCTGCCCTTCCTCCATCAACCAACTGCTGATTATATAGGAAAATTCTCTATTAGAGCCCTCCCCCGAATTACTGCCTTAGAGGCTTTAGAGCCGAAGACGTACGACGTTTTTTAGGCCGCATAAGGACGGTATTTTATTGGCAATTTAATAATTAAATAGACAGCAGCAATATTAAAGCTTTTTAATTAACTAAGGGGTCGTTCGGTTGCGAACTGACGCCGGATCAGATCTCTTGTATCAGTACGTCTTTTAGTGTTAACCATTTTGTAATTAGTGGCGGCTACTACCAAGGCTCAGTTGAAGCTGTAATTAAGTCAATCGTTCGGTAAGCCTCTAGATTAAAGCGTAGAATCTGACGTCGCACAATACGCGATTAATCTTTAATGAGCGATTTAAGTGAGCACCTCTACTGCAGCCTCTATCGCGACTTTTTGCTATAGCTCCGCCTCCTTAATCGACACCCTCGACGCCTCCCCCAGCTTCCATAGAGGCCGAAGTAGAGCTACTGCAACGCCTGCGGAGTACGAATACCGCGCAGAAGCAATATTATCGCGATCGCGAGTTAAGATGAGGACGTCAATGTCAATGTTCTCAATAATCGAATCGGACTTAGTCAATCGCACTATCCATAATCCGGAATCTGGGCCAACCAGATTTGTCTCGTTCCCAGTTACCTCAGCAAGCTCAGACCATACACCGCCTAGGCGCGTCTCGTTGTAAGTGCTTACTAGTACTGACGATCGTTCGGGGAATACCGCCTAGTTTACTAAGTTAAATGGGGTTAATCTCCGACAGACTAGCATGCTTAAAAAAACGCCCAATATCAAAATCAAACGAAGCTTTTCAAATCAAACGAATGTGCAGGATTTTGCCTATATACTGATTTCTATAGTATAGTAACTAAACGAGTATTCTATTCCTTTGAGCTCTTACTTAAATCTAGTAATTAGTTATACCACCTTTGACTTTAATTATGTCGCGTATATATTGCCTTATAAATATAATAAGGCGATACAAATTTTTTTAATTAATTTTATCCTACTCTTCCTAAATTGCCTATTATATCTTCTTTTTTATAAAGCCTTTAGCGACAATAGGTGATTTATTCCTTTATTAACTTCCAAAGCGCTTTAATTAAATTAAAATTAGGACTATTTGGAGGCTAATTAAGAATTCGGATTCGGTTAGTTTTAAACTTAGCTTTAGTAGAGTGAGCTCTATATGGGGGCGCGCTATTTATTTATATAATAGATGAGGTAGGATTAAACGGCTAGTGGGCTTTAAAATATATATAAAACCCACGATTGTAGTAGTCGTAGAACTCCTTTAGCTTTGGGTAGATTTACGTTTAAAAGCCTTAAATTATAATATTGCCCTAGTCCTCTTTATTTAAAAATATAAATAGCCCTTTTTTAATACCCGCAAAGCAAGCCTAAATTATTATATAAGATATAATAAAGCCTTATAGGAAGTACTACGGTAGACTTATTAATGGGCTGGGTATATAGGTAAATAGGAAGTTAATAACGTAAATATAACTAGTAGAGTAGTTGCCTAATTGTGACGGCTCGCACAAATGCCTCTGAACTAAAGCTTGTGGATTGCTATCTAATAAAGATACTAAGCTAAGGAGAAGAAAAGAAGGGGGTCGCAAGGACCACAGTAAACATATATAAAGGGGCAGCCGCCAAGGCGCTAGCGGTAAGCGAGCCAATTATAGGTTGGCAGAATATGGCAGCAGCATAGCAGAATTTGGCAGGTGACGCGCTCTAGCACCGTCACATTACCCCCCCCTCCTAAAAAAGCCTGCCCTTAGGCGTTGCCCGAGCTCCCTATTGTTGTCTAAATTATTGTAATTATCTAACCCTTCTTCCTAGCATTTAATCCAGTTGTCTAATTTACGTAGTGGTCTAGGGAGGTTAGGGTAGGCTAGGTGGAAGTCCTGTAACTTATAGGGGGAGTACTTAAAATTAGATGCGGGGTACCACTCTAGATTGTCGTTATGGCCTACCCAGCTTGCACGGTATTTTAAGACATTACGGACCTTTTTTACTACTAGGATTTCTTTAACTTCCTATTCTTTGTCCTTAGCAATCTAGATTAGCGGCGGGGGGTCGTTATACTGTCTAGATAGTGGATTATCTATAGCCTTTTATAGCCGGTCCGGAGAGAAGACGGGGTAGATCCTTATTAACTCTGGTAGCTTAATCTTAAAAGAGTGTCCTACCCTTTAAAGAGTCTTATATAGGCCAGCTATTTAGTAGTCTAACTTATAGCTCGGCCTCTAGGTTTTCTAGTTCTTTATTAACACCCATACCTTATCTCCTACTTGGAAGTCTTCCTTATAATAATGTTAGTTTACATCGGACTCCTTTTTTTCTTACGCCTTTCTTATAATTATTTAAGTAGTCTCCTAGGCTCTATGCATTCTCTTAGCAAATACCTAGGCCTCTTTGTGGCTAAGGCGTTCGCGGGCTATAGCGGGTTTAGTAGGCCTATCCCAATTAAAGGACGTTTGTGGTGCATACCCGTAGAGCAGTTTGAATAGGGATATCCCTATACTGTTATAGGGGAGTGTAAACTACGCGTAGTCTATTATAGGCAGTAATTCCAACTAGTTGTCCTAATAGTAGTCTATAAAGGGCCGTAGTTGCTAGTTAAGGTACTAGTTTATAATCTTAGTTTAGCCGTTAGTTTAAGGGTAGAATGTAATAGAGAGCTTAATCTTAATCCTAAGGATATAGTAGAGTTTATTCTAGAAATCCGATATAAACTAGGGGCCACAGTTAGAGACAATTAATTTAGGGGCACCGTAGAATTAATAGATATTGTTAATATAGAGGCGGGCTATATCCTTCGCAGTTGTGGTTTTAAAATAAGGGAGGGAGACGGATTGCTTATATAGTCGGTCGACCACTATAAAGGCTACATTATGGCCGTAGGCGTCCTTTGGAAATAACTTACAGTCTATAGTAATATGTTGCCAAGGGCGTTCTAGAACTGGCAGCGGTCGTAACTACCTAGGAGTTTAATCCCTAGGGGCATTTACGCGTCTATAGGCGTAGCAGTTTCTAACAAATTAATCCATATTAGATAGAAGTCCTTGCTAGTAGTAATAGGGCGCTAGTAGTTAGTAGGTCTTATCGCGACTAGGGTATGCTATAGAGACTTAATAGTGGGCTTTATGGATTAACTCTGTCTATAGGTTATTAACATCTAAAACTATAAGCCGTTCTTAATATAGAAGCAGTCCTTTTTTTATTTCTAAATTAGGGTCCTCCTTCGCGGCTTAGTCACGGAGGGCTTTTAGAGAGTTAGCCGTACGGTTTGCAGTTAGGATATAATTAACTAGCCCTATTAGTTTGTCTAAGACTGCTCCCTTTAAGGGTGCTAGCTTATTCCGTTCAGAGTCTAGTTCTTTAAAAATTTGCGGGTTAAGCTATTTGGGATAGAGGAGGGCGCCTGTCCGGTATTAGGTCTTTAGCTTATCCTAGGGTCCTACGTCTTATTTCCTTTAGGTTAGTGTATTAGCTTTAGTATTTTACTTGCTAGAACGATATATAATTATAAAGAAGAATTCGGAGAGTATTTTGGCCTAATAGGCTTATTGTCTAGTAAGCTACTTTATAGTTATAAAGTACTCTAGGGCTCTATAATCCGTATATATCTTAATCTGGGAGTTCGTGCCTTTAAGCTCTGCGCGCCATTAGGATAATAATCGGATAATAGCTAGCATTTCTTTGTTGTATATCTTGTAGTTATACTTAGCTAGGTCTATTGTTTTTGAGAAGAAGGCGATAGGGTACTATTTACCGTCTGGATATAACTGTAATAGGATTCCCGCTATAACTCTATTAGAAGCGTCTGTCTCTAGCATTAATTTAAGGTCCGGGTTATAGTGATAAAGGATTAGAAAAGAGATAAGCCGATCTTTTAACTTTCCGAAGGCTTCTATATAGTTATTACTAAAGATAAAAGGCGTGTCTTTCTGGGTAAGTTGTATAAGAGGCGTTGCCACAACTTTGTAGTCACGGATAAATTGGTAGTAGAAATTATAAAAACCTAGGAAGAACTGGATCCCCTTTATAGTACAAAGGGGCTACTAGTTGCGGATTACGTTAACCTTCTTAGGGTTAACTTTAATTCTATCCGTACTTACTATAAACCTAAGGTACTTTATGCGTTTTACCCTAAATTTATATTTCTTGATATTAACTTGCAAGTCCGCGTTCTGTAATCTCTCTAGGACCTTCTTAATATAAACTTGGTGCTTAAGTTCGTCGTCTAAGTATATAAGGATGTTATCTAGGTATACCGTGCAGAATTTGTTAAGGTAATTAAAAAGAACGTTATTTATATACCTTTAGTACGTAGCCGGTCCGTTTATTAGTCTAAAAGGAAGAACTTTATATTTATAGGACCTATAATAGGTACGGAACGTTATTAAATCTTTAAATGCAGGGTCTATCCTAATTTAGTAGAAAGCTTGGCGGATATTAAGTTTAGTAAAGATCTTTGCCCAGCTTAGACGTGCGAGGGTTTCATTAATTAAAGGAATAAGATACCGATTCTTTTAAGTAATAGTATTTAGCTTCTAATAGTTAATATAAAAACGAAGGCCTTTACTAGGCTTTTTTATAAATAGGATAGGGGAAGTAAAAGGGGCTTAACTTAGCTCAATAAACCCTTTATTAAGGTTATTAATTAAGTACTACTTTATTGCTTTTAGCTTGTCCGTTAATTATTAGTAGAGGGGGCTATAGCCTAGCGAGTTATTAGCTTTTAATTAAATTTTATAATTATATGTTTAGTAAGGGGGTAACTTGTCTAAAGCCGCCCTTAAGAATGCGTCCTTGTACTTAGCATAGACAGTAAAAAGGAGACGTTTAACTAGTTCCTTATTAGTTTCCTTAATTAGCTTTTCTTCCCTCTCATTAATAATCCGGTTAATCTTATATAGGCTCGTTGTAAAGACCTTATTGTCCTTCCGGTATATATTAAAGTAGAACGCTATAGCGCTAATTACGGCGATGTTGACTATAGGGGGGTTATATAATACTGGGGGCGTGCGTAACCTTAGGGCCCTCTAGGGTATTAGCGTTGTTGTTACTCCTTTTAACTCCTATTATATCTTTTAAAGGTTATTCCTTATATCTTATTGGTACGTTCTTTTCTACACTAGTCGGATCTGCGCGATTTGGACGTTGTCTATATTACTATCTATCCCGCTTCCGTATATAGAGTCCTCCTTAAACGTAGCGCTTCGGGAGAGTATCTTTATCGGTATAGAGTTCTTTCCAGCTTCGCGGCGGGTGTCTTCTTAGGTAAAGGCTTGGTCATAGGCCCGGATATTCTGCTAGTATATAGGGTTAGACTTTACAGCTAGTGTCTTATGGTTAGTTTGGATTTCTCTAATAAAGGAGGGTAATTTTAGCCTATCCTCTAGCTAAACGAACTGTCTTTATCGTATGTTTAGCCAAATATTAAAGTAGAACATCTATTTTCGGCTAAGGATTATATTATAGGACCCTAGGTCTAAGATATAGAAGGGGATACCATATTAACGTTGTCTATTAAGGGAGATATGTAACTTTAGGATATAGATAACCGGCTTACCGGCTTAGCCGTTGTAGCCTTTTACCTAGACAGGCTTCTTTAGTAGGGTAGCTTTTACATTTAGAAACTTAGCAACGTTAATTGCATAGGCAGTATTTATAAAGGCAAAGCTATTTACTCCAGTGTTAATAAGGGCAGTTAAGTTAACTCTATATCCATTTTAAGATACTATATATAGAACCGTAAAGTATTTTCTACCTATTAACTAACTTAAATTAATCTCTTTAAGATTAATAGGATATCCTAGGGGGGAGTCTTTCCCTAGGGTTCTTCTTTTCCTAACTTATTAGACGTTTCTCCTTCCTCTATTTCCTTAATATCCTTTAGTTATGGGCAAGATAAGGCAAAGTAACCCTCCTTATTGCAGTTATAGCAAGTAGCTGTGGTAGGGTTAATTGGGGTATTGTAACAAGTACTAGTTGAGGTTATAGTACGTAGCTAATCGGGCGAGGCTTGCCGGTGCGTAGTTGTAACCGCTTTTGGTGTAGCAGCGGTTGTAGCTTATCTTCCTACTCCAGCTCCCGTAGGGGTGGTGGGTAAGCTTTAATTACTATAGGGTTGCTTCTGCTAATCTAGGCAGGCGTTAATCCGCTTTAGCTCTAAGTCTAATAATAAGTAATAAGCTATAAGTCTTTTATAGGTTAGTAGGTTGTCTAAAGTTATAGTAATCTTCTTTTATAGCCTAATTGTTAGTTTGTTATAAAGGTCTAATTAGTAGTTTTTAAGGGGACCTAGCCTTCTTCTATAAGGTATAAGAATTAAGTCTGGAATTTAGTAAAGGGTTAGTTTGGCTTTATTATTAGGCGGTTATAGTTATACCAAGCGTCCCGTACTTTATTTAGGTTAACATAGATAGCCGCTAGGTGCTATAGCATCTTATTAATAGATATAAATCGGACAGGAAAGTTATCCTTAAACTTGGCTTAAAGGTGACATTAGGCGTCCCCTGTGGTTCGGCTAAAGAGGTAAAGCATTTTGGCCTCTTTAGAGGGGAAATGGTTGTAGTTAATTCGGAGTTTTCCTTAAACTTAGATCCTCTAGTTCTTAAAGGTAGGGTTTATTCTATTAGACAGTAGTTAAGGGTTAGGAAGCTTAATGGATTTTAATTACTTTATTATTATATCCGTACTCCCTAGTATATTATATTTAGTCAAGCAAATAGGTTAACTAAGGCTTCGTAAAGGGGAGGCTGGGCTGCTTTATAAGGCAGCAAGGCTTTCTAGGATCTCCTTTAGAGTCTCTTATATACTTTAGGCTTAAAGACAATCAACCTTCTAATTGGCCGTAAGGGCGCGAATCTATTCGCGTATATCTATAACGTCGTTATTGTCTTTAATTTCTAATCCTAATTAGATCTTGTGTTCCTCTTAGGTAGAGGCAGGTCTTTTAGATAAGCTCGCTTTAGGTACCATTGTTAGCTTCCTAGGGTTCGTCGGTCTTGTACGCTTTGGTTTTAATTTTAGGGGTATAGGTCTAGTCCTACCTAGCTTATAAAGTGGGATATTATTAAGGCCTTCCTAGGCAGTATAAAGTTGTTCTAGTATCTAAGTATAGCGCGTTAACGCGTTGTTGCAGACGAAGTTTCTTTTAAGATGTGGGGATATTATTAAGGCCTTCCCAGGCAGTGTATGGAGAGCTTAGTATAATATAACGGCTTGTATAAATGCCTCTAAACTAAAGCTTGTGGATTGCTATCTAATAAAGATACTAAGCTAAGGAGAAGAAAAGAAGGGGGTCGTAAGGACCACAGTAAATATATATAAAGGGGCAGCCGCCAAGGCGCTAGCGGTAAGCGAGCCAATCATAGGTTGGTAGAATATGGCAGCAGTATGGCAGAATTTGGCAGGTGACGCGCTTTAGCACCGTTACACTAATAGGTTAACTCCAATTATATTTTAAGATTTACTATAAAGAGAAGAACTATCTAGGTAGGAACTATAGTCCTTTAAATATATAATTCTACGCCTAAGAAATGTGCTAAGTACGTTAATACGTTAGTATGTCGGTATATCCTATATTTCTACGTTTCTATATTTCTATATTCCAAACTAGTCTTATAACTAGCTACGTAACTTAGTTACCCTTTATCTTATAGCTTAATTGGTTTTAGCGCCTTCTATACTATCTTAACTAACCTATTTATATCTTCTCTTAGTAGCCATACTACTGCTAATATAAGGTCTATAATACCATCACCTTCCTTTTTATTTTTGTCCTTAAAGATATCTCATATCTTTAAGTTTTTTATTAGAGGTGTAGTATTCCAGTTTTTAATTTAATAACCTTTATTCTTCCTAATACCTTCTATTAAATCCTCTCTATCTAATTATTATAATTAGCTAGTAATTGTTATACTCTTATTAGGTAAAGTTATACTATCCTGTTATCGTTATATAGAGAAGAAGTTAGTATATATTATAATCGCGGCTCCGTCTAGTTACTAACCTTTCTCTTATATTAAATATATAAAATTAAATATAAAATTATTATATAATACCTAATATATCTCTAACGCTAAGCATATACGTCTTATTATTCTTTATAGGCGTTTAGTATAAGGGATATTATTACAGTCACTTTGGGTTGCCCTTAGAATAACCCCCGGATACCCCTTAGACGCCTATTGGTTACGTATTAGAAGCACGTGCCCGTAGTATATAGTCCCTATAATTCTAGAGGCCTTACCTCCTTAAGGATTTTGTTAAGGACTTAGTTAATTAAGGCACGTGCACTGCGGGGAGACGCGGGCAAGCCTGTACAATTAGTAGTCTAAAAATGAGGATCTAAAGCTAGAGAAAGGAAAGGAGAAGAAGAGCAGCGCTGGTCGAAGTAGGGTTCTTTTATGCGGTCCTCTAGTCACGTAACCGCAAGTTCTGCCAAGTTCTACCAGCCAAGTTCTGCCGTTTTTTCTGCTAGGGCCGTGATATTACCCCCCCCCCCTCCCCCTTCAGTAAAGCCTGCCCTTAGGCTTTATGTGTCTATATTATACCTATAGGGCGTTCTTATTTTTATGTTCTTCCGGTAGCTTATTATCTTTGCTATACTAGTACTCTATCTACTTATCTAGGTACTTTAGGGTCCTAGTTTATTAGGGTAATGGCTATAGAATTTTTAAAGCTTATGGGGACTGCCAATAAAGTTCTATATAGGGTACTAGGTAGGATCTGGGTTATAGCCTTTCCAACTAACGTAGTACTTTAGCGTTCTCCTTACTAGCTTATAGGCCAGTATTTCTTTAATTTCCTATTTATTATTGCTATTAACTTAAATTGGCAGGGGAGGTTTGTTCTTTTATTCAGTTAATAGGTCGTTTATAGCTTTCTATAGCTTATCTAGTAAGAATTTAGGGTAGACCTTAATTAAATCCAGGAGCTTTACTTTATATAAGTTGTCTATTTTCTTAAGGACCTAATACAGTCCTGCTATTTAATAGTCTAGCTTATGGCTAGGCCGTTCTGTCCTCTAATTCTTTATTATAACCTAGACCATGTCACCTATAGTAAAGTCAGGCTCGCGCCTATGCTTATTTACCTACTATTCTATTAATTTCTAGGCCTTTTTTAGGTTTATATAGGCTACTTTCCAGGCCTCTTTTAAGCATTTAGCGTAATGCTAGGCTTTCTTATAAGATAGTTTTTTGCGTATAGTCTGTGGCCGTTCTATTCTTTTCTAGTCAAAGCTTATATAGGGTAAGTACCCTATTTCTAGCTAGATAGGTTTAAATCCTATAAAGTTATAGGGTAGAGTAGCCTAGGCGTAGTTTATTAGAGGTAGTAGTTCGGCTTAATTATTCTAAAAGTAGTTAATAAAGGATAAGAGTCTCTAGTCTAAATACTAGTTTATAATCTCCGTCTAGCTGTCTATCTAGGGGTAGTATACCATAAAAAGCTTTAGCCTAATGCCTAGGATCTGGGTAAACTTGTTCTAGAAGGCTAATATAAATTGCGGCCTATAATTAGATATAATAGTATCTAGTAGTCCGTAAATGCGGTAGACATAGTAAATATATAGTTAGGTCGCTTCTTTAGCATTAATATTCTTATAATAGGGAATTAAGAACGGGCGCTTGCTAAAGCGGTTAACTATAACCATAGCTATATTATATCCGTTATGGTCTATAGGTAGCTTATAGAAATCTATAAAGATATACTATTAGGGGCGCTCTGGTATTAGGAGTGGTTTTAACAGTCCTAGGGTCTTATCTCTTAGAATTATAGATCTACGGCAGTTGTCGCAGTTCTGTATATAGCGGTTAATATCTATAACCATTTTAGGCCAGTAATAGCGGTTTTAAATAATCTTGCGGGTCTTATTCTTTCTAGGGTAGGCCGTTAATACTTAGGCGTATACCTCTGTAATAAGCCAGGTCCGTAAGCTCTATTCCTTAGCTACTACTAGCCGTTCCTAGTGCTTAAGTAGTCCGTTTTTAAGGGATCATAGGCTAGAAGTATTTTTTGCCTTCTTATAGTGTTCTTGTAAAAAAGGGGATATACGGTTTACTTACAGTAGTTTATTAATAAAGTCTAATTTTAAGGAATTACTGGGGCATATCTTAGCTTTTATAGAGTCTATATTTAGTTCTGCTTATATTTAGGAGTTAAGGTACTCTAACCGTAGTAGCGTCTGGGTCTATAATACAATCTTTACAGCCATCTGGTTATCTAGGTCCTGTTTACGCTGTATAAGGGCGTATATATAGTTAGTTGCGCCTAGCTTGTATATAATTAAGAAATTAAACTAAGATAGAACGTCTGCCTAGCGCGCCTACTAGGCTATAAGGGCTTTAGTTATTATAAAGTATTCTAAGGCCTTATAATCTGAAACTACCTAAATAGGCTTAGGGGTCCCTTCTAGATATACGCCAGTGCTAAAAGCTAGAAATAATAGCCAGCATCTCTTTATTATAAATGTGGTAATTTAACTTAGCATCTATTATGGTCTTTAAATAGTATGCAATAGGGTGCTATTCTCTATCTAGCTGTATTTGGGAATATATAGCAGCCATTACACTATTAGAAGCATCTATTTCTAGCCTTAAGGGCCATTCTAGGTAAAAACGGGCCAGTAACGGAGTAGAGACTAGCCGTTTCTTAAGTTTGTTAAAAGCCTATTTATATACGGCATTAAAATAAAAGGGTTAAGCCTTTTTAGTAAGGCGGCTTAGAGGCCGCGCAATTCTGCTGTAATTTTTAATAAAATGTTAGTAGAAGTTGTAGAAGCCTAAGAATAACTATATTCCTTTTACAGTCCTTAGGGATTCCCATTAATTAATTATAGCCATTTTTTCTAGGTCTGCCTTAATTCTATTTATACTAATAATAAACCCTAAATACTTAGTGTACTTAATACTAAATTCTAACTTCCTAATATTGGCTTGGAGACTAGCTTTGCGGAGCTGTTATAGAACTCTATAGATATGTTCCTTATATTCTAGTTTATTCTTAAAGTAAATTATAATATTATTTAGGTAGGCTGTGTAGAAGTTATTAAGGTAGTTAAAGAGTACGTTATTTATATACCGCAAATATATAGCTGGTCCGTTAGTTAGTCTAAAAGGTAGTACTTTAACGTAGTCGGTAAGCAAGTGGCCACTGCAAGCATGTGGCCACCCCACCAAGCAACCAATGCCAAATAATGCGAATTACTCAACCACGAACAATTGCATTTAGTGTAGCTATCTACTAGCTAGTTGCCTGCCGTCTAGGGCACGTACGTGCTGTGTGTTCTATTGATTCGCACATACTGCACTTGCGTGGCGCTCGTTGCGGTCGCTCAGCCGCTGCCTCTACTGCTACCGCTGCTGCCTCCTCCCGTGCAGCTTGTGCATAAGAGGCCCCTTCTGCTCCTGATAGAACACCCCCTTTAGCTATATACGTGCGCTTCTTTGCCCTCTTCCTTTTCTAGCGCTAGTTTTCTATATATAGCTTCTCATTTTTGCTTACAAGTAGTACAGCGCTTAATATCGCCATTTTATACCCCTTAATAAGCTGGCCAAGGGCTTGTTCTATTAGACTTGGTGGGCTATATATACGCTACTTATAATAGCGCTCTAGCAAGGCTATCTGCTTCTGTAGCTTAGCAATATTATAAGGTATCTTGGCTGCCTAAGATGCATTTAATGGTGAATAGGGTAGTGTCTGATACTTGGCATGCAGCTGCGACAGTACATAATTGGGGCTGTATAGAATAAGGCCAGTAGCTATAAATTCTGCCTATATATTATTTTAATATAGCGCTGTTTGCCTAGCCTGCCTATACAGTGGCAGGAATTCGTGTTTATTAATATAGTTAATACCGCGGCTTATAATTTGTTTAACACTACGTCTATAGGCCTGCTTTAGTGTTAAGAAACAGCCTATATCCAGTGGCTATAGTAGATGCGATAAATGCGCCGGCCTATAAATAATAACAATCTTATAATTTAGGCGGAACCAATTAAATTTAGGGTTAATGTGACTATTATGGCCATCTAGTATAAGCAGCCAATGCGTGCTAATAGTGCGATCTTTTATATGCTTATAGAATAGATTTAGCCAGGTTAGGCCAATCTTATTTATTGTCTAGCTATTCTTACTAATACCAATTAACCAGTTATATAGAATAATATCGTCCTTATACTAAGCAGCTTAATATATTACCGCTTTAAAAATAACTAGTAGCGGAATTATACCCCTAACGTATTAATATATTTAATAATTATAACCCATTCTTAATTGCCTGGCTGTACTATTCTAGGCTAGCTAGCACGGTTGGTTCCGGTAATAACTTTTGCAGTTATAATAACGCCCATTTAGAAGCCAGTCTTATTAAAATTCTAGGCATCTTTATTAAGAATCCTATACTCTATTTTTATATCTTAAATACGTTTAAACTAGCCCTAAATAAGTATAGGATCCTTATATTTAGCACACTAGTAGTTATACTTACAATTAAATTTGGATTTTAGGTTGTTATAGCGGTTAATAAAATTATATGCCTATTTCTCGCCGATAGGTTGTATAGTCGCAGACCCAGCACGTAGGGTAGCTAGAATACCAGCCATCTGTCATACGATCGCGATTCTTAGTAGTATACCACGTTAATCCGTTAATAGAATCCACTTCTTAAGGCTCTCTTCTTATATAGGTGCTAGGCGGCGATTTAATGCAATAGAACCGCGTTTTGGTGTAATGCCGGCAATGCGGCGCCTGGCTGTCGTTTGGGGCACACCATACGTTATTGTGGCAGGTTTGAGGGCTTGAAACTGGCCTTGCTTATAGGCATTAATAGCTAGACTAAGTCTGCCCTCTTGAAAAAGGGCGTCTTGCTGTCGTGCGGTGGCCATTGAGTTTGTAATTGTATAACGCGTCGCGTGTTGGGCGATTTTGATGGGGGTGGCTACATGCTTGCAGTGGCCACTTGCTTACCGACTACGTTATATTTATATAATCTATAGCGGGTCTAAAATATAGTAAGATCCTTAGATCTAGGGTCTATCCTAATTTAGTAAAAGGCCTAACGGATATTAAGCTTTATAAAAATCTTAGCCTTACTTATATAGGCTAGTGTTTCTTTAAGTAAGGGCAGCGGATATTAGTCTTTGCGGGCTATATAGTTTAGTTTATAGTTGTTAATAAGGTACTGCTTAGTGGCCTATAGCTTATTAGTAGATTACTAGCGGAGGGGGCTATAGCTAAGGGTGTTTTCTTTATCTAGCTTAATCTTAATCTTATAGTTATATAGTTAGTAAGGCGGGAGCATATTAGATACTGCCTTAGAGAATACGTCCTTAAACTCCTAGTATTAATAGGGTAGTTTTTATTCTACTAACTCCTTATCTATAAGCTTATTTTCTTATCCACTAAGCTTACCTTCCTTTTCCGCAATTATTTAATTAATTTTATATAAGCTAGTTATAAAGGCAATAGTATTGGGTTAGGCTAAGTTCTAGTAGAATCCTATGGCGCTGTTATGGAACCCTACCGCAGGGGCCTCCATAGGAGAGCCCCGTGCTCTCGCGTACACCTCGCGTATAGCTTACGTCAGCTACGCGTAGGTATATCACCTCCTTACGCCCTTGACCCTTACGATCGATCGCGCAACGTCTTGTAGACTCCTCGAATACATACGCTTTATAGCCACTACTCCCGTCCCATAACATTATATTGCGCCTTTTTACTACCAACGCTTAGCTTATAACCAATTCTACGTCTTTGTAATACTTTAGGCGCTACCAGAAGCAGCGTGTCTATAAGTTACCTTTATACTTTTAAGGAATCCATAATAGTAAGACAATATTCCTTACTAGCCACTATGTTAAACCTAAAGAACAACCCAATATCTATACTTAACCTATAACGCCAATTAATCCTAGGAGAATTTAATTTATTAGCCCTAATCCCTAAGGAGGTAGATACTAATAATGTCTTATTTTTTATTAACTATATAACTACAGACAAGTAAGTGGAAGGGCTACTACCTATTAAAATAAAAATATAAGACGCCAAGATATTTATAAAATTGGTAGTATAAGAACCCGATAAATACTACCGCCTTTTATAGAACTGCCACCTAAAGCTTATATAAGCTGAGATGCGTACTACCTAAGACTATAATATTATTTAAGACCTATAAGCTTATAAGGCGCTCGCTGATAACACGCGCTAAGAGACTAAAGATAACCTTCATGTGTCTAAACGCAATATCTAACGGTTAAAGAAAGCTAAGATTGCACTTATTGCTATAGTTACTAAAAAAGAAGGTGTAATTAAATACCTATAATCCCAGCTTAATAAGTATATCCGCAATAACGCTACCTAAGCCTTTATGCCCCTAGCAACCTTACCTACTTAATACTTAATAGAGAGTTAATACTAAAGCAGCGGTAATAAAAGCTATAACGATTAAACCTAAGCTGCCACTATAGGGTCTAATGTATGTTACACTAATCCCCTAGTCTTTTAAGGGGACTATAAGGAATACAGCTACTAAAAGGAGCAAATCTGTAAGAAACTAACTTAGAGCGCCTGCCTTTTTCCTACGGAAGATACTAAGACTAGCTATATTATTAGGCGAATAAAGGGTATACTATTTAATAGACTTTTTGCCTAGTAGGAGACTAATAGCCCCTAGAAGTAGTAGTCCCATTAAGAAGTCCTTAATAACCTTAACCTAATATACCGTAACTATAACCTACTAGCCACCAACTAAGCTAAACTATATGTCCTAAAGATGAGCCCTACTAAATTATTTAACAAGTTTTATGTTAAATTCTAGGAATATACTGGAGCCCTTACCTAAGACAATACTAAAGACTAGGAAGATCTTCTTAAAAAAGTTACTTATTGCCTTAGTTACGCAGCCGCCAGCCATAACTATAATAATGTCCATAGTATGGTAGCAGCACTATAGAAGATTAAACGACAACTAAATTAGATTGCTACTACTAATCCTTACCTAAAGACCTCCCTATAGAAGCCCCCTGGGCCTACTAAACCTATAAATACTAAGCCACTAACGCCTACTGCCTTAAATACTACTAGAGCCAATATTAACCTCTCTATACTAACCTTTCTATAAAAACTCCTAAATAGAGAGCGTAAGCTACTCTAGAAGCTAGAATACTGCTATAGATACTATTAAGAAGGCTATTATTGTAATAACCTAAAGTGCCTAATAGCTAGGTTTAGTAGCTGCCGCCTAATACCTAACCTAATACCCTAAATACTAAATATGTTGCTATATACCACTACTATATAAGACAAAGATGCAGTAATAGCGGTAGAGTTGGATATAGAAGTGGAAAACGCCAAGTCCTAGCCCTAAGTTGCGGGTTAGGACGCCCTAAGGATAGAGGAATCTATATGTTAGCCTACTTAATAAATAACTTAGTAAAGATAAATAGACAAAAATAGATAGTTTTACCTATAATAGGAACTACTGCTAAAAAATAATATAAAAGCCGTTCTATAATTGATTGCGGAGCTACTAATAAATTTATAGATACCTAATTTATATATACTTATAACTTACCTATCCTATCCCTTACTAAAGCCCGCGCCCTATAACTCGCTAATAGTAGTTATACTATATAGAAGATTACCTATTTAGCATAACTTTACCTAGATATAAACGGGCACTAGGAAGAGCTTTAGGCCTATATTATACTACTTACTAACTACCTTATTATCCTTAGAATAAACTAGCGTAAATAATATAACCCTACTATTAATTAGGAAAAGAGAGAAATAACCTTTAACTTTAAATACTATAGAGAGACTTGCCTAGGGTATAGCCTAGCCGCCTCTATCTATTCCCTAGGATATTAACCTAAGGAACCCCTTATTACCCTACCTATAACTAACTACTACTATATAAATACCATGGCCTTCTACTATATAGTATATAGGAAAGACTAGACCGTTGCTATAGCCTCCTAATTATAATTATATAAGCTTAATAAAGAATAAGACTATATCCTCTATAGTAATAGGATAGATATAGTTAACCTTTTAAAAAATAATGCCCCTATAGAACACTATAGACTTTTACTTTTAGACTTTAAGAAGTTTATAAAGCTTAAAAAAGGATTTACTAATAAAGAACTCCGTAAGCTCCTCCCTAAAAGGTACTATAACTTTATTAATATATGCTTATAAAAGAGCGTAGACATACTCCCCCTATATTAACCTAATAACTATACCATTAATATTAAATAAGGAAAGACGCTACCCTATAAGAGATCCTACCTAATATTAAAAGATAAACTTCTAGTTATTAAAAAGTATATTAACAAGCACCTTGATAAAGGGTTTATTTATTTTAGTATATCCCCAGCAGCCGCCCCTATCCTCCTTATTAAGAAGCTAGAAAGAGGTATCTAATTCTATATTAACTATAGAGGACTTAACGCTATTATAATTAAGAACTGATACCCTGTACCGCTTATATATAAGACTTTTAAGCGGCTTAGCTAAGCCAAAATCTATACTAAGCTTAATATTATTGCCGCCTTTAACCGCCTCTAAATATAGGAAGGTAATAAATGGAAAACCATATTTATATTACGCTTTGGCCAATTTAAATATACTATTATACCCCTTAGTGTATATAACGGCCTAGGTAGCTTTTAAAGCTATATTAATAACGCCTTATAGGACTACCTTAATAACTTCTGCTTTACGTACCTAGATAATATACTTATTTATAGCGACAACCTCTCTAAGCATACTAAGTATATTTAAAAAGTCCTATAGCGCCTTAGGGATATAGGACTTTATATTAATTTAAAGAAGTATAAATTCTTAGTTATAGAAGTAAAATACCTTTGACTAATTGTTACTATTAAAGGTATCTATATAGACCCTAAGAAGGTATATATAGTTACTAAATAGCAAACCCTTAACTGCATTAAAGACGTATAAGCCTTCCTTAGTTTTACTAACTTCTATTAAAAATTTATATACAACTTCTTAGGTGTTATAGCACTATTTATAGTAATAATATAAATAAAGGGCCTTTCTGCAAAAGGAAGAAAAATATATTTATATTTTATCTAGACGCCTAAATGCAAGAAGGCGTTCTAAGACCTTAAAGATACTTTTACTAAAGCACCTATCCTAGCTTACTTTATACTAGGATAATAACTCTATCTTAAAACTAACTCCTTAGACTATATTAATATAGGCGTCCTCTCCTAAATAGGTAATAACGGTCTTCTCCACCTAGTTATATTCTACTTATCTAAGCTTATACTATAAGAATATAACAATAAGATCTATAATAAGGAACTTCTTGTAATTATATAAACGTTTAAGGAATTCTAACCAGAACTCTTCTTAGTAGAACCTAACTAGCCAACTAAAGTCCTTACGGATTATTATAACCTTAAGTACTTTATAACTATAAAATAGCTAAACTGATGCTAAGTACGCTAGAACGAGTTCCTCTTTAGTTTTAACTTTAAAATTATATATAGGCTAGGAGTATAAGGTACTAAGCCTAATAGCCTAATATACTGCTTATAAGACCTTCCTTAGTCTAAAGATAATCCCTATAACTAGTTCCAATAATAGATAATCCTAAAAGCATAAAATTTAGCCCTAGGCATTCTACCTATAATAGAGCCAACTGTGCCTTAGCTTTGTACTATAGAACTAGAGTTACCTTCTAAAATTAACAAGCTTATTACTATAGTATATAACGCCTCTGTTAACCTATTACTGCATTAACTTATTACCGTAAAGACTACTAGCACTTGCATACTGCCTACTAACCTCTAAAGCCTAGGCTAGATTAATATAGCAGCCTTAGAAGTAAAAGATGATAGGCTTTATTATAAAGGCCGTCTATTTATCCCTAACTTAGAAAATCTATAACAGCAGCTAATTTAAATGGCCTACAACCTCTAATTAAGCGGCTACCTAGGTAGAGGAGGAACCTATAAGCTTCTTAGCTAATACTACTTCTGGCCTAAAATAATAGACTTAGTTAAATACTTTATAGGTACCTGCTATAGTTATAAGCGCGCTAAGGCCTTTAATAAAGTACTAAGGACTACTGCACCCTCTATTAGTACTTATATAATAATAGGCAGATATCGCCATAGATTTTGTTGTTAACTATTACGGAGCGAGCACAAGTGGAGATAATATATAGCGAAGTAGATATTAATAAGCTATGTACATGAACTGCGTAATAAGGTTAAGACGTTGCGTAAGGAGAGAAGGTAGGAAAACGGGAAAAAAGGGTATATATCGTCAGCTTGGTTGCTTAGTCAATATGTGCATAGAATAGAATAGGCTTTAAGTCGTGGTTCTGGCGGAACTTAGCAGAATTTAGTAGACTTTGGCAGAATATGGTAGAACGCGGCAGATTGCCGTTAGATTGCTATAGATTGCCGTCAAATTGCTATCTCGTGGTCGGTATCTTCTTGCTAAACCGGTGGAAATAGGTGGATATATAAAAGGTATTACGAAGGTGTCCCGTAACAGTACCCCCCCTTTAAACTCAAGCTTCTGCGAGATAGGGCTGTGGTAGTTCTGGGTAGAGTTTGTAAAATTCTTCTGCGGCTTGTGTAAGTCCTATAGAGTTAATAGGTTCCCATGTAGGCTCGGTAAAGCCTCTCCATTTTATAAGGTATATATATTTGCGTTTCCGTTTGTTATACTTAATGTTATTAACTCTTTTAATAAAATACTTATCCTTGCTATCTACTTTAACTAGTGGGGGAGGGTCCTGGATCTGTTTAGTAGGGCATCTAATATAGGGATGGTAGGGTAGAGGACTAATATATGGAATATAGGGTGGATTTTAACCGTATTAGGGAGCTTTAGTTAGTAGGTATAAGAAGAGATAACCTTTTTGACCTTATAAGGGCCGGCGTTCTTCCAATTTTAGTTTCTTAATAGGTTGTTTTATATTTAGATTTCTTATATCTAACTAGATAAAGTCACTAATTTAATAGGCTAGTGCTAGGGTTTGGTTCTTATTTACTGCGGCTTTATAAATAGATTAGGCCTATATTATTTTATTAGTAAGGAACTCTTATAGTTCTTCCATCTTTTTTATAAATTTGTTTGCTTCTATAACTTATAAGGCCTAATAAGCTAGGTAAGGAACATTACTAAAGGGTTTAAACCCTATTTATGGATGCTAGCTATAGTTAGCTAGGAATAGGGAGACTTTCGTAGTTTTTAAGATGGAGTTATTTGCAGTAAACTTGGTGAATGCAAGCCAGTCTATCTAGTTGTCCTGTAAATATAACGTGTATATCCGAATATACTATTCCATTATAGTATTTACACGTTCTATTTAACCATCCGTTTTTAGGTAGTATGCTGTAGACAATAGTGCTTTAATATAGAGTTAGGTAGTTAGTTCTTTCTAAAATATAGAGACAAACTGTCTACCTTTATTAGAGATAATCATTTTAGGAAGTCTGTGGAGTTTCTATATATAATCTAGGAACAGTTGGGCAACGGCAGGCGCTAATATATTAGGGTAGGCGATTAAGTGTTTTATCTTAGATAGTTAGTCTATAACTACTATAATATTTATGCAGCCTTTACTTATAGGGAGGTCGATAACGAAGTTAATTAAGATATCCTTCTATCTTTAGTCTGGAATAGGTAGTAGCTTTAAGAAGCCGTTATATATCTTATGCGAAGCTTTAGCTTATTAGTAGGTATAGCAGCTAGAGACGTATCTTTATATTATATTATATATATTTAGCTAGTAGTATTCTTATTAGAGCAGTTCTAGGGTTTTTCCTTAGCCTGGGTGGCCGGCTACTAGTAGGTTATATACATGTTTAAGGAGCTTAAGCTTAAGTTCGTCATGGTTAGGTATAACTAGGCGGTTCCTATAGTATAGGTGGTTTTTGTAGGCTTCGTATTTACTTAAAGAAATCCTTTTAGAGCGTCTGGCGCTATCTTAAATTAGCTTAAGCGTCTTTTAGATAAACTTATTATTTGGGTATTTATTAGTTACAATCTGTTTAATAGTTTAATTGGTTGTTTTAAGAACGTATACCATAAGGTCCTTAGTAGGGGGTTTAAATAGTTTAGGATAGAGTAGGGTCTAATTACGGTAAAAGCGTACTTCTTCTTAAGCTAGTACGTCTTGCAAATATTAGGTTAGGGTATTAGGCTTCTAGCCTTAAACGCCTAGGCGGTATATAATTAAAAATTAGAAATAGGATAGATATTCTAACCAGCAGGCCTAACGGTAGCTTAGCTGTTTTATAGTTGTGAAGTATTATAGGTTCTTATAGTTGCTAAGAACCTTAATTGGAAATATAGAGCCTTCTAGTTTAGGATGCTATTGTTTAAAATATCTAATAATAGCTAATAGTTCTTTATTATAGATCTCGTAATTGCATTTAGCTAGACTTAGTTGTTTTAAAAAGTATATTATAGGGTGCAATACTCCTTCCTTATTGTATTAAGACAGAATGCCTCTAGTGATATAGTTGGATAAGTTAGCTTCTATAATACTTATTCGGTTTAGGTTAAAGTATTAGAGTATAGGTACAGTAGTAAATATAACTTTTAGATAAGTAAAAGCTTTCTTGCATTCCTTATTAAAGATAAAGGCTTTATCTTTTTAGGTTAGAGCTATAAGGGGTAAAACTAGGGCAGAGAAGTTATTAATAAACTATTAGTAGAAGTTAGCGAATTCTATAAAGACCGTTACGTCCTTAACGTTCTTGGGTTCTTGCTAGTTTATAATTACTTTAACTTTTTTGGGGTCTATTTATACGCTATCTGTAGAAATAATAAGTCTAAGGTATAGAACTTCCATTTTGTGGAACTTGCATTTGTCTATATCTAATTATAGGCTAGCTCTACGTAAGGCTTGCAGAACCAGTTTAATATATTTTTAGTATTTAGCCAGATTATTACTATATATTAAGATGTTGTTAATATAAGCAGTATAAAAGATATCCAGGTATAGGTGTAGGGTATTATTTATAAAGTGTTGGAATAAACTTAAGGCATTTATAAGGCTAAATGGCATTACTAAGTACTTAAATAATCCGTATTAAGTACGAAATGCAGTAAGCTATTTATCTCCTTTTGTAATACAGAGGCGGTTAAATATATGGATAATATTAAGCTTTATGTAAAAGCGAGCCTTACTTAATTGGTTTAGTGTTTCTTGGATTAATAGGATTGGGTATTAGTTTTTAACAGTAACAGTATTAAGAGCTTGGTAGTCTATATAGAAATATAGACTGCCGCTAGGTTTCTTAACAAAGATTACTAATACGGCTATAGGTAAAGAACTTGCTCTAATAAATTCTTTATCTAGATGTTCGTCTAGGTACTTCTATAGTACCTTAAGTTTGTTTTAGGATATCCTATATAGGGGTCCAAATCCAGGATGTTTTCCTTCTTTAACTATAATCTTATAATTGTATGGACGGCGTTCTAGTAGCTTATTGGCTTCCTTTTATAAGAATATATCTAAATAGTTATAGTACTCTATTGGTACCTTTGTGGCGGGGTTAGTATGCTTTTTTAGTACTAAGGCCTTCTTAATATTGGCCATTATAATAGTAAAGATTATATGTTCTAGTTTTCTGGTAAGTCGTGCCAGTAGAGTAGCTCCAATTATATAGATATCTAAGGTGTTAAGTGGGCTTAGATTGTCCTTAGTTTCTTATACGATTTCCTATTTGGTTTTAGGTTTAGTATTAAATATAGAGTTAGTGTTAGATTTAGGGTCGGTGTTAGGTTTAGGTTTAGGCTCTTTAAGCATCTTTTTTATGGTAGAGTATCAGTTCTTCTGGTACCTTTGTATATTAAGCTTAGTTTAGGGTGCAGCAGTTAGGGTTAGTTTATATAGTTTGGTATAACTTCTAGGTTCTTAGTAGAATTTAGTAGAATCTTTAAGTTGGTGGAATTTAGTGGACTTCTTAGGTGCGGGGTGGATATTAGTAGACATTTTATGTCTGTGGAATTTAGTGGAAATTTTAAACTAGTGGATCCTGGTGGATTTTCTAGATTTTGGTTTAAGGTCTAAGTAGTAAGTTATAAGGCACTTCTGCTTGCAATAGGAGGTAGTAAATGGAAGCTTAAGGCTGTCCTAATTAATGGTTACCTTATATAGCTTTATTTAGGGTTGTTTTAGGATTACCAGGTAACCTAGGGTAGTAATAAAAAGCTTAACTAATTCTTTATGGTTTAGGTATTAAAGTCTTAGGAATACTGCGTGGGTAATACGGCCTAAGATAGTGCGTTTACTATTAAATCTAAATATATTAATATGCCGGTTAAGGGGGGTTAAAGTAAAACCATTATTTTACGCAAAGATCTTATTAATAAATCCTATGCTACTAGCTCCTGTATTAATTAGGACCCAAGCATTAGCCTATTAATTATTCTGTTAAAGACAGCAGTTAATAGTTATGCTATAGTTCTAAGAGTTAGAGTTTATAATATCTAATACATTTAACAAGATCTTGAGGCAGCGCTGTTTTAGAGAGTGACTTAGCTCCAGGACCTTCCTTTTAGAGGCGATTGGGGCGGGGTTCTTATAGCGTGTTAGTTATAGCTTTGTCCTTATAAGTGGTGCTTACTGGATAACGAGTTGGAGCTAGATAAAGATTGGGGTTAGTAGTTAGAAAATTAGTGCGGTAAATAGCTGCTAGCGTTAACTGTTTATAGATCTTTTTGGAAGGGGGTGGAGTAGTAGTTAGAGAGGTAGGAGCTACTTTTATATTTAAAGCAGAGGCCTAGCTTGGTGCGTCATTCCCGTTTAGAGGACCCTAGTAGGGCGTATCTTAGGGTCCCAGTGTTAATATCCATAGCGTTAGGGTGCTTAGGCTAAGGCGATAATTTAGTAGATATTTATGGGGTTATTATATTGTATTAAGGAGCGGGCTTTGGTGTTAGGCGTAGTATATTATTATACCATTTATTAATAATGTTTACGTAGGTATTAAGGGCTCCTGGTAGGTCTATACCAATTAAGGAGGTTTTTAGTTTAGGGCTTAGAGATTTAATAAGGCTATTAATTAGTACGGAGTTATTCCAGCCTATTTCCTTTATATAATAATTAAATTCGGAGAAGTATACTAGGAAACTTTTCTTTTCTTAAATTATATGGTTTATCTTCCTTTAAGCGGTAGCTTAACGGTTTAGGTTACTATATATAGCTTTAAGAAGTACAACTAGGCTTTATACTAAGTTCGGCTAGAGAGGTTTAATAAGGTTAGCTATATCTCCTCCTAGTCAGCTTAGGGCGTAGTAGAGTCGGTTTGTTACGGACAGCTTAAGTATAATATTACGACTACTTGGAGAAGAGTCGGAGGAAGCTAGTTGGTTAATACAGGCACGGTCTAGGATGGATCCGGTAGAACTATATAACAAGGAATAGTAGCCGAGGTTATATAACATGATCTATATAATCTGTATAATCTATGTAATCTGTAATAGAGTAGACAGAGCACACGTACCTTATAGAGCAAAGGGATTTCTTAGGTATATGGTTATATATTTAAAGGACTATAGTCCCTACCCAGATAGTTCTCTCTTCGTAGTAAATCTTAGAATATAATTGGAGTTAATCTATTAGGCAACCACTCCACTAGTTATTATTACGTTGTTAAACTGTTCTTACCTATATACCTAGCCCAATAACAGGACCCACCGTAGTTCCTATTATAAGGTTCCGTTACACATTTACTACTAAGGTTATAGTATTAAATAAGGTCGAATAACATGCCACCCAAAGCACCAGTTATAATAACGTCAACAGTAGCCACGACCTTAGGGTTAGGAGACACCAGTATAGCAGATACGGATTCTTAAGTAGTTACACGAGGTTAGTTATAGGAAATGGTTAATTGCTTATAGGACAATAGTAAGCTACTTAAAAAACGCATTAATGGAATTAGAGCAGTAAAGGTCAAGTTACCTTTAATTAAACAGTTCTTAGGGGAGAAGTTAAAGCTTAAAGGGTTTCTTACGCAGATGTATTTTAAGGTTATACAGGAAGGAGCGAAGTTAGCAACACCTATAGACTAGGTAGCGTACGCAGGACTGTTCTTATTAGGAAGAGCTTTAGAGTGGTTTAAGTTTTACCTTATAGAGATATAAGTAAATGGTATAACAACTACTAACCCAGATATACAGTATATGTTTGCAAGTTAGAACGGATTCGCAGAACAGTTAACGCAAATATTTAAAGACCCTAAAGCAACTATAACAGCGGAACGGAAACTTCAGAACTTAGTATAACGCACTTTAGTAATTAAGTATACAACGCAGTTTCAAACACTAGCCATATAGGTTAAGTGGAATAACAGGGCGCTTATGGCACAGTATAAATAGGGACTTAAGGCTAAAGTCCAGGACATAATTATCCTAATAGAAGATGCGGATACTCTAAGGGAGTTAATAGACCAGTTAATAAAGATTAATAACAGGATTTATTAAAGGGAACAGGCTAAGAAGGGTTAGGACAGAGTTCCATAGTTATATAAGGCGCAGAGTACGCAACAACAGACACAGAGTTAAAAACTATAGAATAGCGCAGAGCCAATGGACCTAAGCGGTACTAAAGAAACCTAGAGATAGGAAAAGAAACTATAGAAACCTAGAGGTTAAGGATTTAGTAATTAAAGGACCTAGGAGCAGAGGCTAAACCAGGGATCTTAGCAGTAAAAGACGTTTAGGCGGACTCCATAACAAGAAAAATGGTTTAAAGATAGGGCTTATATAAATTATAGAAAATAAGGTTATTTCGCCAGAGACTATAGAGGTGGTTAAAGTAACTATATAGTAAAGGGAACCCAACCAGTAGGAGACACGTATATACAAAGGGACGACGGTGCACTATAAGGAATAAAAGAGTGTTTAATTAACAGTTTCGCGTATTATTACAACAACGCGTACCGAATTTATAAAGATGCTAAGTATGGCGTAAGCTATTAGCTATAGGAGCTATTATTATCTAAGTTTAGAGGAACTAACAAACCAGCTTACAGATCAGATATTAAAGATAATAAGTTTAACATAGGTAAAGCATTTACCAATAATAAGGTAATAAAGGCAGCTTACTAGGAGCATATAAACCTTAGAGAAGTTAAAATAGAAGCAGAAACTAAGACCATTATAAAACAGGGTTCAGTAACGGGTATTATAATACCATTAGATACAATTTCCATCGCTTTATAAAATAAAAGGAGTAATATTTAAAAGAAACTAAGTAAGTAGATAACTGCTAGTGCTAGCTTATTACTTAATAAAGGCAAAAGGCCATAGGTCCAAGATTTTTACAAAGAGATAAGGAAGGCTCTAGACTTACTAGGTGTGATAAGAATAGCTTAAGAGCCCACAACGGACAAAAATTAGTGGGAAAGAGTAGTGACTTAGTTTAGTAACAAACGAATAAGTATAGGACGTAAGTTTAAGAACTAAGAGTTTAGGGAACAAATAAGAATATTATTAGGTAACCAAGATTTTAAGAAGCGAATAAGGGCCACAGCAGTTTTAGGTAAAAATAGTGTTTAGCTTAAAAATCAAAAGGTTAATACTATAATTAAGAAGCAAGGTAACTTTAAGGATCTAGCTACAAGACGCAGAAAATAAGAAACTATAAATAAGTTTAGAATAAGAATTATTACATAGCAAGAGCAAAAGCTAGATAAGAGGTTAGCTATGCTAAGTTATATAAGGGACAGAGCACCCGTATAAAGAGTTACTAATAGGCTAAGTGTAGGGACACCTAGGGCAAAGTGGTTAGATAAACTAGAATAGGAAGAGAATCTAGGGATTCTAACCAGATTTAAAGAAAGACATACTAAAGGATATCATAATGCAGCAATAACAAGGTACTTTCTTATAGATAAACCATACACACTAAACCAACTATATGGAAAGTGGTATAGACAACAAAGCAATAACAAATAGGCAGATTTCTATATATGGCTAAACAAAAAAGTAGTCCAAGACTAACCTATTACGGAGAAACGCATAAACTATATTAAAGGAGCGTTAGTTATAACATTAAGGAACCTAGAAGAAGGATCTAGGGACTAGAGAAGTAAGCAATAAATCTTAATACCCATAAAAGAAAGACCAATAGTTAGATCGGCTAGATAGAGGTTTAAACTTAAGAGTAAAAACAAGCCAAGAGTAGACCTAAGTTACTTAGCGTATTATACACTATTATAGATAGCTTGTGTGGATAATACCTGCAACATATATAGAGCACCAAAAGACAAGAACCGGAAGTACCTAGTAAGGATATATTAGGCACTAGAAGAGAAGCGGTTTAGGGACACTAAGTATATATATAAATGGCACCTAGTAGAAGTACAAAGTTAAGGGGACTTAACACTTTAACTAGGAAGATTCCTTACGGAAGAATACCTAGATAGACGATAGTAGTAGAAGTGCCCAGAGAATACTTGTCTATAGCATATAGAGGAAAAGAAATAAACTAAGTATTAGCTAAGGTTAAACCAAGTATAAGCAAAATCTAGCAGCCAACAGTTAGGAAAAGGGGAGGTATATAGAACTAGAGGGAACTAGTATTAGAACCTTAAACCCTTAAAGAAATACAAGGACGATACCTAAACTTATAAGTTAAGTAGCAAGATTAGCAGTTCGAAGCATTAATAAATAGTGGAGCAATAAGAAACTACGTGTTATTAAAAGTAGTAAAAAGGATAGGGTTACCACACAGACAGAAGGAACACCCATATCTACTTATAACAATTTTAGGAGATCAGATAGCCTACAGAGGAGGTATTATTAATCTTAAAATAGAACCTATTCAGTTAACTATTAAAGGGAGACCAGTTAGAATGTCTTTTAATATCCTACTATTAGGACAGGACGAGGCAATATTAGGAATACCTTAGTTATAGGAGTATAATCCAAAGATTAATTGGGTTATAGGTTAGGTCAATATTAGGGATACTTAATAATATAAGATGCGACAGCAAACCAAGTTAGTATAGTACTAGGTTAGAGCAACGTATAAAGAGACTAAGTAGGGCTTAAGTTATATACCAAAAAGATACTACAAGTATAGTAAAAAGTTATAGTTACCAGGAAGCGAAGAGCTGTTAGAATATATAATATAGGACTATAAGATAGAACTAGAAGAGGAAATAAGTCTAAAGTTCTTTCTAATTTATAAGCTTACTAAAACCGAGTTAGTAGCACTTAAAGAGTTTGTCTAGGAAAACTTATAAAAGGGATATATCAGACCATTGTAATTATTAGTAAGATATCCAGTGTTATTTATCCCAAAGAAAAACGGAAAACTTAGGATGTGTATAGATTATAAACAGTTAAACAGCATTACTAGAAAGGATAGGTATCCTTTACCCTTAATTAGCGAAATTTAAGACAGGATAGGTAACATAAAAATCTTTATAAAGATAGATCTAAGGTAGGCATACCATTAGATTAGGATTAAGGAAGGCGACAAATAGAAGACAGCCTTTAGGTTAAAGAAAGGACTATATAAACCATTAGTTATACAATTTAGGCTTATAAACGCACTAGTAATGTTCTAGAAGCGAATTAATAATATATTAGGAGAACACCTAGATAAGTTTGTTATGGTATATTTTAACAACATTATTATCTACTTAGAAAGTAAGGAAGAACACAGAAAATACATTAAGTGGGTATTAAAGAGACTATAGGAAGAAAAGATGCTAGTAGCAATTAAGAAATGCGAGTTCTTTATAAGAAAAACCAATTTTGTAGGGTTCGTTATTAAACTAGGGAAAATTAGTATGGACCTAAAGAAAGTTAAAGCTATAGTAAGTTGGCAAGAACCAGAGAATATTACGCAGTTAAGGTTGTTTTTAGGGGTTTGTAACTACTATAGGAGGTTTATAGTATAATAGTTAAAAAGTATTAAGCCATTTACAAGGCTAACAAAGAAGGAGGAACCGTGGGTTTAGGATAGTAAGTAGAAGAAGCTATTTTAGGAACTTAAAGAGTAGTTTACCTAAGAGCCAATCCTTAAGATCTATTAACCAAGGTTAGAAATGGTTATTAAGATAGACGTATTAGACTTTGCACTAGAAGTATATTTGCTATAGAAGCACCAGGACGCATAGCATCCAGTAGTATACTATAGTTGGAAAATAATACTACTAGAGTTAAACTACGACATCTATAACAAGGAGTTGTTAGGTATAGTTATAGTACTTAAGGAATAGAGAGCGTTCTTATAAGGCATAGAGAAACTATTTATGGTTAAAACAGACTATAAGAACCTTACTGGATTCCTAATAACAAAGGAACTTAACCGGAAACAGGTTAGATAGGCGGAAATGCTTATAAAATACTATTTCAAAATTCAGTATACTAAGGGTATAGATAATGCACAAGCAGACGCTTTAAGTAGAAAGGCTAAACTATAAAATAACAAAAAGCCGTTAGGAGCTTTATTGCAAAAGGATTAAGATGGATTAATTAGGTATAATTATCTAAAGATTATAGTAACTAAAGAAAGTTAGATCCATAAATCACTAGAAAGTAATTAGATATAGAAGATTTAAGAAGTATAGAAGGAGGATCTAGACTTAAAGTAGTATAAGAATAAAGAAGCAACATATATACCTAAGTCTATTATAGAAGAATTTGTTAAGGAGTTCCATAAGGGAATAATATAAGAACACAACGGGTCTATAGGACTAGTGTTAAGACTTTAGGAGGAGTACATTATTTAAGGAATCTAGGGATTAGTAAGATAAGTTATAAAAGAATATCTAGATTGCTAAAGAAATAAACTAACAAGGCATAAGCTATATAGAGGGCTATAACCTATTAAGATACCAGGAAGACCATAGGAGGTTATATTATAGGACTTTATTATTAAGTTATTAAAGTTAAAAGATCCTATTATAGGACAAGATCATAACGTAATTTTAGTAATAGTAGATAAGCTAATAAAGTGGGGATACTTTATAGCATGCACTAAAGAGATATTAGCAGAAGACATCGCTAGAATCTATATAAAAGAAGTATTTATAAGACATGGAGCACTAAATAAAGTTATATCAGATAGAGATCTAAGGTTTATAGCAGCGTTTTAGGAAGTATTTTTGGCAGAATAGGGAGTTTGCGCAGTAACCTCTATAGCGTATTATCCGCAGATGGACGGATAAACGGAAAGACTAAACTAGACACTAAAACAGTATCTAAGGCATTATATTAATTACGCATAAAATAATTAGGTATTGTTATTACCAGTTATATAGTTTATATACAATACAATACTATAAGAAGAAATGGGGATATTACTATTTAAGGCGAATTATGGGTATAAACTAAGAACGTCGTTATTGCTATATTAAGCAAAGAAAACAAGTAGCACAGCTAAGTAAAGAATAGAGACGTTAATAAACCTTTATATAGACCTTACGGAAACAGCTAAGCTAGTACAGCAAAGGATAAAAAAGTACTATAATGCTAAAAGATCTGAGGAACCAGATCTAAAGGAGGGAGATAAAGTGTAACTACTACATAAAAATTTTAAGAGTTGACAACTAAGCAAAAAGTTAGACCATATTAGACTAGGACCTTTTAAAGTTAAGTAAAAAATTTTATTGGTTATATATAAGTTAAACTTACTAGCCAAAATAAAGATCTACTCTATATAATATATCGCAATGCTAGAACCAGTATATGGAGGTATTAAGCTACTAGTCTACGAGGCAGATATGTATAGAGGGTAAAAAGAAGATAAATAGCAAGTTTTAAAGATTATTAGTCACGAGGACGTAGATAACAAAACATAGTATAAAGTAAAGTAGATAGGCTATAGTAAGACTACCTAGAAACCACTAAGTAACCTAGAGAACGCTATAGGAAAGGTATAGGAGTATTAAAAAAAAGCAGGTCAGGCAGCATTAACAAGGAAAAATTGCTAAAAAATAAATCGCCTAAGGGGGACCTAAGAGGAGCAATTACTAAGCTACTTAGAGTTATTTCCCTTACAGGAGGAGAGCCAGTCCTTTTATTACCTAGCTTAGACAGACCCTATTAAACTAGTTTCTACTCCTTAGAACAGACCTTCTTACGTATATATTTAAGGCGTTAAAGACGAGCGTAAGCCAGACGTTAAGCTTTAAGGATATATATAGACTCTTTAGAAATATATTAAACCTTAAATAGCGTAGAGGCCAGTTCACCATTAAGTTTCTTAGTAGTAGATTAAATATAAGACCCTATAATAAGTTACTTAGGGAACCTAAAGACTGTTAAGAGTTATAGGACGCGTATACTTAGCGTTAGAGATAGAGCGAACATCGCAGGACAATTAAATGTTTGCTTTAGTGCACTCCGAACAAGAGGACGGTTATTAAGATAAAGGGCTTGCCAACGCGATATAGACTAACCCCTCTTTTACACAGTAAGAGTACAGAGACGGTATTATCTTACTTAGAGACAAGATTATAGCAATAGTACAAAACCAGCGAGCTGTAGAAGAAGAAGAAGAAGCTTTAGGTATAATAAGTAAGGATATTAACCAGACTAATTAAACGGACATCATACCTCTAGTAGACGACTTGGAGATGTTAGGAATCTTTAAGGACAAAGATAAAGAGAAGGGAGATAGTATTATAGACAGCTTAAGTATAATATTACAACTACTTAGAGAAGAGTTGGAGGAAGCTAGTTAGTTAATATAGGCATAGTCTAGGATGGATCCGGTGGAACTATATAACAAGGAATAGTAGCCAAGGTTATATAATATAATCTATATAATCTGTGTAATCTGTATAATCTGCAATAGAGTAGATAGAGCACACATACCTTACAGAGCGAAGGGATTTCTTAGGTGTATAGTTATATATTTAAAGGACTACAGTCCCTACCTAGATAGTTCTCTCTTCGTAGTAAATTTTAGAATACAATTAGAGTTAATCCGTTAGGCAACCACTCCACCAGTTATTGTTATGTTATTGAACTGTTCTTACCTATATACCCAGCCTAATAATAGGACCCACCGTAGTTCCTGCTACAAGGTTCCGTTACACGGTTAGCTTTAGTTAGGTAACGGTTAGTATTACTAGTTAGCTTATTCTTAAGCCGGCTTAAAAATAACCAAAGCTTTTATTATTTGCTAGTAAATACTAGAGGGTCTAGTAGTTTTTTAGATCGTTATAACGCGGTAGTTAGTTTTACCGGTAGGACAACTATTGCTAGTTTAGGGCTCGCGTTCCGCGTATTAGCTTTTAGTAATAGCAATTAGTCTTAAGGGCTTAGCGTAGTCGTCTTAAGGGTGCGGATTTCTTCTTAGAGGGCCTTAATTGTTTTCTAGTGCCGTGCTTCTTGTTTGGCTTGCTATTAAGCTATAGTAGCTTAGTTTTGTGCGAGGGCGTCTATAAAGGACTTTTATATATCTACTAATTGTTTCTAGAGTGTGGATATAATGTTAGCGGCCGTTATAGGGGCTTTAAGGTCGTTCTGTATTTTAAATAGGGCGGGGCGGAGTGTAGGTTTTTAAGGTTTTAATATAATATAGTGTTACGGAGCGAGTATAAGTAGAGATAATATATAGCAAAGTAGATATTAATAAGCTATGTACATAAACTGCGTAATAAGGTTAAAACGTTACGTAAAAAGAGAAGGTAGGAAAATGGGAAAAAAGGGTATATATCGTCAGCTTGGTTGCTTGGTTAATATATACACGGGATAGAATAGGCTTTAAGTTATGGTCCTGGCAGAACTTGGCAGAATTTGGTGGACTTTGGCAGAATATGGCAGAACGCGGCAGATTGCTGTTAGATTGCCGTAGATTGCCGTCAAATTGCCATCTTGTGGTCGGTATCTTCTTGCTAAGTTGGTGGAAACAGGTGGACGTGTAAAAGGTATCACGGAGGTGTCCCGTGACATTAACCTACTACCCTATAAATAACATGGCTATACCTATAAGAACATCCTTATAATAATATACCGACTTATAAAAGAGCGCCACTACGTCCTAACTAAAGGCGTAGCCGTTAGCGACGTTATTAACGCCTTCCTCTATAAAATCTACTAATTATATAGGTTACCTAACTTAATTACGTCTGACTAAGGTATATAGTTTAACTCTAATATATAGAGACGAATCTGCTAACGCCTTAATATCTCTGTTAAGATATCTACGTCCTTCTATTATAAAACTACTAGGTAACTAGAAAACGCTAATATTAGTATAAAAGCGTACCCATATTAGGTAGTTGCCTATAGTTAAGATAACTAGGTAGATTACCTTCTACTAGGTAAATTCGCAGTAAATAACTACGTCTTAACTACTATAGGACTTACCCTATTCTTTATAAATAAGGGTTATTACCCCTAATCTGGCATAGAGCTACTAGAACCTATTAATAAGAAACTGCTATATAGAAAACGCCTTAAGATACTACTTGCTGACTAGTATACAGACTATATAAAAAATCTACTTAACTACTATAAGGGAGAAATGGCCTAGGCTTAAGTAAACCAGGCCTACTTTACTAACTGTTATAAAACACCACTACCAGAGATGCGTGTTGGCGACTAGGTATAGCTAAATATACATAATATCTCTATACAGAGGCCTATAAAGTCACTTAATTATAAGAACCTTAGCCCCTATTTAATTAAATAAGTTATTAATAGGGGAGCTGTATATAAGCTAGGACTTCTACCTACCCTAGCCACCCATAGAATATAGCCTGTATTTCACCTACAGCTATTATACCTTTACTAGCCTAACCCCTTACTAGGATAGATATAGCCTAAACCCCTACTAGTACTAATCTGAGATAAGAACGAAGATAAGAACTATAAGGAGTAGACCATTAAACGAATTATTAACTCTAAATACTTTAGTAAAGGCAGAAAATGGCGGCTCTACTATAGAGCTATCTATATAGGATTTAATATAGATTAGCCAGAATGGCAACTATAGGAAGACTTTAAAAATGCAAAAGATTTAATTAGCGACTTCTACTATATAAACCTATAGAAACTAGGCCTAAGCAGAGATTTTATACCTAATCCTCTATAGGAGCCCTTATAGAGTTAAACCGTTATATATTGCCACGTAAGGGTAAATTACTATTAGATTGCCGTAGGTTGCTATTATATAATAGTAAAGTGCGATTATATAACTGGAATATTATTAAGATGTCTAGGAACTTTAACCGGCGGTTAAAGTTGTCTAATTAGTTGGATTCTTAGGTACTAAGCCTTATCACATAATATTGTTTTAAGCCTTTAGCGATACCCCTATTTTTCTTCTTTATACCTTAGATGTCCTTTCTATATATATATAGTAACCATAGCGTCACCGGAGCTCCGCCTCTATAAGAGGGGGGGTAGTGTTACGGAACCCTACCGCAGGGGCCTCTATAAGAGAGCCCCATGCTTTTGCGTACACCTCGCGTATAGCTTACGTTAGCTACGCGTAGGTATATTACCTCCTTATGCCCTTGATCCTTACGATTGATCGCGTAACGTCTTGTAGACTCCTTAAATATATATACTTTGTAGCCACTGCTCCCGTCCCGTAATAGGCGCTAATATAGCAGATATTAATTAGTACGAGGTCCATAGATTTCTTTATAGTTATTTATTAGGCTATATTTTGCGGTATAGGGTCTATAAACCCTTTTGGCTCCTATTCTATCTTCCGTAAATTATCCCTTTAGTCTATAAGTTTAGTACAGCGTCTAATATTCTATGCTGTTCTTTATAGCTATATAGGGCTTAAGCTAGCTGGCCTATTACTAACTTCTTAAGTTCTTAATGCGGGCGGCGTAGCAGGGATAAGCTAGGGGCGGTGTAGTATCTGGATCTATTGCGGATTCCATTATATATCTTTCTTAAAAGGCCTAGTCCCTATATATAGCGTCGGCCTAATAGATAGTATTAATCTAAGGTTATATAAGGTTCTTTATTATAATGCTAATTTCTTTTATAAAAGAAGGTATAGGGGGTAAGTCTTTAGGCCAGATAAGCCGTCTGTTTTTTATATTAAGTTATAGACCTAAGTAGGCTAGCTATTTTCTTCCTAAAATTATATTATAATTTCTAAGGTCCGTAATAAGAAAGGGGATATTATACTACCTTCGTCCGTTAACGCGGAGGTAAATCCGCAAGATAGTTGTAATAGGTGGGCCTATTTACCCATTATATCCGCGAATAGGAATTAGCTTAGGCAGTTCCTCAACAGATATATTTAAGAAGTTAGCCAGTTTTACGGCATACTAGGTATTTATTAAGGTAAAGGTATTTACTCTAGAGTTAGCTAAAGTAGAGGTTAAGACTTAATATTTATTGTCACGGGACTCACTCGTTCTCACGTCTCTGCGCGTTTTGACGTTCTTGACCCGTGCTTACGTTCGTCCCGAGACACCTACGCACGTTCCCCTACAACCCCTATTTATACCCGTACCTGGCACACGAAGACTCTTCTTCATCCAATGTCTTTGTATCAACCACGCATAGTTACGTGTACGTAGCCTTCTCAATTACTACCTCGTTTAGTGCATTGTATCCCGGCTCGTGCCTACTCTGTGACATTTATTATGGAACAAAGTATAAGGGATAGTATAGCTTTTCCACTATTTAACTAACCTAGATTAATATATAACATATTAATCCCTTTTACCCCTAAGGAGGAGTCTTCCCCTAGGGGTCCTCTTTTTCCAGCTCTATACTATCCTCTTAAATTAATAAGACCTTATCCTTTTTTATATTTATAGGGTAGTCCTTTATAAAGTGGTCTTTTTATCTATAGTTATTACCTCAGCGAGCTCAGACGTGAATTTGATTGGAGCGGATGTTCCTTTGGCCCGTCAGCAAGCTGACTAACATCCACCAAAATCATGTCTGAGAGCGTTTGGCGAGTTTTGTTAAAATTATCAATAAAAATCATAGTTTTAGCAATTTTATAAGGGGATTTCCTCTACCACATAATAAAATAAGTTTTTAAAAGTTTATAAATAAATCTTAGAGGGCTACTTTATATATCAAAGATCTCTAAATTGCATTATCCCCTTCCAAATTTAAGATTAATTTCGTTAAGTAAAAATCCCTATTGTTAAAATTATCAACACTTTTAATTCCTTTTATATATAAGCCTATATAAAGGAATAAAAGCCTAAAATCTTATAATTTATAGAGCTAGGTCTCCCAAATAATTTAATATAATTTTTATTTTAAAAAATGTTGTAGGGATGTTGATTAATTTTGTTGGGGTTTGTGAGTTTTCCTTATTAAAAAAGCTCGTGCTTCCATACAAATCTCGCCTAAGTGCCTCAGATTAAGAAATCGATCAAATATCCGAAGGAGTTTAGCGCGCCAGCGCAATCGATTTCTTAGTATGAGTCCACTGAGGTAACTATAGTTAAAGTAAGCTCCTTAATTACTAAGAGCCTAGATATAGGGGTTATTATATATAGGCCGTGTATACACAGGAAGTATAGTAGGGCTTATTATACAGCTACTTATGGGGTTAGCTATAGGCAGTATAGCTAGTATAAAAGGAGTTACAGATTACATGGGGCTATTATAGGCCATTCTTATGGTGTTTATAGTCTGGTTTAAAGCTTTTCTAGCTTTTAATTATTTAGCACGTGCCTTAATTTAATAGAGGTCTTAGTTAATAGCTAAGCAGTAGTCCATAAGTTCCTTTAGCGTTTATATAGTAGTAAAGACTAGTAGTATAGCGCGCTATAGATCTAGGGTAAGCTTATTAAAAAGGTTGGGTAGTAAATCTTCTTAGGGGGTTTAAGCTTAGCTAGCTAGGTGTAAAAAGCGGGCCTAAAAGGCCAAAAAGGTCTCCGTTATTTTTATTATTAGGCTTTTATAATTAAGGCGGGCGTTTTATACCATAAAAGGGTCCTTATAAATAGAAGATAAGTAGTTAATTATTTCTTCTTTAGAAAGGAATGGGTTTGCTAAGTCTTAGGTATATCGCGGGCGCAAGTACGTTTAGGCATTCCTACCCATATAGCTAAAGATATAAGCCATTTTAGCTTAGGTAGTAGGGAAGTAATCTATATTAACTTAAAGCTTATCCTATAACTAAAGCTTCTAATTATTAAAAGTAGGATTAGTTCTATCTGTAAGTAGCGGAGGGTCTACAACCTTTACGGACCATAATAATACAGATGCTGTATATTAGGCTAGGGTCTTAAGGACTATAGTAAGCCTTTAGGTGTCTAATAATTTATTGCTAGCTATAGGTATATCCCTGGCTTTAAGCATCTCTTAAAGCCGCTTAATTTTAGCATTAGCTGCTATAAGCTCTTCCTAGGGGTTCAAAATGGTGGTTGTTTTACTATTGGAGGTATTTGCAGGTTCTACAGCGGCTTTGCCGGCTACGGTGTTTCTTAGCATAGTAGTACCGTTAGGTAATTTCTGGTAGGGGTTCTAGTCCGTGCATGTCCTTAAGGTCTATTCTATTCTTTTAGGTTCCGTTTTTTAGTTCTTAATATCCGTTCTAGTTCTAGTCTTAGTTCTATAGATATATTTAAGTTCCTTCTTAGGAAGAAAGGGTGGTTAAGCTTTAGATAATGTTAAGGACTTAGTTAATTAAGGTACGTGCACTATAGGGAGACGCAGGCAAGCCTGTATAATTAGTAGTCTAAAAATAAGAATCTAAAGCTAGAGAAAGGAAAGGAGAAGAAGAGCAGCGCCGGTTAAAGTAGGGTTCTTTTATACTGTCCTCTAGTCACGTAACCGCAAGTTCTGCCAAGTTCTGCCAGCTAAGTTCTGCCGTTTTCTGCTAGGGCCGTAACAGATTTGTCTCCTCTATAATCTATCCTATTCCTATAATCGTACCTTATAGCCACCTATCTACTAAGTCCCCTTATATTTAAATCCTTCTTACTCCTTTTTAGAAGGGCAGCTAACTTTAAGGACTAGATTATTTATTTATATATTTTATTTACATCTACTATTCCTCCCTTAAAATCTCGCGATAACCTAACGGAAACTCTACGGATACCATATAGAAAGCCGTCGCCTTAAGGTAGAAAGGTCCCCTTAATAGTAAAAGATTGCGATAATATAAACCTCTAGGTAAGATGGCCGAACAAGCCCTAATGCCTAGATACGCTAGGAGCTTGAAGACTCTTATATACATACGGTTACCGGCAACGCTAAAGAAAATATAGACACCCTTTATAACGGCCGTAATAATACTAAAAAGCAGCCGGAACCCCTCTGGCCCTACTTAGGCTAATTAGAAGATTAAGCGCCAAATATAATACTAAGATTTTTCCTTAAGCTAGAAATGCCATAGGAATATACTAATAATTTTAATTAGGGACCCAACTGGAACCCTTATAGAAGATCACCAGCCTATAATTAGTATAGTAGTAGCGTATAGACTACTTATAAGCTAAGTAGGCCTACCCCTTTAGGTAACCTAACCTAAATACTAACTTAAAATTAGAGCCTTATTAGGAAATCCATACTAGCCACTAGTACTAATACTACCTCTATAGCTAGAGCTTTCTTAGGTCTAAGTTTAGAAAGTTAGGAGCCCTATACTAATCTCCTATAAGAAGGATATTAGGAAGCTACTAGAAGGCTCTTAAAAGCTATATAGGAAGGAGTTACTAATAAATATATTAAAAACCTTTAGGGGTAAATCTAGATCTAGTAAAGCTTAATCTAGGCTAAATAAATTTTTTTATAACCCGGCTAAGGCTAAGGGCTTTTTAGGGGCTACCTAGTACCCACCTAAAGAGGTATAGAAGACCTAGAGAGGTACTTATATAGTAAATAGAAAAAGGATATAGACTAACTAGCTAAGGCCTCTAGTAGTCTAGAACTCCGCTATAGACCTAACGCCCAATAGTTAGACGATTGGGTTTATAAAGTAAATAACTTTTTTAAGATGCTGATAATATAAGATAATACCAAAAAGCGTACTTAATAGATTATTAGCAAGATTAAAGACCAATCCCTAAACTAGATCGCACTTAATTAGCTTAATAAAAAGCAAATTACTATATAGCCGCAGCTGTAAACCTTTTTAAAGAAATGGACTTAAGATCCGTATATTATATAATACAATAATATAGAACTATTCTAGCATGGGACATAGCTTAACCGCCATAATTTCCGCTAGTTTATAAACTTTGTAGAAACTTATACTTAATTAATAGATTTAGATCCCTTTAAAAATAAGGACAATAGCATCTATAAGGAGAAGATTGGATTTATCTAGGCTAGAATTAAGCTAGCAATTTATAATAAAATAAAGCGCATAGGAGCCCTATCGCGGATTACTATATATATAGATTTTTAACAAGCGGTTCTAAATACTAAGGATATAGTAAGGAACTAGACCTCTTCTAGTAAGAAGCTAGGAAGTAACTAAAAGCGTGGGCACTTTAGTAGTAATATAGGGTAAACCTAAACTTTAAAGAAGCCATTCTTAAAGAGAAATCTAGAATAGTTAAAGTTAGGGACCTTAAGTAATAGGAAAAACTCTTAGGGCTAACCTAATACCCATCCGGTACCCTTATGGGAACACTCTAAAAAGTTAAAAGAAAACTTCTCTAGAGGTAAACCCAAATAAAAAAAATAAGTAGGGCAATAACCGCACCAACAATCTAAAAAAAGAAAAGCTTTAGTTGTGGACCTCTCTTAGCTATAACTAGGGCAAGATATAGAAGGAGAGACTTTCTATATTACTATTAAGCTAGAAATAGTACTTCCTACAGGCAAGGTATATTAGTTCTAAGCACTATATAATAGTGGCGCCGAAATCAATCTTATATAATATAATTTGATAAAAGAGCATAAGCTTATCCCATTGCTAAGGTGGCGGAAACCTACTATAGGGTTCCTGGATAAGCATCGGATTAAACTATATAGAGCCTTAGGGGGACTAATTAACCGCATATATATTATCTATTTAGATAACATTTTAATCTACTTAGAAGATAAGGATTAGTATAAGTAACACATCTACAAAGTACTGGAACGTTTAGATGATTAAGGCCTCTACGCTAAAGCGTTAAAGTATATCTTTAATACTAAGCAGGTTAAGTTCTTAGGTTACATTGCAACGCCTATAGGCGTAGTTATAGACCTAGTATAGATGTAGATAATTTAAGAATAGCTAGAGCCAGAGAGCTACTAGGATATTTAAGTGTTTTTAGGCTTTACTAATTTCTATAGGCGCTTTATCTATAACTACTTAGACGTTGCCCAACACCTATTTAACTATATTACTAAAGCTTTTTAAACCCTAGCCTAAGAAGTAAAAAGCTTAAAGGTGGGAAGAAAGAAAACTAAAAAGGGACTAACTAAATAGTATAAACTATAGATATAGCCCGGAAAGGTCTAGAAAGCCTTTTAGGAACTATATACAAAATTTATAAAAGCTCTACTATTACGGCATTTTAACCCAGATTAGCTACTAATAATGGTTACTAATATATCGAATTTTACCCTTATTGGTATTTTACTATAGCCTAATAGGTATCTAGACACTACCCAGCTCTACTAAAGACTAGTAGTTGTTACGGACAGCTTAAGTACGATGTTATAACTACTTGGAGAAGAGTCGGCGGAAGCTAGTTGGTTGATATAGGTATGGTCCAGGATAGATCCGGTGGAACTATGTGACGAGAAATGGTAGCCGGGGTTATGTAATATGATCTGTGTGATTTATATAATCTGTATAATTTATAATAGAGTAAATAGAGTACACATACCTTACAGAGCGAAGGGATTTCTTAGGCGTATAATTATGTATTTAAAGGACTACAGTCCCTACCCAGATAGTTCTCTCTTTATAGTAAATCTTAGAATATAATTAGAGTTAATTTGTTAGGCAACCACTCTACTAGTTGTTATTATGTTGTTAACTTATTTATATCTATATACCTAGCCAAATAACAGGACCTACCGTAGTTCTTACTATAAGGTTCCGTTATATATTTACTACTATAGTTATGGTATTAAACAAGGTTAAATAACATGCTACCTAAAGCACTAGTTACAACGCCATTAATAGCAGCTACGACCTTAGGTATAGGAGGAGATACCAATATAATAGAGGCGGATTCTTAGTTAATTACGCGAAGTTAGTTATAGGAAATGGTTGATCACTTATAGGATAATAATAGGATACTTAAGGAACGCATTAACGGAATTGGAGTAGTAAAGGTTAAGTTACCTTTAATTAAACGGTTCTTAGGAGAGAAGTTAAAACTTAAAGAATTCCTTACGCAGATGCATTTTAAGGTTATACAGGAAGGAGTAAAGTTAGCAACATCGTTAGACTAAGTGGTGTATGTAGGATTGTTTCTAACAGGAAGAGCACTTAAGTAGTTTAAACCTTATCTTACCGAAATATAGGCTAATGGCATAATAACTACTAACCAAGATGTACGGTATATATTTACCAGTTGGAATGGGTTTATAAAATAGTTAACGCAGATATTTAGAGACCTAGAGGCAATAACTATAGCAGAACAAAAGCTTTGGAACCTAGTATAATAAACCTTAGTAATAGAGTATACAACGCAGTTTTAAACGCTAGCTATATAGGTTAAATAGAACGATAGGGCGCTTATAGCACAGTATAAATAGGGACTTAAGGCTAAAGTCTAAGATATAATTATCCTAATAGAAGATGTAGATACTCTAAGGGAGTTAATAGATTAAGTAATAAAGATTAATAATAGGATCTATTAAAGGGAATAAGCTAAGAAAGGGTAAGATAGAGTTCCACAGTTATATAAGGCGTAGAGCACGCATTAGTAAACATAGAGCCGAAAACTATAGAATAGCGTAGAGCTAATAGACCTAAGCGGTATTAAAGAATCTAAGAGATAGATAAAGAAACTATAGAAACCTAGAGGTTAAAGATTAAGTAATTATAGGACTAAGGAGCAGAGGCTAAACTAGGGATCTTAGTAGTAGAAAATATTTAGGCGGACTCTATAATAAGAAAGATGGTTTAAAGATAGAGCTTATATAAATTACGGAAAATAAGGTTATTTTGCTAGAGACTATAGAGGTAGTTAGAGTAACTACGTGGTAAAGGGCACTAGGTTATTAAAGTATAATAACGCAGATATAGGGATGTTATACGGGACTAAGAAGTGTTCAATTAAGTACTTTATATTTTATTACAACAACATATACTAAATTTATGAAGATGCTAAGTACGGCGTAAGCTATTGGCCGCAAGAGCTAGAGTTAAGAGAACTTAAAGGAACCACAGAGTTAAATAAAGAATAGGATTAACTCTATAGGCTAGATTAAGATGTTAAAGTAATATATAGATAAAGATTAGCAACAATAATAATAGAGTTAGAGTACTTATTAATTAATAGTAATAAGGAAGAAAACGAGGCTAACTGGGAGTACTTATACCTTAATAACGCAATAGAAGTAGAGACTGAAACTACTATAGAACGCGGATTAGTAACGGGCATTATAACACCATTAGATATAGCATCCATTGCTTTATAAGATGGAAGGAGTAATATCTAGAGATAATTAAGTAAGTAGACGACTGCTAGTGCTAGCTTACCACTTATAAAAGGTAAAAGGCCATAGGTCTAAGATTCTTAAGAAGAGATAAGGAAGGCTTTAGACTTGTAGAACGCGATAAGAATAGCTTAAGAGCCCATAACAAACGAAAACCGATAGAAAAGAGTAGTAACTTAGTTTAGTAATAAACGAATAAGTACAGGACGTAAGTTTAAGAACCACAAGTTTAGGGAATAAGTAAGAATGTTAGTAGAAAGCTAAGATTTTAAGAAATAAATAAGGACTATAGTAATTCTAGAAGAATATAGTGTTCAGCCTAAAGACCGAAAGGTTAGTACTAAGATTAGGAAGTAAAGTAACTTTAAGAATCTAGCTGCAAGACGCAGAAAACAAGAAACTATGGATAAGTTTAGATAAAGAATTATTATATAGCAAGAGCAAAAGCTAGACAAAAGGTTAGCTATGCTAGGTTGTATAAGGGATAGAGCACCCGTATAAAGAGTTACTAATAGGCCTAGTATAGGGACACTTAGAGTAAAATAGTTAGATAAACTGGAATAAGAAGAGGATCTAAACATTTTAGTTAGATTTAAAAAAAGATATACCAAAGGATATTATAACGCAGTAATAATAAGGTACTTTCTTATAGACAGACTATATACACTAAACTAGTTATATGGCAAGTGGTATAGGTAACAATACAATAACAAGTGGGAAGGTTTTTATATATAGCTAAACAAAAAAGTTATCTAAGACTAACCTATTACGGAAAAACGCATAAATTATATTAAAGGAGTGTTAATTATAATATTAAGGAACCTAGAAGAAGGATCTAGGGACTAGAGAAGTAAATAATAAATCTTAGTACCTGTAGTAGAAATACTAGTGGTTAGGTTAACTAGGTATAGGTTTAAACTTAAGGATAAAAATAAGCTAAGAGTTAACCTAAGTTACCTAGCGTATTATATACTATTATGGATAGCTTATGTGGATAATATGTGCAATATATATAGGGCACCAAAAGATAAGAACCGGAAATACCTAGCAAGAATATATTAGGCACTAAAGGAAAAGCGGTTTAGGGATACTAAGTATATATATAAATAGCACCTAGTAGAAGTATAAAGTTAAGGGGACCTAATACTTTAACCTAAAAGATTCCTTATGGAAGAATGCCTAGAGGGATAATAGTGGTGGGATTACCTAGAGAATACTTATTTATGGTATATAGAGGAAAAGAAGCGAACTAAGTATTGGCTAAAAGTGGACTAAGTATAAGCAGGATCTAGCAGCTAATAGTTAGAAAAAGGGGAGGCCTATAGGACTAGAGGGAACTAGTAGTAGAGCCTTAAACCCTTAAAGGAATTTAAGGATAATACCTAAACTTATAAGTTAAGTGGCAAGATTAGCAGTTTAAAGCGTTAGTAGATAGTGGAGCTATAAGAAACCACATATTACCAGTAGTAGTAGAGAGGATGGGGTTACCATATAGATAAAAGGAACACTTATATCCACTTATAACGATTTTAGGAGATTAAATAGCCTATAGAGGAGGCATTATTAATCTTAAAATAGGACCTATTTAGCTAACTATTAAAGGGAGACTAGTTAGAGTATCTTTTAATATCTTACTATTAGGAAAAGATAAGGCAATACTAGGAATGCCTTAGTTATAGGAATATAATCCAAAAGTGGATTAGGTTATAGGTTAGGTTAATATTAGAAATACTTAATAATATAAAGTGTAATAGTAAATTAAGCTAGTATAGTACTAAGTTAGAGCGATATACAAAGAGACTAAGCAAAGCTTAAGTTATATACCAAAGAGATACTATAAGTATAGTAAAAAGTTATAGTTACTAGAAAGTAAAAAGCTGTTAGAATATATAGCATAGGACTATAAGATAGAGTTAGAAGAGGGAACTAGTTTAAGGTTCTTTCTAATTTATAAGCTTACTAAAACAGAATTAGTGGCACTTAAGGAGTTTGTCTAAGAGAACTTATAAAAGGGATATATTAAACCGTCACAGTTATTAGTAGAATATTTAGTACTGTTTATCCTAAAGAAAAACGGAAAACTTAGGATATGTATAGACTATAGACAGTTAAACAGCATTACCAGAAAAGATAGGTATTCTTTACCTTTAATTAGCGAAATCTAAGACAGGATAAGTAACGTAAAGATCTTTATAAAGATAGATCTAAGATAGGCGTACCATTAAATTAGGATTAAGGAAGGTAATAAATAGAAAGCAGCTTTTAGGTTAAAGGAAGGGCTATATAAACTATTAGTTATGCAGTTTAGGCTTATAAACGTACCAGCAACGTTCTAGAAATGAATTAATAGTGTGTTAGGAGAATACCTTAATAAGTTTGTTATAGTATACCTTAATAATATTATCATCTACTTAGAAAGTAAGAAAGAATATAGAAAATACGTTAAATAGGTCTTAGAGAGACTATAAGAAGAACAGATACTAGTAGTAATTAAGAAATACGAGTTCTTTATAAGAAAGACCAATTTTATAGGATTTATTATTAAACTAGGAAGAATTAGTATGGACCTAAAGAAAGTTAAAGCTATAGTAAGTTAGTAAGAACCAGAGAATGTTATATAGTTAAGATTGTTTCTAGGGTTTTGCAATTACTATAGAAGGTTTATAGTATAATGGTTAAAGAGTATTAAGCCATTTATAAGGTTAATAAAAAAGAAGGAACTATAGGTTTAGGGTAGTAAGTAGAAGAAGCTGTTCTAAGAACTTAAAGAGTTATTTACCTAGGAACCAGTCCTTAAGGTCTACCAACTAAAGTTAAAGATGGTTATTAAGATAGATATATTAGACTTTGCACTAGGAGCATATTTACTACAGAAGTATTAGGATATATGGCATCTAGTAGCGTATTATAGTTAAAAAATAATACCACTAGAACTGAACTATAACATCTATAATAATGAGTTATTAGGTATAGTTATAGTATTAAAGGAATAAAGAGCATTCTTACAAGGCACAGAGAAACCATTTATGGTTAAAACAGACTATAAGAACCTTACAGGATTCCTAATAACAAAGGAACTCAACTAAAGATAGGTTAGATAGGCAGAAATGCTTACAGAATACCATTTTAAAATTTAGTATACTAAGGGTATAGACAATGCACAAGTAGATACTCTAAGCAGGAGGGCTAAACTATAAAATAATAAAAAGCTGTTAGGGGCTTTGTTGCAAAGGGATTAGGATAAACTAATTAGGTATAATTATCCTAAAATAGCAGTAATAAGAGAAAGCCAGATCTATAAATTACTAGAGAGTAATTAGATATAGAAGATCTAAGAAGTATAGGTAGAGGATCCAGATACGGAATAATACAAAAATAGAGAAGCAACCTATATTTTAAGGTCTATTATAAAAGAGTTTATTAAGTTATTTTATAAGGGACTAACTTAAGGGCATAGTGGAGCTATAGGCTTAGTATTAAGGCTTTAAGAGGAGTATATTATTTAAGGAATCTAGGGACTAGCAAGATAAGTTATAAGAGAATATCTAAATTGCTAAAGAAATAAACTAATAAGGCATAAGCCGTACGGAGGGCTATAACCTATTAAAACACTAGAAAGACTATAGGAAGTTATATTATAGGACTTTATTATTAAGTTACTAAAGTTAAAAGATCCTATTACGGGACAAGATTATAATGCAATTTTAGTAATAGTAGATAAGCTTATAAAGTGGGGATATTTTATAGCGTGCACAGAAGAAATATTAGTAGAAGATATCGCTAGAATCTATATTAAGGAAGTGTTTATAAGATATAGAGCACTAAGTAAAATTATATTAGATAGAGATTTAAGATTTATAGCAGCATTCTAGAAGGTATTCTTAGCGGAATAAGGAGTTCGCGTAGTAACCTTAATGGCGTATTATCCGTAGACGGATAGATAAACAGAAAGATTAAACTAGACACTAAAACAGTATCTAAGGCACTATATTAATTATGCATAGAATAATTGGGTATTATTATTACTAGTTATATAGTTTGTATATAATGCAACACTATAAAAAGGAATGGGAATATTACTATTTAAGGCGAACTACGGGTATAAGCTAAGATTATTATTATTACCATAACAAGTAAAGAAGATAAGTAGCATAGCTAAAGAAAGAATGGAGACTTTAATAAATCTTTATATAGACCTTAAGGAAACAGCTAAACTAGTACAAGAGTAAATAAAAAGGTACTATAACGCTAAGAGATCTAAGGGACCAGATCTTAAGGAGGGAGATAAAGTGTGGCTACTATATAAAAATTTCAAGAGTTGACGACTGAGTAAAAAGTTGGACTATGTTAGACTAGGACCTTTTAAAATTACGTAGAGAATTTTATTAGTTATATTTAAGTTAAACCTACTAGCCAAAATAAAAATTTACCCTATATAGCACGTTGCAATGCTAGAACTAGCATATAGGAATGTTAAACCACTAGTTTATAAGGCAGATATATATAGAGGGTAAGAAGAAGACAAATAGTAAGTTTTAAAGATTATTAGTTACAAGGACGTAGATAATAAAATATAGTATAAAGTAAAGTAGATAGGCTATAATAAGACTACCTAGGAACTACTAAGTAACCTAGAGAATGCTATAGGAAAGGTATAGGAGTATTAGAAGAAAGTAGGTTAGGCAGCATTAATAAAGAAGGATCGCTAAAGAATAAGTTACCTAAGGGGGACCTAAGAGGAGCAATTGCCAAGCTACTTGGAGTTGTTTCCCTCGCAGGAGGAAAGTCCGTTTTTTTATTACCCAGCTTAGATAGACCCTATTAAATAAGTTTCCACTCTTTAGAATAAACCTTCTTGCGGATACATTTAAGGCGTTAAAGACAAGCATGAGCCAGACGCTAGGCTTTAAGAACATATACGGACTTTTTTAAGATATATTAAACCTTAAGCAGCGCGGAAGCCAGCTTACTATTAAGCTTTTTAGCGGTAGATTAAATATAAGACCTTATAATAAGTTACTTGGGGAACCTAAAGACTGTTAAGAGTTATAGGATGCGTATACTTAGCGTTAGAGATAGAGCGAACGTTATAGGACAATTAAATGTTTGCTTTAGTATACTCTAAGTAAAAGGAAGGTTATTAAGATAAAGGACTCGCTAGCGCGATATAGACTAACCCCTCTTTTACATAATAAGAATATAGAGACGGTATTATCTTACCTAGAGATAGTATTGCAGTAATAGTGCGAGACCAATAGGCTATAGAAGAAGATGAAGAAGCTTTAGGTATAATAAGTAAGGATATTAACTAGATTAATTAAACGGACATTATACCTTTAGTGGACAATTTAAAGATATTAGGAATCTTTAAGGACAAAGATAAAGAGGAGGGAGATAGTGTTACGGACAGCTTAAGTATAATGTTATAACTACTTAGAGAAGAGTTGGCGGAAGCTAGTTAGTTAATATAGGCACAGTCTAGGATAGATCCGGTAGAACTATATAATAAGGAATAGTAGCTAAGGTTATATAATGTGATCTATATAATCTATGTAATCTATATAATCTATAATGGAGTAGATAGAGCACACGTACCTTATAGAGCGAAGGGATTTCTTAGGTGTATAATTGTGTATTTAAAGGACCACAGTTCCTACCCAGATAGTTCTCTCTTTATAGTGAATCTTAGAATACAATTAGAGTTAATTTGTTAGGCAACCACTCCACCAGTTGTTATTATATTATTAACTTGTTTATATCTACATACCCAGCCCAATAACAGGACCTACCGTAGTTCTTACTACAAGGTTCCGTTACAGTAGTATTCTATATTAGAAAATTCTAGGGACCTAAAGTTAGATATTATACCCATAATAAGGAACTACTAGCTATAGTTAACTACTTTAAATAGTAGCGATACTACCTTAAACACGCAAGCTATACTACTTATATACTCTTAGATTATTATAATCTGCGCTACTTTATAACTATAAAGAAGCTTATAGAAAGCTTTTTATTCCTTAAGCTATATAGTTTATCTTCCTCTAAGTAGTAGCTTAGTAGTTTAGGTTACTATATATAGCTTTAAGAAGTATAACTAGACTTTATACTAAGTTTGGTTAAAGGGGTTTAATAAAGTTAGCTGCGTTTCCTCCTAGTTAACTTAGGGCGTAGCAAAGTTAGTTAGCTTTAGTTAGGTAGTAGTTAGTATTACTAGTTAGCTTATTTTTAAACTAGCTTAGAAATAATTAGAGTTCTTATTATTTACTAGTAAATATTAAAGGGTCTAGTAGTTATTTAGATTATTATAGAATAGTAGTTAGTTTAGGGTAAATAGTTACTATAGGTTTAGGATTCTTGTCCTATATATTTATCTCTAAAAATAGCGTTTAGTCTTAGGGCCCTAGTATAGGTATCTTAAGGGTGCGGATTTCTTCTTAGAGGTTTTTAATTATTTACTAGTGTTATACTTCTTATTTAGCTTATTATTAAATTTAAGTGGCTTATTTTTATATAAGGGCGTCTATAAAGGACTTCTATATCTTTACTAATTATTCTTAAAGTGCGGATATAATGCTAGCGGCTATTATAGGGGCTTTAGGGTTGTTTTATATTTTAGAGTGTAGTATATAAGGTTAATGTAATATAGCGTTACGGAGTAAGTATAAGTGGTAATAATATATAGCAAAGTAGATATTATTAAGCTATATATATAAACTATATAATAAGGTTAAAACGTTATATAAAGAGAGAAAGTAAAGAAATGGGGAGAAAGGGTATATATTGTGAATTTAGTTACTTGGTTAATACGTGCATAAAGTAGAATAGGATTTAAGTAGCGGTTCTGGCAGAACTTAGCATAATTTAGTAGACTTAGCAGAATATAGCTGTGACGGTGCTAGAGCGCGTTACCTGCCAAATTCTGCTATATTCTGCCACCTATTATATTGTCATATACTGTCTAGTACTGTTTCTTACTATTAGCTTGCCTACTATTGGCTCGCTTGCCACTAGCGCCTTAGCGACCCCTTATATCTTATTAGTCTCTAACAGTCTTCTTCTCCTTCTTCTCCTTAGCTTAGTATTCTTATAT
>Ga0307507_10000122_pt1 | contig 131541 bp, 24 predicted proteins | sample 7_EM_MG_FD_207223 | JGI IMG/M metagenome (GOLD analysis project Ga0307507, IMG submission 207223) | Populus trichocarpa ectomycorrhiza microbial communities from riparian zone in the Pacific Northwest, United States - 7_EM | ecosystem: Host-associated > Plants > Roots > Unclassified | place...
CTAGCCTAGTTATAGTAGGAATGTCTTAGTAAAACACTTAACAGATAAATTTTAACGCTTTAATTAAATTCTGCTAAATTCTACTAAAGTTAATTAAATTCCACTAAGTTCCGCCAACTTAATTAAGTTCTACCAAATTCTATTAATATAATGGAATTTAGTTAAAATCTGTTAAAATCTATATAGGCTTATACTTACGCGTCTACTGCCAAGACCCTAAATATTTAGTTATAAGTTTCCTATATTTATTTCTCTTCCTTATATAACGTCTTGTATTTAACAAGAGCTATATACCCTTAGATTAGATAGAATTTATATTGTTCCTTTAAATCTTCCCCAAAGCCTCTTTGCGCCCTCATATTTTTAGCCTACTTTTTAAGAAAAGAAGATAAACAAGCCTTATTAAGTCTCTTTTTAAAAGTATTAGGTAGTAGTAGCAGAGAGGCAGATGGCAAAGAAGTAGATGGCGAAGAGATAGACAGTAAAGTAGCCTATAGTAAAGATGCAGGCAGCAGAAAGGCAGGCAGTAAAAAGGTAAGTAGGTTTTTAGCGAATTTCGCTTTATCCTTATTATTATTGTCTACTAAACCCTATAAAGAGCGCTTTAGTATATATTTCCTAAAATTATATTAGCTATAGGCACAATTTAGTATTAGAAAGCTTACTCTTTAGAAATAGAGTTTAAAGGCTTAGTAAGAGCAGCTATAGCGTGCTTAACAGCATTAAACTCTTTATTATTAACGTCGCGTATATAGAGTTCCTTAACTGCCTAGTTACTATTATTTGCATTAATATTATTTATAAATCTAAATGGAGGCATTATAGATAGTAGTATGCTAAGAGATAGTATACAAAACAACAATAATAAATTTCGCGGTGCGGTACTATAAGGTAGAAGGTAGTGGAGGAAGAAGAGGTATAGAGGTTAATTAAAGGTAAATATCCACGCTACTAATTTTATTAAACTAGCTTACTAACAAATAATTCCTGCTATAGTGACTTACCTTAGTAATTATTAACAGTGCAGATATATGAATATCTTTATCTTTGCTTATATAGATATTATAATATTAATTAAGTATATCTATTAAATATAAGGTAGAGACTTGATTCCTATATATATAGTAGTAGAGAGGTAAGAGCTGCTATTTTATTACTCTAAACTTGTAATAATAGTTAACCTATAGTAATAGCTAACCTATAGCAACAGCTAACCTATATCTATTTAAATTTTATATTTAGCAACCTAGCGTTATATATAAGTACTATAATACCACATCTTATAAACGCAAGCTTATCCTTTATCTTAATTAGAGAATCTTTAAGCTTACTTAACTAGCAATCTATAGCCTAAACATCTTGTGCTATCTTAGTTACCTATTTATAAACTATATTAACATATACGGAAACAGTAATTGCTAAATATACCCTAATATTTTTCATGCTAGCTAGAGCGGTAGTAGTGCTAAAAGTAGCACTGGGCGTATTAGGAATTAGTAAAAGAGTAAAAGGAGTAGTGGTAGAATGGGTGCCTCTATAGCTATATATATTACTATAAATAAGAGTTTTAGGGGGAAGGGAGATCTCTAGAGGGGGAATAGTGTGGGTATAAAGCTATGCGGATATTAGCAATATCCGTATTATTAAAATGTAGATATTATACCTTCTTAGTAGGCGTTTTAGCCAGATTATTAGCAGAAGCTAATTACGTACGTTTTTTATATAGAGATATAACTAGCTCTAGTCTTAGCAAACTATTCTATATGCGTATTAGCTAACAGAATAATAGTATACTATTAGTATATACCTTTTCGCATAACCTACCACTTAAGCAATATCTTAAACATATACCTTTAAAATGTGGCCTAGAGTTCTGCTTATAAACGCGATATTTATAGTCTTACTTAATGTATAAAGTATATAGCAAATTGCGTAGTATACTAAAGCTACCCTTAATATTCTAGATATAGGTATATATTCGCTAGCAAGCTTCCTCTATATTCTCCTAAGCACTAGCTTTTAGGGTATACTATTTATTTACTAACAGCACTTAAATAGGAAAGCGCTCGTTTGTGTTAGTATCTAATATTATAGTTTAGGCCATTTATATACTGTAAAGCTTGTAAGGGCTATAGAGATTATAAGAGGATAGAGGAGGGCTTTTAGGAGAGTTGGTGTTGTTAAGATTGCTCTCTTTATTAATATCTAAAATCTCTAATATTTCTGTTAGGTTACTATAAGAGGTAAATTAGTAGACAAGATACTAAAGTAGTATAGTTAACATATATAATTTAAAGGCTATCTTATACTAAATATTTTGCGCAGCAATTCTATTAGCCTGCCTCTTAAGAGAAGTAGAAGTATAACAATAATTAGACTTTTTAAAAGTAGTAGGCGGCAAAGAAACAAGTGGCTTAAAGGTAGGCAGCAAAGAGGTAGGTAGCGAAGAGGTAGGTAGCGAAGAGGTAGGTAGCGAAGAGGTAGGTAGCGAAGAGGTAGGTAGCGAAGAGGTAGGTAGCGAAGAGGTAGGTAGCGAAGAGGTAGGTAGTAAAGAAGCAGGCGATAAAGAATTAGGCGGCAAAAAGGCAGGCAGTAAAGAGGTAAGTGGATTTTTAGCGTATTTCTTAATAGCCTTATTATAGTGCTCTGCTAGATCTAATAAAGAGTGCTTTAGTATATATTTCCTAAAATTATATTAGCTGTAGGCATAATTTAGTATTAGAAAGCTTACTCTCTAGATAAAGATCCTAAAGGATTAGTAAAAGAAAGAGCGTCCTTAAAAGCGTCCTTAATTATTTTATTGTCAACATCGCGTATATTAAGTTCCTTAACTAAATAGCTGTTAGACATACTTAGAGGTATAAAAGAAGGCATTATAGATAGTACTATACTAATTAATAGTAGATAAAACAATAAGGATAAAGTTTGCGGTATAGTATTATAAGGTGGAAGGTTAGTAGAAAAAGAGATATAGAGGTTAATTAAAGGTAAATATCCGTGCTATAGATTTTATTAAATTAGATTACTAATAAATAATTGCTACTATAGTGACTTACCTTAATAAACATTAACTACTTTATATACACTTATTTATAATACGCAAATCCTTTACAGTTAAGTTACTACTAATTAAAGTAAGTAGGCGCCGTCTAGTTAACTTACAAAGTAATATTAATATAGAATTACCGCCTAATTAAGGTGCTAGAGAAGAGTTATAAGCGGATATTAGGTTTACTTAGTAAGTAGATTTCCTACTATTAAAATACACAGATATATCCTTTAGTTTTCTCTTGCTATAAGGCGGACCTAATATTAGCTAGGAGGCTTAAGGTATAGTAGCCTAAGAAGAATAGATAATATCTGGTTAAAAGGATTATAAGACACTTAAATTAAACGGCTAATATAATATAAGTTCTATGGATTGCAGAAGCTTTAAATATAAACCTTAGTATTTCTTTAAATAAGAATCTAATGGACTATTTAAATGCGTATATGGAGATCGATACTTAATACCTAGATATTAATTAGAGCTCTACCCTAGTCTTAGTTAAGTTAATAAATAAGTAAAATGCTAAGGAATATTAAATACTAACTTGCTAAAGCTACGTTACATCCAAAACTAAAGGCGGAGACTAAGTACTAGGCTATAGGTTCTAAGCTGCGCCTAGTTTAGAGAGCGGAGATTAAACATTAGGCTATAGATTTTAAGCTATACCTAATTTAGAAGATAGGGATTAAGTATTAGTATATAAATTCTAAACTGCGCCTAGTTTAGAGAATAGAGATTAAGCATTAGCCTATAAACCCTAGGCCTTAAAGTTTCCTAGGAGCGGAGATTTAGTATTATAACTTAGATCTTAAGCCTTAGGATTTTTTAGGAGCGGAGATCTAATACTACGTTACAAATTCTAAATTTCTGGATTTCCTATTACCTAGGAACTAGTGCTATGGTATATATTTTAAACTTTAGAATTTTTTATAATTGGAGATCTAGTGCTATACTGCGAATATTAAACCTTAGGCTTATCTAAAAGTTAAGACTTAGTGTTGCACTATAAGCTTTAATACTTAAGACTGCCCTAATAATTTAAATTTAATACTATGTTATGAGCTTTAATATCTAGATTACTCTAAGGGCTAAGACTTAATGCTTTACTGTAAGCTCTAATATCTAGATTATTCTAAGGGTTAAGATATGGAGCTGCCTTATAAGCTATAATACCTAGCCTACCCCAGAGACTAATTTCTAATACTATAGTATAGACTTAGATATTTAGGAGCTGTAGGGAGTTAATATCTATTATTATAGTATAGACCCTAATATCTAAGAGGCTGATACTTAATACCAGACAATAACTAACGCTAATTATTGCCCTAGGACTATTAATACCTAGCCTAGTGTTAAACCTAAGAGTGGGCCTAACTTTAAGATCCTAGATATCTACCCTATATTAAAAACTAAACCTAGTTATTACGTTACTAGGACTAATATCCATTATAGGGTTTTAGTATACTTGGCCTAGAGGTATTCTACTAGCTAGAGTTTAGGCTAGCCAGCTATATATTCCTACTAGATATAGGCTAAGAAGGTAATAGTATTGGCAGCCCTATATATAGATTTTCAGCGAATATTAATTAAGGTAGCTAGGCTACTTATATTTACGGGCTTTAAGCTACTAATACTATATACCTCTCTACTACCCTAGACCGTGGTAATATCCACTCTACACTATCTTTTAATTTGCTTACTAATAGTAATAGCTGGCTCTTTACCTAATTTACCTTTTCTACCTCCGCTTAAATAAAGGTAATAAACTTATCTAGATTATTACTAAGCTAATTACAATTACAATTAGGTAGGTTTCTCTTAAGCGCCTTATAGCTGGTTATATACTAGGCGCAGCTGCAGAGAGCGATAATTTGCTTATTAGATATAATATAGCTTAAAGTTAAATTCTAAACGGCGTACTAATATTTCTTCTCCGCCCAGTTATAGAACTAGTTTTTTATACTTATAGTAAAGGCCTTTTATTATATCTTCCTTAGAATCCCCTTTATATATAGTTTATAGATATTAAACTCTTTAAAAGCCTATAAAGTAGGATTATAGTTAGAGTAATAACCCCGGCTACTAGCGGACGGAGACTGTTCCTTATAGTTCTCTAATATAATCTTTTATAAGCAGCCCTTTTCCTTATTCGCAAGAGTATAAATATAATAGGAGAGCTCTACTCCTTTCTTAATATTAGTCTTTAGGCGCCGCGCTAGCTTCTTTAGTAGAATATCTATAGGTAGAACTATAGATGTTCTACCTAGACTAAGCTCTTACCCTATATTAGATACGGACGAATTAGAATCTGTATTACTGCATATAGACACTCTTAAAGATATATTACTAGTAAAATCAGCAGCTCCGTCTTCTTATAATATCTCTTGCAATATCTCTTACTTAGCACAATATTTATAGCTAAATTAACTTAGCTAAGATTAGAAAGCTCTACCTATATAACTATAACCTTTGGCTGGCCCAGCAATATCCTTACGCGGGCCTTTATACTAATCCTTAATTAGGAATATTACTATACCTATTTAACCACTACTATAAGTAGCGCGCCTAAATCGTTGCCATATTATATTAATTAACTTTATTTTAGGTATATAATACTATATAACACAGTTAATATTAGGAATATTAGTGCTATGGGCAAGTGCATTAAAGGAAACTAGAATGTGGATTTTAGAGTTAGGCTTTCTAAACTCCTTATATAGTCTATCTTTATCCACAATAGCTAATAATGTATAATAAAAGCTGAACTACTTTTCTAGCCTATGCTTCCTAGTACCCATAATATATTAACTATAAATAAATTATGTCTCTGCATTATAATATTATATCCTTTAAATTAAAGAAGATAATTATCTTTAGGATCTAGTAAGGAGTTGGCGTATATTTAATCCCCTAATAGGTAGATATAGTGGATATCTAACTAGACACCCTTCTAATTAGTATAAATAATAGATTCCCTTCTAGAGCTTCTTTATATATACAGTCTATAACAAAGTATAAGCTCTTAAAGGACTTCTTACTCCCTTACTTAACGTATTCTCTAATAATTAATAGATTTAGCCAGTTAATTAATATCTGCACTATATTTATATTATCTTAAAAGCTCGCCAAATCTTATATAATCTTAAATGTTATATTATTAAGTGTAATGGGACTAGCCTAGTTACAGTAGGAATGTCTCAGTGAAACACTTAATAGATAACTATCTGAGACTGTCTACAACTATCTGCAACTGTCTGCGATTGTCCGCTATAATCCACCGTTTTCTATTTGCGCTATAACACCGAAGTCCGTTAAAGACCGCGTGCGCATATGCGCACGTACCGACCACCAAGACCCCTAACTATTTAATTATATAATTCTCTTATTATCCCTTTCTCTTCTTTATATAATGTCTTGTACTCTACAAGAGCTATATACCCATAGATTTAGATAGAATTTATATTGTTCCTTTAAATCTTCCCTAAAGCCTCTTCGCGCCCTTATATTATATTACGTTAAAACAATTACTATTAAAATAGCAAATGAACCCGAATCCCTTTTAATAACTATAAGTATTATAACCCTAGTTAGGGAACAGTTAACTATAATATAACAGTCCTTTATAAAAGCCTTAGCTTAGTAGCGGGCTGCACTAAAAGCCCAATACTAGCAATTAATAGAAGCACTCTATATAGAACTCCGCAACGTTAAGGCACCTATATTATAGACCCTAATAACAACACCTATAAATAAGATTAATATAGTAGTATCTAAACCTGGCCCGTTAAATAAGAATATAGAACTAGTAATAGTAGCTTAACCTATATATATAATAAACCAAATACCTATTATAAAATCTAAAAAGCTCCCTAATCCTCTAATATTTAATAGAAACTAAAATAACCTACATCCCTTTATAACTAAGCTCCGTCTTAAACTCTTAACAAACTATAATTAATACCCTACTAAAGCTAGTAAGGTTAGCTATAGAATGTCATAATTAAGTAAAGACGCTGCATAAACCATAGATCCATTCTTTTATAATAGCACTTTCGTTAATTTTAAAACCTTTATTTCTCTACTAGAACAAACGTATAATAACGCTAGCTGTGAATATATAGCTATTACCAAACTTAAAAACCTATAATAATGGAACCGAGATTTTACTAGCTTTTTTTAAAAAAATTTAGGCCTTATTAGAGAGCTAGATTAGAATAAAGCTGCTAAAGTCGCTGCTCTTTAATAAGTTATTTTAGATAAGATTAGAGCCCAATTAGTAGGTAGGGAACTGCTGAAAAACTTATCTAAATTTGCTATAATATGTTAACGAATTAATAAGGACCTTTAATATAACAAACAGACTTATTCCCTAAAGTTAACTATACCTTGCGTTTAAAACTCTATAAAACTAGTATATGCTTTAAAGCGCGATCCTTCTCTAAGACCTAAAAGCCCTATATACGACCCTATAGACCTCAATGCCGCTTAATCTTATACACCCTTAGGAACTAATAAACAAAGAACTTAAGCTATAAATAGAGAATGCTTTAAATGCGGTAAAAAAGGATATATTTAAAAACATTACCAAACTTACCCTTTTAAAAAGGTCCGCCGAAGTTCCTCCTAATCCTTAAATTATAACCATTTCTTAAGTCGTACCTGTTTTACGAATTATACTTAGACGCCATAAAGCATCTCACTGTTGGTTAACTTGGAAAACAAATTGTCCTAGGGCTAAGTCGCGCCTTAGGATAAAAAGTGGAAGAGTATAAGTGTCTAGGCTCTTCTAGAGCTAATACATAGCATAATATAAGGTGAGGATATGGATAGGGAGCTTAATAATGGAATAATAGGGTATATTATATAGACAGACAAATCCTTAAGGGAAAAAGGAGGAGTCTATATGCGAGGTAGGAAGGGTTTTCCCTAGGTATATGCAGTGTACATGCCTTACAGGCAAGTCACCCCTAGGTCGCCCCAGGGTCGCCCGTCCCTTGCGGCTATATAACTATCTACTTAGGTTTTACCTAATACATAACTCCCTTAATATACTTAGCGAAATTCAAACACTTAAAAAATAGAAGGAGGTATAAATCCTAATAGACAGCGGAGCTACTAGTATAGGCTTCGTTAATATAAACTATATAAAAACTTAACACCTAAATTTAAAGAAACTTAATAAGCCCTAAGGCCTATAAGGCTTTAATAGCAAACCCTTAATATATGGCGAAATAATGTACTACGCTCTCGTAAAAATGTGGATAGGTAAATACCTTAAACACATCTCCCTATTTATTACACCCTTAAAGTAATACAAAGTTATACTTAGATATGGATGGCTAAAGCAATATAACTCCTTAATTAGTTAGGTTAAAGAAATACTAAAGTTCCATATAACTTACTACTAAAGTTATTGCTTAAAACACTATATACTCTATAAACATATATACAACTATTTAAATTTAATATAATATAAATTACCCTTACTATAAACCTTAAAATAAGACAATAAAGCCATAACTACTAATTATAGTAAAGAATGCGAAGATGTTATATTAAACCCTCTTAAAATTTGTATAATATAGGCCGCGCCTTTTATCTTATTAGTAAAAAGATAAGATTACGAAATCTTTACTATAACTATAGAAGATATTAAGAAAGCACTAGAAGATATTAAGAAAGCACTAGAAGATATTAAGAAAGCACTAGAAGATATTAAGAAAGCACTAGAACTAAAACAATATTTTAATCCTTAACCTCTTATACCCAAAGAGTACTATAACCTAATTAATAAGTTTAAAAAACAATTTATAGACTAACTAGCCCCGCACCAAAAGAAACACAATTTTAAGATAAAACTTAAGCCTGGCATAACACTAAAGTTTAGTCTACTATATAGTATATCATAAAAAGAACTGCTTATAATATAATAATACCTTAACAAGCATCTAAAAAAAGGATTTATTTACCCTAGTTAATCTCTATTTGCCTTACCTATACTATTTATTAAAAAGCTAGAAGAAGGCTTAAGATTCTATATTAATTATTAAGTTCTAAACATAATTATAATTTAAAACCAATATCCAATTCCTTTAATTTAAGAGACGCTTAACTATTTAGTAAAGGCATAGTACTTTACAAAGCTTAATATAGTTACTACCTTTAATAAAATCCGTATATGTAAAGGAGATAAGAAGTATATAGCTTTTTATATATAATAATGACTCTTTAAATACCTAGTAATGCCATTTAGCGTAAAGAATGGTCCTAGTATATTTTAGTAATATATTAATAATACGCTTCGTAAGTTCCTTAATATATTTATTACTGTATATATTAATAATATCTTAATTTACTTGTCCTTGCTTTCTAAACATTAGAAATATATTAAAATAGTTTTTAAACGCTTATAAGACGCAGGCTTATAATACAATATTAAGAAATATAAATTCCACGCGTCTAAAGTTATATACTTAGGCTTAATTATATCCTATAATAGAATTAAAATAACCCCTAAGAAAGTTGCCGCAATTATAAACTAGGAAAGCCCTAGCAATATATAAAACATTTAAGGATTCTTAGAATTCGCAAATTTCTATTAACAATTTATTAACTACTTCTTAGAAATTGCCTAGCTATTAGTAAACCTAACAAGAAAAAATTTAAAATTTAAATAAACTGCTAGATATAAATAAGCTTTTAATAATTTAAAATATTACTTTACAACTACTCTAATTTTTACTTACTTTAACCCTAACCTTAAATATACTATTAAAACTAACTTATCTAATTATGCGCTAGGGGGAGTATTATTGCAATATAATAAAAATGGTAAACTATATCTAGTAGCCTTTCTCTCCCAAAAACTCGCCCCTACTAAATTAAACTATAAGATATATAATAAAGAACTGCTTGCAATTATTAGATGCTTTAAATAATGGCGTCCTAAGCTAAAAGGATTATTATTTCTAATATGCGTGTTAACGGACCACAAGAACCTATAATACTTTATAACTATAAAATAATTAACGCAGTACTAAATTTATTAGGATGAATACCTCTTACGATTTAACTTTAAGATTATATATTAACTAGGTAAACTTAATTAAAAGCCTAATATATTAATATAATAATTATAGGACTTACCTACAAACGCTTTAAATAAACGGATTATAAATTATTTATAGATCTTACTACCCCCTAAACATTTTAAAAAACTATATCCTATATTTCTAAATATAGAACTTAATAAAAATAAATTAGAAGTTAATAAATAGGAAATGGAAATTAATAAGTTAATAGAATACAAATATAAGAATAATATATAGATAGTAGATATTGTTGGTCACATAGGGTGACTCACTAATAACGACTACTCGAGTAGGTTACAGTGATGTTGGTTAATATGCTTCTTATTGATTAGGGGAGGGCGAGGAGCTTAAGGCTCCTCGCTACGCTAGTGCCGCGGCGACACGTGACGACACGTAACAACTACTCGTCTTATTCCCAACACTGGCAACTCTTCTTTTGTGGTTGCCATCTATATACAAGTAACGAAATTATATAAAGACACTAAGCTGAAGAGAAGAAGAAGAAGAGGGAGAAGAGAAGAGGAAGGCCGTTAGGGGTTAACGCGAATACAAAGGTGTCGCTAAGGCGCTAGTTATAAGCAAGCCAATAGTGATTTTCCATCCCAGGGATAGAAAATCCTAATTAGCTAGCTAAAGTAAGGGTCCGCAGATTGCAGTAGAACTTAGTAAACAGTTACGGTGGAACTCAGTAGACAGTTACAGTAGAATTCGTTAGATAGTTGCGGTGGAATCCTACTCCCTTTTAACCTAACCTTTAACTTATATATATAGAGTGTTTGTGTTAACAAACGTCTCTAGAGCCTTGTTTAGGTTTGCCTTTATTATTATATCTACTAAGTTATCTTGGCCATTAATCTATTAAATCTTAAAGAGTTCTTGCCGTTTATAGGATTAATAAAGTGCTATAATATTAATTATAAGGCGCTTCTCCTTTGTAGTACTAAGCTTGACTAAGCACTTATAGAGGGAGTATAAGTTGGTATACACGATTATAGGGATAACGGGAAGTTTAAGTCAATTTATAATCATCTTTAGGGTAGTTCCAATTGCAATTGCTATATTAACTCTACTAACCATTCCATATATCTCTAACGCTAGAACGCTTTAAGTGACGCGCTTACTCTTAGTTAAGCTCCAATAGATAAAATTGCCATAGATTATAAAGTCGTTTTCTCTAGTAGATTTATTTATAATGATAATTTTATATCCCAACTGGGAGCTAAAGTCTTTATTATTTATAAATAATCTATTAACAAATATAAAGAGCTTAGTGGTGGGAAGATTAATAGGCATATAGAGTAGTCCCCAATCAAGATAGTTCATTTGCTAGGAAAGATATTTATTTAAGGCAAGAACGTCGTCCTTAGTTAGTTCCTGGTATTAGGCGGCAATAGAGAGATTAAATAAAGCCTTAGGTTGACAGATAGAAGCAATATAAGCTCTACGAGCGCGTTGCTCTACATATCCTTGCTTTAGGGAATTAACATTAATAATATTAATCTTCTTGCCTTAACCCTTCTGGCGCAACACAATAGAATCCTTATTTAGGGAGAGGATGCATCCATTAAAAAGTAATAGTATTGTTAAATTAAGCTTTTCCTTTAGCTTTGCCATAAGATTTGCCTTTACTAGCTTATCCTTTTTAAGGGCTAAGAATTGGTCGTCTCCTAAGATAATTGTATTATCAGTTTATATGCCAATAATTCCAAATAGAGTTCCTATGGTTGTAATAAGGAAGTATAGATTAAATATAGAAGTAGTTATTAAAAGCTTCTCTTTATAGTGCTTACTATAGGTAGCCCACTAATAAGTTCCTGCCTCTACAATTCTATATAATAGCTTAAGCACAACCATAATGGTATCTTTAGGATATTAGTGGCGAATTTGCTCTGGAAGGTATGCCAATATTAAGCACTAAAGGTGTATCTCTAATTGGGTGTAGGCCTAAGTAATATCTCGCAAATAGACCGCCATTTTATTCTTTATTAAGGAGGGAGCTAGCGCAATAATAACTTACTAACTAGCTTGTTAAATTATGGGAGATTGCGTAAGGATTACCTCTTTGCTATTATTATTATAACCTTAGATAATAAGCCTTAATTTCTTAAATGGGGCGTTAGTAGCTTTGCCTTTAATCTTATTAACCATTCTTAACTTAAAGATGCAAACTTCATTAAACTTAGTAGGGTTATACTTCTTAAATTTAAAGACTCCTCTTATAATAAGGCTATTAATCTCCTGCTTATTGAATGCTTAAAAAGGAGCTCCTAGGGTTATAATATAACCTTCCTTTTAGAGCTATTTTGCGAGTTTAAAATCAGCCTTTTCCTTAGCTGTTATAAAGGCTATTAATAGCTTAACTCCATTTTTAATGGCGGTAATAAATTGCTCTTTAAAATTAATAAGATATTAGCGATTTCGTGATCCTTTTAGGTGACCTCTACCACGTTATAGTTGCAGCGTATCTACTATAATTATACTAGAATTATGGTCGCCTTCTAGAGCTTATTAATTATAGCTCTCCTTTAGGGCATCTTCTATAGCATCCTACAAAGGTTCAGAACTATTATCTTTATAGTAAGGCTTAATAACAGTTAAACAGAATTAAGTGGGTCTGTAAGGCATCTAAATAGTGTAAGTTTAACTATTAATTATAATAAGTTTATATGGGCCTAACCATCCTCCCTTTTTACGCCATACGCGTACCTTAGATTAGAGTGGCAGATTAAGCGTAGTTAAGGTATTTAGGCCATTTCTTATTCCTAGTGCGTCGTTGACCTAGCGCGTGGCGTAGAGACATCACACCTCTTTCGTTGCTTTGTAAATAGCCTCCATTTATTATATAACGGATAGGGATGGTGGAGAATCATTAGTTATTTAAGGGTAGGCGCCAAAGACTAGCAATATAGGTATAAGCCTATCTAGGCCAGCAGAATTATTAACAGCCTTAATAGCCATCTATAAGATAAGCTCTTCGCTAGCGCCCTCTAGTTCCAAAGAAATAATCTCATATACTTATTATAATGGCGTATAATATCGTTCTACTTTTTTAACGCTATTATATGCCTTAACAGGGACTTCCTTAACCTTAATTGCCATTACCTTTATCTATTATCAAAAATCTATAGATGAAAAGTTCTTTCCTGTATTATAGACAATTTAATTAGGGGGTCCTAGGTAGATATTAATCCAGCATAATTAAAGGGTATCCTATATGTTTCTAGCTAATATATCCTTTAAGAAGCATGCAGCTTGGAAAAAGGTTGAGAAGTTAATAACTTAGAGTACTAGCTTACCGCTAAGATACATAACGTTAATGATAATATAGAAGTTAAAGTTGTAGTTATCTTTAAGGGTAAACTTAAATTGGCTAGGGGACTTCTAGTTTATTTAGCAGTAATAGCAGTACTTTATAAGATGCTTAATTGCCTTAACCTTAACTTTATAGCCTGCTTGCTAAAGAACCCTAAGCAATTAGTAAACGGATAGGTGGCTAAAACTATAGTGTAGTTAACATAACTCTAACTTAGTTAAATGGCTTTAAGTAACACTCTTTTCTAGTTAATAAAGGAGCAACTAGGGGTGACCCTACTTACGCACAATAGGCACCCAATTATCTTCCTAAATAAGTACATTCTTAAGGTTATTAAGCTTAACGCCTAATTTATCCATATCTCCAATATAAAATAGAAATAGGGTATTTATAGGAATAATATGGAAAGTAATACACCCTAAGGGGGTTTGGACCCTAATTATACTAAAAGAGATCACAATACCCTTGCTAAAACAAATTGTGTATTAGCCTGCTGTTAAATGGTTAATCTAAACAGAGCTATTAAGCTGCTAAAGGGCTCAAACTTAAGGTTCTCCTGCTGTAGATACTCCTACGGCTCCAGTATCTAGCATAATACTATAAAAGATATTCGCCAAGTATCTATTATTAAAGGAGAACGTAGAACTCTCCTATAGCTTATTAAAGATATCTAACTTTGTAATAGAGTGGAGCGTAGATTAGTTATTAAGAATAGTAATGGTTTATATACCATCTACCTTACTATACTTAGTGAAGTATTGGTTAGGTAAGTAGTTTTTAAATTCCATATTTATAAGAAGCTATTCGGCCTTATTAACCTTACCCTTAAGATCTTTTACGCCTTTATATTAAACTAGGAAGCTTTAAAAGTAGGCTATAGTAACCTTATAATTTCTAACATTTCTTACACTCTAGCGAAACTTATTATATGCCTCCTTTCGCTTATTAAGAGAATGCCTAGTTAACCAGCAATTTAGTTTCTTACAAATATAGCACTTCTTCTGGCGATTACTTTAAAATAAACCTCCACAAGGACCTCCACCTTTACTTTATAGTCGTTAATTGTACCCTCTACCGTATTGCCTACTACGGCCACCATATGTTTAATCAGTCCAGTTGTAATTATATTAGTCAGCCAGGTCGTCTGGGTTGATTAAAGTAGACTAAAGTTGGGCGTTAAATTACTATACTTCTTAAGAGCATAGAGCAGTACTAACAGAAGATCTTAGTTAAGCACACACTCCTTTATAAGTATTTACAGGATTAAAGAGAGCAAGATTGCATTCTTTAACACCTCAGCATGTGCTAATAACTTAATCGCGTAGGCTGAAATCCTCTTAATATAATTCGGATAAACCATACTAAATCGTCTAAAGTTAATTAAAGAGCTTTTAAAGACAATCAAGCCGAGGGACACCTAGGTTTGTAGTAATAATCCTTAGGAAGGTAGTCTCTCTCCATTCTAACATATACTACTGCTTATTCTCTTCTATTTCAAAGTGGCATCTTAACTTATATATTATACGGTTGAAATCATATCCTTTTCCTACCAAACAATTATAATAGAAGGTACTAGCTCGACCCTTAAGCATAATAGAATAGGCATTATAGTATTAATTAGACTCTATTCCTACCTTCTGGCAACAGTTATAGAAGATACATAGTTTCAAATTAAGAACATTATATAATTCCCCACCAAACTTCTTCTCCTAATCTAAATAGAGCTTCGCAAGCTCTATAAGCAATTTTAAACTACCTCCAATTTAAGATTAAGACGGAGGTGGGGTTTGCATTACAGGCTATAGTAGGGATATAGGTCTAGTCAGTGGAGTCCAAAGGCTGTTAAATCGCAAAGTAATGGGATCCTGTGCCTGCTCTTATTAGGGTATAGTATTCAACGTTAAAGTTATGGGTTAAATTAGATATAAAGGGGTTAAAGGCGGAGGTAGATTCGTCTCTAGAGGTGTATTACCTAGGTTCCATCATAAGTTAAGCTTCCTTATAGTGCGTAGTTAGTGCTCAATTTCTTATAGGGTCCATTCATGCTCTTCTTTTACATTAATAACCTACTCCTAAATATTGTCTCTAATAGTACCCCCGTCCTTAGGGACAAATACTCCATTCTCCTAAAGGAAGTTACGGAAGTCCTATACAATATCCTTATTTACAGGGGCCCATGTTTCCTTTATCCATCCAACAAAGTCCTCCTTTATACATTCCTATAGCGCGGTATCGTTGTATTCACTGTCCTTATAATATGCTATACAGTGTAATAAAAATCCATTTAAGTCTTGTTCATTAGCGTTTGCAAGGTTAATTATAGCTTTGTTCCATATCTTTAGGTTAATGTCTTCCTCATACTTCTTTGGGTAGGTTAACGCCATAGTAGGTATAAAATTAACAGGGTGTCGTACGTCAAAGGTAGATAGGATTTTCGGTTTTATAGGATCTCATAGGTTTGCTGTTAAAAGGTAGGCAATTTAAGATGTAGTTAACGCGTTTCAGATATTAACTTGGGACCTTAGGTTCAGTAACACTTCTAACCTAAAGTACTTAACCAAATCTTCGTAAACGTGGTTGTTCTGCGTAATAGACGCAACTTGGTATCTTCTAGTACTCAGTAACACTTCTATTACTAGTTTTCCGCAAGTCTAAGGTAGCACAGTATCGCCGGGATCCATTCTATATAAGCGTATATAGCACCCCTGCACGAGACTATCTCTTCTATTCAAAAACCTAGCTGCTCTATGGTTGACTATATATTTAACCACTAATCAGTGTTGGTCACACAGGGTAACTCACCAATAACGACTACTCAAGTAGGTTACAGTAATGTTGGTTAATATGCTTCTTATTAATTAGGGGAGGGCAAGGAGCTTAAGGCTCCTCGCCACGCTAGTGCCGCGGCGACACATAACGACACGTGACGACCACTTGTCTCATTCCCGATAGATATAATAAAGGCAATCTAAACTAGAAAATAATAGTATAAGGATATTATACTTACTAAATACAAAATTTAAAACAATTAATTATACTATTAATAGAAGATAGTAGTTCTGAATTCCGAACCCTTACAATTTAAGATACTTAAATTTATATACGACTTCCCTATAGTAGGACATCCTAGCTATATAAAAACTTATAAAATTATTTAATAAGCATATTACTGGCCTATAATGCATAACTATATATAAAAATACGTTTAAGTATATAGGATGTGCATATGTGGAAAGACCTCTTATATAAAGAAGTAAGGAGTACTTTAACCACTACTAATTCTAATATAAAGATGGCGCAATATCTTAATTAACTTTATAGTTAACTTGCCTAACAGTAATAGGTTTATAAATATTATAGTAGTTATTAACCGCCTTATAAAAATGCGATATATAATCCCTATAGACTTAATTAATGCGATATTAGTAGCTAAATATTTTATTAAATACGTCTTTAAGTTACATAGACTTCCTAACTTAATAATATCTAACTATAGAAGCCAGTTTGTTTTAGACTTCTAGCAAGCTCTATATAAATAGTTAAGTATTTAAATATAACTTTTAACTATATTTTATCTAGAGACAGATGGTTAAACTAAAATTATAAACGTGATTATAGAACAATACCTATAAATATACTACTCCTACCTATAAGATAACTGGGAAAAATGGCTGCCTTTAGCTAAGTTTACCGCAAATAATATAATAAATATATTAACAGGTATAACGCTATTCTACACAACCTATAGATAAAACCCTTAACTTAGATTTAAACTATAACCTAAAATTAATATAATAGGACCTACAATTAAACGGATCTAGTTAATTAACATATATAACTTTACTATTTAAATAAAGCAGTTAACGGAACTATTATAAAGTGAATTAATATATGCTTAAATAGTATAGGAATGGCATATAAATAAAGGATAAGCTCCTATATAGGACTTTAAGGAAGGTAATATGGTTTACCTAAATATATAAAACTTATAGACTTAATGGCCCTTAAAGAAACTTAATTAGAAGTTTATAGGCCTATATTAAATTAAGAAGAAACTAAGCCTATATGCCTATAAGCTTAAACTGCTAATTAAGACAAAAATATACCTAATGTTTTATATAAGCTTGCTATAACCTTTAAAAGATAATCCTATAACTTATAAAGTTCCGCTACTACCTCCTATAGTTATTAACAACAGCAACAGTTTATACTTTATTAACTTAATTAATAATATATAATAGAAAACATAATCTAAATAATTTAAACTTCTTATTAAGTAGAAAGGATATAAAATATAAACCTAGGAAACCTATAAATAGATTAAAGCTAACGCGGCTTCCCTAGTAAAAGAATTCTATAAAGACTATCCTTTACGGCCTACTCTGGCTAGATAGACACAATATAAAGGTAAATAACTGCCACCTAATATAAAAACACAAAATATAATAGCAGGAAACTTAAAATTGAAAAGAACTTAAAATGTATTACAATATTTGTAATATGGTTATGTAATACACAAGATATTAAGAAACTTTAACCGTCGGTTAAAGTTGTCTAATTAGTTAGATTTGCCTTACTAAGAACGCCACCTAACGCAAAAATATAACATATAATAAAATTATAAATTCTTAACCAAATTGAATTATTTTGGACCTTTAGCTAAAAGGGGGGGTACTATAATGGGACTAGCCTAGTTATAGTAGGAATGTCTTAGTGAAATACTTAACAGATAACTATCTAAGACTGTCTATAACTATTTATAATTGTCCGCTATAATCTACTGTTTTCTATCTGCGCTATAACACCGAAGTCCGTTAAAGACCACGTGTGTATATACGCACGTACCAACCACCAAGACCCCTAACTGTTTAATTATATAATTTTCTCATTGTCCCTTTCTCTTCTTTATGTAATGTCTTGTACTTTGCAAGAGCTATATACCCATAGATTTAGATAGAATTTATATTGTTCCTTTAAATCTTCCCTAAAGCCTCTTCGCGCCCTTATATTAAGCATTACAGTATAAGCAAACTAAGGCCTCCGCCCTAATAATAACTGCACTTTCTATAGCTGTATATATAAACTTTAGAATAAAACCCCCTAATTGGCTATAAGGTATACCTTATTAATTACTACTAAGCTAATATACGCACGGAAAGTAGGGTAAGTAAGAATCTTATAGAACTTTTTCCTAGCTAATAGCTCTTGCGATATTAAAATATAGGTATATACTCTAATGCGGATTTCCCCTAAAAGACATACAGATATTGTCTCCTTATATATATAAACCAGCCTTATTCCAAGAAGCTCCTTAATCTTTATCTTTTACTCCGCACTAATTGCATTAAGTAGCAAGATAATAATTACTACTAAGGCCCAAAGAAGACATGGCATTGCTTATATTATCATACTCTTACTAAATAAAGTTCTTGCAATAAGTATTATATCTTTTTCCTTAAACAGCAGCCACCTAAGGACTTTAAGCTACTCCGCATATCTGTAATATAGATATAAAAATGCAATAGCCTTATTAATCTTACTTAGCTGCTAGGCCTTACTCTTTCTGCAAAGCGTAAAAAGCTAATCTTAAAAGTTTTATAGCTATCGCGCCTACCCTATTATATAACCTCTCTAAGTTTAAGTATCTGGCACCTAATATGGTAGCGGCTGTTCTAGTATCTTATTTAACTTTCTACCTCTCCTTCTAACGGGGTTTTATAGCGGCATACTATAGGTTAACTTAAATATCCGTAACTTAGTAGTTAGCTTATAGTGGGGTTTAGAGGGAGGTTGTCTAGCGTAATATGGATACTATATATCCACCTAGCTATAGTAGGTGCCTTAAGTGCCTTAAGGTATCTATTATAGATCTATATAGGTTTTATATATATTAGCTGGCGTTTACTAGCGTTTAATAAAATTATATAGAGGTTACGCTCTTAATAACGCGTTTTTTTTTTTACTAAAAATAATTATAAGACTTGAAAATACCTAAGTAATAAAAATAATATATTCTAAAAGCCTAGGTTCTTATTATGGGATGGGGGCAATGGCTACAGAATGTATGTATTTAGGGAGTCTACAAGACGTTGCGCGATCAATTGTAAGGGTTAAGGGCGTAAGGAGGTATTATACCTACGCGTAGCTGACGTAAACTATATATGAGGTGTATATAAGAGCACGGGGCTCTCCTATAGAGGCCCCTATGGTGGGGTTCCGTAACACTACCCCTTCTTTTATAGAGGCGGAGCTCCGGCGACGCTGTAGTTGCTATATATATATAGAGGGGACATTTAAGGTATAGAGAAGGAAAAGTAAGGGGGTATCGCTAAGGGCTTAAAACAACGTTATGTAATAAGGCTTGGCACCTAAGAATCCAACTAATTAGATAACTTTAACTACCGATTAAAGTTCCTGGACATCTTATTAATATTCTAGTTACGTAATCGCATTTTGCTATTATGTAATAGCAATCTGCGGTAATTTAATGGCAATTTGCCCTTACGGGTAATATATAACAGTTTAACTCTATAAGGGCTCCCATAGAGGATTAGGTATAAAATCTTTGCTTAGGCCTAGTTTCTGTGGGTTTATATAGTAAAAATTGCTGATTAGGTCCTTTGTATTTTTAAAGTCTTCCTATAGTTGCCATTTTAGCTAATCTATGTTAAATCCTGTGTAGATAGCTCTGTAGTAGAGCCGCCGTCCTCTACCTTTGCCAAAGTATTTAGAGTTAATAATTTGTTTAACGGTCCATTCCTTATGGTTCTCATCTTTGTTCTTATTTTGGATTAGTACTAGTAGGGGTTTAGGCTATATCTGTCCTAGTAGGGGGTTAGGCTAGTAAAGGTGTAGTAGCTATAAGTAAAATACGGGCTATATCCCACGGGTGGCTAGGGCAGGCAGGAGCTCTAGCTTATATATAGCTCCCCTATTAATAACTTATTTAATTAGGTAGGGGCTAAGGTTCTTATAATTAAGTGACTTTATAGGCCTCTGCGTAGAGATATTGCGTGCATTTAGCTATACCTAGTTACCAACACGCATCTCCGATAGTGGCGTTCTATAACAGTTAGCAAAGTAGGCCTAGGCCATTTCTCCCTTATAGTAATTAAGTAGATTTTTTATACGGTCTGCATGCTAGTTGGCAAGTAGCATCTTAAGGCATTTTCTATATAGCAATTTCTTTTTAATAGGTTCTGGTGGCTCTATACTAGATTAGGGGTAATAACCCTTGTTTATAAAGAACGATATAAGTCCTATAGTAGTTAAGACGTAGTTATTTGCTGCAAATTTACCTAGTAGAAGGTGATCTACCTAGTTATCTTAACTATAGGCGACTACCTATTATAGGTATACTTTTATACTAGCATTAGCATTTTCTGGTTGTCTAGTGGTTTTATAGTAGAAGGATGTGGATATCTTAATGGAGATGCTAAGGCGTTAACAGATTTATCTCTATATATTAGAGTTAAACTGTGTGCCTTAGTTAGACGTAATTAAGTTAGGTAACCTATATAATTGGTAGACTTTGCGGAGGAAGGTGTTAGTAATATTACTAATGGCTACGCCTTTGGTTGGGACGTAGTGGCGCTCTTTTATAAGTTGGTATATTATTATAAGGATGTTCTTATAGGTACGGCCCTGTTGTTTATAGGGTAGTAGGTTAACAATAAAATTAATGGCAATATCTGCCCATTATTGTATAGGTACTAGTAGAGGGTATAGTAGTCCTTAGTACTTTATATTAAAGGCCTTAGCACGCTTATAACCATAGCAGGCGCCTATAAAGCGTTTAACTAAGTCTATTATTTTAGGCTAGAAGTAGTATTAGTTAAGAAGCTTATAGGTTTCTCCTTTACCTAGGTAGCCGCTTAATTAGAGGTTATAGGCCATTTAGATTAGTTGCTATTATAGATTTTCTAAGTTAGGAATAAATAGGCGGCCTTTATAATAGAGCCTGTTCTCTTTTACTTCTAAAGCTGCTATATTAATCTAGCCTAAGCTTTAGAGATTAGGAGGCATTATATAGGTGCCGGCGGTCTTTGTGGTAATAAGTTAGTGCAGTAATAGGTTAACAGAGGTGTTATATACCGTAATAATAAGCTTATTAATTTTAGGAGGTAACTTTAGTTCTGTTATATAAAGCTAAGGTATAGTTGGCTCTATTATAGGTAGTATACCTAGGGCCAAATTTTATGCTTTTAGGATTATTTGTTATTAGAATTAGTTATAGGGGTTATCTTTAGACTAAGGAAGGTCTTATAAGCGGCGTGTTAGGCTATTAGGCTTAGTACCTTATACTCCTAGCCTATATGTAATTTTAAAGTTAAAATTAGAAAGGAACTCATTCCAGTGTACTTAGCATTAGTTTAACTATTTTATAGTTATAAAGTATTTAAGGTTATAATAGTCCGTAAGGACTTTAGTTAGCTAGTTAGGTTCTACTAAGGAAAGTTCCAGTTAGAATTCCTTAAACGCTTATATAATGGTAAGGAGTTCTTTATTATAGATCTTATAGTTATATTCTTACGGTATAAGCTTAGACAAGTAGAATGCAACTAGGTAAAGGAGGCCGTTATTACCTATCTAGGAGAGAACGCCTGCGTTAACATGGTCCAAGGAGTTAGTTTTAAGATAGAGTTATTATCCTGGTATAAAATAAGCTAGGATAGGTGCTTTGGTAAAAGCATTTTTAAGGTCTTAGAACACCTTCTTATATTTAAACATCTAGGTAAAATATAGATATATTTTTCTTCCTTTTATAGAAAGGCCTTTTGTTTATATTATTACTATAAGTAGTGCTATAATACCTAAGAAGTTATATATAAACTTTTAATAGAAGTTGGCGAAACTAAGGAAGGCTTATACATCCTTAATGCAATTAGGGGTTTGCTATTTAGTAATTATACGTACCTTCTTAGGGTCTATACGGACACCCTTAGTAGTAATAATTAGTCTAAGGTATTTTACTCCTGTGACTGAGAATTTGCACTTCTTTAAGTTAATGTAAAGTCCTGCGTCCCTAAGGCGCTGTAGGACTTTTTAAATGTGCTTAGTATTCTTAGAAGGGTTGTTGCTGTAAATAAGTATATTATCTAGGTACGCAGAGTAGAAGTTGTTAAGGTAGTCCTATAAGGCGTTATTAATATAGCTTTAGAAGCTGCCTGGGCCGTTGCATACGCTAAAGGGTATAATAGTATATTTAAACTGGCCAAAGTGCAATATAAATGCGGTTTTCTATTTATTACCTTCCCATATTTAAAGGTGGTTAAAGGCGGCAATAATGTTAAGCTTGGTATAGATTTTAGCTTGGCTAAGCCGCTTAAGAGTCTTATGTATAAGTAGTACGGGGTATTAGTTTTTAATTATAATAGTATTAAGTCCTCTATAGTTAACGCAGAATTAAATACCTCCTCCTAGCTTCTTAGTAAGGAGGATAGGGGTGGCTACTAGGGATATACTAGGACAAATAAACCCTTTATTAAGGTGCTTATTAATATACTTTTTAATAACTAAAAGTTTGTCTTTTAATATTAGGTAGGGTCTTTTATAGGGTAGCGTTTTTCCTTATTTAGTATTAATAGCATAGTTATTAGGTTAATATAGGGGGAGTATATCTGCGCTCTTTTATAAGTATATATTAATAAAGTTATAGTACCTCTTAGGGAGGAGCTTATAGAGTTCCTTATTAGTAAGTCCTTTTTTAAGCTTTATAAACTTCTTAAAGTCTAAAGGTAAAAGTCTATGGAGTTCTGCGGGGGTATTATTTTCTAGGAGGTTAACTATATCTATCCTATTACTATAGAGGATGTGGTCCTGTTCTTTATTAAGCTTATATAGTTATAATTAGGAGGCTATAGCAACGGTCTAGCCTTTTCTATATACTATATGGTAGAAGGCCGCGGTACTTATATAGTGGCAGTTGGTTATAGGTAGAATAATAATGGGTTTTTTAGGTTAATATCCTAGGGAGTAGGTAGAGGCGGCTAGGCTATGCCCTAGGCAAGTCTCTCTACAGTATTTAGAGTTAAAGGTTACTTCTCTCTTTTTCTAGTTAATAGTGGGGTTATATTATTTAAGCTAGTTTATTCTAAGGATAATAGGGTAGTTAGTAAGTGGTATAATATAGGCCTAGAGCTTTTCCTAGTGCCCGTTTATATCTAGGTAGAGTTATGCTATATAGGTAATCTTCTATGTGGTATAACTACTGTTAGCAAGTTATAGGGCGCGGGCTTTAGTAAGGGGTAAGGTAGATAGGTTATAAGTACACACAATTAGGTATTTATAAATTTATTAATAACTCCACAATTAATTATAGAACGGCTTTTATATTATTTTTTGGCAGTGATTCCTATTATAGGTAAAACTATCTATTTCCGTCCATTTATCTTTACTAGGTTATCTATTAAGTAGGCTAATATATAGATCCCCTTATTATTAAGGCGTCCTAGCCTATAACTTAGGGCTAGGACTTAGCGTTTTCCATTTCCGTATCTAACTCTACCGCTATTACTACGTCTTTGTCTTATATAGTAGTGGTACGTAGCAACGTATTTGGTGTTTAAGGTACTAGGTTAGGTATTAGGCGGCAGCCGCTAAACCTGGCTATTAGGCAGTTTAGGCTATAGCTATAACAGCCTTTTTAACGGCATCTATAGCAACGCTTTAGCTTCTAGAGTAGCTTACGTTCTCTATCTAGTAGCTTCTATAGGAAGGTTAGTATAGAGAGGTCGATATTAGGACTAGTAGTATTGCTTAAAGTAGTAGGCGTTGGTAGTTTAGTAGGTCCGGAGGGCTTTTATAGGAAGGTCTTTAGGTAGGGGTTTACAGTAGCAATTTAGTTTAGCCGTTGTTTAATCTTCTATAGGGCTGCTACTATATTATAAATATTATTATAGTTGTGACTGGCGGCTGTGTAACTAAGGCAATAAGTAACTTTTTTAAGAAGATCTTTTTGGTCTTTGGTATTATCTTAGGTAAGGACTCTAGTATATTTCTAGAATTTAATATAGAACTTGTTAAATAATTTAGTGGGACTTATCTTTAGGGCATATAGTTTGGCTTAACTAGTGGCCACTAGGTTATAGTTGCGGTATATTTAGTTAAGGTCCTTAAGGGCTTCCTGGTAAGACTATTACTTCTAAGGACTGCTAGCCTCCTATTAAGTAAAGAGCCTATTAAATAGGATGCCCTTTATTCACCTAATAATATAGCCAATCTTAGCATTTTCTATGGGGAAAAGGCAGGCGCTTTAGGTTAGTTTTTATAGACTTATATTTTCTAGTGGCTATATTTTTTATGGTTACCCTAGAAGATTAGGGAATTAGGGTAGTGTATATTAGACCCTACGGTGGCAGTTTAGGTAGGTAAGGTTGCTAGGGACGTAGAGACTTGGGTAGTATTATATACAGTAGGGGGGTATTTAGTATTATTATAAATGTGCTTATTAAGCTAAGATTATAAGTATTTAATTATACCCTCTCTTTCTGTAACTGTAGCAATAAGTATAATCTCGGCCTTCTTTAATTATTGGACGTCGCGTTTAGACACGCGGAGGCTATCTTTAATCTCCTAGCGTATATTATTGGCGAGCGCCTTATAAGCTTATAGGTCTTAGATAATATTATAATCTTAGGTAGTACGCATCTTAGCTTATATAAGCTTTAAATGGTAGTTCTGTAAAAGGTAGTAGTATTTATTAGGTTCTTGTACTACTATTTTTAAAAAAGTCTTAGCGTCTTGTATCTTAATTTTAATAGGTGGTAGCCCTTCGGCTTATTTATCTGTAGTTGTATAGTTAATAAAGGATAAGATATTGTTAATGTCTACCTTATTAAGGTTGTTATAGTCTTTTAAGCCACTAGGCTTCCCTTTAGGGGTTAAGGCTATAGTTAGTAAATTAAATCCTTTTAGGATTAATTGGCGTTGTGGGTTTAATATAGATATTAGATTATTCTTTAAGTTTAATATAGTGGCTAGTAAGGAATTTCGTCTTACTATTATTAGTTCTTTAGAAGTATAAGGTAGAAGACACGCTGCTTTTGGCAGCGCCTATAGTATTATAAAGACGTAGAATTGGTTATAGGCTAAGCGTCGGTAATAAAAAAGGTGCAACGTAATATTATAGGACGGGGGCAATGGCTACAAAATGTATGTATTTAGGGAGTCTATAAGACGTTGCGCGATTGATTGTAAGGGTCGAGGGCGTAAGGAGGTGATATACCTACGCGTAGCTGACGTAAGCTATACGCGAGGTGTATGTAAGAGCACGGGGCTCTCCTATAGAGGCCCCTATGGTAGGGTTCCGTAACAGTTCTGTTATATAATTAATAAACTTTAGGAAATAATATAAAATACTACTATTAAGTTATTTTAATATCCGCAACCTCCGTAACACGGATATTATTTATATGCTTTTATAAGTGTTGCGGAACACACTTAGATATAATTTTAGTAGTGTAGTATAAATATAGTTAGTCCGCTTGCGGACCGATTAACAATCCGCATTAATGGAATTATATCTAAGCTTACTAAGGTAAGCTTAGACTAAGAAAACAATTATGCGGATATAGAAATATCCGCACCGTCCGCTAAGCTAGTCTAGGGGACTTTGGCGAGATTTGTAGGAAACTAAACCTAGGTTTATGCGATAGCTATTACATATTAGGGGGGCTGATTTAGCGCGGTTACGACCCGCGTTAATACGAGGTTAGGGCCACCCCTGCTAATAACGCGCCCGAACGCCGTATAAGGTCGCGCAGCGACCGCCCCCAAGTACTTTTGCACGCGATTTTAGGCGAAAAGGTATATAATTTAAGTTAAATCGGTACTTCTGGGCGGTCGCGTAATATTGCTTTGAATTTACAACACCTAAACGGGCTCTATTTCTATATTAAGGCGTCTTAGTTACTATAGTGCAGTCCTATACTAAGACATCTTAGTTACTATAGTATAGTCCTATATTAAGGCGTCTTGGTTAATGCAGTGCAGTCCTATATTAAGGCGTCACGGTTACTACAGTATAGTTATATATTAAGGCGTCTTAGTCACTATAGTAAAATAACTATTTAAATATTCTTATAAAGCCAATCTAAAGAACGCCGGCCTTATAGCCGTTCTAGCTAGTTAATAGCCCGTCTCTTATCTCTTACTATACCGTCTTCTACACGCCGTCTTATATCCTTAATTATTTTACGGTGACGGCTATAGAATATAGCCTTGCCGTTAACCCGCCAGCGTGCCCCCTAGTAATAATTAAGAGCTTTAATTAACGGCCTACCTACTAGCCCTAAAGTCTACTTAGTCTAGAGCTAGAAGACCAAGTTACCGCCTTAAAGCATTTTATATTTCCTTAGTGGCGCCTATAGGTTAAGAATAAATAGGAGAGATAGTTAAGTATTAACTTATACCTGCGCTAGTAGGGGCAATGCAGATATAGTAGACGGCTAAGTAGGTGGTGTAGATATTATAGACGACTAAGCAGGCGGTACAGATATTATAAACGGCTTAAATACTATAGACGGCTAACCGGGCGGCGCGGATATAATAGACGGCGTGGGCCTACTTAAAGGTAGACGTATAGATTCTATAGGACCTATTGTTACGGTACTGGCATATTGCCGCAGATTGCCGTAAAGTGCCGTTACGTAACCGGAGGATTGTATATAACTTTAAGCGGTGCTTCTATTCTTCCCCTTTCCTTTCTTTAGCTTTAAATCCTTATTTATAGACAATCCAATTATATAGGCTTGCTTGACCCTCCTGCCGTGCCTGTGCCTTAATTAACTAAGTTACTAATATTATCTAAAGCTCCTCTACTCTTTCTTCCTAAGAAGGAACTTAAATATATTTACAGACTAAAAATAGGACAGGAACATAGAATAGGACCCTAAGGACATTATTAAAACTATAAGGATAGGATAAAACCAAAGGAATATAAATAGAATGCGAAACCTAAGAATAGGATACGCATAGACCAGAACCCCTAAAAAATAAATAAATACCAAAAATTACTTAATACCCCTACCACTATGCTAAGAAATATAATAGCCAGCAAAGCCGCTATAGGACCTATAAATACCTTTAATAGTAAAATAGTTACTGTCTTAACCCCCTAAGAAGAGCTTATAGCAGCTAATACTAAAATCAAACGACTTTAAGAGCTGCTTAAAACTAAAGACACTCCTATACCTAGTAAGGAGTTATTAAACACCTAAAGACTTGCTACGGTCTTTAAGGCCCTAGCCTAATATATAGTATTAGTATTATTGTGGTCTGTAAAGGTTATAGACCCCCTATTACTTACAGACAGAACTAACCCTATATTTAATAATTAGAAGCTTTAACTGCAAAATAAGCTTAAAGTTAATATAGACTACTTCCCTACTACTTAAGCTAAGATGGCCTATATCTTTGGCTGTACTAGTAGGGATATATAGACGCACTTATATCCGCGATATGCCTAGGATTTAACAGACCCCTTCCTCTCTAGAAAAGAGATAATTAACTACCTGTTTTCTATTTATAAGGACCCCTTTAAGATATAGAACGCCTGCCTTAATTATAAAGCCTTTAATATAAAATGACGGAAATCTTTTTAGCCTTTTAGACCTACTTTCTATACCTAGCTGGCTAAGCCTATATTCCTTATAAAGACCTAATGCTAGACCTCTTTAATAAGCTTACCCTAGACCTATAGCGCGCTATACTACTAGTCTTTATTACTATATAAACGCTAAACGTACTTACGGACCACTGCTTAGCTATTAATTAAGGCCTCTATTAAATTAAAGTATAAGCTAAGCGGTATAAAGCTAGAAACTTATTAAACCAGACTATAAGTACTATAAGAACGGCCTGTAGTGCCCTAGTATAATTAGCAACTCCTATAGTACTAGCCGTATAGCCCGCTGTTAATTTAGTAACTAGCTACGCAGCTAGTCCTACCGCAGGCCTAGCGCATACTCGGCCTATATATAGCGACCCCTATAGATAGGCCCTTAGCTATTAAAGAGCTTGCTTTTTATACGGTTAAAGGGACTACTTTGCTAAGGATTGCCCAATAAAGCAAAGATAGATAAGATTTTATTAATATAAGAAGATAGCGTAGAGTTAGAAAAAGAGGAACCCTAGAGGAAGACTCTTCTTTAAGGTTAAAAGGGATTAATATGTTATACGTTAATCTGGGTTGGCTAGTTAGTAGAAAAGGCTACACTATCCCTTATACTTTATTCCGTAATAGATATTAAGTTTTAACCTCTACCTTAGCTGACTTTGGAGTAAATGCCTTTGCCTTAATAGATACCTAGTGTGCTATAAAGCTGGCTAACTTTTTAAATATACCCCTTAAAGAACTGCCTAAACTAATTCTTATTTATAGGTATAATGGACAGATAGGGCTACCTATTATAACTATCTTGCGAAATTACCTTCGCGTAAATAGATAAAGGCAGTATAATATCCCCTTTTTTATTACGGACCTAGGAAACTATAATATAATCTTAAAAAGAAAATGGCTAGCCTACTTAGGCCTATAGCTTAACGTTTAAAATAGACGGCTTATTTAGCCTAAAATCCTACCCCTAACCCCTTTTTTATAAAGGAAATCAGCATTATAATAGAAAACCTTATACAGCTATAGATAGACACCATTTATTAGGCCAATGCTATATATAGGGACTAGGCATTTAAGAAAGATATATAGCTTAATCCGTAACGGATCCGTATACTATAACACTACTAATATTGTGCTGCCGGCACTAGGGACCTAGGAAGCCAGTAATAAGCTAGATAGGTTAGGCCCTATATAGCCATAAAGAATAGTAAGGAATATTAAACGCCGTACTAAATAAATAGACCAGAAAGATAACTTACAGAAGATGGAATAGGAGCTAAGGAGGGTTATAAACCCTTAACTGCAAAATATGGTTTATAGAATATTTATAAAGAAACTTATAAACCTCCTACTAGTTAATATCTGCTATATTAGCGCCATAGAGTTCTACTAAAACTTAAAATGGTCTAATACCGTTGCCTTTATAACTAGCTTATATAAAATTAACCGGATAATTAAAGATAAGAAAGCCCTAGCCTATAACTAGCTTAGTGGGGAAAGTAAGCTTATAGATAAGGAGCTAGTAGAACGGAAACTACTCCACTAATACTAGGAATTTAAGGACATATTCTCTAAGGCAGTATCCAATATACTCCTGCTTTACTAACCGTATAACGACAAGATTAAGATTAAGCTAGATAAAGAAAACATCCTTAGCTATAGCCCCCTTTGCTAGTAATCTACTAATAAGCTATAGGCCACTAAGTAGTACCTTATTAACAACCTTAATAAGGGCTTTAATAAGCCTAGCCAAGTCCCCTTTACCTTATCTATTCTCTTTATAAAAAAGCCTAATAGCGGACTTTATTTCTGGATTAACTTCTATAAACTAAACTATATAACCTATAAAGACTAATATCTGCTGCCTTTATTTAAAGAAACCCTAGCCCATATAAGTAAGACTAAGATTTTTATAAAGCTTAATATCCACTAGGCCTTTTACTAAATTAGGATAGACCCTAGATTTAAGGATCTTATTATATTTCGGACCCGCTATAGATTATATAAATATAAAGTACTACCTTTTGGACTAACTAACGGACTAGCTATATACTAGTGGTATATAAATGACGTACTCTTTAACTACCTTAATAACTTCTATATAGATAACATTATAATTTACTCTAAGGATAAATTGGAATATAAGGAATATATTTATAAAGTCCTATAACCGCTCCACAAAGTGGGTCTCTAGGCTAATATTAGGAAGTTAGAATTTAGTATTAAGCGCACTAAGTATTTAGGGTTTATTATTAGTATAGACAGAATTAAGGCAGACTGGGAAAAAATGGCTATAATTAATTAGTGGGAACCCCTAAGGACCGTAAAGGGGGTATAGTTATTCCTAGGTTTCTATAACTTCTATAAACGCTTTATTAAAGACTATAGCAAGATTGCTTAGCCTCTTAACCGCCTTACTAGAAAGAACTAACCTTTTTATTTTAATGCTGTATATAAAAAGGCCTTTAACAAACTTAAAAAGCGGCTAGTCTCTACTCCGCTACTGGCCTATTTCTACTTAGAATAGCCCTTAATATTAGAAACGGATACTTTAAATAGTATAACAGCTGCCGTCTATTCCCAGAAACAGCTAGATGGAGAATAGTACCCTATTATATACTATTTAAAGACTATAATAGACGCTAAGCTAAATTACTATATCTATAATAAAGAGATACTGGCTATTGTTTCTAGCCTTTAGCACTAGCGTGTATAGCTATAGGGGACCCCTAAACCTATTTAGGTAGTCTTAAATTATAAGGCCTTGGAATACTTTATAATAACTAAAGCTATTACAGCCTAGTAGGTACGCTAGCCGGATATCCTATCCTAGTTTAACTTCCTAATTATATATAAGCTAGGCGCAACTAACTATATAGATGCCCTTATAAGGCGTAAGCAAGACCTAGATAACTAGATAGCTATAAAGATTATATTATGGATTTAGACGCTGCTATAACTAGAGTACCTTAACCCCTAAATATAGGTAAAACTAAATATAGACCCCATAAAGGCCGAGATACGCCCTATTAACACTATAAAACTTAACCTTATTAATAAACTACTATAAGTAAATTATACGGCCCCTTTGTTATAAAAGTACTATAAAAAGGTAAAGGGTGTTACTATCCTATAATCCCTTAAAAACGGACTACTAAAGTATAAGGAACGGCTAGTAGTAGCTAAGAAATAAAACTTATAAACTTGGCTTATTGCTAAAGCACATACTTAGATCTCTATGGCCCACCTTAAAAAAATAAGACTTATAAGATTATTAGCAACCATTACCACTAGCCTAGAATAGTTATAGATATTAATTACTATATACGAAACTGTAACGACTGCTGTAGGTCTATAATTTTATAAGATAAGACCCTAGGACTATTAAAACTACTCCTAATACTAGAGCGCCCCTAGTAGTATATCTCTATAGATTTCCATAAGCTACCTATAGACTGTAGCGGATATAATATAGCTATAGTTATAGTTGACCGCTTTAGTAAGCGCCCGTTTTTAATCCCTTACTATAAGAATATTAATGCTAAAGAGGCGGCTTAATTATATATCCACTATATCTACCAAATTTATAGACTACTAGATACTATTATATCCGACTACGGGCTATAATTTATATTAGCTTTTTAAAACGAGTTTACCTGGATTCTAGGCATTAAGCTAAAGCTTTTTATAGCATACTACCTCTAGATAAATAGCTAGACGGAGATTATAAACCAGTATTTAGACTAGAGACTCCGACCCTTTATTAACTACTTTTAGGATAATTAGGCCGAACTACTACCTCTAATAGACTACGCCCAGGCTACCCTACCCTATAACTCTATAGAATTTATACCTATCTAGCTAAAAATAGGGTATTTACCCTATATAAGCTTTAACTAAGAAAGAATAGAAGGGCTACAGACTATATGCGAAAACCTATCGTATAAGGAAGCCTAGTATTACGCTAAACGCTTAAAAGAGGCCTGGAAAGTAGTCTATGCAACCCTAGAAAAGGCCTAGAAATTAATAGAACAGTAGGTAAATAAGTATAGGCGTAAGTCTAACTTTACTATAGGCGATAAGGTTTAGGTTATAACAAAGAACTAGAAGATAGAATGGCCTAGCTATAAGCTAAACTATTAAATAGCAGGACTATATAAGGTCCTTAAGAAGAGAGGCAACTTATATAAAGTAAAGCTCCTAAATTTAATTAAGGTCTACCCTGTTTTCTTACTAGATAAGCTATAAAAAGCTATAAATAACCTATTATCTAAATAAAAGAATAAACCGCCCCTACTAATTTAAGTTAATAGTAACGACAAATAGGAAATTAAAGAAATACTAGCCTATGGACTTATAAGGGGAACACTAAAGTACTATATAAGTTGGAAAGGCTATAATCTGGACCCTACTTAGTACCCTGTATAGAATTTTATAGGTAGTCCCTATAAGTTATAAGAGTTCTATAGCTATTACCCTAATAAACCTAGACCGCTAAAGTACTTAGATAAGTAGATGGAATGCTAGTATAGTAAGGATAATAGGTTGCCTATAGAGTATAAAGACAAGAACGCCCTATAGGTATAATATAGATATATAAAGCCTAAGGGTAGGCTTTTCCGAAAAGGGGGGGGGGGATATTATAGTACTGGCATATTGCCGTTAGATTGCTGTAGATTGCTGTAGATTGCTATAAAGTGCCATTATATGACTGGAGGATTATATATAACTTTAAGCGGTGCTTCCGTTCTTCCCCTTTTCTTTCTCTAGCTTTAGATCTTTATTTATAGACAATCCAATTATATAGGCTTACTTGACCCCCCTACCGTGCCCGTACCTTGATTAACTGAGTCGCTAACACCTATCTAGATGCCTATCTTCCCTTACTAGATCTATATTAGTGCGAATAATGCTAATAACCTTTCTATCTTGCTAAGGCGTTCTAAGATTATTTATACGCGTAATTAAACCCCTTTTATTTTAGAGACTATGGCTTTATATCTTAACTTAGCTACAGCCTTATAGGCAGGCTGGTATTTCTATATTATTAGCTTATTTAGCGTAACTATATTAGCTAGCGAGCTTTTTACCTATATAGTAAACCTTTAGTACTCCTTATAGCTAAAGAGGGGGTCCTTTTATAGGGGGTAAAGTGGGAACTGCTTATATAGGATTACCAAGTCCTATAATAGGATTACCCTAAGCACGTAGAAAAGGCGTAGAAATTCTAAGCCTATAAGGTTAAGCTATATAACCTTATTATTAGCCCTACCTAGGTAGTAGGCCTCTATATATTTTAGCCAGATATTAGTCTTAGGCTATATCTTTAAATAAAGGGCCTTTTCTGGCATCTTCTATATATAGGGGAGAAAGTAGCCCTTTTCTTTCTTTAGGAAGCCGGTAATTAACCGTATAAACATATAGGATAGGTAGCTAAGGTAGGCTCCTATTATTGTGTCCGTATTCTAACGTCTAAGCAATAAGTTAAAGGCAGAAATTAAACGGATTAAGAAAGTAATACTGAGTTTAAGGATTTAAAAGGGTCTAGGGTAGCTAAACTAAATACTATAAACTAAAGACTTAATAGTACCTAGAAAACCTTTATCCGTCTATAACAAATATAGATAGCTCTTTAAAGTTGCAAGCAATATTAGCAACTCCGCCAGTCTAATGGCCAATAATTGTTATAGAGAGGTTGGCTAAGTAATTAAAAAGCTGGAGAAGAAGCTATAGAATAGTGGTCTAATAGAAATCTAATAGGGGGTCAATAAGGAATCTTTAAGGCGATTATAATAGTAAATGTATAAAATTAAGATGGGATAAGGCTTTTGCTCTATATATTTGCTATTTTAGTTATTTAGAGGACCTTAGGTAGGGGTGTATAATATAGGAATTTAATTAAAGTCGCGCACAAGGTGTAATAATTTATTAGTATGCGTGCAGTGTCCGCTTTTAATATATTATAAGGTTTGGGGGGGAACATTAGTATAGCAGCCTAGTAATAAATTGGTAAGAAGTTATTGTATAGAAGCGGATGTAGTAAAGTAGTATTACTTAATTTAGTTCCACTAAAGTCTACCAATACCCTCTTCCGGTATATCCTACTGCTTATCCTATTTTAATGGCGCCTTTTCTACTAAAAACTACCTAGTAACTACTAAATTCTATTAGTGCTCTACTAGATTCTATACTTTATCCCGTTTCCCACTAGATTCTATTAACACTCTACCAGTTTCTATTTTTTATCTTACTTACTACCAGACCCTATAGTACTCTGCCTATCTTAACTTCTTATATTATTCTCTGCCGGATTTTATTAGTACTCTACTAGCCTTTATCTCTTGTTATATCTTCTACTATATTCTACTAATCTTATGCCAACTTCTACTATACTTTATAATAACTACTAGTTTTGTTAGCTTTTAATTAATTTCCATCTTATTTTACCTTATTAATTAGATTTATACTAGGTAGCTAATAGTTTCTACTTTGCTGCTTGCCCTCTATTACACTAGCCTCTTTCTACTATATTCCACCTTAGGTTAAGGTTTCTATTATATTCTATTTATATATATATATATAAGTCTACTTTATGACTTACTCTTATTTACCCTACTCTATTTACTAACCTTATATAACTAATTTTGGCAAAGTTACCTGTTATTTAATATTTGCTTATACTCTTGCCTTACCTTTACTTTTACCTAAACTCCATTTAATCTGCAATTTTAGATTAATCTAAGCAGGTATATGCAGATAGAATCCTCCAATGTGTTATTCCTATAAGTGTATGCTTAATAACTAACTTACTTATTCCCAATAGTTCTATAAACTTATCTCTTTAGACCGTAGCTGGCTTTATAATTCTCCTATATTTAATATAACCATAAGCATAGAACTACTAAGCTATATTCCTAAACCAAACCTAAAGAAGCAATAGGGCGTAAAATGGAGGGATAATTAGATGCCTATTACAATGCCTAGTATTACGGCGCTGGTGGAAAACGATGGATCTTGGCAGACGTGGATTATAGTAGACGCGAGTCACGTGACTCGAGGACCGCATAAAATATCGAGCGGCGCTGCTATTCTTCTCCTTCCTTTCTCTAACTTTGGATCCTCGTTTATAGACAATCCAATCGTACAGGCTTGCGCGTCCCTCTTCCCGTGCTCGTGCCTCCCGACATTTCCAAAATTATACCAAAACTTACCCTTTTTAACTTTAAATTTCTCCACTACTATACTATAATAAATTATAAAATTTAATTTATGTATAAATAAATACTATCTTTAAAATAATTAAAAGTTATTTTTAAAAAAAAATAAAGTTATTAAAAAGTTATTTACGCTAGAAGTTAAACAACTTTATTTTTTTTAGGTTTTACTAAGAAATTCCTTAGCGAGAGGGTAGAAAATCAAAGTTATTTAACTTCTAGCTTAAATAACTTTTTAATTTCTTAAGTTTTTTTTAAAATAACTTTTAATTATTTTAAAAATAGTATTAATTTATATATAGCTTAAATTTTATAATTTATTATAGTATAGTGGTAGAGAAAATTAAAGTTAAAAAGGGTGAGTTTTAGTTTGATTTTGGAAATGTCGGGAAACTAATGTCTAGGAATTGTAAAGGAAAGGCTAGGGAATGGCGTTAAAATATAATCTAAGAGATATTGGATATAGAAGAAGAACTAGATAATTTTCTTACCTTAAAGGTAGATATTATAAAGTGCTTTATAAATTGCTTTCCTAGTAAACAATGGCCTTTAAAATATACTATAACTAAAAAGCGTTAGTATGGGTAAGAAATCCTTATGCCAGTTATTACTAAATAGGGACTGGCTTTTAATATACCAATTTATTACCCTAGCTTCTTTAACCTACTCTATAGTCTTATTAAACTTATTATTAAGCAAGCTACCACTAAAATTAAAAATAAGGATGGCGTTCCCTTAGTACTAACGCCTAAGTAGTTAAATCTACTAACGCCCTTACGCGAACCAGTTAACCTCTTAAACCATTTCCCTAACACTCTAATACTTAGTTTAGATAATACTAGTTATAGTTCTGCCTTACTAACCTTAGAGTTAAGCACTCCTATTAGACACTAATTATTATATAAGCCTACTATATAGAAATATGGGTTAGGCTACCACTTTACTAATATAGCCCTATCATAAATAAGCTCCTCTATCCCTATTAAAATGCCAAAGTATAATAAATATTGTGTAATAATAGTTATATACAGAATGGAAAGGACCTTAATATAGTTACTTTGTCTTAATTCTAGTGCGATGGTGCTAAAGGACCTGTAACTTTTGTATAGTTTAACTATAATAAACTTCTTGCTTATCTCTGCGCTAAGGGTATTATTAATCTTAAGTTGGAAATCTTAGCACTTAGAAACGGTAGGTCTGTATTTAGTGGCAAGCAGGTATTCCCATACTTTAAAATATTTATACTTTTAATAGCGACGTACAATAAAAGGCATTATCTACTTATTTTTAACATTATACTAGCTCTATACCTTAAGCAGAGCAAACGCCAAATAGTTTTAGCGCTTTTAACTAATGGTACCAATTACCTCTCTACTAATAATAATAATGCCAGCGATATAGTGCGGCCTAGTTGGTTGGGTAAACTTAATACTAAGCTACTTATTAATGAGAAAATAGCAGCTATAAGGCTTAATAGAAATGCTACTTTATTAAAAGCTTTTACTAAGCACTTAGCGCGTAAGAGCACTACTATTTACTCCTTAGGAGATAATGCCCGCTAGGATAAACTAGTAACTATTCTAGAGGAAGATAGTAAGAAAGAGAAGGGTAATAACGCCGCTAAATTAAAGGATAATATATTTAATACGCCTGCTACTTTAGAGGAATATATAAACCTTACTACTAAGGTAGTAGAAGAAGGCGAAGATAGGTTACACTTTTAGGTAGTTAACCCTACGGCTAGCCTTACTAATAAAAAGCTAGAAGAATTACTAGGCTATAACTTTATAATATAATTAGAGGATTATGTTTTACTAGTTAATAAGATATTTAATAAGATAAAGGGTAAGAACGCCAAAACTAAATATTTAATAAAAGAAAATTGGTCCTTAATATATACCGTTTTTAAATAAAATAAAAACGATTTTAAGACATAAGTTACTTTACTAGGGTTTAAGCACACACTTTATCTCTACTAGGTCTTACTAATTACTTAATACTTTACGCAGTATTATAATTTTTTTGGTGGAATTATTAGTAATAAATAAGGCCTTAGTAAAACCTATTTTGTGCTACTTCCTATTATCTTTAATTACCTACTAGCATAGAATACCTACAACATTAATAACGACAGAAAAGATAATATACTATAGCTTAGGTATTGCATAGATAGGGAAGTGCAATCTTAGCCTTCTTTAACTGCTAGACGTCGCGTTTAGATACGCGGAGGTTATCTTTAGTTTCTTAACGTATATTATTAGCGAGTGCCTCATAAGCTTATTATTACAGTACTGGCATATTGCCGTCAAGTTGCCGTAGATTGCCGCAAAGTGCCGTCACGTAACTGGAGGATTGTATATAACTTTGAGCGGTGCTATAAGGGATATTATTGCGGACACCTTGGGTTGCCTTTAGGACAACCTCCAGACGCCCCTTAGATGGTCGTCGGTTACGTGCCAGAGGCACGTGCCCGTAGTATATAGTCTCCACGATCCCAGAGGCCTTACCTTCTTAAGGATTCGTCTCTCTTACTAATCTATCCTATTCCACAATCGTGTCCTTATAGCCCCCTGTTTACAAAGTCCCCTTACATTTAAATCCTTCCTACTCTATCTAGAAGGGCAGCTGGCTTTAAGGACTAGATTGTTTATTTATATCTTTTATTTATATCTACTATCCTCCCTTAAAATCTCGCAATAACCTAAATGGAAACTCCATAAATACCTTATAGACAGCCGTCGCGCTAAGGCAGGAAGGTCCCTCTAATAGCAAGAGATTGCGACAATATAAACCTCTAGGTAAGACGGCCAAACAAGCCTTAACACCCAGATACACTAAGAGCTTAAAGACTCTTACATACCTATAGTTATTAGCAACACTAAGGAAAATACAGACACCCTCTATAACAGTTACAATACTGCTAGAAAGCAGCCAGAACCCCTCCGGCCTCACTTAGGCTAATTGGAAGATTAAGCGCCAGACGCAACCCTAAAATCTTCCCCTAAACTAGAAATGCTAGAGGAATACACTAACGTGCCTAATTAGGGACCTAACTAGAACCCTCCCAGAAGACTACTAGCCTATAATTGGCATAGTGGCAGCGTATAGACTGCCTATAAGCTAAATAGGCCTACCCCTTTAAGCAATCCAACCTAACCACTAACTTAAGACTTAAGCCTCGCAGGGAAACCTATATTAGCTACTAGTACCAACACTACCTCTATAGCCGGAGCCTCCCTAGGCCCAAAGTTAGAAAGTTAAGAGCCCCACACCAATTTTCTTTAAGGAGGATATTAGGAAGCTGCCGCAAGGCTCTTAGAAGCTATATAAGAAGGAGCCACTAATAAATATATTAAAAACCTCTAGGGGCAGGTCTAGATCTAATAGAGCTTAATTTAAGCTAGATAAAATCTTTTATAACCTAGCTAAAGATAAGGGCCTTCTAGGGGATACCTAGTACCTACCTAAAAAGGTGTAGAAGACTTAGAGAGGTATCTATATAGCAAATAGAAAAAGGATATAGACCAACTGGCTAAGGCCTCTAGTAGTTTAGAACTCCGCTAGAGACCTAACGCCTAACAGTTAGACAATTAGGTTTGTAAAATAGATAACTTCTTTAAAATACTAATAATACAAGATAATACCAAAGAGCGTATCTATTAGATTATCAGTAAGATTAAAGATTAATCCCTAAACTAGATTATACTAAATTAGCTTAATAAAGAGCAAATTACTATATAGCTATAGCTGCAAACCTTCCTAAAGAAGTGGGCTTAAGATCCGCATATTATATAATATAATTATATAAAACTATTCTAGAATAGGATACAGCTTAACCGCCACAATTTCCGCCAGTTTATAAACTTTATAGAAACTCATGCTTAACTAATAGATCTAGAGCCCTTTAAAAACAAGGACGGTAGCATCTATAAAAAGAAAAAAATTGGATTTATCTAGGCTAGAATTAAGCTAGCAATTTGTAATAAAATAAAGCGCGTGGGAGCCCTATCGCAGATCACTATATATACAGATTTTAAACGAGCGGTTCTAAACGCTAAAGATATAGTAAGGAACCAGACCTCTTCCGGCAAGAAGCTGGGGGGTAACCAAAAACGCAGGCACTCTAGTAGCAACGCAGGGCAGACCTAAACTTTAAAGAAGCCGTTCTTAAAGAGAAATCTAGAAGGGTTAAAGTTAGGGACCTTAAGTAATAGGAAAGACTTCTAGGGCCAACCTAACACCCATTTAGCACCCTTATAGGAACACTCTAAAAAGTTAAAAGAAAACTTCTCTAGAGGTAAACCCAATTAAAAAAACAAGTAGGGTAATAACCGCACTAATAATCTAAAAAAAGAAAAGCCCTAGTTTCGGACCTCTTCTAGCTACAATTAAGGTAAAATACGGAAGGAAAGACTCTCTATATTTCTATTAAGCTAGAAATAGTACTCCCTACAGGCGAGGTACGTTAGTTCCAAGCACTATATAATAGCGGCACTAAAATCAATCTTATACAATATAATTTGGTAAAAGAGCATAAGCTTATCCTATTACTAAAGTAGTAAAAACCTATTATAGGGTTCCTAGATAAGCATTAGATCAAACTATACAGTGCCTATAAGCTTACAGTATTAGTGGCCGACATATATAACTGCACTAAGATAGTCGGCCCATAACCCTTCTAGGCGGCTAACTTCATAGGCTATAACCTTATTCTTGGATATCCTTAGCTTATAGAAGCAGATCCTAAAATACACTTTAAAATAGGAGCCTTTAAATAGTAGAACAATAAAGAATTAGAAGGGCGTATTTTACTAATAAGCTTAAAAGACATCCTAGAAGATATAGCTCTAGGAGAAACAGTATACACCTTATACCCAAAGAAGTATTAGATCCAACCCTTATTCTATAGCAAGATAGGTATAGAGCCTAGTATAGGCGATAACCCTTCTATAACAGATACCCTATAGAGAACTGCCGGATAGGTTGTAGAGACACTATAGGGAGGCGGCGATCTTAAAGATCCCACAAGATACTTCTACCGCCATAGGTTACTCTAGCTTAAGCAATACACAGAAAGTATGCTATAACACCTCAAACGCTATATTAAAGAGTTCCCTACCCTCCACTAGCTACCGCATAAAACTATTTAACATATAGTGGCAACTATATACAAACAGCCACCACAGTACGCAACGCTGCCCACAAGCGTCCTAAGGGACCTCTAGGACCTACCTAATAATAACGCGGAGGATAAACGCGACCCCAATTTATCAAATATCCTAGTAGGCCTAAGGGACTTACTAAGGGTATTTTTAGGTAGGTAAGTAAAAGTCCTTTAGCAGAACTTGGAATATAATTATATAATTAATCTAGAAAAAGGCAAACAACCACCAAACCTTCCTATCTATAACCTCTCTTGCAAAGAGCTTAAGATCCTATAGGAGTACCTTAACGGCTTACTAGAAAAGGGATAGATACAGCCTAGTAAGTCGCCAGTAGGCATACCAATCCTCTTTATCCCAAAACCAGATGGGACTATAAGGCTATATATAGACTATTACAGTCTTAATAAGATTATAATTAAGAACTATTACCTACTACTACTAGTTAGTGAAATGCTAAACCAACTATCCAGGGCAAAGATCTTCACAAAGCTAGACCTATAAGACGCCTATTATAGGCTCTATATTAAAGAAGGGGATAAGTAAAAGACCGCTTTTAAAACCCAATACAGCCACTTTAAGTATATGGTAATGCCTTTTAGGCTAGCCAATGCGCCTACAACATTTTAATTATACATTTATAGAGCCTTAGGGGGACTAGTTAACCGCATATATATTATCTACCTAGATAATATTCTAATCTACTTAGAAGATAAGGATTATAATAAGCAACACATCCACAAAGTACTAGAATACTTGGATAATTGGGGCCTCTACGCTAAGGCATTAAAGTATGTCTTTAACACCAAGCAGGTTAAGTTCCTGGGTTACATTATAACGCCTATAGGTATAGTTATAGACCTAGTACAAGTATAGATAATTTAAGAGTGGCCGGAGCTAGAGAGCTACTAGGATATTTAAGTATTCCTAGGCTTTGCCAATTTCTATAGGCGCTTTATCTATAACTACTTAGACATCACCTAATACCTATCCAACTATATTACTAAAGCTTCCTAAGACCTAGCCTAAGGAGCAAAAAGCTTAAAGGCGGGAAGAAAGAAAACTAAAAAGGGACTAACCAAATAGTATAAACCATGGATATGGCCTAGAAAGGTCTAGGAAGCCTTTTAGGAACTAGGCGCAAAATTCACAAAAGCTCCACTATTATAGCATTTTAACCTAGATTAGCCACTAATAATAGTCACTAATATATTAAATTTTGCCCTTACTAGTATTCTACTGCAACCTAATAGGTATCTAGACGCTACCCAGCTCTACTAAAGACCAGTAGTATTCTATAGTAGAAAATTCCAGGGACCTAAAGTTAGGTATTATACCCACAATAAGGAACTGCTTGCCATAGTTAACTGCTTTAAATAGTGGCAACACTGCCTTAAGTACGCGAGCCATACCACTTATATACTCTTAGATTATTATAATCTACACTACTTTATAACTACAAAGAAGCTTACACCTTAACAAGCCAGATAGGCAGAGAAGCTTATATAATTTAACTTTAAGATCAAATATAAGCTAGGGGAAAATAACCCTACTAACAGACCATTATAACAGCCAGACTATACCAAAGGCTTTAAAACGGGAGAAGGAAAACAGATAATAGATATCTTACTCCCTACATTGTAGAACAAGCTCTAGGTGTGGGATACTTAAGCACCCACAGCTCTATATACTAAGTCTTAGGCGGTGTAAACCCTATTGGTCTTCACTGACGTTCCAGCTAGTACCTGGTCCATTGCCAATAAGGGTCCAAAAATACCTAAATAGGACGTCCCTAATATAAGTTTAGAACCTAGTAATACACCACCCTTAATTACTAAGCTATCCCCTTAAACTAAAAGTAAAGCCATAAAGCAATTAGAACCTAGAGCCCTATAATAACCAAAGGACTTTAACCTCATAGCGGCCTTCCTAACGTACGCGTACCAAGAAGTTACAAGATCTATAGTACCATCTAGTCTTATACTTAAAGCAGTATAAGGCGAAACAGCTTTTACCTAGGAACCATCTAAAAGGTTAACGGATCTTATCTATAAGGTGCAACAGAGGGACGCCTCCTATACTATCTTTAATATGGAAGTAGACCGGAAACGTAATAGAAAGGAAGCTAAAAGGCGCTAAAATTAGGAACTAGACCCAATAGGCCTACTGCGTAGAAATAGCAAGATTTTGGTGCTATAAAAAGCAAATCTATAACAGAAAATCCTTATAAGGAATCACAATAATCCTCTAGGCGGCCACTATAGTTAAGTTAAGATAGTGGAATTACTTTAATGTAAATACTACTAGCTAAAGCTTAAGTAGGAAGTAAAGGAGTACATTAGCTACTGTAAGAAGTATTAAGTATATAAAATCCAAAGGCACAAGCTATAGGGTTTACTTAAATCAGTTCCCCCCACCAGTAAGCTATAGCAATATTACGCTATAGACTTTATTACAGATCTCCCGCCCTTAAAAGATAAGTAAGGATAAACATACAATTCGGTCCTAGTACTTATTAATAGGTTTTTAAAGTACGTCCAATACCTTTCTATTAACAAGACAATTAACGCATAAGCGCTTATAAACCTAATTAAGGAGAAATGCTTTCTTAAAGTAGATTAACCACACTCTATTATTACTAATAGGGGCAGCGTCTTTACAAGCCAGTACTGGTCAGATCTATGCTTTTATTTAAAGATAGACTACTATTATAGTACGGCTTTCCACCTATAGATAGATAGGCAAACGGAACGCCAGAACTAGGAACTAGAGTTATATCTACAAATATATTTAAACTACCAGCAAGACAATTAGTGTAAGCTACTTCCATATATGGAGTACGCTTATAACTCAAAACAACATACATTATATTAGTTTGCACCAATCTAGATTACCTATAGTGTCTAACTATTAGGATTTAATAGTATACCCAACAATTACTAGCTAAGGCCGCATAATTAATTATAGGATCCTACTAGGAAGTCTAAGGACATCTACTAGAGAGTACAAGGATACCTTAAGGAATAGAAGGAGTAATAAAAATATATAAAGTAGAGCCTACAAAATGCACAAGAGTAGTAAAGACTTTAGTACAACCACAAACACCAAAACAAGCATTTTGGCATAGGCGATAAGGTTCTATTACATTTAACAAATATTAAAACCTATTAACTATTAAAGAAGCTTAATATAAGATACCTAGGTCCCTTCCAAATTAGGAAATAAATTAGTAAGCTAGCCTACTATCTCTAGCTACCCCTATCCATAGCCCATATACATCTAGTATTTTACATAAATCTACTAGAGCTATGGCACAGACCACTACTAAAAAAGAACTTCTATCTAGGCCCAATTAAACACCCTAAAGTGGTAGGCGAGCAGTATAAGGTTAAAGCTATACTATGCTATAAGTCTGTTAAGAACAAGCTTTAATATAAAGTTAAATAGCTAGGCTAGCCTACTAAGGACTCTATATAGAAACCAGAGGATTACCTTAATTATTATAAAGATATTCTAAAAGAATATTAGGACTAAGGTCTACAATCTATAAATTATAGAAAGCGCTCTAATACTACGGTGTCATTGCAACCTATAAAGAAAGCTTGTAGTAGGCCAAGAGAGGCCCCAAAGAGTAAATAGATTAAATTAGATATAGAACAGACAAGCTCTAGAAACTATAAGGATTAATTAGGGCTACGGCCTAAAGTAGAACAGGTCCTTAGCCTTTTTATATACATAGTATAGAATTAATAAGGTATTTTGCTAGAATTGCATTCCTATTTATTAGTCTATATTAGGAACAATATTCCTATACCTTCCCAAATACTTTATAAGGCCTTCCCAATTGCTACTATATACAAGAATTAATCTCAAATGCCCAAATTAAAAGCTACTATGCCTTATCCCTAGGTGCAGGATCAGTATCCATTGGCCTACTAAGTAATAGCTAACAGAAATAAGATTCAGATCTAGATCCCTTAGTAGGAGTATAGGTAGGTATAAAAACGGGGGCAGGCTAATAAGGTATAGATAGAGCAAAGATCCTTAAACACTTAACACCAATATTAGGCCCAAACCAGTACCAACAAAGTTCTTAAGGCGTAAGCTTATAGTTAATAAAGACACACTTAAGCCCAGAATAAATAGAGACATTAGCTAGCTGGTAAAAACCAAAACCACCAAGACCTTGCTATAGCAATTATTAGTTACCTATCCGCTAGGTACCCAAAGGGTAACCTACCTAATACTATATTATATTGTGCTCTTTTAAAACTTAACGCGCATACGCAAACTCCTTTTTATAGTAAACAGCGACCTTCTTTTTATTACCCCTATCCCTTACCCTATCCTCAGTATACTAACCTTGCTCCCTTATTAGGCGTTACTAGCTGGCTTGCTAGGAATTATAGGCAGTGTAAATAGCTATGGTATAGTCTTAAATTTAACCCAGATATTTAGCATTAGCGCTAGAATAAAAGAGAGCCCAGGCAATATAGTAGTTAAGAATATTAAAGGATTATTGCCACTTAGGCCCAGGCTATATTAAAGCCTAAAGTTAGCAATAGAAACCTATTAAGGATAGGAAAGCTTACCTTAACGCAACTACCACTCTTAGTACATATGCATTAATTATAAGGACTAAAGGTATTAGACCTTACGCAGTAGGTCTTATTACAAGCATCTAGAATCTTCTTATTAGACTTCTAGTCTTTCAAGGACGTACATACAAAGTTATTTAGGTAGGACCAGTACCAGTTACGGGTTAGCGGAGGTTGGGGTTCCATATATAGTAATAAGGCCAGAATATGCTATAAAATCAGATTAGAAGAGCAGTTAGTAGGAGAACAAAGAGGCATATTAAATTAATAATAGAAAAAAAGAAAATCTTAATAATATATTAAAGATACGTCCAAATTTGGACGAAGGGCAATAATGGGAAGTAAGGGATTAAAGAAAAGGAGCAGCTCAATAAGCAAGGTATCTCTATACTTTACCTCCTAATACCCTTCCAGTAAATAGCCGCAACCTTGCTAATATAACTCCGTTACAATAGCGCAATTCAGAAGGAAGGAAACACGCGTATAAGCCATTTAGTTATTACTTCCTTATAAAAACTAATTACGCGGCCGGGGAAGGCAATTAAGACGCCAATTACAGACGCATATAGGTAAAATTATACCTAAACGATACTATAGTATTAAAGAATAACGTTATAGACGTTCTTAACAAATCGTATAATAGCTAGAGGCGCTATTACAAAGTGTCCCTTCTATTTACTAGGCAGTAGAGCTACACTAAATATATAGTATAGAACTAACAAGAAAGGATTATAGATTAATATCTTAAAGGTTAAAGACGACGGCAAGCCAAGGCTCTGTACGTTAAATCCCATACCAAAAGGTCCTATAGAACCATATTAGGAATACTAAATTGCCTATAATACTTATAATTAATTGCAGACCGGCATAAAGGCTTAGAAGTAAAGTTATATAAAAATCTTTAGGTTAGCCTAGGTAGTCACCAGTATATTTCTAGTAGGCTTCTAAGGGGTCTCCTAGCAATCCTCACATCTTTTCTCCAGTTATGTTTTTTCCTTATTAAGGTTTTCAGGAGTTTAAAGCAGGGGTTAGATAGATAGATAATATACAGCGGCTTACTAATATCTCTCTAAACCCCTTCCGGGACGAGCCCTTATAATCTCCCTACTGCAAGGTAATGGCAATTAGGGGCCGACCGTAAGAAGGGGGGGGGCAATGTAAGGGATATTATTGCGGACACCTTGGGTTGCCTTTAGGACAACCTCCAGACGCCCCTTGGATAGTCGCCAGTCACGTGCCAAAGGCACGTGCCTATAGTATATAGTCTCCACAATCCTAGAGGCCTTATCTCTTTAAAGATTCGTCTCTCTTACCAATCTATCCTGTTCTATAATTGTGTCCTTATAGCCCCCTATCTACAAAGTCCCCTTATAGGTGCTTCCATTCTTCCCCTTTTATTTCTCTAGCTTTAGATCCTTATTTATAGACTACTAATTATACAGGCTTGCGCGTCCCTCTTGCCGTGCTCGTGCCTCAATTGACTAAGTCACTAACACTTATAGGTCTTAGATAATATCGCGGTCTTAGGCAGTACGCATTTTAGCTTATATAAGCTTTAGGTAGTAGTTCTATAAAAGGCGGTAGTATTTATTAGGTTCTTATACTACCATTTTTATAAATATCTCGGCGTCTTATATTTTAATTTTAATAGGTAGTAGTTCTTCTGCTTGCTTATCTATAATTATATAGTTAATAAAAAATAAGACATTTTTAGTGTCTACCTTCTTAGGGGTTAAGGCTAGAGCTAATAAATTAAATTCTCCTAGGATTAATTAGCGTTATAGGTTAAGTATAGGTATTAGGTTGTTCTTTAGGTTTAATATAGTGGCTAATAAAGAATATTGTCTTACTATTATAGGTTCCTTAAAAGTATAAAGTAGGGTAACTTATAGACACGCTGCTTCTAGTAGCGCCTATAGTGTTATAAAGACGTAGAATTGGTTATAGGCTAATCGTTAGTAGTAAAAAGGCGCAACATAATGTTATGGGACGGAGGCAATGGCTATAGAGCGTATATATTCAAGGAGTCTACGGGACGTTACGCGATCGATCATAAGGGTCGAGGGCGTAAGGAGGTGATATACCTACGCGTAGCTAACGTAAGCTATACGCGAGGTGTAAGCAAGAGCACGGGGCTCTCCTATAAAGGCCCCTATAGTGGGGTTCCATAACACGGCATAATGTTTAAACCCCCTACTACCGAGCTGAACGGTATAATTAGGTTTTACTATAAATACAGAGTTAGTATTAGATTTAGGTACGGGTTCTTTAAGTATCTTTTTTATAGTAAAATACTAGTTCTTCTAGTACTTTTATATATTAAGCTTAAGCTTCTATTTAGTTTGGGGCGGTATAATAGTCTAAGTCGGTTTATGTAGTTTAGTATAATTTTTAGGCTCTTAGTAGACGTTAGTAGAAATCTTATATTAGTGGAATTTGGTAGAATTCTTAGGTATAGAGTAGATATTAGTAGAAATTTTAGACTAGTGGATCTTAGTGGATTTTTTAGGTTTTAGTTTTAGGTTTAAGCAGCGAGTTATAAGGCACTTCTGCTTATAATAGGAGGCGGTAAATAGAAGTTTAAGGTTGTCCTAATTAATAGTTACCTTATATAGCTTTATCTAGGGTTATCTAAAGATTATTAAGTAACCTAGGGTGGTAATAAAAAGCCTAATTAGTTCTTTATAGTTTAGGTATTAGAGTCTTAGAAATACTATATAGGTAATACAGCCTAAAACAGTATATTTACTGTTAAATCTAAAATATTAATATGCCGGTTAAGGGGGGTTAGAGTAAAACCATTATCTTATATAAAGATCTTATTAATAAATCCTATACTACTAGCTCCTATATTAATTAGGACTTAAGTATTAACCTATTAATTATTCTGCTAAAGATACTAGTTAACAGTTATACTATAATCCTAAGAGTTAGAGTTTATAATATCTAAAGTATTTAATAAGATCTTAAGGCAGCGCTGTTTTAAAGAGTGACTTAGCTCTAGGACCTTCCTTTTAAAGGCAATTAGAGCAAGGTCCCTATAGAATATTAGTTATAACTTTATCTTTATAAGTGGTGCTTACTAAATATAGGGCTAAAATCAGGTAAAGATTAAGGACAGTAACTGGAGAACTAGTGCGGTAAACGGTTACTAGTATTAGCCGTTTATAAATTGTATTAGGGTATAGAAATAGAGCAATATCTTAAGATATAAGCCTCGCTTCTGTATTTAAAGTAAAAGCCTAAGTTAATACGTCGTTCTTATTTAGGGGACCCTAGTAAGGCATACTCTAGGGTTCTAGAGTTAATATCTATAGCATTGAGATGCTTAGGCTGAGATAATAACTTAGTAGATATCCGTGGAGCTGTTATATTATATTAAGGAGTGGACTTCGGTATTAGGCATAGTATATTATTATACCATTTATTAATAACGTTTATATAGGCATTAAGGGCTTCTAGTAGGTCTATACCTATTAGGGAGGTTTTTTAGTTTAGGACTTAGGGATTTAATAAGGCTATTAATTAGTACGGAGTTGTTCCAGCCTATTTCCTTTATATAACAGTTAAATTTAGAGAAGTATACTAGAAAGCTTTTTATTTCTTAAGCTATATAGTTTATCTTTCTTTAAGTAGTAGCTTAGTGGTTTAGATTACTATATATAGCTTTAAGAAGTATAACTAGACTTTATACTAAGTTCGGTTAAAGGGGTTTAATAAGGTTAGCTATATCTCCTTTTAGTCAACTTAAGGCATAGTAGAGTTAGTTAGCATTACTAGTTAGCTTATTTTTAAGCTAGCTTAGAAATAATTAGAGTTTTTATTATTTACTAGTAAATATTAGAGGGTCTAGTAGTTATTTAGATTATTATAGTGCAGTAGTTAGTTTGGGGTGGATAACTACTATAGGTTTAGGACTCTTGTTCCGCATATTCGTCTCCAGAGATAGCGTTTAGTCTTAGAGCCCTAGTATAGGCATCTTAAGGGTATGGACTTCTTCTTAAAGTTCCTTAATTAATTGCTAGTGTTATACGTCTTGTTTAGCTTATTATTAAGTTAAAGTGGCTTAGTTTTATATAAAGGCGTTTATAAAAGACCCCCATATCTCTACTAATTGTTTTTAGAGTATAGATATAATACCAGCGGCTATTATAGGGGCTTTAAAGTTATTTTATATTTTAGAGGGTAGTATATAAGGTTAACGTAATGTAGTGTTATAGAGTAAGTATAAGTAATAATAATATATAGCGAAGTAAATATTATTAAGCTATGTATATAAACTATATAATAAAGTTAAAACGTTATATAAGGAAAAAAAGTAAAGAAATGGGAAGAAAGGGTATATATTATTAGTTTAGTTGCTTAGTTAATATATACACCAAGTAGAGTAGGATTTAAGTAGCGGTCCTAGCAGAACTTAATAGGATTTAGTAGACTTGGCAGAATATGGCAGAATGTGGCAGAATGTAGCAGATTGCCGTTAGATTGCCATCTCGCGGTCGGTCTCTTTTTGCTACGTTAGTAGAAACAGGTAGATATATACAAGGTGTTACAGAGGTGTCCCATAACATAAGAAATTGGCTTAAAAAAGTAGTTGGTAGGAGAATAAAGAGGTATATTAAAATAATAATAGAAAAGAAAATTTTTATAAGTATATTAAGTAAAACGTCTAAAATTGGATAAAAGTTAATAATAGGAAGTAAAGTATTAAGGAAAAGGATTAAGCTTAATAAGTAAAGTGTCTTTATACTTTACCTTCCAATACCTTTCCGGTATATAGCCGCAACCTTACTAATATAACTCCGTTATAATAGCGCAATTTAGAAGAAAGGAAACATATATATATACTATTAGGCTATTATTTCCTTATAAGAAAAACTAATTATATAGCCAGGAAAGGCGATTAAGACGTTAATTAAAGACATATATAGGTTAAATTATACCTAAACGATACTATAATATTAAAGAATAACGTTATAGACGTTTTTAACAATTATATAATAGCTAGAGGCGCTATTGTAAAGTATCCCTCCTATTTACTAGGTAGTAAAGCTACGCCAAATATATAGTATAGGACTACTAGATTTAGAAGCAAATTCACTAAAATTTAAGAGACAAGTCTCTTTAATTGGCTAATTAATTACCTAACCGTATATAATAGCCTAAGGGTAAATACGGGAGTAAGGCGTTAGTAACGTAGGTGGTTATAAGAAAAGATTATAGATTAATATCTTAATAGTTAAAGATAATAGCAAGCTAAAGCTCTATACGTTAAATTCTATACTAAAAGGCTTTACGGAACTATACTAGAGTATTAAATTACCTATAATATTTATAATTAATTATAGACTGGTATAAAGGCTTAGAAATAGAGTTATATAAAAATCCCTATATTAGCCTAGGTAGTTACTAGCATGCTTTTAATAGGCTTTTAATAGGTCTCCTAGTAATCTTTATATCTTTTCTCTAGTCTTATTTTTTCCTTATTAAGGTTTTTTAGGAGTTTAAAGTAGGGGTTAGATAGATAGATAATATACAGCGGCATATTAATATCTCTTTAATATCACTCCGAACCCCTTTTAGAACAAGCTCTTATAATCTCCCTACTATAAGGTAATAGTAATTAGGGCCGACTATAAGAAGGGGGGGGGGGCAATATAAGGGATATTATTGCAGTTACCTTGGGTTATCCTTAGGATAACCTCTAAACGCCCCTTAAATAGTCGCTAGTTACGTGCTAGAGGCACGTGTCTATAGTATATAGTCTTTACAATCCCAGAGGCCTTACCTTCTTAAGGATTTGTCTCTCTTACTAATCTATTCTATTCCACAATTATATCCTTATAGCCCCCTATCTATAAAGTCCCCTTATAATTTAGCAGCAAGCGGCTTACTCTTATAAATTAATAAAGAAGAAGTATAATATGCAGTACTAAATTACTATATTTAATATAGGCGACTTAGTCCTTTTTCCTATTTTTAAAAGCCTTTAAAAGGTTATAGAGATCTCTTATATACCTAGCTATATTTATAAGATCTGAAATCGTGGCTACTATAAGGTTCGTACTTAGTATAGAATTATTAAAGAACCTTTTTTTAGCAGCGAGCTAATTAAACTAAAAGAGACTTATAATGCTTAGATTCCTATAAGTATTAGTAAGATTATACCGCTTTCCGTGGTGGTAAAAGCTTATTTAACTACTTTACAACCTATTAGTTGTGGGTATAAGTAAAGGTGTAATAATTAGTAATATAGCTGTTAAAGAGCAAATATAAAGTGTTTTTTCTACTACTATAGTGTCACGAGGCGCGGAACAGTGGCAGCTGAACGTATGTATTTGAGGAGTCTACAAGACGTTGCGCGATCGATTGTAAGGGTCGAGGGCGTAAGGAGGTGATATACCTACGCGTAGCTGACGTAAGCTGTACGCGAGGTGTACACGAGAGCACGGGGCTCTCCTATAGAGGCCCCTGCGGTGGGGTTCCGTGACATTACCCCCCCTCCTATAGAGGTGGAGCTCCGGCGACGCTGTGATTTCTATATACATATAGAAGGGACTCTTAAGGTATAGAGAAGAAAAGGGGATATCGCTAAAGGCTTACAAGAACGTTATGTAATAAGACTTAGTACCTAAAAATTTAACCAATTAGACAACTTTAACCGCTGGTTAAAGTTCCTAGATATCTTAACGATTTTCCGGTCATATAATCGCACTTTGCTATTATGTAATGGCAATCTGCGGCAATCTGACGGCAATTTGCCCTTATGTGGTAATATACAGTTTAACTCTATAAGGGCTCCTATAGAGGATTAGGCACGAAATCTCTATTTAAGCCCAGTTTCTATAGGTTCGCGTAGTGAAAATCACTAATTAGATCCTTTGCATTTTTAAAGTCTTCCTATGGTTGCCATTTTGGCTGATCTATATCGAATCCTGTGTAGATAGCTTTGTAGTAAAGCCGCCGTCCTTTGCCTTTGCTAAAGTATTTTAAGTTAATAATTCGTTTAATAGTCCACTCCTCATAGTTCTCGTCTTCGTTCTTATCTTGGATTAGTACTAGTAGAGGTTTAGGCTATATCTATCCCAGTAAGGGGTTAGGCTGGTGGAGGTATAGTAGCTATAGGTAAAATACAGGCCATATTCCACGGGTGGCTAGGGCGGGCGGGAGCTCTAGCTTATATACAGCTCCCCTATTAATAACTCGTTTGATCTAATAGGGGCCGAGATTCTTATAATTAAGTGACTTTATAGGCCTCTATATAGAGATATTGCGTATATCTAGCTATACCTAGTCGCCAACACGCATCTCTGGTGGTGGCGTTCTATAATAATTGGTAAAGTAGGCCTGCTTTGCTTAAACCCAGGCCATTTCTCCCTTATAGTAGTCGAGTAGATTTTTCATGCGGTCTGTATACTAATCGGCAAGTAGCATCTTAAGGCGTTTTCTATATAGCAGTTTCTTATTAATAGGTTCTGGTGGCTCTATACTAGATTGGGGGTAATAACCCTTGTTTGCGAAGAACGGAGTAAGTCCTATAGTGGTTAAGATATAGTTATTCGCTGCAAATTTACCTAGTGGAAGGTAATCTACCCAGTTATCTTAACTATAGGCAACTACCTATTGTGGGTACGCTTTTATGCTAGTATTAGCCTTTTCCAGTTGCCCAGTAGTTTTGTGGTGGAAGGATATAGATATCTTAACGGAGATGCCAAGGCATTAGCAGATTCGTCTCCATACATTAAAGTCAAACTGTGTGCCTTAGTTGGACGTAATTGAGTTAGGTAACCTATATAATCGGTAGACTTTGTGGAGAAAGGCGTTAATAACATCACTAACGGCTACGCCTTCAGTTGGGACGTAGTGGCGCTCTTTTATAAGTCAGTATATTATCATAAGGATATTCTTGTAGGTACGTCCGTATTATTTATAGGGTGGTAGGTCAACAATAAAGTCTATAGCGATGTCTGCCCATTGTCATATAGGTACTAGTAGAGGGTGTAGTAGTCCTTGGTACTTTATATTAAAGGCCTTAGCGCGCTTATAACTATAGTAAGCACCTATAAAGCGTTTAACTAAGTCTATTATCTTAGGCCAAAAGTAGTATTAGCTAAGAAGCTTATAGGTTCCTCCTTTACCTAGGTAGCCGCTTAACCAGAGGTTATAGGCCATTTAGATTAGTTACTGTTATAGGTTTTCTAAGTTAGGGATAAATAGGCAGCCTTTATAATAGAGCCTATTTTCTTTTACTTCTAAGGCTGCTATATTAATCTGGCCCAAGCTTCGGAGGTTAGTAGGCAGCGTATAGGTGCCAGCAGTCTTCGCGGCAATAAGTTAATACAATAGTAAGTTAACGGAGGTGTTATATACTGCGGTAATAAGCTTATTAATTTTAGGAGGTAATTCTAGTTCTGTGGTATAAAGCTAAGGTACAGTTAGCTCTGTTATAGGTAGCATACCTAGGGCTAAGTTCCGTGCTTTTAGGATTATCTGTTATTAGAACTAATTATAGGGGTCATTTTCTGACTAAGGAAGGTCTTACAAGCGGCGTATTAGGCTATTAGGCTTAGTGCCTAGTACTCCTAGCCTATATATAATTTTAAAGTTAAAACTGGAGAGGAACTCGTTCTAATGTGCTTAGCGTCAGTTTAGCTGCTTTATAGTTATAAAGTACTCAAGGTTGCAATAATCCGTAAGGACTTTAGTTAGCTGGTTGGGTTCTGCTAAAGAAAGTTCTAGTTAGAATTCTTTAAACGCTTATATAATTGCAAGGAGTTCTTTATCATAGATCTTATAGTTACACTCTTATAGTATAAGCTTAGACGAGTAGAATGCAACTGGGTAGAGGAGACCGTTATTACCCATTTAAGAGAGAACGCCTGCGTTAACGTAATCTAAGGAGTTGGTTTTAAGATAGAGTTATCATCCTAGTATAAAGTGAGCTAGGATAGGTGCTTTAGTAAAGGCGTTTTTAAGGTCTTAGAATGCCTTCTTGTATTTAGGCGTCTAGGTAAAGCGTAGGTGCGTTTTTCTTCCTTTTACAAAAAGGCCCTTCATTTGTATTATTGCTGTAAGTAGTGCTACTACGCCTAAGAAGTTGTATATAAATTTCTAGTAGAAGTTAGCGAAACTAAGAAAGGCTTATATGTCCTTAATACAGTTAGGGGCTTACTATTTAGTAATTATACATACCTTTTTAGGGTCTATACGGATACCCTTAGTAGTAATAATTAGTTTAAGGTATTTTACTTCTATAACTAAGAATTCGTATTTCTTAATATTGGCGTAAAGCCCTGCGTCTCTAAGGCGCTATATTACCTTTCGGACATACTTAGTATGCTTAGAAGGGTTGTTGCTATAGATAAGTATATTGTCTAAATACGCGGAGCAGAAGTCGTCAAGGTAATCTTATAGGGTATTATTAATATAGCTTTAGAAGCTGCCTGGGCCGTTATATACGCCAAAGGGCATAACGTTGTATTTAAATTGGCCAAAACGTGATGTAAATGCGGTTTTCTATTCGTTACCTATTTATACTTAAAGGCGGTTAAAAGCGGCGATAATATTAAGCTTAGTATAGATCTTGGCTTGGCTAAGCCATTTAAGGGTCTTATGTATAAGTGGTATAGGGTATTAATTCTTAATTATAATAGCGTTAAGCCCTCTGTAGTTAACGCAGAATTAGATACCTCCTCCTAGCTTCTTAGTAAGAAGGATGGGGGCGGCCGCAGGGAACATACTAGAATGGATAAACCCTTTATTAAGATGCTTATTAATATACTTTTTCACAGCTAGAAGCTCGTCTCTTGATATTAGGTAAGGTCTCTTATAAGGTGGCATTTTGCCTTCCTCTAGGTTAATGGCATAGTTATTAGGTTAATGCGGGGGAAGCGTATCTACGCTCTTTTGTAAAAAGAATTCAATAAGGTTATAGTACGCTTTAGGGAGAAGTTTATGGAGTTCCTTATTAGTAAGTTTTTTCTTAGGTCTTATAAACTTCTCAAAGTCTAAGGGTAAGAGTTTATTGAGTTCCATAGGCGTGTTATTCTCTAGGAGGTCCACTAGATCTATCCTATTACTATAAAGGACATAATCCTATTCTTTATTAAATTTATATAGCTGTAAACAGGAGGCTGCTATAATAGCCTAGATCTTTCTTTATGCTATACAATAGAAAGCTGCGGCACTAATATAGTAATAGTTGGTTGTAGGTGGTGTAATTAGGGGTTCTTTGGGTTAATAGCCTAGGGAGTAGGTAGAGGCGGCTAGGCTATACCCTAGGCAGGTCTCTCTGTAGTAGTTAGAGTTAAAAGTTACTTCTCTTTTCATCTAGTTAATAATAGGGTTGTACTACTCGAGCTAGTTTATTCTAAGGATAATAGGGTAGTTAGTAAGAGGTATAACGTAGGCCCAGAGCTCTTTTTGGTGTCCGTTTATATCTAGGTAGAGTTATGCCGTATAAGTAATCTTTTGTGTAGTATAACTGCCGTTAGCGAGTTGTAGGGCGCGGGCTTTAGTAAGGGGTAAGGTTAGTAGGTTATATATATATATAAATTAGGTATCTATAAATTTATTAGTAGCTCCGCAGTTAATTATAGAACGGTCTTTGTATTATTTTTTAGCAGTTATTCCTATTATAGGTAAGACTATCTGCTTTTATCTATCCATTTTTACTAAGTTATCTATTAAGCAGGCCAATATATAGATCCCTCCATTATTAGGGTGTCCTAGCTCGCGACTTAGGGCTAGAACTAAGCATTTCCCGCCACTTCCGCTGCTGCTGCTTCTTTATCTTATACGGTAATGGTGCGTAGCGAGGTATTCGGTGTTTGGGGTATAAAGTTAGGTATTAGGCGGCGGTTACTAAACCTAGCTATTAGGCAGTTTGGGTTTTCGCAATAACAGCCTTCTTAACGGCATCTATAGCAGTACCCTAGCTTCTAAAGTAGCTTACGCTCTCCGTCTAGGAGTTTACGTGGGAAGGTTAGTATAGAGCGGTTAATATTAGCTCCGGTAATAGTATCCCTAGTAGGCGTTGGTGACCTAGTATATGCAGGTATGGTTGGCCCGGAGGGCTTTTATATAGGAGCCTTTAGGTAAGGGTTAGCGGTAGAGATCTAATTTAACCGTCGTTCAATCTTCCGTAGGCCTGCTACCATACTATGCATATTATTATAATTGTGACTAGCGGCAGCGTAACTAAGGCAATAGGTAACCTTTTTAAGAAGATCTTCCTGGTCTTCAGCATTGTCTCAGGAAAAAACTCTAGTGTATTTTTAGAACTTGACATAGAACTTATTAAATAACTTAGTGGGACTTATCTTTAGGGCGCGTAGTTTGGCTTAACTAGTGGCTACTAGGTCATAGTCGCGATATATTAGGTTAAGATCATCAAGAACCTCCTAGTGAGACTACTATTTCTAGGGGCCATTAGTCTCCCATTAGGCGAAGAGTCTATTAAATAGGGTACCCTTTATACGCCCAATAATATAACCAATCTTAGTATCCTCCCTAGGAAAAAGGCAGGCGCTCTAGGTTAGTTTCTCCCGGATTTACATCTTTTAGTAGCTATATTCCTTGCGGTCTCCCTAGAAGACTAAAGGATTAGGGTATTATATATTAGACCCCACAATTATGGCTTAAGTTTAGTTGCTGATATAGGGGTCATCCCTGTTAGGTAAAGCTGCTTAACGCTAACTTTCAGCCAGGCATTAGGTGGGTAAGGTTGCCAGAGGCGTAGAGACTTAGGTGGTATAGTATATAGTAGGGAGGTGCTTAGCATCGTTATAGATATGCTCGTTAAGCTAAGACTGTAGGTATTTAATTATACTCTCTTTCTCAGTAACCTTAGTAATAAGTATAATCTTAGCTTTCTTCAATTGTTAGACGTCGCGCTTAGATATATGGAGGTTATCTTTAGTCTCTTAGCGTGTGTTATTAGCAAGTGCCTTACTAGCTTATAAGTCTTAGATAATATTATAGTCTTAGACAGCACGTAGTTTAGCTCATATAAGCTTTAGGTGGTAGTTCTATAGAAGGCGGTAGTATTTATTAGGTTCTCATGCTACTATTTATACAAACATCTCGGCGTCTCATATTTCGATCTTAATAGGTGGCTGCCCTTCTAGTTGCTTTTCCGTGGCTGTGTAATTAATAAAGGATAAGACGTCGCCGGTGTTTATCTCATTAAGGCTATTATTGTGGCCACCTGTACTAATAGGGGTGTACCCATCCTGCTAGGCTGGTTGACTCTTATTATCTTTAAGGTGGTGCTCGGTGCTCAGGGGTACTTATAGTTGTAACTCTTTTAAGCCGCTAGGCTTGCCCTTAGGGGTTAAGGCTAGAATTAATAAATTAAATTCTCCTGGGATTGATTGGCGTCGTAGGCTGGGTTAAGGTATTGGGTTGCTCTTTGGGCTTGACATAGTGGCTAGTAAGGAATATTATCTTACTATTATGGTGTGAAGGTTGCTCGTAGACACGCTGCTTCTGGCAGCGCCTATAGTATCGTAGAGACGTAGAATTGATCGTAGGCTAGGTGTCGGTGGTAAGAAAAAAAAGGCGCAACGTAATGTCACAAGGCGCGGAACAGTGGCAGCTAAATGTATGTATTCGAGGAGTCTACAAGACGTTGCGCGATCGATCGTAAGGGTCGAGGGCGTAAGGAGGTGATATACCTACGCGTAGCTGACGTAAGCTGTACGCGAGGTGTACACGAGAGCACGGGGCTCTCCTATGGAGGCCCCTGCGGTAGGGTTCCGTGACATATAGAGAGAGAGCTTATATAAATTAACCAACTAATAACTTTAGTAAACTACCTTTAAGAGCTATGGGCCATAGAAGACTTACTAGTACTTAAATAACTTCTTAGCTAAAGCGTACCCGGTAGGTAATAGAGGCTTAAAGCTTTATATAACCTTAATTCGCAATAGCAAGTAAGAAAGTCGATTAAATAAGCCTATAAAGGCTGCGGAAGTTAAAGGAGAAGAGGGTAAAGGGCAAAACTAGTATAAGTAGAAGAAATCTAGATTATAATCGTGCCAACCCTAATTAGGAATTAGAATACAGCTAGCAGAACCTTAGAGGGCTCGTTTTTTAATAAATCTTAGTAAAATTAGAGCTTTATATAACGGTTTGTCTATATAGCTACCATCGAGGCGTCGTCGGTTACGGATTAACGTTGCCCTAACATTGCCCCGACGACCGAACATGTACATAGTTGTCTACCGCGCCCCTTTCTTTGAGCTCTTACCTTAGTCTACTTATAATATAGCCCCTTATTATTGCCTAATCTATCAGACCGCTCCCATGGGAAGCTAGCCGTAATATTAGACTAAGGTCATCTTTAATTAACCTGTAGAGGCGACATAATACTAGGTCCAACGGTTAAATACGTAGCTAGACAGAGAGCTGTTCTACCACCACAACTACAGACCAACTAACCTATTAAAGCCCTGCATTGAGCAGGCAACTATAATAGCGGATTAAGCAACTAAAAGAAGAGACTACAGCAATTAGATTAAAAGGATCACCCTAACTACAACCCAAGAAATTAAAAGAGATACTATAGCGAGACAGAGCTTTCGGATAATATAAAGAGCAAATAGAACCATCTTATGGCGTAATTGGAAGACGATAAAGACCCTATATACTTTAAAATGGAGACTAAAAAAGAGTACACGGCCGCAATCACCTAAAAGCTATCTGAGATACCTATAATCAAACTTATAGAGGAGCTGCGGCTCTAGGGAATATAAAAGAAGGCAATAGAATAGCAGATTGCTATACTATAGCGTCTTATAAATAACTACGCGTATAAAGCTCTTAATGCAAAAGAGGAAGCTTAAGTAAAGATGGCGGAGCTTAAGGAGCACCTAGATAATAGGACAGACGAGCTCCGCAAAGCTAATTAGAAGATATTAAGAATGGGCCGCAAGGTTACTATACAAGCCCTAGATTAGGAAGATAGCGAGCAAGAAAGTATACTATTACAGATAATATAAGAAGGAACACCACTCTCTTAGATGAGTAGTGTTATAGGTTTAGGACGCACGGTAAAGTTTCTAAACCCACCTACGCTAATAAATAGGAAAGAGCCTACCTATTATACCTAAAGCGGCTATGTATAAAATAAGCTTTAATCTAATATAGACTGGTTCTATTAAGACAACCCAGATTAGGAAGAAGATGCAAAGGTAGCGTATATTAAGACATGTATAGGCGGTAAAGCTTATAACTACCTCTTACCCTATCTAGAAGTAAAGCGTAATATAGGACGCAACCCTACCAGTAAAGAAGTACTTAAGTTCCTAGAGAACATCTTTAAGGACCTAGATCGCCGCATTAAGGCCCAGCAGGAACTTAAAGGCCTTAGGATGCTATATCTAGGAGACTTTAACAATTTCTAATCTAACTTTATATAGCTGGCAAATATCTTAAGGATGCCACAAGATTAGTAAAAAGAGGAGCTTTATAATAAGCTTTATAGTAACCTACGTATCCAAATAAAAGTTAAGGTAGTAGATAAAGACTATAGCTTTCAGGCCTATTATAAGACTGCCTAATAGTACGCCTAAGGTCTAAAGCAGATAGGTAAGGAATAAAGTAACCATAAAGCAGCCCAGGCTATTAAGAGAGCTTCTACTAGGGGCGCTGAAGAGACTAAAGGTCCCCCCCCCCTCCTAGCAGCCTCTAACTCTAGCACCAGCCGTAAAAGCGCCAGTCACCTATTTTAACTATAGTAAGTAAGGATACTACTTTAACAACTACCTAGCGCCAAAGAAGACAGAAGCTAAAGCAATTAACCAAAGTAAAGAGTATAAGATAGTTACTAATTTATCAAAATTGGAAAATAAGCAGCTTTAGGAGAAGTCTCCTGCTTAAAGCAGATTAGAGCAATTAATATAGCGCCCGTATAGCTAAAGGAAATCTTAGGAGGCGCAGCCCTTATAACGCTATATAGGATCGCGCTAGGCGGCGTGGCTTTTAATATAATAAGCCTACTTAACTCTAGTGCGGGCGGAAAGGCTTTTATATACTATAAGCTACTGCCAATTATTAAGCAATGACTGTAACCAAAGCTCTATAAGATTAAAAGACAAGGAGTTGCCGTATCTAGCTATAACAACTAGCAGATAGATATAATTAGATAGCTCTTTAAGGCTAACCTAGTTATAAATAGCCGATAAATCCCTATATGGTTCCTATTCTATAATACTAGCCGCTATAATCTTCTTATTAGCCGTAGGTGGTTTAAGAAGACTAGGGCTCTTATTAATTACAAATACTAGGTCTTAGTATGGCGAACTAAGAGGAACTACTATAGTAGGCAGGACGTAATTATACTAAGAAAGGAGCTCCTACCCCCGCTAATTAATAAGGATTACTAGAAAGATATAGATTAAAGGGACGTACTACTAAACCTAGAGCCTAGGCCTACCCCCTAGCGTATCCTTAAACGTATAGTTATAATTAGCTAACTCTAAGAGAAGAAGTCCTCTACTAAAATCATGCTGGAGGGATAGGCTAAGCCAAAGCAAGCCAAGTGGGCCTTGTACAACTATAAGTATACTTAGAAGATTAATACCTAAGACGCGATTAGGAAAATAGAAGACTAGCTCTACCCTAGACCAGCTCCACCATTAAAGCTAAGAAAGAGGAGGCCTTTATTTACTAGGGAGTTTAGGGCAGTAAATATTGCGCTACTTAAGGCGAGGAACTTCTTATAAGGAGCGAAGCGCAAGGATGTAGTAATTGGATATACTAGTCTTTACGAAATAGACCAGTTAATAGAGGATAGAAAGGGATAAGACGTCCTACCTAATAATAAGGAGGAACTTCGCCGGCTTATTTATAAAAAGCTGCCGTAGCCCTACTAAGAATATACTAATAGCTTCTTAAAGGCTATATTTAATACGCTACTACCGCATCGCAAGGAAGTGGACTACGATATTATTCTTAAAGGCGATAGCCGCAATCTAGCCCCTAGCCCACTATATAATATATCGCTAGAGCAGCTAGAGCTTATTAAGGTCTACCTATAGGAGCACTTATAGAAGGGGTTTATAGTACTAAGCGACATACCCTTTATAGCTCCAGTCCTATTTGCCAAGAAGCCTAGAGGGGGGTGGCGATTTTACGTTGACTTTTAGAAGCTTAATATAATTACTAAGAAGGACTACTATCTGCTACTAATAATTAAGGAGACGTTAACAAGGCTATTAAGAGCTAAAATCTTTACTAGGCTAGATGTTTGGTAGGCTTTCTACTATATACGGCTAAAGGAAAAGGTAGATAAGTTAACTACCTTCTATATAAGGTACGGATTGTATAAGTACCACGTCCTACCCTTTGGACTATATAACGGCCCTATATCCTTCTATAGCGTCCTTTTTAACTACCTGGACGATTTCTATACAGCCTATATAGACGATATCCTAATCTATTCGGACGACCCGCTAGAGCACGAGATCTACGTCAAGAAGGTCCTATAGAGGCTTTAAGAGGCAGGCCTATAAGCGGATATTAAGAAGAGCGAGTTTAGCGTTACTAAGACGAAGTTCTTAGGCTTTATTATTAGTACTAATAGGATTGCTATAGACACTAATAAGCTAGCTATAATTAGAGATTAGGAGCCCCCTACCTCTATAAAAGGAGTATAATTCTTCCTAAGGTTCTGTAACTTCTATTAGGCCTTCTTAAAGGATTACGGCCGAGTCGCACAACCGCTTAGTAAGCTTATAAAGAAGGAAGTATGGTACCTGCTAGGGGAGGAAGAGCTTAAAGCCTTTAAACAAGTTAAGGCCCTTATACTATTAGGCAGTATAATAAAGTACTACTTACCGTTTTAAGACACCCGCGTAGAGACTAATATAAGTGATAGAGTAGTAGCTAGGGTGCTAAACTAGCTATAAGACGATAAGACCTAGAAGCCAGTAGCCTTCTTCTTAAAGATAATGTCCCCTAAAGAGATGCGGTATAAGATCTATAATAAAGAGATGCTAGCAGTGATAAGAGGCCTATGGGAATAGCGAGGTTACCTTATTGGCCTCTAGTGTACACCCTTTATAGTAATTACGGACCATTAAGCCCTTAAGTACTTTATAACTAAGAGGCTGCTAAATCTACGGCAGGCCTACTAGGTAGACTTATTAGCTAATTTCTATATGCGGATTACCTATAGGCTAGGCACGGCGAATATAGTGGCTAATACCCTATTACAAAAGCAAGAGGACCTAAAGACATAGAAAGAGAAGGACGTAGCTACATATACTATATACTTAATTAACCCCACCCTTATAATTGCTATATTAGAGGTAACCTCTAAGGACCCCCTAGTTGTAGCAAATCGCGAATAGCAGCTATATAAGCTAGTTAATTAGATACTCTAGGCTAATTAAACTAGTAAGTCGCTAGTAGGGCTATATCAGCTAGCCGAGCAAGACTAGAAGGGCTAGAAGCTCTAAAAAGGACTACTTACCCGCTTTAGCAAGCTAATGGTCCCTAATACTAACTGCCTTCATACCTATCTTATTATAGAGGTATACTCTTGCCAGGTAACCACTTACCTAGGTAAGATAAAGACTAGGAAACTTGTGGTAGACTAATACTATTAGCTAGGACTACCCTTAGACTGCGATACCTACATAAGAAACTATAGGGCCTATAGGAGGACCTATATACCCTAGAATAAAACCCTAGGCCTACTGCACCCCCTACTAATTAGTAAACGCTACTAGCAGTACGTCTCTTTTAATTTTAAGTCCTTCCTAATGGATAAAAAGGGCTTTAACAATATCTTTATAGTCATTAATTAACTAGGCAAGAGAGCCTTCTTACTACCCTACTATAAAACTGCCACTGTAGCTAACGTAGTAAACCTATACTACTAATACATCTAGCGCGTATACGGCCTCCTAGAGACGGTTATATTAGATTAAGGACCCTAATTTATCTCAGCCTTTATAAATAAGCTATATAAACTAACTAGTGTTAAGTAAAAGCTCTCTATATCTAGTTACCTATAAACTAATAGTAATACAGAGGTACTAAACTAGTATATTGACTAACGCTTAAGGCCCTTTATTAACTACTACCAGGATAATTAGTTAGAGCTCCTCCCCTATATAGACTTTATATAGGCAATCTTACTGCACAAATCTACTAGCTTTGCACTATATGAGCTAGAGCTAGGATTTAAGCCAAGGCTTTACTTTAACTAGGAGGAATATATATAAGCAACCTTAATACCTCATAAGAAGCTAATATAATAAGAAGCTTAGGCTTTTATATATAGGACCTAGGACGCAGTTAAATAGGCAAGAGATAACCTAGTGAAGGCCTAAGAGCGGTAAATAAGGCAAGCTAATAGGTACTGTCGCAAACTAGACTTTGGAGTAGGTAATCAAGTATATATTACTAGAAAGGGCTGGGCTACTAACTAACTAAGTATTAAGCTAAATAGATAGCTTGTAGGGTCCTATAAGATTCTAGGCATAAAAGGACACTTATATATTATTGACCTACCCCCAAATATAAAGATATTAAACGTCTTCTATGCCGATCGACTATAAAAGGACCTAGATAACCCCCTACTAGGCCAAAATAGAGAGCTAGAGGAGCCAATCCTAATTAATAGCGAGCCGGAGTACGAGATTGATAAGATTCTTACTAGTAGAACTTACTACAGAAGGCTACAGTATAAGGTTAACTAGGTAGGCTATAACCTAAACAACACCTAGTATAACGTAAACAGCTTTATCGGCGCCCTCTATAAGATTAAGGCGTTCTATAACGAGAGACCCTATAATGCCGGACCACCCGTACAGCTGTTATAATGGCTAGAGGCGTATTATAAGGACGTAGATCTAGAGCCCTTAGAGGAAGATAATAAAGTAAAGAAGGATAGAAGGGTAAGACGGATAAGGAGAGCCTAACTATAAGGATCGAGGGCGATCCTCCTAGCTTAAAGGGGGGTAATATAACGGTTCGTCTACATAGCTACCATTAAGGCGTTGTCGGTCACGGATTAAAGTTGCCCTAACATTGCCCCGACAACCAAACATGTATATAGTCGTCTACCGCGCCCCTTTCTTTGAGCCCTTACCTTAGTCTACTTATAATATAGCCCCTTATTGTTGCCTAATCTATTAGACCGCTCCCACGGGAAGCTAGCCGTAACACTTTACATAATTTATAATTTTTAGTATTAGGGAACGTATTTAACTACCCCCCACCTAATTTAGTTTTACTACTTATAGACTATATCTATAACGCGGAAAAGCCTTTAAATATACTTATTAAACGTATCATAATCTAGTTTAGATAGAATTTAGTAGTAGTATGGTAGTTAGAGGGTGTAGTAAAAGTTAATCTCTAAAGCCTTATAAAATCTCGTTTGTCACGGAGTGAGCATAAGCGGTGATAATATATATAGCAAAGTAGATATTATTAAGCTATATACATAAACTGCGTAATAAAGTCAAGACGTTGCGTAAGGAGAGAAGGTAAGGAAACGGAAAGAAAGGGTATATATTGTTAGTTTAGTTGCTTAGTCGACATATATACGGAGTAGAATAGAATTCAAGTAGCGGTCCTGGCAGAACTTGGCAGGATTCGGTAGACTTGGCAGAATATGGCAGAATGCGGCAGATTGCCGTTAAATTGCCGTAGATTGCCAGCAGATTGTGTTACGGACAGCTTAAGTACGATGTTACAACTACTTGGAGAGGAGTCGGCGGAAGCTAGTTGGTTAATATAGGCACGGTCTAAGATGGATCTGGTGGAACCATGTGACGAGGAATGGTAGCCAAGGTCACGTAATGTGATCTGTATAATCTGTATAATCTGTGTAATCTGTAACGGAGTAGATAGAGCACACATACCTTATGGAGCGAAGGGATTTCTTAGGCGTATAGTTGTGTATTTAAAGGACCATAGTCCCTACCCAGATAGTTCTCTCTTAGTAGTAAATCTCAGAATATAATTAGAGTTAATCTGTTAAACAACTACTCTACTAGTTATTATTACGTTATTAACCTATTTATATCTACATACCTAGCCTAATAATAGGACCCACCGTAGTTCTTACTATAAGGTTCCGTTACATATTTACTACTAAGGTTATAGTATTAAATAAAGTTAAATAATATGCCACCTAAAGTACTAGTTACGATACTATTAATAGCAGCTACTACCTTAGGCAGAGATACCAGTATAGTAGATATAGATTCTTAGATAGTTACGCGAGGTCAGTTATAGGAAATGGTTAATCACTTATAAAATAATAATAGGATACTTAAAGAACATATTAATGGAATTAGAGCAGCAAAGGTTAAGTTACCTTTAATTAAACAATTCTTAGGAGAGAAGTTAAAACTTAAGGGGTTCCTTATACAGATGCATTTTAAGGTTATACAGGAAGAAGTAAAGTTGGCAACATTATTAGACCAAGTAATGTACGTAGGATTGTTCCTAATAGGATAAGTACTTAAGTGGTTTAAATTTTATCTTACTAAGATATAGGCAAATGGCATAATAACTACTAACTAAGATGTATAGTATATATTTGCTAGTTGGAACGGGTTCGCAGAACGGTTAACGCAGATATTTAGAGACCTAGAGGCAACAACTATAGTAAAACAGAAGCTTTAGAACCTAGCACAACGAACCTTAGTAATAGAGCATACAACACAGTTTTAGACACTAGCCATATAGGTTAAGTAGAATAATAAGGCGCTTATGGCATAGTATAAACAGGGACTTAAGGCTAAAGTCTAGGACGTAATTATCCTAATAGAAGATGTGGATACTTTAAAAGAGTTAATAGATTAATTAATAAAGATTAATAATAGGATCTATTAAAGGGAACAAGCTAAGAAAGGGCAAGATAGAGTTCTATAGTTATATAAGACGCAGAGCACGCATTAGCAAACATAGAGCTAAAAACTATAGAATGGCACAGAGCTAATAAACCTAAGCGGTACTAAAGAATCTAAGAGATGGATAAAGAAACTATAGAAACCTAGAGGTTAAGGATTAAGTAATTATAGGACTAGGGAGCAGAGGCTAAACCAGGGATCTTAGCAGTAAAAGATATTTAGGTGGACTTTATAATAAGACAGATAGTTTAAAGATAGAGCTTGCATAAATTGCGGAAAATAAAGTTATTTCGCTAGAGACTATAGAGGTGGTTAGAGTAACTATATAGTAAAGGGTACTAGGTTGTTAGAGTATAATAATATAGATATAGAAATATTGCGCAAGACTAAGGAGTGTTTAATTAAGCACTTTGTATTTTGTTATAATAACGCATGCCAAATTTATAAGGACGCTAAGTATAGCGTAAGCTATTAGCCGTAAGAGCTAGAGTTAAGAGGGCTTAAAGGAACCAGAGAGTTAGACAAAGAATAAGATTAACTCTATAAGCTAGATTAAGATGTTAAAGCAATATATAGATAAAGATTAGCAATAATAACAATGGAGTTAGAGTACTTATTAATTAATAGTAATAAGAAAGAAAATAAGGCTAACTAGGAGTACTTACACCTTAGTAACGTAATAGAAGTAGAGACTGAAACCACTACAGAACGCAGATTAGTAATAGGTATTATAACACCGTTAAATACAACATCCATTGCTTTATAAGACGGAAGGAGTAATATCTAGAGACAATTAATTAGGTAGATGACTGCTAGTAATAGCTCACCACTTATAAAAGGTAAAAGGCCATAGGTCCAAGATTCTTAAGAAGAGATAAGGAAAGCTCCAGACTTACTAGACGCGATAAGGACAGCTTAAGAGCCCACAACAGACAAAAACCGATGGGAAAGAGTAGTGACTTAGTTTAGTAACAAACAAATAAGTATAGGACGTAAGTTTAAGAACTATAAGTTTGGGGAATGAGTAAGAACGTTATTAGGAAGCCAAGATTTTAAGAAACAAATAAGGACTATAGCAGTTCTAGGTAAACGCAGTGTTCAGCCTAAAGATTAAAAAGTTAATACTAAGATTAGAAAGTAAGACAACTTTAAGGATCTAGCTACAAGACGCAGAAAATAAGAAACTATAGATAAGTTTAGACAAAAAATCATTATATAGTAAGAGCAAAAGCTAGATAAAAGGTTAGCTATACTAGGTTGTATAAGGGATAGAGCACCTATATAAAAAGTCACTAATAGGCTAAGCATAGGGACGCCTAGGGTAAAATGGTTAGATAAACTAAAATAAGAAGAAGATCTAAATATTCTAGTTAGGTTTAAAGAAAGACACACTAAAGGATATTATAATGTAGTAATAACAAGGTACTTTCTTATAGACAGACCATATATACTAAACCAGTTATATAGGAAGTGGTATAGGCAATAACACAATAATAAATAGAAAGACTTTTATATATAGATAAATAAAAAAGTTATCTAAGACTAACCCATTATAGAAAAACGTATAAGTTATATTAAAGGAGCATTAATTATAATGTTAAGGAACCTAGAAGAGGGATTTAGGGACTAAAGAAGCAAGTAATAAATCTTAGTACCCATAGTAGAGATACTAGTGGTTAGGTTAACTAGGTATAGGTTTAAACTTAAAAATAAAAATAAGCTAAGAGTTAACCCAAGTTACCTAGCGCATTATACACTATCGTAAATAGCTTATGTGGATGATATATGCAATATACATAGAGCACTAAAAGATAGGAACTGAAAATACCTAGTAAGGATATATTAGGCACTAGAAGAAAAGCGGTTTAGGAATACTAAGTATATATATAAATGGCACCTAGTAGAAGTATAGAGTTAAGGGGACCTAATACTTTAACCTAGAAGATTCCTTACGGAAGAATGCCTAGAAGGATAATAGTGGTAGGATTGCCTAGAGAGCACTTATCTATGGTATATAGAGGAAAAGAAACAAACTAAGTATTAGCTAAGAGTGGACTAAGTATAAGTAGGATCTAGCAGCTAACAGTTAGAAAAAGGGGAGGCGTATAGAACTAGAGGGAACCAGTATTAAAGCCTTAGACCCTTAAAGGAATTTAAGGATAATACCTAAATTTATATATCTAGTGGTAAGATTAGCAGTTTAAAGCGTTAATAGACAGTAGAGTAATAAGGAACCATATATTACTAGCAGTAGTGGAAAGGATAGGGTTACCATATAAATAAAAGGGAACACCTATATCCACTTATAACAATTTTAGGAGATTAGATAGCCTATAGAGGAGGCATTATTAATCTTAAAACAGGACCTATTTAGTTAACTATTAAAGGGAGACCAGTCAGAATATCTTTTAATATCTTACTGTTGGGAAAAGACAAGGCGATACTAGGAATGCCTTAGTTATAGGAATATAATCTAAAGGTTAATTAGGTTATAGGTTAGGTTAATATTAAAGATACTTAATAATGTAAAATACAACAGCAAACTAAGTTGGTATAGTACTAAGTTAGAGTAATATACAAAGAGACTAAGCAAGGCTTAAGTTATATACCAAAAAGATACCATAAGTATGGTAAAAAGTTATGGTTACCAGAAAGTGAAAAGCTGTTAGAATATATAGCATGGGACTATAAGATAGAGTTAGAAGAGGGAATAAGTCCAAAGTTCTTTCTAATCTATAAGCTTACTAAAACAGAGTTAGTGGTGCTTAAGGAGTTTGTCTAGAAGAACTTATAAAAGGGATATATTAGACTATTATAGTTATTAGCAGGATATCCAGTATTATTTATCCTAAAGAAAAATGGAAAACTTAGAATGTGTATAGACTATAGATAATTAAACAGCATTACTAAAAAGGATAGGTATCTTTTACCCTTAATTAGCGAAATCTAAGATAGGATAGGCAACGTAAAGATCTTTATAAAGATAGATCTAAGATAGGCGTACCATTAGATTAGGATTAAGGAAGGCAATAAATGGAAGGCAGCCTTTAGGTTAAAGGAAGGACTATATAAGCCATTAGTTATGCAGTTTAGGCTTATAAATGCACCAGCGACGTTCCAGAAGCGAATTAATAGTATATTAGAAGAACACCTTAATAAGTTTGTTATAGTATACCTTAATAATATTATTATCTACTTAGAGAGTGAGGAAGAGCATAAAGAACACGTTAAATAGGTCTTAAAGAGACTATAGAAAGAATAGATGCCAGTAGCAATTAAAAAATGCAAGTTCTTTATAAGAAAGACTAGTTTTGTAGAATTTATTATTAAACTAGGAAGAATTAGTATAAACCTAAAGAAAGTTAAAGCTATAGTAAGTTGGCAAGAACTAGAGAACGTTATACAGTTAAGATTATTCTTAGGGTTTTACAACTACTATAGGAGGTTTATAGCACAATGGTTAAAGAGCATTAAGCCATTTATAAGATTAACAAAAAAGGAGGAACTGTGGGTTTAGGGTAGTAAGCAGAAAAAGCTATTCTAAGAACTTAAAGAGTTATTTACCTAGAAACTAATCCTTAGGATCTACCAACTAAAGCTAGAGACAGTGGTTAAGATAAATGCGTTAGACTTTATACTAGGAGCATATTTGCTATAAAAGCATTAGAACATATAGCATCTAGTAGCGTACTATAGTTGGAAAATAACACCACTAGAACTAAACTATAATATCTATAATAAGAAGTTGCTAGGTATAGTTATAGCATTAAAGGAATAGAGAGCATTCTTACAAGGTATAGAGAAACTATTTATAGTTAAGACAGACTATAAAAACCTTACAGGATTCCTAACGATAAAGGAACTTAACTAGAGATAGGTTAGATAGGCGGAAATACTTATAGAATACTATTTTAAAATTTAGTATACCAAGGGTATAGACAATGCACAAGCAGACGCTCTAAGTAAAAAAGCTAAACTATAAAATAATAAAAAGCCATTAGGGGCTTTGTTAAAAAGGGATTAAGACGGATTAATTAGGTATAATTATCCTAAGATAGCAGCAATAAGAGAAAGCTAGGTCCATAAGTTACTAGAAAGTAATTGGACATAGAGGATTAAAGAAGCGCAGGCAGAGGATCCGGATATAGAATAGTATAAAAATAAAGAAGCAACCTATATTCTAAGGTCTATTATAAAAGAGTTTATTAAGTTATTCTATAAGGGACTAACTTAAGGACACAATGGAGCTATAGGCTTAGTGTTAAGACTATAAAAAGAATACATTGTTTAAGGAATCTGGGGACTAGCGAGATAAGTTATAAGAGAATATCCAAATTGCCAAAGAAATAAACTAACAAGGCATAAGCCGTACGGAGGGCTATAACCTATTAAAATACTAAAAAGACCATAGGAAGTTATATTATAGGACTTTATTATTAAGTTACTAAAGTTAAAAGATCCTATTACAGGACAAGATTACGATGTAATCTTAGTAATAGTGGATAAGCTTATAAAGTGGGCATACTTTATAGCGTGTATAGAAGAGATATTAGTAGAAGATGTCGCTAGAATCTATATTAAGGAAGTATTTATAAGACACGGAGCATTAAGTAAGATTATATTAGATAGAGATTTAAGATTTATAGCAGTATTCTAGGAGGTATTTTTGGCAGAATAGGGAGTTTGCGTAGTAACCTTAACAGCATATTATCCATAGACAGATAGATAAATAGAAAGATTAAACTAGACACTAGAACAGTATCTAAGGCACTATATTAATTATGCACAAAATAATTAGGTATTATTATTACCAGTTATACAGTTTACGTATAACATAATACTATAAGAAAGAATGGGAATAATACTATTTAAGGTAAATTATGGGTATAAGCCAAGGTCATTATTATTGCCATATTAAGCAAAGAAGACAAGTAGCATAGCTAAAGAAAGAATGGAGACTTTAATAAATCTTTATATAGACCTTAAAGAAACAGCTAAACTAGTATAAAAGTGAATAAAAAGGTACTACAATGCTAAAAGATCTAAGGGACCGGATCTTAAGGAGGGAGATAAAGTGTGGCTACTATATAAAAATTTCAAGAGTTAACGACTAAGTAAGAAGTTGGACTATATTAGACTAGGACCTTTTAAAATTATATAAAAAGTTTTATTAGTCACATTTAAGTTAAACCTACCAGCCAAAATAAAACTTTACCCTATATAGCACATCGTAATACTAGAGCTAGTATACGGGAATATTAAGCCACTAGTTTACGAAGCAGACATATATAGAGGGCAAGAAGAGGATAAATAGCAAGTTTTAAATATTATTAGTTATAAGGACGTAGATAATAAAACATAGTATAAAGTAAAGTAAATAGGCTATAGTAAGACTACCTAGAAACCACTAAGCAATCTAGAAAACGCTATAGGAAAGGTATAGGAGTATTAAAAGAAAGCAGGTTAGGCAGTATTAATAAAGAAGGATTGCCAAAGAATAAGTCACCTAAGGGGGACCCAAGAGGAGCAATTGCCAAGCTACTTAGAGTTGTTTCCCTCGTAGGAGGAAAATTCGTTATTTTATTACCTAGCTTAGATAGACCCTATTAAACAAGTTTTTACTCCTTAAAATAGACCTTTTTATAAATACGTTTAAGGCGTTAAAGATAAGTGTAAGTTAGACACTAAGCTTTAAGGATATATGCAGACTCTTCTAAGACACGTTAAACCTTAAGTAGCATAGAGGCCAGTTTACTATTAAGCTTTTTAGCGGTAGATTAAACATAAGACCCTATAATAAGTTACTTAGGGAACCCAAAGACTATTAAGAGTTATAGGACGCGTATACTTAGCATTAGAGATAAAGCAAACATTACAAGACAATTAAATGTTTGCTTTAGTGTACTCTAAGTAAGAGGAAGGTTATTAAGATAAAGGACTTGCTAGCGCAATATAGACCAACCCCTCTTTCGCATAATAAGAATATGGAGACGGCATTATCTTACCTAGAGATAGTATTGTAGCAATGGTATAAGACTAATAAGCTGTAGAAGAAGAAGAAGAAGCTTTAGGTATAATAAGTAAGGATATTAACTAGATTAATTAGACGGATATTACACCTCTAGTAGATAACTTAGAGATGTTAGAAATCTTTAAGGACGAAGATAAAGAGGAGGGAGATGGTATTACAGATAGCTTAAGTACAATATTACAACTACTTGGAGAGGAGTTGGCGGAAGCTAGTTGGTTAATATAGGCACGGTCTAGGATAGATCTGGTAGAACTATATAACAAGGAATAGTAGCTGAGGTTATGTAATATAATCTATATAATCTATATAATCTGTATAATCTATAATAGAGTAGATAAAGCATATATACCTTACAGAGCAAAGGGATTTCTTAGGCGTATAGTTGTGTATTTAAAGGACCACAGTCCCTACCCAGATAGTTCTCTCTTTATAGTAAATCTTAGAATACAATTAAAGTTAATCTGTTAGGCAACCACTCTACTAATTATTATTACGTTGTTGACCTGTTTATATCTATATACCCAGCCTAATAACAGGACCCACCGTAGTTCTTGCTATAAGGTTCCGTTACAGATTGCCATTAGATTATCATCTCGCGGTCGGTCTCTTTTTGCTGCGTTGGTGGAAATAGGTAAAAATAGGTGGACGTGTATAAGGTGTCACGGAGGTATCCTATAACATCGTTAGAAAATTAAAATCTTATATTTTTATACCAAATATCGTAATTATCCTCTACTAAATAATGAATTATAATGTTAAGAATATATTACTACTTATTTTACACCTAAAATTGATAAGATTATATATTAATCCTTATTTATAACCATTAACTACCCATACTTCCTAGATTAAGGAATAGAAATAGCTAATCTATTAAAAAGCTCTACTAAAAAGCTCTATTAAAAGGCTCTATATAGCTTTAAAAGTTTAATATAGTATTAGATCTTTTCTAGAATAAAGCAATTATTCTAGAATAGAGCCAATTAAAGCGGTACACAAATTGTTCCTCTTTAAGGACGACTTGTTCCGGAATAAGGCAGAAATAATCTAGAATAAGGTATATACCGGTATAAAGCGGAACAGTAATACTAAGATATTTTGATATTTATAATATTTTAATATTCGTTACGTGGATTCTGCCATAAATTACCGCGTGTAGTTTTATTTCTAACCAATTAGAAGCTGGCTTGGCGGGTATTTAAATTCTAGGACCTGAAAATAATATGCTAACCCCCTAAACAAGACACCCCCCTAAGCGAGACACCTTAATTACCTAATTCTAAGCCACGCTTATTAAAATAATATTTTATTAAATCTATTTCTAAAATAGAGTATATCTTAAAAACGAACTTTATATTTAGAAATTTACTTTATTAAGTAGGAAGAAAGATAAGAATATACTATAATTAAAAATATAGTTGGGAAAACCCGGTTTATTAGTAATAAGAATCCACCTAGCGTGCTGTAATCTTTATGCTAAACCAAAGAAACTAAAAATTATTAATAAAATTATATCCCTTTGAACTTTTTTTATATAATTTTTAGGAGGATTTTTTAGAGTATACTTACTTTATATTAAAGTTTTAAATTTTTAAAAAAGCTATTTTATTGCTACTAAAATTAAGAAAACGTATTAAAAATTGTCTCGCTTAGGGGGGTGTCTTGCTTAGAGGGGAGGCACATTAGACCCTCGTACCCCTGTTGGAATTACAAGGTTATAAGGTTATAGTAGAGGTATCTTAAGGGTCTAATTGATAATAGAGATGACGCAGACAATAAATATTAATTGATTTATAATACAGTAGATACAGTTTATGTCTATCTAGATTGATATATAGAGCTCGCTCTTGTAATATATCTAAAGCTTAGTTAGCATCTCTTGCTTAATTCTAACACTCCCCTATACTAACGATGCTCTTCTTATCTATTCCTAAATACCTTGCAAGTGCCATTCGGCCTACATATAGAGGGAAAACCTATAGTAGGCGAAAAACCTCTATAACTTACTCCGTCTCCGTCCATTACTATCTCTATTAGTTACCGATTCCTAGCGTTATATAGTGCTTTATAAATTGGTTAATTGGTAGCTATTTTATAAATATATCTCTAGGTTAATCTTTACCTAGTATATATACTACCTTGAGTTGATCTTTCTAAACTATGTCGTTCCGTATAAAGAGGTATTAAATCTTAATATGCTTAGCTTTCTAGTAGTGTTTTATGTTATATAAAAGGTTAACTATACCCCTATTGTTATAGTAGAGCGTAGGGATAAAAGGGTTATTATTATCTCTCTCCCCTAGATCTCTTGTCAGCTTTTTAAGCTATACTGCTAACCTTGCTCCTTTTAATGCTGCCATAATCTCTACTTCTATTAAACTTAATACCGTTAACTTCTACCTTTAAGCCATCTATAACGGAACCTTGTAGTAGGAACTACGGTGGGTCCTATTATTGGGCTGGGTATATAGGTAAGAACAAATCAATAACGTAATAATAACTGGTGGAGTGGTTGCCTAACAGATTAACTCCAATTATATTCTAAGATTTACTATAAAGAGAGAACTATCTAGGTAGGGACTGTGGTCCTTTAAATACACAACTATACGCCTAAGAAATCCCTTTGCTCTATTAATCCGTTAATCTGTTAATCTGTTAATCTGCTTATAGATCCCATGTTCCTTAGATCCTATAGATTATAGACTAACTATATAACCTCAGTTACTATTCCTCGTTATATAGTTTTACCGGCTCCATCCTAGACTGTGCCTATATTAACCAACTAGCTTCCTTTAACTCTTCTCTAAGTAGTTATAACATTGTACTTAAGCTGTCCATAATACTATCTTCCTCCTCTTTATTTTTGTTCTTGAAGATTCCTAATATCTCTAAGTTGTCTACTAGAGGTATGATATCCGTTTAATTAATTTGGTTGATATTCTTACTTATTATGCCTAAAGTATCTTCTTCTTCTTTTACCAATTGTCGCAATTGTGTAATACTTAAGATTCTTTCTTTAAGTGAGGCCATGCCTTCCTATTCTTATTACGCCGATAAGAAGTTAGTGTATATTGTAATTACGGCTCCCTCTAGTTGCCAACCATTCTCCTGTGCCGAATACACTAAGTCAAATATTTGATTACTTTGTGACGTTCGCTCTGTGTTTAATGCTAAGTGTGCGCGTCCTATAACTCTTAATAGTCTTTGAGTTCCCTAAGTAACTTGTTATAGGGTCTTGCGTTTAATCTAAGGTTGCAAGGCTTAAGAGCTTACTTGTGGCCGCCTATAACGAACTTTGTTATTCCGTTAAGGAATTAGCCCTGTTGCTAGAGGCTTAATGCCGTGCGTTAGAAGCATCTGCTTGCGCGTTTAAACTTTAATAGACTACCTTTGCTCGGCTAACCTGTCTTAAGAAGGTGCGTAAGAAGGTTTGCTCTAAGGAGTTTTGCCTAGTTAAGTAGGGTCTCCATAAGCTGAAAGCGGAGGAGGCTAAGGCGGACTTGCGTTTACCAGCAAGGGAAACAACTCTAAGTAGCTCAGCAGGTGCTCCTCTTGGGTCCCCCTTAGGTGACTTGTTCTTTGGCGATCTTTCCTTGTTAATGCTACCTAACCCCTTCCCTTCTAATACTCTTGTACCTTTCCTATAGCGTTCTCTAGGTTACTTAGTAGTTTTTAGGTAGTCTTACTATAGCCTATCCACTTTACTTTATACTACGTTTCGTTATCTACATCCTTATAACTAATAATCTTTGAAACTTACTATTTGTCTTCCTCCCGTCCTCTGTACGTGTCTGCTTTATACACTAGTAGTTTAATGTTTCCATATGCTGGTTCTAGCATTGCAATGTATTATACTAGGTAGATTTTTATTTTAGCTAGTAGGTTTAACTTATACGTAACTAATAAAATTCTCTATATAATTTTAAAAGGTCCTAGTCTAACATAGTCTAATTTCTTGCTTAGTTATTAACTCTTAAAATTTTTGTATAGTAGCCACACTTTATCTCCCTCTTTAAGATCTGGTCCCTTAGATCTCCTAGCATTATAGTACCTTTTTATTTACTCTTATACTAGTTTAGCTGTTTCCTTAAGGTCTGTATAAAGGTTTATTAACGTCTCCATTCTTTACTTAGCTGTGCTACTCGTCTTTTTTGCTTAATATGGCAATAACGATATTCTTGGTTTATATCCATAATTTGCCTTAAATAGTAATGTCCCTATTCCTTCCTGTAGTGTTGCATTATATGTAAACTATATAACTAGTAATAATAATACCCAATTATTTTATGCGTAATTAATATAATGCCTTAGATACTATTTTAGTATCTAGTTTAGTCTTTCTATTTATCTGTCTGTCTGCGGATAATACGCTATAGAGGTTGCTACGCAAACTCCCTATTCTGCCAAAAATACTTCCTAAAATGCTGCTATAAATCTTAAATCTCTATCCAATATAATCTTATCTAGTGCTCCATATCTTATAAATACTTCTTTTATATAAATTCTAGCAATATCTTCTACTAATATCTCTTCTATACACGCTATAAAGTATCCCTACTTTATTAGCTTGTTTACTATTACTAAAATCGCGTTATAATCTTGTCCTGTAATAGAATCTCTTAACTTTAGTAACTTAATAATAAAGTCCTATAATATAACCTCCTATAGTCTTCCTAGTATTTTAATAGGTTATAGCCCTCCATATGGCTTATACTTTATTAGTTTGTTCCTTTAGCAATCTAGATATTCTTTTATAACTTATCTTACTAGTCCCCAGATTCCTTAAACAATATACTCTTTTTAAAGTCTTAACACTAAGCCTATAGCTCCGTTGTGTCCTTATATTATTCCCTTATAAAATTCCTTAATAAATTCTTCTATAATGGACTTAGGTATATATATTGCTTCTCTATTTTTATATTACTCTAAGTCCAGATCCTCTACCTATACTTCTTAGATCTTCTATATCTAATTACTCTCTAGTAATTTATAGATCTGACTTTCTTTAGTTGCTATAATTCTTAGATAATTATACCTAATTAATCTATCTTAATTCTTTCGCAATAAAGCTCCTAATAGCTTTTTGTTATTTTATAGTTTAGCCTTTCTACTTAGAGCATCTGCTTATGTATTGTCTGTACCCTTAGTATACTAAATCTTAAAATAGTATTCTATAAGCATTTCCGCCTATTTAACCTATCTTTGGTTGAGTTCCTTTATTATTAGGAATCCTATAAGGTTCTTATAGTTTGTCTTAACTATAAATGGTTTCTTTGTGCCTTATAAGAATGCTCTCTATTTCTTAAGTGCTATAACTATACCTAGTAACTTCTTGTTGTAGATGTCGTAATTTAACTCTAGTGGTGTTATTTTTTAACTATAGTATGCTACTAGATACCATACGTCCTGGTGCTTCTATAGTAAATATACTCCTAGTGTAAAGTCTAATATATTTATCTTAATAACCGTTTCTAACTTTAGTTGATAGATCTTAAGAATTAGTTCTTAGGTAAATAACTCTTTAAGTTCTTAGAACAGCTTCTTCTACTTACTACCCTAAATCTACAGTTCCTCTTTCTTTATTAGCCTTGTAAATGGCTTAATGCTTTTTAACCACTGTGCTATAAACCTTCTATAGTAGTTACAAACCCCTAAAAACAATCTTAACTGCGTAACGTTCTCTAGTTCTTACTAACTTACTATAGCTTTGACTTTCTTTAGGTTTATGCTAATCTTCCCTAGTTTAATAATAAATTTTATAAAATTGGTTTTCCTTATAAAGACCTCGCATTTTTTAATTGCTACTAGCATCTGTTCTTTTTATAGTTTCTTTAAGACCTATTTAACGTATTTTCCGTGTTCTTCCTTACTTGCTAAGTAGATAATAATATTATTAAGATATACTATAACAAATTCATCTAGGTGTTCTCCTAATACACTATTAATTCGCTTCTGGAATATTACTAGTGTATTTATAAGCCTAAATTGCATAACTAATGGCTTATATAGTCCTTCCTTTGACCTAAAAGCTGCTTTCTATTTATTGCCTTCCTTAATTCTAATCTAATGGTACACCCATCTTAGATTTATCTTTATAAAGATCTTCGCGTTGCCTATTCTGTCTTAGATTTCGCTAATTAAAGGTAAAGGATATCTATCCTTCCTAGTAATACTATTTAGCTATTTGTAGTCTATATATATCCTAAGTTTTCCGTTTTTCTTTAGGATAAACAGTACTGGATATTCTACTAATAACTGTAATGGTCTAATATATCCCTTGCGTAAGTTCTCCTAGATAAACTCCTTAAGCGCTACTAACTCTGTTTTAGTAAGCTTATAAATTAAAAAGAACTTTAGACTTATTCCTTCTTCTAATTCTATCTTATGGTTCTATACTGCGTGTTTTAACAGCTTTTTACTTTCTAGTAACTATAACTTTTTACTATACCTGTGGTATCTCTTTAGTATATAACTTAAGCCTTGCTTAGTCTCTTTATACATCGCTCTGACTTAGTACTATACTAACTTGGTTTACTATTATATTTTGCGTTATTAAGTATTTCCAATATTAACCTAACCTGTAACCTAATTGATCTTTAGATTGTACTTCTATAACTAAGGTATTTCTAGTATTGCCTCGTTCTGTCCCAACGGTAGGATATTAAAAGACATTCTTACTGGTTTCCCTTTAATAGTTAACTAAATAGGTCCTGTTTTAAGATTAATAATACCTCCTCTATAGGCTATCTAATCTTCTAAAATTATTATAAGTGGATATAGATGTTCTTTCTATCTATATAGGAACCCTATCCTTTCTACTGCCTTTGGTAATATATGGTTTCTTATTACTCTACTATCTACTAATGCCTTAAACTGTTAATCTTGCTATTTAACTTATAAATTTAGGTATTATCCTTAAATTCCTTTAAGGGTTTAAAGCTCTAATACTAGTTCCCTCTAGTCTTATACGCCTCCCCTTTTCCTAACTGCTGGCTGCTAGATCCTGCTTATACTTAATCTAACTTAGGCTAATACTTAGTTTGTTTCTTTTCCTCTATATGCTATAGATAAGTGTTCTCTAGGCACTTCTACTACTATTATCTATCTAGGTATTTTTCTATAAGGAATCTTCCTGGTTAAAGTGTTAAGTCTCCTTAACCTTGTACTTCTACTAGGTGCTATTTATATATATACTTAGTATCCCTAAACCGCTTCTCTTCTAGTGCCTAATATATCCTTACTAAGTACTTCCGGTTCTTATCTTTTAGTACTCTATATATATTGCACATATTATCTATATAAGCTATCCACGATAGTGTATAATGCGCTATATGTTTTAGGTTAACTCTTAGTTTATTTTTATTTTTAAGTTTAAACTTATACCTGGTTAATCTGACTACTAGTATCTCTATTATAGGTACTAAGATTTATTATTTACTTCTCTAGTCTTTGGATCCTTCTTTTAGGTTCCTTAACGTTATAATTAATACTCCTTTAATATAACTTATACGTTTTTCTGTAATAGGTTAGTTTTAGACTACTTTTTTTATCTAGCCACATATAGAAATCTTCCTATTTATTGTTATGTCGTTGCCTATACCACTTTCCGTATAACTGGTTTAGTATATATAGTCTATTTATTAGAAAGTACCTTATTATCGCTATATTATAACATCCTTTAGTATGTCTTTCTTTAAACCTAGTTAGAATATCTAGATCCTCTTTTTATTCTAGTTCATCTAACCATTTTACCCTAGGTATCCCTATACTTGGCCTATTAGTAATTCTTTATATAGGTGCTCTGTCCCTTATATAACCTAGCATAGCTAATCTCTTGTCTAGCTTTTGCTCTTGCTATATAATAATTCTTTGTCTAAACTTATCTATAGTTTCTTGTTTTCTGCGTCTTGTAGTTAAATCCTTATAGTTATCTTACTTTTTAATCCTAGTATTAACTTTTTAATCTTTAGGCTAAATACTATATTCCCCTAGGATTGCTAACGTTCTTATTCGTTCCCCAAACTTATAGTTCTTAAACTTGCGTCCTATACTTATTTGTTTATTACTAAATTAAGTTACTGCCCTTTCCTATTGGTTTTCATCCATTATAGGTCCTTGGGTATGTCTTATCTTATTTTAAGAATCTTAAGTGTCTTATATCTCGTCTTAAGAATCTTAAGCCTATAGCTTTTTGCCTTTATTAAGTGATAAGCTAGCACTAGCAGTTGTCTACTTACTTAGTTTCTTTTAAATGTTGCTCCTATTATTTTATAAAGCGATGGAAATTGTATCTAATGGTGTTATAATACCCATTACTAAACCTCGTTTGGTAATGGCCTTAGTCTTTACTTCTATTTTAACCTCTCTAAGGTTTACATACTCCTAGTAAGCTGCCTTTATTGCCTTATTATTGGTAAATACTTTGCCTATATTGAACTCGTTATCTTTAATGTCCAATCTATAAGCTGGTTTATTAGTTCCTCTAAACTTAGATAATAATAGCTCTTATAACCAATAGCTTGCGCCATACTTAGCGTCCTTATAAATTTAGCATGCGTTATTATAACAAAACGCGAAACTATTAATTAAATATTCTTTTGTTCCTTATAGTGCACCATCATCCCTCTATACATACGTGCCGTCTGCTGGCCTTGTTCCCTTTACTATATGGTTACTTTAACCACCTTTGCAGTCTCTGGCAAAATAACCTTATTTTTTATAATTTATATAAGCTCTATCTCTAAACCACTAATTTTGCTATAGAGTCCGCCTAAACGTCTTCTGCTACTAAGATCCCTGGTTTAGCCTTTACTCCTTAGTCCTTTAATTACTAGATCCTTAACCTCTAGGTTTCCATAGTTTCTTTTCCTATTTTTAGGTTTCTTTGGTACTACTTAGGTTTATTAGCTTTGTGCCATTTTATGGTTTTTAACTCTATGTCTATTATTGCGTACTCTGTACCTTATATAACTATAGAACTCTATCTTACCCTTTCTTAGCTTGTTCCCTTTAATAGATCCTATTATTAATCTTTATTAACTGGTTTATTAACTCCCTTAAAGTATCCGCATCTTCTATTAGGATAATTACGTTCTGGACTTTAGCCTTAAGTCCCTGTTTGTACTATACTATAAGCGCCCTATTGTTCCACTTAACCTACATAGCTAGTGTTTGAAACTGCGTTATATACTTAATTACTAAAGTGCGTTATACTAAGTTCTAAAGCTTTTGTTTTACTATAGTTATGGCCTCTAGGTCTTTAAATATCTATATTAGTTGTTCTATAAACCCGTTCTAACTGGCAAATATATACCATACATCCTGGTTAGTAGTTATTATGCTATTAGCCTATATCTCTGTGAGATATGGTTTAAACTATTTAAGTGCCCTCCCTATTAGGAACAATCCTACATAGGCTACTTAATCTAATAATATTACTAACTTCGCTCCTTCTTGTATAACCTTAAAGTACATTTGCGTAAGAAATCCCTTAAGCTTTAACTTTTCTCCTAAAAACCATTTAATTAAAGGTAACTTAATCTTTACTACTCTAATTCTATTAATACGTTCTTTAAGTATCCTATTATTATCTTATAAGTGATTAACTATTTCCTATAACTGACCTCTTATAACTACTTAAGAATCCCTATTATCTATACTAGTATCTCCTGGCCCTAAGGTTGTGGCTGCTGTTAATATTGTTATAACTAGTGCTCTGGGTGGCATATTATTTAATCTTATTTAATACTATAACCTTAGTAGTGAATGTGTAACAGAACCTTATAGTAGGAACTACGGTAGGTCCTGTTATTAGGCTAGGTATATAGGTAAAAACAAATTAATAACATAATAATAACTAGTGGAGTAGTTGCCTAATAGATTAACTCCAATTATATTCTAAGATTTACTATAAAGAGAGAACTATCTAGGTAGGGACTGTGGTCCTTTAAATACACAACCATACGCCTAAGAAATCCCTTCGCTCTGTTGATCCGTTAATCCGTTAATCTATTGATCTACTTACAGATCCCACGTTCCTTGGATCCCACAGATTATAGACTAACCACGTGACCTTGGTTACTATTCCTTATTACATAGTTCTACTGGCTCCATCCTAAACCGTGCCTATATTAACCAACTAGCTTCCTCTAACTCTTCTCTAAGTAGTCATAACATTGTACTTAAGCTGTCCGTAACACTATCTAGATTACCGCTCCCCTATAGTATATAACTACTATACCCTAGAATAATATCCGATCGTGTTCTGTTCCCTATATAGTGTTGGTAAAGATACTATAGCTAGTAGGCAGGTTGGTTAACGTAAGCTTAGATAAAGGGAGGTACACTACTTAATTTAAGTAGGTGATTCCAGTTTCAAAAGTGCCATTTAGATATTATAGTAGCTGCTTACTTAAGCGGTAATATAATTCTTTTAGTGTTGCTATAAACCTAGCTAGCTAACCAACAGCATAGCTAGTATTAGGACGTATATAGTTTAAGAGGTAGATTATAGAGCTAATAATCTATTAGTAGACTGTTATATTGTCGTACTTAAGGAGGCTTTTAATATTAGGTTTTAGAACAGTACCTACTAGTATTAGTAGCTTAGCCAGATTGCAGTTATCCATTTTTAGTTATTTAAGTAGCTTCTTAATATACATTATCTGATATAGCTTAAAGGTTTAATTTATACGGTTTTAATTAATTTAGAAGCCTATAAATACCTCTACAGGGCCTAGGTCTTTGCATCTCCATTCTCTTAAGATTCTTGTCTTTGTAATATTAAGGTATTGGCGCTTTTCTGCAATTAGCATATTATTAATAAATAGTAAGATATATACTTTATTTCCTATAAAGAGATTGGGGTTAGCATTAGCTGCTTTTAAACCTATACTCTTAAAGAACTTCTTAACTATCTAAAACCATTCTCTTAGTGCCTGCTTTAGGCTATAAAGTGACTTATTTAGCTTTAAGTAGACGTCTTTTACGCCCTTAAGCTTAGGTTTAAAGTCTCTTAATAGGTTAGAAATCTGTATATAAATCTATTCTTACAACGGCGGGTTTAAGAATACAGTTTCGACGTCGATATAGTTAAGCTTAAGGTCCTTAGCTACTACCTTTACTATTAGGAACCTAAAGGTGTCGTATTATATAATAGACGCAAATATCTTAAAATAATTAATATTAGGGGTCTGCTTATCTCCCTAAATGCACAGTCTTACCTTCTTGCGAATTACTTCTCCCTTGGCATTATACTTGTGCTTTAGGACTAGCTTACTTAGAAGTAATAACCTTCCTTCTAGTACTCTCCCCCTTATAATGGTATAGGTGTGCATTCTCTTAAGAAAAAGAAATTCTTTAAAGATAGCTTTTATCTAGCTAGGAGCGTCCTTCCTTAAGGCCTAATCTAGCTTAATAGCGTTAAATAGTGCTATAGGTGCTCCTAAGGAGGTAGTATTCTTAGCTTCTAGGTAAATAGCTTTTATAGCTATTACTAACTAAACTACCGTATTGTTAAAAACCCTTATATTTAGTAACCTTCTAGACCTTATTCTCTGCGTATAAGGAATACATATCAATATACTTTATATAGGCGTCCCACCCTTAGCATCACCTTAATTTAAGCGTCCCATTTAATCTTAACCTAGGCTTCCCACTTAATTAGAGCAGCCTACTTGGTCTTAACCTGGGCTTCCCACTTATTTAAAGCGGCCCACTTAGTTACTATCTAGCCTACTTATAGTTCTCGCAACTAGAGTCTCTATTGGCGCGTTTAAGGTAGTAGGGGGAGGTAGAGGTTAGCTCGCAGCTTAATTTAAGCGTCGCGCTTAATCTTAATCTAAGTATCCCGCTTAATCTTAACCTAGACTTCCCACTTAATTTAAGCGGCCTATTTAGTCTCTATATCTTATAGCTTAACTTATAGCTTATACCTAAGGTGCTCTATAAGGGAACCTATACTTATTTACTTTAGCATCTCTAAAGAGCTTAATTACTTGGGTATATAGGTTTATTATCTTAAATTAACTACTCCCTTTTGATCCGATGAAAACGTAGTTAGGTTTTATTCTTAAATTATACTTCCTAAGGTATTTCTTAAGCATATTAATTGGATTAGTATAACACCTAAAAATAACTAGATTCTTAAGGTTAGGGACTTATTAGGTATATACCCTATAGGGTATAATAGCACCACTATACTTGTCGTTAAATGGAAGTGCTAAGGTTAGTACTTAATTCTTAATCCAGACAGCGTGTTTAACTGCATAGCACTAGAGCTCTACTAGTATATTTCCTTAAAATAGAAGTGACCTTATTTTATAGTTAACTGTATAGATTACGCGCTTAATTACGCCATTATATAAGTGCTTATATAGCGGACAAGATTTAAAATTAATACCCTAGGGTATTAGTTTGTTTTAAAATCTATAGCTAAACTCCCCCTTTTTATTATCCGCTTAAATCTATATAGCTTTAGTCCCAGTAAATCTCTCTACTCTTATAATAATCTCTTTAATATATGGCAGTACCTATAACGGAACCTTGTAGCAGGAACTACGGTGGGTTCTATTATTGGGCTGGGTATATAGGTATAAACAAAATCAACAACGTAATAATAACTGGTGGAGTGGTTGCCTAACAGATTAACTCCAATTATATTCTAAGATTTACTACGAAGAGAGAACTATCTGGGTAGGGACTATGGTCCTTTAAATACATAACTATACGCCTAAGAAATCCCTTTACTCCGTTTGCTCTGTCTGCTCTATCTGCTCTATCCCACAGATTACACAGATTATACAAATTATATAGATTACATTATGTGACCTTGGCTACTATTCCTTATTACATAGTTCCACCAGATCTATCCTAGACCGTACCTATATTAACCAACTAGCTTCCTCCAACTCTTCTCCAAGTAGTCATAATATTATACTTAAAGCGTCTGTAATACCATCTCCCTCCTCTTTATCTTCATCCTTAAAGATTCCTAATATCTCCAAGTCATCTACTAGAGGTGTAATGTCCGTTTAATTAATCTGGTTAATATCTCTGCTTATTATGCCTAAAGCCTCTTCTTCTTTAACCCTTTATCGCGCGCGTACGGTTTCCTCCATACTGTCGCTAGGTGAGATAATGCCGTCTCTATATTCTCGTTGTGCGAAAGAGGGGTTAGTCTGTGTTACGCTAGCGAGTCCTTTCGCCCGATAACCGTCCTCTTATTCAGAGTGCACTAAAGCAAATATTTACTTGTCTTGCGATGTTCGCTCTATCTCTAACGCTAAGTGTGCGCGTCCTATGACTCTTAACAGTCTTTAAGTTCCCTAAGTAACTTGTTATAGGATCTTATATTCAATCTGCCGCTACAAAACTTAATAATAAGCTCTTAAGTGCCTTAGGCGAGATTCGTTGTCTCTAGGACGAAGACTATATTTACGCTAAGTGGGTAAGAGACGAGGAGCGTTATGCCCTTAAAGCCTATGCCTCTGCTTATACTTGTCTGCTTTGTCTTAAGAAAGTGCGTAAGAAGGTTTGTTCTAAGGAGTGGAAACTTATTCATTAAGGTCTATAGGAACTTAGTAATAAAAGATTAATCTCTCTTCTGACTAAGAGGGAAATAACTCTAAGTAGCTTAGTAGGTGCTCCTCTTAGGTCCTCCTTAGGTAACTTATTCTTTAGCGATCCTTCCTTATTAATACTGCCTAACCCTTTTTCTTCTAATACTCCTGTACCTTTCCTATAGTATTTTTTAAGTTGCTTAGTAGTTCCTAGGTAGTCTTACTATAGCCTATCCGCTTTACCTTATACTATATTTTGTCATCTATATCCTTATAACTAATAATCTTTAAAACTTGCCATTTATCTTTCTCTTGTCCTTTATATGTGTCTGCTTTATATACTGGTGGTTTAATGTTCCCGTATGCTGGTTCTAGCATTGCAATATATTATACTAGATAGATCTTCATTTTAGCTAGTAGGTTTAACTTATACATAACTAATAAAATTCTTTACTTAACTTTAAAAGGTTCTAGTCTAATATAGTCTAACTTCTTGCTTAATCGTTAACTCTTAAAATTTTTGTGTAGTAGCTATACTTTATCTCCCTCCTTAAGATCTGGTCCCTTAGATCTCTTAGTATTATAGTACCTTTTTATTCGTTCTTATACTAGTTTAGCTATTGCTTTAAGGTCTATATAAAGATTTATTAATGTCTCCATTCTTTGCTTAGCTGTGCTACTTATTTTCTTTACTTAATGTGGTGATAATGATGTTCTTAGCTTATACCCGTAATTCGCCTTAAATAGTAATATCCCTATTCCTTCTTATAGTGTTGTATTATATATAAACCATATAACTGGTAATAATAATACCCAATTGTTCTATACGTGATTAATATAATGCCTTAGATACTGTTCTAGTGTCTAGTTTAATCTTTCTGTTTATCTATCCGTTTACGGATGATATGCTATAGAGGTTGCTACGTGAACTCCTTATTCTGCTAGAAATACTTCCCAAAATACTGCTATAAATTTTAGATCTCTATCCGATATAATCTTATCTAGTGCTCTATATCTTGTAAATACTTCTTTTATATAGATTTTAGCAACATCTTCTGCTAATATCTCTTTTATATACGCTATAAAGTATCCCCACTTTGTTAGCTTATTTACTATTACTAAAATTATGTCATGATCTTGTCCCATAATAGGATCTCTTAACTTTAGTAACTTAACAATAAAGTCCTATAATATAACTTCCTATAGTCTTCCTAGTATTTTAATAGGTTGTAGCCCTCTATACAGCTTATACCTTATTGGTTTGTTTCTTTAGCAATCTAAATATTCCTTTATAACTTGTCTTGCTAGTCCCTAGATTTCTTAAATAATATTTTTTTTTTAAAGTCTTAACACTAAGCCTGTGGCTTTATTATGTTTTTATATTATTCCCTTATAGAATTCCTTAACAAATTCTTCTATAATAGACTTAGGTATATATGTTGCTTCTCTATTTTTATATTACTCTAAGTCTAGATCCTTAGCCTGTGCTTTTTAGATTTTTTATATCTAATTACTCTCTAGTAATTTATAGATCTGACTTTCCTTAGTTGCTGTAATTTTTAGATAATTATACCTAATTAATCCGTTTTAATCCTTTTGTAATAAAGCTCCTAATAGCTTTTTATTACTTTATAGTTCAGCCTTTCTGCTTAGAGCGTCTGCTTGTGCATTGTCTGTACCTTTAGTATACTAAATTTCGAAATGGTATTCTATAAGCATTTCCGCCCATCTAACCTATCTTTAGTTAAGTTCCTTTGTTATTAGGAATCCTATAAGGTTCTTATAGTCCATCTTAACTATAAATGGTTTCTCTATGCCTTATAAGAATGCTCTTTATTCCTTAAGTGCTGTAACTATACCTAACAACTCCTTATTGTAGATGTTATAGTTTAACTCTAGTGGTGTTATCTTTTAACTATAGTATACCACTGGGTGCTATCTATCTTAATATTTCTATATAAAGTATGCCCCTAGTATAAAGTCTAATGCATCTATTTCTATAACCGTCTCTAGACCTAGTTAATAGATCTTAAGAACTGGCTTCTAGGTAAATAACCTTTTAACTTTCTTAAATAGTTTTTATTGCTTCTTTCCCCATACCTATAGTTCTTATTTCTTTATTAACTGCGTAAATAGCTTAATGTTTTTTAACTACTGCGCTATAAACCTTCTATAGTAATTATAAAACCCTAGGAACAATCTTAACTGCGTAACGTTCTTTGGTTCTTGCTAATTTACTATAGCCTTAATCTTCTTTAGATCTATACTAAGTTGGCCTAGTTTAATAATAAATTTAACAAAATCGGTCTTTCTGGTAAAGAACTTGTATTTCTTAATTGCTACTAGTATCTGTTCTTCCTATAGTCTCTTTAAGACCTATTTAATATATTCTCTATGTTCTTCCTTATTTTCTAAGTAGATGATAATATTATTAAGATATACTATAATAAATTTATCTAGGTGTTCTCCTAATATACTATTAATTTGCTTTTAGAACGTTACTAGTGCGTTTATAAGCCCAAATTGTATAACTAATAGCTTATATAGTCCTTCCTTTAACCTAAAGGCTGCCTTCTATTTATTGCCTTTCTTAATTCTAATCTAATGGTATGCCTATTTTAGATTTATCTTTGTAAAAATCTTTATGTTGCCTATCCTATCTTAGATCTTGCTAATTAAGGGTAAAGGATACCTATCCTTTCTAGTGATGCTGTTTAACTGTTTGTAGTCTATATATATCCTAAGTTTTCTGTTTTTCTTTAGGATAAACAGTACTAAATATTCTACTAATGACTGTGACGGTCTAATGTATCCCTTACATAAGTTCTCTTAGATAAACTCCTTAAGCGCTACTAACTCTGTTTTAGTAAGCTTATAGATTAGAAAGAACTTTAGGCTTATTCCCTCTTCTAATTCTATCTTATAGTCCTATGCTATATGCTCTAACAGCTTTTTACTTTCTAGTGACCATAACTTTTTACCATACTTATGGTATCTTTTTGGTATATAACTTAAGCCTTACTTAGTCTTTTTGTATATTGCTCCAACTTGGTACTATACCAACTTGGTTTATTATTATACTTTGCGTTATTAAGTATCTCTAATATTAACCTAACCTGTAACCCAATTAATCTTTAAATTATACTCCTATAACTAAGGCATTTCTAGTATCGCCTTATCCTATCCTAATAGTAGGATATTAAAAGATATTCTAACTAGTCTCCCTTTAATAGTTATCTAAATAGGTCTTGTTTTAAGATTAATAATACCTCCTCTATAGGCTATCTAATCTCCTAAAATTGTTATAAGTGGATACAGGTATTCCTTCTATCTATATAGTAACCCTATCCTTTCTACTGCCTTTAGTAATATGTGGTTCCTTATTACTCTACTATTTACTAACACCTTAAACTGCTAATCTTGCTATTTAACTTGTAAATTTAGGTGTTATTCTTAAATTTCTTTAAGGGTTTAAGGTTCTAATACTGGTTCCCTCTAGTTCTATGCGCCTCCCCTTTTTCTAACTATTAGCTACTAGATTCTGCCTATACTTAGTCCAACTTAAGCTAATACTTAGTTCTTTTCTTTTCCTCTATGTGCCATAGACAAGTATTCTTTAGGCACTCCTACTACTATTATCTATCTAGGCATTCTTCCATAAGGAATCTTCCTAGTTAAAGTATTAAGTCTTTTTAACCTTATACTTCTACTGGGTACCAACTATATATATACTTAGTATTTCTGAACCGCTTTTCTTCTAGTGCTTAATATATCCTTACTAAGTACTTCCAGTTCTTGTCTTTTAGTGCTCTATATATATTGCATATGTTATCCACATAAGCTATCTATAATAGTATATAATGCGCTATATATTTTAGGTTAACTCTTAGTTTGTTTTTATCCTTAAGTTTAAATTTATACCTAGTTAACCTAACCACTAGTATCTCTATTATAGGTACTAAGATTTGTTACTTACTTCTCTAGTCCCTAGATCCTTTTTCTAGGTTCCTTAATATTATAATTAATGCTCCTTTAATATAACTCATGCGTTTCTCTATAATAGGTTGGTCTTAGATAACTTTTTTATCTAGCTATATATAAAAGTCTTTCTATTTATTATTATGTCGTTACCTATACTACTTTTTATATAACTAGTTTAGTGTATATAGTTTGTCTATTAGAAAGTACCTTATTATTACTGCGTTATAACATCCTTTGGTATGTCTTTCTTTGAACCTAGTTAAAATATCTAGATCCTCTTCTTGTTCCAGTTTGTTTAACCACTTTACCCTAGGTATCCCTGCACTCGGCCTATTAGTAACTCTTTATATAGGTGCTCTGTCCCTTATATAACCTAGTATAGCTAATCTCTTGTCTAGCTTTTACTCTTATTATATAATAAGTCTTTATCTAAACTTATCTATAGTTTCTTATTTTCTACGTCTTGCAGCTAGATCTTTATAATTATCTTGCTTTTTAATTCTGGTATTAACTTTTTAATTTTTAGGCTAAATACTATATTTACCTAGGATTGCTGGCATTCTTATTTATTCCCTAAACTTATAGTTCTTAAACTTGCATCCTATACTTATTTGTTTATTACTAAACTAAGTTACTACCCTTTCCCATCAGTTTTCGTCCATTATAGGTCTTTAGGTATGTCTTATCTTGTCTTAAGAATCTTAAGCGTCTTATATCTTGTCTTAAGAATCTTAAGCCTATGGCCTTTTGCCTTTATTAAGTAATAAGCTAGCACTAGCAGTCGTCTACTTACTTTGTTTCCTTTAAATGTTACTCCTTTTATCTTATAAAGCGATGGAAATTATATCTAACGGTGTTATAATACCTGTTACTAAACCTTATTTAGTAATGGTCTTAGTTTCTGCTTCCGTTGCGTTATTAAGGTTTGAGTGCTCCTAGTTAGCCTCCTTTTTATCCTTATCGCTGGTGATTAATAAGTACTCTAACTCCATTGTTATTACTGCTAATCTTTATCTATATATTGCTGTAATATCTCGATCTAGCTTGTAGAGTTAATCTTGTTTTTTATCTAACTCTCTGGTTCCTTAGAGTCCTTTTAACTCTAGCTCTTATAGCCAATAGCTTGCGCCATACTTGGCGTCCTTATAAATTTGGTATGCGTTATTATAACAATATGCAAAACTGTTAATTAAACATTCTTTTGTTCCTTACAGTGTACCATTGTCCCTCTATACGTACGCGCCATCTACTAGTCTTATTCCCTTTACTGCGTAGTTACTCTAACTACCTCTATAGTCTTTAGCAAAATGACCTTATTTTCTATAATTTATGCAAGCTCCATCTCTAAACCATTAATTTTACTATAGAGTCCGCCTAAACGTCTTTTGCTGCTAAGATCCCTAGTTTGGCCTCTGCTCTAGGGTTTTTTAATCACTTAATCCTTAACCTCTGGGTTTCTATAGTTTCTTTTCCTACCTTTAGGTTTCTTTGGTACCGCTTAGGTCCATTAGCTCTGCGCCATTCTATAGTTTTTAACTCTGTGTCTGTTATTGCGTACTCTGCGCCTTATATAACTATGGAACTCTATCTTGCCCTCTCTTGGCTTGTTCCCTTTAGTAGATCCTATTATTAATCTTTATTAACTAATCTATTAACTCTCTTAGAGTATCTGTATCTTTTATTAGGATAATTGCGTTCTGGACTTTAGCCTTAAGTCCCTGTTTATACTATGCCATAAGCGCCCTATTATTCTACTTAACCTATATAGCTAGTGTTTAAAACTGTGTTGTATACTTAATTGCTGAAGTGTATTGTATTAAGTTTTAAAGCTTTTGTTTTGCTGTAGTTGTGACCTCCAGGTTTCTAAATATCTGTGTTAACTGTTCCGCGAACCTATTCCAACTAGTAAATATATACTATACGTCCTAGTTAGTAGTTGTTATGCTATTAGCCTATATCTCTATAAGATATAGTTCAAACCACTTAAGTGCTCTCCCTATTAGGAATAATCCTGCGTAGGCTACTTAATCCAATAATGTTGCTAACTTTGCTCCTTCCTGTACTACTTTAAAGTACATCTATATAAGAAATCCTTTAAGCTTTAACTTCTCTCCTAAGAACCGTTTAATTGAAGGTAGCTTAACCTTTGCTACTCTAATTCTATTAATGCGTTCTTTAAGTATCCTATTATTGTCTTGTAAGTAATTAACCATTTCCTATAACTAACCTCGCGTAACCACTTGAGAATCCCTATTGTCCATACTGGTATCACCTGGCCCTAAGGTTGTGGCTGCCGTTGACGTTGTTATGACTGGTGCTCTAGGTGGCATGTTGTTTGATTTCTCTATGTTTAATACCATAACTTTAGTAGTGAATGTATAACAGAACCTTGTAGTAGGAACTACGGTGGGTTCTATTATTAGGCTGGGTATATAGGTATAAATAAAATTAACAACGTAATAATAACTGGTGGAGTAGTTGCCTAACAGATTAACTCTAATTGTATTCTGAGATTTACTATAAAGAGAGAACTATCTAGGTAGGGACTGTGGTCCTTTAAATACATAACTATACGCCTAAGAAATCCCTTCGCTCTGTTTGCTCTATCTACTCTATCTACTCTGTCCCACAGATTACACAGATTACACAGATTATATAGATCACATTATATAACCTTGGCTACTATTCCTTGTTACATAGTTCCACTGGATCCATCCTAGACCGTGCCTATATTAACCAACTAGCTTCCTCTAACTCTTCTTTAAGTAGTCGTAACATCGTACTTAAAGCGTCCGTAATAGTACCTCTTTAGTTTAAAGGGTTTTAAAAGAAATAACCTAAGTATAGCATATGGCGTTATTTAGGGCTAGGAAGTAGTAGTTATAACCTTTAATTAATATACCAATTTGTTCTATAGTATCTAGGTATAGCCCTTAACTAAGTATCTTCTTACGCTTAGTTATCTTCTTGCTTAGTATTTCTTATATCTTCCTAGCTAGATAAGCTTTGCATATACTCTTATTAACTAGTACTGCTCTCTTCTTAAGCTTTATGCCTAGTAAGGAGTGCTATAGCTTAAATAGGTTACTGTAATTTATATATCTAGTTTAGCGGTGCTATAGCTTAGTATCTATTTTACTAACGTTTAGTTATAAATTATATGCTTTTACTATCGCATTAAATACTTCCTAATGCTCTTATAGCACGTAAAGGTTATTTCTTATAGTGGCCTTAAATATTATACCTAATTTATGCTTACCAGTAGCTTAATTATCTAGGTTAAATATAATTAAGTAGCCTTTCTAAGTAAGAGTCCTTATTAAGATTAGCTTAATTAACTTAAATAAAGATATAAGCCAGACGTTTTTAGCTTTAGGGTACTAATTTAAACTTAACTATAGCCTATAATAGGGATAACGGTCCTATTTATAGTATAGACCTATTATAGCGTATTCCATCTTTTTAAGTATATTAGGTCTAATTAGTTACTAGTAAAGTACTTAGTTACTCCTAAGTTAAAAGCCTAAGCTAGAGACGTTATTATAAGCATAGTATATTTAGGGTTAGGGTTAAGGTAGATTAAATTACTATTAAATTCTTTTTTAGCTATTGCTATATTCCCTACTTTCTCTACCTTAGGAGTACCTTAATCTGTCTTTCTAGTGTTATTAAATTAGAATTGCTTAAGTAGGGGACAGTCTTTCTAGTAGTAACCTTTTTAATAGCATACTCTACACTTATCTCTTTCTAGTTATCTTGGCTCTTTACTTACTTAAGATAATAAGCTATAGTAATAACGTAATAAGGAATGATTAAATCTACTAGTATAGCCTTTGCCCCTTATTTAACCTTAATCTTGGTTTCCCCTTCTCCCCCTAAGTTTATCTTTCCTCTTATATATAAGTACTGTATTTTATACTTATATAGGGAGAGCAGTCTCTTACTTCTAAAGAAGGGTAATACAGCTTTTAAGGTCTTGTTTGTCTTATAGACACTAGGTCTTTATATTCTACTATATAATATTACTTAGGAGGGCCAAGAAAAGCTACTCTTTAATATTATTATTAGTAAGTGCTTAAGGCGTTAAGGCTAGATTAATCTTAAATTAATTAAGTATTTAGAGGAACTTAATAATTTGTATCTTTATAGGGTTGAATATAGTGCTATAAAACTCTTTGCGGAGTCTAGAGATATAGACCTTATTATTAGCCTTATTAAACTTCTTTATTCCTTCCTATATTCCTTAAATATTATACGCCTTTATTATCACACACATCTCTTCCTAACGGTTGTCTCCTATTAAATTATAGATAATCTTATTTACTTCCCCTTATCTTCTTCTTCTATTGGCTAAATTGACTTAATTTAGGTCCTCTATACTAGTAATAAAATCCTAGCCCTCTAATATAATTAGGGCTGCCTTATAGGTGCGCTTCTAGTCAATAAAGTTGTCTCCATTAAAAATAACAATTTTACCAGCCTTATGGTCATATGTAGGTGTCGTTAAGGTTAAGGTAGAGAAGGTCATTTTTAGGGTTGATTTTTAAGTTAGGAAAGGTGTTATTACCTAGGCTTATAACCTATTAGAATTATAAGGTTATAAGGTTATAGTAGAGGTATCTTAAGGGTCTAATTAATAATAGAGATAACGTAGACAATAAATATTAATTAATTTGTAATATAGTAGATGCGGTTTATGTCTATTTAGATTAATATACAGAGCTTGCTCTCGCGATGTGTCTAGAGCTTAGTTAGTATCTCTTGCTTAATTCTAACAACCCTAGGTCAATTATTCAATAATATATTATTATAGTGTTGTTGAAAAATACTAAATCCTTATTAATAAGATTGAATATTAATTAAAGCACTAGTAGATAGCTCCTAGTTATCCTATCGCCTTAAATTACCAACCTCCAATTCTAGGATGGGTAGAATGCGGTAGGGCAGAAAGACATACTATAGATATTAGAATTAAGCGAGAGATGCTAACTAAGCTCTGGACACGTCGCGAGAGCGAGCTCTACATATTAATCTAGATAGACATTAACCGTATCTACTACATCACGAATTAATTAATATTTATTATCTGCGTTATCTCTATTATTAAATAAACCCTTAAGATACCTCTACTATAACCTTATAACCTTATAATTCTAATAGGTTATAAGCCTAGGTAGCAATACCTCTCCTAACTTAAAAATTAACCCTAAAAATAACCTTCTCTACCTTAACCTTAACGACACCTACATATAATTATAAGGCTGGTAAAATCGTTATTTTTAATAGAGATAACTTTGCAGACTAGAAGCGCACCTATAAGGTAGCCCTAATTATATTAAAGGGCTAGGATTTTATTACTAGTATAAAGAACCTAAATTAAGTTAATTTAGCTAATAGAAGAAGAAGATAAGGGGAAGTAAACAAGATTATCTATAATTTATTAGGAGACGACCATTAGGAAGAGATACGTGTAATAATAAAGGTGTATAATATTTAAGGAATATAGGAAGAAATAAAGAAGTTTAATAAGGCTAATAATAAGGTCTATATCTCTAGACTCCATAGAGAGTTCTATAGCACTATATTTAACCCTATAAAGATGTAAATCGTTAAGTTCCTTTAAATACTTAATTAATTTAAGATTAATCTAGCCTTAACGCCTTAAGCACTTACCAACAATAATATTAAAGAGTAGCTTCTCTTAGCCCTTTTAAGCGATATTATATGGCAGAATATGAAGACTTAGTATCTATAAGATAAACAAGACCTTAAAAGCTATATTACCCTTCTTTAGGAGTAAGAGACTGCTCTCCCTATATAAGTATAAAATATAGCACTTATATATAAGAGGAAAGATAAACCTAGGGAGAGAAGGGGAAATTAAGGTTAAGGTCAAATAAGGGGCAAAGGCCGTGCTAGTAGATTTAATTATTCCTTATTATGTTATTACTATAGCTTGTTATCTTAAGTAAGTAAAGAGCTAAGACAACTAGAAAGAGATAAGTATAGAGTATACTATTAGAAAGGTTACTACCAGAAAGACTATCCCCTACTTAAGTAATTCCAATTTAATAACGCCAGGAAGATAGATTAAGGTACTTTTAAGGTAGAGGAAGTAGGGAATATAGTAATAGCTAAGAAAGAATTTAATAGCGATTTAATCTACCTTAACCCTAACCCTAAACGTGCTATGCTTATAACAATATCTCTAGCTTAGGCTCTTAACTTAGGAGCAACTAAGTATTTTACTAGTAACTAATTAGACCTAATATACTTAAAGAGATGGAATACGCTATAACAGGTCCGTACTATAAATAGGACCATTGTCCCTATTATAGGCTATAGTTAAGTTTAAATTGGTACCCTAAAGCTAAAAGATATCTGGCTTATACCTTTATTTAAGTTAATTAAGCTAATCTTAGTAAGAACTCTTACTTAGGAAGGCTACTTAATTATATTTAACCCAGACGATTAAGCTACTAGTAAGTATAAATTAGGTGCAACGTTTAAGGCCACTATAAGGAATAACCTCTATATGCTACAAGAGCATTAGGAAGCATTTAATGCGATAATAGAAGCATATAATTTATAACTAAATATTAGTAAAACAGATACTAAGCTATAGCACCGCTAAACTAGATATATAAATTATAGTAACCTATTTAAGCTATAGCACTCCTTACTAGGTATAAAGCTTAAGAAGAGAGTAGTACTAGTTAGTAAGAGCACGTGCGAAGCTTGTCTAGCTAGGAAGATGTAAGAAATACTAAACAAAAAGATAACTAAGCGTAAGAAGATACCTGGTTAAGGGCTACACCTAGATACTATGGGACGAATTGGTATATTAATTAGAGGTTATAACTACTACCTCCTAGCCCTAGACGACGCTATACGCTATACTTAGGTTATTCCTCTTAAAACCCTTTAAACTAAAGAGGTACTACTGTATATTAAAGAGATTATCATAAGGGCAGAGAGGTTTACTAGTAATAAAGCTGCATAAATTTAAGCGGATAATAGAAAGGGGGAGTTTAGCTATAGATTTTAAGACAAACTAATACCCTAGGGTATTAACTTTAAACCTTATCCGCCATATAAGCACTTATATAATAGCGCAATTAAGCGCGCAATCTATATAGTTAACTATAAGATAAGGTTACTTTTATTTTAAGGAAATATACTAGTTAAACTCTGGTGCTATATAGTTAAGTATACTGTCTAGATTAAGAATCAAGTACCTACCTTAGCACTTCCATTTGATAATGAGTATAGTGGTGCTATTATACCCTATAAGGTATATACCTGACGAGTTCCTAACTTAAAGAATCTAGTTGTCTTTAGGTGTTACGCCAATCTAATTAATACACTCAAGAAACACCCTAAAAAGTATAATTTAAGAATAAAACCTAACTACGTTTTTATGGGGTTAAAAGGGAGTAGTTAATTTAAGATAATAAACCTACATACCTAAGCAATTGAGCTATTTAGAGATGCTAAAGTGAACGAGTACAGGTTCCCTTATAGAGCACCTTAGGTATAAGCTATGAGATATAGTAACCAAGTGGGCTGTTTAGATTAAGTGGGAAGCCCAGGTTAAGATTAAGCGGGATGCTTAAATCACGCTATAAGCTAAGCCGCGAACTGACCTACACCTCCCCCTATTACCTTAAATGCGCCAATAAAAACTCTAGTTGCAAGAACTATAAGTAGGCTAGATAGTAACCAAGTAGGAAGCCTAGGTTAAGACCAAGTAGGCCACTCTAATTAAGTAGGAAGCCCAGGTTAAGATTAAGTAGGATACTTAAATTAAGGTAATGCTAAGGGTGGGACGCCTGTATAAAGCACATTAATATATATTCCTTATACGCAGAGAATAAGGTCTAGAAGGTTACCAAATATAAGGGTTTTTAATAATATAGTGATTTAGTTAGTAATAGCTATAAAAGCTATTTACCTAAAAGCTAAAAACACTACCTCTATAGGAGCACCAATAGCACCTTTTAACGCTATTAAGTTAGATTAGGCCTTAAGGAAGGACGCTCCTAGCTAGATAAAAGCTATCTTTAAAGAATTCCTCTTACTTAAGAGGATGTACACCTATACCATTATAAGGGGGAGAGTACTAGAAGGAAGGTTATTACTCCTAAGCAAGCTAGTTCTAAAGTACAAGTATAATACTAAGGGAGAAGTAATTTATAAGAAGGCAAGACTATATATTTAGGGAGATAAACAGACCCCTAATATTAATTATTTTAAGATATTTGCGTCTGTTATATAATACAACACCTTTAGGTTCCTAATAGCAAAGGTAGCAGCTAAGGACCTTAAGCTCAACTATATTAATGTCAAAACTGCATTCTTAAACCCGCCATTATAAGAATAGATTTATATACAGATTTCTAACCTATTAAGAGACTTTAAACCTAAGCTTAAGGGCGTAAAAGACGTCTACTTAAAGCTAAATAAGTTACTTTACAGCCTAAAGCAGGCACCAAGAGAATGGCTTTAGATGGTTAAGAAGTTCTTTAAGAGTATAGGTTTAAAAGCAGCTAATGCTAACCCCAATCTCTTTATAGGAAATGAAGTATATATCTTGCTATTTATTAACAATATGCTAATCATAGAAAAGCGCTAATACCTTAATATTATAAAGACAAGAATTTTAAGAGAATGGAGATGTAAAGACCTAGGTCCTATAGAAGTATTTATAGGCTTTTAAATTAAGACTGTATAAACTGAACCCTTAAGCTATATTAGACGATGTATACTAAAAAGCTACTTAAATGGCTAAAAATAAATAGCTGTAATCTGGCTAAGCTACTAATACTAGCTAGCACTGTTCTAAAAGCGGATATTAAAAGTCCCCTTAAGTATGATAATACGACAGTATACTGGCAGATTATTGGCTCTACAATCTACCTCTTAAACTGTATACGTCCTAATACCAGCTACCCTGTTAGTTAGTTAGCTAGGTTTATGGCAGCACTAGGAGAATTATATTACCGCTTAAGCAAGCAGCTACTATGATATCTAAATGGCACTCTTAAAGCAGGAATTACCTATTTAAGTTAAGCAGTCTACCTTCCTCTATACAAGCTTATATTACCTACTGGTTACAATATCTTTACTAATGCTATGTGGGGAATAGAACATGATTGGATATTATTCCAAGGCATAGCAGTTATATGCTATAGGGGAGCAGTGATCTAGATAGCTTAAAGGTAGAAGTTAATGGCATTAAGCTTAATAGAAGCAGAGATTATAGCGGCATTAGAAGGAGCAAGGTTAGTAGTATGGCTTAAGAAGCTGATAAGAGATCTAGAAGAGAGAGATAATAACAACCCTTTTATCCCTATGCTCTACTGTAATAATAAGGGTACAGTCGACCTTTTATACGACATGAAATACCACTAGAAAGCTAAGTATATTAAGACTTGATACCTCTTTATATGAAATAATATGGTTTAGTGAGGTCAACTTAAAGTGGTACATATACTAGGCAAAGATTAGCCGGGAGATATACTTATGAAATAGTTACCAATTGACCAATTTACGAAGCACTATGCAACGCTAGAAATTGGTAACTGATGGAGACGGTAACAGACGGAGATAGAGCAAGTTACAGAGGTTTTTCGCCTACTATAGGTTTTCCCTCTATACGTAGGCCAAATGGCACTTGTAAGGTATTTGGGAATAGCTTTATAATTGCCTATTTGGGACAGACAAGGAGAGCGTTGTTAGTATAGGGGAGTGTCAAAATTAAGCAAGAGATGCTAACTAAGCTCTGGACATGTCGTGAGAGCGAGCTCTGCATGTCAATCTAGATAGACATTAACTGTATCTACTACATTACGAATTAATTAATATTCATCGTCTGCGTCATCTCTATTATTAAATAGACCCTCAAGACACCTCCGCTGTGACCTTATAACCTTGTAATTCCAACAATGGAAGTTCCTGCCCAAAATATGCAATGAATGGAGCACCTACTCCATGGTTGTAGCCATCGATTAGGCCACCTTATGCACGGTCCCACGGTAGCTAAGAAGGTAATAGCATTGGCAGCGTCAATTTTGTACCCGTAGTCTTAGCGACATGTTATCTTTTGGCTATAATTTCGGTAACGACACACTCTATAGTCATTTATTTAGCTAATATACTTGGCTTTTCTGGGTATCCCTATTGCTCTATCTATCTTTATCTAATAATGTAATACTAAGTATTTCTTCTCCATAGTCTTCTCTCTGTAATCGGACAAACATATTTGGAGAAACAAACTCTTCGGAAGTTATGTATTGGGCCATTAGCCAGCTGAGCCTGTGCTCCAGTATGTATAGCTGCGGGAATGCGGCTTCCCGTCTTCCCACTAGTGTCCTAGACTTAGGTAGCCGGCTACTCGACCAATTTAACCAAATTAGAGGTCAGCATCTACATCACGAAGTAGAAGGCAGCTTAATATGCATGTCTAAGCCACTACTAGGGAACTGCTTAAATCGAGACCAAAGCATTTCAACTGTTCACGAGTATCAGAACACCATTCTACGGCGGCTGCAGCATCCCTAAACAAACAATTAGTGTTAATGGCCTAGATAGACCAGATCAACTCCAATCAGTGTAAGAGATGGATGGATTGGATCTAGATCTAAATCCAGTTAGCCTTAAATCCATTAAATCCATTAGATTTGGATCGAGATCCAAACTTTATCCATGCCCAGGCTTTAATTTTGCCGTATAGCGATTTTCGCAACTTACGTAATATAACGGCCCAGTGTGGTTTTTAGTATAATCTAATTATAGCTGTTTGCTAAGCTCCACCGCAGCTATCTACTAAGTTCCACCGTAACTGTCTACTAAGTTCCACCACCACTATCTACCAAGTTCCACCGTAACTGTCCACCGAGTTCTATCGCAACTGTCTACTAAGTTCTACCGCAACTATCTACTAAGTTCCACTGCAACTATCTACTAAGTTCCACCGTAACTGTCTACTAAGTTCCACCGCAACTGTCTACTAAGTTCTACTATAACTGTCTACTAAGTTCTACCGCAACTATCTACTAAGTTCCACCGTAACTGTCTACTAAGTTCTACTATAATCTACGGACCCTGACTTCTACTAACTAATTAGGATTTTCCATACCCGGCATAGAAAATTGCTATTGGCTCACTTACTACTAGCGCCTTAGCGGCACTCGCGAGGATTGCTTAAATTAATAACCTCTACCTCTTAGACCTAATTAACTCTAGAGAAGTTAACTTTATAGGCTTAAGTAGGGTTATATTAAGTCTTAAATTAATAATCTTATTCTTGTCCCAGGAGTAGAGATATAAAGTTGCCTAAATTATACTCTGCTTAAGGTGGTTATGGCGTTTTATAATTATCTAGCTAAGACGGCTAAAGATACATTCTGGCTTATTGCTTATAGCTAGAATTAATAGGAGATTAATGGCTATTTAAGTAAGGTGTAGGTACTGTTTATAGCTAGTAGTTCTCTACTACTTAATTAGGGTCTTATAATCTTTAACTTAATTCTGCGTATAATAGCAATTATATTCATCCTACACGGTAGCAGAATAATATTAATAGCCGCTCTTCTAAAGACCTTTTATTCTATAGGCCTCTATAATATTAAGCTTACGCCTAGGCTTCTTCTTCTCTAGGGATAGAGCTTCTAAGATAGGCTGTTGCCTATAATCTATAAGCTATAGATGTCTAACTAATTTATAGGCAGACGTAATTTAAGTCTTCTTATACTCCTACTAAGCTTCTATATACTACCAATTGTATTTAAGATGGAGGATAACTGCGGCAATATAGGCTACTAACTTATTAATCTTTATATAGTACTGTTGAGCCTTATTAAGTATAAACTTAATTTATATAGCAAAATGCTATTCTCCTTTAATTAATAAGGGCGGTGCGGATTTAAAGCGTTTATACGCAGAGGTAAGTTCTTTAGTAATACATTTAATATCCTACTAAACATTAACTAGCCTATATAACTTGCTATTACCTAGTTAGCCTTATAAGTCCATAGTTGCAACCCAGCATGGTTTAAGTAAATTTTTGTACTATATTAGAACCTCCTAATTATCCATAGTAAGCGCATCTTTAAAGATTATATTCTAAGCACTATCCTAGTCTTCTAGCCAAGTAGATTCTAGCCTCTCTTTTAGTCGTCTTATGTATTACTACTCTGACTGTATAAAGTCTTTAAATGGCGCGCAAAGCTAATTTAGTGTATAGAATTCCTTATAAGTACTATTCTAGTAGGTAGCGTTAGATTAGGAGAGGTCTTAGGTTGTTATTATATCCCATTAATCCTCTAGGAGGATGCTTTAGAGATATATTTTCTAGCCTAATAATTTGTTAGCACTATTAATTAATTTATACTTTTAGAACTACTTACTTTTATACTACCTGTTAGCGACTTAATTAATCGAGGTATGAGCATGGCAAGAGGGTCGCATATAAGCCTGTATAATTGGATTGTCTATAAACGAGGATCCAAAGCTAAGGAAAGGAAATAAGAAGAACGGAAGCACTGCTTAAAGTTATATACAATCTTCTAGTCACGTGATAGCAACTTGCCGCAACTTGCTATTATATGACGGCAGTTTACGGCAATCTGACGGCAATTTGCTAGTGCTGTAACATTACCCCCCCCTCTAAAAAAGCCTGCCCTTAGGCTTTATATGTCTATATTACCCCTATAGGGCATTCTTATCTTTATGCTCTACTGGTAATTTATCGTCTTTGCTATACTAGCACTCCATCTACTTATCTAAGTACTTTAGTAGTCCAGGTTTGTTAAGATAATAGCTATAGAACTCTTGTAACTTATAGGGGCTACCTATAAAATTCTATGCGGGGTACTAGGTAGGGTCTAGATTATATCCTTTCCCATTTACGTGGTACTTTAGTATTCCTCTTACAAGTTTACAGGCCAGTATTTCTATAATTTCCCATTTGTTGTTGCTATTAACTTAAATTAGTAGGGGCGGTTTATTCTTTTATCTAGGTAATAGGTTATTTATAGCTTTCCATAGCTTATCTGGCGAGAAGATAGGGTAGACCTTAATTAAATCCAGGAGCTTTACTTTATATAAGTTGCCTTTTTTCTTAAGGACCTTATACAGTCCTGCCATTTAATAGTCTAGCTTATGGCTAGGCCATTCTATCTTCTAGTTCTTTGTTGTAACCTAGACCTTATTGCCTATAGTAAAGTCGGGCTTACGCCTATGCTTATTTGCCTGCTATTCTATTGATTTCTGGGCCTTTTCTAGGTTTATATGGGCTACTTTCCAGGCTTCTTCTAAGCGTTTAGCGTAATGCCGTGCTTTCTTATAAGATAGTTTTTCGCGTACGGTCTGTAGCCCTTCCGGTCTTTCCCAGTTAAAGCTTATATAGGGTAAATACCCTATTTCCAGCTAGATAGGTGCAAATCCTATAAAGTTATAGGGTAGGGTAGCCTAGGTATAGTCTATTAGAGGTAGCAGTTCAGCCTAATTATTCTAAAAGTAGTTAATAAAGGGTTGGAGTCTCTAGTCTAAATACTAGTTTATAATCTCCGTCTGGCTATCTATCTAAGGGTAGTATACTATAGAAAGCTTTAGCTTAATGCCTAGGATCTAGGTAAACTTGTTCTAAAAAGCCAATATAAACTATAGCCTATAATTAGATACAATAGTATCTGGTAGTCCATAAATTTAGTAGACATAGTAGATATATAATTAGGCCGCCTTTTTTGCATTAATATTCTTATAATAAGGGATTAAGAACAGGCGCTTGCTAAAGCGGTTGACTATAACCATAGCCATATTATATCCGTTACGGTCTATAGGTAGCTTATAGAAATCTATAGAGATATACTACTAGGGGCGCTCTAGTATTAGGAGTGGCTTTAATAGTCTTAGGGTCTTATCTTATGGAATTATAAACCTATGGCAGTTGTTACAGTTTTGTATATAGTAATTAATATCCATAACCATTCCAGGCTAGTAGTAACGGTCGCTAATAATTTTATAGGTCTTATTTTTTCTGGGGTAGGCCATAGAGACCTAGGTATGCGCTTCCGTAATAAGCTAAGTCTGTAAATTCTGTTCCTTTACCACTATTAGCCGTTTCTGGTACTTAAGCAGTCCGTTTTTGAGGGACTATGGGCTAGTAGCATCCTTTACCTTTTTACGGTACTCTTATAGAGAAGGGGCCGTATAGTTTACCTACAGCAGTTTATTAATAAGGTTAAGTTCCATAAAGTTAATAGGATATATTTTAGCATCTAAAGGGTCCGTATTTAGCTCTGCCTGTATTTAGGGGTTAAGGTGCTCTAGTTATAGCAGTGTCTAGGTCTGTAATAAGATCTTTATAGCCGCCTAGTTAGCTAGGTCCTATTTACGCCTTATAAGAGCATCTACACGGTTTATAGCGCCTGGTCCATATATAATTAAGAAGTTAAACTAAGATAGGATATCTGCCTAGCGTGCCTACTGGGCCGTAAGGGCCTTAGTTGTTATAAAGTATTCTAGGGCCTTGTGATTTAAAACTACCTTAATAGGCTTAGGGGTCCCCTCTAGCTATATATGCCAGTGCTAAAAGCTAGAGATAATAGCCAGCATTTCTTTATTATAGATGTGGTAGTTTAGCTTAGCATCTATTATAGTCTTTAAATAGTATGCAATAGGGTGCTATTCTCCATTTAGTTACTTTTGGGAGAAAATGCCGGCTATTACGCCATTTAAGGCATTAGTTTCTAGCATTAAGGGCTATTTTAGGTTAAAGTGGGCAAGTAGGGGAGCTAATACTAGCTATTTTTTAAGCTTATTAAGGCCTGTATACATATGGCGTTAAAGTGGAATGGCTGGTCTTTCCTAATAAGGCGGTTAAGAGGCCAGGTAATCCTACTATAGTTCTTAATAAAGTATTAGTAGAAGTTATAGAAACCTAAAAATAATTGCACCCCCTTTACGGTCTGTAGGTGTTATAGGACATCCCTATAATACTTTATACATGTCTACCTGTTTCCACTGACTAAATAACTAGAGACTAACTACGAGACGGCAATTTAACAGCAATTTGCTATATTCCACCGCAATCTGCTATCTTTACTGTTGGAGTTGCTAACTGGCAACTTCAAGGACCTCTAACTGCTAAATTCTGCCAAGTTCTACTAGAACCGCCACCTAAGCTCTACCCTACCTATATATAGCATAGTACCCATTAACCTAGCAACTAAGCGAATGTTATATACCCTTTTTCCCCTATTTCCTACTTCCTTTTCCTTACGTAACGTCTTGACTTTATTACGCAGTTTATGTACATAGCTTAATAATATCTACTTCGCTATATATTATCACCGCTTATACTTGCTCTGTAACACTACATTGCGTTAACCTTATATACTACCCTCCGAAATGCAAAACGACCCCAAAGCCCCTATAATAGCCGCTGGCATTATGTCCGCACTCTAAGAACAATTGGCAGAGATATAGAAGTTCTTTATAGACGCCCTTATACAGAACTAAGCCACTTTAACTTAATAATAAGCCAAATAAGAAGCACGATACCTGCAAATAATTAAGGACCTTTAAGAAGAAGTCCGTACCCTTAAGATGCCCACACTAGGGCCCTAAGACCAAACGCCTTCTCTAGAGACAAATACGCGAAACGAGAGTCTCGAACCTATAGTAGCTATTTACCCCAAACTAACTACCGCACTATAATAATCCGAACGACTACTAGACCCTTTAATATTTACTAGTAAATAATAAGAACTCTAATTATTTCTAAGCTAGCTTAAAAATAAGCTAACTAGTAATACTAACCGCTACTTAACTAAAGCTAACTAACTCTGCTACGCCCTAAGCTAACTAGGAGGAGATATAGCTAACCTTATTAAACCCCTTTAACCAAATTTAGTATAAAGTCTAGTTGTACTTTTTAAAGCTATATATAGTAATCCAAACCGCTAAGCCACTGCTTAGAGAAAGATAAACTATATAATTTAAGGAACAAAAAGCTTTCTAGTATACTTCTCCAAATTCAACTATTACGTAAAGGAAATAGGCTGGAATAACTCCGCACTAGTTAATAGCCTTATTAAATCCCTAAGTCCTAAACTAAAAACCTCCCTAATAGGTATAGACCTACTAGGAGCCCTTAACACCTGCGCAAACATTATTAATAAATAATATAATAATATACTACGCCTAATACTAAAGTCCACTCCTTAATATAATATAACAGCTCTGTAAATAACTACTAAGTTATTATCTCAGCCTAAGCACCCTAACGCTATAGACATTAACTCTAGAACCCTAAAGTATGCCCTACTAGGGTCCCCTAAATAAGAATGACGCATTAAGCTAGGCCTTTACTTTAAATATAGAAGCAAGGCCTATATCTTAAGATACTGCTCTGTCCCTATACCCCAACACGATTTATAAACGGCTAATACTAGCAACTATTTACTGTACTAATCCTCTAGTTACTGTCCCTAATCTTTATATGGCTCCAGCCCTGTATCTAGTAAGCACCACTTATAAGGATAAAGTTACAGCTAATATTCTATAGGAACTCCACCCTAGTTGCCTCTAAAAGGAAGGTCCTAAAGCTAAGTCACTCTCTAGAACGGCGCTGCCTTAGGATCTCATTAAATACTCTAAATATTACGAATTCTAACTTTTAGGATTACAGCATAACTATTAACTATTGTCTTTAGTAGAATAATTAATAGGCTAATACTTAAGTCCTAATTAATATAGGAGCTAGTAGCATAGGATTTATTAACAAGATCTTTATATAAAATAATAGTTTTACCCTAATCCCCCTTAACCGGCATATTAATATATTTAGATTTAATGGCAAATATACTATCTTAGGCTGTATTACCTATATAGTATTCCTAAGACTCTAATACCTAAACTATAAAGAACTAATTAGGCTTTTTATTACCACCCTAGGTTACTTAATAATACTTAAACAACCTTAAATAAAGCTATATAAGGTAACCATTAATTGGGACAACCTTAAGCTTCTATTTACCACCTCCTATTACAAGCAGAAGTGCCTTATAACTTGCTACTTAGACCCTAAACTAAAATTTAAAAAATCCACTAGGATCTATTAGTCTAAAATTTCTACTAATATCTACCCTATACCTAAAAAGTCTACCCAATTCTATTAAGAACCTAAAAATTATACCAAACTATATAAACTAACCCTAACTACTATACCACCCCAAACCAAGCAGAAGCCTAAACTTAAGCTTAATATATAAAAATACCAGAAGAACTGGTATTCTACTATAAAAAGAATACTTAAAGAACCTAAACCTAAATCTAATACTAACTCTATACCTAACACTAAACCTAAAGTTAAATAAGAAATAGTAGATAATTAAAAGGAAGTTACTAGCTAGCAACTTACCCCCCTTTCTACGGATATCTATATAATTAGAGCTACCCTGTTAGTATAACTCGCTAGAAAACCTAAATACACAATCTTCACCGTTATAATAGCCAATATTAAAAAGGCCCTAGTACTAAAGAAGCACACTAACCCTGCCATAAAAGTACTAGTATGCTATTATAAGCATCTAGAAGTATTTTTATAAAAGGAAGCTAATAAGTTAGTAAAGTACTAACCATACAACCACAAGATCATACTTGAAGAAGGAAAACAGCTAGGATTTAGACCCCTATATAGAATGTCCCAAAACAAACTCTAAGTACTGCGGAAGTACTTGGATAAACACCTAAGTAAAGAATTTATTAGAGCAAGCTCTTTACCTATAGCTATAGCTATAATCTTTATTAAGAAACCTAGCAGCGGTCTACGCTTCTATATAGACTACTAGGCTCTTAATGCTATTACTATTAAGAATTGGTACTCGCTCCCATTAATTTAAGAGACACTAAACCAATTAAGTAAGGCTCGCTACTATACAAAACTCAACCTTATCTACGTATTTAACCGTCTCTATATTATAAAAGGAGATAAATAGCTCACTGCATTCCATACTAGGTATAGACTATTTAAATACTTAGTAACGCCATTCGGCCTTATAAATGCCCCAAGTTCGTTCCAATACTTTATAAATAATACCCTATAACCTTACCTAGACATTTTTTGTACTGCTTATATTAACGACATTTTAGTATACAGTAATAACCTAACTAAATATAAGAAACACGTTAACCTTATCTTAAAAGCCTTACGTAGAGCTAGCCTACAATTAGATATAGATAAGTGCGAATTCTATAAAATAGAAGTCCTATACCTTAGACTTATTATTTCTATAAATAGTATATAAATAGACCTAAAAAAATCAAAGTAATTGTAAACTGGCAAGAACCTAAGAATATTAAGAACGTAAGAGCCTTTATAGGATTTGCTAACTTCTACTAACGGTTTATTAATAACTTCTCCGCCCTAGTCTTACCCCTTATAGCTCTAACCCAAAAAGATAAAACCTTTATCTTTAACAAGAAATGTAAGAAGGCCTTTACCTATCTAAAAGTCATGTTTACTACCGCACCTATACTCTAACACTTCGACCCAAACTAAAAGAGTGTTATAAAAGCTAACTTATCTAACTATATTACTAGAGGCATTTTGTCTTAGTATAATAAGGAAGGAGTACTACACCCTATAGCATACTTCTTAAAACGACTAAGTTCAGCTAAATATAACTACGAGATTTATAATAAGGAATTATTAGCTATTATTAAATATTTTAAACAATGGCGACCTAAACTAGAAGGCGCCAGATTTCCAATTAAGGTCTTTAGCAACTATAAGAATCTACAGTACTTTACAACCATAAAATAGCTAAGTTATTATTAAGCCCGCTAATTAGAATATCTATCTCGTTTCCAATTCTTAATTACGTACCGCCTAGGCGTTTAAGGTTAAAAACCTAATGCTCTAACCCGACGTTTACAAGATATACTAGTATAGGAAGAAGCGTACGCCTACCGCAATTAAACCCTACTTCGCCCTAAATTATTTAATCCCCTAGCTAAAGACCTTATGGTATACGTCCTTAAAATAACTAATTAATTAGTTAAACAGATTATAATTAATAAATACCTAAATAACGAGTTTATCTAAGAGACACTTAAGCTAATTTAAGATGGCGTTAGACGCTCTAAAAAGATTTCTTTAAGTAAATATAAAGCTCGCGGAGACCGCTTATACTACTAGAACCGCCTAGTTGTACCTAACCATAACGAACTTAAGCTTAAGCTTCTTAAACACGTATATAACCTACCAGTAGCCAGCTACCTAGGCTATAGAAAAACCCTAGAACTACTCTAATAGGAGTACTACTAGCTAAACATGTATAATATAATATAAAGGTATATCTCTAGCTGCTATACCTACCGACGAGCTAAGGCTTTATATAAGATATATAACGGCTTTCTAAAGCCACTACCTGTTCCGGACCGAAGATAGAAGGACATCTTAATTAACTTTGTCATTGAACTCCCTATAAGTAAAGGCTGTACGAACATTATAGTAGTTATAGACCAACTATCTAAAATAAGATACTTAATCGCCTATCCCAATATATTAACACCTGCCGTTGCCCAACTGTTCCTGGATTACGTATAGAAACTCTATAGACTCCCTAAAACAATTATCTCTAATAGAGGCAGCTAGTTTGTCTTTGCGTTTTGGAAAGAACTAACTACCTAACTCTATATTAAAGCACTGTTATCTACGGCATACTACCTAGAAACGGATAGTTAAACGGAACGTGCAAATGCTATAATAGAACAATATATTTGGATATACACGTTATATCTATAGGACGACTAGATAGACTGGCTTGTATTCGCTAAGTTTACTATAAATAACTCTATCTTGGAAACTATAAAGGTCTCCCTATTCCTAGACAACTACGGCTAGCATCCACAAATGGGTTTTAAACCCTTTAGTAATATTCCTCGCCCAGCTTATTAGGCCTTATAAGTTGCAGAAGCAAACGAATTTGTAAAGAAGATAGAAGAACTACAAGAGTTCCTTACTAACGAAATAATATGGGCCCAATCTGTCTATAAAGCCGCAGCAAATAAGAACTAAACCCTAGCACCGGCCTACCAAATTGGTAACTTTGTTTGGCTAGATATAAGAAATCTAAATACAAAACAACCTACTAAGAAACTTAATTAGAAGAACACTGGCCCTTATAAGGTTAAAAAAGTTGTCTCTCCTTATGCCTACCGACTGAAGCTCCCTAATATGGTTAAAATCTACCCTATATTTTATATATCAGTCCTCCGCCCTGCCGCCCCTATATTAGACGCCCTGCCTAGACAGATCTAAGACCCTCCCCCACTAGTTAAAGTAGATGGTGAGGATAAGTACCTTGTTAAAAGAGTTAACGATATTAAGTACAATAAACGGAAACGTAAATATATATACCTTATAAAATGGAGAGGTTTTACTAAACCCTTATGGGAACCTGCTGACTCTATAGGACTTATACAAGCCGCAGAATACTTTTACGAACTCTACCTAGAACTACCATAGCCCCATCTCGCAGATGCTTAAGTTTAAAGGGGGGGTACTGTTATGGGACACCCCCATAATACCTTATATACGTCTACCTGTTTCCACCAACTAAACAACTAAAGACTGACTACAAGACGGCAATCTAACAGCAATCTACTGTATTTCGCCGCAATCTGCCGTCTTTACTGTTAGAGTTGCCAACTGGCAACTTTAAGGACCTCTAACTGCTAAATTCTGCCAAGTTTTACTAGAACCGCCACCTAAGCTCTACTCTACCTGTGTGTAGTATAGTACCCGTTAACCTAGCAACCAAGCGAATGTTATGTACCCTTTTTCCCCTATTTCCTACTTCCTTTTCCTTACGCAACGTCTTGACTTTATTACGCAGTTTATGTATATAGCTTAATAATATCTACTTCGCTATATATTATCACCGCTTGTGCTCGCTCCGTGATAGTAGGGGTGTCCACTAATTAATTATGGCCGTTTTCTCTAGGTCGGCCTTAATTCTATTTATACTAATAATAAAACCTAGGTACTTTATACGCTTAATACTAATTTCTAATTTCCTGATATTGGCCTAGAGGCTAGCCTCGTAGAGTTATTACAGGACTTTATAGACATGCTCCTTATATTCTAACTTATTCTTAGAGTAGATTATAATATTATCTAGGTAGGCTGTATAGAAGTTATTAAGGTAGTTAAAGAGTATATTATTTATATACTGCTAGTACGTAGCTAGCCTGTTAGTTAATCTAAAAGGAAGTACTTTGCATTTATATATTCTGTAATAGGTCCAAAATATAGTAAGATCTTCTAATCTAGGGTCCATCCTAATCCGGTAAAAAGCCTAACAGATATTGAGCTTAGTAAAGATCTTAGCTCTACTTATTTAGGCTAGAGTTTTATTAAGTAAGGGCAGTAAATAGCGGTCCTTATGGGTTATATTATTAAGTTTATAGTAGTTAATGCAGAAATAAAGTCCTCTATTTGGCTTTTTAGTAAAGAGAATAGGCGAGTTAAAAGGGGCTTAACTAGGCTTAATAATGCCCTTATTTAGGTTATTAATAAGGTACTACTTTGTAGCCTATAATTTAGCAGTAGACTGCTAATAAAGGGGGCTATAACTAAGGGTGTCTTCCTTGTTTGGCTTAATCTTAATCTTGTAGTCGTACGGTTGGTAAGGTAGGAGTATATTAGACACTGCCTTGGAGAATACGTCCTTAAATTTCTAGTGTTAATAGGGCAGTTTCTGTTCTACCAGCTCCTTATCTATAAGCTTACTTTCCTATCTACTAAGCTCGCTTTCCTTTTCCTTAATTATTTAATTAATTTTATATAAGCTAGTAGTAAAGGCAATGGTATTAGGTTAGATTAAGTTCCAATAGAATCCTACAGCGCTAATACAGCAGATATTAACTAGGGGAAAGTCCGTAGGTTTTTTTTATAGGCCTCTATTAGGCCGTATTTTATAGTATAGGGTTTATAGTCTTCCTTAGCTTACGTTCTATTTTCCGTAAATTGTCCTTCTAGTCTATTAGTTTAGTATAGTGTCTGGTATTCCTGGCCTTCCTTTATAGCTGCGTAGGGCCTAAGTTCTCTATAGGGGACTTGGCTAGGTTACTACTGATTTCCTAAGTCTTTAGTATGGGGGACGTAATATAGGTAGTCTGGGGGCGGCGTAGTATACAAATCCGTTGCGGATTAAGCTATATGTCCTTCTTAAAGGCCTGGTCTCTACGCATAGCATTAGCTTGGTAGATAGTATTAATCTAGGGCTGTATAAGGTTCTCTATTATAATACTAATTTCTTTTATAAAGGAAGGGGTTAGAGGTAGGGATTTAGGCTAAAGAAGCTGTCTATTCCGTATATTAAGCTATAAGCCTAAATAGGCTAGCCATTTTCTTCTTAAGATTATATTATGGCTTCCTAGGTCTGTAATAAGAAAGGGGATGTTATACTGCCTTTGTCCGTCGGCACGGAGGTAGATCTATAAGATAGTTATAATAGGTAGCCCTATTTTTCTATTATACCCGCGAATAGGAACTGGTTTAGGCAGTTCCTTAAGGGGCGCATTTAAAAATTTAGCTAGCTTTACAGCGCACTAGGTGTCTATTAAGGTAAAGGCATTCTCTCTAAAGTCAGCTAAAGTAGAGGTTAAAACTTAATATCTATTACGAAATAAAGTATAAGGGATAGTGCAGCTTCTTCCACTAACTAGCCGACCCAGATTAATATATAATATGTTAATTCCTTTTAACCCTAGAGAGGAGTTTTTCTCTAGGGTTCCTCTTTTTCTAACTCCGCACTATTCTCCTAAATTAATAGAACCTTGCCTGTTTTTACCTTTGTCTAGTAATCCTTTACAAAGTGGTCTTTTTAGCTATATAAGAAGCAAGCTCCTTAATTACTAAGGGCCTATTTATAGGGGTTATTATACGTAGGCCAAGTATACACTAGACCTATAATAGGACTAGCTATACAGCTAGCTGCTAAATTTATAGTAGGCTGTACAGCTAGTGCTATAGGGGTTGCAGATTATGCTAGAGTGTTATAGGCCGTTTATATAGTACTTGTAGTCTGGTTTAGAGAGTTTCTAGCTTTATACCGCTTAGCTCGTACTTTAATTTAATAGAGGCCTTAATTAATAGCTAAGTAGTGGTCTATAAGTACCTTTAGCGTCTATATAGTAGTAAAAACTGGCAGTATAGCGCGCTATAGGTCTAGGGTAAGCTTATTAAAGAGGTCTAGCATTAGGTCTTTATAGGGAATTTAGGCTTAGCTAGCTAGGTACAGAAAGCGGGTTTAAAAGGCTAAAAAGGTCTCCGTCGCCTTTATATTAAGAGCTTTATAATTAAGGCGGGCGTTCTGTATCTTAAAGGGGTCCTTATAAATAGAAGATAGGTAGTTAACCATCTCTTCTTTAGCGAGAAAGGGGTCTGCTAAGTCTTAGGCGTATTACGGACGTAGGTAAGTTTATGCGTCCCTACTGGTACGGCCAAAGACGTAGGCCATTTTGGCTTAAGTAGTGGGGAAGTGGTCCATATTAACTTTAAGCTTGTCTTATAGTTAAAGTTTCCAATTATTAAATATAGGGTTAGTTCCATCTGTAAGTAGCGGGGGGTCTATAACCTTTATAGACCGCAATAATGCTAATACTATATGTTAGGCTAGGGCCTTAAGGACTATAGCAAGTCTCTAGGTGTCTAATAACTCCTTACTAGGTATAGGGGTGTCTCTGGTTTTAAGCAGCTCTTAAAGTTGTTTAATTTCAGTATTAGCTATTATAAGCTCTTCCTAGGGGGTCAAGATAGCGACTGTTTTACTATTAGAGGTATTTGCGGGTCCTGCAGCGGCTTTGCTAGCTACTGTGTTTCTTGGCATAGTAGTAAGGGTGTTAGGTAATTTCCGGTGTTTATTTATTTTCTAGGGGTTCTAGTCCATGCGTGTCCTATTCTTAGGTTTTGCGTTCTATTTATATTCTTTTAGTTCTTAGGTCTGTCCTGTCCTTATAGTCCTAGTAATGTCCTTAAGGTCCTATTCTATATCCTTGTCCTATTTATGGTCTTATAGATAGATATATTTAAGTTCCTTCTTAGGAAGAAGAGTAGATAAGCTTTGGATAATATTAGCGACTTAGTTAATCAAGGCATAAGCACGGCAAGAGGGTCGCATGTAAGCCTATATAATTGGATTGTCTATAAACAAGGATCTAAAGCTAAGGAAAGGAAATAAGAAGAATAGAAGCACCGCTTAAAGTTATATACAATCTTCTGGTTATGTAATGGCAACTTGCCGCAACTTGCCATTACGTGATGGCAGTTTGCGGCAATCTGACGGCAATTTACCAGTGTTGTAACACTACTAATGTCTTCTCTAAGGGCTTATATACACCTATATAATTAGGTTATAAGCTTTGCCAACTAGTTCTCACTTCCTCTACGTCTATAACTACGCCTTTATATCCTTAGGTACCATATCCTCCGCTTTAAATAAATCTAGGTTATAACCGTATAAGAGGTAGTAGGCAATAATGTTAATAATATAGCCTAAATAATGTAGCTAGCGCTTAATTGGATTAAAGTTAAACTCCTTTATAATGGCCGTTATTGCTATATTGTTATTAGTCGCGTTATCTAGCATAAAATACCTAATCTGCTTATTTTTAATACCAAAGTCTTTAATTACGGCAATTACGCCTTCTGCGATATTAACGCTAGTATATAAGCCAGTCTGCTCTAGAATAGCAAGAAAAGTTACTTAAGGCTTAAAATCTTTGTTAAGAAAATAGGCAATAACGCCATTAAGTAAAAGAAGGTTGCCTAACGTCTATAGGTTAAAAGATAAATAAATCTTACTAACTGCGCGTTATAGCTCTCTCTTCACTGCCGCCTTATAGTAAGCATAGCCCTTAATAATCTAAGATCTGACTAATTATCTACTAGGCATATATTCTGCTGCTTAAGGCGACAGATATTTAATAAACTTGCGAAAGATTAGTGTGATGGCTTGTATAAATGCCTCTAAACCAAAGCTTGTGGATTGCTATCTAATAAAGATACTAAACTAAGGAGAAGAAAAGAAGGGGGTTGCAAGGACCATAGTAAATATATATAAAGGGGCAGCCGCTAAGGCGCTAGCGGTAAGCGAGCCAATTGTAGGTTGGCAGAATATAGCAGCAGCATAGCAGAATTTGGCAGGTAATGCGCTCTAGCACCGTTATATTACCCCCCCCTCCTAAAAAAGCCTGCCCTTAGGCGTTGTCCGAGCTTCCTATTATTGTCCAAATTATTATAATTATCTAACCCTTCTTCCTAGCATTTAATCCAGTTGTCTAATTTACGTGGTGGTTTAGGGAGGTTAGGGTAGGCTAGGTGGAAGTCCCGTAGCTTATAGGGGGAGTACTTAAAATTAGATGCGGGGTACCACTCTAGGTTATTATTATGGCCTACCTAGCTTGTATGGTATTTTAAGATATTACGGACCTTTTTTACTACTAGGATTTCTTTAACTTCCCATTCTTTATCCTTAGCAATCTGGATTAGTAATAGGGGGTTGTTATACTATCTAGGTAGTGGATTATCTGCAGCCTTTTATAGCCGGTTTAGAGAGAAGACGGGTGGATCCTTATTAACTCTAGTAGCTTAACCTTAAAAGAGTGTTCTACCTTTTAAAGAGTCTTATATAGGCCAGCTATTTAGTGGTCTAACTTGCGGCTTGGCCTCTAGGTTTTCTAGTTCTTTATTAATACCTATACCTTATCTCCTACTTAGAAGTCTTCCTTATAACAATATTAGTTTATATCGGACTCCTTTTTTTCTTGCGCCTTTCTTATAATTGTTTAAGCAGTCTCCTAGGCTTTATGCATTCTCTTAGCAAATGCCTAGGCCTCTTTATAGCTGAGGCGTTTGCGGGCTATAGTGGGTTTAGTAGGCCTATTCCAATTAAAGGACGTTTATGGTGTATACCTGTAGAGCAGTTTAAATAGGGACATCCCTATACTGTCGTGGGGGAGTGTAAGCTGCGCGTAGTCCATTATAGGCAGTAATTCCAACCAGTTATCCCAATAGTAGTCTATAAAGGGCCATAGTCGCTAGTTAAGGTACTGGTTTATAATCTTGGTTTAGCTGTTAGTCTAAGGGTAAAATGTAGTAGAGAGCTTAATCTTAATCCTAAGGATATAGCAGAGTTTATTCTAGAAATCTGATATAAACTAGGGGCTATAGTTAGAGACAATTAATTTAGGGGCGCTGTAGAATCAATAGATGTTATTAATATAGAGGCGGGCTATATCCTTCGCAGTTGTGGTCTTAAAACAAGGGAGGGAGATAAATTACTTATATAGTTGGTTAACCACTATAAAGGCTGCATTGTAGCCGTAGGCGTCCTTTAGAAATAACTTAAAGTCTATAGTAATATATTACTAAGGGCGTTCTAGAACTGGCAGCGGTTATAGCTACCCGGGAGTTTAATCCCTAGGGGCATTTGCGCGTCTATAGGCGTGGCAGTTTCTAATAAATTAATCTATATTAGATAGAAGTCCTTGCCAGTAGTAATGGGGCGCTAATAGTTAGTAGGTCTTATTACAACTAGGGTATACTGTAGAGACTTAATAGTGGGCTTTACGGATTAACTCTATCTGTAGGTTATTAATATCTAGAACTATAAGCCGTTCTTAGTATAGAAGCAGTCCTTCTTTTATTTCTAAATTAGGGTCCTCCTTTATAGCTTGGTTATAGAGGGCTTTTAGGAAGTTAGCTATGCGGTTTGCAGTTAAGATATAGTTAACTAGCCCTATTAGTTTGTCCAAGACTACTTCCTTTAAGGGTGCTAGCTTATTCTATTTAAAGTCTAGTTCTTTAAGAATTTGCAGGTTAAGCTGTTTGGGATAGAAGAGGGTGCGCGTCTAGTATTAGGTCTTTAGCTTATCCTAGGGTCCTACATCTTATTCCCTTTAGGTTAGTATATTAGCTTTAGTATTTTGCTTGCTAGAATAATATATAATTATAAAGAAGAATTTGGAGAGTATTTTAGCCTAGTGGGCTTGTTATCTAGTAAGCTGCTTTATAGTTATATTGTGGTTTGCAAAAGTATTGCGAAAATCAAATTAAGCAAGCCACGCACACACAACATCGACTTTTGGTGAGTTCACCATACAAATCATATACCTGCCACGCCTACACGTATTATTTTTACTTCCAAAATAGTGAGGTTTTATATTTATATTATATTATCCATCCAGGTCAATTTTTGAGTGTTGTAGGCGCCATGGTAGCCCGCAGGAGCCTCCAGAAACGAGCCGCCAGTTAATCTACACAAGGCTCTCAACCAATCAAGCGGAATACTATTACTCAACCCAAGATGCCTGTTTATGTAGGCCTGCGTACAGTTCTAGCGCGCTACCTGCCTCCGCAGCCTGGTTGCAATGAGGACGTTAAGGAGGAGGAGGAAGAGGAGGAGGAGGTAGGGGAGGAAGAAGTAGAGTTAGAGTTACAGGAGTTGGATAAGGACTTAGATAAGGAAGACGATAAGGATAAGAATACAAAGCTAGTTAATCCAACTATTAAACAGGAGCCTCGTGAGCCTCTGGAGGAAGAGGAAGGCTTTCAAACAGCTAGTAGGCATATAGTTCGTCCAACTAGAGGTGCTGTAGAAGCTCCTATAGCTGCCAGAGTCACCCAATCTGCTAAGGCCACTAAAGCCTCTAAATTAAATCAGCGTACTTAGAAGCCTGCTAGGCGTTCAAGCCAGAATAGTTTAAATCTGAAGTTGACATCTAGAAAGAAGCCCACCAAAGCTATTAATCCTTTAAGGCCTCCGCTAAGACGCAAAAATACACCCAATTAAGTTATCAGCGTAGATTTAAGCTCGCCAACTCCCTTAGAGCCTGATATAGTATAGATATACTATATAGCAATTTAGAAAGCTCACGTAGCAGAGGCAGATCTTGCTTTAACTTCCGCGCAGCATATCGTTAGTGGAGAGCTTCTTACCAAAATTAACTACTAAATTAATGAAGTTAAAGCCAATTATCTAAATAGATCCTTTGAGGACAAGTACTCTATTAGGGCGGCCGCTTCCTACAATTGTATAATAGCTCGCGATATTGTCCCGCAAGATATCTACACCAAAGTACACGTCTACGAGCTTAATAAAATTATGAGGACCTGGTATATAAATAAGAAGAAAGGACTACGCATAAAAGTAGTAGTTATATTAACTAAGACGCCTCCACCTGCTCTAGAGTACGCCTCTCCTTATACTTCTGGTATTGCCTTACCGGGCAGTACGCAGATGAGCGCGCATTTGTTAAATATTCTTAACTAAAGTGCATCTAATACACCTAAGAAGAAGGGCAATATAAGTGTAACTGTTGCTTAGCGTCTTGCCCTACCTAAAAGCATTTTAGTAGAAGTTCTTTTAGGTAATCTGGCTCCTTTAGTGGCCTTCCAGTAGCCTTGCAGCATAAAAATATGCATTAATAGTGGGGGGACCTACTGGGTAAATAAAAACCCAGAGCTTCCTTATTCTCACCACCTGGTTAATTACCTTGCAATAAGGGCGTAGGGCAATTAAATTAAGGATGGTAAAGCTACCGAGGAGGAACCTCCTGCTGCTATTGCCGTCCATCTTTTAGTCAAGAATGGAGCTGCGGGGGGTGTAGGGAGGGGTAAGTGGCGGGCGCACGGGCCAGGAGGATATTTTCAATCAGGAGTTGATGATTATGGCTATCATCCTACCCAAGGCCAATATACCCCCCCCCCCTATAGGACCCCCCCCTAACTACTATAACAACACCGGAGGACAACAGAACTTATTTTAACCACCTTAGCAACCACCTTAGCCACCTCCAGTAGCTCCAGCTTCAGTAGCTACCCCCCCTACACCGCCGCTAGCGCCGCCAACTAGTCCCATTACTAGCGACTCCAATTCTAAGGAAAGGCTTCGCGAATTCTTTAACTGGGTAAGAAAACGGCCTAACTAAATAACACCAAAGCTTTAAACTAAGCTTGAATTTATTCTTAATATACTTATTAAGAACTTCTACAACTTAGAGGCCTTGCGTATAGGGATAAGTAGGCAGGTATAGAAGGAGAAGTTAGGCCTTGCAGTAGGCCTCCTACTATAACTAAGGCGTAAGCTTAAGACGTTTCAAGCAATACAAAAGGGACAGTAAGTTATTGATTTATATATACCCAGCACCAGATTATAAAAGATTATATCCCTAATTAGTTCTCTACTAGGTAGCTAGCCCGCCAAAAGTGTTCTTCTACTAAGCGATGTAATCCTATGCACTGTACACCAAACTGCAGGAATGCACTAAAGCTTTAATAGTCCTTAATTATATCAAAGTTTAATCAAATCCACGCCTTTAGATCGTGAAAAGAAAGTTCAATTAGGTTAAACTCTAGGCAATAAGAAAGAAGATACTTAATATAGATTTGGGCGGCTACACAGAGGTTTATAAATTCCTATATCTACTAGTTAGAATATATAGCTCTACTATATACGCGATCATTTCCTTACCTGGCTTTTATGTATTAAAGCGTTATCTAATACTAAGATTGTATGGCCAGGAATACAATATAGTAGAACTGCAGATTCAATCCAGGCGTTAAATATTTCGGCAGTAATTAAGCCCTGCCAGATAAGAGTCCTAGGGAAATAGCTGTTAATTATATAAGCAGGAAGAATACTCCAGCGTTCTAATCGCTTAATTAATGCAGTATTAATTACAGGAACGTTTACGGGGCTCTAACCAAACTTCCTATACCTAGTCCTCTCATTAGCGCCTGATTTGTTAATAAATATAAGGCGATCAACGTCCCATATACATTGGCGTCCTTTCCATGCAGCACGTAGGTCCTCGGAGCACTCCTACGCTCTCCTTTATACGGCCTTTCTACTCTACCTATTACGTTGGAGAGTTCGCCAAATGGATGAGAAGGATACTATAATGTTACAATTATCCCATAGGAACCAGGCCATTTCGTTAAGGAAGGCAGTTGGGCGGTCCTCTAGGTAAGCAATAAGGGCCTATATAAATATTAGTACACTCAACACTATAATATTATATATTACGAACTTTCTTATGTGCCTTATCTATAGCTCTTAGCCGCCCAATCTTAAGATTAGGGGGGGGGTATGCCTCCCTATAGAGGTCAAGATTAAGCTGAAATCGGTATATAGTTAAAAGGTGTAACTTTGTAGCTGCTGCAATACACTTAATAGACCAATTAAATAGAAAACTACTAGAATTTAATAAAGCTGCCATTAAGGGATTCGTTTCGGCATAAAAGGCAAATATAAGCGTATTAGGCGTGGTAGGCATACGATTTGTATGGTAAACTCACCAAAAGTCAATGTTGTGTGTGCGTGGCTCGCTTAATTTGATTTTCGCAATACTTTTACAAACCACAATAAAGTACTCTAAGGCTTTATAATCCGTATATATCTTAATCCGGGAGTTTATACCTTTAAGCTCTGCGCGCCATTAGGACAATAATTAGATAATAGCTAGCATTTCTTTATTATATATCTTGTAGTTATACTTAGCTAGGTCTATTATTTTTAAAAAAAAGGCGATAAGGTACCATTTGCCGTCTAGATATAACTATAATAGGATTCCTACTATAACTCTATTAGAAGCGTCCGTTTCTAGTATTAATTTAAGGTCTGGGTTATAGTAACAAAGGATTAAAGAAGAGATAAGCTGATCTTTTAACTCTCTAAAGGCTTCTATACAGTCGTTATTAAAGATAAAAGGTGTGTCTTTCTGGGTAAGTTGTACAAGAGGCGTTGCTATAACTCCGTAGTTATGGATAAATCGGTGGTAGAAATTATAAAAACCTAGAAAGGACTGGATCCCCTTTATAGTATAAGGGGGCTACCAGTTACGGATTGCGTTAACCTTTTTAGGGTTAACTTTAATCCTATTTATACTTACTATAAACCTAAGGTACTTTATACATTTTTGTTACAGACGCTTTAAGTACAATATTACAACTACTTGGAGAAGAGTTAGAGGAAGCTAGTTGGTTAATATAAGCACGGTCTAGGATGGAACCGGTGGAACTATATAATAAGGAATAGTAACTAAGGTTATATAGCGTTAAACGTATTAACTATGTTAAATAAAAGGGATGTTACGTTTAATATAGACAATATATACCTCACATATAAGGGAGGATTTCTTAGGAGTACGGTTGTGTATTTAAAGGACCTCAGTCCCTACCGTAGATAGTTCTCTCCTTGTAGTAAATCTTAGAATATAATTGGAGTTAATCTGTTAGGCAACTACTCCACTAGTTATTATTACATTGTTGATTTGTTCTTACCTATATACCCAGCCTAATAATAGGACCCACCGTAGTTCCTGCTACAAGGTTCTGTTATACATTCACTACCACAGTTATGGTATTAAACAAGATTAAATAACATGCCACCCAAAGCACCAGTCATAATAACGTTGACGGCAGCCACAACCTTAGGGCTAGGAGATACCAGTATGGATAATAGGGATTCTTAAGTGGTTATAAGAGGTTAGTTATAGGAAATAGTTAATTACTTACAAGATAATAGTAGGATACTTAAAGAATATATTAATGGAATTAGAGTAGCAAAGATTAAGTTACCTTTAATTAAATAGTTCTTAGGAGAAAAGTTAAAGCTTAAGGGATTTCTTATATAGATACACTTTAAGGTTATACAGGAAGGAGTAAAGTTAGCAATATTATTGGATTAAGTAGCCTATATAGGATTGTTCCTAATAGGGAGAGCACTTAAGTGGTTTAAGTTATATCTTATGGAGATATAGGCCAATAGTATAATAACTACTAACTAGGACGTACGGTATATATTCGCCAGTTAAAATGGGTTTGCGGAATAACTAACGCAGATATTTAGAGACCTGGAGGCTACAACCATAGCAGAACGAAAGCTTTAAAACTTAGTATAACGCACTTTAGCAATTAAGTATACAACGCAGTTTTAAACACTAGCTATATAGGTTAAGTGGAACAATAGGGCGCTTATAGCACAGTATAAATAGGGACTTAAGGCTAAAGTCTAGGATGTAATTATCTTAATAGAAGATGCGGATACTCTAAGGGAGTTAATAGACTAGTTAATAAAGATTAATAATAGGATCTATTAAAGGGAACAAGCTAAGAAAGGGTAAGACAGAGTTCTATAGTTATATAAGGCGTAGAGTACGTAATAATAGACATAGAGTTAAAAACTATGGAATGGCGCAGAGCTAGTGGACCTAAGTAGTACCAAAGAAACCTAAAGATGGGAAAAGAAACTATGGAAACCTAGAGGTTAAGGATCTAGTAATTAAAGGACTAAGGAGTAGAGGCTAAACCAGGGATCTTAGCAGCAGAAGATATTTAGGCGGACTCTATAGCAAAATTAGTGGTTTAGAGATGGGGCTTGCATAAATTACGGAAAATAAGGTTATTTTGCTAGAGACTATAGAGGTAGTTAGAGTAACTATGCAGTAAAGGGAATAAGGCTAGCAGACAGCACGTACATATAGAGGGATAATGGTGCACTATAAGGAATAAAAGAATATTTAATTAATAGTTTTACGTTTTGTTATAACAACGTATACTAGATTTATAAGAACGCTAAGTATAGCGTAAGCTATTGGCTATAGGAGCTATTATTATCTAAGTTTAAAGGAACTAGTAAATTAGCTCGTAGATTGGACATTAAAGACAACAAATTTAATACAGGCAAAGTATTTACTAACAATAAGGCAATAAAGGTAGCTTACTAGAAGCATGTAAACCTTAGAGAAGTTAAAATAGAAGTAGAGACTAAGACTATTACCAAATAAGGTTTAGTAACGGGTATTATAACACTATTGGATATAATTTCCATTGCTTTATAAGATGATAGGAGCAACGTTTAAAAGAAACTAAGTAAGTAGATAACTGCTAGTACTAGCTTATTACTTAATAAAGGTAAAAGGCCACAGGCTTAAGATTTTTAAAACGAGATAAGACACACCTAAGGACCTATAACGGACGAAAACCGATAGGAAAGGGTAGTAACTTAGTTTAGTGACAAACGAATAAGTATAGAATGTAAGTTTAAGAACTATAAGTTTGGGGAATAAATAAGAATATTAGCAATCCTAGGTAAACGCAGTGTTTAGCCTAAAGATTAAAAAGTTAATACCAGGATTAAAAAGTAAGATAACTATAAGGATCTAGCTATAAGACGCAGAAAATAAGAAACTATAGATAAGTTTAGAATAAGAATTATTATATAGCAAGAGCAAAAGCTAGATAAAAGATTAGCTATACTAGGTTATATAAAGGACAGAGCACCCATATAAAGAGTTACTAATAGGCTAAGTGCAGGGACATCTAGGGCAAAGTGGTTAGATAAACTAGAATAAGAAGAGGATCTAGATATCCTAATTAGGTTTAAAGAAAGACATACTAAAGGATGTCATAATATAGCGATAATAAGGTACTTTCTAATAGATAGACTATATACACTAAACTAGTTATACGGAAAGTGGTATAAGCAACGATATAATAATAAATAGGAAGACTTTTATATATAGCTAGATAAAAAAGTTGTCTAAGACCAACCTATTACGGAAAAACGCATACGTTATATTAAAGGAGTATTGATTATAATATTAAGGAACCTAAAAGAAGGATCTAGGGATTAGAGAAGCGAATAATAAATCTTAGTACCTATAATAGAGATACTAGTGGTTAGGTTAACTAGGTATAGGTTTAAACTTAAAGATAAAAATAAACCAAGAGTTAACCTAAAACATATAGCGCATTATACACTATCATGGATAGCTTATATAGATAATATATATAATATGCATAGAGCACCAAAAGATAAGAACCGGAAGTACTTAGTAAGGATATATTAGGCACCAGAAGAAAAGCAGTTTAGGGATGCTAAGTATATATATAGATAGCACCCAGTAGAAGTATAAGGTTAAGGAGACTTAACACTTTAACTAGGAAGATTTCTTACGGAAAAATGCCTAGACAGATAATAGTAGTGGGAGTGCCTAGAGAATACTTATCTATAGTATATAGAGGAAAAGAAACGAACTAAGTATTGGCCTAAGTTAAACTAAGTATAAGTAGGATCTAGCAGCTAGCAGTTAGGAAAAGGGGAGGCGTATAGGATTAGAGGGAACCAGTATTAGAGCCTTAGACCCTTAAAGGAATTTAAGAATAACACCTAAACTTATAAGTTAAATGGCAAGATCAGTAGTTTAAAGCGTTGGTAGATAGTGGAGTAATAAGAAACTATATATTACCAAAGGTAGTGGAAAGGATAAGGTTACTATATAGATAGAAGGAACACCTATATCCACTAATAATAATTTTAGAAGATTAGATAGCCTATAAAGGAGGCATTATTAATCTTAAAACAGAACCTGTTTAGTTAACTATTAAAGGGAGACTAGTAAGAATGTCTTTTAATATCCTATCGTTGGGACAGGACAAGGTAATACTAGGAATGCCTTAGTTACAGGAGTACAATCTAAAGGTTAATTGGGTTACAGGTCAGGTCGATATTAGAGATACTTAATAATATAAAGTGCGACAGTATACTAAGTTAGTATAGTACCAAGTCAGAGCAATATATAAAGAGACTAAGTAAGGCTTAAGTTATATACTAAAGAGATACTATAAATATGGTAAAAAGTTATAGTTACTAGAAAGTAAAAAGCTGTTAGAATATACAGCATAGGACTATAAGATAGAATTAGAAGAGGGAATAAGTCTAAAGTTCTTTTTAATTTATAAGCTTACTAAAACAGAGTTAGTAGCGCTTAAGGAGTTTATCTAGGAGAACTTACGTAAGGGATATATTAGACCGTTATAGTTATTAGCAGGATATCTAGTATTGTTTATCCTAAAGAAAAACAGAAAACTTAGGATGTGTATAGACTATAGACAGCTAAACAGCATTACTAGGAAGGATAGGTATCCTTTACCCTTAATTAGCGAAATCTAAGATAGGATAGGTAACGCAAAGATCTTTACAAAGATAGATCTGAGATAGGCGTACCATTAGATCAGAATTAAGGAAGGCAACGAATAGAAGGTAGATTTTAGGTTAAAGGAAAGACTATATAAACTATTAGTTATGCAATTTGGGCTTATAAACGCATTAGCAACGTTCCAAAAGCGAATTAATAGTATATTAGGAGAACACCTAGATGAATTTGTTATAGTATATCTTAATATTATTATTATCTACTTAGAAAGTGAGGAAGAATATGGAGAATACGTTAAATAGGTCTTAAAGAGACTATAAGAAGAACAGATGCTAGTAGCAATTAAGAAATATAAGTTCTTTATAAGGAAAACTAATTTTATAGGATTTATTATTAAACTAGGAAAGATTAGCATGGACCTAAAGAAAGTTAAAGCTATAGTAAATTGGCAAGAACCAGAAAATATTACGCAGTTAAGATTATTTTTAGGGTTTTGTAACTACTATAGGAGGTTTATAGCATAGTGGTTAAAAAGTATTAAGCTATTTACCAGGCTAATAAAGAAAGAGGAACTATAGGTTTGGGGTAGTAAGTAGAAGAAGCTGTTTTAAGAACTTAAAGAGTTGTTTACCTAAGAACCAATCCTTAAGATCTATTAACCAAGGTTAGAAACGGTTGTTAAGACAGATATATTAAACTTTACACTAGAAGTATGTTTGCTATAAAAGCACCAGGACGCATAGCATCTAGTAGCGTACTATAGTTAAAAGATAACACTACTAGAGTTAAATTACGATATTTACAATAAGGAGTTGCTAGGTATAGTTATAGTACTTAAGAAATAGAGAGTATTCTTATAAGGTATAGAGAAACTATTTGTGGTTAAGATAGACTATAAGAACCTTATAGGATTCCTAACAACAAAGGAACTTAACTAAAGATAGGTTAAATAGGTAGAAATGCTTATAGAATACCATTTTAAAATTTAGTATACTAAGGGTATAGATAATATACGAGCTAATGCTTTAAGCAGAAAAGCTAAACTATAAAATAATAAAAAGCCATTAGGAGCTTTATTGCGAAAGGATTAAGATAGATTAATTAGGTATAATTATTTAAGGATTATAGCAACTAAAGAAAGTTAGATCTATAAATTACTAGAAAGTAATTAGATATAAAAGGTCTAAGAAGCATAGGTAGAGGATCCAGACTTAGAGTAATACGAAAATAGAGAAGTAATGTATATGCCTAAGTCCATTATAGAAGAATTTATTAAGGAATTCTATAAGGGAATAATATAAGGACATAATGGAGCTATAGGCTTAGTATTGAGACTTTAAAAAGAATATATTATTTAAGGAATCTAGGGGCTAGCAAGATAAGTTATAAAAGAATATCTAGATTGCTAAAGGAATAAACCAATAAGGCATAAGCCGTATAGAGGGCTATAACCTATTAAAGTACCAGGAAGACCATAGGAGGTTATATTATAGGACTTTATTGTTAAGTTACTAAAGTTAAGAGATCCTATTATAGGATAAGATTATAACGTAATCTTAGTAATAGTGGATAAGCTTATAAAGTAGGGATACTTTATAGCGTGTATAGAAGAGATATTAGTAGAAGATATTGCTAGAATCTATATAAAAGAAGTATTTATAAGATATAAAGTACTAGATAAGATTATATTGGACAGAGATCTAAGATTTATAGCAGCATTTTAGGAAGTGTTTTTGGCAGAATAGGGAGTTCGCGCAGTAACCTCTACAGCGTATTATCCGCAAATGGATAGATAAACAGAAAGACTAAACTAGACACTAAAGCAGTATCTAAGGCATTATATTAATTACGCACAGAATAATTAGGTATTGTTATTACCAGTTATATAGTTTGTATATAATGCAATACTATAAGAAGGAATAGGGATATTACCATTTAAGGCGAATTATGGATATGAACTAAAAACATTATTATCGCTATATTAAGCAAAAAAGACAAGTAGCACAGCTAAGTAAAGAATAGAGATATTAATAAACCTTTATACAGACCTTAAGGAAACAGCTAAATTAGTATAAAAATAAATAAAAAGGTACTATAATGCTAGAAGATCTAAGGGACCAGATCTTAAGAAGGGAGATAAAGTGTAGCTACTACACAAAAATTTTAAAAGTTAACGACTAAGTAAGAAATTAGACTATGTTAGACTAGGACCTTTTAAAATTATAGAGAGAATTTTATTAGTTATATATAAGTTAAACCTACTAGCCAAAATAAAAATCTACCTGGTATAACACGTTGTAATGCTAAAACCAGTATACAGAAACGTTAAACCACTAGTGTATAAAGCAGACACGTATAGAGGACAAGAGAAAGACAAATAGTAAGTTTTAAATATTATTAGTTATAAGGACGTAGATAACAAAACATAGTATAAAGTAAAGTAAATAGGCTATAGTGAGACTACTTAGGAACCACTAAGCAACCTAAGGAACGCTATAGGAAAGGTATAGGAGTATTAAAAGAAAGTAGGTTAGGCAGCATTAACAAGAAAGAATCACAAAAAAATAAGTTACCTAAGGGGGACCTAAGAGGAGCAATTGCTAAGCTACTTAGAGTTGTTTCCCTTGCAGGATAAAAGCCAGTCCTTTTATTACCCAGCTTAGACAGACCCTATTAAACAAGTTTCCACTCCTTAGAATAAACCTTCTCATAAACATATTTAAGACGTTAAAGATAAGTATAAGCTAGACATTGGGCTTTAAGGACGTATACGGACTCTTTTAAGGCATGTTAAACCGCAAGTAGCGCAAAGGCCAGCTTACCATTGAGTTTTGCAGCGGTAGATTAAATATAAGATCCTAAGGGAAATTAACAAGGGAACTTAAAGACTGTTAAGAGTTATAGAACGCGCATATTTAGTGTTAGAGATAGAGCGAACGTTATAGGACGATTAAATGTTTGCTTTAGTGCACTTAGAATAGGAGGAAGGTTGTTAAGATAAAGGACTTACTAGCGCAATACAGACTAACCCCTCTTTTGCGCACCTAGAGTAAGGAATTGCTATTACTTCACCCAGTAATAGTATTAAGGAGATAGTACGCAGGCGACGCTCCACCTAAGAAAGAGAAGAAGATGCTTTAGGTATAATAAGTAAGGATATTAACCAAATTAATTAAACGGACATTACACCTCTAGTAGACGACTTAGAGATATTAGGAATCTTTAAGAATAAAGATAAAGAGGAGGGAGATGGTATTATAGACGCTTTAAGTATAATATTACAACTACTTAGAGAAGAGTTGGAGGAAGCTAGTTAGTTAATATAAGCACAGTCTAGGATGGAACCGGTAGAACTATATAATAAGGAATGGTAACCAAAGTCACATGGCGTTAAATGTATTAACTGTGTTAAATAGAAGAGATATTATGTTTAATATAGATAATACGTACCTTACATACAAGGGAGGATTTCTTAGGAGTACGGTTGTGTATTTAAAGGACCTTAGTCCCTACCGTAGATAGTTCTCTCCTTGTAGTGAATCTTAGAATACAATTAGAGTTAATCTATTAGGCAACCACTCCACCAGTTATTATTATGTTGTTGATTTGTTCTTACCTATATACCCAGCCTAATAACAGGACCCACTGTAGTTCCTGCTACAAGGTTCCGTTACAGTTTTACTCCAAATTTATATTTTTTAATATTAACTTGTAAGCCTATGTTCTGTAATCTCTCTAGGACCTTCTTAATATAAACTTGGTGCTTAAGTTTATTGTCTAAGTATATAAGGATATTATCTAGGTATACTATATAGAATTCGTTAAGGTAATTAAAAAGAATGTTATTTATATACCTTTAGTACGTAGCCAGTCCGTTTATTAGTCTAAAAGGAAGAACTTTATATTTATAGGACCCGTAACAGGTATAGAACGTTGTTAAATCTTTAGATATAGGGTCTATCCTAATTTAGTAGAAAGCTTGGCGGATATTAAGTTTAATAAAGATCTTTGCCTGGCTTAGATATATAAGGGTTTTGTTAATTAAAGGAATAGGGTACTAATCCTTTTAAGTAATAGCATTTAGCTTCTAATAGTTAATATAAAAATAAAGGCCTCTACTAGGCTTTTTTATAAATAGGATAGGGGAAGTAAAAGGGGCTTAACTTAGCTTAATAAACCCTTTATTAAGGTTATTAATTAGGTACTGCTTTATTGCTTTTAGCTTATCTGTTAATTATTAGTAGAGGGGGCTATAGCCTAGCGAGTTATTGGCTTCTAATTAAATCTTATAATTATATATTTAGTAAGGGGGTAACTTATCTAAAGCCGCCCTTAAGAATGCGTCCTTATACTTAGCATAGATAGTAGAAAGAAGACGTTTAACTAGTTTCTTATTAGTTTCCTTAATTAGCTTTTCTTCCCTCTTATTAATAATCTGGTTAATCTTATATAGGCTTATTATAAAGACCTTATTGTCCTTCTGGTATATATTAAAGTAGAACGCTATAGCGCTAATTGCGGTAATGTCTATTATAGGGGGGTTATATAATACTAGGGACGTGCATAACCTTAGGGCCCTCTAGGGTATTAGTATTGTTATTACTCCTTTTAACTCCTATTGCATCTTTTAGAGGTTATCTCTTATATCTTATTAGTACGTTCTTTTCTATACCGGTTGGATCTGCGCGATTTAGACGTCGTCTATATTACTATCTATCCCGCTTCTATATATAGAGTCCTCCTTAAATATAGTGCTTTAGGAGAGTATCTTTATTAGTACAGAGTTCTTTCTAGCTTTGCGGCAGGCGTCTTTTTAGGCAAAGGCTAGGTCACGGGCCCGGACATCCTGCTGGTATATAGGGTTAGACTTTATAGCTAGTGTCTTACGGTCGGTTTGGATTTCTCTAATAAAGGAGGGTAATTTTGGCCTATCCTCTGGCCAGACAAACTGTTTTTATTATACATTTAGCCAAATATTAAAGTAGGACATCTATTTTTGGCCGAGGATTATATTATAGAACCCTAGGTCTAAAATGCAGAAGGGGATACCGTATTAATATCGTCTATTAAGGGAGATATATAACTTTAGGACGTGGGTAACCGGCTTACTGGCTTAGCTGTTATAGCCTTTTACCTAGATAGGCTTCTCTAGTAGGGTGGCTTTTATATTTAGAAACTTGGTAATGTTAATTATATAAACAGTATTTATAAAGGCAAAGCTATTTACTCTAGTATTAATAAGGGCAGTTAAGTTAACTCTATATCTATTTTAAGATACTATATATGGAACTATAAAGTATTTTCCACCTATTAACTAACTTAGATTAATCTCTTTAAGATTAATAGGATACCCTAGGGGGGAGTCTTTCCCTAGGGTTCTTCTTTTCCTAACTTATTGGATATTTCTCCTTCCTCTATCTTTTTAATATCCTTTAGTTCTGGGCAAGATAAGGTAAAGTAACCCTCCTTATTGCAGTTATAGCAAGTAGCTGTAGCAGGGTCGATTAGGGTATTGCGATAAGTACTGGTTAAGGTTGTGGTACGTAGCTGGTCAGGCGAGGCTCGCCAGTGCGTAGTTGTGACCGCTTTTAGTATAGTAGTGGTTGTGGCTTATCTTCCTACTCTAGCTCCCGTAGGGGTGGCGGGTAAGCTTTAATTGCTATAGGGTTGCTTCTACTAATCTAGGTGGGCATTAATCTACTTTAGCTCTAAGTCTAATAATAGGTAATAAGCTACAAGTTTTTTATGGGTTAGCAGGTTGTTTAAAGTTATAGCAATCTTCTCTTATAGCCTAATTGTTAGTTTGTTATAAAGGTCCAATTAGTAGTTTTTAAGGGGGACCTAGCCTTCTCCTGTAAGGTATAAGAATTAAGTCTAGAATTTAGCAAAGGGTTAGTTTAGCTTTATTATTAGGCGGTTATAGTTATACTAAGCGTCCCATACTTTATTTAGGTTAACATAGATAGCCACTAGGTGCTGTAGTATCTTATTAACAGATATAAATTAGACAGGAGAGTTATCTTTAAACTTGGCTTAAAGGTGACATTGGGCGTCCCCTATAGTTCGGCCAAAGAGGTAGAGCATTTTAGCCTCTTTAGAGGGGAAATAGTTATAGTTAATTTAGAGTTTTCCTTGTACTTAGATCCTCTAGTTCTTAAAGGTAGGGTCTATCCTATTGGATAGTAGTTAAGGGTTAGGAAGCTTAACGGATTTTAATTACTTTGTTATTATATCCGTACTCCCTAGTGTATTACATTTGGTTAAGTAAATGGGTTAACTAAGGCTTTGTAAAGGGGAGGCTGGGCTGCTTTATAAGGCAGCAAGGCTTTCTAGGATCTCCTTTAGAGTCTCTTATATGCTTTAGGCTTAAAAATAATCAACCTTCTAATTGGCCGCAAGGGCGCGAATTTGTTCGCGTATATCTGTAACGTTGTTATTATCTTTAATTTCTAATCCTAATTGGATCTTGTATTCCTCTTAGGTAGAGGCAGGTCTTTTAAATAAGCTTACTTTAGGTGCCATTGTTAGCTTCCTAGGGTTTGTCAGTCTTATGCGCTTTGGTTTTAATTTTAGGGGTATAGGTCTAGTCCTGCCTGGCTTATAAAGTGGGATATTATTAAGGCCTTCCTAGGCAGTATAAAGTTGTTCTAATGTCTGAGTATAGCGCGTTAACGCGTTATTACAGACGAAGTTTCTTTTAAGATGTGGGGATATTATTAAGGCCTTCTTAGGCAGTGTATGGAGAGCTTAGTATAATATAACGGCTTACACAAATGCCTCTAAACTAAAGCTTGTGGATTGCTATCTAATAAAGATACTAAGCTAAGGAGAAGAAAAGAAGGGGGTCGCAAGGACCATAGTAAACATATATAAAGGGGCAGCCGCCAAGGCGCTAGCGGTAAGCGAGCCAATCGTAGGTTGGCATAATATGGCAGCGGCATGGCAGAATTTGGCAGGTGACGCGCTCTAGCACCGTCACAACTGGCCTATTAACTTGCCTAAAAGACACGTTGTTATAGATAATCCATTAA
>Ga0307507_10000123_pt1 | contig 131323 bp, 75 predicted proteins | sample 7_EM_MG_FD_207223 | JGI IMG/M metagenome (GOLD analysis project Ga0307507, IMG submission 207223) | Populus trichocarpa ectomycorrhiza microbial communities from riparian zone in the Pacific Northwest, United States - 7_EM | ecosystem: Host-associated > Plants > Roots > Unclassified | place...
GAGAGGTGGATAAGGACCCTATAATACCTTATATATTCCTACTGTAATATCCGCAATATCCGCAATATCTGCAATATCCACAATATCCGCAATATCCGCAATATCCGCAATATCCACAAAATATCTGTAATATCTGTAATATCCGTAATATCTGCCAAATTCTGCTAGAACCGTAGAGTCCTATTCTACCTAGTTAGGGTGGAAAAGCTCTGCACGGGCACTTTTATCCTTATCAATTGCGATATTTTATGCATTTTCTATTGGATAAGGATATTTTATGCTCGCTTATTCGCATTATCCAAAACCACACTGACCCTACTGCAACCTACACTATAGCAGCAATTAGACCCGGGGGTAGAAGGAACGGCTTTATATAACAGGGAAGCTACTACTGTGGCAAAGATATATACAGACAGCTAGGGAGTTTCTGCTTATAGAATTGCAGTCTTAAACTATAGAGAAGACTTGCCTTAGTTAATTAACAAGTTATAGTCTCCAACTGTTCTATGGGAGAAGGAATACCCTAGTTAAGGAGTGTATACTACCTTCTTTATAGACCGCAACTACCACAACCTAAATAAGGCAGAGGTTGCCTACGCAAATACCCTAAACCTACGGCCATGGCGGACACGGCAGACATTTTAGTATACCTATAAGAGGACGTTCCCTTGCCTTAATTGGGCCGTAGGGGTAGGTTGAATAAACAAATAAACTGTAAGGTATTGCCTGGGTGTACAGTAGGGAGTAGGCAATACCCTTATATAGGAGAGAGAGAGAGAGACAAACTGATAGGGGAGGAAGGAGACTGCAAGCCTAAGGAGCTTATAAGGGGTGGCCAAGGCCTAGCTAAAGGCTAGCCCTAGCAGCCCTAAGAGCTCCCAGGATGTAACCAAGATGGTGTTACAGGACCACCCCGTAACGCCTTATACACGCCTACCTATTTGCACCGCTAAGACACCAGTATCTGATATCCGCAATATCCGACATTTGTAAGATCCGTAAAATCCGCAATATTAACAATATCCATAATATTCGCAATGTCCGCAATTCTCTACACTGATTTGAAGTCTTTGTATGACTGTCTCGTCCGACGAGGAACTACGCAAGAGAAACGCTTAATGATTGATATTGATGGAGACACTAACCCTATGGACGCTATAACAAAGGTCAAATTACGGGCCATAGGGTGGGTTGAACGAACGGATTCGGCTTTAGTAGGTATGGACTCGTACTATACAGAGCCAGCCGCTAAGGCACTAGTAGCAGGCGAGCTAATAGCGATTTTCTATCCTGGGGATAAAAAATCCTAATTGGCTGGTTTAACGGTATGGCAGAATCCGATAGGTGGCGCGTTCTAGGATTAAAGGTGGAGCTATTATGTATTATAGACGGAAGAGCTAGTTATTGCGTATACGCTACAAATAGTCTAGAAGTAGACTTGACTTTAGAGTGTAGATTAGCCTTCTTTTTAGAGTTGCTCTAGTATCGGAACGTTAATCACGTGACGTAGTTACGAGACTATGAGGCGAGACTAGCTAATCTGGCTTGGAGCAACCCCTAACTTCTAGACAATAATTAACTACTAACTTTAACACCGCATACGTACCACTACAAGTGATATTTGTGCACGTTAATAAAGCGAGTATACCGACGGCTACCTATAGACCGTAACAGATATAATATGGCTTTAGTTATAGTTAACCGCTTTAGCAAGCGCCCGTTCTTAATTCCCTATTATAAGAATATTAATGCTAAAGAAGCGGCCTAACTGTATATCTACTATATCTACCACATTTACGGACTACTAGATACTATTATATTTAATTATAGGTTGTAATTTATATTAGCCTTTTGGAACGAGTTTACCTAAATCCTAGGTATTAGGCTAAAGCTTTTTATAGAATACCACCCCTAAACAGACGGCTAGACGGAGATTATAAACTAGTATTTAGACTAGAGACTCTAACCCTTTATTAACTACTTTTAAGACAATTAGGCTAAACTACCACCTCTAATAGACTATGCCTAGGCTACCCTACCTTATAACTCTATAGGATTTGCACCTACTAGCTAGAAATAGAGTATCTACCCTATATAAGCTTTAACTAGGAAAGAATAGAAGGGCCATAGACTGTACGCAAAAAACTATCTTATAAGGAAGCCCAGCATTACGCAAAACGCTTAAAAGAAGCCTGAAAAGTAGCCTATATAAACCTAAAAAAGGCCTAGAAATTAATAAAATAGTAGGCAAATAAGTATAGGCGCGAGCCTAACTTTACCGTAGGCAATATAGTCTAGGTTATAATAAAGAACTAAAAGATAGAATGGCCTAGCTGTAAGCTAGACTATTAGATAGCAGGACTATATAAGGTCCTTAAAAAGATAGGCAACTTATATAAAGTAAAGCTCCCAGATTTAATTGAGGTCCACCCTAAATTTTTACTAAATAAGCTATAGAAAGCCGCAAATAACCTATTACCTGAATAAAAGAATAAACCTCCCTTTTTAATTTAAGTTAATAGCGACAATAAATAGGAAATTAAAGAAATATTGGCCTATAAGCTAGTAAGGAGAATATTAAAGTTGTTAGATAATCTGTATTCTCTAAAGGCGTGGGTCACGTGCACGAGTCACGTGCACAGAGCACGTGCATTGTAAAATCTCTTTGTAGCTCGAAGCCCTAGGGCCCCCAAGAACACGTCACTTAAGACACAATACCAGATCATCAATCCATTAACCCATTTTATCAATGAGCAGCTCTATTTGAACTTCGTGACAGTTATAAGCCCGGTCCGCCAACTTAAGAAGCTATCCAGCTATTACTTAATCATTTAAAGAAATTCTACCTTATTGTTAGACTCTGACACCTCATTGTCAAGGACGCAGACTCTAACAGAAATCCTACCTTAAGTGTCACAGGACAATTCTGACATGAACCTTCCACGAGATTCCACGAGATTCTACGAGATTCTACGAGATTCCACCTTAATTTTTACAGGACAACCCTAATAACAAGGACAATCCTAACGACAAGGACGATCCTAACAACAAAATACTATCTCAATTCCTTCTTTACCTATTAGTAAAATGACTCTACTAACGTCAAGTTTATTAACTATAATTATCCTCAATAAACTAGAAGACTAGAAGTAATAGATCTGGTAACTATAAGCCCTTATAGACAAACAAATTTAGGCCTATATTAACCCAGCAATACAGTACCTTAATAAGCTCTACTATAAGAACCAGCCTATCTAGAAGTTACTAATTTTAATAAGAATACAACCTTATATGCATAGCTCTTAACAAATTAATAGAAAGCATATAAGAATAGCAGACAATACTATAACTAGGATATAAAGTACTTCCTAAAACAAGAAGAGTATCTATAACAGATACGCACCTAGATTACGTCCACAGTATTAATTTAGAAGAAGCTACTGCTTAACCCTTCCCTTACCGTCAAGGAATGGCTAATTTAATTAAAAGAAGATACTAAGCCTTTAAAGAACTTTATAATAAGGAAGGTATAGCTACAGTACACAGAGTCACTTAAAGGGCTTAAATAGATAAAGGTTACCCAGTAGCTTAACCAATAGGAGTATGCAATAAAGATAGCAGAGAAGTATAATCTTCTATAGATAACTAATAGGATCTGGCTAATAGACCTTATAAATATAATACAACCTATAAGCAAAACCTATTTTATTCTGTATATAAAGCAGGCAAATAATACTAAAAAGGCTCCCTTATTAGAATACCGTAAAGTAGTAATAGAGCTATAAGAAGCATTCCAAACCCTTTTTAAAGCCATACCTACAACGGCAAGAGGGAGTGCATTTAATGTAGACTTTGTAGGAGAGCCTAAAAAGGGTATTTCTATTACTATTAAAGTTTAAAAAGGAAAAGGGAATAGCTTATCTTGTAGCTAAAAAAGGGCAGGTATAAATTTAATTAAAGAGACGTCTTTTAAAAGGTTAAAGAACCTTAAATGCCTGGCATGCGATATAAGGGGACATACCCTTCCTAACTATTAGTATCTGTTTAAAAGCAAAAGGCCTAAGGGATTTAAAGCCATAGGTATATATATAAAAAGGGTGCTTATAAAGGTAAAGCAAGACAAGGATCTAGCTGCCTAAGTAAAATAACTTAAGCTTAAGGAATCAAAGGCTAATAGAGCTTAATAATAATAGGATGAGAGCTAGGAGATAGTTAAAATCAAGGGAGAAGCCAATGTAATATTCCTAGAATTGTATTATACCGGTTAACTCTATCTATTAAAGCTATTAACTATTCTTAACTTAGGAACCACTCTCTATATCTTTAATAACCTCTCTTATTTTTATAATTTTAGGAAAGCTTTAAGATATAAATATATCATCGCCAGCAGCTTAGAAGTGCCTATACTAGGTTATGGCAATATTACTATCCAGGTTACAAAACTAAACAAGAGCAAGGGAATTCTACATCTTAAGGATGTTGCCTTTTATATAGACTTTAATACAAATCTAGTGTCGTTCCGTCTACTTTAAAAATAAGGGTACTACTAGAATAACAAAGGAGACAACAATCTTCTGGTTTAGAAGGATAACACAATCCTATGTTAAATAGAAGAACGTTATAGACAATAGACTATTAAATACGTCTAACTAGGAAGTCTATTAGCGTTTAATACAAGCCAACTGCTATACTACTAATGGAAGCGTAGAGTATTGTCAAGAAACACTTATCCAGATTTAAAAGGTAATACGCGTTTATAGTATCTGTGTCTAGGTTATCTAGGACCTATAAGCCTTTACTATTTAGGTCTTAACGCCTTAGGAGTTAAGCTTTAAGGCCCAAAGATAATAGAATATTAATATTGCAGTCTTGCCAAAATTAAGCATTAGGTCTTAAGAAGGTTCTTAAAATAGAATATTAATAAACCTTATCTTAACCTCTATATTAACTAGACTGACCTTAAGGAAGCGCATGCTGAATTTATACAAGTTATACTTATCCACAATACCTTCTTAGGAAGATCCTTCTTATATTTTATAACAACGCATGGCAAAGAGAAGGAGACACTATAAGTACTTAAAGATTTTATCCAATCGATTCGTCTAAGGTATAACCTTAAGGTTAACACCATTAGATTAGACAACGAGCTAGGGAGAAGGAGAACCCTTAAATGGCTACAGACTTAAGGGATTATATTTAAGCCTTTAGCGCTATATACCTAAGCTTAGAATAGTACCGCTAAACACTTAGGGGTGTAATTATTAAGAGAGCATAAGTAATAAGAATTGCTGCTAATCTACCACATAATCTATGGAACGAGATCGTTAACTATATAGTCTACCTTTAAGATTGAACATCACAAGAAAGTAATGGATGGAAATTGCTATATAAGAGGTTCTATACTTACCTAGCGAATAGGAGATTAAGAAAACCACAATTAGCGCACCTAAAAGCCTACGGCTATAGGGCGTACGTAATAACGTTGGATGCTTAGCTAAAGAAGAAAAGACTAAGCAAGCTAGATCTATAAGCCTATATTAGCTACCTTGTCGGCTATAACTTTACCAAGATCTACAGGATCTGGATCCTATATAAAGGTATTATTATCTCTATAAGGGATGTCATCTTCAACAAAAAGACGTTCTTTAATGGCAAGTAAATGGATATCTCAAAGGATCTATACGCCGAATTAGATACGCTAATTAAGAAGATTTAACTCCCTAATACCCTAACTAAGAACAAGGTTCTCCTGGAAGACAATAACAAAGTATTTAAACTGTCAATTTAAGAGGAAGACGTCAACAATAAGCCAGTTTAAGCCTTTAATAAGTTAGCAGATCTTAACCTTGCAAGAGCTCTTAAAGATGCGTATTATACGCCACCTCTAATAGAAGAAGACGAAGAATCTCCATATGCCTTTTATGCCAAATATTCTATAAAGTTAGATGTATAAGGTACTAATTAGGACATTATCAGCCAAGTAGAAGACAGGTTTCACACTTAGGAGGTATTTAACAACTTAGTTAAAGACTTGTTTAAGGAAGCCTGCAATAATAGGTTTAAAGACTTTATTACCAAAAAGATTATATCAGCCTATTAAGGCGCCTTCTTAGCAGGAAGGAAGTTCAACCTTAATAGTTGACTTAACAATAGCAAGCTAAAATTAGGCAGAACACGTAATGTTAGATTATATAGGAAGAACTTACCTCCGCCACCTTAGTTAATATGCAACCTTAATATATATTCTCTTTAAGATCAGTTCTAAGAAGCTTAATAAGCCCATCTCTAATCTTATTATTAAATGAGGATGTTTTAAGAAACAGATAAGAAGCATATAAAGGGATAGCAGGTCCTCAGCTTAATATAGGTATTTATCTATAAAACGGACAAGCACGGATTCTTCTAGAAATGCAAGGCACGCTTAGTAGTATGCGGAAATTAATAGGCCCCAGGGGACCTACCTATAAGAGCTACTATATTAGCTAGTACAACCTTCTAAACCCTTATGGCGATTACCGTAAAATTCAACCTAGAGACGACATAGATAGATACAGTTAACGTGTTTGTCCATTACAATCTCAACAAGGTCGTCTATATAAAGCTACCGCCAGGGTTTAATAAAGGAAAAAAAGACAAAGTACTACGCTTAAGAAAAGCCCTTTACGGACTATAACAATTATTACTATTATAGCAGAAGAATCTCACAGGCTTACTAATAGAATTGGGTTTTAAAGAGGTACCCTAGGAGCCATATATTATGCTAAAAGGTAGAATAGTTGTCTTCTTCTACGTTAACGATATCGTCTTCTACTACCAAAAGATAGACAAGAAGAACGCTTAAGAAGCAATTAAAGAGCTAAGCAAGGAATACTAGATAAGTACCCTTAGCGAGCTAAAATAGTTCCTAGGAATCCATATGCTATGCAATTATAGCTAGAGGCTCCTATAGCTATCCCAAGAAGCCTATATTAAGAAGATAGCTAATTAGTATAAGATAGATCTTAAAGGGCGTCTTCTAGATACTCCTATAGCAGAATCGGAACTCCTTCCTACTAATCACCAATTAATCTATTTAACGCGTCCATCCCCTAATATAGACCTACTAGTCCGTCCTATATCCCTACTAAGAGAAGCAGCTTCTACAATGCTATATTAGAGAAAAATGGTTTTAATACTTTATGCAGCCACTATAACGCGTCCAGATATTACTTTTGTAGTATTACAGCTAGTAAGGTTTAATTAGAACCTAAGCTAAGAGCACTATTAAGCGGTAGATAGAGTAATCCAGTACCTATATAGTACGAGGAGCAGAGCAATCTACTATAGAGGAGATAAGGAAGGAACAAATGGTAGAGGGAGAGACTACGACAAAGGACAAGACAATAGAAGAGACGGTAGAGATAAAGCGCAATTATTTATCTATACCAGTAATGCATTATTTGCGGACAACTCCATTAACAAAAAGAGCTCGTAAGGATACATTATAAAGCTATTTAGGGGACCAATCGCATAGAGAGCAAATAAGCAGGATATGGTAACAACGTTAAGCACAAAAGCTAAGTTATTAGCCCTATTACAGACAGTAAAGGAGGCTATCTTTATTAATAGGCTGTTTAAAGCAATAACATTACGCCTAAATAAGCCCTTAATTATCAAATGTGATAATATATAGACACTTTAACTAATTATAGAAGATATAGCAAAGCTAATTACAAAGCTCCAACACGTTAACATCTATTAACACTAGCTATATTAGAAATACGCAATAAGATAAGTATGATTTTAATAGATAGTAATAAAGGAAATAATTGCTAATGGACTTATAAAGGCCCTACCTAAGTAGAGGTTTTAAAGCTTTATTAATATAATTAGGATAGTGGATATTAAGAAGCAGCTAGATAAGGAGAAGCAACTAAAGGACCTAAGGGACAGTATTAGAGCAAGACAGAAGGATTTAGATAAGATTACGGTTTAATTAACTTATTAATAGACACAAGAAGGTGGCTAGCTTTAACCTTAAAGAGCTTAAAGCTAAGGGGGTGTGTTAGATAATCTATATTCTCTAAAGGCATAGGTTATATGCACAAGTCATGTATATAGAGCACGTGCATTATAAAATCTCTTTATAGCTTAAAGCCCTAGGGCCCCCAAGAACACGTCACTCAAGACACGATACCAGATCATCAATCTATTAACCCATTTTATCAATAAGCAGCTCTATCTGAACTTCGTGACAAAAGTACCGTGTTAGTTAAAAAGGCTATAACCTAGATCCTACCTGGTACCCTATATAGAACTTTATTAGCAGTCCCCATAAGCTTTAAGAATTTTATAGCCATTACCCTAATAAACCAGGACCCCTAAAGTACCTAGATAAGTAGATGGAGTACTAGTATAGTAAAGATAATAAGCTACTAGAAGAATATAAAGATAAGAACGCCCTATAGGTATAATATAGATATATAAAGCCTAAGTGCAGGCTTTACTAAGAGGGGGAGGGGGGGTAATGTTATGGCTCTAGTAGAAAACGGCAAAACTTAGCTGGCAGAACTTAGTAGAACTTACAGTTATATAACTAGAGGACCGTATAAAAGAACCCTACTTTAACCGGCGCTGCTCTTCTTCTCCTTTTTTTTCTCTAGCTTTAGATCCTTGTTTATAGACAATCCAATTATATAGGCTTGCATGCGTCCTTCTTGCTATGCTTATGCCTTAATTGACTAAGTCGCTAACAGACTCCTTAAGGATAGATTAATATTTAGTATTAATAATATTTCTTACATATCCCTTAAGATTTATAGAATTAGAGTTTATAAAATTAGGGCCTTTTATATAGTTAATTACTACTCCATATAAACGACTTAATAGCTTTAATTATTTATAACAGGGTAGGCGAAAATCCATATTAATAAGATTAATACGATACGCGAGATCATATTATATTATATTGATTGATCTTTTTTAATCCGCTACTAAATAAGCGAGTAATTGTAGCTAAAATATTAACTATCTACCAACGTCCTTAGCTTCCCTACTAATTAAATATCTCCTTTCTACCCTCTCTATTTATACTTCTCTTTATATAAAATACTATAAAATAAAATTTAAGTGGCAAAAAAGAGAGGAGATTAAATTTAGTAACTTTTATCTATTTTTTATTATCCTCTAGTTCCACAATCCAATTCTTACCCTTTAGTACTCCTACTGCCACCACTATAGGCTAAGAATTTTTATTGTATAATAAATATCAAGACCTATAATCCCGCTATTTATAATTTCTATAGAACCTACTATAGAACCCTAGGAGACTCTAATACTTAGTAAAGGAGTAAGGGCCTACCAGATAATGCGGAGTCGCCATATAAGCCTTATACGGCTAGCGTTAATTAGCTCTCTACCTTATATAAGTAATATATATTACTTATAGTTATATTTAGAGATCTATAGCTTTAAATTAGAATTGTATTTATATATAAGGGCCTTCCTATCTATATCTACCTTTTTAATACCCTCCTATTACGGAGTAAGTATAAGCGGTAATAATATATAGCGAAGTAGATATTATTAAGCTATATATATAAACTGTGTAATAAAGTTAAGACGTTGCGTAAGGAAAGAAAGTAAGGAAATAGGAAGACAGGGTATATATTATTAGTTTGGTTGCTTGGTTAATATATATACAGAACAGAATAGGATTTAAGTAGCGGTCCTAGCAGAACTTAGTAGGATTTAGTGGACTTAGTAAAATATAATAGAATGCGGCAGATTGCTGTTAGATTGCCGTAGATTGCTAGTAAATTACTATTAAATTGCCGTCTCGCAGTCGGTCTCTTCTTACTGCGTTAGTAGAAATAGGTAGACGTATATAAGGTATTACGGAGGTATCCCATAACAGTTACCACCCCCTTTAAACTTAAGCTTCTGCGAGATAGGGCTGTAGTAGTTCTGGGTAGAGTTTATAAAAGTCTTCTGCGGCTTATATAAGTCCTATCCCATGCGCTGTTGAGAAAGGTCGTTTGGTAAGCGAACCAACCATATTTGGCGCAGTTTGGCAAAATGAAACTGTAGATTTGAAATGCAATATCGTGATAATAAAGCTCGAATTTAGTATATATTTATATTGGTTAGGTTGAACAAAGTTTGCGTTATTGGAAGAACGTTTATATCTTTTTATGGTAGTTTAATTGAAGTAGATAGCTATCTAGATATTACGGTTGAGATAATTTTGACATTTTGGTGTTCGCGCACAGGCCACATTTCCTAAACGACCTCAACGGCGCATGGGATAGAGTTAACGGGTTCCTATAAGGGCTTAGTAAAGCCTCTCCATTTTATAAGGTATATATATTTACGTTTCCGTTTATTATACTTAATATTATTAATTCTTTTAACCAAGTACTTATTCTTACTATCTACTTTAACTAGTAGGGGAGGGTTCTAGATCTATTTAGGTAGGGTATTTAATATAGGGGTAGTAGGGCGGAGGACTAACATATAGAATATGGGGTAAATTTTAACCGTATTAGAAAGCTTTAGTTAGTAGGCATAAGGAGAGATAACCTTTTTAACCTTATAAGGGCCGGCGTTCTTCCAATTAAGTTTCTTAATAGGTTATTTTATATTTAGATTTCTTATATCTAGCTAAACAAAGTTACTAATTTAGTAGGCTGGTACTAGGGTTCGGTTCTTATTTACTACGGCTTTATAAACAAATTAGGCCTATATTATTTCGTTAGTAAGAAACTCTTATAGTTTTTCTATTTTTTTTATATAAATTTATTGGCTTTTATAATCTATAAGGTATAGTAAGCTAGGTAAAGAATATTACTAAAGGGGTTAAAACCTATTTACGGATACTAGCCGTAGTTGGCTAGGAATAGAGAGACCTTTATAGTTTCTAAGTTGGAGTTATTTATAATAAACTTGGCGAATACTAGCTAATCTATTTAGTTGTCTTATAAATATAACGTATATATATAAATATACTGTTCTATTATAGCATTTATACGTTCTATTTATAATGGGCTTATATAACTACTTCTAAACCAAAGCTTGTAAATTGCTATTATATAAGAATACTAAGCTAAAGAGAAGAAGGAGAAGAAGACTATTAGAGACTAAAGAGATGCAAGGGGTTGCTAAGGTGCTAGTGGTAAGCGAGCCAATAGCGATTTTCCATCCCGGAGATGGAAAATCTTAATTAGTTAGCTTTATAAGTAGTACTAGCAAAATATAGTAGAATTTGGCAGATTGCCTAGGAAGTGGCAAATTGCCCTAGAAACGGCAATGTAGTAGGCAACGTGCTCCAGCACCGTTATACTATTTAACTATCCGTTTCTAAGTGGTATGCTATAGATAATAGTACTTTAATACAAAGTTGGGTAGTTAGTTCTTTCTAAAATATAGAGATAAACTAGCTACCTTTATTAAAGATAATTGTTTTAGAGAGTTTATAGAGTTTCTATATATAATCTAGGAACAGTTAGGCAATGGTGGGCGTTAATATATTAGGGTAGGCGTTAATATATTAGGGTAGGCGTTAATATATTAGGGTAGGCGTTAATATATTAGGGTAGGCGTTAATATATTAAGATAGACGATTAAGTATTTTATCTTAGATAGTCGGTCTATAACTACTATAATGTTTATATAGTCTTTACTTATAGGGAGATTAATAATAAAGTTAATTAAGACATCCTTCCATCTTTAGTCTAGCATAGGTAGTGGCTTTAAAAAGCCATTAGATGTCTTATGCGAAGCTTTAGCTTATTAGTAGGTATAGCAGCTAGAGACATACCTTTTTATTATATTATATATATTCAGCTAATAGTATTCTTATTAGAGCAGTTCTAGGGTTTTTTCTTGGCCTAGGTAACTGGCTATTAGTAGATTATATATATATTTAAGGAGCTTAAGCTTAAGTTTGTCGTGGTTAGGTATAACTAGGCGGTTCTAGTAATATAAGCGGTCTTTATAAGCTTTATATTTACTTAAAGAGATCCTTTTAAAACGTCTAACGCTATCTTAAATTAGCTTAAGTGTCTCTTAGATAAACTCGTTATTTAGGTATTTGTTAATTATAATCTATTTATTTATTTATTTTAAGGACGTATACTATCCCTTGACACGGCAAAATTGGGCCTTACGGTATCGATAAGAGCCCACTAATCAAACCAGCCGAATTGAGCAGCCGTTCTCAGAAATACAAAGCTTTTGATTTCATAGCTATTTAATATATAGGCTTATTCTTTGGAATTAAGTCGCTCAATATAAGGTAACCAGCACTCGTCCTTTCTGTAGAACGGTATCTTACGATACTGCACCCAAAATTGGTCCTCAGAGCCCGTTTCCGCCTCTCCCATTCCTCACTATCGCGTGCTTGCATTATAATATTTGGTAATAACTCTAATAGAGCTTTCTGACGCCCCATACGCTATACCAGACTAAATAACTCAAAAGAATCGTGGGTATTAACATTGGAGGGTAGGTTTGGTAAGCCACGGCCGCCCTAATTGTTAATATGGAGAGGTTCGAATTTAGGCAACGGCCGGGGCTTAGGGTAGGGTTTTTTTGCGATTTAATTTAGAGGAACGTTATATTAAGTCTTCCGAACAAGGTCTGTATTAATTCTAGTACGATTAAAAGGCATGGTGGTGGTGTAATTAATAATTGAATTCTATATAGATATACGCGTTGTTTTGATTCTGGTGTTTGCGCACAGACTACATCCTCTAAGGGCCCTGCTGTTTTAAGGGATAAGACCTTTAGTAGGAGGGTTAAATAGTTTAGGGTAAAGTAGGGTCTAATTTTAGTAAGAGCGTGCTTCTTCCCGTATTAGTGTGTCTTATAAGTATTAGGTTAGGGTATTAGGCTTTTAACCTTAAATACTTAGGTAGTATATAATTAAGAATTAGAAATAAGATAGGTATTCTAACTAGTAGGCCTAATAGTAACTTAGCTGCTTTATAGTTGTAAAGTACTATAGATTTTTATAGTTGCTAATATTATAGAATAGAGGGCAGTGGCTATAGAGTATATAAGATATTACGTAATTAATTATAATGGTCGAGGGCGTAAGAAGATAATATACCTATGTATAGCTAATGTAAGCTATATATAAGGTGTATATAAAAGTACGGGGCTCTCCTATAGAGGCCCCTATAGTAGGGTTCTATAATACTACCCCCCCTTCTATAGAGGCGGAGCTCTAGCGATGCTATAGTTACTATATATATATAAAAGGGATGCTTTATAACGAAGCCTTGTAGGAAATACTATAGTAGACTTGCTAATAGGCTAGGTATATAGGTAAATAAGAAGTTAACAATATAGTAATAATTAGTAGAGTAGTTGCCTAATAGATTAACTCTAATTATATTTTAAGATTTACTATAAAGAAAGAAACTATCTAAGTAGGGACTATAGTCCTTTAAATATATAGACTGCGCCTAAAAAATATTAAGTACGTAAGGTATATAAGGTATATTTAATATATAACGTTTCTTATAAATCCTATAGATTCTATATACTAAAACGGTAATGTAATCTATTATATAACTTAGCTACCCCTTATTCTATAGTTTAACTAGTTCTAGCACCTCCTATACTTCCACCACTAGTCTATTTATATCCTCTCTTAGTAGACATACTACTACTAATATAAGGTCCGTAACACTATCCCCCTCCTCTTTATCTTTATCCTTAAAAATACTTTATATCTCCAAGTTATCTATTAAAGGTATAGCATTCCTGTCTTTAACTTGGTAACCTTTTTTATTCCTAATATCTTTATTAAAACCTTTATATCTAATTATTATATACGCGTAATTTTAACAATCCTTTCACTAGGTAAAATTATACTATTATATTCTTATTGTGTGAAGAAGAAGTTAGTATATATTGCGATTGCGGCTTTATTTAGTTACCAACCTTCCTCTTATGCTAAGTATACGAAATTAAATATACGGTTATTTTACAATATTTAATCTATCTCTAATACTAAATATACGCGTCTTGTTAGTCTTTATAGGCGTTTAGTGCCTTACTAAATTTATTATAGGGTCTTAGATTTAATCCGCTGCTAAAAAGCTTAATAGTAAACTGTTAGCTACCCTTAAAGAACTACGCTATACTTATATAGCGGAATTAAAAGCTGCCTCTATTTGTTTTACTACCTCTATTTATAAGTAAAAGGCTTTAAAGGATTAAATAAATACCTCTACTTAGTTAGTCTGTCTTAAAAAGGTTTATAAGAAGGTTTATTTAAAGGAACTTCGTTTTACTAAATAGGGTCTTTATAAATTGGAAGAGGATAAAAGGAAGGATTTGTTTCTATTAGAGGTAGAAATAACTTTAAGTAATATAGTAGTTGCTCCTCTTAGGTCCCCCTTAGGTAACTTATTCTTTAGTAATCCTTTTTTATTAATACTGCCTAACCTTATTTCTTTTAATACTCCTACATCTTTTTTATAGCGTTTCTTAAATTATTTAGTAGTTCTTAGGTAGTCTTTTTATAGCCTATCCACTTAACCTTATACTATATTTTATTATTAATATCCTTATAACTAATAATCCTCAAAACTTCCTATTTATCTTCTTCTTAGCCTCTATATATATCTACCTTATAAACTAGTGGCTTAACATTTCTATATGCTAGTTCTAGTATTATAATATACTATATAGGGTAAATCTTTAGTTTCTCTAGTGAGTTAAGTCTATATATAACTTCTAAGATTTTCGCTGTAATTATAAATAGTCCTAGTTTAATATAAGCTTGGACCCCCGGAACTCGGTTACCCCCTAAACTTAGATAGGTTTCCTATACAAAACGCTAGTTTTCCACCTCTATAAAAACAGTATTAGTAATATATTATTAATAATATATTACTAATACTGTTTTTATAGAGGTGGAAAACTAGCGTTTTGTATAGGAAACCTATCTAAGTTTGGGAGGTAACCGAGTTCTAGGGGTCCAAGCTTAGTAAGGCCTGTTATATTAGCTTTCTACTATAATAGTTACCTTATAGATCGTTTCTAAGTAGTTATATAGGTATTTAAGCTGCTACCAGTAACGCTGTTAGAGAAGGTTGTCTTTAAAAGGCTATTTTAAATATAGGGTAGGTATATACTCTATATAAAACTTCTAAATACGTTTTTTATAGTTTAAAAAGTGTAATATAGCTAAGAATAATAAATTCTAACGCGTTTGGTTATTTTAAATAAGCTAATAGGCAGTTAGTATAGATATAGGAAAATGTTTAAATTTTTTTAATATAGGTAAGATTTTATTAATTTTCTACCAGTAAAAATACAATCTGGCGCTAGGCTATTAGATCTTATTACTTACCTTTAATCTATTAAATTTTATTAAAGGCCCTTTAATTTTAATCCTCTAGAAGAAGCTATAATACTAAAGTATTGTATAAATGTATTGTATAAGGTTATAAAGTAAGTCAACGGCTTCGCGCTTTCTTTATAACTCCTTAATCTTCTTAAAGTCTATTTCGTAATATATGGTTACTAGTTCTTTATAAATTCCTTTTATATTAATTTTAATAATAAAGGCCTAGGCGTAAAGGTTGGTAATATAGCTAGTAATAAGGTCTACGTCCTTTGTATAACTTAACTAATATATTTAGATATAGGGCTTAAAGAATTGCATTAATATAATAATAATAATAATAATTTATTGCTTAACGTCCGATTTGGATCCCTATTAAGCCCACGCGGACTACTCCTTATATATATATAGGGAGAAAACCCTATAATCTATCTCCCTGTCTTTTAGGACTCGCCTACTAGCGCCTATAAGTCGCCTATAGTGCTCTACTACTTTACTTTTTAACCTCTTTAGGAATTACTGCTGCTGTAATAAGCCTACGGACGCGCTAGTATTATAAACTTTACTCTACTACTATAGAGTTATTAGGGGGCGCCTATTGCTTGCCCCTTTGCCTTCTATTACTATTTCCTTTGTAACCTAAAACTGGTCTAGTATATTTTAGCTAATAAGCCACTAGGTAACCGCCTTAAGACCTTTTTATATTAAGAGTAGTGTATTATAGTTCTCTGTACTAGCTGCTAAGAGTATTACTTTTTAGTTAGTGCGTTAGTGGCATAACAGTATTATGTGTTTTAGTGTCTGTCTTAGCTAGCTATATTTATATCTTAGACTACCTACTAGGACGCCTACCTAGTAGAGCTAATATTTTAATCCTATTATTCCTATTTTTAAAAGTATTGCTATTATATTTTCTGCCTTTATTAGGCCTTCTTAGAGCCCTTAGGTATTTACCCCCTATAACGTTAACCATGCTATAGCTTGGGTTCCTTTTGCCTAGGTCAGCCTCTATACCTTTAACTCCTATATACCTTTCTAGCATTGGTCTAACTAGTATTATATTATAGTAGATAGTTTCCTAGTATTCTTCTATACTCTACTTTAGCTCCTTTCTTTCTCTTACTATTGTCTTTACTAACCCCTTATATGTCTCCCTTTCTCCTTTATATAGGCCTAGGCCCTAATATAGCACTATTCTTCTTCTACTTTCTTTACCTGTTTCTCTAGTATATCTTCCCTACTTTAGGGTTATTGGTTTGTTCTTCTATAGGGCACCCTAAGGTCCCTCTATAGATTATTTAGGCGTATCTTAATATATTTTATAATATTAGAGTTGCGTTTATTTTACGCCCTTTATATTACAGTAGCTTTAATATATAGTTATAGGGGGGGAATATTAGCTTCCTTCTTAAGTAGTGCTATAGCCGTTTGCTTATACCCGCCTATTATACTCTAGAGGTAGGCTGTTTAACCCTTTTAGAGTAGTTTAAGGAGTGATTTAGGGGTGCCTTTTTTAGTTTCTCTAATGGCCTAAATACTGGATTTATATATTATAGTTGGCCGGATAACTGCTGTATATAGTAGGTGTAACCTCTAGAAGCATAGGCCCTATATAGAATTAACAATCCTAGATAATGTAATATACTGTGCTTGGCCCTTATAGGCCGCTTGCGCTATATATACGCTCCACTAGAGCTTACTGTCTACCCATACTCCTAATACCCTTAGGCCCTAAACTAGTTAACCCCTAAAGCCTTAGATATAAATTATATGCTAGAGATCTGTAGATTAGTTACGTTTTTTTATAAAATAGATTAGCTAGTATTTCTCTAGTAAGAATTGGACTCTATATTATCTTGCCTATTCTATATATATATTATAGGCTTTCTCTAGTGTTCTATAGTTCTCTATAGCTATTAGCCTATATATAATTAGGTTTGTATTATTAACAAAGCCTATCCCCTAGGTTGCCCCTTTCTTAAAGGAGTTAAGTAGGTTACTTATAAAGAAAAGGAAGAGTATAGGTAAGAGGGGTAATTCTTATAATATTCCTATTATAACTATAATAGGGGGGCTCTAGTATCTGCTAAAGACTAGTAATATTTCTTTCTGGCCTATAAACCCTTAAATAAATTATATAATCTATTTTAAAAAGCCCTTTATTCTAAGGATATATAGAAGGCGCTTATAGGGTATATTATTATAGGCACCACTAATATCTAGGCTAACTATTTATACTATAAAGTCCCTTTATATTGCCTATGCGGATTTAATGGTGGTAGTAAGTAGCGTAAGTGCTAATAGTGTTAAGCGGTTCTTTCTTGCCACTATTTAGCTTTATAGTAGTAGGGCGTATTCCTTAACTATGTCTACTATATAGTCCGCTATTACCCTTTCTAAGATTTTGCTAAGGGTGTTTTCTAAAGTAATAGGGCGGTAGCTTCCTAGGGTTGAGTAATCTACTTTGCCTTCTTTTTATAGAACAACCGTTATTATAGCTCTACTAAGTTATAGGTAGTAGCCTATAATAAAGCATGCTCTGGCTACGTCTGTAAACTAGGGTGCTATAAGTAGTCTATAGGTCTTTAAGGCCTTATTTAGAATCCCATCTGGTCTTAGTGCCGTATTATTTAAAAGGCGGCTAATAGTTCTGGCCATTTCCTCTGTTGTTATATCGCTGTTGACCCACAGGTAAGTTACTGGTGTTTTACCTGTGATGTTACTAAGGTTAGCTGGAGCTGGTTAGGGGAAGAACCTTTCTGTAAGGATCTTTGCCTTCTTGTTGTTGTTGTTAGTGGCCTGTAATTCCCCTGCTCTTCGTAGGGGCGGTAGGTGTGGGTCTTCTGCTAGGCGCCCTGCCTTTTTCTTTGCCTATTTCGCCATGGCCCAAAGGCCCTTGTTAAATTGCATTAATATAAGTATTGTTTAATTCCGTATTATTGGCTATAAAATACCTAATATTGCCGGAAATTCTATAGTCTTAAAATAGATCTATAAGGACGCCTGCCATATTCTTACTACTATATTCGCTAACTACTTTATAAAGCCTAAGAACCACTTAGTAATACCTACTATTCTTACTAATAAAGTAGCCTATAACTCTAAGAATTATATATGAATTTGGTAATGTCTAGAGATTAAAGGACACTAATATTATACTATAGGCGTCCTTTAACTCTTCCCTTAGTAACTCCTTTCGCTTCTTAAACGATTATATTACCTATTTATAGATTATTTGGCTTACTTAAGGGAGGAACTTAATAAGGCCTAAGTAGAGAAAATAGAGGAGTTAACGGAAGTAGGCTAATTTGGATTAACTTCCTCCTTAGTAGAAAGCTTACCCGTTATTTTATCTATATAGTAATCGTCTACGAGGTAAGCTATAGAGGTAGATTTTCTAAATAATACCACATAGAGCTCCTGCTTATACTTTAATCGCTTATAAATATAATAGTAGTAGAACGTTCGACAATCTATAGAGGATTTTAATAGAATATCCTTACCCTATTTCCAAATTAATGAGGATCGCTGCTTTATATATTTTAGCCCTTTTATTAAGGCTTTGCATTAAATATATTACTTACCATAGAGCTTAAACTCCTTTGTCGGGAATTAGGCAAGCGGTCGTCACGTGACGCCGCGGCACTAGCGTGGCGAGGAGTCTTAAGCTCCTCGCCCTTCCTTATTCTAATTAAGAAGCATATTAACCAACATCACTATAACCTACTTGAGTAGTCGTTATTGGTGAGTCACCTTGTGTGACCAATACTGATTAGTAGTTAAACACACAGTCAATTATAGAGCAGCTAGGTTATTAACAGAAGAGATAGTCTCGTGTAGGGGTTTCTAGCGATACTATACTACCTTAGGCTTGCGGAAAACTAGTAATAGAAGTGTTACTAAGTACTAGGAGATACTAAGTTGCGTCTATTACGCAGAACAATCGCGTTTATGAAGATTTGGTTAAGTACTTTAGGTTAGAAGTGTTACTAAACCTAGAGTCCTAAGTCAATGTTTAAAACACGTCGACTACGCCTTAAATTGCCTACCTTTTAACAGCAAACCTACAAGATCCTATAAAGCCGAAAATCCTACCTACCTTTAATATACGACACCCCGTTAATTCTACTCCTATTATGGCGTTGACCTACCTAAAGAAGTATAAGAACGATATTAACCTAGAGATATAGGATAAAGACATTAACCCTATAAACGCTAAGCAATAGGACCTAAACGGATTCTTACTATACTATATAGCACAATATATAGATAGCGAATATAATAATACTATGCTATAGTATTGCATAAAGGAGGACTTTGTTAGATAGATAAAGGAAATATAGGCCCTCAAATAACTTTAAAAATTGTGTTACTTTTGGAGCTCTTGCTGCACCCGGCCCAAAAAGACCAAACCAACCAAAAGAACCCTGAAAAACACCCTAATAATCCCCTGAGATGCATGCATCACAGGGGAGGCACAGGTGGAACGACAGTGGTATGCAGTCGCGCGCAACCGCCAGACCTATACCTAACAATGGCCCCCCATAACAACAACAAGGACGGGCGAATACTATACCAGAAAGCGGAAATACCCTAATTAAGAAGGCATCTAACAAAATATAAAGCCTATTAGACGCGTCTAGTATCCGGAACTATAGGGGAGTATCTGTTAGCTATTACAAACTAATATAGCTAGTAGAATGGCTCTAGTCTAGTAAACCTTAGGCGCCCCTCCAGCAAACCCTTAATTAAATCCTCCAATGGCTAAATAAAATTGAAGATAAACAAAACCCCCCCTAATAGGCGAACCGTACCTGGGCTGCTGTAGCTGTGCTTCTATAGTATAGGGAACCTACTCCCCTAAAGACAATAACCGGTATATAATTACAATACAACCAAATATAGAAAAGGTAGAGGAACTTAGGGGACAATTAGAAACAGAAGTTCTTATAAAGATTTATAAAAAGGTCCACAACGCCGTCGCAGTCCGACACCTTAGGAGTGGAGATATTAGAGTCACCCTAAAGGACTAATAGGTAAAGGAACGGGCCGTAAGGGTAGAGGATAGGCTAGGAGAGCGTATTAGCATAAAAGTGCTTCGTAAAGATTACCTAGTTAAAGTCCTGTTGGTTCCCATAAGCCTTAGGGTAGAAAGGGGACGCCAGGCGGATAATACAGCAACTATATAGAAGATAGTAAAACAAACGGAACGCTTTATACTAGGACTTGTAATTACCCAGATCTAATAGCTTTAATAGGAAAATATAAACTAAGCATATAATAAGAATAATAAGAGGATATAAGGGGCGCTAGAGACTTGCTAGGGAAATAATAGACAAACGCATGGCTCCCTTATTGTTAGTATATATATACTAGGAATGCAAAAACTCCTTATCTAAAAAGGAATAATTATAAATGGCCTTATATATAATACAAGGCTCTAAAACCAGACTACGCCTAGAACGATGTTATTGCTATATATAATGGGGACACACCCAATCCATATACGCAGCATAGGTGTGCTGCGGCCACTATACAGGCCCCCACAATATAAGATAATATATAAATTAAGACTAAATAAAATGCGCAAACTGTTACCGAAGCACATATAAGGCGTGGGAGAGAGAAGACTATATTAAATATAGGAGATGGAAGGAAAGGGCTTAATAGCTATAGGAATAACTGCACGCTAGGTTATATAAATGGAAACAATAGGCGATAAGCTAGGGGGACGTAGGTATCTTCCTAGCGTTTCCTACCTTTAATACTAGGGGGCTAAGCTAGCTATCCCAAGCCTTAACGGGCTAAAAGTAACGCTGTGTGATATTACTAGACCGAATAGGGATATAAGGGACATATAGGACACAAGAGAGAGAACGCCCAGTAGGAAGACCCCTATGGACGGCTATAGTAAGTTTAAGGCCGGGATAATTAAGAATTAGATTTAACGCGGTAAATATAATATACGCAGCTAGCTTATAAGGGGCATATAGCTAACTAGTAAGAACGGGGGAAGAACCAGAGGTAATAACAAACTTATATTTAGAAAGGCTAGTAGGAACACAAAATATAGGAATGGAAAACTCTATATAAAATAAGTAGTGGCTAGGGAGTAAATATAGGAGATAGAAGTTCTAAATATTTTAGAGAAAGTAGAAATAGAAGAAGTAAGGAGTAAAGGAGAGGCGAAGGACCCCCGCTAGGGGTCCGCCACTTAACCATTAGATAGTATAACTACGGCAATACAAACTACCGTCTAGTAAGGCCCTTACTAGACAGTCTAGACCCAGAGAAATACTATATTCTTGCTATATAAGAGCTGTATTATAATACCTATATATAATTAATATACTGCCCCTGAGGATTTTAGCTTCTATATAAACCAAAAGCAGCTACACGCGTATGCTTTATAATTAGTAAAAATATTAGCCTTGCCTTATAGTTATAGCAGGCAGTTAACCTAGATATTATAGTTATAACTATTTAGATATATAGGGGACTAGTATAAATTATTAATATCTATAACCCTAGGGTTAAAGGGGTAGCATAGATAGAGAATATTATATCTGTAATAAGCTTGCTAGAAACTAAATACGCGGAGTTTATTTTACTAGGAGATATAAACCTCCACTACCTATAATAGGGGGGCATCTATATTGCTGCTAATTAACAGGTAGAGTGCCTACTAAGAGCTATAGATAATGGGGGCCTTAAGCTAGCTACCCCCCTAGGTATAATTATATGGTAATAGGGCACCGCCAAAAGTATAATTAACCTTATAATTATAGACGAAAACCTATACTAGAGACTCAAAAGGTGCTCCCTTAAAGAAGAATAGGCACTTACCTTAGACTATATCCCTATCCAGATACAACTAGATCTGGACATTAAGGCGCAACCAAATAGCAAAAGATACGCAATAAGGAAGCTTAATATAGATAGCTTTCTTAATATAATTAAATAACAACTCTAAGACCTAGAAGAAATCCACCCAATACTAAATAAGTAAGGCTTATTGGCTACCCCTAAGGAAATTAATTAAAGACTAGAAAGGATCTAGGCAGTAATTAAAAGTGGGCTAAAAGAGCACTGCCTAGTTTCAAAACTAGGCCCCTACGCGCGACACGTATGGTCCATATAGTGCGCGGCCCTTATAGCCGGCCAACAACGAGCAAGGAGGAAATATATAAGCAGCCACAATTCTAAGGACGAGAGATAATATAAAGACATAAGAAACCAGCTAAAGAATACCCTAAGAAAAGAAGCAAGGAATAACTAGAGATAGTTTATAAACGAATATACTACTAACCTAAGTCTCCCCTATAATAAGGGCCTTTAGACTATAGTAAAATGGGTAAAGAAAAAGGCGGGACGCCTAGTAGAAGATCCACACCTACTACCCCTATAAAGAGTAGGCGAACTATAGGCTATAAGTAACAATAATAAGAAGGCAAAGATCCTTATAAAAAGATTTTTCCTTTAACCGGCTCTAGTAGACCTTAGCGACATTACTAGTGAAACACCGGTAATTTGCCTAAGGGTTAACAGCGACATAACAACTAAAAAAATGGCTAGAACTATTAGCCGCCTCTTAAACAATATAGCACTAGGACCAGATAGGATCCTAAATAAAGCCCTAAAGACCTATGGACTACTTATAGCACCTTAGCTTGCAGACGTAGCTAGAGTATACTTTACAATAGGCTACTACCCGCGACTCAGAAGATCTATAACAACAGTTATTTTATAAAAAGAAGGCAAAGTAGACTACTTAATCCCAGGAAGCTACCGCCCTATTGCCTTAGAAAACACCCTAAGCAAGATCTTAGAAAAGGTTATAGCGGACCATATAGCAGATATGGTAGAGGAACACACCCTACTACCACAAAGCCAAATAGGGGCAAGAAAGAATCGCTTAACGCTATTAGCACTTACACTACTCGCTACTACTATTAAAACTGCATAGACTATATGAAAGGACTTTATAGTATTAATACTTAGCCTAGATATTAGCGGCGCCTATAATAATATACCCTATAAGTGTCTCCTATATATCCTTAGGGCAAAGGGCTTCCTAAAATAGATCATTTAATTTATTTAAGGATTTATAGGCCAGAAAGAAACATTACTAGTCTTTAGCGGATACCAGAGCCCCCCTATTACAGTTATAATAGGAATACTATAAGGATTACCTCTATTACCTATACTCTTCCTCTTCTTTATAAGCAACCTATTTAACACCTTTAAAAAAGGGGCGACCTAGGGGATAGGCTTTGTCAATGATATAAACCTAATTATATATAGGCCAACAGCCGTAGAGAACTGCAGGACACTAGAGAAAGCCCACGATACCTATATAGAATGGGCAAGACAATATAGAGTCCAATTCTTACTAGAGAAATACCAGCTAATTTATTTTATAAGAAAACGTAACTAATCTGCAGATCTTTAGCATATAATCTATATCTAAGGCTTTAGGGGTCAACTGGTTCAAGGCCTAAGGGTATTAGAAGTATGGGTAGATAGTAAGCTCTAGTAAAGCGTATATGCGGCGCAAGCGGCCCATAAGGGCTAAGCACAGTATATTGCTATATCTAGGATTGTTAATTCTATATGGGGTCTATACTTCCAGAGGTCACGCCTACTATATATAGCAGTTGTCCGGCTAACTATGACGTATGGATCTAGCATTTGGGCCACTAAAGAAACCGAGAAAGGCCCCCTTAAATCACTCCTTAAACCACTCCAAAAGGTCCAAATAGCCTGCCTTAGGAGTATAACAGGCGGGTATAAGCGAACGGCTATAGTACTGCTTAAGAAGGAAGCCAATATTCCCCCCCTATAACTATATATTAAAGCCGATATAATATAAAGGGTGTAAAAGGAATGCAACTCTAACATTATAAAGTATATCAAGATACGCCTAAATAAACTATGGAGGGACCCTAGGGTGCCCTATAGGAGAAGGAACTAATAACCCTAAAGTAGGGAAGATATATTAGGAAAATAGGTGGAGAAAGTAGAAGAAGAATAGTGCGGCGCTAGGGCCCAGGCCTATATAGAGGAGGAAGGGAGACGCGTAAGAAGCCAGCAAAAATAACAGTAAGGGAGAGAAAGGAGCCAAAGTAGAGTATAAAAGAGTACTGGAAAACCATCTACCGTAACACAATACTGGTTAGACCAACGCTGGAGAGATAAATGGGAGTTAAAGGTATAGAGGTAGACTTAGGCAAGGGGAACCTAAGCCGTAGTATAGGTAATACTATAGGGGGTAAATACCTAAGGGCTCTAAAAGGGCCTAACAAAGGCAGAAAATATAATGGCAATACTCTTAAGGACAGGAATAATAGGACTAAAAGATTGGCTTTACTGGGTAGGTATCCTAGTGGGTAGCCTAAGGTGCGAATATGGCTGGCTAAGACAGACACTAAAACACGTAATACTGTTATACCCCTTACGCACTAGCCGAGAAGCAATGCTCTTAGCAGCTAGTATAGAAAACTATAATACACTGCTCTTAATATAGAAAGGCCTTAAGGCGGCTACCCAGTAGCTTATTGGCTAAAATATGCTAGACTAGTTCCGGGTTGTAAAGGAAATAGCAATAGAAGGCAAAGGGGCGAGTAACAGGCGCCCCCTAATAACTCTACAGGAGTAGAGTATAATGTGTAATACTAGCGCGTCTATAGGTTTGTTACGGCAGCAGTGGTTCCCAAGGAGGTTAAAAAGTAAGGTAGTAGAGCACTACTGGTGACTCGTAGGCGACTTGCAAGCGAGCCCCAAAAGGCGGGGAGACGGATTACGGGGTTTTCTCAAATAGAGTTTTCTCCCTATATGTATATAAGGAGTAGTCCGCGTGGGCCCAATAGGGATCCAAATCGGACGTTAAGCAATGAATAATAATAATATAGGCCCTCGCGAAAAAGAATATTATATAAGACTTCCGTAACTTCCTTTAGGAGAACGGAGTATTTGTCCCTATAGATAGAGATACTATTAGAGATAATATTTAGGAGCAAGTTATTAACGTAAAAGAAGAGCATAAATGGACTCTATAAGAGATTAAGCACCAACTATATAATATAAAGAAGCTTAACTTATAATAGAATCCAAATAATACACTAATAGAGACATGTTCTAATTCTATTACTCCAGGTATAAGTTCTTACGTACTATATCTATTGCTTCTACTAATTTAACCTGTAACTTTAACTACTGCCCCCTAAGAGCAAGCGCAAGACCCCCTTACTTCGCGATTTAATAACCTTTGAACTCTACTATAGGAAGATTAGATACTACGCTATATTCTATTAAGCTCTATATCTTTACTACAGCCTATAAAGCAATCCCCACCTTAATCTCTAATACAATTTTAACGTGGCCTAATACCGCTTGGAGGTACCTTAAAAATGCTTATAGAGCTTATAAAACTCTATTTAGACTAGGAGAAGAGGTTTAGTGGGGAACTATATAATATCCTTAATTTAAAGCTGTGTATCTTTTATAACTATTACTAGAAGGTTGGACTGGAACCTAACTAATATTATAACACTTATTCCGTTATGCTTAAGAGCCGTACTAGTACCTTCTATTATAATCGTTTAGTAGGAAAAGGATACGATTTCAACCAAATAATATATAAGATAAGATGCTACTTTAAAACAGAAAAGAATAAGCAGCAGTATATATTAGAGTAGAAAGAGACTACCTTCTTAAGAATTATTACTATAAACCTAAATACCTCTTAACTTAACTACCTTTAAAAGCTCTTTAATTGACTTTAGATAATTTAGTATAGTTTATCCAAATTATATTAAGAGGACTTTAGTCTACGCGATTAAGTTATTAGCGTATACTAAGGTGTTAAAAAATATAACCTTACCCTCTTTAATCTCGCAAATACTTATGAAGGAGTGTATGCTTAATTAAAATCTTCTATTAGTACCACTCTGCGCTCTTAAAAAGTATAGCAATTTAATACCTAACCCTAACCTACTTTAATTAACCCGACTGACTAACACGATCATAACTAGACTGATTAAATATATAGTGGCCGGGGTAGGGGATACGGTAGAGGGTACAATTAATGTTAACTATAAAGAAATTGTGGAGGTCCTTATGGAAGTTTATCTTAAAATAATTAATAGAAAAAATGCTATATTTGTAAAAAGCTAAATTACTAGTTAACTAGGCACCCTTTTAATAGATAAAAAGAGGTATATAATAAGTTTCGCTAGAGCGTATAAAATGTTAGAAATTATAAGGTTACTATAGCCTACTTCTAAAACTTCCTGGTTTAATATAAAGGCAAAGAAGATCTTAAGGGTAAGGTTAATAAGGCCAAACAGCTCCTTATAGATATAGAAATTGAGGACTACTTTCCCAACCAATACTTTACCAAGTATGGTAAGGTAAATGGCATATAAACTATCGCTATCCTTAACAACTAATCTATGCTCTATTCTATTACAAAGTTAGATATCTTTAATAAGCTAAAAGAAAGTTCCGCGTTCTCCTTTAATAATAGATACTTAGTGAACGTCTTCTATAGTATTATACCAGATACTAGAGCTATAGGAGTATCTATAGTAGGAGAACCTTAAGTTCGAGCTCTTTAGTAGCTTAATAGCTTTGTTTAGATTAACTAATTAACGGCAGGCCAATATACAATTTACTTTAATAAGGGTACTGTAATCTCTCTCGGCATAATTAAGGTCTAAACTCTATTAGGATATATTACTTTCTATATTATTCCCACGAACACCCCGTTTCTATTCTGCATTTAAGATATAAATAAGTTAGGTATTAAGCTCAATAACCTTAAGAATATGCTTGTTTAGGGAGATAATCGGGTGCCCGTTATATACAAGTAGGGTTACCCTTAGTTGCTCCTTTAATAGCTAGAAAGGAGCATTGCTTAGAGCCATTTAACTAAGTTAAAGTTATGTTAACTATACCGTTACTTTAGTTACCTATTAGTTTATAGATTACTTAAGGTTCTTTAGCAAGTAGGTTATAAAGTTAAGGCTAAGATAATTAAGTATTTTATAAAGTACTGCTATTACTACTAAATAAACCAGAAGTCCCCTAGCCGATTTAAGTTTACCCTTAAAGATAACTACGACTTCAACTTCTATATTATCATTAATATTATATATTTTAGTGGCAAGCTAGTACTCTAAGTTATTAACTTCTTAACTTCCTTTTAAGCCACACGTTTTCTAAAGGATATATTAGCTAGGAACGCATAGGATACTCTTTAATTATGCTAGATTAATATCTACCTAGGACCCCCTAATTAAGTTATTTATAATGTAGGAAGGAACTTCTCATCTATAGAGTTTTAGCAATAGGCGAAGGCAATGGAAATTAAGGTTAAGGAAGTCCCTATTAAGGCACACAATAGTATTAGAAAAGTAGAACGATATTATATACCATTATAATAAGCATATAAGATTATTTCTTTGGAACTAGAGGGCGCTAGTAAAAAGCTTATCTTATAGATAGCTGTTAAGGCTGTTAATAATTCCGCTGGCCTAGATAGACTCGTACCTATATTACTAGTCTTTGGTGCCTACCCTTAAATAACTAATAATTCTCCACTATTCCTATCCATTACGTAACGAGCGGAGGCTATTTATAAAGTAACGAAAGAGGTATAATATCTCTACGCCACGCGCTAGGTTAACAATGTACTAGGAATAAGAAATGGCCTAAATACCCTAACTACGCTTAATTTACCACTCCAATCTAAGGTACGCGTATGGCGTAAAAAGGGAGGATAGTTAGGCCTATATAAACTTATTACAATTAATAGTTAGACTTGCACTCTTTAAATACCCTATAGACCTACTTAATTCCGCTTAACCGTTATTAAGCCCTATTATAGAAACAACAGTTCTAAGCCTTTATAGGATACCCTAGAGGATACCCTAAAGGAGAACTATAATTAATATACTCTAGAAGGCGACTACGATCCTAATATAATTATAGTAGATATACCGTAACTATAACGCGGTAGAGGTTGCCTAAAGGGATTATAAAATCACTAACACCTTATTAATTTTAAAGAGCAATTTATTACCGCTATTAAGAGTAGAGATAAGTTATTAATGGCCTTTATAACAGCTAAAGAGAAGGCTAACTTTAAGCTCGCAAAACAGCTCTAAAAGGAAGGCTATATTATAACTTTAGGAGCTTCTTTCCAAGCATCTAATAAGCAGGAGATTAATGGTCTTATTATAAGAGGAGTTTTTAAATTTAAGAAGTATAACCCTACTAAGTTTAATAGAGTTCGCATCTTTAAACTAAGAATAGTTAATAAGATTAAGAGCAAAGCTACTAACACCCTATTTAAGAAGTCAAGACTGGTTATTTAAGGTTATAATAATAATAGTAAGGAAGTAATTTTTACGTAATCCCCTATAATTTAATAAGCTAGTTAGCGAGTTATTATTACGCTAGCTCCCTCCTTAATAAAGAATAGAATAGCGGTTTATTTATAAGATATTACTTAGGCCTATACCCAATTAGAGACGCGCCTTTAGCGCTTAATATTAGTATACCTTCTAGAGCAAATTCGCTATTAATATCCTAAAGATACAATCATAGTTGTACTTAAGCTATTATATAGAATTGCAGAGGCAGGAACTTATTAGTAGGCTATATTAGTAGGCTACTTATAGCAAGCACTATAAAGAGAAGCTCTTAATAACTACTTCTATATTTAATCCCTGCTTCCTTATCACAACTATAGGAACTCTGTTTAGAATCGTCAGTATATAAACCTGTTGGGAATTAGGCAAGCGGTCGTCACGTGACGCCGCGGCACTAGCGTGGCGAGGAGTTTTAAGCTCCTCGCCCTTCCTCATTCTAAAAGAAGAAGCTATTAACCAACATTACTGTAACCTACTCGAGTAGTTGTTATTAGTAAGTCACCCTATATAACCAACACTAATTAGTGGTTAAACACATAGTTAACTATAGAGCAGCTAGGTTATCAACAGAAGAGATAGTCTCGTGTAGGGGTTCCTAGCAATACTGTGCTACCTTAGGCTTACGGAAAACCAGTAATAGAAGTGTTACTAAGTACTAGGAGATACCAAGTTGCGTCTATTACGTAGAATAATCGCGTTTATAAAGATTTGGTGAAGTACTTTAGGTTAGAAGTATTACTAAACCTAGGGTCCCAAGTCAACGTCCGAAACGCGTCAACTACGCCTTAAATTGCCTACCTTTTGACAGCAAACCTACAAGATCCTATAAAGCCGAAAATCCTACCTACCTTTGACGTACAACACCCCATCAATTCTACTCCTATTATGGCGTTGACCTACCTAAAGAAGTATAAGAATGATATTAACCTAGAGACATAGGATAAAGACATTAACCCTATAAACGCCAAGCAACAGGACCTAAACGGATTCTTACTATACTATATAGTATAATACACAGACAGCAAATACAACAATACTATGCTATGGTATTGCATAAAGGAGGACTTTGTTAGATAGATAAAGGAAATATAGGCCCTTACAAAGAAGAATATTGTATAAAACTTCCGTAACTTTCTTTAAAAGAACGGAGTATTTGTCCCTATAGATAGAGACACTATTAGAGATAATATTTAGGAGCAAGTTATTAACATAAAAGAAGAGCATAAATGGACTCTATAAGAGATTAAGCACCAACTATATAATATAAAGAAGCTTAACTCATGATGGAATCTAAATAATACACTAATAGAGACACGTTCTAATTCCATTGCTCTAGGCATAAGTTCTTATATACCGTACCTATCACTCCCACTAATTTAACCTGTAACTTTAACTACTACCCCCTAAGAGTAAGCGCAAGACCCCCTTACTTTATGATTTAATAACCTTTAAACTCTGCTATAGGAAGATTAGGTACCACGCTGTGTTCTATTAAGCTCTATATCTCCACTGCAGCCTATAAAGCAATCCCTACCTTAATCTCTAATGTAATTTTAACGTGGCCTAATACTGCTTAGAGGCACCTTAAAAATGCTTACAAAGCTTATAAAACTCTATTCAGACTAGGAGAAGAGGTTTAGTAGGGAACTATATAATATCCTTAATTCAAAGCTGCATATCTTCTACGACTGTTGCTAGAAGGTTGGACTGGAACCTAACTAATATTATAACGCTTATTCTGTTATGCTTAAGGGCCGCGCCAGTACCTTCTATTATAATTGTTTGGTAGAAAAAGGATATAATTTTAACCAAATAATATATAAGATAAGATGCCACTTTAAAACAGAAGAGAATAAGCAGCAGTATATATTAGAGTGGAGAGAGACTACCTTCCTAAGAATTATTACTATAAACCTAGATGCCTCTTAACTTAACTGTCTTTAAAAGCTCTTTAATTAACTTTAGATAATTTAGCGTGGTTTATCTAAATTATATTAAGAGGACTTCAGCCTACGCAATTAAGTTATTAGCATATGCTAAGGTATTAAAGAATATAACCTTGCCCTCTTTAATCCTGCAAATACTTATAAAGGCGTGTGTGCTTAATTAAGATCCTCTATTGGCACCGCTCTATACTCTTAAGAAGTATAGCAATTTAACGCCTAACCCTAACCTACTTTAATTAACCTAACTGACTAATATAATTATAACTAGACTGATTGAATATATAGTGGCTAGGGTAGAGGATATGGCAGAGGGTATAATTAATATTGACTATAAAGCAATCATAGAGGTCCTTATGGAGGTTTATCTTAAAACAATTAATAGAAGAAATACTATGTTTATAAGAAGCCAAATTGCTGGTTAACTAGGCACCCTCTTAATAGATAAAAGGAGGCATATAATAAGTTTCGCCAGAGCGTATAAAATGTTGGAAATTATAAGGTTACTATAGCCTACTTCCAAAGCTTCCTGGTTCAATATAAAGGCAAAGAAGATCTTAAGGGTAAGGTTAATGAGGCTAAATAGCTTCTTATAGATATAGAAATTAAGGACTACTCTCTTAACCAATACTTCACTGAGTATAGTAAGGTAGATGGCATATAAACCATTACTATTCTTAATAACCAATCTACGCTCTATACTATCACAAAGTTAGATATCTTTAATAAGCTAAAGAAGAGTTCTACATTCTCCTTTAATAATAGATACTCGGCAAATATCTTCTATGGTATTATACCAGATACTAGAGCCGCAGGAGTATCTATAGTAGGAGAACCTTAAGTTTGAGCTCTTTAGTAGCTTAATAGCTCTGTTTAGATTGACCAATTAACGGCAGGCTAATATATAATTTGTTTTAGTAAGGGTACTATAATCTCTCTTAGCACAATTAAGGTTAAAACCCCCTTAGGGTATATTACTTTCTATATTGTTCCCGCGAACACCCCATTTCTATTTTACATTAGAGATATGGATAAATTAGGCGTTAAACTTAATAACCTTAAGAATATGCTTATTTAGGGAGATAATTGGGTGCCTGTTATGCGCAAATAGGGTCACCCCTGGTTGCTCCTTTATTAACTAGAAAAGAGCGTTGCTTAGAGCCACTTAACTAAGTCAGAGCTACGTTAACTATACTATTATTTTAGCCACCCATCTGTTTACTAATTGCTTAGGGTTCTTTAGCGAGCAGGCTATAAAGTTAAGGTTAAGGCAATTAAGCATCTTATAAAGTACTGCCATTACTGCCAAATAAACTAGAAGTCCCCTAGCCAATTTAAGTTCACCCTTAAAGATAACTACAACTTTAACTTCTATATTATTATTAACATTATATATCTTAGTGGTAAGCTAGTACTCCAAGTTATTAACCTCTTAACCTCCTTCTAAGCCGCACGTTTCCTAAAGGATATATTAGCTAGGAACGCATAGGATACTCTTTAATTATGCTAGATTAATATCTACCTAGGACCCCCTAATTAAGTTATTTATAATATAGGAAGGAACTTCTTATCTATAGAGTTTTAGTAATAGATAAAGGCAATAGAAATTAAGGTTAAGGAAGTCCCTATTAAGGCACATAATAGTATTAAAAAAGTAGAATAATATTACACGCCATTATAACAAGCATATAAGATTATTTCTTTGGAACTAGAGGGTACTAGTAAAGAGCTTATCTTATAGATGGCTATTAAGGCTGTTAATAATTCCGCTGGCCTAAATGGGCTCGTACCTATATTGCTAGTCTTTGGCGCCTACCCTTAAATAACTAACAATTCTCTATTATCCCTATCTGTTATATAATAAGCAGAGGCTATTCGCAAAGCAATAAAAGAGGTGCGATGTCTCTACGCTACGCGCTAGGTTAACAATATACTAGGAATAAGAAATGGCCTAAATACCTTAACTACGCTTAATCTGCCACTCCAATCTAAGGTACGCGTATAGTATAAAAAGGGAGGATGGTCAGGCCTATATAAACTTATTATAATTAATGGTTAGACTTATACTCTTTAGATACCCTATAAACCCACTTAATTCCGCTTAACTGTTAGTAAGCCCTATTATAGAAACAATAGTTCTAAGCCTTTATAGGATGCCCTAGAGGATACCCTAAAGGAGAACTATAATTAACATACTCTAGAAGGCGACTATAATCCTAATGCAATTATAGCAGATATGCCGCAACTATGACGCGGTAGAGGTTGCCTAAAGGGATCACGAAATCGCTAATACCTTATTAATTTTAAAGAGCAATTTATTACCGCTATTAAGAGTAGAGATAAGTTATTAATGGCCTTTATAACAGCTAAAGAGAAGGCTGACTTTAAGCTTGCAAAACAGCTCTAAAAAGAAGGCTATATTATAACTCTAGGAGCTCCTTTCTAAGCATCTAATAAGTAGAAGATTAATAGTCTCATTATAAAAGGAGTCTTTAAATTTAAGAAGTATGACCCTACTAAGTTTAATAGAGTTTGTATCTTTAAGTTAAGAATAGTTAATAAGATTAAGGGCAAAGCTACTAATACCCCATTTAAGAAGTTAAAACTGGTTATTTAAGGTTATAATAATAACGGTAAGGAAGTAATTCTTACGCAATCCCCTATAATTTAATAAGCTAGTTAGCAAGTTATTGTTACGCTAGCTCCCTCCTTAATAAAGAATAGAATAGCAGTTTATTTATAAGATATTACTTAGGCCTATACCCAATTAGAGATGCGCCTTTAGCGCTTAATACTAGCATACCTTCTAGAGCAAATTCGCTACTAATATCCTAAAGATACAATCATGGTTGTACTTAAGCTATTATATGGAATTACAGAGGCAGGAACTTATTAGTGGGCTACTTATAGTAAGCACTATAAAGAGAAGCTCTTAATAACTACTTTTATATTTAATCCCTGCTTCCTTATCACAACTATAGGAACTCTATTTGGAATTGTCGGCATGCAAACTAATAATATAATTATCTTAAGAGACGACCAATTCTCAGCTCTTAAAGAAGATGAGCTAGTAAAGGCAAATCTTATAGTAAAGCTAAAGAAAAAGCTTAATTTAATAATACTATTACTTTTTAATAGATGTATCCTCTCCCTAAACAAGGATTCTATTGCTTTACACCAGAAAGATTAAGGCAAGAAGATTAATATTATTAATGTTAATTCTCTAAAGCAAGGATATGTGGAGTAACGCGCTTGTAAAGCTTATATTACTTCTATCTATTAACCTAAGGCTTTATTTAATCTCTCTATTACCGCTTAACACTAGGAACCAACTAAGGATAACGTTTTTGCCCTAAATAAGCGTCTTTTCTAGCAAATAAACCATCTTGATTGGGGACTACTCTATATGCCTGTTAATCTTCCTACTACTAAGCTCTTTGTATTTGTTAATGGATTGTTTATAAACAATAAAGATTTTAGCTCCTAGCTAGGATATAAGATTATTATTATAAACAAATCTACTAGAGAGAATAACTTTATAATCTACGGCAATCTTATCTATTAAAGCTTAACTAAGAGTAAGCGCGTTACCTAAAGCGTTCTAGCATTAGAGATATATGGAATGGTTAGCAGAGTTAACATAGCAATTGCAATTGGAACTACCCTGAAGATAATTATAGATCGACTTAAACTCCCTGTTATCCCTACAATTGTATATACTAACTTATATTCCCTCTATAAGTATTTAGTTAAGCTTAGTACTATAAAGGAGAAGCGTCTTATAATTAATATTATAGCGCTTTAGCAATCCTATAAGCGTTAAAAACTCTTTAAGATCTAGTAGATTAATGGCCAAGATAACCTAGTAGATGTAATAATAAAGGCAAACCTAAACAAGGCACTAGAGACGTTTGTTAACATAAATACTCTGCATATATAAGTTAAAGGTTGGGTTAAAAGGGAGTAGGAGATATAGTAATTTAAGAGCAGCTAATTAGGATTTTCTATACCTAGTATAGAAAATCGCTATTAGCTCGCTTATAATTAGCGCCTTAGCGGCCCTAACATAATGTCTACCTATAACTCTAAGTAAGAAAGCACCACGTGCTAAAAGGCAAATTTTAGAATAGCGAGACTTATATTACGGTGGCAATAGTAAGTAAGAAGGATTAATATTTGTTACGCTAGTTAAGCAGTATTTGTATATAGATGGCAACTATAAAAGAAGAGTTACTAGTGTTGGGAATTAGGCAAGCGGTCGTCACATAACACCGCGGCATTAGCGTGGCGAGGAGTCTTAAGCTCCTCGCCCTTCCTTATTCCAAAAGAAGAAGCTATTAACCAACATTACTGTAACCTACTTAAGTAGTCGTTATTGGTAAGTTACCCTGTGTGACCAACAAAACCAATAATATAATTATTTTAGGAGATGACTAATTCTTAGCTCTTAAAGAAGATAAGCTAGTAAAGGCAAATCTTATAGCAAAGCTAAAGGAAAAGCTTAATTTAACTATATTATTACTCTTTAATAAATGTATCCTCTCCCTAAATAAGGATTCTATTGCTTTGCGCCAGAAGGGCCAAGGCAAGAAGATTAACGTTATTAACGTTAATTCTCTAAAGCAAGGATATATAGAGCAACGTGCTTATAGAGCTTATATCGCTTCTATCTATTAACTTAAGGCTTTATTTAATCTCTCTATTACCGCCTAACACTAGGAACCAACTAAGGATAACGTTCTTGCCCTAAATAAGCGTCTTTATTAGTAAATAAATTATCTTAATTAGGGACTACTCTATATGCCTATTAACCTTCCTACTACTAAGCTCTTTATATTTATTAATAGATCGTTTGTAAATAATAAAGATTTTAGCTCCTAGCTAGAATATAAGATTATTATTATAAACAAATCTACTAGAGAGAATAACTTTATAATTTATAGTAACCTTATCTATTAGAGCTTAACTAAGAGTAAGTATATTACTTAAAGCGTTCTAGTGTTAGAGATATATAGAATAGTTAGCGGAGTTAATATAGCAATTGCAATTAGAACTACCCTTAAGATAATTATAGATCGGCTTAAACTCCCTACTATTCCTATAATTGTATGCACTGACTTATACTCCCTTTATAAGTGTTTAGTTAAGCTTGGTACTATAAAGGAAAAGCGTCTTATAATTAATATTATAGCGCTTTAGCAATCCTATAAGCGTTAAAAACTCTTTAATATCTAGTAGATTAATAGCTAAGATAACCTAGTAGATATAACAATAAAGGCAAACCCAAACAAGGCACTAGAGACGTTTGTTAACACAAATACTCTATATATATAAGTTAAAGGTTGGGTTAAAAGGGAGTAGAAGATATAGTAATTTAAAAGCAGCTAATTAGGATTTTCTATACCCGGTATAGAAAATTGCTATTAGCTCACTTATAACTAGCGCCTTAGCGGCCCTAATATAATATCTGTAACGGTGCTGGGGCACCGTCCCCTGTAGCTGTCTTGGCGCAATATCCGGAGTCTACCTGTACTATGTATATTACCCCCTAGAGCCTCCTTTCCTCTTCTTCTTCTCCTCAGCTTAGTATTTTTGTATAGTAGCAATCTACAAGCTTCGGTTTAGAAGCATTTATATAAGCCCGTTATATTATACTAAGCTCACCCACCTAGGGGGGACTTTATTTATTTAGAGCTCCCTCTTTCCCTTGCCTAGGAAGGCTTAGATAATATCCCACCCCTATTCCACGTGTTCTAGGAGGACACGCGTTAAACACCCCTAGCTGCGCGTTATTGATGCGTTAAGTCGCTATCATTAATACTAGGAGCTGGTATTTAAGCAGCTAGAAGGTCTCCTGTAGATAAGAACGACTACCTAGGAAGGTAATAATATCTCACCCCCGTTCCAACCCTTTTAACTAATATGGAGTTGTATGAGCTGTAGAGATGACCTTGGTTAAAACTTAGCCTAGGGCTGCGAGGAACCTGGAACTGATCCCGCAGTATTAGCTAAGACAAGCTAAGACATAACCCAAGCCGTGCTATTAGGCGGTAGGTGCATATTGTCCACAAGTCCTCTAAAACAAATCCTATCTATTATTCTCTGGCTACTACTGCTGTGATAACCACCCTAATTAATACTAAGCTGTATAAGGAGAGACGAAATTAATTAGGAAGAACCTGACGCTTATACTATACTGCTACCCTAAACCCTAAACTTGACAACCTATCGCGCCAATATACCTGCGATATAACTCTCTAACTTATCTATAAACGCCCTTATAGACACCTATTAAGTTCTTATTAACAACTGCCATATCTAAGCGACCTGAGCATTACTATTAACCTAGATAGTCCCTCGATCTTACGGCTAAATATATCTACAAGCATTATAATCCTATGTATAGGGGTACTAGGAATCTGGGGAGAATTTAAGAGATTTATGGCACTCTTAATTAGGAGAATAGATTAGGAGAATCATTCTAATTTATAACACTCTCTAATAGCTCTGCAGATAAGCCTATTTATCTCTATAACCTCTTACGAACTATTGACACGTTTCTCTTAATAGCTATTTATACAACCTTCTATAAATAAAACAGCCTACCATTACAAAAGTATATCTTGCCAGTCGTGACAAGAATTGAAATATTAATACGTACCTCTTAATACTATTCGTTAACTACCCTTAAACTACCTACTACTTGACGGCAGTCCTCCTTAAATAATAATATACGAATCTACTCTCTAATAGCACCTTATTAAATCGAACGCTACATAATAGCTTACCCTTATATAACTATACTCGAATATTAAAGCGTACTCTTTCTTTAATACCTTTAACTCTGATAAGAATTAAAATATTAATATGTACCTTCTTAATACCTTTTTTGATACCTCTCTGATAACGATTCAATATGCTAAATTATAACAGTATTCCTATAAGTCTTCAATCGATACTCTTAATTAAATATAAGTATTTAAATACGGCTGCTAACCCTATAGCGTACCTTTGAATCTCCTGATAATACTTAAATATATCTACTATTTTACGACCTGTTCTGAGAATCACGAGAATATTAATAGACTATATACCGATACCCTGATCGATTCCTGTTAAATTATTAAATATACTACAATTAACAGTATACTTTAACTAATTAATACCTTAACGAGAATTAACCTATTAGCGCGTCTCCCTTAATACCTTACTTATACGACAACTGGTTGAATATGCTACAATTAATAGCATACCTTAAACTAATTAATTAACTGTGGCTAGTAATATAATAGCACCTCTGCTAGTTAATAGTATATTAATTAATTAAATAATTAATAACGTCTTAAACTACCTACTAATTAATAGTAGACCTTAAGAAACCGATAGACGGATTATGCCGTTACGCCTATGATTTAAATGCGATTCAAACGTGATTTAAACGCAATTTGAATGCGAACCCGACTAACCGTTGTACTAATATGCCTGTAACACGAACTACGACTTTGATAACAACCGTATAAGTTTGTTAATAATTAACTGCCTCCCTTACTGATTTAATCGTCTTCTTCTCCACCTATGGTAATCCTTTTTAAGTGATACTAAGCTACGCATACTAAGGAACGACTATGGTTAATACTAAGTTATATAAGCTTTACCTTAGGCATTTATACACTTTAACAATAAGGTTAATACTAAGCTATATAAGCTTTAATAACGAAATTAATTTGGGCAAACTAGATACTAATTATACCGTTATACCTGTGATCCGAATATAATTTAAACGCGATTCGAATACAAACCGATTAACTAATTATGCCGTTATGCCTGCGATTAATTAACCAATAATAGCGCCAATATGCCTGCTATCTACCGTTAGACGCTAGCACCGTACTGCTACTGAATAGACAAGAGCTCGTGCTAATACATATACAAGCTATATTTCTTTTTTTATGGCTCGGGGCGCGCTATATTAAAGGAGGGGATAGAGATCTAGGAGGTACTAAATTCTAAGAGGAAGAACAACGGCTATAAAGGACTCCTAGTAATATACACCTTTTACAGCAGCAGGACGGCTGCATGCCCTACGCTAACCTAATAATAACTATACTGCTACGCCTATAGTCTAACCAATAGACTAATTATGCTGATACGCCTATAATCTACTAACTAACTAATAGACCGAGCTCTATGTTTAACCACTATTACCACTAGTCGCTTGCATTATACTGCTGCCCAAATAAATAAGTATTTGCGTTAATACGCCTATAAGCCAAACTATAAACCAGACAATAATAGCGCCAATACGCCTACTATTATAATAGACCTCCGCTGCCCTGCCGCAGCTAATTAACTTGCTGCTATGCCTGCAGCCAACTGACTTCTACTGCCCCGCTTGCAGTAACAACTATATATAAGGAGAGCTTTGCTCCTTGGAATACGACCCTGTTGCTAGCATTATACTGCCGCCCAAACGACCCTGTCGCTGGTACTGTACTACTACTGGACCTCTGCTGCTCTGCCTGCAGCTAATTAACTACTTACTGCTCTGCCTGCAGTTAACCAACTTTCACTACTTCGCCTACAGTATTAACTGTATATAAGGTAGAGCTTTGCTCCCTAAAATATGACCTTACCGCTGGCACCGTACTGCTACAATCCCGACAAGTTACCACGCCGATATGCCTGCGGAACTATACCTTAATAACCCATCGCGCTGATATGCCTGCGGCTAGAATATAACTAGGTAGAGCTTTGCTCCCTAGAATACAACCCTATTGCTGGCATTATACCGCCACCTAAACAACCTATCGCTAGCACCGTACTGCTACTGAATGGACAAGAGCTCGTGCCAATATATATATAAGCTATAACTCCCTAACCTTCCCACCCTTATTAAAACTTTTTCACCTACCTTTTTATAAAAGGGGGAGTAGGGGGGCTCTTTTTTTTTATGGCTTAGGGCGCGCTATAACAAAAGGGGGGATAGAGAGCTAGGAGGTACTAAAGTTCTAGAGGAAGAACAACGGCTAATGGAGGGCTCCTAGCGATATACCTCTCGCAGCAGCAGGAGCTGCAGGACGGCAGCCTGCCCTATATCAACTGGTATAGCAATATACCTCTCGCAGCTGTAGGAGCTGCAGGGACTGCTGCAAGTCCTATGTTAACTAGCATCGCGATTAAGCGCTAGATGCTAGATTTTTTTCTTCTTTTCTTTCTCTTCTTTCTCTTCTATGAGGGGATAAAGCCTGAGGGCAGGCTTTTTTGGAAGGGGGGGGTGATGTGATGGTGCTAGGGCACCGTCCCCTGTAGCTGTCTTGGCGCAATATCCGGAGTCCGCCCGTACTATGTATATTACCCCCTAGAGCCTCCTTTCCTCTTCTTCTTCTCCTTAGCTTAGTATTCTTGTATAGTAGCAATCTACAAGCTTTGGTTCAGAAGCATTTGTATAAGCCCGTTATAATATTTACCCGCAACTCCAAGTAAGAAAGCACTACGTGCTAAAAGGTAAATTTTAGAACAGTAAGACTTATATTATAATAGCAATAGTAAGTAAGGAGGATTGATATTTGTTACGCTAGTTAAGCAGTATTTGTATATAGATGGCAACCACAAAAGAAGAGTTGCCAGTGTTGGGAATTAGGCAAGCGGTCGTTACGTAACGCCGCGGCACTAGCGTGGCGAGGAGTCTTAAGCTCCTCGCCCTTCCTTATTCCAATTAAGAAGCATATTAACCAACATCACTATAACCTACTCGAGTAGTCGTTATTGGTGAGTTACCCTATGTGACCAACACCTTAATTGTTTTTGTTGGTAGCACTTCGGTAGCTACAGTATAGCAATTGCTTAATTAGTTGTGTTATTGGTGTCTAGAGGGAGAAGAGGTCTATTCTATATATTGGTGGTAACTCTTATAGAGCGCGTATACGCTAATCCCAAAATGGGAAAGAGTGAATAAAATAGGTCCAAATACTAGCAACTCTCTATATGATTGGCCCAATAACTTGTACACGTGATATACCGTATATAATATCAAAATCTAACTCCAGTCTCTGCATTCTACATTCACTTAATTTCTTACCAACTACTTAACCTCTCTCTACCCATTCCTTCGTATTTAAGTTGATTGTATTTATGTTAATAAGGTTTCTTAATACGTTACAAGCGTTTGCTTTCGTTATTGCGTCTATAGGGTTTAAGTCGCCGTTAATCCATTTAATCTCCGTAATTATGCGTCTCTTATATAATTAGTGCAAGCATATTAAGTTAACCATTAATCTCTTCTCCTAAGTACTTCCCAACTTGACAAGGTATTTATATAGTGACTTGAAATCTATATAGAGTATAAACGGGAGCTCCACCTGCAAGATCTTTTCTATTATAGACTTTAAGACCGCGCCGTAATCGAATCTATAAGCCATTGCGTATAGTTTAGAGGCTAGAACTAAGCGAGTAACCCTTTTGCATTTAATAGAGGACTAATAAACGATATTTATACTGCCACTATTGTCGGCGATTGCAATTATAAAGCCAATTTGTAAGGTGTTGTTAGCGTTATTGGCAAAAGAGGTATCTGTAAATACTATAATCTTAGGTAATTGGAGGTCTAAAGGTACAAATCACAGGCCTCTTAACTTGTTGTTAATTTGCTATTATAAACGCTTATTTAGCTTCTTTGCGTCACCTTCTTTTAGGTTGGTAACTTAAGCCATAAAGGAAAGATTAAATAAAGACTCTGGTTGGCATACAGAGGCAATATACGCTCCTCTTGCGCGTTAAGTAATATATTGATCTTTTGGGGTAACCACAACTCTCTTAGTGCCTCTTAAACTTGTAAGATTGGTAGTCTTAAGGTTAACAAGGTTTAAGTTCTCGCACTAGCATATTTAGTTAAATGTGATGGAGTTGTTGTTATTAAGAGTAATTTAACCGCTATTAAACTTAATTAGAGTACTTATTGTAAGTTTCTTACATTCCTTTGCTATAAACTTAGTGTTTATAAGATTGATTTCCTTGTTTTATACAAACTCTTTATTTCCAATAAATAGAGTATTGTTGGTCTGGAGGCCAACAATTCCTACTCTGGCTTTGTGCGTGTAGAGGAGGCAAGGGTCGTAGGTAAACTCCTTTATCTTAAGCTTCTCCATATAGTAAAGGTGGTATGTTAAGAACCAATGGTTGCCAGCCTTAGGGATACCGTATAAAGGCTTAATCACCTTTATAATGGTATTATCACTGAGTTGTAAGATATCTGAGAGTTCTAGAGGTGGGCGAATATAGAAATCGCGATTTAAAAGAGTGGTAGATTGTACATACGCTTATAAGATGTTATAGAGGTATAGGGAGGCGCCTTCCTTAAGAAGAGAAGGTATAAGTGCGAGTATAATTCGTTGACTTAATTGTTAAATAGTAGGTAACTGTGTTAACACCAATTCCTTCTCCTGATTATTATAGGCTTATACAACTAATCATAACTTCTTAAACGCTTGATTGGTGCCCTTATTCTTAATATTATTAATAAATTAGGAGTTAAATATACGGGTGCCTTTTGGTACTATAGAAGTATTAGCAATTTAAAATATACCCTTCTTAAGTAGGCCGTTAATCTTCTTTATACGGGAGTTAGTATATAATGGAATTGCTATATAGACAGTAACGTCAGGTCCACGAAATCGTTTAGGTCGCTAGTGGTTACGTTATAGTTGCTAAATTAGTACCTCTTGCTCCTCTTCTCCTTTATTAACTTGCTCTTCGTTAAATTAATCTCCTTTAGAGTCTCTAACTGTACTCTCTTTATAATATAGCTTGATATAAGTTAATTGGAAATCAGTAACTCCAGATAAAAGTTTAACTTTGTAAGTCTCGCTGGTAATTCCAATTAATAGGAAGGGGCCTTTCCAGCCTCCTTTCTCTCTGTATATAAGCACTGGGGAATTAGGTGGCAGGTTGTGTAAAGCTTCTATATTGGGACCGTTTCGAGTGTTAAATACGTTGTTAACTATTCTCTTAGCTCTCTCCTTTGTGATCTCTTCCATTGCTTTATGTATAGCGACAGCATATTATTGAATTGATGGTGCCGGTACATCACTGTCTAACATTCATAGGAAAGCACTAAATACCAGTAGAGTTGGTACCAAGCCGTTAGGGCCTGTAGAATTATTTAACGCCTTAACAGCCATCTATAAATATGCCTCCTTTAAGATATCTAAACCTATCTCTTCTTAAATAATCTTGTAGGCGTAAAGAAGGGTTATATAACCTTATTTAACCTTTCCAATGCTCCAATAAGCCTTAACAGGCATGTACTTGGTCTTCGTTGCAACTATAGAGGTGTTTTGATGAAACTCACAGCTATTAAAGTTGGTGCCGGCGTTATATATAACTAAATTGGGGGGACTGAGATAAGTATTAAGCCAATAAGTACAAAGAGCCTCCCAGGTAGTTTTTACAGATATATCTTTTAGAAATTGGGCGGTGGTAAATCCTATAGCCTTATTAATAACGTGGAGTACTGGCTTACCGTTAATATAGAAGATATTAATAAATACTATATAATTAAAGTCCAAATTGTTAGGAAGCTTAAACTTAAATCTATATAGGGATTTACCGTGCTTTTAATAATGGTAATAGTACTTGGTTAGCTTCTTAATTATCTCTTTATTAATATTGTAACCTAAACGCTTAAGTAGAGCATATAACTTCCCAACTAAAGGATGGCCAAAACGACGGTGCAATTATAACAACTCTGTTGCTGTTAAGTAGCATGCTGTTAATATAATTAATGCAGTAACAAATTGCTATAGAGTCTTTCCCTATAGTAGGAAGGGGTGACCGAACTATTATACTACTGGCATTGTTAATATAGGAGTTACTACCTTATTGGTAAGGTTATTATAGTAGTAACCCAGAGAGTTAAGATCTTGCAGGCTTATAAGAAATAGGGTATTAGCGCGTATAATATAAAACACAATCTCTCCTACTAGTAATTGTACTTTAAGAGAACCTACTAATAATATTAAGCCAATTCCGAACTTAACCTTAATGGCGCCGGCGTTAGAAGTATCAAGTGTGGCTATTAAGTTAACGGTCTCCTTATATGCAAGATATTGGCCAAATCTAGTAGTTAATGCTCTTGCTGCTTCTGTGTTAATCATAATACCGTACTATTTATTAGAGTTGTATTAAGAGGTCTCTTTAGAGGTGGTTAAATATATAAAAAGGAAAGTAGACTTATTAGGAACTACTCCTGTAAGTATATGTTAAGTTATAAGGTTGCTTAACTTCTTAACTATTAATAATATAAAGTGTTCGGCGTGTTTAGTATCTTCTTTAAGATTGAGTATAAAGGTCTAAAAGTTATTAAGATTATTGTCGTCTTTAGTGCCTTTATATTTGGTAATCTATTAGGTAGCATTCCGATTAAAGGTACGGCCGTATTTATGTTTATACTTCTCTTTCTAATCTTCTTGCTCTTCTTTTAAGTGTTTGGTAGACTAATAGCCTTATTTCTTGCAAACAAAGCATCTCTTAACTTATAAGTTATGAGGGTTGCGGAATTAAGGATTTTGGTCTTAAGGGTATCGTTCTTAAAGGTATTAAGTGTTGCGATTCTGAGGGTATCGCGGGAAGCGTTAAAATTGTAAGGTACCGCGATTATTATAATTATTGTTATTACGAACGTATTAGCGGTTTATATAGTACGCTTCTTCCTCTTTATCTTCTCCTATAATATAGGCAGCTATAGCTGGTAGGTGACTTCTCTTATAGGTAATAATTAAGCTTTAAAGAGAGTTGATTAAGGCTGGTAATATATTAGGTGGTTAAAAGCATACATAACTACAAGCTAAGTCGTCTTAACATGTAATAATTAAGCGCTATTATAAAGCGGCGTTACCCTTTATAGTCTTGTTAGCGCTGTTCTATGCTTTTTAGAGGTCTCTGACTAAGATATTAAGGTATTCCTTCTTCTGTTTAGCCATATTCTCTAGTTAAGATATAACTTCCTTTAGTGTAAGGCTATTAAATAACTGAAGTTAAGAGCGGTGGTGGTTATTATTCTTAAAATAGGCTCGTGTTGCACCGCAAAGTTAAGTAAAAGTAGGTGTACTTTCTCTATACGATGCTTGATTTATAAAGAAGTGGTTAAGAGCATTATCCTTTAGTATATTGGAATATGCCTTTGCCTTTATTGCGTTATCAGTAATATTAAGTTGCTTGCAGTAATTCTTAAAGATATTAAGTTTAATGTTAAAGTTATTATTCTAACCACTATATTTATTGTCTACTATAATCAACTTTATAAGGGAAATGATATCTCTGGTAGTACGGTCTGCTGGTAAAAGTAGAGGAGGTAAGTTTTGGTATTGTATAGGTTATTATTTAACGTTGTTAAGGTTGCTAATTTGTACTTTAACTCCACCTGTCTTTAGCATATATGCTATAAGGTTTGACTTAAATTCTCCATCCTTTGGTATTGTTTATTAAATCTCTAGTATTATCTAAGCAGTCGGCTCTTCCTCCTAAAGGCATTTATATAGTGCGTTATTTAGCTTAGGAGGGCGATTTAACTTATATACCTAAACTCTATACTTACGCAGAGCACTTTGTAAATTGCGTAAGTATGTCTTATTAACTTTATTAAATAGCTATACCGTCTATTTATTAAAGTCTTCTTTAAATTGCTCCCAGAGATTACTATCTTGTAACCATAATTGGTTATAGACCCAGTATTTATGTCTTATAAAAGCATCTCTCTTATCTTTCTCCTTATTTGTGGGATTAAAGCTATTAGGCCACTAATCCTTGTTCTTTGGCTTTACTAACCAGTCCGCTATGGCTTGTATTTATTATATAGGAGGAGGTAAGGAGGGAGGCAGAATTAGTTGCTATGGGGTTTTTGGAGGTATAGAGGGAGGGAAAGTTGTCGGTATAGAGGCCGTATTGAGTTTGTAGGTTGCGATAAACAGTAAGACGCGTAGGTGCCGCGAATGCGTGATGGACGCGATATAGAAAGACGAGCACAGGTAGGCCTCTAAATCTTTAAATGCGAATTAAGTCGTAGAAACACGAGTATAGGTAAGCGTCTACTTCTTAACGCGTATTCCCTAGCAAATCTTATATAAGGGTTCTCTATACAGGTAGGTGGGCCTTTTATAGTTGATTCCTCTTTAAAATAGTACCGTCTCCTAATCTGTGATTACTGATTAGTGTTGGTAGCACTTTGGTAGCTACGGTATAGCAATTGCTTAATTGGTTGTGTTATTGGTGTCTAGAGGGAGAAGAGGTCTATTCTATATATTGGTGGTAACTCTTATGGAGCGCGTATGCGCTAATCCCAAAATGGGAAAGAGTGAATAAAATGGGTCCAAACAGTTTTTAACTTGTCGGCTACCAAATTAATACTCTTTGGTATAAGTATAATGTTATTAGATGCAGGCGGGCCATAAGTTAATAAATATTAATTTATGGCGGAGGTAAGGTAAAAGGTAAGGATAACTTAATGGAAGCGACAATAACGATAGGGGCGACGACGACGGCAAGTATATGCATTAGAGTCTTTAGATTGTATGGCTAATATACTACGTTTAAGACAGGAACTTATCGCCAAAGCAGCTAATTGGCTTACTTATATGCATTAACACCTCTGCGCTCTATCCTTTTACCCTACCCATTCGAATCGGGTTAGAGAACTGGAGCTTTAGGAGCTCTGCGGCTTCAAATCCACTCCATCCACCAATTAAATTAACAGGATCCACCTCCAATGCAGACCTGGCTCCGCGCTGGAGCTCCAACTTTAACCCAGTCCAATCAGATCACTGATAGGGTAATAGGCTAAATCCAACCTGAATCGACACTGGGACTGGTTGCTTACTTGGATAACAGCCTACGAGAGAGCGAGGCTTCTGGCATAGAGAAATAACACATTTTAGAGAGCTTGAGGTTACTAGATAAGTGGATGTTAATTTGCGCCTGAATAAAAATAGTAATATTTAGTAACCAGTTCGGGATTGCAGTGAAAATCTTATGTTATAATACATAGGCATAGTCTGTTAAGTGAACAGTTGCGGTCCAGCTAGGGCTCCCGGATTGCTTAGTAGCCAACACTGCTTGCGCACATCGAAGGTGTAGCAACCGTATCAATGACATGACCAGTTTATGGGCCCGAAATCTCATTCTAAAAATGAAACTACACAGATGTTACATTTATTAGCGTTGACTTAAGCTTCCGGAGTGCCGCCTGCCTGAAAAGCTTAATAGAAACTTCGGACTGCGGGTGTCACCGTATACTTCTCCGCCCTAAACTCCAGCTCACCGTACAACCGTAACTGTGCAGGATCCAAATACAGCTTCAGCCCCATCCCTGAGTATCCAAGACTATACACTCTCGCAAACAGATACACCTCATTTGCGGGCGCACTTATCGGCAGCCTCATAGCTTCAATTCTATCAAACTGGTTTGGACTAACGAAAAACGGTACGTGTAGAGCTCCAGTCGTTGCCTTGACTTCGATATAATACTTTGGGCGACGGCCAGTCCAGATTGAGGCGTCAAGGTGTCCTCTTTGGATGAGCAAGTCGGTCAGTTTGCTCTGCTGGTCGTCGTAGACAATGTCTGCAGTCTCTGAACCGTGCCAATTATCGATGTCACAGTAAGACTCGTGGGCACGGACTCTATGCCGTATAGTACTCTGCCAATTCTCGCGCGTGAACTGTGGTAGCCCAAGGCTGGTAAGGAGTTCGAAAATCTAGTCTTAATTAGTACCTTCTGGTTAAGTCATGTGAGTAATACTTACAAAGAGCTCTCCAGCAGCGCCAGTCTTAAACTCCCTCTCACCTTGAACGGGGGAATAGAGGGCAGAAGAAACATCAAATTCGAGTGAAGGCGATGTAGATACGCTAATGGTCTCGCCTTTTTGGGGAAGCGATCCCACCTCTCTGGCAGTCTTGATGATGAAGTCCAACAGCTGGTTATATTGCCCTGGCCATTCTTGCTGGACAGGCGGAGTGCTGAAGCTGGACGAGGCTGGGGTCGTGGAACCATTGTCGCGGAACTCTACTCCTGGCAATGGGCTTCTGGAGGAATATCCAGGAGCTATATTCGAGGATTCTCGGCGTTGCAGTTGGTCAGGAGTGAGTAAACTTGGAGGAGTGAGCTCCTCGCTGTTACCATCATTCGGCCTTTCGACACCTTCGAGCTCGATGATGCCAGCTTCTTCGAGAAGGGCATCAACATCGAGGAGACTAGGTGCAGTGATTATGGCACCCAATTCCACCCCGGAACCGTCACTACCGGCACCGAGATGCTTAAGCAGCATCCGTGGGAGTATATGTGTGAGGCACACGTGGTGGCGCTTTCTATCCTTCGGAATGTAGAGCCTCAGCCCGCCATCTTGTTCCTCTAGATGGAAATACGCAATGTCTCGAGGAGCTATGACCGCAGATCCGTTTTGACGGATTGTTATGACTTTGGAGATGCTGTCGCTAAGATACACGTCTAGATGCTCTAGCATTCGAAATGCTGCCAATGGATCCTGGTGAACCCCTGGGCTCCGGAGGTGGGCAGCATAACTGAAGAGATTGGCACGGGTTCAAGTTTTGAAAAGATGACGTTACTTACCGACAGATTGCGTATGCTTTCCTCCTCAGGTCATTGGTAAGCCGCTCATCAACAAAACCACCCTCGACTTTTGTCTGTTCCTCTACCCTACCGGACATGAACAGATCGTCAAGCCTTAGGCCGAGCAAGAACGGCTTCATGGAGTGGACTTCTTCCAAGGAGAAGTCCAGAATCTTAATCTTTGCAAAGAACATCTCACCATATTCACGCCTATCAATGATAGCGAAGTCTTCCTTACTATTCACCCATTTTAGATCCCCAGAAGGCATAGCGACTGGGAAACACTCGCAATCTGACAAACCGTCTAGGTCGTTTGGGGTTGGATTGAACGCGCAAATGTTCAAGATTGCCTGCTTGATGTTTTCTTTGCTCAGGGAGTTCGATGCCTTTTCCTTCAAAGCATGAACATGCATCTGAAGAGTCGGTCTTGGAATTCTTAGGATACGAGTGAAGAGTTTACTTTGCCCCACGTATTCACTAGCAATAGAAACTTTGCCGGGGAGCTGAATATGCTTTTCAGCCCAGACACATGTATCGGGCGCGTGCCATCTTTGAGTTTTCGGGTAATGGATGAGCGCTTTCTCCTCAAAGCGGCAGCTGCGATAGTCAGAACTTGCTCATAATTGAGGAATTTGGTAGGTACCGAATCAATTTGTGACTGTCTTCGTCCCGAGCTACATTACTCAGCTCTGCGTATAGTTTAGCGATAATCTCATCTGTGCCAAAAGAAAATTGGCGTCCCCTGATGGACACTAGGTAGTCCAGGAAGTGTGGTATTTTCGCATCCGAAACTTCGAGGACAGTGACAAACAAGTGCTGAAGGCCTTGATAATCTTCGAAACTTGAGAGGCGAGGCTGAAAATCAAACCACGGTGGGCCTTTCCAAACACAGTGTCCAGTGGGCAAAAGTCGGCTTGGGAATCCAGAGGCAATCGGAATCGAAAGTCTCCCTAGCCAAAGTCAGTAATCGACCGTCGCCCTGCCCTCAAAGGTGAGAGTTACCTTAGGAGCCGAACTTGATCCGGGCTACGGCAAAATTTCTGCAGTTCCAGGTAGATCTCGGAAATCACTTTGACATTCGTGCAGTTATTAATTTTTGTCTGCCTCAGGACAGCCAGCCAGAACTGAATATTTTCTTCTGTTACCACCCCGAATTGCTTAAGGAAGTACCATTTACCTGCAGTAGATTCTGTGATACCTTCGAGCTCCTTGATGAATCCGAAGTCTTGTTGCACACCAAGCCGGTCAGCAACGGCAACCAGCTTCGGTAAAGGGAGATACGTGGATTCAAGCTTCTTCTTTGTGTTTGAGTGGAGTATAGGAATCTCGCAAAGAGCGAACTTGGAAGTCCAGGAATCCGAAATGGAGAACTGGCTCCAATTTGCTTGGAGGACTCCCAGAAGGAACTCTGGTCGTTTCGCTGCAATGTAATCAAGTTCTGGAGAGGTGGAGTTGGTAATTGAATTGGACCTTAGGCGAAGCTGAATTGATGTTTTGACCTCTAGGAACTGGTAGATCCAGCTTATCGCGGTCTGGTCATTTCGACGATCAAGCAGTGTTCCCAATAATCGAATCGGACTTAGTCAATCGGACTATCCATAATCCGTAATCCGAGCCAATTGGATTGCAATCGGATTGCCTAGACCGCAATCCTAATTGGCTCAATTAAATCGTGATTGACAATCGCGATTATAGGACACTACGCATATCCAAAAAATCTTCCAAAGCAAGCACTTATCTATCAAAATTCCAGTATAAAAGTGCTTATTTTTTAAGATATTAACTGCTAATGGCTTCTAAGACCGAAGAAACCGAATCTACCTCTGCTTTAACCTTGCTGTCGTGTCAGCTCCAAAATTGCTCCATCAGTACCCCTATTAAATTTTCACCTTTAGATCCTTCAAATCCTTCAAATAATGATGATTTTACTCTTTAAGAAGGTGGAAAGACTTACTTACGCGGTGAACAAATACTAGCTATAAAAGGAAAGAAGAAAGGCTGGTTTTGGAATTACGGTAAAGAAATATACTGTAAGGATAATACGCAGTGGTTCTGGCTATGCTTAAAATGCTAGAATAATAAGCGGTTTAAGGCCTATAAGATAACTTCTATATTCTATCTAAAAAGCCATTTTAAAGCAGATCATTCTATTACAAAAATAAGCTCTTAAACTGATGAGTTTACCGTCCTCCCTGCCCTCTATACCGCTAACGCTAGTGATGAAACACTGTTAGAGCCTCCAGATGATAATATACAGATTAAATAGGTTATATGTTTTACTTTTAAGACTCTAAAGCAGCGGCTTATCTAGTAGATTGTTGTAATGCATATTACATTTTTATAGGTTAAGAATGACTGGTTTTAAGCCTTTCTTGCTGTCTTTAATACGAAGCTCGCAGAGTGGATCCCTAAAAGCGGTGATACTGTACAAGCATGGATTATAGAGGATTTTTAGTAGTAATAATCTGATATTATAAAGCAGCTTTAAGAAAGCAAAAGCCTTATCTACTTATCTTATAACCTTTGGACCTTACCTAATTATCTTGCATTTGTTGGAGTCTTTAGCCATTATATAAGCTCTAAATATAAAGTAGAGACTACATTGCTTGGATTATATCGTCTTAAAGGCCCTTATTCTGGAGAGAATATTACGGAAGCTATTATTGCTGTCATTAAGACCTACAAAATCATTGATAAAATAGGCTATTTTGTCCTTAATAACGCCGGATTAAATAATACTTGTGTTAGCGCTATAATTAAACGACTTAATATTAAAGATATAAAAGAACACCGTTGCCTTTGCTGTCTTGGCTATGTTTTAAACCTCTTAGTAAAAGTAATGCTTTTTAGCAAAAATCCTAAAGTCTTTAAGAAAGATATTACTACTGCGGCTATACTTGGAGATGAGAAGGCAGCATTATAGCACTAGAGGAGTAAAGGCGCATTAGGCAAGCTTTATAATGTTATTAATTATATCCACCTTATACTACAGCGATAGGAGGATTTCCTAGCAAAGGCATGTAAAGGAGTAAAAGAGCTAGAGCTAATGATAGAAACCAAGGGACATTTAGATAAAGATCTTAAGATAAAAGATCCTCTTATCCTAATATAGGATAACGATACACGCTGGAATTCCTGGTTTTTAATAATTAGACGAGCTCTTAATCTTAGAGATACTATTAATCTTTTTACTAAACGTTATATTAAGAAGAATGAGAGCTCTCTTTTTAAGCTGGATAAACTTTCTAACGGTAATTGGGATACTATTATCCAAATAAAAGAAATCCTTTAACCTTTTTATATGCTTATAAAGTGTACCAAAGGCCAGGCTTGAATAGGATTATATAGAGCTTTATAGGAGGCTTTACTAACTATGGAATACCTCTTAGGGACATTAAAAAGGAGGGCTGTGGAGTATAGAGCAGAGCTTATAAGCTGGAAGCAGTTAACAGCTAAGAATGCTCCGCAGATTTTTAAGCAGATGGATATTATACTTGCTAACTATAGATATATCCTCCAAAGTATTAAGCATGGGTAGAGTAAGCTGGAGAGCTATTATAGGAAATTAGATGAAAGCCCTGTCTATGCTGCTTTAATACTTCTTCACCTAGAACACAAATTGCAATTTCTTAAGCGCCACTAGAAGGGGAGGCTGGATTAGATTGCATAAGCTAAAGAAGTAGTTAAAACGCTATGGTTAATAGCTTATAAAGATATTGCTAAACCTTCTATAAGCCTTTATATCCTTCCTTCCGCGAAATAATAAGACCTAAGCGACTTTAACTAATTTCTACACCCTCCTAATTACAACGATAATTAACAGGGCGAAGAGGAGGATGAATTTAAGTAATATATAAAGATTAAATTGGTTATTATAAAGCCTGGGGAGCTGATTGATATTTATAGGTGGTGGAAGGCTTATAAAAGCCAGTGGCCCTTATTGGCGCGCATGGCGTTTGACATAATAGCTATACCAGCTATAAGCTTAGAATATAAGCGCCTTTTTAGCTCTATAAAGCTCTTACTCTCCAATTGCCGTATAAGAATAAAAGAAGATATTATTAAGGCTTCTAAGTGTCTTTAATACTAGTATGCAGCGAACCGCTTTAACCAGAAATAATTATGTTAACTATAGTACTATAAATTAACCCTTAGTGTTATGGGATATACCCTATAACACCTTCCATTATAATCTACCGTTTTCCACTATAATTTACCGCAATCTACGGCAATCTGTAGTAATATGTCTGCAATATGTCTGCAATATGTCTATAATATGTCTATAATATATCTGCAATATCCGCAATATCCGCGACCTCTACTAAGCCCACAAAACTCCACCAATTTCCACCGTAAAGATGTTAGTTACGCTTACCGCCCCTAGCTGAACCAATGACGATTTTCTATGCCTGGCATGGAAAATCGCTATTGGCTCGCTTATTACTAGCGCCTTGGCGGCCCTTATAACATATTAGCCTAAATAACCCCTAATAATCTTTCTTCTTCTTCTTCTCCTTAGTTTAGTATCTTTGTGTATATAGCATTATTCAAGCTTCGTCTTGGAGGTATTTGTTTAAGCTGTTATAAATAGAGCTGAGTCCTGATATAGAGATGCGGCTCCGCCACCCCTGTCCTTTACCCCTGTCGGCGTGGCAATCGGAGATTGCAATCGACAATCGCGATGGAATCAGACCCGATCGATTGAATCCGATTGTGTTGCCATGGCAATCGCGATGGAATCGGCGATTCGATAGGATTATTGGGAACACTGCGATCAAGTTTGTCAACAAGGTCATAGTAGTAGGGGTGTAGAACCTGTACCTTGGACTTCAACTCTTTTGTAGCATCATCACCTAGAATACTGAATGCCGCGTAAGTACCTTGTGCGTGAGGACAATATATCCAGCCGGCGGAAGTATCTCGAGGGTTAAACAACTCGTTAACCTTGCGCACGAATTGTATCTCTACTCCCTTGTCGGGCATCTTGTCGTGGTGCCAGAATAGAAATTTAACATGGGATATGTGAGCCTGCCAAGAAATCCCATGGATCCACTTAGCTTGGTAGACTTGCTGAATCAACGGAAAAATCCTCAATGGCGAGCATTCAGTGACACCAAGCTTGGAAAATAACCTTGCTCGGCTAGGGTTACGCAGGGTATCGCCGTCCACAAGATTCAGAGGTAGATCCGTTGGAATGTCAATTCCACCAGAGGTTGGGAAGAAGATACTAGCGTTGCGAGGTACGACCCAAGTCCCTTTACTAAGGGGAATCAAAGGAAGTAGCATGATATCAGAAGAATACTGAGCCACATCCATAGCCCCTGTCAAGATGTCGGCAACTCTGGTCTGCCAATCTGATTCTGAGGGCATTGAATGCATTCGAGGTTGTTTGCGGTGCAGGTCGTACTTCAATCTAACGATTAATTCGCTGATGGTTAGGACCTCGGCACCCAGCTTCCTGAGTATTGGCAGATCAAGGTCTTGGTTGTATTTGTCGGAGATATAGGCACTGTGCCCATTATCAAGATCTGGGAGCAAGGGTTCTCTAGGACCAAATTTGTATATATTGGGGACGATCCGAAGTTGAGACGGCATCACGGGTGCCTCGCTGAGTGTGAAAAAGACCTCTCGTTGTTTGACAATCGCGAGCAGCATGCTCTGCAATCGCCCCCAGAAGTCGTCTGCAATTCTATCGGTGGTAATGTACCGAATCCATTGATGCTTCAAGGTAGGGTGAGTAAGGAACTCGTCAATGGCACTTGAGAACAGCCGTGAAACCTCTTGGAGCAATCTGGTATTCCATGGCCGGTCGAAGACATCTTCACGGCTGGCTTGTGTGATAAAGTCAGACTGGATGAGAAACTAAAATAAGAGTTGTTAGAGAAGACCCTTCATCTCAAACTTTCATATGCATAACTTACCTTATATCCCACCTTTCTCAAAGGAAGGAAAGCGAAGACAGGCTGCTCCTCGGTAATTGGTGTATCGTAATGATCCATTGGGAATGCAAGAATAACTTCCGCCTCTTTGATACCCTTTCGTGCTTCGTCATGTGGCATGCTACTGATTGTCCGTCTCGCAGTCCAAAAGTTCAGGACCGATGATTCAGATCCAATGGTCTTGCTGATTTTGACGCGATTGCCAGTCGATGTTGATGAATATACCGTCTCCACCATAGCACCGGTAACTGGTTCAAGATGAACGGACAATCTCCTTAGCTTTTTGAGAAACAACAGGAGCGTATCAGGCAAATCTTGGAACTCTTTAAATAATGCTTCCCTGTCGCAATTATCTAGCAGATATAGAGTTATCCGCGTTCTAACACCTTCAGGGACATCTCCCTCATCTTCGTTTAGAGGCGTGACCATCCCCAATCCATCATCATTACCGTCTCGCCGGTACTCGAATGCAAACGAATACGAGCCAGATTGTACGTGTACCTTGTAGGCGACCTTGAAGACGGATTTAAACCCGATGCCCTTTTCACCAATATATCCTTGAATACAAGCCTTGGTGCTTTCGCCGATGGAACATATTGCGCGGATGTTTGCTTCGGAGAAGCCATCTTCATTTGAATCAATAACGATCCGGTCTTGGCAGACACTGAAACTAAGTGATGGTGCTTCAGATGCCATATTGGCGATAGAATAACCGTTATCTTCCGCATTCTGGATAAGCTCATACACGAACCGGGTATCTTTGGCGTAAAGGTTGGTCGCCAGTCTCGCCAGAGTCAACCCCAATTGAAGTCTACAGAGATAGGGAATTCATACGTTTTTGTAGCAGCGCCTAACTTCCTCCGAATGTTTTCGAACATCTCCAGGATATCCGGGTCTTCCCGTTAAAGAAATTCCCTCTGTTTTGCCGTCATTCCACCATTTTTCTTCCTTAAGTCGTCGATAAACCGCCGGGCTTGGTCTCTCGATAAAAACGCCATATGATCGACTTTGCGTAGTTATACTGGGTGTTCGCTGTTTTATAAGAGTAAGAAGGGCGCGCATAGAAAAGAACGAGGAGACACATGCAGCACAAGATTATACTTCCATTTGTTCCGTCCAATGGTCCCTTTTATTTCATCTGTAACACTGGCCATACACGCCTAGGATGGTTGTTGTTTCGCCAAGACTGCGGCGTAGCATCCGGCGGGCTCACAGCTCGGCGTGGTCACGGAAAAGACTCGGCGTGGTTAGAAAGTTCAACGTAGTTAGAACTTGCAAACCAGCTTCGTGACTACGATTAGCTTGAGACCACGCTGAGCCTACGTATATGCAATACACATGCAATTTAAATAAAATAGAAAATATAAAGCCGTTTATCCTTAAATTACAAATATCCTAGTTTATGGCAGTGCATATACCGCGCATATGCGCTAAACAATGGCTATATAAGGTAATGGTAGTTAGTTATTAAAACATGGCCTATATACACGCGCAGCATATCTATAATAATAGTCGCACTATAACTTCTTCTCTATAATATTATAGCGTATGCCATAAGTATGTACAGCATAATATAGGCATAGGTCTTGCATATACTAACAGAAAGAATAAGGCGAATTTCCATTACTAATTTAACCATTATATACGCCGCGTATATGCTTACTATAAGCAATTTAATAATCGCAGACTTTAACAACCTGTAGGTAGCCTTTGCCGCCAACCCTTCTGCCTTCGGCTATTACCATGGTAAGCATATACAGAGCATATGCATACACCATACTTATAAAGCCTTATAGGTCCAATTCTAAATCCTAATCCTAGTTGGGTAACTCCTAGTTAGTTATAGGATTGCATATACACAGTATATACTTACAATAACTATAGTGCGCGCTATAGCAGCTCTCGCTAGAGGAAGACGTAAGTGTATATAGAGCCGCATATCCGGTGTATATGCTAACTATATATAGCCCCGACCGTTTTGGTCTAAAATAACACGAGTATATATGGCTTTATATACTGTATAGGTATATGCTAAGCGTATACTAGACCTACCTAATACCGCCTCTATACTCTCCTTAGTTAACACTATAGTGTATATTACTTATCTATACCCTATATATAGCATATGCTAAGCTAAAGTTTAGGTGTGATATTGCAGTTAATAGTATGCAGATGTGCGGCCGTGTTTTTACCGCTTAGCTAAGTATATATTTTGCATATATATAGCGCCTGCGGCTCTACTAATATGGCTATAGTATTGCTAGCATATCCGCAATAAGCACAGCGGTGCTTATATATACTACTATATTGTTATAGTAGCTCGGTATATGCTTACTATATACAGTAACCAACCCAACTACTAATAACATATCAGTCGGAGAGCTGGTCGCAGGCGAGAAGTATATACTATATATATACAGCGCATATGCAAGGCTAATGCATTATAGTTCCCTAAAGCTATTTGTTCTCTCTAGTAGCTGGTAAAATATAAGATACCTATATAAGCCCAAGTATATCTATACCCATGTGTTGCATATGCGTCGCTAATAGTATCTATAGTCATGGCCCCTTGGGTTCCAGGATCTTGGAGTATATAGATACCTATATACTCTTTATATATATCCACCCTATGCTGTGTATACGCTTAGCCTGAGCTAATTAAATGCAGTGCCTAGGACTAGGGGTTTACCACCTAATTTAGCAGGTAATTCTATCGCAAGGTAAGAGCACTAGTGTTGCTTCTATATATGCGCACTATACCCTAATATATATATCTATTTATCTATATACTTATTCCCCTTAAGTTTAATTTTAGACCCAAAGGCACTTATAGGCCTAAGGGTAGCGTATATAAGGAATAAGCATAATTACTACTAGGAATACTACCTGATTCCAAAACTAACGCTTAACTCTATGTTTAGAAGACTAGGAAAGTTCGATTTGGCGTATCCCCTATATATATATCACTAAAACCACTACTTGGTTATATTGCTAGCTTATATACGCATACCCTATATATATGCAAACCCCTAATGTCTTCTACTAACTATAGGTTAACACGCGCTTATACTAGGCGTATGCTAATATAAGGGAAACAGCGCGTCGGCCCTACTACTCCCTCCACCAGCTTAAAGCGTAAGGTTAGTATTTTACCTGCATATATTTAGTATACGCTAACTATATGCGCAGCGCGGCCTAACCCCCCTAGATAACCGCAAGGAGTCCCCCTCGCCATCTACATACTGCTAGAGTGGTAGGTTTGCTTTATATATATCCTATATATACACTACTAATATTTAGCACAGGGAGCAGAAAAATAATAGGCCGCTACTATAGTGGTGGTAAGAGCTCTAGTAAGTTTAGTTTATTCTATTGCATATATTATACTTATGCTCTGTATAAGCCACTCCTACCGCGGGTAAAACCTGCCGCTTATCCTATATTACTGGTTAAGTCCTAGCATATGCTAGGCCTACATACTGCATACGCAATATACAATATGTATAGTTAGAGTTTAGGCGGAGTTTAGTGGATAAATAGGCTAGGCATATACCCAATATAGGGCGTAGGGCTATAGGCCCATATCAATCAATTCTTTATTTATGGTAATAGAACTCTATAACACTTGCTCTGTGTATACTATGCATATACGCCCTATATGCTAACACTATGCTCCTACGCCTACTTCTTAAGCTCTGCTAGCTCCTTCGCTTTATTATATATATCTTTAGCCTATTTCAATTCATTAATTCGTCGCTCCATATTTTCTATATAGAGTGTATATGCCTCCTTCTCTATCTCCTCTATAGATAGGTTAGACTTATGCCTTTTACCCACAGTCTAGGGCGTTTAACTTTGAGATGGTAGGGGCAATATCTACACTATATATGCTATGGATACACACGACGTATCTAATACTAATATAATATTATTATCTGCTCTATTTATCTGCGACATAGTCTGCCCACTAAATATAGTAGGTAATTCTATATTAGGTATATACTGTAGATTAGGCTTAGGGGTATTAAATAGGTTCTAAGAATTCCAAGGAAGATTTAGTTTAGGATTTTTAGCTTATTACTGTGAGGGGACTTTGTAGACAGGGGGCTATAAGGACACGATTGTAGGAATAGATAGATTGTGGAGGAGACAAATCCTTAAGGAGGTAAGGCCTCTGGGATCGTGGAGACTATATACTAGGGGCACGTGCCTCCGGCACGTGACTGACGGACGTCCGAGGGGTGTCCGGGGGTTGCCCTGAGGGCAACCCGAGGTACCGCAATAATATCCCTTACATTGCCCCCCCCCTTCTTGCGGTCGGCCCCCAATCGCCATTACTTTGTGGTAGGGAGATTATAGAGGGCTCGTCCCGGAAGGGGTTTAAAAAGATGTCGGCATGCCGCTGTATATTATCTATCTATTTTCAGCCAGGCAGGTATCACGACAAATGACTTAAGCTGGTTGATAGGTAGAGACACAGAATTGTACAAGTGATCTGTCTATTAAAGGTGGCTCTCGAGGATCTTTATATACACGAGGAAGATGCTAAAATAGGAAAAGAGGGGGATTTAGGCAATAGAGATATCTACTAAGACATACGAAATACGAGGGTAAGCACTAGGGTAGTCTTATATAGGATACTAGGCATTAAAGACAACAGTAAGACGGTCTAAAGCTACCTCTATGGCCAACATACCCCCTTAGATCTGACGTAGAGCGGCAGAGCTAGATTACCGGATTAGGCAGTTAGGATAGACGACCTGGTAGTAAGCTTTGCTGCTGTCTAAGTGTCAATTTACTAGATGTCTGATATCACGGAGCCCTACTACATTAACAAATTTTTGATGATTTTGCTTTGAGAGAGCTTTAGTTAGTCCGTTTGCAGCTATTTTACTTATCGGTACCCATTGTACGACGAAGCTTCCGTTTTGGACCTCTTGGCAAAGCTAGAATTAATAGATATCTACGTGTCGGAGCTTTGTAGATACCGTAGGAGTCTCTTTTGTCACAATCCGTACTGACTACTGATTGTTATAATTAATAATAACGTCCTGTTCTAGGTTAAATCTAATGGCCTTAAATATCCGCACCATATGCTCGACCTTCCTACCGATGTGTAAGAGAGCTAGGAGTTCTGCCTCCGTAGTAGACTTAGTAACTGCCTTTTATCTAGTTGCCTGCCATGCTATAGGTCCATTAAACAAACTTATTAAGAAGCCCTGTAAGCTCCAACATGTTAGAGCATCGTCAGCAAAGCTGGCATTAGAAGCAGCTTTTAGAACCTAGTTTATCTCATACGGCGTAATAGTAGAGAACTTAAGAGCAAGGTATCTGGTATTATAGAGATAGGTAAGCAATCTGTTAATCTCCATAAGATAAGCTAGCGACGGATTTTATAAGAACTTAGCTAGTTTGCTGACTAAGAAAGCAACGTCTGATTATATAGTAGATGCAGGATACATTGCAGAACCTATACGGCGTTGATATCCTTTCATCTGATTCGGCATAGCTTCTCCCTTATATAGTGTCAATTCCTGGCCCAATAGTGGTGTAGCTAATGGCTTCAGATATTCTAGATGGTATATTAAGACTAGCTTCTCAAGATACTGATCTAGGCAGAGCTAGAGCTTTCCCTTTTATTAATCTCGCACGACACGAGTATTTAGGAATGACGTGAACTAAGGTATTTGGCGGATCTTAAATCGATCTTATAGCTGCTTTAGGATGTCCTCCATCTACTAATAACAGCTTAGGTGTCCTATAATTAGGATGTTATTAACATAGAAGAATACAAAGATAGGTTCAGTAGGGTGTATATAGAGACATGGCTTATCTAGTACAGCTTTTAAACCTATGCTTTGCAGAGCAGCAGACATTTCTAAAAACCACAATTTTAGAGATTTCCGTAGTCCGTACATTACCTTTCTTAGACGGAGAGAGAATCTAGGTGGTAGGTCTACACCCTTGGGGGGTACAAGGTAGACCTCATCGTCAACCAAGGCATTAACAAAGGCATTGACGGCGTCAATCTGTATAACGTCCAGGTCAAAGCCAGCAATGAGAGCGCAGAGCAGACGGAAGGTCCGATAGGCTGCCGTAATAGCTTTAACCTCCTCTTATAAGACTGCTTAAAGGTCTCCGCGGATAACTAGGCAAGCTTTAAATCTTATAATAAAGCCGTCCGAATCTTTCTTGTACGTAAAGACCTATATAGTAGGAAGTTAATGAACCTTCTTAACTAGTTGTACCTCGTCCCAGGTGTGTTTTTCTATTAAGGCCTTTGTTTTAGTGTGAGCAGCTGCTTTAAACTCTATAGCATACTTATAATTAAGCATCTCTTTCCATGACTTTAGTGGTGGTGGAAAGTTATCTTAATATCCGTATGTCTTTATAGCAGTAGTATAGAAAGCGTGAGCTAATAGTGTTATATCTGGATTAATAAGGTTATTATTACCGTCATTAATTTAAACCGCAAAGGCTTGTCGTTATAAATCCTAATTTGGCATATCTTTCTTCTTTACTATAGGCCACTTTTTACGGCCAGAATATCTCTCACCCCCTAATAATAAGCCTGCTGTCGTCTAAGGTTTAGAATAAGGTGTAGGATCTACAAACAGTAGTTTGGTGACTTCAGGAGATAACTAAGTAGTAGATAATGTCTATTAAGGCACCAAAGACGCTAATGGTCCAGATGGTTCTAGAGTTAGCTCTAGGGTAGGTAGCTAATAGAGTTCTTCTATTAAGATCTGAATGCTTTTTAACGTAGGAGTAACGTTAATATTTGCTAAACGCGGTAGTCCTTTATCCAGTTCTTTATTAAAGTTCTCTATCTAGTCCTTGCTGCCATCTTAAAGATTATCTAGTAAGTCCTAGACTTGCTAAAAATGGTCCTTTTAAGCCTGTAAGATAATAAGGTATTCTGGTGTTTTGGGAGATTAATATCTCTTTAACTTATTAATTTATACATCATAAGATCGGATAATGCGGTTGGTGGTTAGTATCCATATCCTATAGATATTTAACGCTTCTATACCAATAAGATAACCTATTTAGGCTTATAGCTTAAACTTTACCTTCCTAGGAGTGCCGTGTTTAATAAGTATATAGGTTAAAGATCCCGCTACTCAAAGTCCTACTAGCCATGGCTTCCGTTTATATAGTATCTTAAATAGGGTCTTCCAGTTAATGGACTTAATGGGAGTTCAATTAAGTAGGAACACTACAAGGAGTACAAACTTAGGCCATAGATCCACTGGTAACTTTGCTTTAATAACAGCAGTTCTTACTTATTTGGAAATAGCTCTCCCTAACCTTTCTGCAGGTCCATTTTAAGCAGGAGTATCTGGTATTAATTGCTTAATAACACCTCCGTCAAGCTGGATAAGGTTCTTTACCCTAGCGCCTATACCTTACTCCTTATCTATATACTAAATGCGGATACCTTAAGCATTAAATTTCTTTGTAAATGCTATCATTAATTTAAAGAGTGGAAACAGTATCTCTTGCTTATGGTTCTTAATGGGGAAGGCACGGTAGTACTTTATATAGTCACACCAAAAATGAGCTACATACGTATCTCTATTAAACCCGTCTTCTTCTATAATAACATCAAAGTGTATATATTTAAAAGGGTAGGTTCCCTTTACAGATATTCTACAAGATATCTACTATATTATCTTTCCGAGAACACATGGTTCACACAGTGGTATACTATATAGAGTTCTTCCTCTATCTATCTTAACCACTTTAACCCCATCTACCGCAGTTAATAGATAATCCACTAACTCTATATCGCAGTATAGTAAGCGCTAATGCCATACTCTGTTATATGCTAAGGTCTCAAAGAATCTGGTAGACATAGCGTAGGCAGTAGGAGTAGGTGGTAAGCAGGCAATGGCATTAATAAGGTAGAGACCTCCGTATTCCATAAGGTTAGCGAATAGGCTTCCGTTATTCTTATAGCGTAGGTAGTTTATAGATTGGTCTATAATTACTCCAACCCTGCGGAGCTTCGCTACGGATATTAGATTGGTATAAAAATATAGAGCGTATGCTACATTCCTTAATGTTAGATACCGAGTCAGATGTTGTTCACCCACCTTAATTACCAAGTTAATATTACCATATCTATGGATTTCTGCTCTAGTATCTTCAGCTATTACTATAGATATGCATGGCTTAAGGTCACGGAAGTATCTAATATTATTGCAGAAGTGTATATCTGCCATAGTATTATACCCCCAGGCATTAATTAAAGACAGATCCAGATATTCCTGCGATAATAATAATAAGTAGGATATTATTACAGCAGCCACTGTAGCTCGGGGCCTATCTAGATCCTCAATCTTTTCAGCAGAAGCTAGAGACGTCCTTAACCTAGAACCTTCCTTCTTAATCTACTTAACCCTTTTGTTATAATACTGCTTATTTATTAGGACCTTAAGCCATTCCTAACACCTCCATAGACACTTATTATTTGGTATAAAGTTCGGACCTTAGAGAGACTAAAACAGCTGCTTACAATTCTTTAACTTATAGGGTAAACTATAAGCAAAGCACTTTGTCTTAGTCGATTGAGAGGGTACTAGGGTGGTAGACGTCGTAGGATCTGCAGCTGGCTGCCCTAATAGTATAGCATGGGCATTACGTCCCATATTTGGATGCTTGTAGAGGAGGTTAAATTCCTTAATTATTATTAACATTTCAAGCTTCTCTAACCTCTTCGCTACCTTCTAAATAAAGGCATAATACAGAGCTAAATAGATCTCCTTATAGTCCTGGACAAAAGCTCGTATAACGCTGCTTTCTATTGCCTCTATTAGTCCTTCCTTAAGCTCTTCGCCGTTCTATATAATAGTGATATAAAGCTAAAGCTATAATTCCAGAGTCTGGCGTTTAGGGCCTTATTTCCTTTTCCTGAGATCGTCCAATACTATTTGCTGTAATATAGCTTGTAATAGCTTTGCTACCTTCTTCAGCTATCTTAAAACTAAATATAGTGTGGTAAGATTCTTAAGATACCCCAAGAAGTTTATACCCACGGTGGCATGCAAGAGTGCTGTAAATGTGTAGAGCTTCTCTTCCCGCTTTAGGTAGTCCTATTATTGTAGCTTATAGAGCTTAAAGAGCATTCTCTATGTCTCTAGAAATTGCTGAGGTTATTGTTCTTATTAACTCAATAACCCAGGTGTAGCTGTTCCCGTAGATGCTGGAGTTGCTACTAGAGCTGCAGGGGCCGCTACTGGTGCTGCTGGTGCTACAGGAGCTGCAGGATCCGCTGCTGGTGCTGTAGGGTCCGCAGGTGCTGCTGCAGGTGCTATAGGAGCTGCTGCTATTATAGGTATGGCTGGCTCATTGTTTTACTTAATTTCGTTCTCCGTCTTATCTGGGTCAACATAGTCCCAGATCTTTACAAAATTTGCTTCTTAGCGGATAAATTAAAACCATATAGGCCAGTCTTTTTGGGACAGCAAAAGAGGGTTTGTAGAGTCCGTTGTTGTGGGTGCTATGGTAGCTTATTGTTTTCTTGAGGTTACGTAAAGAGACGCGCTTACGCAAAAATGACGCGTTATTTTGTAACAAACTATGCTCTAAGAGGCTTAGTGGTAGTTGTCTGGCCACTAAGATCTCCCTGGTGCTTAGAAGGTTACCGGGCTCATAACTTTCAGCCAGGTAGGTATCACAACAAATAACTTAAGCTGGTTAATAGGTAGAGACACAGAATTATACAAGTGATCTATCTATTAAAGGTGGCTCTTAAAGATCTTTATATACACGAGGAAGATGCTAGAATAGGAAAAGAGGGGGATTTAGGTAATAGAGATATCTACTAAGACATATGAAATACGAGGGTAAGCACTAGGGTAGTCTTACACAGGATACTAGGCATCAAAGACAACAGTAAGACGGTCTAAAGCTACCTCCGTGGCCAACATCTATCTAACCCCTGCTTTGAACTCCTGAAAACCTCAATAAGGAAAAAATATAACTGGAGAAAAGATGCAAGGATTGCCTAGAGACCTATTAGAAGCCTACCGGAAACGTGCTGGTAACTACCTAGGCTGACTTAAGGATTTTTATATAACTTTATATCTAAGCCTTTACGCCGGTCTGCAATTAATTATAAGTGTTATAGGCAATTTGGTGTTCCTTATATAGTTCCATAGAACCTTTTGGTATTAGGTTTAGCGTATAGGGCCTTAGCTTACCGCTGTCTTTTAACTACTAAGATATTAATCCGTGATCTCTTCTTATAATCCTCTATGTTACTAACGCATTACTTCTATATTCGCCCTTTGGCTATCTAGTGCGGTTAAGGTATTAATTAGTTAATTAAGGAGACCTATCTCCCAAGATTTGGTATATATGCTTCCAAATCTAGTAGTCCTGTGCTTATATAACTGGTATAGCTTCTCTGCCCAGTAAATAGGAGGGACACTTTGCAACAGTATCTATAGCCCTTATGCGATTGTCAAGAACGTCCGTAACGTTGTTCTTTAATACCGTAGTATTAATTAGGTATAATTTAACCTATATACATCTTTAATTAACATCTTAGTTGCCTTCTCCAGCCGCGTTATCAGTTTTTGTAAGGAAGTAATGGTTAGATAATATATACTCGTGTTTCCTTCCTTCTAAATAACGCTATTATAACGGAGCTACATTAGCAAGGTTGCGGCTATTCACCAGAAGGGTATTGGAAGGTAAAGTATAAGACGCCTTACTTATTAAGCTTAATCCTTTTCCTTAATACCTAACCCCCCATCATTAACCTTTGTCTAATTTTGGACGTATCTTTAATATATTATTAAGATTTTCTTCTTTTCTATTATTAATTTAATATGCCTCTTTGTTCCCCTACTGACTGCTCTTCTAAGCCGATTTCTTAGCATATCCTAGCCCTACTGTTGTATATAGAACCCCAACCTCCGCTAACTCGCAACTAGTGCTGGTCCTACTTAAATAACTTTGCCTGCATATCCTTAAAAGACCAGAAATCTAATAAAAGGATCCTGGAGGCCTATAATAGGACACACTACGTAAGGTCAAATACCTTTAGTCCTTATAATTATTGCATGCGTACTAAGAGCGGCAGTTGTGTTAAAGTGGGTTTTCCTATCCCATAAATAGTTTTCTATTACTAACTTTAAGCTTTCCAATAGCCCGGGCCTAAGTGGCGGCGTGCTTTTAATATCCTTAACTACTATATTGCCTAGGCGCTTTCTTATTCCAGTGCTAATGCTAAGCAACTAGGTCGAATTCAAGATTATGCTACAGCCATCTATACTGCTCACAATTCCCAGCAAGCCAGCCAGCAACGCTTAATGCGAGAGCAAGGTTGGTATACTAAGGATAGGGTAAAGGATGGGGATAATAAGAAGAAGGTCGCCATGTACTATAAAAAGGAGTTCGCGCATGTGTGTTAGGTTTTAAAAGAGCATAATATAATACGTTATTAGGTAGGTTACCCTTCGGGTACCTAGTAGATAGGTAACTAATAGTTACTATAGCAAGGTCTTAGTGGTTCTGGACTATACTAACCAGCTAACATCTCTGTCTATTCCGGGCTTAAGCGTGTCTTTATTAACTATAAGCTTACGCTATAAGAGCTTTATTAGTACTGGTTTAAACCTAATATTGGTGTTAAATATTCAAGGATGTCCGCCCTAGCTATACCTCATTATCCTACGCCCGTTTTTATGCCTACTTATACCCCTACCAAGGGGTCTTATTCCTATTAGCCATTACTTGGTGGCCCTATAGATACTAATCCTGCTCCTAAGGACGAGGCGTAGTGGCTCTGGGCATTTATAGTTTAGACTTATAGGATTTGGGATTTGTTCTTATATATAGTAGCAGTTAAGGGCCTTAATTAAGGTGCTTAGAAGGCTCACGGAGAGGGCTCGGGAGCCTATAGGGAATGCAATACTAGCAAAATGCCCTATTAATTCCTATGCTATATACATAAAAAGGCTAAGGACGTCTCTTGCCCTAGGCTGTAGCTTTAACCCTTATGGTTTCTAAAGCGTATCCGTTCCATATTTGGTTCACTATAGCTACTTCTAAACCACCTTGGTATAGAATGGTAGCTATCTATTTTTTACTCTTTGGAGCCTTTCGCGGCCTACTACAAGCTTTCTTTTTAGGTTGCGATAATATAGTAGTATTAGAGCGCTTTCTGCGCCTTATAAATTGTAGACCTTGGTCCCAATATTCTTTTAGAATATCTTTACAATACTTAAGGTGGTCCTCTAGTTCCTATATAGACTCTTTAGCAGGCTAGCCTAGCCATTTGACTTTGTACTAAAGCTTGTTCTTAACAGACTTATAGCATAGTATAGCTTTAACCTTATACCGCTCGCCTACCACCTTAGGGTGTTTAATTAGGCCTAGTTGGAAGTTCTTTTCTGGCGGTAGTCTATGCCATGGCTCTAGTAGGTTTATATGAAACACTAGATGCATATAGGCCATAGATAGGGGTAGCTAGAGATAGTAGGCTAGCTTGCTAATTTATTCCTTAACTTAGAAGGGACCTAGGTATCTTGTATTAAGCTTTTTTAATGGTTAACGGGTCTTAATATTTATTAAATATAAAAGAACCTCGTCACCTACTCCGAAATACTTGTCCTAGTATTTATAGTTATATTAAAGTTTCTACTGCTCCTAAGCATCTTACAGGCTTTGCTTTACATACTTCTATTACTCCTCCCATACCTTAAGGTACCCTTATACTCTCCAGTAGATGTCCTTAGACTTCCTGGTAGGGTCCTATAATTAATCCTACTGTCTTAGCTAGTGATTATTAGGTATACCATTAAATCCCAATAGTTAGACGCCGTAGGCAATCTAGATTGGTGCGTACTAATGCAATACATATTGCTTTAAGTTATAAGCGTACTCCGCGTATAGAAGTAGCTCACACTAATTATCTTATTAGTAGTTTAAATATATCCGTAGGTAAGACTCCAGTTCCTAATTCTAGCGTTCCGTTTGCCCATCTATCTATAGGTGGAAAGCCGTACTATAACAGTAGTCTATCTTTAAATGGAAGCATAGATCCGACTAGTATTGGCTTATAAAGACGCTGCCCCTATTAGTAATAATAGAGTGTGGCTAATTTACCTTAAAAAAGCATTTCTCCCTAATCAGGTTTGTAAGCGCTTATATATTAATCGTCTTATTAACGGGAAGGTATTGGACGTACTTTAAAAACCTATTAATAAGTACGAGGACCGAATTATATATTCATCCTTACTTATCCTTAGATAGTAGGAGATCCGTAATGAAATCCATAGCATAATATTACTATGGTTTATTTACGGGAGGAACCGATTTAAGTAAACCCCACAGCTTATGCCTTTGGATTTTATATACTTAACACTTCTCGCAGTGGCTAATATACTCCTTTACTTCCTGCCTAAGCCTTAGCCAATAGTATTTGCGTTAAAGTAATTCCACTGTCTTAACTTAACCATAGTGGCCGCCTAGAGGATTATTGTGATTCTTTATAAGAATCTTCTGCTATAGATTTGCTTTATATAGCACCCAAACCTTACTATTTCTACGCAGTAGGCCCATTAGGTCTAGTTCCCAATTTTAGCGCCTTACAGCTTCCTTTCTATTACGTTTCCAGCCTACTTCCGCATTAAAGATGGCATAGGAGGCGTCCCTCTGTTGCACCTTATAGATGAGATCCGTTAACCTTTCAGATAGTTCCTGGGTAAAAGCTGTTTCATCCCATACTACTCCGAGTACAAGACTAGATGGTACTATAGATCTTACAACTCTTCAATGCGTGTGCGTTAGGAAGGCAGCTATAAGGTTAAAGTCCTTTAGTTATTACAGGGCTCCGAGTTCTAATTGCTCTATAGCTTTGCTATTAGCTTAAGGGGATAGCTTAGTAATTAGGGGTGACGTATTACTAGGTTCCAAACTCGTGTTAGGGACGTCCTATCTAGGCATATTTAGGCCCTTATTGGAAACGGACTGGGTACTAGCCGGAACGCTACTAGATGCCGATGGGGTTTATATCACCTAAGACTTAATGCGTGGAGCTATAGGTGCTCGAGCATCCCACACCCGGAGCTTGTTCTATAATGTAGGGAGTAAGATATCTATCATCTGCTTTCCGTCTCCCATTTTAAAGCCTTTGGCATAGTCTAGCCGTCGTGACGGTCTATTAGCAGGGTTGCTTTCCCCTAGCTTATATTTAATCTTAAAATTAAAACACGTAAGCTTCTCTACCTATCTAGCTTACCAAGGTGTAAGCTCCTTTATAGTTATAAAGTAGCGTAGATTATAATAATCTGAGAGTACACGAGTGGTATGGCTCGCGTGCTCAAGGTAATGTCGCTACTGTTTAAAGCAGTTGACTATAGCTAGCAGTTCCTTATTGTGGGTATAATACCTAACTTTAGGGCCCTAGAATTTTCTATTATAGAATACTACTGGTCTCTAGTAGAGCTGGGTAGCGTCCGGATACCTATTAGGTTAGAGTAGGATGCCAGCAAGAGCGAAATTTAATGCATTAGTAACTATTATTAGTGATTAGTCTGGGTTGAAATGCCGCAGTAATAGAGCTTCTGTAAACTTTACTTATAGTTCCTAAAAGGCCTCCTATACCTTTCTAGGCCATGTCCATAGTCTATACCACTTAATTGGTCCCTTCTTAGTTTTCTTCCTTTCCGCCTTTAAGCCTTTTGCTCCTTAGGTTGGGTCTTAGGAAGCTTCTATAATGTGGTTAGATAGGTGCCGGGCGATATCTAAGTAGTTATAGATAAAGCGCCTATAGAAATTGGCAAAGCCTAGGAACACTTAAACATCCTAGTAGCTCTCTAGCTTTAGCCACTCTTAGATTGTCTATACCTATACTAGGTCCATAACTACACCTATAGGCGTTATAATATAACCCAGAAACTCGACCTGCTTAGTATTAAAGGTATATTTTAACGCCTTGGCGTAGAGGCCCTATTTATCCAAGCGTTCTAACACTTCGCGGATGTATTATTTATGCTAATCCTTATCTTCTAAGTAGATTAGGATGTTATCTAAATAGATAATATATATATAATTAACAAGTCCCCCTAAGGCTCTGTAAATATATAACTAGAATATTGTAGGCGTATTGGCTAGCCCAAAAGGCATTACTAGATACTTAAAGTGGCTATATTAGGTTTTAAAAGCAGTTTTCCACTCGTCCCCTTCTTTAATACGGAGCCTATAATAGGCGTCTTGTAGATCCAGCTTTGTAAAGATCTTCGCCCTAGATAATTAATCCAGCATTTTACTAACTAGTAGTAGTGGGTAACGGTTCTTAATTATCACTTTATTAAGACCGCGGTAGTCTACGTATAGCCTTATAGTTCCATCTAGTTTTAGGACAAAGAGGATTAGTACGCCTGCTGGCAACTTACTAGGCTAGATCTATCCCTTTTCCATTAAACTATTAAGGTACTCCCATAGGATTTCAAGCTCTTTATAAGAGAGGTTATAGATAGGAAGGTTTAGGGGTACTTTACCCTCTTCTAGATTAATTACATAATCATATTTTAAGCTCTATATAAGAACTCTAGCTTATCTGCCTAAAAATACCTTTAGTAAGTCCCTTAGGCCTAATAGAATATTTAATAAATTGGGGTCACGCTTATCCTCCATATTATCTTCGGGTAGGTCCCAGAGCTCCCTTAAAACGCTCGCGGGCAGCGTTATACGCTATAGCGGTTATTCGTACATAGTTACTACTATACATTAAATAGTTGCATGCGGCAGCCAGTGGAGGGTAGGGAATTCTTTAACGTAATATTTAAGGTGCCGTAGCATATTCTCTATATATTGCTTAAGCTATAATAACCCGTAACGATAAAAGTATCTTGTAAGATCTTTAAGATCGCTACCTCTCTATAATATCTCCGCGACCTATCCGGCAGTTCCCCATAGGGTGTCTATTATAGAGGGGTTATCGCCTATACCAGGCTCTATACCCGTCTTGCTATAGAATAGGGGTTGGATCCAATACTCCTTTAGGTATAGAATGTATACTATTTTATCTGGCTCTACATCCTCTAGGATATGTTTAAGACTTATTAGTAATATACGCCCTTCCAATTCCTTATCGTTCCACTATTTAAAGGTTCCTATCTTAAAGCGTATTTTAGGATCTGCTTCCGCGAGCCAAGGGTATCTAAGAATAAGGTTATAACCTGCGAAGTTAGCCGCCTAGAAGGGCTGCGGGCCAACTACCTTGGTATAGTTGTACATGTTGGCTACTAACACTATAAGCTTATACGCACTATGCAGTTTAATCCAATGCTCATCCAGAAAGCCTATAATAGGTTTCCGCCACCTTTGCGATAGGACAAGCTCATGCTCTTTTGCCAAGTCGTACTATATAAGGTTGATTTCGGCGCCACTGTTATATAGTACTTGGAGCTGCCGTACCTTACTAGTAGGGAGTATCATTTCCAGCTTAATAGTAATATAAAGAGTCTTCCCTTTTATATCTTGCCCTAGTTGTAACCGGGAAAGGTCCGCAACTAGGGCTTTTCTTTTTTTAGGTTGGTGCGACTATTGCCCTACTTGCCCTTCTAATGAGCTTTACCTCTAGGGAAGCTTTCTCTTAGCTTCTTAGGGTTGTCTTATAAGGGTATTAAACGGGTGCTAGATTAGCCCTAGGACTCTTTCCTACTACTTAGGTTTCCTAACTTTAACCCTTCTAATATTCTCTTTAAGAAAGGTTTCTTTAAAGGCTGGGACTGCCCTATATTACTATTACGGTGCCCGCGCTTCTGGTAACCCCCTAGATTTCTACCGGAAGAGGTCTAGTTCCTTACCGCTTCCTTAGCGTTTAGAACCGCTCGTTCAAAATTGGCATATATAGTGATCCTTAATAGGGCTCCCACGCGCCTCACTTTATCATAAATTGGTGGCTTTATTTTAGCCCAGATAAATCCAATCTTCTCTTTTTTATAGATGCTGCCATCCTTGTTTTTAAAGGGCTCTGGATCCATCTGTTAAGCTTAGGTTTCCATATAGTTTATAAACTAGCGGAAATTCTTGTTATTACGCTGTATACCATTCCAGAATTGCTCCGCGTTACTATATTATATAATATACGGATCCTAGATCTAATTCTTTAGAAAGATCTGCAGCTATGGCTATATAATAATTTAATCTTTATTAAGCTGACTAAGTATAATCTGGTTTAGTAACAGATCTTTAATCTTGCTAATAATCTATTGGGTACGTTCTTTGGTGTTATCTTATATTATTAGCATTTTAAAGAAGTTATCCATTTCGCGGACCCAATTATCTAAGTAGTAAGCCTTAGGTCTAGGGCAGAGTTCTAGACTATTAGAGGCCTTAACTAGTCAGTCTATATCTTTCTTCCACTTATTGCGTAAATGCCTCTCTAAATCTTCTATACCTCCTTAGGAGGGTATAGGGTAACCCCCAGAGAGTCCTTAGTCTTGGCCTAATTATAAAAGATTTTATCTGGTCTAGATTAAGTTTTGCTAGACCTAGATCTGCCCCTAAAGGTTTCTAATATATTTGTTAGTAGCTCCCTCCCGTATAGCTTCTAAGAGCCTTATAACGGCTTCCCAATATCCTCCTTATAGAAGATTGGTATGGGGCTCCTAACTTCCTAGGCTCCAGCTTAGGGAGGCTCCAGCTACAGAGGTAGTGTTGGTACTAGTAGCTGGTATAGGTTTCCTAATAAGGCTTAAGTCTTAAGTTAGTGGTTGGGTTAGGTTACCTAAAGGGGTAGGCCCACTTAGCTCGTAAACAGTCTGTGCACCACCACTATGCCAATTATAGGCCGGTGGTCTTCCGGGAGGATTCCGGTTAGGTCCCTAGTTAGACGCGTTAGTATATTCCTCTAGCATTTCTGGCTTAGGGGAAGATCTTGGGGTCGCCTCTGGCGCTTAATCTTCCGATTGGCCTAGGTGGGGCCGGAGGGGTTCCAGTTGCTTTCTGGCGGCATTACGTCCGTTATAGAGGGTGTCTGCGTTTTCCTTAGCAGTGACTATAGGTGTGCGAGAGTCTTCGAGCTCCTGGTGCATCTAGGTATTAGGGCTCGTTCGGCCGTCTTACCCAGAGGTTTATATTGTCGCAATCTCTCGCTATTAAAGGGACCTTCCTATCTTAATGCGATGGCTTTCTATAAGGTATCCGTGGAGTTTCTATTTAGGTTATCGCAAGATTTTTGAGGTAGGATAGTGGGTGTAAATAAAAATGTAAATAAACAATTTTGTTCTTAAGCCAGCTGCCCTTCTAAATAGAGTAGGAAGGATTCAAATATAAGGGGACTTTATAGACAGGGGGCTATAAGGACACGATTATAGGAACAGATAGATTATAGAGGAGACGAATCCTTAAGGAGGTAAGGCCTCTAGGATCATGGAGACTATATACTAGGGGCACGTGCCTCCGGCACGTGACCGACGGACGTCCGAGGGGTGTCCGGGGGTTGCCCTAAGGGCAACCCAAGGTACCGCAATAATATCCCTTACAATTACTTAGCTACTTTCCACTATTTCTAGGCTGCTTAAGCTTAGCATCTACTTTATATTTATAGCGTATATATATACTTTATTTCTGTAGCTGTACTGCTATCTGCTTTAAGTTACTATGATTTCTCTATATATTATCTATTCCTGTCTCTTTATATAGCTCTTATAGGTCGAACATTTCTTGTGTATAGAGTTTGAGCCTATACTAAAATGTTAGAATATGCGGTGCATATGCAGAGCGTATATATTTACCGTAGTACTGTAGTAAGTATGCATAAGTTTTAACTAGTAAAGTTATTATCTTAAAAGTAACTACTTTTACCAATTCTAGTATACTTTCGTGTATATGCCTACCACTTATAAGGGACCTTTAACTTTTCCTTTATAAGCCTAGCTAGTATCTATATTTTCTTCTTATTGTTTATCTAAGATATAAGCTCCGGATGTAGTATGTATATACTTTATATACGCTCCGTTAGTTTCTGTTCTATCTCCGCTTTCTATATCTACTCTATAATATATCTTGCTTTATGGGTTGGAAAGCGCTTTATAAAGTTTTGTTTAATATATACTTGGCAGAATATAAGTATATACTAAAGGTGTTTATCCTATTTACAAGATAGGTTAATTATATATAGGTAATCCCTAAAGCCTATATATTATTAGCATATGCTAGGTATATATGCAGCGTATACTTACCACTAGCTTATTTCTTATACATATTAACTATAGCCGTGCGAAGTCCAGTTCCATAAATATATGCAAATTGTATAGATAATTAGGCAGTATTACTTAAAACCTTAAATACTAGCTAAAACATCTTTATGTATACAGCACGTGTTTCTAAGTTTAGAAATGTGTATACCTACACCTTGATTCCTATTATAGGTATTAGCCTATATATAGCATATATATAGTATAGGGCATGCATACGTTTGGAATTCTTATCCTATTCTATAATTAAGAATAAATTCGTTTTACCTTAAACCATTTTAAATAATAGGTCTATTTTAATATATGTTACATATTAGAATGCCTTAGCTTACATATATATACAGTATATAATAAGAAAATGCTTGTTATTAAAGTTATAAATTGCCCAAATCCATTGCTCTGTGTTCTCTTTATATTAGTTAATAGAGAACTCGCGTAGTATACCTGCTACGCTTAGGCTCTATATATACTTGGTGTGTATCTAACCTATACTTACCTATATATGCCGTCCCCTTTGGGAATTGTAGCATCCTTTCCTTTTAAATTAGAGCAGTAATTCAATCCTTAATATTAAGACTACTATATACTGCACGTAGTGTCTACGCCCTATACTTCTTATATAGAGTATAATACTGTAGAGATAAGATAAATCAACTTATACTATAGTAAGTAGTTTTATTCGTATATACTATACATATACGGGGTATATGTATAGTAAGGCTTAGGACTTCTACCTACCTTATTGCTTTAACTATATCATTAGTAAGGTCAATTGGTAGCTTTGTTAGGTATAGTAGATAATGTATATAAGAATTCCATGTAATAAGGCAAATATAAGGATACCGTGCTATATTAACAGGAATATAGTAATCTAACTATATACTATATATTCGGCTTACTACCCTACCTTGGCCTTGCGGATGGTTAAACCCTAATAGGCTTAGTATATGCGTAGCGTATATACAGTGTATATATTACCTACCACAATTTTTTTGCTTTGACGTTAAATATCTAATATAGGTACATTCTTTTTTAAGTTCCTGAACCCTATATTTAACAAGTAGATGTAGGTATTAAATATCTACCCTAGCAGTTGTCAATAATAAAGGCCAAGTAGTGTGCTATAGTTTAGTATTACTGCTGCTAGAATAACCAATAAACATTATCTGTATATAATAAGCATATATCACACATACGCTGGCTATATGCGCACTCTATATTAAGAAAACATTGTTAGTCTGCTTTTACTATATACACGTTCTTATGTACTAGGATAGGTACACTGCCGCCATAATTATAGAATACCGTTATAGTAGCTGCATATTATAAGTATTTACCTAATATATATAGATAATGCTTACTTCTCTATACTTTGCTTAAGCTTTTTATTAACCTCTACTGCTTGGTGTAGACGACTGCTACGCTTTTAGAGGTTATTAATTGATTTAAGCTTAACCCTATTATATATAGGGTATATACGGAGGACATCCTTATAAGCGTGCTCGCAGTGTTTAATGCCGCTATATTTAAACGCTTAATAAAATGCTTTTCCACTCTTTTAATTATTATTTTCTCCAAGGAGTTGTAGTTGTGTAACTTTAGGGTTACTAGTTTTATAAAATAAAAATTAAATCTACTGGAGGTATAAGTACAGCATATACTTAGCATGTGTATTACATACCTTTAATATATACTGCTTAATAACCTTGTGTACTGTTTCTTTATCTACATCTATAGATAGTAGAGGTATTGCTTTATAGATAAAGTGTGCAATTCCTTCTTTTCTAGTTGCTAGATATTCTGGCATTATAATATAGTCTATTGCCTTTTGGACAATAACTTAGTGCTTACTATTAGAGCTAATAAGTGCTCTATAGTCTTAGAGTGTGCTCTAGATATTCTTAGCATATATATAGCCTATATATAGTGTCATACGTAGTCTTACCTTAGAGAGACCCATATGAAATAGAAACCGCTGTTGTATACTATCTTAATCCTTACCCTCCTTACTCTTCCTACCCTCCTTATCTTTGATACTCTCTCTACTGATTATATTATCTTAAGAACTATCATCTTTGTGTTTAATGTTAGGTATGCTCTAGTGTACCTATATATCCTTAGCATATGCCTAGCATATAATTGTATATACTAACTTATAGACCGTTCAGCCACCCTACTATACTCTCGTTCACTTTAGTATAGTTTTTACTTATTATTGGTATAGTAAGGCATATATAAATGCGGTTGTATATATATAGGTATAGATGTATATATATATCTATGTCTATGTCTCTGGGTGTATGCGGAGCATATACTCTTAATATTTTGGTTTATATGTTCGCTTAAGTTAAATATAGCTACTAATGCGCGTTCTGTATGGGTAAAAGTGTAGTACCGCCAACCTTTTTCTGGGGGCTCTATTGGTAACCACGCTTAGCTTTTGCCGACCCCCATTGGTAACCATGTTCAACGTGTCCGAGACCACGATCAGCTGCGACCTGGCATCCGGCGGTAACAATCTCCTTCTATTAGATAATCTGTATTCTCTAAGGCGTGGGACACGTGCACGAGTTACATATATTGTAAATCTCTTCATAGAGTCCTAGGGGCCCCAAGTCAAGATCATCAATCAATCAACCCATTTCATCAATGAACTGCTCTATATGCCCTTTGTGACGCCTTCTGATGAGCTGAATGACTGAATTGGAATAAACATAATATTCTAACTATGACGAATATAGGCCTAATATAGGCCTATATGGTGTAGCAATTAATAAGTAATTGCTACGGAAACAAACTAAAAAATGAACAAAGGGAATCAGCTTATGTAAGCAGAAAACGCATAACGTGACTGGGGGGCATCTCGCTCGGGGGGCATCTCGTCGCGTAGGGCTTTGCAGCGGCAGTAGGAGTTTGAAATTGGCCTAGCTTATAGACTTGAATGGCGAGTGCAATTCTGCCTTCTTGATATATGGCTTCTTGCTGTTGTGGTGTAGCCATTATCGTGATTGTAGAATCAGCGCGTCGTAAATTAGGTGCGCGAACGAGATGCCCCCCGGAGCGAGATGCTCCCTAGTTACGTTATAGGTATCGGAGGTCGGGGTTAGGCTTGGCGTAACCTCGGGTTACGCACGACCCCCTAAGGTCCGCGACATATCGTCCCCCCCCCCGGATATGTGATAGATATAGGAAACGTCAATCGCGGAGAGGGCGTTGGCCGAGGAGGAGGTCCATTGCTACACCAAAGTATGGCAGAGAGAGGCTTATTCGAATTACTTACTGTCTGAATAAGGTTCTGTAATATAGTAGACACGGTTGCTTGTAACCAATTGGGTTAACCACGTGAGCTAAGCGAGCTCAGGAGATCCACCAAATTCCACCTGTAGAAGTAGAAGAAAAAGGAGAAGAAAACGATTAAAACCAAAACCCCCCCTACCGTGATTCCAACACTTACCGACGTTAATTACGTATTATATGAAGTTAAATATAGAGCCTTATTCTAGAGCCTTGCCGAACAATTGACTTAATTATAAATTCAAATAAGCCACGGTAGTAGCAGCCACTAATTACAAAACGGGCGACACTAAAAGGCACACGGATTGAACAGATTATAATATGGAGGCGATTTGCAACCGAACATCCCCTAAGTTCCCCGCAATGGAAGCGACACCTTAGGGTCCAGAATGCACGAAATTGCAAGTCAGAACCAAGGATAAAGCCATACACTATACTAATTATAGGGCTCAAAAACCACGCTAAGACTACGGAGAAAGGCCGTTAAAAGGGGGTCATGAAATATATAGACAAACGAGCGTCACCGAAAAAGTCATCATGCAAAAGCGGGAAAAATCAAACCAAACAGAACTACCATTCCATCCTGTCGCACGCAATTTCACTTACCTTTCCACAGTTCACCTAGGATAGTATCCTACTCAATACCCGATCTCCCCTAGTCTTGGCTTCCCACCCTTCCAGTCGTCCCTCTCGTAGTACCTGAAGACTAAATCATACCCATCCAAGTCATGCACGATGCGATCGACTCTGCGATATCCCTTGATAGAGTCCATCCTGCAGGACCGCTTCGCCGCCTGGCCATAGGAGGCTTCGTCGACCGTTGGCCTCGCTTCAAAGATGGTCACGCTGAATCGACCCGGCTTGAAGATGCCGACGACGTGCTCGACAACTTCAGCAGTCTCACGCCCGCATTGCCGCGCAGGGACGTTGGTCTCGAAGCTCGCGTAGCTGCACTGTGGCTCAGGCGTCACATGGACGGTGAAGTAGTGTGTGGCATTGGAGCCGTCGGATCCTTTGCAAGTGCCATTGACGGCACCGCCTGGAGCAGGAATAACACCGTTGGTGGAGAAACCGCATGGAGTAAAGAGATACGCGTCGATACGGGCGTCGGGGTATTTGGATGTAGGATAGACGTCTGCAAGACCGCAGGACTCTGAGACAACAGTCCCAAGAGTATGGCCTTCAGTGGTGAGCTCCTCGGGAAATGTGAGGCCATCGTCAGAGCTAGAACCAGAGTGATCGGATGAGGTTTGCTCGAAAACGTCAAAATCGGCTTCGGAATGGGCACGAGTATTGCCGTTGGAGTTGAGAAGGGTGCTTCCATCTAGACTGGATGCTGTGGAGAATTTCTCTTCTGGAATTACTCCCAAGCTTTGAATAGCATTCTTGCGAGCCTCACGAGCCTTCTGGAAGTACCGACCTTCCGCGACCGCACTCGCGTCGTCGAGGTAGAATTGCCGTGCACTCTGCTCGTCTAGGTCGGTCATAAGGATTTCCAGAGTCTCGTCTTGTGCTTCTTCAGGGTTTGGTGCAGTCATCGATTGTTGAGGTGCACTGATGAATTTGGTCTGAGTCTCCATAATGTCCATACGCTCTCTGTCTGGCGTGCTTGGCGGGGTAAGCAGAGCGTTCGGCCCAGTAATGTAGAGATACCAATGTTCTCCGTTCATCTTGCCAATCATGTAGGCACTGCCACCCAGAAACATTTTGTCTAAGAATCTTACCTCATCCCTCCAACTACGATGGGGAGCACGTTGTTGGTCAGGGTAAAGGAAGTTCTTCCTACTGTAGAATACACGATACGTGCTGGCCTGAGCAGCAATCCCTCTGGTAGGTTGAGCAACAATATGAGGGAAGCCTGCATCAAGGGCAGCAATCTCCAGCATACGTGGAAGACCCAAGAGCAAAGTGGTGGTACCACAAGTCTTCAGGACTAGTTTGTGTGGGAAAACAAACATGCTGGATTCAGACAAGAGATAAGCATCGACATGCTCGGACTCAATCACAGAGAGAACCTTGCAATTGACGAGGTCTAGCATTTCCTTCCAGGTGTCTGCAGAGACGGCTTTGAGTCCCGTGGGGCCCGCAGCACCTGGGAGGTCGGCTGGAGAAGAGCTGAACCATACTTCTAGCAACTTTTCTGGACCTACTTAAATGTTAATATAATTGAAAAAACATGGCTAAGAGCATTCCTTACCTTCGAATGCATTGCTAGAATCGAGATCTATGGTAGCCTCGCGATTAATAGTCAAATGTGGTGTCCCACTATAGGAGGACGGTGACGCTGTATAGTGCTTGGGGATCTCAATATTGACCATCTCCGTAGAAATTCCTGATGCAAGCACCAAAGAACCACCTATGATTGACTATTGAGTTGGACGTGGATCAGGAGGGCTGTGGCTATGAGGCTGTGAAGCACAATCTGCCACCCAGACGAACAATGCGGTGTCCGCCTGAGAAGAGAAGGCCCACGGAAAGTGGGGGTTTCGTAGATGCTGGCTTTTGCCAGCAGCAGTGAATCTGGTGAGAAACGTCCGAAAGGGCGTTAGGGAGGTCGGGCGGAGAGGGGAATAAAAGAGGCTTTGCGCCGAGAAATTGTGGCTATCGTTTGTGGTCCTCGAACTGACAGATTCCGATACCCTGAGAAAGTATCGGGTCTAGCAGACGAGGGGATCTGCTTATTTGGTTTTACAGGTTGGAGGGGTGAGAGCGCAAGTAGCTGGTGTTATCTGGGCCTAGGGAGATTGTGAGGTTAGTTAAGATGAAACGGTAAGAGATAGGGACAGAACCGACGCGGATTTCGCGTCGTTTGCTGGCATGAGATTGCGGCGGGCGACGCTGAGGAAACTTACTTCGCGGGCTTGGATAGGAATCGTACAAGGTCCTCTCGACGCATGGAAAGCAGGCTGGTTCGAAGAAAAGCCAAAGGTCTGCGGGCCGGATAAAGTCTAAGCAGTGTGGGAATTTCGTTTAGAGAGTAGTTCTGCCAGTTTGATAGATGTATACTGGTGTCTTATAGGCCTCTTGTACTATGTAAGCTTGGCTGAGCTGTCTTTGCCAGCGGGTTTGGGATGTAGCCTTGGAGGCGGTTTTCAAGATGTATTTCAACACCAGCGAAAGCGGGAAAATTAGGGCGGTGTGCCGAAGCGGAAGCGCGGGAGGACAAACCCAATGCTCGATGTAGTAGGAGTTTGTCTCTGCTTTTGAATTGCAGGCTCAGCAGAAGCAAAGAAGACTTTGTGGAGGAGGATGTTGTGGAACTGGAGTGGCACACGAGAGGTGATTTTTTGACTGGAGTTGGTTGGTGAGGCATATTTTTACGCGCACCTTGCCCGAGGCTGCCCTAGCAAGAACGTCGAGCTTATTTTTTCGATCACCGCCACCGGCGCGATCCAAACACCGGGGAAAATCTGTTCGTGACCGCTTGTTCCTTCTATGCTTTTTGTGCATTTACTTTATGTATAGTGTTGACCTCTATGTATTCATTGCCATTGCCATTGCCATCTAGCTATGCTAACAATAAAGCTACAAATATGTGTGCTACTCTCTCCGAGCCGATCTAGCTCCGTCATTGAATCCATATATCGTGGGCTCCTTGCCCTAAATGCCCTGTTTGCCTATGCCAGCTTTCCCCAAAACACTGAAATCCAGGGAATGCTTACACCATATTGTATTTATAACCCCCATAAAATGCTATGCCCCTCACCCCGCACAGCCCAAACGCCCGATATTAAATTACCTCAATCCCCCCGCGCCGGCTCCTCCCGCGCGGCAATAACTCCTAGTAATACATGCCTCCGACCTCTCCGGCATCTCACACGCTTTCTGGCCAAGGTCCTTTACCTTTCTCAGAGCGGACCAAGACTTCTCTTCTCGTCTCCATGTAAAAGTCCTAGGATTAGTTATCTTCAGCGTCGTCTCTAGCAACTCTTACAACTCCACTCTCCACCCAGCTTCCAAAACATTCCCTCAAGTCTAACACCAACAAATCTGGTGCTTCCCACGCAGGCCATCTCGCGCTGCGCGGATGTCGCTTCGCCCACGCCAAGTTTTGAACCGCCTCTGCCCACATAAGCGGGCTCTCTGTGCTGCCCCTCGTAGGCCGGAATTGACTGATCCCCAACGGCACCGTGGAGTAAGTTTCCCAAAATGCGGGGTTGGCGTGGGACGAATCGTGCGAGGCTTGCTTGAGCCACCGTAGGCCGGCTTCGGGCCCAGGTAGCCACTGCATCATTGTCCATGAGAGGATTTCGGTCGGCGCCCACATGTAGTCTTGACCGTTTGTTTCGCTGTGCCACGGACTGAGGACAATCTGTGCTGGTGGTGCAGGTTGGATTTGAAGCTCGACCTCATCGTCTACGGTCGCCGGTTGTTGTGACGCTTTTCGTGATGCCTGCTGAGATGCCTGTTGTGAAAGTTCAGACAGTGAAAGAAATGGTGATTGAGAGTGCGATGAAGTAGAGCCAGCAGACCGCGAATACAACGCATCAAGCATGCAAGCAAGAAGACCGATAGGCGAATCGCATAGAGAGTAGGAGACCGTTTGGGAACGTTGACTATACTGGGATGCTAAAGCAGCATCGGACGCATCAAAGCCTCCACCTGAAGCACCTAATTCGTTCGATTGTGTATTCTTTAGGGTTTGAGGCGCCGGAGCAAAGTCCGCAGGTACATAGCCAAAATTGAGATACGAGAATTTCGCGTGTGTGAAGCTCGCAATCTGGTATTTTAGATAGACCATTGGATTGCGTCGCACTGTAGGTTGGGGCAGAGAAGGATTGGTGGTGTGAACAGCAAGACAGTGCTGTGGGTAGTACAGTGCTAGTGCACGGCAAATTTTAAAGCCCCTGATCAGATGATCGTTAGCAAGTTCAGTCCCACAACCGTCATGATTCCGCAATTAGGAGAACTAGTAAAGATGGAAAGACTCACCATCCAGCCCCATGCACCACATAGCCTCTCCTCGCATACCCCAAACGACTCATAACCTCATCGAATGCCCCTGCCGTCTCCCGTAGCCCAAAGCCTTCCACCGGACTTGCATCGCTGAATCCAAAACCTGGTATACTCGGCGCAACGACATGAAACGCCTGCTGCGCGCCGATGCCATACGAAGGCAGCGAGACTGGGTCTGTTAGTGCGTCAACAATCTTGTAGAGCTCAACGAAAGAGCTCGGCCAACTGTGACAGAAGAGCAGCGGGATCGCGTTTCGATGCTTGCTGCGTTTGTGCACGAAATGGACGCGAAGTGGTGAGTGAGCAGGTTGAGTTCCTGCGAGTTCTGAGCCAGTTAAAGAGGAATGACCAGGAATGCGAATAGTCGTGCGAAATTGGGGAAGCGCATTATTAAACAAAGCCTCCTGGGTGCGCCAGTCGTACTGTTTGAGCCTGATTGTATTGTAAGTAAGGTGCAGCGCATTCAGAGCCCCGCAAAGATTTCTGACCTTCAAGGCCGATAACACGTACCAGAAATCTATCAGAGGTTCCAGCACCACTTTTGGAGTTCCATACTCCCATCTTCTGCTGTCTGGAAGTTGCAATTCGCGTGGAAGACGTGTCAGTTCTAACTTTCTCCTTGTAAGATCTAGATAACGAGAAGATACCTATGCACCGTTAGAACCCCTACAATTATGCAGAATACTGAATCGTGGTACTTACATGCATGCCATAAGGCTGGATAGAATCATGTCCCTGATCTTCATTAACCGCGATATTAGCCATTATCTTTGCCATCTACATTATCCCACGGAATCATAACAGATTCCCATGATGCGAGCCAAGGCATGTCAGTGATATAGGTAGGGAGAAATGGCCTGAGGACCACTCGTAGCAGTGATTCGATAACAGATGAAAGGATTGCGCGGACTGCATCAAGTCGCAAAAGTTCAGGGTGATATACGATTACTCGTTGGCTAGTCGCGTTGATTGCCACACGCCACACGCCACTCCGCACAGCCACGTAAGGCTCAGAACACGAAGATTGTAAAACTGAACCGAGAGATCTGCAACGAAACGCGCTCGGAACAAGGTGAAGCTCCTAACTCGCATAATGGGTACACCAATCAACGCCCAGAAACGCACTATTTTGAGCAGAACTACGCCTCACGAAATCATCAACACCTGGAGAGTTCGCCCTAACGCTACACGTCCCTTACCGTTGTGGGCCCGTTGTTGCCACCGTTACTCGAACCCCTTTGACCTGCCTGAGTAGTTCCGCCGCGAATATTAAGGCTACCAATCCGCTGCACAAGGTTGCTTCCGACCGCATCAACGGCTCCGCGTGGAGCCAGAAGCGAAGGGGTCTGGGCCGCCGTTTCTTGGACCTTAAATAACCTAATACTAGTTCCATTCCATACACCCGCTGTACCTTTGGATACGAGCATTTCACCAGCAAAAACAAAACTCCAGAGTAACGATTCGTACCAGCCAAGTGATAAGGGCGACCATTCGAAGAGATGTACCCTTATCGGCGATGGTTCGATCCCACGAACTTCTATTTGGCGAATTGCGGTTAGGACTGCCGTAGTATCCGAAGAACTACCAGGGGTCGAGATCATGGGCGCTAGCTGCGAAATTAACGTGAGGATTGTGTGTAGTGGCAATTCCGGTAGCCAACTCTCAATCTGCCGTATTGTCAGATCGGTGAACCTGGAAGGACGTAAGAAATTTCCTTACCCATGCGGCTGATGGAGTGAAGAATTCATTGGAACCCAATGTTGGGGTTGACACGCTGTTCAGACTTGTGGTGCTGTTTTGCCTTGAAAAGGATGGCTGACCGACCGGCATCTTGCCTCGAGCCTTTTCCGACATACCGCGTAGCTGTAGCGGGACCGCATCATCTACAGAAGATGATATTGATGCAGTCCTAGAGTTTGTACCTGATTGCGGTTGCACTGGTGATCTTGGATGAGCTGGCCCATGATGGGCTCCCTCATCCTCAGAGTCTTCATCGTCGCCAATGGCGAAGGCGCTATTGTCTTCTGATACATTGCTTAAAGTTGGGGTTCTCGAGCTTATTGGACTTCTCAGGCTATCAATCGAGTCTGCTCGTCTGCCTGTCCCAGTATCGCTACCTTGTTCTTTCCTTAGCTGGTTTTGACGTTCTATCTCTTCTTGGCCGCTTTCAAGTGTAAAGTCTCGCAATGCTTGGAATCGCTTTTTCGAGCGAATTATTGAGAACACAATGTTAGGATTATCTGCATAGATGAATGTCAAATGCAACACTCGAGAAGCCAGGCTAAGAGAAGCTTACTATGATATTGATGCTCCACAATTGCATTCAGAGCCTCCAGCAGTGATCGGAGCAAAACATGGTTGCCTTCGTTGGCAAACAAGAAGCTCGGCGAAGACATTGAAGCAAAGAGTTGAAGAAGTTTTGAACTTGTGGCCCGCCCAAGACTTTCTATGTACGCGGCGATGTTGTTAATGATTGCGAGAAGAGCCGGATAGATCGCGTCGAGCTTTCCTTTACTTGTCGTGAGCAGAGTGAAAATGGACTAGTATTGTTAGAGTCAGATTCTCGATAGATTAAAATGCAGAGTTTTTCACTCACAGTAATGAGATAGTCTGCATATGTGCCGTGGAAATTTTGTATTCGGATGCTGGCAGGAAGACTTTCTTGTCTTTCAAATGTCTTATTCAAACTTTTCCCAAAATTCGGCTCAACGCTCAGAGTTTGGAGAACGAAAATGCACATCCTGATAAGGCCTTGTTTGGTAGGATCATTTCGCTGATCGATGGCATAAAACAAGACCAACACCACAAAATCGTGCGCTCGGTCCGTATCAATGATGAAAGACCGAAAACGCTTGTTACATTGAAGGGCTTCCCAAAAGAGCATAATCATCTCCGGGGCCCAAGTCAAGGATTTGTGGCTGCCCGGTAAGTATGACGAGGTTGCTTGAAGCTGGAGATTGCAGAGGTAAGAAGACGTTCCTGTACAAGGGTATTTCTACTTACAGGTTGATTTAATATTCTTGTCATTCCATCTACAAGGAACTGGAAGTCTTGAGGTCGGTGTAGCCGCCCTAGAAAATGTCGGAAGTAGTTCTTCGGTGGTGGGCCATTGCCTGGTTCGGGAATGGGATAGAGGATCAAAACCAAGAGAAGCTGTAAGCAATACGTGACAAGAATCTGCTTGGGATCCTTGAACACAACATGATCGTAAGGTACACGCCAGGAAGCTGGGTTGTATTTAAGAGTCTGCTAGGTTCAGCAGGAATACTTCTCAGGGAGGTTGAGCAGCACATACTGTATTGAGCATGGAACAAAGGACTGACAAGACAACTTGCTTATCTGGGCATGTTGTTATGTACGTTATTGCCTTGACCCCTTTTACCGGTAGCACATCTGTGTCTCATTAGACCTCGTGGGTTATTGACATGGTCAATTTACCTACTAGCTGACATATACATTGACTTGCTAGCCAAGGCAAGGAGTAATCGCAATATTTCGGTTCGGTTATTCTCAAATTCCTTTGTTGAACTAACAGGCGTATTGCAGCCTACACCGCTCTGCCATATCGCATATGTAACCTTGCTCTTCCCAGCAGGCGCCTTTGGTAAAGTGAAGTCGGAGAAAAAGAGCAAGTCAATCAGTGCGTCTATGAGTTCTTCGGCGAGAGGCTTCGCCTTCTCAAACTCAGGCTCTCCATCTGTAGGTGTCTGCTCTGGATCCGCCTCATCGAATATTACTTCTGATCGGACAAGTTGCCCCCTCCGGCTGCGTTTCCGCCGCGCACCCCAGAAGAATTTATCTTCCCAAGCGTCCAAGTGGTCAGACTCGTATATGAAGGGTAGGAGTCGCGTAAGGACTCGTATGCAGTTTAGAGCGTCCCTTTCAGGAGCAAGCTCAGGATCGGGGAAGGAGGGATGGTTTCGGAGAATGCATAATCTTGAAGTGACAGCTAAAATGAGAGTTTCGAGATTTTCCAAGTTATTGTCTCTAGTCCGGCGTATGTCCGCGGGAGAGAATAGTGAAAAAACATCTTCGGCCGACTCGGGGAGTTCCCAAAACTGTAGAACGGTGAACAGGTCAGTATTGCTTGTAGGTTCAAGCCTGGAGCGTCATACACCTGTCCAGTATGGATCATCGGCACGGATGTCTTTCTGCTCCGAGAGGCGAAAGATGCCTTGCTTGAAGACGAGTTTTGAATCGGAAGCACCCATCAGAAATCATTTCATAGCACAGCTTCTTGAGGTTAGTTGTAGACAAACAATCGCGGAAGAGGTGTTGAGCGGGCCGTGGCTTTACTAGGCGATCACCCTACGAAGTTCGCAGTGAGGCGGTGCAGCCTTAGAAATTCCAAATAGCCTTGTTAGATAAGTTTCCCGTAAGACACCCGAATTGTGTATCAAGGCTGAATATGCTTCACCGATGCTTCACATGTTAATGTATTCAACTTTAAGCTTGTGCCATAGACAAATTAATTAGGTGCGCGGCCACAGACTAAGTTCCCCTCCAAGAAACAGGCCAACATTCACATTTCTAACAAGATGAATCAAGTCACACGCCTGTGAGAAAATATAACATATGACCGTTGAAATGATTGAAATGATTAGCGAAAACGTTCTCAAACTAGGGAGAGGTGAATAACGAAGTAAAAGACAGCGCGATAACCTTTGAGGCTCTGCGGACGCTTGACCCTTTCGGACTGGCTGGCTTACCGATTCGCCTTCACAGCCTCTTTGATCACAGGCAACTTCTACCTCAACACCACCGTTCATCCTCTCACTAATCCTCCACTGCGTTTTCCTGGGACGTGAACGCGGTTTGGGCTTGGGTCTGTCTCGCTTGAGTAGTCTAGTGAAACCTTCACTAGGTCAGCTTTCATATCAACGAACACCGCTCCATACATGCCTCCAAAGAGGAAGGCACAGGCACAGGCAGCCGACAGCGATGAATACGAGTCTGAGGATGACGCTCCGTTGAGCGATCAGGAAGATATCCAACGCCTTATCGACAAATATGATGTAGTCGGCCAGAGCAAGAGGAACAGAGCGGCGCACGTTATTGATGCTGCCTCGCACCTATTCAAACTATGTGACCAGTGGGATGCCAAACTTAAACTCGATCATATCAGCCGACCTGTCTGGGTAAGGTTATTACTATATTTAAAGGGTGTCCGCTGATGAGTTAGGTTGATGATGCTGGACGGATCATTATGGAATCTTTCAGTCCGGCATTCGCTGATGCGCAGACCTTCCTCATTAACATTGCCGAGCCACAATCACGCGTATCCCGCATGCACGAGTACACTTTGACGCCCCACAGCCTATTCGCAGCCATGTCTGTTGGTTTATCGACGGATGATATCATAATGCAGCTGGACAGGTATTCCAAAACGGCGCTGCCCGAGGGAGTCAGGGCGTTCATTAAGGAGTCTACATCATCGTTTGGGAAAGCCAGGATTGTTCTAAAGCGTACAAAATATTTTATTGAAAGTACGGATCCAAGCATCCTGCAACAGCTTCTGAAAGACCCGACCATCGCCGAATGTAGGGACAATACGACAGATGGATTTGTGCAGGAGGCAGCACCTAAGATGGGGAACCTTGCTATACCCGGCACAAAGATGGCGGCAGGCGCTAATCAGGTTGCTCAGCCGCCTCCACAGCAACAGCCGGATGATATGCTTGCGACCTTAAGGGAAGAGGATGACGACGAAGACATTGATCAAGTCCACGCGTTTCAAATCAAAGGTGAGGACAGAGAAAGAGTGGTGAAGAAATGCCGGGAAATTGGAATTCCTCTGACAGAGGAATATGATTTCCGGAATGATGAAGTCAATGCGAATCTAGAGATCGATTTAAGACCCGGTGCTCAAATTCGAGATTATCAGGAGCGGGCTCTCAATAAGATGTTTGGAAACGGAAGAGCACGCTCCGGCATCATTGTGCTGCCCTGTGGAGCTGGTAAAACTCTGGTCGGCATCACGGCGGCTTGTACAGTCAAAAAGTCAGTTATGGTGTTGTGCACGAGCGCCATGTCCGTCGTGCAATGGAGAGCCGAATTTATTAAGTGGTCCAATATCAATCCAAATGATATTGCTACCTTCACAGCTGAGAACAAAGACAAGTTCCCTGGAAATGCCGGAGTTATCATAAGCACTTATTCTATGATTACCCAGTCTCGAAACCGCTCTTATGACTCTGAAAAGATTATGGAGTTCATCCGGTCTCGCGAGTGGGGTTTACTGATTGCTGATGAGGTGCACGTTGTACCGGCAAAATTGTTCAAGAAGGTCACATATGCCATTGCCTCCCATTCAAAATTGGGTTTGACTGCCACTCTTCTACGAGAAGACGACAAAATCGAGGATCTAAATTTCCTCATTGGTCCGAAGTTGTATGAGGCCAATTGGCAAGAGCTCGCAGAGCAGGGTCACATTGCCAAAGTCCAGTGCGCTGAGGTATGGTGTCAAATGACGCCCGAGTTTTATACCGAATATCTTAAAGCTCCTTCGGTTCAGAAGCGGGGACTGCTCTCTACCATGAACCCGAAGAAGTTTCAACACTGCCAGTATCTTATTGACTACCACGAGAAACGAGGGGATAAAATCATTGTTTTCTCGGACAATGTTTATGCTCTCGAGAAGTACGCTAAGAAGCTCAACAAAGCGTATATTTATGGCGGCACACCCCAAGCAGAGAGATTACGAATTTTAGAAAACTTCCAGCACAACGAGCTAGTTAACACAATCTTCCTCTCCAAGATAGGATATGTCACCCTACAATTCATAACCTGAATGATAGCTGATCAGCCCAAACAGATACTAGCTTAGATCTGCCGGAGGCTACATGTCTTATCCAAATCTCCTCCCACTACGGTTCTCGTCGTCAGGAGGCTCAACGACTGGGCCGCATCCTTCGAGCTAAACGCAGGAACGACGAAGGTTTCAATGCGTTCTTCTATTCTCTCGTTTCGAAAGATACAATTGAGATGTACTACTCCTCAAAACGCCAAGCATTCCTGGTTGATCAAGGCTACGCCTTCAAAGTCATCACGCGCTTAGAAGGCCTCGAACAACGTTCTGATCTTGCGTTCGCAACACCGCAAGATAGGCGCGAGCTTCTGATGGACGTTCTATTGCGCAGTGATGCTGAGGGTGAAGCGGAGAAGATCGATGGCGATCTATTCGGCAGAAACAAGGCTGGTGGCAGGAAGAAGGTCGCTCGAAGAATGGCAGGCACTTTGAGCGAATTGAGTGGTGGCCAAGACATGGCATACATCGAATACAACAAGAGCAGAAACAAAGACTTCAAAGCCAAAGGCGTTAAGAATGATTTCATGAGAAAACTACAGCGCGGAAACCAGAATGCTAAGAAATCAGCCGGCAAATAGATGGGCTCAAATTTCTCGAGTTGATCAAATTAATACCCAAAGGGTTATGACAGCATCTCTTAGGCGTTAGAATATACGATGCATTTAGTGGCGTCTAGACCGGGGGCGATTATTTATACCGTCAACCTAACTCACATTCTTAACAAGTATAGAAGTTAGAGAAAAGTCAGATGGGCATTACAAATATGTATTATCAATAAAAAGCCAAATTGAGTATCAAACCACAGGTGCATTTTGTGAAAACACTCAGTATCTGAACACTCTTGTCTCTTTCTAGATATTCCTATTAAGACCCCCTAATTTCGACTTATTACAAGTGTCCAAGACCATTTTACATTCCCGCCCCGCATCGAGAAGCTATGACTACCTCAATGAACCTTTCACTCAACCTCACCGGGACCCACGTCCTTATAACCGGCGGCGCTGGGATCATCGGGCGCGTCGTCGTGGACGCATTCCTCGCGGCCGGCGCGCGCGTCTCCTCGCTCGACATCGCCTACGACACCGTCGGCCCGTCCCTCGTCCACGACGAGACCCCCGCCCAGCGCCAGCGCATCCGCTGCGATATTTCCTCCGAGAGCTTCGTCCTTAGATTTATCCTTATAGAGAGGTTCTGGTAGACTAATTATTTAAATAGTGTCTTCTAATACTTCCTTTAGTAGGTAGTTAATATTTTGGCCCTTAGGGTTATAGAATAAGGTCTTATTAAACGTAATATCTCTAGTTTAGATAACCTTATGGAGACTTAGAATCCAGATTTAATAGATATTGATTAAATCATAGCTGACTAGGTGTCTAATTAATGCGTAAGGAGCTAGTTTATCTCCCTTTCTAACTTATTTGTTTAGTATATAGGTCTTACAACCGTATTTATGTATATAGGTAAGTAATGGCAGCTTACCGTAGGCGACCTTATACGGAGTTTTCCATCCTAGTTACTTATTTAGGGTTTAATTAAGTATATAGCTAGCAGCAAGGAAAGCTTCTAGTCCTAGAGATAGGGGTAAGGCTACTTCTAGCTATATAGATCTTAATTATTCTATAAGGGTTTGTCCAGATTATTCTGCTCCACTATTTATTTCTCTGGTGTATAGTGCTTGGCATTTAAAGGTAATGCCTTTGTCTGCATATTATGTCTTTAGGGTGTCTTCTATTTGTCTAAATACTTATTTATTATTACTCTAGAAGAAGATAATATCCTAGTAGAATTGTGTTTTAATTAAGCGGTAAGTCTTACAGATGGTAGGTAGGATAGTAGTTTTATCCTTATTTTTAGAGGTAAATATAAAGTTAAATTTAGAATATATGTAATAGAAATGCATAATATATCTATTGCTGTTATATCCTGGTACTCTAAGGTAGATAATATTAAATACTAGCCGTTTAAACGGTTAAGTGGCTGGAAATTTATGTTCTCGTCTTTAAGAGATCTGCTATATATACTTTGCTAACAAGCAAGTTTCATATTCAATTTTAAGCGGTGCTTATTTAGTAGTTTAATTTAGTTAGCTCTGCGCCAATAACATACTTAGGAAGCTGCTTAATAGCATCAGGTCCTATATAGCCGAGTATTTTATACTACAATCCACCTGGAGCTCCAAATAGACCCCGCTCCAACAAGATCACTGAGTCGAATCCCCACTCTCAAAATATCTGCTACCTTTATGTATCCCGATGGTAGTGGCCGGATACACACCAGTATTGCGCCACTCTCCGATGATAAAAGGCTTTTGGCACAGCAGCTAGAACTCTTGCAGAAATTTGTCATATGGAAGAAGAGTCCAGTCGGACTGGAGAGCGACGTGACCTATCAACAATATGTTGATATTCTCGACAACGAAGTCCCTCAAGTTTTTATGGGTTGATACGGATTGGCGTGTTCAGCGATGGAAACAATAGATGAAATTTGCGGAGTTATGGGATTGTTATTCTAGTACTATCTTGTTAAGCACCATGTTGCCACTATTTGGGCCCAAGACTGGCCCAATAATTTCTTGAGAATGGAAAACGTCTTGAGACGATTATTGTCGTTTTCCATTGCCCCATTATGCTCTTTAGAGATATCAGTAGCCCGTAATGTTTGATTGTGTACTTTAGTTCATGTATCGAATGGTCTCTTAGATCCGAAAAGCAGAGCCGCCTCTGATCACTACTGATCGATCTTTCAATAACTATTTATCCTTGTATTGACATCGAGCCAAGTTTCTCTCGGGGATACACAGTTGTTAAGTATCCACGTGCTGTGCTCTGTTTTAATCTTCCCGAGACATCACCCGAAGTTGTGACGGTGTGCATTTGAGACAGTGAATTTAGTGATCATTAGGTCATTGAAATAACCCATAATGAGTTCCACATTATCTCATATCTCAACTTCCCTTTTCTAGCCGCAATCATTCCTCATAACTTCCTAAAGAGCAAAGTACACTGGACGCGTCCTACCCATTGAACCCTATTACCAAACTCAACTTAAAACATGTTTGAGCTAGAGTTTGGCCCGAGTTACCAAAGTTTCAACCATGACAATATCAAGCAAATGATTAATGCCATACACTCCGTCCCACACCCCATCCAACCAATCAAATCAACAGCACCCAGTCCAGTTAAAATACGCGTCCACCGTGGAGCTCCTGAATTAACCTAGTCCATTCCACCACTGACGTATACGTCTAGGTACCATTATACCGAAAATGCGGTGTTGTGTCTATAATATAGGAAGTGTTAGGAATGAATTCGCTTGAAATATATTTGCATAAATTATGAGAACTGGCTTGGAGCAAACAGACATGTAGTAAACTAGGCAGCTCATAGAAATTCACACCAGGGCTTTGGCATGTGCAAATTAGTGATGTGGTTTCCATTTGGGGAATATAGAGCGTTTCCGTGGAAGGGTTCTTGAATATCTCGGCATTTCTAAACACGAAGTGAAGGGAGTAAAGGGAATTCTAGATAAGGCATTGAGATAATTTAAAGATAAAATGATTTTGAGGGACTAGTTCATAAGAAGGGATAGTAAACCAGGGTGATGCTACGCAAAGAGAGCTACATCATTGGTTTATTTACAAGTAAAAAAAGCTATTAATCAAGTTTCACAATGAGGACAGTCCATTCTAGTCTTAGTAGAGGCTTTTATCTGCTAAGTTATATTAACATCCGATCTGTAAAGTCGATGCGTTCATATGACTTCTCATGTTCCCATGGATCAGTGACTTGCTTCGCTATCACTGTGTCGACCTGAGTCGGACTTACTTATTACCGTCTTACTACTGTCTCAGTTACCTACCCATTGGTTCGGTCACCGATTCGGTCAACGACTTAGTCTACTACCTCTTCCTCATGTATATATATAGAGGCCCTAGAGCCACATTCAAGAGACAGAGTTCTCATTCTTGATTGTCCGTTCAACACATTGTGACCCATCCTCATAGCGCTCTCTCTAACTCGTGAAATCCACTAGCCTCTCACTTCTAAAAGCCGGCAATGTTATCTTTTCAATATGACAAACTTTAATAATCACTACCTAACTGGCAGCCTTTCTGTTATGAATTTACTCCTATGCGGAGAAGCAGCATTTCACACCTTGTTTCGATTAGCTCGAGTAACTAGAAGTGATGAGACACATACGGATAAGACAACTACATCTCTAGCGGTAGACTTGTCACCCCAAGGAAGCTGAGCCATTTCTGGCACCTTTTTGTGGAGAATATTGACTGAATTTGCTGATTTGCAGCTTGTGGGACGTCCTCGGCAGTTCCGCCCGGAGGGGTATAGGATTCGGCAGCGGCATCGAGGGGTGTCCAATTGTACAGGGCATCGATGTGTATATGAAAGAAGCTTCATCTTCTATACCCTGAATCTGTTTAGCCGGGATGCTCAATATTAAAGCCTAGTTCCATCTCCCTAGCTGTCTCATATACTCTCGGTGTGCGTCTTGAACTGGAGATGGAATCCTCTGGAAAACCTCTTCCGCAGCTCGCCTAATCTCCTGACCAACATTACACGCTTCGTGCGAAACCTCAAAGCATAATTTTGTCGGTAGTGTGAATATATTGACCGCTCTCAACCGATCAGCCAAGCATTGAACGCTGATGGAGGTGAGTCCGGTAGGGCCGTAGGATGGTAAGGCCTGTTCAAGTGATCCAAGCATGATGGCATTGCACTGATATCGACCTTCATTTTCACGCACGCGGCAGGCGCCGGGTGAACGAAGACGGACTCTCCAATACTCGATAATTTGGCATAGTGATTGAACGGCTTGATGACGGATACTGGCGATGCTCTCTGAGACGCAAATGTTAACCCATGTATGGAGATGATATATACTGGAAACTTACCAATAATACCCGGTGGTAATCTCACCAGATCTGGATGAAGTATCCGGCCCCCAGCGGTTAAATAGTTTCCGTGTTTATTAAGCATGATAGTAAGGACAAGATTTTTAGCAAGTCGCTCGAATATATCTTCAAGGCCGAAAGTGTATGCAATGTGTAGCCACTCCACTCGTTCTGACTCATCGGCATGAGGTTTTAGGGCCTGGACCCATTTCTGGAAGACCGCAAGCTGTGTAATCAGATGCGCAACGTGGTATCTATCGCAGACAATCGCTAGATGTCGGAGCCTTTCGAAGGTAAGCTGGGCTGGTAGACTTGCGGCTTTCTGGTGCTGAATGCGAAGGATAACTTCGAGAGCCCAAGGATCAAGGTCTTCTGGTAGCCGCATTGTAATTTCTGAATAGAAACATTGGCGTGGTTGAAGAAATTCATCCCATACTCTGCTCGTACGACGAAGTTCACGGGAGGAGACCTTGAATCGCCAAGCGTCAACTTGCAAGGTAACTTTTCCAGACTCTTCAATATGAATACAGCGACGCTCGTTGTTTGGGCCATCTAAAGCACACTCATGTTGGTCATGTTCGTGAGATGAACTGGTGCATTGACTCGCTGTCGGTGGTTGAGCTGTTCGTGTTCGAGTTCGTGCTCGAGTCATTCGTGCTCGCCCCATTGCGCCTGTGTGAGGACTGATAGATAGGAACTCGACTTTTGATATATTTTCCTGATGGAGGAGATACAGTTTTGAGCTTCCTTGGGAGATGCAGGGAAGGAAATTGGGGGTGTAGATATTTAGACTACACTTAGACGTTGAGGGGTAAGGTCCAAGACAGTAAAGCTCATATTTGGGAACGGCAGGAATCATAGCGATAATAGCCCGGGCGCAGGAAATAGGGCAACAAGAACTGCGGCTCCAAGGCTGAAGTTGCCGATATCTCGCTCACCGGTGTTGACGGAAATTTCAGTCACAAGACATTGTGGTAGCCTTACGAAGGTGTACAGGCAGCAGATTGCCAAAAATACGCATTTGGCCCACAAATCTGACACTTGTTGATGGCATTGTGGTTGTTACGGGAGTTTTGGGACATTCGCCACAGTGAACGCTTGCGTTGTCCTGCAAGCCATTCCGATCTTTCGGATTAGCCGGATAACAGTTTAACAATAATGGCAATGACTGGAGTAAATGACCGATCTCGAACCAATCGGCCCTCAGCCTTCAACGATCACCCTTGTGTAGTGCGCATCTTTTGCCCGGCTTTAGTGTGAAATGGCTTCGTTACCGATAGAAGCTTCTAGCGCAAGGAAATTGAAATGGTGGACTACTAGAGAAGCAGGGGTAGCCTATTCTAACCCCGCAGTCGACACGCCAGACTATTCTGTGAACCTGAAGGTATCGGAGGTCGGGGTTAAGCTTGGCATAACCTCGGGTTACGCACGACCCCCTAAGGTCTGCGACATATCGTTCAAATATCACCCCCCCCCTTTGGTGGTGGCCCCTACTTTTTCAACGCGTCTTTGAGGCCTAGGTTAGTACTGGGTTAATATGGAGGTCCTCGTCGCGCGCCATCGACCTTACCGTCGCCTTGACAATCCCATTTTCCAACCCTCTACTATTCTCGTGCCCGCGCTGGCTCCTAGCTCACGCGGGGCTTCTAATTTTATATAGAAAGGCCTGCTGTAATTCTAATTCTATAATATAGAGCCCTCTTCTTCTCCTTCTCTATTAATATTTACGCGTTATTTACCTATGCCGCGCTTACGCGTCTGCCCCCTTGCCTCTTGCGGATATAGAGTCTCTTAAGAATCTTCTTACCCTACAGTCCACTACGGAAGCCCCCCTAGCTTTCTCCCCCTATAGCCTCCAGAACAAATTTAAGGCCCAGATAGCACAGCTGCAGGATATTTATAAGGCCTAGCGCTTGAAGAATACTATAAGGGCGTACGAGCCAAAGCAGAAAAAGTAGGAAGACTAGTGCGTGAGACTAGAAGGCAATACAGACGGCGCCTAGGTAACGGAAGATAAGCTTTGCTTATTTTTAGAGTAGTAAGTTATTAATTAAGAATCGCGGGCCGCTGGTTATTAAAAACGGAAGTTAAAACGGAAAGAGATATAGAAAGATAGTAAGTGGGCAAAAAAGAGGCAGAAGACAACCGTAGAAGGGCCGCTAGGGGGAAAGGCAGCTATAGGGGAGGAAGCTATAAAGGAAGAGATATGGGACAAGGAGGCCCTAGACGCCCTATTTAACGAGATAGTCTAATACTTAGTTGTAAATAGCTACGTCTCCACTATTACTAAGCTCTATGTGTGGTAGTTAAAAGGCAAGACCTCGCAGCTACTATGGGGGGCGAAGCTCTTAGCGGTACTAGATAGCATCCGCCGTAACAAGGACCGGATTTAACGCGTTAACTTTATTAATTAAGGCCTATTTATAATTACTAGCAGCTATGACGTTAAAGGGCTTAAAAAGGCGATTACTTAGTACTGGGAGATAGGCTCTAAGAAGCTAGGCTTAATTAAGTCTTACCTTTAAACTGCGGCCGAGCATTTATTAGGTTTGTATATACCCTATTCAGCCTATATAGCTGCTGTTTTCTAACCTACTTAGGTCATACTACTATTACCTAGGGTGAAAGTAGATGGGATGTTTAGCTTACTAACCTTGTCCTTATTAAACTAGAGAACGAAGGGCCTAAACTGGATAAGTTAGCGCCGTGTATAATTATGTTAATAATATAGGGGAAGCAGAATTAACACGGCAAGGTTAAGTATATAGGCTATATGCGTAATACTGACCCTATCCTTTACCCTCTCTCTATAATAGCCTTCTACTTCTTTAACCGCTAGGGCAAGGATAGCGCTAAGAGCTTTCCATCCTTTTAGCAGCCAGAGGACTACTATAGCCTATATATCTTCCCTAGTAGCATTAAAGTACTGTAACGGCCGTTAAGCTATTACACGCAGTTTAAATGGAATAAAAAGATGTTCTAGGGGGTAGGGATTTACTTAAAGGAGAAGACCTATAGCGCCTATAAGCAGAGCATCTAGTACGCTGAGCTTAGTGGCATTAAGGAGACCTAAATTAGATGGGCCAGACGCTAGAATACGGACGCAATAACGGGAGCCTACCTTAGCTATCTACCCTGTGCGTTTATGCGGTTAATCGCCAGCTTCCTAAAGGAAGGAAAGGGCTACTTTCTTCCCCGCGTGCAAGAGGTGCTAGAGGAGGTACTCTACTTAAAGATATAGCCTGAGACTAATATCTAGCTAAAACGCATAGAGACCTACTACCTAGAGAGGGCTGATAATAAGGTTATATGGCTTAACCTTATAGGCTTAGGATTTCTACACCTCCTCTACACGCTTAGGGTAATCCTATTATAGGACTTAGTAATCCTATATAAGCAGTTCCCGCTCCACCCTCTATAAAAGGACTCCCTCTTTAGCTGTGAGGAGTACTAGAGGTTTGCCATATAGGTAGAAAGCTTACTAGCTAATATAGTTACGCCAAACAAGATAATAATGCAGAAATACTAGCCTGCCTATAAGGCTATAGCTAAGCTAAGATATAAGGCCGCAATCTTTAAGATAAAGGGGGTTTAATTATATATGTAGATAATCTTAGAACGCCTTAGCGAGATAGAAAGGTTATTAGTATTATTCGCACCTATATAGATTTAGTAAGGGAAGATGGGTATCTAGATAGGGCCTATAGAGTCTATATATCCGTCTTTAGACGGCCCTGTACCTGTACCTATACCTACATCTATACTCACACCTATACCCGCGTCTGTTCCTAAACGCATTAACGGCCAGATTCCGTCTTTAGATAAACCCTCTCCTATATATCCAACCCCTATAGAGATACTAAGGGGTCCTTAACTGTCTACCACTATAGAGCCTACTTAGCCGTCTACTATAACATCTACTATACCCCCGCAGCAGCTGCTGTAAGCTTTTACTATACCCCCACCACAGCTGCCGTAGGCTAACGCTTAACCTCTTCTATTTATTCTTAACCTGTAGGCGCTGCTAAGGAAATATAAGATGCTTTAGGGTAGTAATTTAGTATTCCAGCTCTGGACTAAGTAGACTTTAGGGCTAGCAAGTGGGCCGTTAATTAAAGCTCTTAATTGCTGCTGGGGGGCGCGCTGGCGGGTTAATAGCAAGGCGATATTCTATAGCTATTACTGTAGGATAATCAAGGATGTTAGATGGCGCGTAGAAGACGGTATAGCAAGAGATAAAAGATAGGCTATTAACTAGCTAGAACAGCTACGAGGTCCGCGTTCTTTAGATTGGCTTTATAAGAATATTTAAATAGTTATTTTACTGTAGTAACTAAGACACCTTAATATATAACTGCCTCTATATATAACTGTACTATAGTAACTAACCAAGACACTTTAATATATGACTATACTGCAGTAACCAAGACGTCTTAATATAGGACTACTGGTAACTGAGACGTCTTAATATAGGACTGTACTGCAGTAACTAAGACGTCTTAATATATAACTATACTACAGTAACCAAAACGCCTTAATATAGGACTGCACTGCATTAACTAAGACGCCTTAATATAGGACTATACTACAGTAACTAAGATGTCTTAATATAGGACTATATTATAGTAACTAAGACGCTTTAATGTAGGAATGGAACGCGTTTAGGTGTTATAAATTTAGAGCAATATTACGCGACCGTCCAGAGGTACCAATTTAACATATATTATGTACCTTTTCGCCTAAAATTGCGTGCAAAGGTACTTAGGGGCGGTCGCTACGCGACTAAGTATGGGGTTTAGGCGCGTTATTAACAGGGGTGGCCCTAACCTCATATTAACCCGGGTCGTAACCGCGCCAAATCAGCCCCCCTGATATGTGATAGGTATTAAAGGTTGGGGTTAAGCTTAGCATAACTTTAGATTATGTATAACCCCCTAAGGTCTGTAACATATCGTTTAAATATCACCCCCCCCCTTTAGTGGTGGCCCCTACTTTTTTAACGCGTCTTTAAGGCCTAGGTTAGTACTGGGTTAGTATAGAGGTCCTTATTGCGCGCTATTGACCTTACCGTCACCTTGACAATCCTATTTTCCAACCCTCTACTATTCTCGTGCCCACGCTGGCTCCTAGCTCGCGTGGGGCTTCTAATTTTATATAGAAAGGCCTGCTGTAATTCTAATTCTATAATATAGAGCCCTCTTCTTCTCCTTCTCTATTAATATTTACGCGTTATTTACCTATGCCGTACTTACGCGTCTGCCCCCTTGCCTCTTATGGATATAGAGTCTCTTAAAAATCTTCTTACCCTATAGTCCACTATAGAAGCCCCCCTAGCTTTTTCCCCCTATAGCCTCTAGAACAAATTTAAGGCCTAGACAATACGGCTATAGAATATTTATAAGGCCTAGCGCTTAAAGAATACTATAAGGGCGTATAAGCTAAAGCAGAAAGAGTAGGAAGACTAGTGTATAAGACTAGAAGGCAATATAGACGGCACCTAGGTAACGGAAGATAAGCTTTGCTTATTTTTAGAGCAGTAAGTTATTAATTAAGAATTGCGGGCCGCTGGCTATTAAAAACAGAAGTTAAAACAGAAAGAGATATAGAAAGATAGCAAGTAGGCGAAGAAGAGGTAGAAGATAACCATAGGAGGGCCGCTAGGGGGAAAGGTAGCTATAGGGGAGGAAGCTATAAAGGAAGAGATATAGGATAAGGAGGCCCTAGATACCCTATTTAACGAGATAGTCTAATACTTAGTTATAAATAGCTATGTCTCCGCTATTACTAAGCTCTATATATAGCAGTTAAAAGGTAAGACCTCACAGCTACTGCGGGGGGTAAAGCTCTTAGTAGTACTAGATAGCGTCCACTGTAACAAGGACCAGATTTAACGCGTTAACTTTATTAATTAAGGCCTATTTATAATTACTAGTAGCTACAACGTCAAAGGGCTTAAAAAGGCAATTACTTGGTACTAGGAGATGGGCTCTAAGAAGCTAGGCTTAATTAAGTCTTACCTTTAAACTGCAGCTGAGTATTTATTAGGTTTGTATATACCCTATTTAGCCTATATAGCTGCCATTTTCTAACCTACTTAGGCCATACTACCATTACCCAGGGTAAAAGTAGATGGGATATTTAGCTTACTAACCTTATCCTTATTAAACTAGAGAACAAAGGGCCTAAACTAGATAAGTTAGCGCTGTGTATAATTATATTAATAATATAGGGGAAGCAGAATCAACACGGCAAGGTTAAGTATATAGGCTATATACACAATACTGACCCTATCCTCTGCCCTCTCTCTATAATAGCCTTCTACTTCTTTAACTGCTGGGGTAAGGATAGCGCTAAGAGCTTCCCATCCTTTTGGCAGCTAGAGAACTACTATAGCCTATATATCTTTCCTAGTAGCATTAAAGTACCGCAATAGCTGTTAAGCTATTATACGCAGTTTAAATGGAATAAAAAGATGTTCTAGGGGGTAGGGATTTACTTAAAGGAGAAGACCTATAGCGCCTATAAGCAGAGCATCCGGTATGCTGAGCTTAGCGGCATTAAGGAGACCCAAATTAGACAGGCCAGATGCTAGAATATAGACGTGATAATGGGAGCCTACCTTAGCTATCTACCCCGTGCGTTTATATGGTTAATTGCCAGCTTCCTAAAGGAAGGAAAGGGCTACTTTCTTCCCCGTGTGTAAGAGGTGCCAGAGGAGGTATTCTGCTTAAAGATATAGCCTAAGACTAACATTTGGCTAAAACGCATAGAGACCTACTACCTAGAGAGGGCTGATAATAAGGTTATATAGCTTAACCTTATAGGCTTAGGATTTCTACGCCTCCTCCACACGCTTAGGGTAATCCTATTATAGGACTTAGTAATCCTACGTAAGCAGTTCCCGCTCTACCCTCTATAGAAGGACTCCCTCTTTAGCTGCAAGAAGTACTAGAGGTTTGCCATATAGGTAGAAAGCTTACTAGCTAACATAGTTACGCTAGATAAGATAATAATGCAGAAATACTGGCCCGCCTATAAGGCCATAGCTAAGCTAAAATATAAGGCCGCAATCTCTAAGATAAAGGGGGTTTAATTACATGTGTAGATAATCTTAGAACGCCTTAGCGAGATAGAAAGGTTATTAGCATTATTCGCACCTATATAGATCTAGTAAGGGAAGACGGGTATCTAGATAGGGCCTATAGAGTCTATACGTCTATCTTTAGACGGCCCTATACCCGTACCTATACCCGTATCTATACCTGCACCTATACCCACGTCTGTTCCTAAACGCGTCAACAGCCAGATTCCGTCTTTAGATAAACCCTCTTCTATATATCTGACCCCTATAGAGATACTAAGGGGTCCTTAACTGTCTACCGCTATAGAGCCTACTCAGCCGTCTACTATAACATCTACTATACCCCCGCAGCAGCTGCCGTAAGCTTCTACTATACCCCTACTACAGCTACTGCAGGCTAACGCTTAACCTCTTCCATTTATTCTTAACCTATAGGCGCTGCTAAGGAAATATAAAATACTTTAGGGTGGTAATTTAGTATTCCAGCTCTGGACCAAGTAGACTTTAGGGCTAGCAGGTAGGCTGTTAATTAAAGCTCTTAATTACTGCTAGGGGGCGCACTGGCGGGTTAATAGCAAGGCAATATTCTATAGCCGTCGCCGTAGGATAATTAAGGATGTCAAATAGCGCGTAGAAGACGGTATGGTAAGAGATAAGAGACAGGCTATTAACCAGCTAGAACAGCTACGAGGTCCGCGTTCTTTAGATTAGCTTTATAAGAATATCTAAATAGTTATTTTACTGCAGTGACTAAGACACCTTAATATATAACTGCCTCTATATACAACTGCACTACAGTAACCAACCAAGACGCCTTAATATACGACTACACTGCAGTAACTAAGACGTCTTAATGTAGGACTACTGGTAACCGAGACGTCTTAATATAGGACTGCACTGCAGTGACCGAGACGTCTTAATATACGACTGCACTATAGTAACCAAAACGCCTCAATATAGGACTGCACTGCATTAACTGAGACGCCTTAATATAGGACTATACTACAGCAACCGAGATGTCTTAATATAGGACTACATTACAGTAACTAAGACGCCTTAATGTAGGAATGGAACGCGTTTAGGTGTTATAAATTCAGAGCAACATTACGCGACCGTCCAGAGGTACCGATCCAACATATATTATGTACCTTTTCGCCCAAAATCGCGTGCGAAGGTACTCGGGGGCGGTCGCTGCGCGACCGAGTGCGGGGTTCGGGCGCGTTATCAGCAGGGGTGGCCCTAACCTCGTATTAACCCGGGTCGTAACCGCGCCAAATCAGCCCCCCCGATATGTGATAGATATAGGAGGCTTGGACTACTAGCTACGCTTGACAGCAGAGGTTGAGTTTCTGAGAGGTTTCGAAATATATTACTAACACACGCTAGTCCCTGTTTGATAAACCACGTACCAAGAGCAAGCTAGAATTTAGAGGCACTTTTCTACCAATATTTATAGACATGCGCTATCCCTTCTAACGGTGGGGTCCTTGGATATTGTGGCCCGTGCGCGAACGCGTTCTCGCCAACACCCAGGTAAAATAGGTAGATTAAATCGGCTAATTACCCACTACCATACCTTCAAATCATGCATACAGTGATCTGGGTGCTGTTCAGCCTACTCAATATGTTGTTAACCCGAATCTAACGGCGAGAACACTATCCAATGACTAGATTCGGGTGTAGTGTTTGCAAAATACCATTCTGCACGCAGAAATCGTGCTGGAGTACGCATCTACAGCACCTCAACTCTGAAGATTGAGGCTTTATATCTAATATTAATATATAATCGTTACTATTACTACTCAATAATTCTAGTTATATCTGATTGGCTGGATTCTTATCGATAGTTGAGGACCCAAATCAGCATTAGAAGGGATACGCTGGAATGCCAGCAAAGCCGTGCCCCTATCCCTTCGGCTGGTGGATTTTGTCCTACTATTATCGATAAGAGCTAGCCAATAGAATGAATGGGATCAACCTCCGTGACCACACGCGTATTTTTGATTCTGGTGTTCGCGCACGGTCCAACTATCGTATGACGTCACCAGCCGAAGGGATAATAAGCTAGCCTGCTGATGATGGCACCGAATAAGGCTAGTAGACTGCCCATGCCCGATGGAGGACAGCAGGGGGTATTACGCCTATCTCGTTCCAACATTTCCATCGTAATCCGGCGGCTCTTCTCTCTCAACCAAAGATGCAGCCGCCTGTTGTATATCTTCCAAGGCGGCGTCCGCGTATGATGAAGGAGCATCTCTCAATCTCCCTTCTATTTCTGCTTCCTAAATTGCATGTCTTACACAACACTAGACGCACGGCGCAACTATCGCAGAGACCACAATCGGCACAGCAATCGCGATGATCAAAAAAAATCTCGAACAGCCGCTGCGGAAATCATTCTCAGACGGACTCGCCTTCGCAGGAGTTGACAGCGGCGCACGGACAATGCTCCCAAGCGGACCCCACCAGGACATCTCAATTGTTGCATGCTCGCATGCAGGAACGCCCGACGAATTGACAAACTAATCCGTTTTGATGACTAGATCCACTAAGTGTTCGCTGCAGCCATAGAGGCTGGAACTTCATGCCATGGAGGTGATCGCCCGTCAAAAAGTTTTGCGCTGATTCTCGATTTTAGCAGAGACTTGGTAAGAGTGAAGGAAGATGTCTTACCACACAATCTATTATTATTACATAGACATTCCCATCCACTGTCTGTACAGCTTGGTGACTGCCCCCAAACTGCAGTTTGATGCCGCGTCTTATTTGTGTAGTATACTTTGTCAAACGATACAACAGTTGCATTTTTGAGAAATGTGCAGAGGCTGTTTTCACGACATTCGTAGTCGACTGGGCAGCAGACTAGACCAAGGCCATTTTGCTGACAGGGGATGTGGCCTTCTGCAGCTTCTAGGTTATAACCTAGTTTCGGAGCTCCCCAACAAGTGGATTGCGTAGTATTTTGAGCGTAGACTACTTAAAGGAAGATAATAGTAACTAACTGAAAAAAGAGTTTGTATGGAACATCTAAGGATCTACACATTGCAGAAAGTAAAGGTCTAAGACGAGGGATCAATGTCTAATACGAACAAATATATTGTTTTGTGCTCAATCCGTATCCAATCCCGTAGGATTCAAGCGGGCACGCTGACGCACTACGACAGCTAGGGCCCTGAGCCTTGAGCGTGGCGCTATCGGTTCAACACGATATCCACGACCTAGGAAAGACCGTTATTCCTTATTCTTACCAATATTGATATCGATATGTGGGCTGTCGTTGGTGGGTTGAAACTGGCGAATAACCCAGATCCTGAGGATGTGGGCCCTGAAGCGTTCTAGGGAACACCTGTCCCGGTGTACCGTCATGGATTCGACTACCTGTGGAGCATGAATGAGGCGGATAATATGGAAGATGATGGAAGTGAAATGGCTTTTCAGTGATTTCTAGCCTTTCTATGGTGCTCCGCTTTCTGCGAAGGAACATTCCTAGTCAGCAAGGATTGTAAGTTGGGATAGAATTCGGAAGAAAGGGTTATGTACCTTAAGGCTAGCGGAATGTTTCAAGCCTTGGGTGGAATGCGAGTGGCTAGTGAAGGATTGCTTGGCGTTAGGGGCAGAGTAAACTTGATATGACCTGGATACTATAGTGAGAGCCGGGATACATGCAAAAGAAGCAATTTCAGGTAGTACCAAGTTGTGATTTGGAGAAATTACAATTTCTTGAAATTTGTTCAATTGATTTTCAAAATAGCATCGAGAAATCCATAGATCGAACCTATTTTCAGAACGCCAGAGCTATGCAAAAACACCCTAACTATACGTAGCTCTATATGCTGCCCATTAGTCTTGCGTATAGCCTACATTGCGACTAGTAATGTCCACCACAAGGCCTGCAACTATGCCATTAAATATCGGGTATAAGGAACAACTCCTATATTTGTCAACCAACAAGCCTGTACTCTTGCCTTCAGCGTGGTCTTTCACACAATAAACCCTTCCAACATCTTTGCACTCAATCACTGTTCCCTCAGGGTACACTGGCCTAGTGCCTTCCTCAATCAACATCACAAATGCTGGGTCGATGGGTACGCTGCCTAGAAACGGCACTTCGAACTCCCTCGCCATAACCTCTCCGCCTCCTTTGCTGAACACATTTGTGCATTCCATGCAACTCGGACATACAAATCCTGCCATATTCTCCACAACACCAAGAACCCGTATGCCGACCTTCTTACAAAAGTTCAGCTCCTTCTTGACGTCTGATATACTAATGGCTTGAGGTGTGGTAACGACTACGGCGCCGGCGAGTTGAGATGGTGTGCAGGTTTTGAGGAGATTTTCGAGGAGGGAGATGTGTTCATCTGAAGTGCCAGGAGGCGTATCGATGAGGAGAAAGTCGAGGTCGGCAGGCCATAGGACATCGGAGAGGAATTGGCGCACCATAGCCGTCTTCTTCGGACCACGCCATATCACGGCATCAGAGCGAGACGATAGTATGAACCCTAGGGACATACAAGAGAGAGGTCCCACTGGAGTCTCTGTAGTTATGAATGATGTGGAGGGCGTGCCATTCGATGACAGTGCTGTTGGAAGAGTAGGTAGAACTTGCGCATTGTGAACGGGAACTGGTATCCAGCCACCTGGTGCTTGTCGTACTTTGAGCTCTTCAATGCCGAAAAAGCGGGGTATCGAAGGTCCAGTCAAGTCTATATCTAGGACTCCGACTGAATGGCCTTGCAGTGACAGTGTGAGAGCCAGCTGTGTCGTAATACTGGATTTGCCCACTCCACCTTTGCCTGAAAGGACAAGGACAATGTTCCGGATGTTATCAAGCGGCATCGTGAAGCTTTTGTCTCAGTCTTGACTCAGCACTGTGCGATGCGAAGCAGAGACAGCGCGTTTGAGAGGATTTCTGCGCATGCATGCTTGCGATGGTGAGTTTGGTGGTGATTTGAAATCTGCCCCACGTCCGAAGTGGCGTTGAAAACAGAGTCTTGGCGGAGGCTTGAAGACTCCGCGGCTTCCTCAACACCTGCCCCTTACCAACCCTAACATCCTATTTCTAGAAACCCGCGAATACCACCTACAAGCCCGATATACCTTTAGAGAAGACGGTCCCTGAGTACGTAATCCCTTATGGTTTGTCTAGTAGAGCATCGTCTGTGTAGGCCTAGTTTTTAGGGCATGGCGTTTAATATCAGAGTCAATCGTATATTAATGTCACAGTACTCGTTAGCTAGTATATTTTTTAAGAGTTCTGTGCATGAATGTCATAATGCTTGGTATTATATATAGGCTCTCTGGCGCTGTTATGTGTTCTTCCAATTAGGGGGCTATTTCTATCGAAAGGTATTGGCATCTAGTCGTTGAACTTTGTATACGATTATGCGTCTATCTATCAAGAAAACATCTCTATCCTTTTTTAAAAACTCTCAGCTTCTAGTTTTTTGAGACGGTTAATTAGCTTGTGACCATTTTCCCTTGCTTAGGTAATGGCATGTCGAAGAAAAGAAGTGGCTGGTACCCTTATTTAGAAGTTGCTTTTCATTTCCTGTCACATTTGCACACTGGTAACTATATACAGATCAAAGAAAAGCGCTTTTGGATGCAGAGCATCACTGACAGGTATTCCGGCGGTGGCCATATATTAATGTTACTTTCTAGGGCAATTCTTAGGCGGTAGAGATGTAGAAAGCCGCATAATGTTGTTTTGACGAATTTTCTCCTTTGTCTCATGGAGTAAAACTAGCTGAGATTTTCTATGTACGGAAGAATGCCAAGCATGGCTGCTGGAGAGCCAACGTGGCAGGGCGGGATGGGAAACTCAAGCATAAGGATGATTTCTATTGCGAGGCCCATCCAACTTTCAAAGCCTGTTTACCCAAATGCCTGGGGAATGGGCAAATCTCGGAAAAGGAATGTTGTTGTTAACACACGCGTTTGGCGTACATTCCAGCAATTGCTTCATTTCCCGGCGCATACTTTTAACCCTACCTATCGCTCAGGAAACTCACATCTACGAGCTAACGAGCGGCCCCATCGCATCTAGATTTCTAAAGCTGAAGGTCCGTGTGTCAGTGTTCACTGCCGATTCTAAGAGCTTTGGTGCGTTGGAATCATGAAAAGAACGACAAATGCAGCAGCGTTGCTGTACTTTTTTGGGGTTGTTTACGCAGGCGGAACGGGTCAGTAACAAATAAGACGCGTCTTTCGAAGTTGAAAGAGTTTTAAACTTCAATCAGAAGTGCTAACTTGACAACACCTCCAGGTTATTGCCATGCTCCAGTAACTGTGACGGTTTATCCACCTGAATACTATTCCAGCCTTCCTTCCGGTTTTACATTACCTTCGAATGTTCTTCCTCTTTCATCAACAACCTCAACAAATCCACTCGCCCCTGTAAGTGGTTATACACCCTCGACTACTGAAACATCTATTACAGTACAAACTGGTTCGGCTTCTATACGCTCTGTGCGTTCCGCGACTATATCGCCATGCACTTCAAGGAATATTCCGTCTGTTCCGTCACATATATACTCCGAATCATCGGCTATAAGAAGCTCGCGCTATTCCCCTCCAACTACTGGTAAAAGCCCAAGTGGCTCAACAACGATATTCTCATCAGCTATCTCTTTCTCAGCTATATCGAGTCCCACAATCGCCTACAATGTCACAGTACCTTCGGGATCGCCCTCTATGGCGACTGCGCCTACATTATCGGGCGCGAGTTCATCCACAGGTATCACAATCGTAACTCGTAGCGTGACAGGGACTACTATAGCTTTAATGACTTCGATTTCGTCCAGTCTGAGAGCTATGCAGACATCCAGCGTGTCAGGCGGTATTTCCACCGGCATAGTTTCTACAGGATCACTTCTAGGACCATCTCCAACCTTTCAAACCTCTAGTACAAACTCTAATAAGGGTTCTACAATTTCTTCCGTGTCTTCAACAGCTCGAAGCACCAACTCCAGTGTTCTACCTCCGAATTCATCCCCTACTCTGCAGATTTCTAGCGGAACTTATGGAAACCAGACTGTTACCAGCAGCTCTGGAAGTGGTAGATCGGGCTCAGCAACTTCATCCGCCACATTTACATTCCCATCGTCTTCTTCTCTCCGCAGACTGCAGGCTTCAACTTCAGGGTCCCTTACGACGCAATCAAGCTCCAGTTCACAGCAGAATTCCGGGAACTTTTCAATCATATCTTCTATTACAGGAATCTCAACATCAGGCTCAATAACAAGCGGGGTTAATGGTCAGTCTTCGTCTATCTCTAGTACAGGGTCAATTTCAAGTGTAATATCGAATCCAACGCAATCAAATTCAGCCCTAGGGACGAATTCTAGGTCGTCACCTGCCACTTTTGGTAGTGGAATGTCTAGCTCGGCTTCAACTTCGAATGGCCCTGGGGCAGGAACCTCTTCTACTAGTTCTAGCACTGCGCAGGGCACTGGCAACATATCTCAATCTACTTCGGGTGGGACAAGAAGCTCGACTACAAACTCAATTCCTGCAATCTCTAGTTCGGTTTATTCAGGCGTAGGAGCAACTTCTCGAACTAAGACCGCAGGATCTACTTCTTCTTCTATTGCTAGTCTAACTACTGGATCATCGCAGACATACTCAAGTTCAGCGTCACAGAGCGGTACGACGTCTTTGGGCTCTTCAAGCACAAACCTAGGTGGAGCTACATCACAAACGACTTCGACAGTGGCTTCACAGACTGGAATTTTGAGCATGACCGGCATTATATCAGGAATGACTTCAGGATCATTATTTTCTATACAGCCACAGACAACATCAGGCGGAAATTTATCCCCTAGTCTTTCGTTCTCTTCGAGTCCGACTTGGACTGGAGTTTCAAGCTCCACTATTGGTTCAACACAAATCTCTGCCAGTACTACTGTGAAAATAGCTGCTTCCATATCTACTGGAACAGGATCCAGCGGCCTCACATCAGAATCTAGCATTAGTTCATCCTCACAAACCACTATGTCAAATTCTAGCAGCTCATTATTGCAAACGGCCTCCACTTCGATTTCCCTGAGCGGAATATCAAGCTTAATGACTATAGCAGTTAGTTCGGGGGGTAACACGACTGGAGGGAGTTCACAGAACAATGTGGTCACATCACAAAGTGGTAGTTTGAGTCCTACTAGCATTTCGGGTCAAACCTCCATAAGCACCTCTTCAACTACTTTTTCGAACACCAACCCATCAGGAATTAGTTCCAGCACAAGCGTAACCACAAGCATATCAGGGTCAGCGTCCATACCGACAACTTCGAACTCCAATGGATCAATTTCCACGGCGTCTAGTTCATCCCGGGCCGCTCCTAGCACAACAATAACGGCGGGAACGTCGAGCTCGACCAGTTCTGGAATCAACTCCAGCACGGTTCCCTCACAAACCACACCAACCACGTCTCCATCTCTCGAATCATCTTCCAGCGTGCAACAATCGCCTGGATCGATAACAAGCTCAGCAACTCAGCAATTCTCCGGCTCAGGAACGTCTTCATCCTCCGGATTCGCAACATCACCTACAATTCTTACTTGTCCAGCGTCAAATAACACCATATATAATCCTCCCAGTGCGGATGCATTCTTCGTGTCTTGTGGTCTGAGTTATGGCGGAGTAATCCTCATGAAACGAAATGCACCCGGGACTAATCGGTTCAACCGTCGAGATTCAGGTTTACTCTCTCCTCAATTATCACCAACCTTAAATGATTGCATTAACTTTTGCGATGCCCATCCTCCTTGCATTTACGTAACCTACACGCCCCAAGATGGGCTTGGCGTTTGTCAACTGTTTAAAGATGCAAGCACGAATCCTATATCAAGAGGCACGCCTAATCCTGGACTCTGGGCTGCATACAGACTATGGCCTACAACTACCTTAGCACTGACAAGCACAATGTCGCCTTCAAGCTCAGCAACAAGCATGAGCTCCATCTCGGCCACGACTATTGTAAACATCCCAGGCTCTACTATAAGCTCCATCTATTCTTCAACGAATAGTGGAGCCTCGAGCTCACTTACCACTTCCATCTATTTAACTGGATCCAGCTCAACTACAAGTACGTCATCACTATCAAATGGAAGTGTCTCGTCGACTTCGACTTCTTCCATTGTAAATCCTACTAGTTCGGGATCCATCTCGGCATCCAGCAATCCCTCATCAACATCTATGGCAACTCCATCCAGCTCAACTTCTTCCACATCGATGACAAGCATTTCTAGAACAAGCTTTGGATGGTCTGTTTCCTTTTCCACTATTTCTAGCGGGCAAATTTTAAGCACGATCTCGAACACATCTACATTTAATCAAATGTCTAGTAGCCCATTCTCAACAACGCCTGGAGTAACTTCGAGTTCATTTTCTAGCCAGCTAGCCTCTGTCTCAACTATAATTCCATCCTCTAACATATTTTCTATTACGCCAATATCGAGTTCGAGCTCTTGGCTCTTATCTTCAACCAATCCAGGATCCAGTTTCTCGTCTGATATCCCATCTACTCCTACGAGTGTAGGCAGTTTGATACCTTCTACCTCTTCAATGGCGACTACATCGAGTGGCTCATCGGCCAGCTTTATTACGTTTTCATCTACAACGCCTAGACTAACTTCAACTTCTAACTTACTCGCTGGAGTATCAAGTTCTTCAAGCCTAGCTAGTTCTTCAGGGTCGATTTCAAATACTGGAACATCCATTACACAGATCTCAGGTACAACAGCATTAAGCATTTCCACGACAGCTTCAAGCAGTAGCTATTCGTCATCGCCGATGCCCACTTTAAGCTCTACAATTTCGTCCTCTTCGAGTTCTATGACGCCTCCAAGTACAACGTCTAGGCCCTCTTCAAGTTCTAATACATCACAGCCAACAAGCACTACTTCAAGCGCAAGCTCCTCAATTATCAATACCTTAATGTCCTCTCCTTCATCTAGTATTACACCATCCTCCGATACGTTCTCCTCAGCCCCCACTACTAGCAGCTCGTCTTCGCCAGGATCTACAAGTACTACTCAAATTTCCACTGGGTCATCGTCATCGAGTTTTTCTTTTCCACAGAGCTCTGGATACTCTTCATCAAGTTCTGGAATCACAAGCTCAACCTTATCCACAAGCAGCTCGGGCTCTTCCACATCAATTCCGACCACATCTCAATCTTCAACTACAATTCCCTTCTCGAGTTCTAGCGCAGCGTCCTCTTCAAATACTCAAGCAACTTCTTTAACCACATCGTCAAGCTCTTCTAGTCAAACTTTAAGTACAAGCGGGGGCTCTCCTGGGACCAGTACCTCGAGCCTGACAGCAACTAGTCCAAATTCTTCTGGATTATCAACTTCTAGCAGTTCTTCCCTAATTAGCCCTACTTCTTCAACCTTGAGTTCTACTCTCTCTAGTTCGCTTCCAAGCCGCGCCAGCTTTCCGAGTGTAACAACTAGCTCCACTGTTTTAAACTCTCTTAGCTCTAGCAGTTCTTCAACGTCAAGCAGCTTGCAGGGAAATGCAAGTATTGTATTAGGGTCAACAAGCAGCTCAGGTTCCACTTCTTCATCGGTGGCTTCGACCAATTCATCCGCCACTATTTCTAGCATGTCATCTGCTTCTATAACTACTTCATCTCCACCAACGACCCCCTCATGGCCTTCGAGTGCTTCATCTTCACAGTCCTCAAACTCGGAGTCTTCCGTCTCGTTTTCACCAACGGCTTTAACATCTGTAGGTACTATGACAATCCTAAGCAGCTCTTCCGCCAGTCCTTCGATATCTGCTACTGCCAACAGCGGCTCTAGTAGTTCCCCCACCGGTATTAGAAGTTCTCTTACCTCAAGCACCGTTATGACTACAACTTCAATCTCTTCGGCACCCAGTTCTTCAACATTGATCTTGTTGACATCAGCGTCCTCTATATCCAGCCTTTCGACACCAAGCTCCTCGCTTCTATTAACAAATAGCTCCTCAACTATATTCATCACGGCATCTTCAACAACTAGTACACGTACTAGCTCAACTCCAACTGCTTCACCTATAACATGTTGCGGATATGTCAATAACACCATTGTTGTGAACTCTGGATATAGCTTCATGGTCCAATGTGGGATTGACTACACGGATAGCGATCTCATAAACTATAGCGTGATCCCATATGACCAGTGTATAATGAACTGCGCAACGAATCCAGCATGCGTCAACTTGTCGTATCAGTTTGGCCCCCAAGCTTGTTATCTCAAGAAAGGACTAGGCGCACAGCTGTCTTCGACCAATGTATGTGGAGCACTGCGGCTCACCTTCCCCACGAACAGTTCCAGCAACTTTACCTCTACCTCAACTTCTCTTTCTACATCGTCCAGCGGTTCCACTCCATCGACAAGTGGCAGCTCCACGATTTCTCCCACAAGCAGTAGCTCTGCTACTGCTACAGCGAGCGGGACCTCGTCTACATCAGCTGGAAGTGGCCCTACGATTTCCTCCTCAAGCAGCAGTTTAACGTTATCAACGAGTAGTAACTTAACAACCGGGATTGAGTCATCTTCAATAAGCAACATGATCACAACTTCTACAAGCTCTCCCTCGACTTCAACACAAAGCGGCCCGGCATCATCACTGAGCAGACTATTCTCAGGGAGCACTTTATCCTCAGTAAGCAGTTTTTCTTCGACCTCCTCAGGTAGTATAGCCGCAGCTACATTTACGCCATCTACAATTGTGACCTCGTCGCCAGGCAGCTCTTCAACTAGCAGCTTGCCGTCATCAACTACCGCTTTGACCTCCCCATCGGGCAGTTCTAGCCCTTCTAGCATTAACATTTCTAGCTCCTCACCACTGGCAAGCGGAGCCGGAACGCCTTCCACAAGCAGCTCTACCATGTTCCCCAGTATGTCTACCAGCAGCGGGGTGGCAAGCGGTACGTCATCTTCGGATGGGCCTTCGATATCGTCTTCCACTACTGTTTACTCTAGCACGGTTTCATCAACAGGCAGCGGAGGGAGCAGCACAATTTCATCCTCAACTATGTCCTCATCAAGCAGCTTGTCCACAAACAGTCTGTCGAGTACAAGTGGATCGGCATCTTCTACAAACAGCGTTAGATTGACAAGCAGTGCTGGTTCATCTCCAAGTAGTACTGGCGCGTCCTCGAGTAGCTTTAGTTCGTCAAGTAGTTATGTTGGGACTTCATCTACCTCAAGTAATCTGGTCTCCTCGAGTTCAAGCAGTTCCGCTTTCACTTCAACTACTCCTAGTACTGCGTCATCCAGTAATTTGAATTCTGTTCCTAGCCCCTCCGGAGCCTCTACGACTAGTAGTTCGAATACGAGCTACACGTCCACCACATCAGCCTCATCCACAAGTAACACGTCAGGTGCCTCCACAAGCACATCGATGGTGCCTTCTTCGATTTCCACATCGTCAAGCGCCACTAGTACTGTATCTTGGTCACCATCTTCTTCGACGGGAAGCTCTACCACATATTCGTTGGCCAGTTCGTCAATTGTGCCAACTACAATCTCAACAAGCACTGGAACTTCCATAACGTCAACATTTGTATCTACTTCGGGAGGGTCATCATCAACCATGCTGACAAGTTCATCCGCGAGCGCCTCAATGCTTTCCATAGCAAACAGCTCTTTTACATCAACGTCGTCCACATATTCAACTGGGACATCGTTTACTAGCAGCACAATGGTGCCATCTTCCAGTAACTCGACGTCGATTTCAACTAGCAGCAGCTTCAGAGTATTAGCGTCTACTAGCTCCTCGTTTGCTACAAGTACTAGCGCCACCACTTTACAATCTACTAGTACCGGATCGAGCTCATCAAGCACAGCGCTTTCTAGTTCATTAAATACCACGACATATTCGAGTACAACAGTGCTGTCATCAATTAGCTCTGCTTCAGTACTGAGCAGTAGCTCTACGGCCAGGCAGAGTTCTACTTCAACCCCTTCAAGCAGCGCAGCCGTCTCATTTACAAGTAGCTCGGCCGCTTCGTCTATAAGTAGTTCGATAACCTCGCCTACAAGTAGCTTAGTAACATCATCCGCAAATACTTCCCAGACAGACGCTTCATCAAGTTCGTTTTCGTCTTCAGCTGCATCTAGCATGGCCATTACAACCTCAACATCAACTAGCTCTAGCGGGTCAAGCACGATCAGCTCGAGTGTCTCCACAGCAAGTAGTACAACCAGCTTTATATCGGCTTCTTTAAGCAGCTCATCGGTCGTGTCTACGAACAGCGCTACAGCGAGCTTTTCATCAAGTTCACTATCTTCTTCAGCTGTGCTAAGTTCGAGTGCAATTAACTCTTCCTCATCATCTACAGCGTCAATTGCAGCAAGTGGGACTACAAGTAGCTCACCGTCGAGTTTCACATCGTCGCCTGCCTTGAGCAGCACTTCAATACTCGGCTCAAGTAGTCCTTCAAGCAGCTCAAGCAGTACATTATACACAAATTCTTCAAGCTCAAGCAATGTATCGAGTACGGCCTCTACAAGCACGAGCATTTCAAGTTTTAGTTCTTCCAGCCCAGCTACGACATTGAGCATAAGTTCATCCAGCTCAAATGCATCGAGCGCAAGTACTTCGACGAGCTCAAGCACTTCAGAGAGCCAAGGTTCAAGTATATCCAGCTCAAATTCTCTAAATTCAAGCTCTCTGAATTCAATTTCTCCGAGCACAAGTTCTCCAAACTCAAGCTCTTCGAGCTCAAGTGTTACATTGACTACGAGCGCTATGATGGGTTCAGGCTTTGCCCCAAGCACGAGTTCTTCAATTTCAAGTTCTTTAAGTACGGCTTCTTCAAGTTCAAGTTCTTCGAGTACGGGTTCTCTAAGCACAAGTACTTCAACAGGCTCAAGTGTGCAGACATTTAGCACTTTAGCAAGTCTAGGCACGTTCACATCAAATATGACGACTTCCAGCACATCTCCTCAATCCACTAATAGTACAACAAGCACATCATCCCAAAGCTCTTCGACAACTTTATCGAGCATTTCATCAAGTACGACTGCTTCAAATTCAACTTCCGTATCAAGTTCTAGCAGTACATCAAGCTCAAGTTATCTAATCTCAGGCTCGTCAAGTTCAAGTACAACTAATGTATCCAGTGTATCCGGTGCAAGTACGAGTACAAGTTCAAGTGTGCTGTCGTCGAGCATAACGGCTTCGAGCATGTTAACTCCATCATCTACGAGTACACTGAACTCATCCTCTCAAAGTTCAAGTATACCAACAAGCTCAAGTATCACACCAGGCACGAACGCTTCAACCGGCTCGAATACTTGGTCATCAAATACAGCAACGTCTACCACGTCGTCTCAATCTTTTGCTACCACACCAACTTCATCGCTCCAGACCTCTCTATCTAGTTCAAGCTCTAGTGTGTCATCGAGTTCAAACGTTGAATCAAGCACAAGTAGAAATGCCTCAAGTTCAAGCACGCTAACCTCGAGTACCGCACTTTCGAGCACGCTGTCTCAGATTTCTGTCAGCATATCACTTACTCTATCTTCATCCTCCTCATCTTCAACCACCGTATCCGTTAACTCATCTTCTTTTACTTCTACCTCATCAACAAGTCTTTCTACCTCTATATCGTCAACGCAAATTTCTTCAAGCGCAAGTGTCACAAGCCCTAGTAGCACATCTTCTAGCGTCTCTACTACCTCCACTACCTCTACGACATCGTCTTCAAGTCAAATCACAATAACGATGCCGACAACATCCTCAAGTTCAACCGCTCAAACCTCCCTGATATCCTCCTCTTCGGCAAGCTCGCCAAGTACCAGCTCTTTACCACTGAGCACCAGTGGCTCTACCTCAACCGGATTTTCTGTAACTGCCTCCTCAACTTCGAGTTCATTAACATCCAGTATAGCAGTCACTTCATCAAATAGCATTTTATCGTCATCGTCATCATTATCATCATCAACTAGCTTTGCATCGCCATCAAGCAGCATCTCATCGTCTAGTGTTGGGACTGTTTCAAATTTCTCCAGCTCCATAATATTAACTTCTAGTATAGCTTCAACAAGCTCTATGAACTCTTCTTCTTCATCTCTAGCTACGACAGTGCCCAGCACTACATCATCCCAAAGTAGTGCCGTGTCATTTACAAGTACATCAGCGAGTCTCTCCAGCAGCTCTTCGTCATCGAATGCCGGTACAACTCCCACCAGCAGCTCTTTATCCAGTTCTGCATCATCCAGCTCACTATCCGTGGGGAGTATCGCATCTTTCTCGACTGCTGCCACGCTAACTACCCAACCGTCCACCTCTTCATCATCAACTTCTACCTACTCTACCTACTCTAGTACAGTTATATCCAACATAACTTCTAGCTCCAGCTCTCCCACAACTTACCAATCAATTTCAATAGTCGGGTCCTTGACCATAAGTAGTTCGTCTAGCGTGTCTTCGTCCGCGACTCTCACTGGCCCCTCAAGCACATCTTCCGTCATGAACTCTACGACACTCTCCTCATCAAGAAACTCTACAACATCTTCCTCGTTCGGGACATCGTCCTCGCCAGGAAGTTCTTCAATTTTGTCTTCAACGCCAGCTACAAGTATAACATCTCTACCATCCAGCTCTAGCTCATATCTAACTACGACGTCAACGCTCATAACAACATCTACTACAACTTCGACTAGTTCTTCCGCTACTACTACTGTTACCGCTAGCGCTACTGCTTCAACTCTATCATGCCCTAGCTCAAATGGTACCATCATCACTTATCCGAATGGAGACCAATTCCAAGTGCAATGCTACGTTGATCATGGCGGAAACGACCTCTCAGCAACCGCAGAGTATAACCTGACTGGATGCATGAATACCTGTGAAAATACTCCTGGCTGTCAAGCTATTTCATGGGCATACACAATTGTGCCTGGCGCCACTGGCACGTGCTTCCTGCACAGTGCCATAAGCCTTCCAGGCGGCTCAAACATTGGCATATGGGGTGCTATAAAACTTTTCCCGACAACAACTACCACAGCCACGGCGACCTCATCTACGCCATCTAGCACGTCTACTGCGGCAACCCTCTCATGCCCAACTGCAAACAACACTATTTTTACCGCAAACAACGGCCTCAGTTATTATGTGGAATGCGGCTTTGATCGAGGTGGTGGAAACTTACCAAACATGCCAGTTTACGTCAACAACCTAGATACGTGCATTAACCTCTGTGCAAACACATCCCCATGTGTCGACGTATCATGGGTCGTTGGCTCACCACAAGGCCCCTGTTACTTGAAGTACGCTATTGATAGTGTCTATTACAACGTTGCTATTTGGGGCGCGCGGCAGCTTTTCAACACGACTACGACTATAACCACGACGGCAGTTTCAACAACTTATTTCCCCACTTCTACGACAACGACCAGTACTTCTATAACATCTACAGCCGCACCTATGACGTCTTCCACAATATCATCCAGCACTTAAAGTACTTTGTCGACTGCAACGTCAACTCCGACTGTGATAGCTCGCCCAGCCGCAAACAGGACCACATTCACTGCGAATACTGGGCCGGTTTTCTTGGTCGAGTGTGGTATTAACCGTCAGGGATCCCAGATCGGCATAACATACCCTGGCAGCCTGGTAGGATGTGCAACCTCATGTGCAGCAACGGCTAGTTGCGTGAACGTTATTTGGACAGGTGGTGGCTGTTATCTGCAGAGCTCCTTTGGGACGACTGCATATGACAACAATGTGGGTCTGAAACTTGCCATGAACGGAACTATACCCGTCCAACCACGACCACGACTACATTTACTTCATCTTCCAGCACATCCTCGAGTTAAACAATAACCACGGCAACTACGGCGACGACTGCCACGATGGCAACAACTCCCACGACGGCTACAACAGCAACGACACTAACGGCATATGTTGTAACGTCGACGGTATACGCGGCAAGTTGCTTCCTTGGGCTTTTAAATCTTTGCATTGTTAGACATGCGATTGTTCCTTTAACCCGACCAGTCACTATTATCTCGATGAGCAGCACACCAATATTGACAGACTCTTTAGTAGTCGGCGCGTCCGCTACACCGGCCGCTTTAGATTGTCCCGAACGCGATGGAGTACTATACAATACTGACGGAACAGTGTTTCAAATAGAATGCGGCACCGATCGTGACGGAACTTAGAACCTGGCTACACGACGACTTTCGGTCAGTGCATGGATCTTTGTGCTGTGACACCCGAATGCGTCGATGTTACCTACCACCGACTAGAGTCATCAGACACTGTTCCACTCCCTGGCATCTTCCAATGCGAGTTGAAGAGTACAATAGGTCCAGCTATTGATAACCCTAATGTCTGGGGAGCAAAGCGAATTGCGTCAAACTGATTCAGCGACCACGTCCTCTGCCCTCGCCATCTCGAGTTCCAGCTTAGCAAGCCCGTCATCAACACCACCCGCGTACCCTGGCTCGAATGGGACTTCCTACACCGCCAAAACTGGGGCTACCTGTTCCATTAGCCGCGGCCCCCCTTATACTGGTACTTTCCTCACGACCTCATATAGTGCGCCTAACCTCCCTAGCTGTATCGAAATCTGCAGCACGAGTACTGCTTGTGTTGGCGCCAGCTTCTCTACTCTCACTCCAGAGAATGTAGCAGATGAATGCATGCCTTTCAATTCTGGTGGCTTCCGCAGTTATTCTGGGGCATATCAGGGCGCGATGCTCACCTCTGTTTCGCCTTCGACTTACCCAGCTATGAACAATACTTCTTACACAGCCGCTGATTCTATTGAAGCCTTTCGCATCAGATGTAACGTTACTTTCGATGGTACGCTGGTAGCCGAGTATGCTCTGAGCGATGTCTATTCGTGCATTGATATATGTGGCGCAAATCCGGGCGCTTGTGCGGGCACGAAGTATGTTGTTGGTGTGCCATATTCCACGTGCTATTTGTACAATGGAGGGATGGTAGTTGATAGCAATAGTCCGGATTGGATCGCCATGTTGGATCCAATGCCGGCGGAGAAATGGAAGGTGAAAGCAGGGCCGGAGAGACAGAAAGATATGTTGAAGACGAGGGGGAAAGGGAAGGTGGAGAGGAATCAAGATATAGAGAAGCCCCGTAAGGGACATAGGTGAGAGAAGAGGGTGCGAGGATTTGGGAGGATTTAGAGGTGATTTTCGGCCTTTAAGGGCATAGCGCAGTGATTCCTTTTTGGTTTATCGCACGGCGTTCTTTTTCTATTCCGTGCTCTTCCCTGGGATCTTCTCATTTTCATCTTCTAAGCGCATGCGATTACTCTTCTGATAGAACACAATTTAGTCAAGTCGAGCATTTTGCATCAGAGTTATTTTGAGGTTAGCTACGGGGGTAAGTTAATGCCGGATGTTGGGTAGCCGTATTAGCGGTCGGGTTTCGCATTCGGCACTCGGAATTTAATTTCTTATAAATTTATGGCCCCATTGAAGAGGAAATTCTAGAAAACTGCGAAACTAAGCTAAGATTAAATATGCTAATGATATAAATTTTGGATACGGTTCTACGGGCGCAGTTTCTAAAAATAGTACATGGAAGCTGTCACGAAGTTCAAATAGATGAGTTCATTGATGAAAATGGGTTGTTTGATTGATGATCTTGTATCGTGTCTTTTTGACCTTGATCTGACGTGTCTTCAGTAACGTGTCTTCGTGCACGTAACTCGTGCACGTGACCCACGCCTTTAGAGAATACAGATTATCTAACACACCCCCTTAGCTTTAAGCTCTTTGAGGTTAAAGCTAGCCACCTTCTCGTGTCCGTTAATAAGTCAATTAAACCGTAATCTTATCTAAATCCTTCCATCTTACTCTAATACTGTCCCTTAGGTCCTTTAGTTACTTCTCCTTATCTAGCTACTCCTTAATATCCACTATCCTAATTATATTAACGAAGCTTTAAAACCTCTACTTAGGTAGGGCCTTTGTAAGTCTATTAGTAATTATCTCCTTTATTACTATCTATTAAAATTGTACTTGTCTTATTACGTATTCCTAACGTAGCTAGTGTTAATAGATGTTAACATGTTAGAGCTTTGTAATTAGCTTTACTGTGTCTTCTATAATTAGTTAAAGCGTCTATATATTATCGCATTTAATAATTAAGGGCTCGTTTAGGCGTAATATTATTACTTTAAATAGCCTACTAATAAAGATAGCTTCCTTTGCTGTCTATAATAGGGCTAACAACTCGGCTTTTATGCTTAACGTTATTACCGTACCCTACTTGTTTGCTCTCTAGGCGATCGGCCCCCTAAATAGCTTTATAATATATCCTTGTAAGCTCTTTCTGTTAATGGAGTTGTCCGCGAATAATACATTACTGGTATAGATAAATAATTACGCTTTACCTTTACCATCTCTTCTATTGTCTTGTCCTTTATTGCGTATTCCTTTATCTCTCCCTCTACCGTTTGTTCCTTCCTTGTTTTCTCTATAGTAGATTACTCTGCTCCTTGTGCTATATAGGTACTGGGTTACTTTATCTACCGCTTAATAGTGCTTTTGGTTTAGGTTCTAATTAAACCTTGCTAGCTATAATACTACAAAAGCAATATCCGGATGCGTTGTAGTGGCTGCATAAAGTATTAAACCTATTTTTCTCTGATATAGTATTGTAGAAGCTGCTTCTCTTGGTAGGGATATAGGACGGACTAGTAGGTCTATATTAGGAGATGGAAGCGTTAGACGGATTAATTGGTAATTAGTAAGGAGGAGTTCCAATTCTGCTATAGAAGTATCTAGAAGACGCCTTCTAAGATCTATCTTATATTGGTTAGCTATCTTCTTAATATAGGCTTCCTAGGATAGCTATAGGAGCCTCTAGCTATAATTATATAGTACGTGGATTCCTAGGAACTATTTTAGCTTGCTAAGGATACTTATCTAGTATTCCTTATATAGCTCCTTAATTGCTTCTTAAGCTTTCTTTTTATTTATCTTTTGGTAGCAGAAGACAATATTATTAATATAGAAGAAGATAACTATTCCACCTTTTAGCATAATATATGGCTCCTAAGGTACCTTTTTAAAGCCTAATCCGTTTAATGAGCTTGTGAGATTCTTCTGCTATAATAGTGGTGATTGTTATAGTCCGTATAAGGCTTTTCTTAAGTATAGTACTTTATCTTTCTTTTCTTTGTTAAACCCTGGCGGTAGCTTTATATAGACGACCTTATTAAGATTACAATAGATAAACGCATTAACTGTATCTATTTATATCGTCTCCAGGTCGAATTTTATGGTAATTGCTATAAGGGTTCGGAAGGTTATACTAGCTAATATAGTAGCTCTTGTAGGTAGGTCTCCTAGGGCCTGTTAATTTCTGTATACTACTAAGCGTGCCTTGCATTTCTGGAGAAATCTGTGCTTATCTGTCTTATAGACAAACACCTACATTAAGCTAAGGATCTACTGTCCCTTTATATACTTCTTTTCTGTTTCTTAAAACGACCTTATTTGATAATAAGATTGGAGATAGGCTTATTAAGCCTCTTAGAACTAATCTTAAAGAGGATGCGTATTAAGGTCCTGGATTAACTAAGGTAGCGGAGGTAGGTTCTTCCTATATAATCTAATATTACATATTCTGCCTGATTTCAGCTTACTATTATTAAGTCGACTATTAAGGTTAAACTTCCTTCCTGCTAAGAAGGCGCTGTAATAGGCTAATATAATCCTTTTAGTAATAAAGTCTTTAAACCTATTATTGCTGGCTTTTTTAAACGAGTCTTTAACTAAGTTGTTAAATACCCCCTAAGTATAAAACCCGTCTCCTACTTGGCTAATGATGTCCTGATTAATACCTTATATATCTAACTTTATAGGATACTTAATATAAAAGGTATATGGAGATTCTTTATCTTCTTCTATTAGAGGTGGCGTATAATATGTATCTTTAAGAGCTTTTATAAGGTTAAGATCTGCTAACTTATTAAAGGCTTAAACTGGCTTATTATCGACGTCTTTCTCTTAAATTAATGGTTTAAATACTTTATTATTATCTTCTAGGAGAACCTTGTTCTTAGTTAGGGTATTAGGGAGTTAAATCTTCTTAATTAGCGTATCTAATTTGGTGTATAGATCCTTTAAAATGTCTATTTGCTTCCCATTAAAGAACGTCTTCTCGTTAAAGATGATATCCCTAGTAGAGATAATAATACCTTTATATGGGATCTAGATCCTGTAGATATTGGTAGAGTTATAGCTAATAAGGTAGCTAATATGGGCTTATAGATCTAGCTTGCTTAGCCTTTTCTTCTTTAGCTAGATATCTGACGTTATTGCGTATACCCTACAGCCGTAGGCTTTTAGGTGCGCCAATTATGGTTTTCTTAATCTCCCATTTACTAGGTAGGTATGGAACCTCTTATATAGTAATTTCCATCTATTGCTTTCTCGTGGCGTTCGATCTTAAAGGTAGACTATATAGTTAACAATCTCGTTCTATAGATTATGCAGTAGCTTAGCAGCAATTCTTATTACTTGTATTCTCTTAATAATCACACCCCCTAAGCGTTTGGCGGTACCGTTCTAAGCTTAGGTATATAGCGCTAAAGGCTTAAATATAATCCCTTAAGTCCGTAGCTATTTAAGAGTTCTCTTTTTCCCTAGCTTGTTATCTGATCTAATAGTATTAACTTTAAGGTTATACCTTAGACAAATCTATTAGATAAAATCTTTAAGTACTTATAGTGTCTCCTTCTCCTTGCTATACGTTGTTATAAAATACGGGAAGGTTCTTCCTAAGAAGGTGTTATAAATAAATATAACTTGTATAAATCTAGTATATGCTTTCTTAAGGTTAGTCTAGTTAATATAGAGGTTAAGATAAGGTTTATTAATATTCCGTTTTAAGAACCTTCTTAAGACCTAACGCTTAATTTTGGTGAGACTGCAATATTAATATTCCGTTATTTTTGGGCCTTAAAGCTTAACTCCTAAGGCGTTAAGACCTAGATGGTGAAGGCTTATAGGTCCTGGATAACCTAGATGTAGATACTATAGATACACATTACCTTTTAAATCTAGACAAGCGTCTCTTAACAATACTCTATACTTCCATTGGCGGCGTAGCAGTTGGCTTATATTAAACGCTAATAGACTTTCTGGTTGGACGTATTTAATAGTCTGTTGTCTATAACGTTCTTCTATTTAATATAGGATTGTGTCGTTCTTCTAAACTAGCAGATTATTATCTCCTTTATTATCCTAGTAGAACCCTTGTTTTTAAAGTAGACGGAATAACACTAGATTCGTATTAAAGTCTATATAAAAGGCAACGTCCTTAAGACGTAGGATTCCCTTGCTCTTGTCTAGTTTTGTGACCTGGATAGTAATATCGCCGTAACCTAGTATAGGCACTTCTAAGCTGCCGGCGATAATATATTTGTATCTTAGAGCTTTCCTAAAATTATAAAAACAAGAGAGGTTATTAAAGATATAGAAAGTGGTTCCTAAGTCAAGAATAGTTAATAGCTTTAATAGATAGAGTTAACCGGTGTAATATAATTCTAGGAATATTGTATTAGCTTCTCCCTTAATCTTAACTGTCTCCTATTATTATTAAGCTTTATTAACCTTTGATTTCTTAAGCTTAAGTTATTCTATTTAGGCAGCTAGATCCTTATCTTGCTCTACCTTTATAAGTACCCTTTTTATATGTATACCTACGGCTTTAAATCCCTTAGGCCTTTTGCTCTTAAATAGATACTAATAGTTAGGAAGGGTATGTCCCCTTATATTGCATACTAGGCATTTAAGGTTCTTTAACCTTTTAAAAGACGTCTCTTTAGTTAAATTTATACCTGCCCTTTTTTGGCTATGAGATAAGCTGTTCCCTTTTTCCTTTTAGACTTTAGCAGTAATAGAGATACCCTCTTTAGGCTTTCCTGTAAAGTCTACGTTAAATGCACTCCCTCTTGCTATTGTAGGTACGGCTTTAGAAAGGTTTTGGAATGCTTCTTATAGCTCTATTGCTACTTTATAGTATTCTAATAAGAGAGCCTTTTTGGTATTATTTGCCTACTTTGTGTACAGAACAAAATAGGTTTTGCTTATAGGTTATATTATATTTATAAGGTCTATTAGCTAGATCCTATTAATTATCTATAGAAGATTATGCTTCTCTACTATCTTTATCGCATGCTTCTATTGGTTAAGCTACTAGGTGACCTTTATCTACTTAAGCCCTTTAAGTAACTCTATATACTGCAGTTATACCTTCCTTATTATAAAGTTCTTTAAAGGCTTAGTGTCTTCTTTTAACCAAATCAGCCATTCCTTAACTATAAGGGAAGGGTTAAGTAGTAGCTTCTTCTAAATTGATACTATAGACGTAATCTAAGTGCGTATCTATTATAGATACTCTTCCTATTTTAGGAAGTACTTTATGTCCTAGTTATAGTATTATCTGCTATTCTTATACGCTTTCTATTAATTCGTTAAGAGCTGTATATATAAGGTTATATTCTTATTAAAATTAGTAACTTCTGGATAGGCTAGTTCTTATAGTAGAGCTCATTAAGGTGCTATATTATCTAGGTTAACGTGGGCCCAAATTTATTTATCTACTAGGGCTTATAGTTGCTAGATCTATTACTTACAGTCTTCTAGTTTATTAAGGATGATTATAGTTAATGAACTCAACGTTAGTGGAGTCATTTTAACTAATAGGTAGGTGGGGAATTAAGATAGTATTTTGTCATTAGAATCGTCCTTATCATTAGGATTGTCCTTGTTATCAGGGTCGTCCTATAACGATTAATATGGAATCTTATAGAATCTCGTAGAAGGTTCGTGTTAAAATCGTTCTATAATACTTAAGATAGGATTTCTGCCAGAGTCTGCGTCCTTGACGATAAGGTGTCAGAGTCTAACAATAAGGTAGAATTTCTTTAAATAATTAAGTAATAGCTGACTAGCTTCTTAAGTTGGCGGACCGGGCTTATAACTATCACGAAGTTTAAATAGATGAGTTCATTGATGAAAATAGGTTGTTTGATTAATGATCTTATATCATGTCTTTTTAACCTTGATCTGACGTGTCTTCAGTGACGTGTCTTCGTGCACGTGACTCGTGCACGTGACCCACACCTTTAGAGAATACAGATTATCTGACAGAATCACGAGCATGCGTAACGTGGCTCACCCCCAAGCGAGACACCCCCCCAAACGAGACATATGCACCCAAATACATTTATATTAATAATTAAACCAATAACGCCTATATTCAAAAACTAAATAGCCCAAATTAAAGCGACTACGCTTCTTATTACAAAAGAAAACGGCTTGGAAGTTTCCGAGTACGTTATAGGCGTAATATTACACCTAGCGTTGGCCAATTAGATAGCTTACCACTACACTTTTTTAAAGCTCCTTTCCAGATCAGCTTATCACCAAAATCCTCTGTAGGCTAAGGATTATACTGAAAGACGTGCGCAAAGGTTGCCTAGTCTTAATTATGTTTGCTAGGGTTTAATATAGATCTAGTATATAAAGCAACGCTAAGCTCTGGTAGAGATGTCCCTTTCTCATACTTTTTTTAAGCTAACCTTTGGGTGGCGAGCTCTTGTTTTTCTAGGTTCTCTGCCTTTAGTCTATTGATATCTTCCTGAGTAAGGACTCTACCCTTACTTAGGAGTCTCCTACTACTTTTCTTATCCATTTTAAATGCTTGAAACTTCTTATTCTCTTCTCTCTATATATGCGCATTAGTTGTAAAGCCTATAGCAGCTTTAAATAGCTTTTCGAGACGTTGTTAAATGGGGGATTTAAGTATACCGTCTAGTCGCTTGGTAGTTAATTCGGTAATTTGATTTTGTAGAGACTAAAGGTCCTCTACCGTTTTGGGTATCTTTGGCGTTTAAGGATTTGTATTTATAATTGATTATAGGCTTACAGAGGGCCCTACATTTAGTAGAGTCTTTAAAACAGCTATAGGATTATATGGTAGAAGACCTATAGCTTTCTAGGCGTTGCAAATCGTCTTATAGGTGAACGCCTTTGTATGTGCTATTAGGTAGAGCTTTATAAAATACTCTTTGTTTACCCCTATATGGCTATATTAACAGAAGTTGTCCACTTCTTCACCGTAGTAGTGTTGAAGAGGTCCAAAACAGCCTATATCTAGTGGCTAAAGCTTATGCGTTGTTACGGCGCTGGTGGAAAACGGTGGATCTTAGCAGACGTGGATTATGGTAGACGCGAGTCACGTGACTTGAGGACCGCATAAAATGTCGAGCGGCGCTGCTATTCTTCTCCTTCCTTTCTCTAGCTTTGGATCCTCGTTTATAGACTACCAATTGTACAGGCTTGCGCGTCCCTCCTGCCGTGCTCGTGCCTCGATTAACTGAGTTGCTAACATTATCCAAAGCTCGTCACCACTCTCTCTTCCTAAGAAGGAACTTAAATATATCTACAAAACCATAAACAGAACAAGGAAACAGAACAGGACCCTAAGGACATCACCAGAACTAAAAGAACACGAACAGAACGCGAAACCTAAAGAATAGGACACGCACGGACCAGAACCCTAGAAAATAAATAAACACTGGAAATTACCCAGCACCCCTACTACTATGCCAAGAAATACAGTAGCTGGTAAAGCCGCTGTAGGACCTGCAAATACCTCTAATAGTAAAACAGTCGCCGTCTTAACCCCCCAGGAAGAGCTTGTAGCAGCTAATGCTAAAATTAAATAGCTCTAAGAGCTGCTTAAAACTAGAGATACCCCTACGCCTAGTAATAAATTATTGGACACCTAGAGGCTTGCTATGGTCCTTAAGGCCCTAGCCCAATGTATAGTATTAGCATCGTCGCGATCCGCGAAGGTTGTAGACCCCCTATTACTTACGGATAGAACCAACCCTATATTTAACAACTGGAAGCTTTAACTATAGGACAAGCTTAAAGTTAATGCGGACCACTTTCCTAATGCCTAAGCTAAAATGGCATACGTCTTTGGCCGCACCGGCGGTAACGTATAGATATACCTACGTCCATAATATACCTAGGACTTAGTAGACCCCTTCCTCTCCAAAGAAGAAATAATTAACCACCTATCTTCCATTTATAAAGACCCCTTTAAAGTATAAAACGCCCAGCTTAATTATAAAAGCTTAAATATAAAAACAACAGAGACCTTCTTGGCCTTTTAGACCCGCTTTCTATACTTAGCCAGATAGGCTCGAATCCCCTAGGAAGATCTAATACTAGACCTCTTTAACAAGCTTACCCTAGACCTACAGCGCGCTATACTGCCAGTTTATACTACCGTACAGACGCTTAAGGAACTTACGGACTAATGCCTAGCTATTAACTAGGGCCTCCATCGAATTAAGGCACGTGCTAAGTAGTATAAGACTAGAAGCTCTGCCAACCAGAATATAAGTACTACCAGAACGGGCCGCAGCGCCCTAGTAAGATCTACAACCCCTATAGCACTAGCCGTACAGCCTGCCGCTAATTTAGCAGCTAGTCGTGCAGCTAGTCCTACTATAGGTCCAGTGAATACTCGGCCTACGTATAGTAACCCCTATATATAGGCCCTTAGTGATTAGGGAGCTTGCTTCTCTTACAGCCAGAAGGGCTATATTATAAAGAATTGCCCAATAAATGTAAAAGCGGGTAAGGTTCTGTTAATCTAGAAGAATAGCATAGAGTTAGAAAAAGAGGAACCCTAAAGAAAGACTTCTCTCTAGGATTAAAAGGGATTAATATATTACATATTAATCTAGGTCGGCTAGTTAGTAGAAGAAGCTGCACTATCCCTTATACTTTATTCCATAATAGATATTAAGTTTTAACCTCTGCTTTAGCTGACTCTAGAGTAAATGCCTTCGCCTTAATAGGTACCCAGTATGCTATAAAGCTGGCTGATTTTCTAAATATACCCTTTAAAGAACTGCCCAAACTAATTCCTATTCGCGGATATAACGGACGGATAGGGCCACCTATTATAACGATCTTGTAGATTTACCTCCATGTTAACGGACGAAGATAGTATAATATCCCCTTACTTATTACAGACCTAGAAAGCCACGATATAATTTAAAAAAAAAAATAGCTAGCCTATTTAGGCTTATAGCTTAATATATAGAGCAGATGGCTTATCTAGCCTAAAACCCTACCCCTAACCCCTTCCTTTATAAAAGAAATTAGCATTATAATAGAAAACCTTGTGCGGCTATAGGTAGACACCGTTTACCAGGCCAATGCTATACATAGAGACCAGGCCTTTAAGAAAGATATACAGCTTAATCCGCAACAGGTCCATATACTACGCCGCCCCTAGACTACCTATATTATGCCACCCGCACCAGAGATTAAAAAAGTCAGTAAAAAGCTAGCGGAGCTCCCTATAGGGAACTTAGGCCCTATATAGCCATAAAGAATAGCAAGGAGCATCAGACGCTATACTAAACGTATAGACCGGAGGGACAACTTGCGGAAGATAGAATAGGAGCTAAAAAAGATTATAAACCCTAAACCGCAAAATACAACCTAATAACAGTCTGTAAAGAAACCTACGGACCTCCCACCAGTTAATATCTGCTATATTAGCGCCGTAGGATTCTACTAGAACTTGGTCTAACCTAATACTATTACCTTTACCACTAGCTTATATAAAATTGATCAAATAATTAAGGAAAAGAAAAATGAGCTTAGCGAACAGAAAGGCGAGCTTATAGATAAGGAGCTAGTAGAACAGAAACTACCCTATTAATACTAGAAATTTAAGGATATGTTCTTTAAGGCAGTGTCTAATATACTCCCGCCTCACTAACCATATAACTACAAGATTAAGATTAAGCTAGATAAGGAAGACATACTTAGCTATAGCCCCCTTTATTAGCAGTCCACTGCTAAATTATAGGCTATAAAGCAGTACCTTATTAATAACCTAAATAAGGGCTTTATTAAACCCAGTTAAGCCCCTTTTAACTTGCCTATTCTCTTTGCTAAAAAGCTAAATAGAGGACTTTGTTTCTGCATTAACTACTATAAACTAAATAATATAACCCACAAGGACCGCTACCTACTACCCTTACTTAATAAGACTTTAACCCAAATAAGTAGAGCTAAGATCTTTACTAAGCTTAATATCCGTCAGGCCTTTTATCGGATTAGAATAGACCCTAGATTAGAAGATCTTACTATATTTCGGACCCGTTATAGAACATATAAATATAAAGTACTTCCTTTTAGACTAACTAACGGACCGGCTACGTACTAACGATATATAAATAATATACTCTTTAACTACCTTAATAACTTCTATATAGCCTACCTAGATAACATTATAATCTACTTTAAGAATGAGTTAGAATACAAGGAGTATATCTATAAAGTCCTATAATAGCTCCGCGAGGCCGGTCTCTAGGCCAATATTAGGAAATTAGAATTTAGTGTTAAGCGTATAAAGTACCTAGGTTTTATTATTAGTATAAATAGAATTAAGGCCGACCTAAAGAAAACGGCCGTAATTGACCAGTGGATACCCCTATAGACTATAAAGGGGGTGCAATTATTTTCAGGTTTCTATAACTTCTACCAACGCTTTATTAAGAACTATAGCAGGATCGCCTGGCCTCTTAACCACCTTACTAGGAAGGACCAGCCATTCCACTTTAACGCTATATATATGCAGGCCTTTAATAAGCTTAAAAAACGGCTAGTATCGGCTCCCCTACTTACCCACTTTGACCTAGAATGGCCCTTAATGCTAGAAACTGATGCCTTAGATGGCGCAATAGCCAGAGTTTTCTCCTAGAAGCAACCGGACGGAGAATAGCACCCTATTACATACTATTTAAAGACTATAATTGTAGGTATTACAAGGTGATATTACGTAGCTACGGTTCGTAGATAGTATGATGATTGTTATTATATTCTATTATTGCTCTTCCTTGAGGAAGGGCGAGGAGCTTAAGGCTCCTCGCCACGCTAGTGCCGCGGCGGCACGTAATGGCAACTTGCCTGTATTCCTAACACTGGCAACCCTTCTTTTGCGGTTGCTATCTACATATATATACCGCTCGACTAGCGTAACAAATATCAATCCTCCTTACTTACTATTGCTATTATAATATAAGTCTCGCTGTCCCAAAATTTGCCTTTTAGCACGTGGTGCTTTCTTGCTTAGGAGTCATAGGTAGATATCTTATTAGGAGGGCCGCTAAGGCGCTAGTAGTAAGTAAGCCAATAGCGATTTTCTATCCCGGGGATAGAAAATCCTAATTAGCTGGTTTGAGTCAGGGTTTATAGAATGTTATACCCCTACTCCCTTTTAACCTAACCTTTAACTCGTACACGTAGAGTATTTGTGTTAACAAATGTCTCTAGTGCCTTATTTGGGTTTGCCTTTGTTATTGCATCTACTAGGTTATCTTAGCCATTAATCCATTAAATCTTAAAGAGTTCTCAACGCTCGTAGGATTACTAAAGTGCCATAATATTAATTATAAGGCGCTTTTCCTTCGTAGTACCAAGCTTGACTAAACACTTATAGAGGGAGTATAAATTGGTGCATACAATTATAGGGATAGTGGGAAGTTTAAGTTAATCTATAATTATCTTCAGGGTAGTTCTAATTGTAATTACCATATTAACTCCGCTAACCATTCCATATATCTCTAATGCTAGAACGCTTTAAGTGATATGCTTACTCTTAATTAAGCTCTAATAGATAAAATTGCTGTGGATTGTAAAGTCATTCTCTCTAGTAGATTTGTTTATAATAATAATCTTATATCCTAGCTAGGAGCTGAAATCTTTATTATTTACAAACGATCTATTAACAAATATAAAGAGCTTGGCAGTAGGAAGATTAATAGGCATATAAAGTAGTCCCTAATTAAGGTGGTTTATTTGCCAGGAAAGACGTTTATTTAGGGCAAGAATATTATCCTTGGTTAGTTTCTGGTGTTAAGCGGCAACAGAGAGATTAAAAGAAGCCTTAGGTTAACAGATAGAAGTAATATAAGCTCTACAGGCGCGTTACTCCATGTATCCTTGCTTTAGAGAATTAACGTTAATAACGTTAATCTTCTTGCCTTAACTCTTCTGGCATAAAGCAATAGAATCCTTATTTAGGGAGAGGATGCATCCATTAAAGAGTAATAGTGTTGTTAAATTAAGCTTTTCCTTTAGCTTTGCTATAAGGTTTGCCTTTACTAGCTTATCTTCTTTAAGAGCTAAGAATTGGTCGTCTCCTAAGATAATTATATTATTAGTTTGCATGCCGATAATTCTAAATGGAGTTTCTATAGCTGTAATAAGAAAGCATGGATTAAATATAAAAGTATTTATTAAAAGCTTCTCTTTATAGTGCTTGCTATAGGTAGCCCACTAATAAGTTCCTACCTCTACGATTCTATATAATAGCTTAAGCACAACCATGATCGTCTCTTTAGGATATTAGTGGCGAATTTGCTCTAGAAGGTATGCTAATATTAAGTACTAAAGGTGCGTCTCTAATTAGGTGTAGGCCTAAGTAATATCTTATAAATAAACCACTATTCTATTCTTTATTAAGGAGGGAGCTAGTGTAATAATAACTTGCTAACTAGCTTATCGAATTATAAGAGATTATATAAAAATTACCTTCTTACTATTATTATTATAACCTTAGATAACAAGCCTTAATTTCTTAAATAGGGCGTTAGTAGCTTTGCCCTTAATTTTATTAACTATTCTTAATTTAAAGATGCGAACTTTATTAAACTTAGTAGGGTTATATTTCTTAAATTTAAAGACT